>Ga0209062_1000043_pt1 | contig 502402 bp, 458 predicted proteins | sample Coa_R2_2_FD_187158 | JGI IMG/M metagenome (GOLD analysis project Ga0209062, IMG submission 187158) | Surface soil microbial communities from Centralia Pennsylvania, which are recovering from an underground coalmine fire - Coalmine... | ecosystem: Environmental > Terrestrial > Soil >...
GCATCAACAAACTCAAACACTTTCGCCGTATCTTCTCGCGTTTCGACAAGTTGGACCGCTCCTACCTGGGCTTCGTCCACTTCGTCTGCGCGCTCGTCTGGTTACGGTAAAATGTCAACAGAACCTAATCTCGAATATCATATGATGCAGGCGCGTCAGAAAGAATACACCGAATATCGGCAATTCATGGATCAATCAAGCGCATCTTCCCAACAGAGTACAGAGCGCGCCGTCGGCATCGAAATCGCCGATAGCGCCACCTCGCTGAGCGTCTACTGTGAAACGCCTGCCGGACCGCGCAGGCGCCATCGCCGTTTCGCCACGCCGCCAACGCCGGGGGAAACGCTTGCCGCGTTGCACGACCTCATCGTAAGCGCCGTTGCCGATAGTGCGCCTGCGAACTCGCTGCCGGATGCCGTCCGAGCCGAATTGTCAGCATGGCGGCTGGGCGTGGCGATCTGGGCACATTTGGACCGCGATAACGGCGTTGTGCTTGCGCTGCCGCAGAATCCCGGCTGGCGCAACTTCCCGCTGGCGGCGGAACTCAGCGCCCGTACCGGCGCCAGTGTCACGTTGGAAAGCGCGGTCAATGCGGCGGCCTGGGGCGAGATGATGAACAGCGTCGCAACCGATTCAGCCAGCGGCGCGGGCACGCTGCTCTATGTTCACCTGGGGCGCGAGGTGGCGGCGACGACGATTCACGACGGGCGTTTGCTCATTGGCCATCGCGCGCGAGAAGAAGCGTTCGGCCACACGACGATAGAGACAGTGGCGGAGGGTGGACCGCGCTGCCAGTGCGGCGGCTATGGGCATCTCACGCCGATAGCCTCGGCGCAAGCGCTCGTGCGCCGCATGATTGGCCGCGCCAGTGACGACGATGAGAGCCTGGCGCGTTTGCTCACCATCAGCGGCGGCAGAGCGGAGGCGCTGACCGCGCTGCAGGTGGTGCAGCTTGCCGGTGCGGACGATCTGATTGCGGAGGCCATCGTCGTAGAGGCGCTCGATGCGCTGGCACTCGGTCTCGCCAATGCGGCGCTGCTACTTGCGCCGGACCTCATCATCATTGGCGGACCACTGGCCGAAACGGGCGATCTCTGGCTCGAACCACTACGCACGCGCATAGCGGCGCTGCTGGGCCATGTCAGCGACGCTCCTACGCTACGCATGGGAACGCTGGAGCCGTTCGCGGCGCTGGTGGGAGCGCGTGCGCTAGCCTTGCGAGATCAATAACGAATACCCTCCACTTCATCGGTTGCTACAAGGTTTGGCGCAACCACATGCTGTGAGTCGCTCTGGTTCCCCCTCTCCCGCGAGGAGAGGGGGTCAGAGGGTGAGGTCTCATAATAGCCCTTCCTGGTATGGGCAGGGGACAACGTGGCATAATGCCTGTGATTGTGGCTGCCATAGTTCATCTACTGGCGGCAAGCGGATCGGGTTGGTTGTGGTTGGTTAGTGGTCGCGTGCGCGCGGGTGGAGAGCGGATTGATACCTCAAGAGAGCCATACAGGAATACTCCTGGCTGAACGCTATCAACTGGGCGACGTATTAGAGAATGGCGCGCTCTGCACCATCTATCGCGGTCAGGATACCATCCTTCGCCGTCCAATAGCCGTCAAAGCCATTTCCCCCGAACATGCCGCCGTGTATCATGCGGCGTTGCAGGCCACCGCAACACTAACACACCCAGCTATTGTCGCCACGTATGACGCCGTGGAATCCGGGGGCTGGCTCTTTCTCGTGCAGGAACTCGTTGCCGCGCGCCCACTGGCGCTCTATCTGCGCAACGGCGTCCCCTCTGAACGCGCGCTCGACCTTGCCAAACAACTGGCGCGTGCGCTCGCCTATGCCCATAGCCGCAATGTCATCCACGGCGACCTGACTCCCTCAGCGATTCTGGTTGATCGCCGTGCCATCGTGCGCATCAACAATTTCGCGCTGCCACCGGATAGGGCGTATTTCATGGCAATCACCGCCACATTACCTCAAGCAGGCGATGCTCAGCCTGCGCCAGTAGATGCGCAAGGCACTGAAAACGAGTGGGCAACGCCAGCAGGCGATGTGCGCGCGGTTGGCCTTTTGCTCTGGCAGATGCTCTCAATGCCAGCGGCGGGCACAGCGGATACATCAGATTCATCAGATTCATCAGATGCCACGGATGCGGCATCCGAGGAAGAAGAGACGATCACACTGAAGCGGCGCTTCCGGCCCGATGTGCCTGACGACGTATGCGAACTGGTGCGACGCTGCACACAGCCCAACCATTCACGCGCCATCAAGGATGCGGAAACGCTGACGCTGGCGCTGGAGATGGAGGGGCGCGCGCTGGCGAGCGAACGGCCAAAGCTCTCGGAACAGACGCCACCGGCATTGCGCGCCGCCCGCGAAGCGATTGCGCAGATGGCCGCCTGGTCTGTGGAGGAGACGCTGGGGGTGCTGCCAAGCTGGAACGGACCCGAACATATCAGCGCAGGCCACACGCGCGAGGCGGACCCCTTTGCTGGCAGCGCGCCAGGGCAAAAACGAGCCAACCTGCCGGAACGAGCTGCCCGCACCGCCGTCGAGACGCCTGAAGCGCCGGTCGGTCCGCCCCGGCTACGGCTGCCCTCGCGGCCTGTCGAAGACCCACTGCCCACGCCCTATCACCAGGCAGCTTCCGCCCCACAATGGCCGGTGCGAGGAGCAGCCTCTCAACCACCATACGCCAACCGTGCGAGCCAGGGAAACTATGCGAGCGCAAGTGTTACTGAGTATGCCGGTCTGCCGCCAAAGACCGCACGCGCGGGATTGACGATGCAGTTAGTGGTGCTCATTGGCCTGGCGCTGTTCTTGATCGCGTTCCTCGCGGGCTTCTTCTTGCCTGCGCTGTTTGGCGGACACTAACATACCTGCATATTTTCCCGACATGAAAGGTTATTCCGGCATATGGAGCATCTTTGGGCGCCCTGGCGCATGACCTATATTGGCAGCGGTGACAAGAAAGACGATGGATGTATCTTCTGCGCGAAGGCGGCAGAGAACCGCGACGAAGAAAACCTCTTGCTCTATCGCGGCGCGCATTGCTTCGTCATCATGAATCTCTATCCCTACAACAACGGACACCTGATGATTGCGCCATACGCCCATGTGCCCACCATCGAAGAACTCGACGCGACCGTCCTCGCCGATATCATGATCACAGCGCAACGCTGCCTCTCCGCGCTCCGTGGCGCGATGCACCCGGACGGCTACAATATGGGCATCAATCAGGGTGCGGTGGCTGGCGCGGGCATAGCCGATCACGTACATTTGCACATCGTGCCGCGCTGGAACGGTGACACCAACTTCATGCCGGTGCTTGGCAACACCAAAGTGATGCCTGACTACCTCAACAACACCTATCATCAACTGCTGCCATTCTTTCAGGCTGCTCCAGAGGACAAAGACGCGCAGGGCCAGTAGCGCGATTCCTGCGATTGCACCAGCGTGCGTCAGTGCCCCATCACGGTCTTACGCCTGAACTTGCGCGGCATGCGCCGGACACACTATGATGAAACGGCGTGCGGTGTCGCTGTCGCCGCACGGTTCGTCTGAGGTGCTATAATGTCGGGGTTATCTAAGCAATCCGGCCAATCTGCGCAACTGCGCGCCTTGGCACATGGCTACGTGCAGGGCGTCGGGTATCGCTTCTTCTCGCGGCGCGAGGCGCTGGCGCTCGGCCTGCGTGGCTACGTGCGCAATCGCGGTGACGGCACGGTTGAGGTGGTCGCGGAGGGCGAACGGTCCGCACTGGAACGCTATCTGCTCCGGCTCGAACGCGGTCCATCGGAGGCGGAGGTCGAGTGGGTAGACGCGACCTGGACCCAGGCAGGCGATAGCTTTAGCGATTTCCAGATACGGCACTGAATAGCTTAGCCTTGCAGTACGAGTGCAGCATTTCGATACCGTGGGAGAGAGGAACATATGAGCATTGACCGCGAAACCGTGGACCATGTGGCGCTGCTCGCCAGGCTCGCCTTGACGGAGAAGGAGCGCGAGCAGTTGAAAGAGCAGCTTTCGGCCATCCTCGAACATATCAATGTCATCAGCGAGGCCGATACCAGCCAGGTGCCCGCGACCGCTCATATCTTGCCGCTCGAAAACGTGATGCGCGCGGACAAAGCCGTCCCCTGGTCCGATACCGCAGAACTCGTACAGAACGCGCCCTCGCACGAAGATTCCTATATCCGCGTGCGCGCCGTCCGCGACTGATTTCTTATCTACTGCTACCGCGTTTTGCCGATCCATAGCGCCAAACGCTCATCTTTTCTCGATTCAGGAGTGATCCCGTGCCAGAACTATGGCAACTCAGCGTAAGCGAGGCCGCCGATTTACTGCGCCGCCGCGAGATTTCCGCCGTTGAATTGACCCGCGCCCATCAAGAGCGCATCGCCCAGGTGGAGGGCAATGTGCGCGCCTTCGTCACCACGCTGGACGATCAGGCGCTGCGCGACGCCGAACGGCTGGATCAGCGCCGCAGCGAGGGCGAGCAGCTTGGGCCGCTGGCCGGTATCCCCATCGCCATCAAAGACAATCTCTGCACGCGCGGCGTAACGACCACCTGCTCATCGCGCATCCTTGAGCATTTCACGCCGCCCTATGATGCAACGGTCGTCGCGCGCTTGCATGAGGCTGGCGCGGTCATCCTGGGCAAGACGAACCTCGATGAGTTTGCAATGGGGTCGTCCACCGAGAACTCAGCCTTCTTCCCGACGCGCAACCCCTGGGATTTGGGGCGCGTCCCCGGCGGCAGCAGCGGCGGCTCAGCCTCGGCGGTCGCGGCAGGCGAGGCGATGGTTGCGCTTGGCTCAGATACCGGCGGCTCAGTGCGCCAACCCGGCGCGCTCACCAACACCGTCGCGCTCAAGCCCACCTATGGCCGTGTCTCGCGCTTCGGGCTGGTGGCGTTCGCCTCGTCGCTCGATCAGATCGGCCCTTTTGCACGCTCCGCGCGCGACGCCGCGCTGCTGCTCCAGGCAATTGCCGGGCACGACCCATTCGATTCCACCTCAGTTGATGCGCCGGTGCCAGACTACGCGGCGGCGCTCAGCGGCGATATCAAGGGGTTGCGCGTCGGCGTTCCGGCTGAATATTTCGTGGAAGGCGTGGAGCCGGGCGTGCGGCAAGCCGTGGAAGAAGCTATCGAGACGCTGAAGGCGCAGGGCGCGGAGGTTGGTGAATGTTCGCTGCCCCATACGCGCTACGGCGTCGCGGCCTATTACATCATCGCGCCGGCGGAGTGTAGCGCCAACCTCGCGCGTTACGATGGCGTCAAATACGGTTTTGCGCTGCGTGGCGAGGCCGACGACCTGATTGATTTCGTCTCGAAGACGCGAGCGCATGGCTTCGGCGCCGAGGTCAAACGTCGCATCATGCTGGGCACCTATGCGCTTTCGTCCGGCTATTACGATGCCTATTACCTGCAAGCCGAGAAGATGCGCACGCTCATCAAGCAGGACTTCGATCAGGCGTTTGAGCAATTCGATGTGCTGGTTGGTCCCACTTCACCCACGGTCGCCTTTGAGCTGGGCGCAAAGACCGCCGACCCATACGCGATGTACCTCAACGACGTGTTCACCATTCCGGCCAACCTCGCCGGTATCCCTGGTATCTCGATTCCTGGCGGCTTCAGCGAGGGGCTGCCGGTCGGCCTGCAATTACTGGCGCCTGCCTTCGAGGAGGCGCGGCTGCTGCGCGTGGCCGATGCCTTCGAGCGTGTCACCGACTATCACACGCGCTGGCCGGAGGCGCTCAACGCCAAACGCGGCGCCCGCAAACGCCGCTAAGCCTGGCTATTTGGCTATTCGCACCATGACGAGAGATGAGCGCCAGCTATCGGACGAGCAGCAGCCCTTGCCGCTGCCAGCGACAGAACGCCGCTGGGGACTGCTGCTGGCGCTCCAATTCCTGACGGTAGCGCCTATCTCCTTGCCCGATGGCCAAGGCGCTACCGGCGATACAGCCGCCGCTTCCGCTGCCTTCGACCTCTCGCCTGCGTTGCCCTGGTTTCCGCTGGTTGGCGCGCTCATCGGTGTGCTGCTAGCTGCGCTGGATTGGGCGCTGACGCCGGTGCTGGCGCTGCCGGTGCGCGACGCGCTGCTGCTGGCTGTCTCCGCGCTGGTGACGGGCATGCTGCACCTGGACGGCTTTGTGGATTGCTGCGATGCGCTGCTGGGCGCGCGCTCGGTCGAGCGGCGGCTGGCGATCCTGCGCGATAGCCGTGTTGGCGCATATGGCGCACTGGGCGGCGCGCTGCTGCTGATTGCGCGCTTCGCCGCGCTCGGCGCCTTGACCTCACAGCCCTTGCGGGCGCTGGCGCTGATCGTTGCGCCAACGCTTGGCCGCTGGGGCATCGTCTACGCGGTTACACGCTTTCCCTATGTGCGCCAGCAGGGGGTGGGATCGGCATTCCAGGCAACCGCGCGCCATCTCGTCGCCGCCACTATCGTCATGCTCGCAGTGCTGGCGCTGTTAGTGTTGGCTGCGCAGTCGCTCTTCACGCGGACGCTCCCGCAAGCGGCTGCGCTGCTGGTACTGCTCATTCTGCTGGCGCTGGTCATTACGCTCGCCTGGGCATCCTGGGCCAGCAAACGGCTTGGTGGCGGGCTGACTGGAGACACCTACGGTGCGCTCAACGAACTGGTGGAATTGGGCGTATTGATATTGGCGCCGCCGATGGCGCTGCTTGTCCTTCATTTGTTTTCACTTCTGCGATAGAGGTCATGTGTATTTTATGCGGCTACTGATTGTGCGCCACGGCGCGACGCTGAACAATGCCCAGGCGCGCTACACCGGGCAGAGCGATGTTCCCCTCAACGCGCTGGGCGAGCGGCAGGCGGAGGCGCTGGGGCTGCGTCTCGCCAATCAACGACTCGATGCCATCGTCTCCTCTGATCTCCAGCGCGCCCGTGTCACAGCAGAAGCCATTGCACGCCACCACGACCAGCCCATCCAATTCGATAGCGACCTGCGTGAGATTTCGCTCGGCGAGTGGGAAGGCCTGACCTATGCCGAGGTGCTGATACGCGATCCAGATCGCGCCGCTGGCTGGCAGGCGGACTCATTGACCATCGCGCCGCCTGGCGGCGAAACGACCATCGAGTTCCGTGATCGTCTGCTGCGCGCCTTTGACCGCTGGCGCACAGCCTATCCCAATGAGACGGTCCTCTGGGTGACGCATGGCGGCGCTATTGGCATCTTGCTCTGTCACCTGCTCGGCATGGACCTGGAACGGCGCTGGCAGTTCCGCCGCGACAACACCGCCATCACCGAATTCGATATCGGCCCGAACACTGGCCGCCATGCCAGCCAGTCGCCCTACTATGCGATTCTCATGCGCCTGAACGACACAGGCCATCTCGCCGGCATCGAAGACGGACACCAGAGCGAAGAGCGGCAGGTTCTCTGAACTCACCCCTAGCCCCTCTCCCACGAGGAGAGGAGGAACCACACATATCAGGCGACGCCTACTGCGACGATGCCGTTTTGTGTTCCTACGAAGATGCTGCTCTGATAAAGCGTTGGTGTAGCAAAGCGGGTGGTTTGGCCAACGGTGATGCTGGCGCGTACCGTACCCGTCGCTGCGTCGAGCGCGTAGAGGATGCCATCAGACGAGTCGAGGCTGTAGACCGTCTGCCCGCCAACCACCGGCGAACCATTGATTTGTTGCGCGGCATGCCAGCCGGTGCTGAGATGTACGCCGGAGAGCTGGAGCTGGCGCACGCCGTCGCTGCATGGGATGAAGAGCGATTGGCCGCGTACCGCCGCACCTCCAAAGGCCACGCAAACGTGCAGCGCCTGAAGCTGTCCGCCCACTCCCCCAAGCTGGTTCGCCTGCAAGAGATAGCCCTCGCCGGATTTCCCGTTAGCATAGAGCAAGCCATTGGGCAGCAATACCGGTCCCATCGAGCCAAGATCGGCGTCCGTCGCATTCTCCTGTTGCCAGCTAGTGGGCGCGAAGCCATCTTCCAGTTGCAGCGACGGCGAGAGGCGCAAGATCGAGTCGCTATAATCCCAGTCACCCTGGGTGACAGCGCCATTACCGACCGATACGTAGAGATTGCCCTGCGCATCAATGGATGGCCCTGGCGGCGTCCAGATGCCACCCTCACGTGGAGTCGGCACCTGATAGGTGAGCAGCGGGCCGGTTCCGTCCGGGCGCGAGGCGACAATGAGGCCGTGGTAATCGCCGCAGTCACCGGCCAGCCCACCGAACGCCACATAGACGAGGCCATTGGCGAGCGCCAGCGCGCTGCGTTCCTGCTCCACGCGCGCATCTATGCCGGGCGGGTCTATCGGGCGGCGCACCTTGACCTGTCCTGTAGTCACGTTCACGCCGACCAGCAAGTGCGTGAAGCCCTGCACCTCGGCCACAGCAAAGACCAGTCCTGTCTGCGGGTCGTAGACCGGCGTGCCGGTGATACCCAGCGGATCAATGTCGCCGCAGGGTAAGATGGAACGCGCGACTGGAACACCGACATTCGTATGCCACTGCACAGCGCCCGTCGTGGCGTCCAGCGCATAGAAGGTATCGTTCTCCGTCACCACGATCACCCGCCCGTTGACCACCAGCGGTTCCGCATAGACACTTCCATCAAGCGATTGTTGCCAGAGGGGCGTCAGATTGTGCGGGTCCGGCATGTTCGCCAGATAGCCGGTTCGCGCTGGATTCGCATGATAGGTCGTCCAATCGCTGCTGGAGATGGGCGGCACGGTGCTGTAGATGCGGGGTGTGGTGGCGCCGGCATCGCAACTCGCCAGAAACAACAAGAGCAACAGGCAAAACACCGTCGTAAGCAAACGCAAAGGAGTGGTACGTATCCTGACAAGGGGCGTGATTGGCATGAAGTGATGGCCCTTCTATTGAAATGCCTATCAATCGGTACGATTCACGTTACGGTACACGAGATATCTGTTATTGTCTGCATAAAGGCGGGAAGAAGGCAATGGGCATTTTCGCGTTAGCATGATAGCCTGAAATCACCCGCTCGCTAATCGAAGCGGGCAGTACATTCTCCTAGACTGCTTTACGCCATCGCTTGTGTCGTGATATACTGATGATAACCATAGTGTCAAAGCGACCAGCGGGACGAGTACCCGGTATGGACCGGCAGCGAGGGATGGTCAGCGGCTGAAAGCCATCCTCGGTTCTCATACGGCGAATACCACCCGCTAGCCCGGCGTCGAAACCTCTCAGCGCGAGAGCGGAATAGAGCGTCGCGGCAGGCCACCGTTACCGGCCAAACAATGAGCGCGCACTTCGCTCTATCGGTTTGCGTGTGCGCGAAATGTGGGTGGAACCACGAGCGGTCTGTGTGCCCCTTCGTCCCAGGTGGATGAAGGGGCTTTTGTATTTTCCCCGCAAGTTTCATAGATGCCTCGCAGGCAGCCTATTGGATACGCGGAGAAAGGGTTGAGATGATGCAACGCTACCATCATGCGTCTGCGCCAGAAAGCATGTTCCTCCGCCGGTCAACCGCCGGCGGCGCCACCGCCTGCTCGAAAGGCTCAACTGAGTCAGACGGCTCGAAGAGCAACAATGGTATGGCAAGTGAACATATCAGCAGATGCGACAACAGAGGAGCAACACGGGATGGTAGCCTTCATTCAACAACAGCAGCATCAGATTGACCATGAGCGAGCGGCGCAACCATTCGCCGCCAATAATATCTACAGCGTCCATAACGCGCTCATCGAACGGGCGGCAGCGCTACTTGGCGCGGGACAGCCAGACCGCGCGGCGCTGTTGCTCGACGGTCTGGCGCAACAGATCGCGGCGGGGTGGTTTCAGCAGCAGGGCGAGCCAGCGCCCGATTCCCTGTACCTGCTGGTGGCGCTGGAAGAACGAGTTCCGGCGCTCGCCTGGCAATTGCGGCTGGCGCTCCGCGCGCCAAGCGTCGAGACGCGGCTCGTCCATTGCCAGCACCTTTTAGCAAGCGTATCAAGTCCGTCAAACGTGGCAGCGCAACCATAAACCGGCGTACACGGCGCGTATGCGTCCGCTTCACAGCGAAAGGAACACATCAGTATGTCAGTCGAAGAAGAATTGAACTTATCGGTCGCCTATACGCCGATTCAGCGTATGCGCCACAGCGCCGCGCACGTCATGGCGGAGGCCGTGCAAGACCTGTTTCCCGGCGCGCGTTTCGCCATCGGGCCGGCCATCGAAGACGGCTTCTACTACGATATGGAGCTACCACGCCCGCTGACGCCGGATGACCTGCCGGCCATCGAGGAGCGCATGCGCCAGAGCATCGCCGCCAATCATCCGTTTGTGCAGAGCAAATGGCCGCGTGAGAAGGCGCTCGAATACTTTAAGCAGCGCGACCAGCCGTACAAGGTAGAGATCATCGAAAACCTGCCGGACGCCGAAGTTGGCATCTACCAGCAGGGGCCATTCCTTGATCTCTGCCGGGGGCCGCATGTTGCCAGCACGGGAGAGATCGGCGCCGTCAAGCTGCTGCGCGTCGCGGGCGCATACTGGCGTGGCGACGAGCATCGCCCAATGCTTCAGCGGCTCTATGGCACGGCCTGGTTCACGCAGGAAGAACTGGACGCCTATCTGGAGCGGCTGGAAGAGGCGCGGCGGCGCGACCATCGCAAGATCGGCAAAGACCTCGATCTCTTCATGATTAGCGATGAGATTGGCGCGGGCCTGCCGCTCTGGCTGCCCAAAGGCGCGACGGTGCGCCGCCTGCTGGAAGACTATATCGTCGGGGTGGAGCGCGCCCAGGGCTATCAGCATGTCTATACGCCCAACCTCGCCAAGCTGGATCTCTATAAGACATCCGGCCACTGGGAGCATTACCAGGATTCGATGTATCCGCCGATGGAGATGGAGAGCGGTGAAGAACTGGTGCTGCGCCCGATGAACTGCCCGCACCACATCCAGATCTACAAGCAGAAGATGCGTTCATACCGCGATTTGCCCATCCGTATCGCTGAACTCGGCACGATGTACCGGCTGGAGAAGTCCGGCGAACTGGCGGGGCTTTCGCGGGTGCGCGCAATGACGCTGAACGACGCGCATATCTTCTGCACGCCAGAGCAGATGCTTGGCGAGTTCATCGGGGTTGTGCGGCTCGTGCAGGAGACGTACAAGGTGATGGGCTTCGAGAACTACAGCTATCGTCTCTCGCTACGCGACCCCAACGACAAGGTGAAGTTCGAGCAGAACGAGGAGATGTGGCAGCGGTCAGAGGCGGCGCTCCGCCAGGCGCTCGACCAACTTGGCCTCAGCTACTATGAAGGCATCGGTGACGCCGCCTTCTACGGTCCCAAGCTGGATGTGCAGGTGGCGAACGTGCTGGGCAAAGACGAAACGATCTCGACGATCCAGCTTGATTTCACGCTGCCGGAGAAGTTCAACCTTGAATACATCGGCGAGGATGGGCAGGCGCACCGACCTGTGATGATTCATCGCGGCATCCTCTCGACGATGGAGCGGTTCATGGCGTTCCTGATTGAGAACTACGCTGGTAACTTTCCGGTCTGGCTGGCGCCGGTGCAGGCGGTGGTCATCCCAATTGCGGACCGCCACGCCGGCTACGCCAACCAGGTGGCGGCGGCGCTGAACGCGGCGGGGCTGCGCGTGGAAGTGGACGGGCGTTCGGAGCGCATGAACGCCAAAGTGCGCGACGCCCAGATGCAGAAGGTGCCATATATGCTGGTCGTGGGCGATAAAGAGGCGGAGTCGAACGCGGTCTCGCTGCGCCTGCGCACGAACGAGAACATCGGCGCGGTGCCGCTGGCAGACTTCGTGGCGCAGGCCAGCCAGCTCAACGCCAGCCGCAGCCGCGACCTCTGGCCATCGGTAGCGGCGTCTGCACAATAAAGCGGCAACGTTGGAGCGCAGGCAGCGGGAGTAACCATCCTATAACCTGCGCTCTTTTGCTGCCCGTTACGCATTTGAGAACAGAATTGACAATAGACTCACGATACGCTATCCTTGCTCCTAAACAACTATGCAGCGATACCGTTTGTCTCAATGGGAGTGAGCATGACATGTCGTACTATCCGCCGCAATATCCACAACAGCCCAATCAGCCCTACCCGTCGAATCCCTATCAACCACCAACTCAACCTCAGTATCCCACGTATCCATCGGCGTACGGCCCACAGCCTAAGCCAATGCCACCGATGCCGCCACAACCGCCAAAGAAGCCAGGCATGTCCACTGGCGCTATCATTGCCTGGACGGCCATTCCAACTTCGATTGTCCTAGCTCTGTGCATTGTCCTGGAATTGCTCAGCACCCATGTCGCCAATCAAACCGCTGGTATCTTTCCCACTGCTACGGCCACCATTGCTGCCACCCCAGCCGGGTCGCACATTATCACTGGCGCTGTATTTGGCGGTACCCAAGATGCTTTCACTGCTGCTTACGGTGATCCACAGATGACTGGCCCTACCGCACACTACAGCTTCACCTTGCCTGATGGCAGCCAGGGTGCTGTCTGTTTCTGTGGCACAAAAACCGGCCTCGATGGGCAACAGCATCTTGATTTCATCCATGTCGGCCCTGATGTTGCTCAAACCTGGAGCCAATCGCAGTTGACTACAGCGGCCAAACTCTTCATGCCCACAGATGCCATCTATCAACGTACTATCAACGACCCACAAGTCGGCCCGATTCTCGTCTACAAGAGCGCAGATCTTGCCAAAACCTTCCCAGCCAGCGAGTTCACCGATAGCGTGAGCGGCGCAACCTTGCCACCAGGAACCTTCTCTGTCGCTTGCTCTATACCCGGCAATACTGATTGTAGCATCGTCACTGGCACATAGGCGACATAGACAGCGGCCAGTGAAGATATGGGAAGCCACACACGAGTACCGCACAATGGCATCAGCGTGCCGGATATCAGACATCGTGTGCTTGACAGTGAGGCACTTTTTCCGTATGCTCGATGCAGGTATATCAATTGCGGTGTATCCAGCGGATTCTCTCACATCGAGGAGCATTGAGCATGTCTACCGCTCGTCTCGTTCGCGCCATCGGCGTTGTACTGGCGTTTATAGTGTTGCTGGCCGGCACCATCCTGGTATTCGCGGCGTTTGACCGCCATTCGCATTCCGCCAGCGATACGCTACGGCCATTCATTATCACGATGGCTCCGGTCTGGGCGCTCTCGCTTGCAGCGGCATGGGTGCTGCTCAGGAAACCGGCTTCGCCAGATGAGGCGTGAACAGCCCTCGCAATATACGTCAAGAGCCAGGAGATATCGCGCTCCTGGCTCTTGCATAAACCCTACCATTTGGCGCGCCCGAAGGGACTCGAACCCCCAACCCCGTGAGCCGAAATCACGTACTCTATCCATTGAGCTACGGGCGCATAAGGAGAACGAGACGCCAGTTATTTAAGCCGATACCGATATGTACCCGCTCGTCTGGCCGTTCTTCTTCGATGACAGTTTGCGCATACAACCTCACACTTGTCAATCTCTCTTTGGATTGCCTCTATAGAGTACCCGCCGCGAGCCAGTACCGAAACGTCAGCAACTTTGTCGCGCAGGTGATCAAATTCCAGCACAATGATGTCACTCTCCCCACAATCCACACAAGGGTGGTTGCTCAGGTATTCAATCATAAACTCGGCATTTATCTGAGTTTGCTTGGTGTTCCGCACACGAGCTTTCTCGATATACATTGCGCGGTTGGCATGATAATGCGCTTGCACATACTGGCTCTGGCACTTCCTACAAATATATTGCCGCCCACCAGTTTTCCGATTGCGCATGGCGAAATTTTCTATAGGCTGTGCTGGTGGCCCGCACCTCGTACAAACTTTCATTTCGGTATTGTCACCATGAGATTCGGCATCTGACATATAAGCATTGCTCCCAAGTCCAGTATACTGCTCCCTGGCTCAGAGTATAGCGCATGCGAAAGCTGTTCGCAAGGCAGTGCAATGTACCTCCCTGGCAATCCAGAAGCATCCTCCCATTGAACTATCGGCCAAAGTAGGGCATAATACGGCGAACAGTGAGCGGATAGGCGAAGATCATATTGTGGCAAACATGCTATGACAATGGGGGGTATTATGACGCTTTTATTGCACAACAGTAGAGTCATCAACGTCACGACGCTTTTGCTCGGCTTTCTCTCCGGTCTCTACGGCTTCAACAGCATCCTCGGCAAGCGCGGCGGAATCCTGCGCCAGCTTATCGTCGCCCTTCCGGCGGCGCTGCTCTTCGGTGTGGCTGGCTATCTGCTCGATGTGTGGTCAAACCATCTCTACTCTGCGATCATTCAAGAGGCGCTCCAACCGCCACATGGGGTTGATCCCGCGCTCCTGGTGGCGGCGGAGACCGCTATCGTCGGATTTCTCACCTGCCTGCTCGTGCCGAATCTCGGACGCAGCAAAGAGTCCTATCAATCGCAATCCATCTTCGCCTATGCGCTCTATATGCTTGCCCTCTTTGGGTTAACCTGGCTCTCGTATGCCACGCTGCTGCTCTACCTGGGTGCGAAGGGCAAAGTGCCGTTCGGGCTACATCTCTCCCGCCCGGAAATCATCATCGGCTCGGCTGTCGTTGCCATTGCCTATTGCATCTCTAATGCCCAATATACCTGGAGAAGGCCGGTGAATCCCGCAAATCAGGGGAACGATACTCCGCTGGCATTTACCATTGTCGGCTGCGTTGGTTCGCTGATCGCGTTCGCTGTGGGGTTGATAATTGGCATCCCGCTCTTTGCGTTAGTAGGGTGGGGATTGCTCGTCTATTTCCTGATTCTTTTTTGTGTGGGCGTCATCGTTGCCATCTTGCAAGTGGCCGCCGATAATTTTCCGCAAAGTCGTCTGCTCTATCTCTCGCTCACCTTCTTCGTCCTCGCCGCCGTTTTGCAGATTTACCAGGCGATTGCGCTCTGATGATGGCGCTATGGTCTATAACTCGCGTTCGAGATCGGACAATTGCATCACGGGACTCAAAAGCGGGCGAATCGTTTCGATGGGCGGCGCGAAGAGCGAGGGCTGTTCAGGGTCGGCAAAGAGCGTGGCAAAGTCCTCGGCGCTGAAGGCCCGCGCCATCCGCGCCGCGAATGTTTCGCGCAGCAGGCGCACGTAATAGTTCGAGTCATAGTCGCGGGCAGCCTCGCCTTCGTGCGTCTCACGCAAAACCGCCGCTTTGTTGCCGCTGGCGCGATAGATTTTGATCTGCTCGCCCACCTCCCAGTGGTCGTTGCCATCGAGCAGCATCGCCTCGTATGCAGCTTCGCGCCGGGCGGAACGCGCCGCCAGATATTGCTTCGGCGTCTTCGTCAACCGCACCCGCGCCGCCACCTGCGCTGTCGGCAGGCTCCGTCTGCGTAGCGCCACCACCGTCTCGACATACGCCTCGCGCACGCCTTCGACATCATCCAGCAGCAGGCGACCAATCGCGCGGCGCAGGAAATCTTCGCCAAACGGCTCGGCCCGGCTGGAACGGAAGGCGACGCCGCGCAGCAATAGCGTGCCATCGTAGTGCAGCAGCGCGTAGTTCTTCGGCTCATGCGAGAGCATCGCCGCGTAGCGCCCCTCGAACTCTAGCCGCACGAGTGGCGGCAGCAGCGTGGCCACCTCTGCGACAATGGCGCGTTCGTCGCTCTCCGTCCAATCCGCTGGCGCTGAAAAGTATACGCCATCGGTATCAGCTTCAAGCAGCGTCGCCCCGCGCTGCGCCAGTTCGCGGCAGATCAGTCCCAGGATGGCGCGCCCCTGCCGTGTGACCTCATTCGCCGCGCGCACATCTGCCAGCCGCGTCAACCCTATCGCGCCAAGATAGCCGTAGGCCGAGTTGACGAGAATCTTCATGGCTGCGGAGAGCGCCTCGTCGGTATAGCGTTCTGACGAACCTGGCGGCGCTTTCCTGGCGCGTTGCTTCGCCGCCAACCGCTGCACCACTAGCCGGTCCACCAGCGCCAGCAACGCATTGATATGGTCTGTGCGCGGCCCAATGCGATACTGGCGCATCAGTGAGGGATACAGGCTCGATACATCTGCTTTGACGATATGTTGCGCCACGCCCGAAGCGAAGAGATAGAGTCCTGCGCCGCTATGCTGTGTGCCATCGCTGACGGAATAGGCGGGCAGCGCCTCGCCCGCGCGCAGATATGCCCGCACGATCAGCGGATCGAGGATGCCGGTGGCTGGCCCCGCATCTGCCAACCGCTCGTAACGGCGCGGCGCCATCCCCGCCAGCGCGAACGCTGCGCCACCGAGCAGCCGCGCTAACCCATCCACCTCGCGCACGTCGTCCAGCGCATAGCGCCGCACGCGCTCCGGGTCGCTGAGCCAGGTGGCGTAGATGCGTGGACCATCCACATATTCGCGGTCCGGCGTGGCAAGGCCGAAATGGCGGGCGACCGCCTTCAGCCCATGCCCCGGCAGATCGCGGGCGGCGAAGTCGTAGCGGCGCACGGCATCGAGCGTATCTATAATCTCGCGCCCGGGGATGATGAAGCGGTCGTAACGTCTGCCGCCGCGCTCGCCCTGAGAATCCGCGCGTTCGGTTTCGCCCGCTTCGCTGCGCACCGGACCGTAGCCACGCGAAGCGGCGCGACGACGCAGACCAGGGACACCAGCACGCCCCAACATCAGTTGCACATGTAACCGTTCGGCGCGCGCCGCCAGGAAGGGCAGGTCGAATCCCTGGATATTGTGGTTCTCGATGATATCAGGGTCGGTTTCTCGAATCAGCGCGGCTAGCCGGCGAATGAGATCAGCCTCGGCCTCCGGCCCGTCGAGTCCTTGCTCCTTGACATCGAGTACACGCTCCAGGCCCCGGTTATCGCGCACGGAAACGAGGAAGATGCGATCATGCGCGGGATCGAGTCCGGTGGTTTCCAGATCGAATTGCAGGCGATGCAGGTCATCGAAAGCCAACCCGCGAAAATACGTCTGCCCGGTGCTGACGAGGTATTGCTCTTCCGGTGAGAGTTGCAAGATGTCATCGTCACCAAACTCACCGATGCGCGTCACCGGCCGTCCCAGCCACTCGGAAGCGCCAGTCAGCACCGCCGTTTCGAGCATGCGCCCATCGCTGGCACTGACGAGATAGCGCAGATGGCCGGGTCCGCTTAGCTCCCGGTAGGTGATGGCTTTCGCCGGTGTCTCTGCTGTTCCTTCGGGCTGCAATCGCTCGCCAAGATGCGCCAGCGGTGCGAGCGAGGGCAGCAACAACCAGGGGCGAAAGCGTCGCTCCTCACGGAACAGGCGCAGTGTGCCGGGTTCGCGCCGCCAGAGCAACGCCCGCCCATCGCGTTCCGCCCAGACCGAGACGATGCCCGGCGTCTGGTCCCAGCCCCAGAGCCATTCCTCCTCCGCCTGCTGAACGTGAGTGTCGCCCTCCGGATCATCGCTCACCTGCGCTGCCCTTTCTCTATCGCTCATGTCGCTTGCCGCTACTTAACGGTATCACAGTGAGCGCGAGAAAGGCTAGACAAATGTACTAATTACCAGACGGGCACGGTGGAGAAGAGCGCAGCCGCTGGCAGGCTTTGGAGCAGCCGGTCCAGCAGTGAGCGGTCAACCGTGACGTGGGCCGCGCCAAGCGCCTCCAACAGCACGCCGACAACCGGCTCGTTGGGGCTGCGCAGCGGACGCACCGCTGGCGAGGCTGTGCGCACACGCGCCACGATGGCGTCTTCCAGCACGCCCGTCGGATGGCGAAATACGCCGCCAGCCAGCACCAGCGGATAGGCAGTATCTTCCAGCCCCACCCGCCGCGCTGCAACAATCGCAATATCGCCCAGCGCCGCACCATGCTCCTGCACCACACGCAGGGCCAGCGCGTCACCTGCGTGCGCCTCATCCAGCAGCAGCGGCGTCAGATGGTCAACGCTGATAGAAGCTGGACGTAGGCGATTGTGAAAGACATGCAACACCTCTTCCACCGATGGCACTTCCAGATAGGCGAGTACGCGGTCGGTCAGCGAGGTCGGCGGTTCAAGGCCCAGCGCGGCGCGATAGATAGCAAAGAGCGCCTTCTGGCCGAGATGCGTGCTGCCCTGCGCCTCGTCCTGCCAGAAGCTGCTGTGCCAGACGCGCCCATCGGCGGCGCGCGCACCGGTCGCTGCGCCCGTTCCGCAGACGATGGAGACGCCGGTGGCCTCCGGCGAAGCGGCGTAGAGGACGCCAATCGCGTCGTTCTGCACAATGATCGTGCGCCCAAAGCCGCGCATGGTCGCGGCATCCTGCCAGAAAGCGATATCTTCCGGCCAGTCAGCGCCGGCCATATTGAACACGCTGACGGTGATATCCGCTGGCGCAACCTGGGCGCTGTGCAGCGCATCATTGACTGCGTGCTCTAGATTTGCCAATGCCACCAACGCCGGGTCGGCAATGCCGTCTTCTGGAATCGCGTTATAAATATCGCTACAACCAGCACGGCCCGCCCCCAGGATAGCGCCGTCCAATCCGGCGACAATGGCGATGGTTTTTGTATTGCCGCCATCAACGGCTAAAACGCAGTGCATATGTTCTGTCTATCTCCCCGCTAGTGGAGCAGGCGCTGTGGCAGGAAATCATGGTGAGCCGCCGCCATCTCGTCATAGATCGCCTCGGCTTTGTGCAGTGACAGCACTAGCGGATGGCTCGCCAGCGCGCGAATGGCATCGGCGCGGGTGCCGCTCCAGGCGGCCTCGGCTGTCAGCGCTTGATACTCGCCAAGTAGCAGCACCAGCCCGACCACATGGCGTGGCAGATGTCCCATCGCCAGCGGCGCGATGCCGTTGCGGTCCACATAGCCCACCGTCTCCACCACCAGATCATCGGGAAAATCCGCAATCGAGCCACGATTGGGCACGTTGACATACCAGAGTTCCTTGCGGTCGTTGAAGATGGCGTCCATCACATCAATGCCCAGTTCGAGTTCATGGATACCCCCGCGAGAGCGCGCGGGATCGAGCTGTGGCTCGTCGCGTGCGGCCTGCTCACGGTAATGCGCCCAGTAGTCCGGCACGCTGGCCATGATGTCCTGCGCGCGGGTGGTCGGCTTGGCCTGCAACTCCGCCAGAATCTCATCCTTGAAGTAGTAATACTGAAAGTACGAACTGGGCAGCGATCCCATCGCGCAGGCAAGCTCCAGCAGGCGCAGGTCTTCACTCTCGATAGAGGGATCATTGCGCAGCCGCTCGTAACCATCGAGCAGGAGCGGCATAACATCCTGCCCGTCATAGAGATGGCGCACTGACCACGACGCATGATTGAGGCCGATAGAGATAGCGTCCAGTTTATCCGGGTCCAACCCGATGAGTTCGATATAATTGCGATTGGTGACGATTGGCCCTTCGCAGAGTGAAACCGTCGGGATGGCGGTATGGTGCGTCACCGCTTCAGAGACGATGTTCACCGGATTGGTGTAATTGAAGAGTCGCGCATTCGGGCAGACGGCCTCCATATCAGCGATGATGCCCTGCATGATATGGATAGAACGCAACGCCATGAAGAAGCCGCCCGGCCCCTGCGTCTCCTGACCGATCACGCCGTGCTTGAGCGGAATGCTCTCGTCTAGATACCGCGCCTCGAAGCCGCCGGGGCGGAAGCTGGTGAGAACAGCGTCGCAATCGCGCAAACCCGCGCGCCGGTCGGTCGTCGTGCGAATCGTCAGGTCCAGCCCGCGCGCTCGCGCCATCTTCTCTGTGATGGTGCGCACGACCGCAAGACGCTCTTCGTCCAGATCAACCAGCACCACCTCTGAACCGTTGAACTGCTCGCCCTGCCAGACGAACGAAGCCATTGTGCCAGCGGCGCGAGTGCTGCCGCCGCCGATATATGCCAGTTTGATACGTGCCATGAGAAACCGATGCTCCTGTCTATTGATCTTTTGCGTTATTGGTTGGGTAAAATGGTTGGCGCTGGCGGCGAAGAAGGCGAAGTATGAGCAGATGCCGTTGCCACAGCGTCGTGCGCGCTATCGCTCGTGTTCCCCTCGCCGTACAGAAAGCAGTGGGTCCAGTGGCCGCCGCCAAGCGCTGTGCGTCCCGGAAACCGCTCGCGGCAAATGGGCATGGCATGCGGGCAGCGTGGATGGAAGCGGCAACCGCTGGGTGGATTGATGAGGCTGGGAATCTCTCCGCGCGCCGACAACTCCGGCATACCGGCATTTTCGGACTCGATACGGTCCGGGTCGGGCGCGGCGGAAATCAACAACTGCGTATAGGGGTGCTTGGGCGCCAGGATAACTTCATCACTTGGCCCGCCTTCCATCGTCTGCCCGGCGTACATCACCATCGTGTCTTCGGCGAAGTAGCGTGCGCTGGCGATGTCGTGCGTGATGAAGAGCAGCGCCAGTTGTTCTTCTTCTTTGAGGCGCAGCAAGAGGTTCAGCACATCGAGGCGAATCGAAACGTCCAGCATCGAAACCGGCTCATCCGCCAGCACCACCTTTGGCCGCACCGCCAACGCCTGCGCGATGGCGATACGCTGCCGTTGCCCGCCGCTCAGTTGATGCGGATATTTTTGGATGAACTGTTCGGCAGGACTCAGGCTCACCCGGTCCAGCAGCGCCAATATCTGTTGTGTCTCTTCGCGGCGCGAATGCACATGGCCATAGAGCCGTAGCGGGCGGCTCAGATGATAACGCACGCTATGAATAGGGTTGAGCGAAGAGAACGGGTCCTGAAAGATCATCTGCACCTGGCGGCGATAGGCATGCAGACCTGCGCCGCTACCCAACCTGACTGGCTGGCCCGCAAAATTGATGCTGCCAGAAGTTGGCTCGTAGAGCCGTGCCAGCATGCGCGCGATGGTGCTTTTACCGCTGCCGCTTTCGCCAACCAGCGCCAGCGCCCGCCCCGGATAGAGCGCGAGATTGGCGTCTTCCACAGCATGTACGACACTACGCGGCCCAGTGATCTTGAACTGGCGCAACGGGAAATATTTGCGCAGATGGATCGTCTCCAACACCGGCTGGCCAGTCGGCGGTGTATACGCCATCTCATCGGAAGGTTTAGTTGACGAGGCAGCCTGGGTCATAGCATCTGCATTCAGGTAATCGGTGTTCATATGCGCGTTATCGCTTTCTCCCGCATGTCTCGCTTGCCTCATCGCCGCCTGAAAGTAGACTGCGCATAGGCGGCTTCGTAACTGGTGGCGAAGTCAGCGTTGGTTGGCACACGCTCTGACGAGAGCGCCACATCATAGAGATGGCATGAGACGAGCTGGTCCGGTGTTTCTTCGGCGGAGCGCCGCAGCGTTGGCATGATTGTGCTGCACGACTCATAGGCGAGTGGGCAGCGTGGATGAAAGGCGCACCCTGGCGGGATATCGCGCAGGTCCGGCGGCGAGCCGGGGATACCCGTCATGCGGTGGCGCGGTCCGCGCAGCGTGGGAAATGAATGCAGCATGCCATAGCTATAAGGATGGCGCGGCTGGCGCTGCAACTCGCGGCAGGTCGCCGTTTCCACGACGCGCCCGGCGTACATAATCGCAATCTTATCGGCTAGTTCCAGCAGCAAGGAGAGGTCATGCGTGATGAAGATGACCGAGAAGTTCAGCTTCTCGCGCAGCCGCACAATCTCCGTCAAGATTTCCCGCTGCACGACAACATCGAGCGCCGTCGTCGGCTCATCCATGATGATGATCTCCGGCGAGAGCGCCAGGGCAATGGCAATGATCGAGCGTTGGCGCATGCCGCCGCTCAGTTCGTGCGGATAGCTATTGATGCGGTCAGGCGCAATGCCGACCAGCCGCAGTAATTCGTGGGCGCGTTCACGCCGCTGCTGCGCGCTCATCTGTGGTTCGTGGGCGCGCAGCACATCGTCAATCTGCGTACTCAGGCGCAGCACTGGATTGAGCGCGTTCATCGCGCTCTGAAAGACGATGGACAGCTTGCTCCAACGGAAGGCGCGCAACTGCGATGGCGTAAGCTGAAGCACATCCACCGGCTGCGTGGCGTCCGAAGGATAGTACAACACCTGTCCACCGGTGATGACCGCTGGCTCGCGCAGCAAGCGTGTGATGGCATAGCCAAGAGTCGTTTTGCCGCTGCCGCTTTCGCCAGCCAGCCCCAGGATTTGCCCACGCGCCAGCGAAATGCTGACATCGCTCAGCGCGTACACGGTGCCGCTGGCGGCAGCATACTCCACACTGAGATGGTTGACTTCCAGTATGTTTGAGCTGGCGGCGGATGAACTATAGATCGAGCCGGTCGTCATTATGCCGCCTCCTCTTGCGTCTTCTGTGGCGTCTGCGGCACGCCGAGCGCCGCCTTCAGCAGCGAACGTTTCTGGCGTGGCTCCCTGCGCAGGCGTGGATTGGCAATCTCATCAATGCCAAAGTTGACCAACGCCAGCGCTGCCCCCAAGAGCGCAATGCAAATGCCGGGAGGCAGAAACCACCACCACGCGCCGAGCAAGAGCGCATCACCGTTCTGCGCGAAATAGAACATCGTTCCCCAGCTTACCGTGTTAGGATCGCCAAATCCCAGGTATTCCAGGCCAGCCTCGGCCAGAATGCAGTAGATGACCGTGCCCAGCAGTTCCGCCGCGACCAGGGCAATTTCATTGGGAAATATCTCGAAGAAGACGATGCGGAAGGTGCTTTCGCCTCTGGCGCGTGCCGCCGCTACAAACTCGCGGTTGCGCATCGAAAGCGTCTGCGAGCGGATCACGCGCGCGCCCCAGGACCAGCCGGTGACGGCGAGGACGATGCCGATGGTTAGCGGTCCCTTATACTTGATGTACGCCGCCAGCACGATAGCCAGCGGCAGCGTGGGCAGCACCAGGAAAACGTTCGTGACCAGCGAGAATAGTTCGTCAATTGCGCCGCCCAGGTAACCGGAGACCAGACCAACCACCACAGAGATGATCGTTGTCACAGCGCCGACGATAAAGCCCATCAGAATCGAGATACGCGCGCCAACGACCACCTGCGCAAAGACATCTTGCCCGCTCGGCGTGGTACCTAGCCAGTGCGCCGAGGAGGGCGGCTGCAACAGGTCTTCGCTGAGCGCCGCCGGGTCCTGGTGAACGATGACTGGCCCAAGCAGCGCCAGCAAGACAAAAAAGCCAATGATCGCCAGGCCGATGGTCACTTTGCGATTGGCGAGAACGAACCGCCAGATGCCGCGCGCGCTGCCGGCAAGTGTTCCGGCGACCGCCGGTGTGGGTTGCTCCATGACTGCCATCGCTAGCCCCTTTCGTGGCGCACACGCGGATCGAGAACGACATACGCCAGATCAGCCAGAAAATTCGCCACCAACACGGCGACAACGATCAGCAGGAAGATGCCTTCCATCAGTGGATAATCCAGATTATCCACCGCTTGCAGCAGGGCGAAGCCGATACCTGGATAGGAGAAGACGATTTCCGTTAGTAGCGCGCCGCTGACGACGAACCCCAGCGAGAGCGCAAAGCTGGTAATGTTCGGCAGAATCGCGTTGCGCGCGGCATAGGTCAGCATGATGCGCCGCTCCGGCAGCCCTTTGGCCTCGGCCATCAGCACATAGTCTTCCGAGAGCGTGGTAATCATCGTATTGCGCATGCCGAGTATCCAGCCGGCGATAGAGCCGATGATGATGGTGATGGCTGGCAGAATGGCATGTTGCAGGGCACTGAGCAGAAAATCAGGACTCCACCCCGGAACCGTCGTGTCGGCGTCATAACCGCCATAGGTGGGAAACCAGTTGTAGTAAAACGCGAAGAAATAGAGGAAGATCAGCGCCAGCCAGAAATAGGGAATGGCAGAAAGAAAAGTGAACACCGGCGGCAGAATTGTATCCAGCTTGGAGCCGTGGCGCCAGGCGACGAGCGCGCCGAGCAGTGTGCCGACGACGAAGCTAATGACCAGCGTCACCCCCACCAGGACCAGCGTCCAGGGCAAATCCTGGGCGATCACCTGCGAGACAGGCGTAGGCAGGTAGGTAATCGAGACGCCAAGATTGCCATGCAGCAGGTTATTGAGATACTGCCCGTATTGGGCAAGCAAAGAGTCATGGGTATTGATCCCCAGCAAGATGTTGATGGCGTGTATCGCCTGTGGCGACGCCTTTCCCTTCAGCCGGAAGAGCATCGCCTGGGCGGGATTGCCGGGTGCAAGGCGCGGTATCAAAAAGTTGAGAGTAACGGCGGCCCAGAGCGCGACCAGGTAAAAGGCCAGGCGTCGTAACAGGTGGCGCATCCCGATCCTCCTCGTCGAGTTGTTGTCTGGCGATGTCGGGTGATATCGAATAATGAGTGGCAGTGCGGAAGAGCCACGCGCGCAACCCTTCCGCACTGCGCGAGACAACACGAACGATCAGCTTACTGGTTGGAGATGCAGCAGCACCACCTCATCGTCTGGATAGGAGAACGGCGACGGCTCAGCATAGGCATGCTTTGGATCCGGCCAGCCGGTGTAGCTGGTGGTGGTGTACTCATACCAGTACGGCTCGTTAAGCAACGGGATGCTGGGCAGGTCATTGACCATGATCTGCTCGATGCCGGCCATCGCCTGTTGCTGCGTCGCCAGATCATTGGACTGCGCAAACTGATCGAGCAGGTGATCGGTGGTCGGGTCCATCCAGCGTTCATAGTTCGAGCTGGCCTGCTGGCCGATGGGCGCCGAGTTCGTGCTGCGCAGCAGCGCATCGAAGATGAAGTACGGCGTCGGGCCAGGATTGGTCCAGCACATCGAAAGGTCGAAGCTGCCCACCGTCAGATTGTTCGTCCAGGCGTCCTGCGAGATGGTGTTGATATGTACATCAATACCCAGCGTCTTGAGGTTGCTGGCGATGATCTGCGAACCACTCACCCAGTCCGTGAAGCTGGAGACAACATCCAGGTTGAGCGACAGCTTCTTGCCATTCTTGTCGGCATAGATGCCATCCGGCCCTTTGGTGAAACCAACGCTCTGAAGTTCCTGCGCCGCCGCGTTGAGATCCAACGTGAACTGGAGACCCTGATACTGCGGGTCAAGGTATTTCTGGTCATACGGCAACACCAGGCCGGTTGGGCTGGCGACCGGCTCATAGCCACTCTCCGCTATCTTGGAGAGCTTGCTGCGGTCAATAGCGTCGCTGATGGCTTTGCGCACCGGCACCAGGTTGAGCGGATACTTCGTTGTGTTCACGAAGAGCATCAGGATATCGCTTGGCGGGAACCAGTAATAGTTGTGCGCCGGGTCACGGTTGATGAACGTCTTGTGGATGTCTGCGGTATAAATGCCCGCCCAGTCAACACTGCCCTCGTCCATCGCCAGTTCTGCGCTGGTGTTGGAGTCGAAGGCTGGATAGTGCAGTTCCGTCACCTTTGGCTCGCCCGGCTGCCAGAAATAGGGATTCTTGGTCATGACGATCAATTGCGGCGTAAACGATTTGAGCATATACGGTCCCGTACCGACCGGGTTGGGGTCCGCATACTGGCTGCCATCGCCAACGCTCTGCCAGATATGTTGCGGCAGTATCCAGGTCTGCCCGCCGAGGTACCAAAGAATCGGCGTGAACGGCCCACTGAGCTTGACCACCACCGTCATCGGGTCCGGAGCCGTTACACTGGTAAGCTGTTGCCACAGGCCGTTGACATCCATCGCCGGATATTTTTTGAGCAGATTCAGCGTGAAAGCGACATCGGCGCTGGTCATCGGCTGACCATCGGACCACTTGACGCCCTGGCGAATGGTGAAGGTGATCTGGGTCAGATCGCTTGAGAATTGATAGCTGGTGGCCAGCCAGGGATTGATGGACCCATCCTGGCGATTGAAGAAGAGCAGCGTTTCGTAGACCACCCCCTGCGAGGTAGTGATGTTCGCCGTGTTGTACGGATTGAAGTTCTGCGTGTAGTCACCCGATGCGTTGGCTACAATCGTCAAAAAGTTGTGGCGTGGACCATGTTTGGCCGTGCCATTACAGGCGGCGAGGACCATCGCAAGGGACGCCAGGAGCAACAGCGTTGTTGCTCCCATCCTGGTGTGCCGGGCGAAGCGTGGATGATGAATTGCTGAAATCATCTGGAAGCCTCCATCGTTGGATTGTGCCCTCACGAGCGGTTTGCCTCTGAGACGTGGTAGCTTGCTCCACAGGATGCGCGTACGATCAGGGTGGTAGGAAGTTCGATACGAGCTGGCGGTTGGATACTGCTATCCGCTCGACGGGATTTGCCCAGGATGACCGGCTCATCATAGGCAGGTTCCTGAGCAGCGGATACCATTGACAGCAGAAGTTCGATGCCGCGCTGTCCCATCTCGAACGACGGCTGCCGCACAGTGGTCAGCGGCGGCTGCACATGCGCCGATGGCGCATCATCATCGAAACCGACGAGCGCGAGGTCCTGCGGCACGGCGATGCCACGCTCTTCCGCCGCCCGCAATACCCCGTAAGCCATCTGGTCGGCGGAGGCGAAGATAGCGGATGGTCGCTGCTCCTGTGGCAGATCGAAGAGCCGCTGCGCCGCAACATAGCCGGACTGTGGAAGGAAATCCCCTTCCAGGATGAGCGTGGGGTCGGGCGTAATACCGGCTTCTTCGAGCGCGCGCACGTAACCCTGGTGACGTTCGTGCGAGACGAGATACTCGCCTGGCCCCTGGATATGCGCGATACGCCGGTGGCCGAGGTGTAGGAGATGGCGCACTGCCTCGTAAGCGCCAGTCACATTATCGGCGCAGATCCACGGCGTGACCTGCTCCTGCTGGTCATCAATGATGACAACCGGAACGCCCTGCCTATACAGTTCGGTGAGCTGGTCCGCCAATCCGCCAGGGAAGACGCCAAGTATCCCAGCAGTCAATTGGGTTGCCAGCAGACGATTGACCACCTCGCGGCGATCCCGATGCAGGTCTTCATCGTTAAAGGTATAGAGAACGAGTTCATATGGCGTCTGCTTGAGTAGATCCGTGATGCCGCGCACGAGGTCTGGAACGGTGGGCCACGTAAACACTGGCAGCAGCATACCGATCAGGCGATTATGCCCACCGGCAAGACCGGAGGCCGCCAGACTGGGAACATACCGCTGCTCCTCGATAACCCGCAAGACATGTTCGCGGGTTTCGCGGTCAACATCAGGGCGATGATTCAAGACGCGCGACACGGTGGTGCGAGAAACGCCCGCCAGCCGCGCGATATCCTCAATCGTCGGTTTCTTTGCCAACGCGCCACCCCCCATCGGTGAGACGACGATTTTGTGAACGATTCCGGGCGGGATTCCGGAAGCGCTTCCGGAAGCGATTGCAAGCAATTATGCCAGAAGCACTTGCGTTTGTCAAGAGGGGCTTCGCATATTCCTCATTTTTGATGAGGACGCTAATGAGAACACTGAGAACACTGAGGACATCGAGAGCAACGTGCGCGCAGAACGAGTATACTGAACACACTGAATACGCCATAGGAGAAGAATTCATATGCACTCTGTGCAGCCCACTGGTCACAACTCTTCGGCGCTCGTCGTTGGCGGCGGCGTCATCGGCATGGCAACGGCCTGCGCGCTGGCGGCGCGTGGCGCTGATGTCACGGTGCTGGAACGCTACACGATTGCACATGACTGGGCCTCGTCGCATGGCTACTCGCGCGCCATCCGCCATGAATACGGCGCGAAGGCGCTCTACACCAAAATGGTGAGACGCAGCCTGCACATGTGGAAGGAACTGGCGGCGGAGACCGGGCGCTATCTCTACACCGAAGCAGGCGTGCTGACGCTGGGCCATGCCGACGACGGCTACACGCTCCCTGGCTATCAGGTCATGTACGACGAGGGGTTGCCAGTCGTGCAGTTGACGCGCCAGCAATGCCTGCGCGCATTTCCGCAGTTCCGCGTCTATGAATATGACGCCATCACCTACAATGCCAGCGGCGGCATGCTCCACGCCAGCGAATGTGTGCATGCGCTGGCGGACCGGCTGCGGGCGCGCGGCGGCACACTGCGCGAGGGTGTGCGTGTTAGTCGCGTCTTCCAGAAGGGCGAGCGCGCAGGCGTCGTCTTGCAGGATGGCTCCCAGTTGACCGCCGACCGGGTCGTCGTCACTGCTGGCCCCTGGATTCATGATGTGGTGCCAGAGCTAGCATTGCCGGTGCGGCCAGTGCGCGGCCAGGTGTGCTATGTCGAGGGGCTGCGGCCAGAGTTCTTCAACCCCGGCACATTTCCGGTCTTTCTCGCGGGGGCTGAAGCCTACGGATTTCCGATGCAAGGGCCAGGCTGGTTCAAGATCGGCTCGGATGGCAGGAGCATTCCTGCCAACCCCAATGTTCCCTACGGGCCGGACGAAGAGGATATCGAGGCGCTGCAACGCTTCATGCTGCGCGTCATCCCCTCGGCCAGCCGTGGCAAGCTGGTGGCTGTAGATTGCTGCATGTATGATATGACACCCGATGAGGACTTCATTTTAGACAAGTATCCTGGCAGCGACCGCATCATCATCGGCAGCGGCTTCTCCGGGCATGGCTTCAAGTTCGGTGTGTTGATCGGTGAACTGCTGGCGGCGCTCACCTTTGACGAAGAGCCTGCGTTCCCGCTCGATAGTTTCCGCCTTTCGCGCTTCTCGCAATCTTCAGGGCATTGAAAAAATAGAAATGAGGTAACTGAATGACCTTCGCCGAAAGTAAATGGTTTTCCCTTGAGAAAGATGCGGACGGCGAAGAATATATACAACCATCCAATAATGAGGCGCTCGTCGTAGCACTGACCACCGAAAACGTGGTCCTCTTCGCCCGCGAACAGTCCGCCGCGTTCGGGCAGCCCGCGCTGATTCTCCCTGGTGGGGCGGTCGAGCCGGATGAGCCGCACGCTGAAACCGCCAACCGCGAGTTGCAAGAAGAGATTGGCTATAAAGCGTTGCAACTCGATTTTCTTGGCGAGGTCTGGCCCTGGTCAAAGTATCTGGCGGTACGAACGTACCTATATCTGGGGCGCAATCTCGTTCTCAGCAAGCTGGATGGCGACGAGAAAAGCGCGATAGAAGTGGTGCAGGTGCCGCTAGCGGCCTGTGATGCGCTGATCGCCAGCGGACAGCTACGCGACGCTCGCGCTATTGCGGCGCTTTCCCTCGTGCGGACGTTCCTCGCACATGAACGTTCATGAATATACATGAGTCTATCCAAGTGGCCCATTACGCCTATAGATGCCTTAAAATACATCGCCCGCCTCTTGACAATCTGCTGAAAATGCGGCATGCTAGTGGGGTTGGGGAGTTTCCGTTTGCAGGATGCAATGACTACGGAACGATGGTAGCGGATGCCACCACTCCCCGCATTTCCCAGTTATTTTTGATGTCATCCAGGTTACAAGACCCCAACGCGGGGCAATGAGAGCATTGCTATGTGTGCTTAACCAGGTCGCTCGCCAGGCCGAAACAACATCACTGGTGCGCGAGTCGCCAATCTCTGGCCCAGATCGAACACACAACGCCGCGTTGGGCTGGCACTCCTCTTGAAATGAGGAGGCCAGCCTACGTTGTTTTGTCGGGGTGTCCCCAATAAGGAGGGCCGAATGCCAGATACAACCTCTCGAACTACCACCAGTGGATCGCCCAGCGCTGAGCGACCCGCGTCCGCCGCCCGCCAACAAACGACGGCGACCGCACGCCCAGCCGGCGGCCCAAATGGCGGCGGTGGCGTCCGCGCAGGCGCACCCCGCCCCCGTACCGGCGCATCGAATCCGGTGAATCCAAATGGCAACCGCACCGGCGCGCCCACCCGGCCAGGCACACCCGCCAGACCAGGCGCAGGTCGCCCGCCAGCGGGTCGTCCGGCGGGCGGCGGGAACGGTGGCCGGCCCGGTGGTGGCGCGCACCGTCCGAATAATGGACGTAACGGTCATGGCGGACGGGGGGCGAACGGCGGAGCAAGTACACGAGCCGCTGTCGCACCCAAGCCGACCGGCCCGATTGCCATTGGTCCACAGATTATGGTCAAAGACCTCGCGGACCTACTTGGCTCTTCGGTAAATGAGGTTATTCGCAACCTGATTGGTATAGGTATTTTTGCCAGTGTTAATCAGGTCGTAAGCTATGACGCGGCAGCCAAAGTAGCAACGGCTCTTGGCTTCGAGCCGGAAGAGGCGGAGATTGCCGCACCACCAACCATCATACGCCCAGAGGCTGCGCAGATCGGCGCGAAACGCAACGACGCCGACCGCATGCACCGTCCCCCGGTCGTTACGGTGATGGGCCACGTAGACCACGGCAAAACCTCGCTGCTGGATACCATTCGTAACACGAAGGTGGCGGCGGGCGAGGCTGGCGGCATCACCCAGCACATCGGCGCCTATCAGGTGGAAGTCAACGGGCGCAAAGTCACCTTCCTGGATACACCAGGCCACGAAGCGTTTACCGCCATGCGGGCACGCGGCGCGCAGGTGACAGATATCGCGGTGATCGTCGTCGCGGCTGACGATGGTGTAATGCCGCAAACGATTGAAGCCATTGACCACGCCCGCGCCGCGCATGTGCCAATTATCATTGCGCTCAACAAGATTGACAAGCCCGGCGCCAACGGCGATAAGGTCAAGCAACAACTGGTAGACCACGGCGTCGTCATCGAAGAGTATGGCGGCGATGTGATCTGTGTGCCGGTCTCCGCCAAGAAGAACATTGGCATTGACGACCTGCTGGAGATGATCCTGCTGGTCGCTGATGTGGAGGACCTGAAGGCCAACCCAAACCGTCCGGCGCAGGGAACGATCATCGAGGCGCGGCTGGATAAGAACAGCGGTGTCACGGCGAACGCGCTGATCCAGGAGGGCACGCTCAAGCTCGGCGATATCATCGTCGTGGGCACGATCTCTGGCAAGGTGCGCGCGATGTTCGATGACACGGGCGCGCGCATCAAGAAGGCGACGCCCAGCACGCCGGTTAGCATCCTGGGTCTCTCCGAGGTGCCGGCTGCCGGCGATCACCTGGAAGTGCTGGCCGATGAGAAGTCCGCACGCGCGCTGGTGGAGCAGCGGCGCTCGGCGGCGCACGACGCCACGCAGGCGAATATCACCCTGGATACGCTCTATATCCAGATGCAGGAAGGCAAAGTCAAAGAGCTGAACCTGCTGGTGAAAGCCGATGTGCAGGGATCGGTTGAGGCCATCAAGCACACCCTCTCGCGAGCGGGCGACGAAAATCTCAAAGTGCGCCTGATTCGTGACGGCGTGGGCAATGTCAGCGAGACCGATGTACACCTGGCCGCCGCCTCGAAGGCCATCATCATCGCCTTCAACGTCAAGGTGGATGACGCAGCGCAGCGTGTCGCGGCCAACGAGGGCGTGGATATCCGCCATTATAGTGTCATCTATAAACTGATGGACGATATTGACGCCGCGCTGAAGGGCCTGTTGGAGCCGGTGTACCGCGAGCAGGTGGATGGTCATGCCGAAGTGATGCAAACCTTCAAAGCCGGACGCCGCATCATCGCTGGCTGCCGTGTGACCGATGGCAAGCTCGTTCGTGCGGCGCAGGTGCGCGTGCAGCGCGATGGCAAAGTCATCCACACCGGCACAATCGAGTCACTACGGCGCGGCAAAGATGATGCGCGTGAGGTGCTGCAAGGCTTCGAGTGTGGCATTCTCATCGAAGATTACAACGACTTCCAGGTCGGTGATATCATCGAGACGTTCAGTATGGTCCGCGTGTAGAGCTGTAGATCGCCTGAAGCGCCTGAAAAGGCGCAACGAACGCCTGCAAGAACCGCTTTGCTGCTGCGATATGTCCTGTCGTGTTCGCATTCAGTGAACACGACAGGGTATGCTATGTGTAGAGCGGACACTCTCCCCGCTGTCGCGGACAGGCTATTGCTGTCCATTCCCCGGAGGTGTACTATGGCCAAGAATTGGCGACAGGATCAGCTCGGTGAAGTCATTACGCATGAACTGAGCGATTTGATTCGCATGCGCATGAAGGACCCGCGTATTGGTTTCGCAAGCATAACGGACGTTGAGGTTTCATCCGATCTCCGCCATGCCAAAGTTTTCGTCAGCGTCATGGGAGACGAGCAGGAGCGTCGCGCCACGCTCTCCGCACTCAGCCATGCCGCCGGCTTTCTGCGCCATGAACTCGCGCAGCGGCTAACGATTCGCTATACGCCGGAGATTAGCTTCCGGCTGGATGAATCCATCGCCAGAGGCGTTCATCTGCTCGACCTCATCAATCAGGTGAACGCCAGCGACGCCAACCGCCCGGATAGCGCAGAGACGGCGGCCCCGGCGAAAGAAGCCGTCACGACCAGAAGCGCCGACGAGTGAGACATGGGAGCGAAGAGCTATGAATAGAGCGCATTGCTAGTTGATTGTTCAGGCTACAGCGGACCAACCCTCTGCTGTAGCCATTTCTTTGGTGGAAAAGTGGCTCTTTGCCGATGGTTGAGGAAGAGTGAGCAGTGACTACCGACGACACAACGAAACAGACCATTTCACCTGCGACACAACAGTTGGCTATCGCAGCCGCACTCGCCACCGGCATTGACAACGAAAGAGCCGCCGCCGCCTGGCACCTGATCGCTGGCGCCATGCAGATCGTGCTGCTGGCGCACGAGCGCCCAGACCCCGATGCGCTCGGCTCCGCGCTGGGGCTGGCGCATGCGCTGGCGCCGCTGGGCAAAACCTGCGTTGTCGCCTGCGCGGACCCCGTGCCCGCCAACTATGATTCTTTCCTACCGGGGCACGCTTCGGTCGTCACAGAACTGCCGCATGAACGCTTTGATCTGGTCATCGCGCTCGATGCTGGCGAACTGAGCCGCTATGGTGCGCTTTATACTCGCCATCAGACGTTCTTCGACCACGCGACCATCCTCAACCTCGATCATCACATCACCTCGGTCGGCTGCGGCAAGGTCACGATCATTGATCCAGCCTCCGCCGCCACCGCCGAACTGCTGACGCTGCTGCTGCTCAATCGCGGCATCGAGATAAGTCTGGATGCTGCAAAGTGCCTGCTGGCGGGCATCATTACCGATACGCGCGCCTTCGAGTTTGACGCCACCACCGCGCGCACGCTGCTGGCGGGCGCATATCTGGTCGGTTGCGGCGCCGTGCCGGAGACCATCATCAAGCCGATGTATCGCATGAAGCCACTGGCAAAGGTGCGCCTCTGGGGTATCGTGCTGAACCGCTCGTTGGGCAGCGCGGCAGAGAACCGTATTGTCTGGGCATCGGTGCGCCAGCGCGATCTGGCGGAGGCTGGCGCAACCGCCGATATGGATGATGGACTGGCCAGCTACCTGATGGATATTGACGGCGTGGCTATCGCTCTCATCTTCAAGGAGGGCGACAGCAACAAGGGCAACGAGACCCGGCTCAGCATCCGCGCGCTCGCGCCATACGACGCGGCAGCCATCGCAGCGCACTTTGGCGGCGGCGGGCACATCCGCGCCGCCGGAGCCACCCTACCGATGGACCTCGAAACCGCCATCCACACGGTCATTCCCTATGTCGAAGCCACGCTCACAGAACAATGATAGAGACATCCGGCACGATATTCTCGATAGTAGTGATAACGAAACGAGGGTGAAGATGGCTGACAGGCTGAAGCTAGGGCTGTTCGGTCTGCACTGGATGCAGAACACCGATCCCGATACAATCATCAGGCAGGCGCAACTCGCAGAAGCGGTTGGCTTTGAGTCGCTCTGGGTTGGCGATCATATCGCGTTGCCGGTGGACGGCGCAGACCAGCCGCGCCTCGAAGCGGTGGTGGCGCTCACCTATCTGGCAGCCGCGACACAGCGCACCCGGCTGGGAGCAGGGGTGATCGTGCTGCCGCAACGCCAACCGGTCCTGCTGGCCAAGCAACCCACCTCGATAGACATCATCTCCAAAGGGCGGCTGACCGTTGGCGTCGGCGTTGGGCATGAAGCAAAAGAGTTAGCGGCGATGGGCGTGCCATACGCAGAACGTGGGCGGCGTACCGATGAATATATCGCGGCGATGCGAACACTGTGGCAGGAATCCTCTGCCTCATTCACCGGCCAGTTCGTCTCGTTTGAGGGCGTCGTCGAACATCCGCGCCCAGTGCAGCAGCCTCATCCGCCGCTGATTATCGGCGGGCAGGGGCCAGCATCCTACCGCCGTGCGGTCCAGGTGGGAAATGGCTGGTATGGCTGGGGGCTGAGTGTGGAGCAGACGGCGCAGGCGCTGGCGGAACTGCGTGAAGCCGCTGTGCGCTATCAGCGCCCGCCTGAACTTGGGGAGCTGGAGATTAGCCTCACCCCGCCGGAAGTGGTAACAGCAGAGACGGCACGCCGCTATGCGGAGATTGGCGTACACCGGCTCGTGCTGCAACCACCCGTTATGGATGGGGCCGCGCTGGACGATCTCATCAAGCAGGTGGCAGACACGCTCATTGGCCATATCTAGCGACCAATCCACCTACCATCGGTAGGGTGGACATTCTTGTCTGCCACCCTTGGCAAATGCAGACAAAAACGTCTGCCTCACCAATCATGAGATGCCAAGATTTATGATGCACCGTCGCGGTGGATGATATGTTGCGGCGTCGCGGGCAGATCGCGGAGCGCCCGCCGCAGTAGCGAGGGATAGAGTGGCAACGGCAGGCTATCGAGCGCATCTAGCGGAAACCACTGGAAAAACAGTGTCAGATGCCCCTCATGCCCGCGATGAATGCGCTCGCGGTCGCGCCAGGGACTCGCGGCTCCGAGCGTGAACTGATAGTAGAAGCCGATCTCGTGCTGCGGCTTGCCCTCCAGCGTGAAGTGATTCTCGATGATCCAGAGCAGCGGTCCAACCTGTGCGCCTGCCTCCGGCCCAAGCTCTTCCAGCAGTTCACGCTGCAAGGCATCAGCAGTGCTTTCGCCGATCTCAACACGTCCGCCGGGCAGCGAGAACCAATCATCAATCTCAGCGCGATGGAGCAGTACAAAGCCATCCTGCACGCAGACGCCAGCGGCGCGCAGATTGAAGCGCGCTCCCGCAATGTCAAGCGAAATCACCCGGCGGTCTCCTCTATTCCTCTCGTCACTTCACGCATATACTGGCTGGGGTCCAGCGTGTCGCCTTCGATGACGATCACCATCATGCCAGCAGCGCTCCCGGACTCATGCCACTCGCCCGCCTCCCAATAGGCGGCCTGTCCGGTGTGGATGAGCGTATGTTCCGGCTCCTCGCCGCGCACCCAGCCTTCGCCCTGCACGACGAGGAAGAGTTGCGGGCAAGCCGCCTGATGAGAGCCGACGACCCCGCCCGCGCCGATGTGCATGCAGCCGATCTGCACCTGTCCCTCGGTCCGCTGGATGGGCGAGATCATGAGGTTGACGCTGCCGAATTGCTCGATGGGACGGCCAACCGCAGCGTCGAAACGAAACAGGCGCATGAAGCGTTCTCCTCACTGAGATTATGAGCAGGCGAGATGAATCGTGCGCTGGCGCGGGCCATCCAATTCGACCAGAATGATGCGCTGCCACGTTCCCAGCGGTAGGCGGCGGCGCGTATAGGGAATCGCCACTGATGGGCCGATAATGGACGACAGCAGATGGTCCGGCGCGTGTTGCGGGTCATGTGGATGGCGATAGGTGAGCGGTGGCAGCAGATGGCGTAGCGCCTGAAGCAGATCGAGGTCTGTGCCAGGGTCCAGGTCCGCCGTGGTCAGCGCGCAGGTGGTATGCGCGACGAAGACCGTGCAGACGCCGCTCTCCTTCTCCGCCTCCTGGAGATACGCTTCAACCCTATCAGTGATGTCTATCACCTGATCTTTGCGTTCCGTCCTCACCGTCAGCGTTTTCATGATGATGTCCTCCTTCAGCTAATGATTGTATCAAAAAGCCCCACGAAAGTGCTTTCGTGGGGCATCTATGTGACACGTATTCACAGGTCTAGCAATGTGGTGACCCCGCTGGGAATCGAACCCAGATGACTGGTTTAGAAGACCAGTGCTTTGTCCATTAAGCTACGGGGCCGTGAAATGAACTGGACCGGCATTGCCAGGTTCATGCTCTGCCTCATTGTAGGCATATCTGGCATAGGTACGTCAACCGGCTCACTGATGCTACCATGCTACGAGTGCTTCGGGGTGCTGGAGACGATATGGATGTCGGCGCCCTGAACCGAACGCAGCAGCCGGTTGATGACGGAGCCGCGTAACATCTCTTGCCAGCGGTCGCGCTGCGGCGGTCCGACGACGATCTGCGTCACATGGCGCTCTTGGGCAAACTGCGCGATGGTGGCGGCGATGTCGCGTCCCTCCACGGTGACGGCTTCGGCGCCCAGGTCTTCCGCCAGCCGCAGGTACTCGCGAAGCTTCTCAGAACTTGCATCGCTCGCGCCTTTACCCCAGCCCGGCGGCACCACCGTCACAGCGAGCAACGGCGCTTTCAGGCCGCGCGCCAGCCGCCAACCCGCGCGGATGATATGTGGCGCCAGCGCACGCGCATCGAAGGCTACCAATACGCGCTCGGTCGCCGTCAGCGCCTTCGGCTGCTCCAATGATTCAGCCTCGGCGTCGCGCTCCATCAACGCTTCGAGTTGCGTCTCGGTCTTCTCCGCCATGCGCCGCAGCGCCAGCTCGCGCAGCGCCGTGAGATTACCCTGGCTAAAGTAGTTTTCCAGGGCGCGCGCCGCCTGCTCTGGCGCGTACACGTTGCCGTGCCGCAGCCGTGAGCGCAACGCCTCCGGCGCGATATCCACCAGCTCCACTTCATCCGCCGCGTCCAGCACCCAATCCGGCAGCGTCTCGCGCTGGCGCACGCCGGTGATGGACTCGATGATATCGTTGAGACCTTCGAGGTGCTGGATGTTGAGCGTCGTAATGACGGTGATCCCCGCCGCGAGCAGTTCGAGAACGTCTTCGTAGCGTTTGGCGTGGCGCGAACCAGGGACATTGGTATGCGCCAGTTCGTCCACCAGCGCCACCGCCGGATGGCGTTTGAGAATCGCCTCCGTGTCCATCTCTTCCAGGGCAATGCCGCGATACTCAACCCGTTTGCGTGGGATGATCTCCAGGTCGCCGATCTGCGCGATAGTCAGCGGACGTTTGTGCGTCTCCACATAGCCAATGACAACATCAGCGCCGCGCGATTTTCGCCGGTGCCCTTCATTCAGCATCGCGTAGGTCTTGCCCACGCCAGCCGCCATGCCAAGATAGATGCGCAATCGCCCACGTAGCGGCTTCGCGCCACTGCTATCCAGTGACCCCGCTTCCAATGGCTGGCTCGTGACTGGCGGCTGGCGCAGTTGGTAGCGGTCGAGCAGCTCTTCAGGGTCCGGTCGCCCATCGGCGCGGCTATGCTCATCCTTCATGGTTGATCGCTACCTCATACATGACATCGTTACTCAGCCTGCCGCGAAATCCCTGAACGCCAACTCCGCATCGCCGCAAACACCCGCAGCAACGATTGGCCGGACCATTGGCGCAGACGCACCGGCAGCGTGCGCCGTTGTTCACGCGCCAGGCGCGCTTCTTCGCGGAGCAGTTCCTCCTGCTGGCGCAGGCGCTCGACGGTATCCGGCGAGGCAGGTACGAGACGATTGCCCGTCCAGATCCAATACTCGATCTCATGCTCGCCGGTGAATGGATCGGGAAACGGCTCACCGCTGATCTGCTCGATGGCGTCGGTAATTGCCTCATCTATAGTATAGAGTCTCTCACCGGCTGGCCGCTCACCCGGCATTGACTGGATATCGTGTACATCAGCACAGGGCGGCTGTCGCGTCTGCTCACCATCTGCGCTCCGTAGATTATCCATTGCCTACCGTACCTGCCTTATCCAACAGGATGTTTTCCGATTTCCCCCGATGTTTCGTGATATGCGCCCTTCGTTCGTCAGGTTGTTAGTGGCGAACATCGGCGGTATGCCCAGCGCCAGCGTTGTTCGTGCTGCTAATGGAGCCAAAGAGCTGGTCCAGCGCCAGATTCAGCTCAAGGACGTTGATACGCGGTTCGCCAAAGATACCCAGGAAACGCCCCTGGATATGCTGGTTGACCACCTGCTGCACCTGCGCCTGGGTCAGCCCACGCGCTTTGGCGACACGCGGAATCTGATAATAAGCGGCGGCAACCGAAATATCGGGGTCGAGGCCAGAAGCAGATGCCGTTACCAGATCAGCGGGAATGGGCGTGCCCGGCGGCACATCGGGATTCTCTTTCTTGAGTTCGGCGATGCGCTGCTGCACCGTCTGAATCAGCGCGGCGTTGGTCGGCCCCTGGTTGGAGCCACCGGAGTTATCGGCTTCATAGGGCGCGGGCGTGCCGCTCAGGTTGACCGTATCCGACGGGCGACCGTGGAAATATTGCGGCTGCGTCCAATACTGGCCGATCAGTTGCGAGCCGATGGCCTTGCCGTTGACGTAAACGATGGAGCCATTGGCCTGCGAGGGGAAGATCACCTGCGCCACACCGGTCGTCGCCAGCGGATAGATGATGCCAAGCAGCAGCGTCAAGAGCAGCGTCAGCACAATCGCCGGGCGAAACTGGCGCAGGATGCCGCGCATGCCCTTCTCCTGCGGCTGCTGCTCCGCCACGCTGGCTGGCTCTGCTGTCGCCACTGCGGCTTCTGTTGTTGTTGGAAGTGATGGGTTATTGTGATTTGATGGATTGGATCTCCGAGCCATTGCCGGTTCCGTTCCTTTCTTGTATCGCACACCAGGTGTCGCTGGCTTAGTGCGTCAGGTTGAGCGCCACCAGAATCAGGTCAATCAGCTTGATGCCGATGAACGGCAGGATGATGCCACCGATGCCGTAGATCAGCAAATTGCGGCGTAGCAGCGGTCCCGCGCCAATCGGGCGAAACTTCACCCCGCGCAGCGCCAGCGGAATCAGCGCGACGATGATGAGCGCGTTAAAGATCACCGCCGAGAGTACGGCACTGTGTGGCGTCGCCAGGCGCATGACGTTGAGCGCCTGCAACTGCGGATAGGTGATGACGAAGACCGCCGGAATGATGGCGAAATACTTCGCCACGTCGTTGGCGATGCTGAACGTCGTCAGCGCGCCACGGGTGATGAGCAACTGCTTGCCGACCTCGACAATCTCGATCAGCTTGGTGGGGTTGGAGTCCAGGTCCACCATGTTGCCGGCTTCTTTGGCGGCCTGCGTGCCAGTATTCATGGCGACGCCGACATCCGCCTGCGCCAGCGCGGGCGCGTCGTTGGTGCCGTCGCCGGTCATCGCCACTAGCTTGCCACCGCTCTGCTGCTCGCGGATCAGCTTCATCTTGGTCTCAGGAGTCGCCTGCGCCAGAAAATCATCCACGCCAGCTTCCTGGGCGATGGCCGCCGCCGTCAGCGGATTGTCGCCGGTAATCATCACCGTGCGGATGCCCATGCGCCGCAATTCATCGAATCGCTCGCGCATGCCGCTCTTGACGATGTCTTTGAGATAGATCACACCCAGGATACGCGGCGGATTTGCGCCCGCCTGCTCCGCGACGACCAGTGGCGTGCCACCGGCGCGCGAGATGCGTTCCACGGTGGGCCGCAGGTCGGATGGGATAGCGCCCACTCCTTCGCTGACCCACGCGATGATGGCGTCGCCCGCGCCCTTGCGCACCCGGCGCGCGCCACCAGTTCCATTTGAGCCGCCGGCGGATATATCCACACCGCTCATGCGGGTGGTGGCGCTGAAGGGAATGAAGTTCATGTTCTGCTGGTTTGCCGGATGCCCGTCTTGTCCATTCTCCTGATGCGGCTCGCCCAGGTGATAGCGTTCGCGCGCCAGCACAACGATAGAGCGGCCTTCAGGCGTCTCGTCGGGCAGCGAGGAGAGCAGCGCCGCCTCGGCCAGTTCCTGCTCGCCAACGCCGGAGACGGGAATGAACTCGCTCGCCATGCGGTTGCCCAGCGTGATCGTGCCAGTTTTGTCCAGCAGCAGCACATCCACGTCGCCCGCCGCCTCCACAGCACGCCCGCTCATCGCCAGCACGTTGCGCTGCACCAGCCGGTCCATGCCGGCGATGCCGATGGCGGAGAGCAGACCACCTATGGTCGTCGGAATCAGACAGACGAGCAGGGCGATCAGCGCCGTCACCGAGACGGGCGCGCCGGAATAGATGGCGAACGGTTCGAGCGTCACCACCGCCAGCAAGAAGATGATCGTCAGGCTGGCGAGCAGGATATTCAGCGCAATTTCGTTCGGCGTCTTCTGCCGGTTGGCGCCCTCCACCAACGCAATCATGCGGTCGAGGAAGGTTTCGCCGGGATTCGAGGAGATGCGCACGATCACCCAGTCCGAAAGGACGCGCGTGCCACCCGTCACGGCGGAGCGGTCGCCGCCGCTCTCGCGGATCACCGGAGCGGATTCGCCAGTGATGGCGGACTCGTCCACCGAGGCGACTCCCTCGATCACCTCGCCGTCGCCGGGAATCAGGTCGCCAGCCTCCACCAGCACCAGATCGCCTTTGCGCAGTTCCGGCGCGGCGACTGATTCAGTCGGTGAGGTGTGGATGACAACCTCAGCGCCCTTTACGACAAAGCGACGGGCGAGTGTCTCGGTGCGAGCGCGGCGCAAGGTATCGGCCTGCGCCTTGCCACGACCCTCGGCCATTGCCTCGGCGAAGTTGGCGAAGAGGACGGTGAACCAGAGCCAGACGGCGACGCCGAAGATAAACAGCCGGTCGCCTGCCAATCCTGGGTCGAGCAGAGCGCGCACAAACTCGATGGTGGTGATGACGCTGCCGATTTCGACGACGAACATCACCGGATTCTTCATCTGCACGCGCGGGTCGAGCTTCTTGAAGGAGTCACCGATGGCGCGGCGCATAATCGTCGGGTCAAAGAGCGATGCGCCACGACGCGGGCGACGCGCTTTCGCCACAGGGCTACCAATGCGCCCATGTGTATCTCTGTCCTGCGTATTGTCCGCCGGAAGCGACTCCGGTGGAAGCACCGGAGCCGGCTCTTCACGGTCAATCATATGAAAACCTGCCTTAGAACGTCTTGCCGGCGAGCATCAAGAGATGTTCGACAATCGGCCCCAGCGCCAGCGCCGGGAAGAAGGTCAGTGCGCCGACGATCAAGATGACGCCGATCACCAGGCCGGTAAAGAGCGGCGTTGTCGTCGGGAAGGTGCCCGGGCCAGCCGGTACGATTTTCTTCTTTGCGAGCGACCCTGCCAGCGCCATCACCGGAATCAGGAACGCGAAGCGCCCGATTATCATGGCGAATGAGCCGGTCCAGTTATAGAAGGCGAACGATGGCGTTCCGACCGTGGTCGTGCCCAGGCCGGCGAAGGCCGAGCCGTTGTTACCCGTCATCGAACTGAAGGCGTACAGCACTTCGGTGAGGCCATGCGGTCCCGCGTTGGCGATGGCCGAATAGCCTGGCTTCAGCACAATGGCCAGCGCCGTAAATCCCAGAATCGAGAGTGGCAGAATTAGAATGGCGAGCGCCGCCATCTTCATCTCAAACTGCTCGATCTTCTTCCCTAGATACTCCGGCGTGCGCCCAACCATCAGACCGGCGATAAAGACGGAGAGAATGGCAAAGACCAGCAGACCATAGAGGCCGGAACCGACGCCACCGAAGATGATCTCGCCAAGCTGGATATTGACCAGCGGCACCATGCCACCGATGGGCGTGTAGCTGTCGTGCCAGCTATTGATGGCGCCGCAGGAGGCGTCGGTGGTGACAGTGGCAAAGAGCGTGGAGGAGCCGATGCCGAAACGCATCTCTTTGCCCTCCATGTTGCCGCCGGGCTGCGCCAGTGACCACTCATTCGCAGTTTGATTTACGCCCAGCTTCGCCAGTTGCGGATTGCCCGCCTGTTCCGCGCCCAGACAGATGAACGCGCCCAGCAGGAAGATCAGGCTGACCGCACCGAAGAGCGCCCAACCGTTGCGTGTGTTGCCGGAGAGCTTGCCGAACATGTAGATCAGTCCAGCGCCAAAAGCGAAGATTGAAAGCATTTCCAGGAGATTGCTAAAGGGCGTCGGATTCTCGAAGGGATGGGCGGAGTTGGCGTTGAAGAAGCCACCACCGTTGGTGCCCATCATCTTGATCGCTTCCTGCGAGGCGACCGGCCCCTGTGCAATCGTCTGCGCGAAGCCCTGAATGCCCGCGATATGCGTGTAGGCGTTGAAATTCTGCGGCACACCCTGCCATACCAGCACCAGCGCATAGACGAAGGCGATGGGCAGCAGGATATAGAGGCAGCAGCGCACCAAATCCACCCAGAAGTTGCCCAGGTTGCTGGCGCTGCGCCGCGTGAAGCCGCGAATCACGGCGACGGCAATGATGATGCCAACAGCGGCGGAGGTGAAGTTGTGGAAGGCGAGGCCAGCCATCTGCGTGAAATAGCTCATGGTCGTCTCGCCGCTGTAGTTCTGCCAGTTAGTGTTGGTCAGGAAGCTGACTGCCGTGTTCCAGGCGAGCGTAGGGTCCACTGGCCCCTGTCCCGCCGGATTGAGCGGCAGGTGATTCTGTATGCGCTCGAAGATATAGAGCGGCACCGTTGAGATGACGCTGAAGATGAGCATGGCGACAGCATACATCTTCCAGTCGTGTTCGCGCTGCTCGTCCACGCCGGCAACTTTGTAGAACAGCCGCTCAACCGGGCGCAGCACTGGATCGAGCCAGGTTTTGCGCTTCTCGAAGACGGCGATCAGATAAAGTCCCACCGGCTTGGTGATGAGGACGAGTATCACGAAGAAGACGAGAATCTGTGCGACGCCGTTAAAGGTAAACGACATAGCGTTGGTCCATTTCCCCCATAGCCAAAACCCTGGCTACAACGGCTAAAACCGCTAAAACTTATCGGGACGCAACAAGGCAATGGCGAGATAAATCGCCACCCCCAGCGCAACAAGTCCCGTCAGGAGATATTCCACCCCTGAAATGGAGCCACCGCCGCTACTACTTGCAGCGGCAACTGTTGACATGATTGATGCGAGATATGCCAAACTCATGACGCCTCCTCATAGGTGAACCGGCCAGCTAGAGCCGGGCGCAGGCGTATACAAAGCCAATCAGCACGATAAATGTCGCGGCTGTAACGACGAGATACAAGACATCAGCCATGTGGTTGCCTCTCTTTTGATGGATGCTTTTTGGATAGCTGCCTCTGCGGGCGCCCTATTGCCGCAAGAACCCATCGTTCAGCGCGGACTGATAGGCACTATTGGCATCCGGCGGATCGTTTGCGCTCTCGGAGTTGCCTGAATCATCCACGTTTTCTGCGTTATCGGCGTTATCTGGGTTGTTGTCGTCGTGCGCTACCGATGGCGACAGCACTCGTTCGACCAGGCGCACCAACGCGCCGATAGGGAAGGGTTTGAGCAGCAGCGCCGTCGGGTGAAATTCGTCCAGACGCCGCTGGCTGGGGTGAACCGCCGTCATCACGATGACTGGTGGCCGCGCCCGCTGGTCAGTGGTCTCGCCGCCAGCAGTCCCGGATGCGGGTAGCGCAGTATCCGGGGGAGCATTCAGGTGGCGCAGCACATCCCAGCCGGTGCTATCCGGCAGATTGATGTCGAGAACGATCAGATCGAACGGCGCGGCAAGCGCCAGCGACGCCTGATACGCTTCATCCGCCGAGGCGACGCTATCGGCCTCAATCACGCTGTGGCCGCGCCGCACGAGATTGAGTGTCATCACGCGCCGCAGCAAATAGTCATCTTCGACAAGTAGCACCCGCGCCATAGAATTTCCTGGATTCACTGCCTGGCAACTGAATAAGGGAAGCATCTGAGCGCATCCCCAGGGTCAAACCCCATTGAAGAAGTCTATCTGAGGCGTGGTCAGGGGAATATAAAGGAGTGTTAGCGGGGATATCAGGATTTTATAAAGATTTTTGCGCTAGCGGAGCCTCCTGCTCCCCCTTACAGGGGCAATCCCGCTGCTCAGAAGCGGCGCCAACGTGATGGCACCCATGTGAAGGGAGACCGGTTCTCTAGCCGTTGGCGAGCGCGATCAATCGCTTGTTCTAAATCCTCAAGTGCAAAGGGTTTGGGTAGCATTTTAATAGACAGCGCACGGAGCAATCGTTGGAGACGCAAGCGCCGGGAAAGATGCGGAACGGCGGACATGAGAATGAAGACATGTCGGCGACGCAGGCAGCGGTCGCGCAGGACGGCACGCAAAACCTCTTCGCCGGTGAGTCCCGGCATGAGTTCATCGAGCAACACCACCAGCGGCTCAGCGCTCGCGCGGAGGATAGCCAGAGCTTCGTCGCCATCGCCCGCTTCCTGGATGACATACCGTTCCTCACCAGTGATGTCAAAGGCGTCATCGAAGACGAGCCGTATAGACTCCCGAGTCGCCTCGTCGTCATCAACAATCAGCAGCGATACCGGTGTCTTCTCTACTACGGAAGGCACTCCTGCTGCGAGTGAAGCAGCCCCGCCCTCTGGTGGCTCCATTTGCATCAGTAGCTCGCCCCTTCTGGGGGGAAGGTAGAGATCTTCACTTCACCCCTGGCCTGTTTCACCATTATATCATTTTCACATATACAGATGGGCTAGTGTAGTGCAAAGCTACGTCTGCATATCTCTCTTGCGACATAGCAGAGTAGCGATCACTGCTGTGCAGCACGGCTCAACGGCGGAAGCGGAGAATAAACAGCACCATCGTTCGCATCGTTGGGAAATGAGGGAGGCATACTCCATGAAATAGTATAGCAGCATTTCTCATACATTGTGCGGACAATATCCTGTTTTTGGGAAACTATGTCCGGACAATGCCGTATCATGGCACAACATATGCAATGCTCTGTGAGAGTAGCGCACCAGGGCCGCTGGGACGCATCCGCTCAGGCAAGGGCGTTCACGGAAGTTGCCCGCAGGGAAGCAGGTTCGCGCCAGTATTTCTCCATCGCCTGGACATTGAGACGAGGAGAGAGCGGCGAAGCAGTATGAGCGGCGGTCTCCTGATCGCGCTAATACATTCTTGGCGCTGTCATGGCCACTACTCGCTGGCACGCAAGCGATAGCCGATGCCAGGTTCCGTCAGGAGATAGCGTGGGCGGCTGGGGTCCGGCTCGATCTTGCGGCGCAGTTGGCCGATGAACACGCGCAGATAATGGGCTTCATCCTCATACTCAGGTCCCCAGACGGCGCGCAGCAATACCCGGTGCGTCATCACCTTGCCGGAGTTGGTTGCCAGATACTTCAGCACCTCATATTCCGTCGGCGTCAGATGCACTTCCTTGCCATCCACTGTCACGAGGCGACGCTCAAAGTCTATGACGAGCGCACCTACCTGGAATCGCGCCTCCGTGCCTGCGCCGCCCGCGCTGTGCGCCGCATGGCGCAACGCCACCTTGATGCGCGCAATCAGCTCACCCATGCTAAAGGGCTTGGTCAGGTAATCGTCGGCGCCTAATTCCAGCGCCGTCACCTTATCGGCGTCGCTGCCGCGCACCGATAGCACAATGATCGGCACCTGGGTCCAGGTGCGCAGTTCGCGGCAGACCTCGATGCCGTCAATATCCGGCAACGAGAGGTCCAGTAGCACCACATCTGGGTGCCACTCCGCCACCAATTCCATACCCTGCTGCCCGGTCGGCGCCCACTCCACGGTAAACTCCGCACCGGCGAGCCCCGTGCGAACGGCGCGGCGAATCTCCGGCTCATCGTCAATCACCAGCACCCGCACATTAGCCATGTCGCGCCTCCGTCTCCGTGGGTGCCTGTGTGCCGGTGCCACTCTCGGCTTTGAAAAGCCGGGGCACGCGCGACGGGCTAAAGCCCACAGGTCCGCTTGCGGCCTCTATTTCCGGCTTCAGCCGGTCTGTAGCGTGCGCCGGCAGTTCACTGCCGCGAGCATCGTACACCGTTTCCTGCGCCAGCGATGCAACCTCTGGCAGCCTCCCTTGCGGGCCATCTGCGGGTATGGGCAGCGTAAAGACGATGGTGGTGCCTTTCCCTACCTGGCTCTCCGCCCAGATGCGCCCCTCATGCGCCCGGATGATGTTCGCCGTAATCGCAAGCCCCAGACCAGTGCCCGCCGGTGGGCGGGTGGACCAGGGAAGACGCACCTGCTGCACGCGATAAAACTTATCGAAGATATTGCCGAGTTCATTGGCCGGAATGCCGATGCCCTGATCGCTGACGCGCACCTCAAGTTCCGCTGGCTCCTTCAAGACACGCGCCGTAATGCGGATGGCGCTGCCGGCAGGCGAATATTTGAGCGCGTTCTCCACCAGATTTGTCACTACCTGCTCGATCTGCGTATGGTCCATCGGCACAAGAGGAACCGTCTCCGGGATGGCGACGGTGAGCGTATGGTCATGCGTCAGCCCTGCCAGGTCCAGCCGGTCCAGCACAGTCGCCACCACATCGCCAATCAGATACCAGTCCTTCTCCGGCTCAGCCACACCCGCTTCCAGCCGCGAAAGGTCCAGCAGATTGCTGACCAGCCGGTTCAGGCGTTCCGCGCTGGAATTGATGGATTCGAGAAACTCATGCCGGTCCGCCTCGCTCCACTGGACATGCTCATCCAGCAGACTGCTCGTTGCTGCCATAATCGAAGCCAGCGGCGTTCGCAGATCATGGGTGACGGAGCCAAGCAGCACATTCTTCAGTTGGTCGCTCTCGCGCAGCGCCTCGGCGTGAATGGCCTGCTGTTGTAGTTCGGCGCGGTCCAGCGCCAGCGCCATCTGGTCGCAGAAGGCTGCGAATAAGCGCGCCTGCGGCGACAACGCGGCGGTAGATGCTCCCAGGGCCGCCGTACCCTCTTTTGCGCCAGTGTGCAGCGTGCCAGCGATAAGCTGGCGGATGTCGCTGCTGCCGACGAGACCCAGGACGGCGACAATATGCTTGCCGCTACGCAGCGGAACGAAGAAAACGAGCGGAATGAGGTTTGAGGTTGCAGATGCCGAAGACGGCGAAGACGCCAAATGCGCTGAAGACTCTTGGTCGCTCATCACCGCGCCACCAACCGGCGCGCCACGGGTGAAGGCGTAGCTGGCCTGCGCCTCGTGTTCGCGCGCCTCCAACCGCAGTGTCGCCGCCAGAGGAGAACGCTGGCTATCAGGGGTCTCTTCCGGGGCCAGCGCCGCCAGCCTCGGTTTGCGCTGCTCATCCGGCAGATAGAGCGCGCAGGCCACGACACCGAAGGGCGCAAAGACGCGCTGCACTCGCGCGGTCAACGCCGCAACCAATGCTTCCTGGTCGGTGGTGGAGGCGATGAGTTGCGCCAGCGCATAGAGTGTCGCGGTGCGCTGCTGGCTCTCGATGGCCTCGCGCGCCCGCGATTGCACGGCGGCGGTGAGTTGGCCCAGCACCAACGAGGTTGCCAGCAATGCGCCCAGCGAAACCCACTCGGTCGGGTCGTCAATCGTGAAGCGGTGAAGCGGCGGAATGAAGTAGAAGTCATACGCCAGGAAGGAGATGAGCGAGGAGAGGATGGCCGGGCCGCGCCCATAGACGGCGGCCAACCAGAGAACGACGATCAGATAGACCAGCGAAATGTTGCTCACCCGCACAAGAGAGAGGATGACACCAATGATGGCTGTTGCCAGCGCTGTGCCCAGGATAGCGGCGCAATATCCTTCCCACCTGCGCCACTCAGGGCACTGTCGCCGCAGCGCAGCCAGTGTCTCCCAGCGTTGCGACCACGTAGGTGGCAGCCTTCGCTGTAATGACTGCCAGGTTGATGAAAGTCTGCGGCGAGAAGCACCGGATGGACGAGACATAGAAAACGTACTGGCCTCTTCAATTGCGCGGCTTTAATAAGCCGGCGCACGAGACGAGCGGCTAAAGCCGGAAACTGCCTCTGGCTATTTTGAACTTCAGGCTGTTGTGCGTGCGCCAGCACTTTAGTGCCGCAAAAGCATCAGGACCTCTCTCTGATGAGCTTGAAAGCGGCAACAGCAATATGATACACTATCCGCTAGGGCGGGGCACAGGGGCGCATGAGCCGGCAGTTCCCCGCCTGATCTCGTTATGGCTTATCAGGGCCAGCAGGGGACCAATACACATGGAATTAACCTGGCTGGGGCATTCATGCTTCCGCCTTCGTGGTAAAGACGCAACACTCATCACTGACCCTCCCGCTCCTTCCACCGGGTACTCACTCGGTCGCATCTCCGCCGACATCGTGACCATCAGCCATGAACACCTCGGGCATAACTATGTCAAAGGCATCGGCGGCGACCCGCGTATCGTGGAAGGGCCGGGCGAGTATGAAATTTCACAGATACTCATTACCGGCGTGCAAACCTATCATGATGAGGAGCGCGGCAAGCGCCTGGGGCGTAACACCGCCTATCTCATCACGATGGACGATGTGCAGATCTGTCATCTCGGCGACCTCGGCACGCTGCTCGATGATCGCGCGCAAGAAGCGCTGAGCGGCGCTGATGTGCTGCTGGTGCCGGTTGGCGGCGGCAATTCGCTGAACGCCGAACGCGCAGTAGAAGTCATCGCGCAGATCGAGCCGCATATCGTCGTGCCCATGCACTATGCGACGCCGGCCTATAAACCGGGCGAGGTGGCGTTAGACCCACTCGACCAGTTCTGCCGTGAAATGGGAGTGGAGGTGACGGACCCACTACCCAAAGTCGTCATCACCAAAGCCACCTTACCGGCGGAAACGCAGGTAGTGATCCTGGGATACAAGTCATGAAGAGAGAGCGCAGGGGCTGGGACCCAACAGTATACGGGTCCTGGCCCCTCCTCTTTTGGGCAATTGAGATAAGTAGTGGTCGGCATCGTAGTGCGACATGTGAGTGTGTAATGCGTATGAGTAAATGGCCCGCGCATGTGGGCGGGCTGGATGTGGAATGTGTTGGGTAGTAGCTAGCGGACAATGGACGGCAGGTTGCAGAGCAGCATGACAGACAAGGCAAACAAAGCGGGCAAGACGAACGGGGCGAGCGAGGCTAACGAGGCGAGCAGGCCAACCGTGGCAAACAAAACAGCGGCAATGGGGATTTCGGGAGAGCAACGCATGACGAAATATTTGTTTGTAACTGGCGGTGTCGCATCATCTGTCGGCAAAGGGATCGCGGTCGCCTCGATTGGCCGGCTGCTCAAGAGCCGTGGCCTGTCGGTGGCCATCATGAAGCTGGACCCCTATATCAATGTGGACCCGGGCACGATGTCGCCCTACCAGCATGGCGAGGTCTTCGTGACAGACGACGGCGCAGAGACCGACCTCGACCTGGGGCACTACGAGCGCTTCACCGACGAAGCTGCGAGCCAGGCCAGCAACGTCACTACGGGGCAGGTCTACGCGGCGGTGATCGGCAAAGAGCGGCGTGGCGAATATCTCGGTGGCACCATCCAGGTGATTCCGCATATCACCAACCAGATCAAGGAGCGCATTCATGCGCTGGCGCATACCAGCAGCGCGGACGTGGTGATCTGCGAGGTCGGCGGCACCGTTGGCGATATCGAGGGTGAGCCGTTCCTCGAAGCGATCCGCCAGTTGCGCAAGGATGTTGGGCGCGACGACGTGCTGTTTCTGCATGTGACGCTACTGCCATACATCGGCGCGACCAAAGAGCTAAAGACCAAGCCAACACAGCACAGCGTTAAAGAGTTACTGCGCGCTGGCATCCAACCGGACGTGATTCTCTGCCGCTCGGATTATCCCGTCAGCGACGATATCCGCGAGAAGATCGCGCTGTTCTGCAATATCGAGCAGCGCGCGGTGATTCCGTTGGTGACGGCGAATAGCATCTATGATGTGCCGCTGATGCTGGAAGACGCCGGCCTGGGCGATTTCCTGATAGAGACGTTGCGCATCCAGCAAGCGCATCCGGTGGACCTGACGGAGTGGCGGGCGCTGGTCAATCGTATCGAGGCGGAGAAGCCGGTGGTGCGCATCGCGCTGGTGGGCAAGTATGTGGCGCTACACGACGCCTATCTTTCGGTGGTTGAGGCGCTGCACCACGCAGCATGGGCCAATGGTGTAGATGTGCAGATCGAATGGATCAACTCCGAGACGTTGGAGACAGCCTGGGCCGAGTATGCGCCACTGCTCTCGTCGGTGGACGGCATCGTCGTTCCCGGTGGCTTCGGGCATCGCGGTATCGAGGGCAAGATCAAGGCGGCGGAACTGGCGCGCACCAGCGATATCCCATATCTTGGCCTCTGCCTGGGGATGCAGGTCGCGGTGGTCGAGTTCGCGCGCCATGTGCTTGGCCTGGCGGACGCCAATAGCTCAGAGTTCAATCCCGATGCGCATGATAAGGTGATTGATCTGATGCTGAACCAACGCAACATCGCCGATAAGGGTGGCACGATGCGGCTGGGCCAGTGGGTCTGCTGCCTGACGCCGGGGAGCAAGGTGGAGGCGGCGTATGGCAAGCCGATCATCTTCGAGCGCCATCGCCACCGCTATGAGTTCAACAACAGCTATCGCAAGCCAATGGAGGCTGCTGGCATGTCGCTCTGCGGGCAATCCGCAGATGGCAGCCTGATCGAGATCATTGAACTGAAAGATCATCCCTGGTTCGTCGGCACGCAGTTCCACCCAGAGTTCAAGAGTCGGCCCACACGCCCGCATCCGCTCTTCCGCGAGTTCATCGCGGCGGCGGTAAAGCGCGCAGGGCTGACGCCAGCCAAAGCGCAGCCAGCGCCAGCCACACACGCTGAGCAGGCGGAACAGGCGGAACAGGCGGAACACGCGGGCATCAACGGCCACGATGCCAGCGCAACCGGTGCGGTAGCTGGCGGCATGAGCAGCCTGAGCTAATATCACAACGCTCAGAGCGAAAATCCAAGCAGGCCAGCGGATACTTGATTGTCCACCGGCCTGCTTGTAACTGTTACCACCAGACCTCACCGTCGAATCAATGCGAATTTTTTATAGGTGTTCATTGGGAAGTGTCAGCTCGTCATCCGTGAACATAGCAAGGTATTCAGAATAAGCAAGCCGAATATATGTCCCAGCACGACCTTGCTTGAGATTCTTATTATCGGTATTCATCATTAGCTCTCCTCTTATTATCAGATAGGACACTTAAACGATAATAAGAATAGCATACTCCCAAATAAACATCCAGCAATCCATAGTTGCAAAAGAAGCTCTTCTCTTCTATAGGAGTATTTTACATCCTATCTTGACAGTTTTGCGTAGGATTCACTATCCTCTATACGGAAAAATGAAAGGTTTGAGAAGGTTTTCCGCATGTCATCTCTGCCATCTCTCCCCAATCCTACCAGCGAGGACTGGCTGAGCTTGCACGAAGCAAGCGCGATACTTGGCATTTCCCTCTCCACATTGCGCCGCTGGGCGGATGCCGGGAAAGTGCCGGTGCATCGCACGCTTGGTGGGCATCGCCGTTTCTTTCGGCAGGAGCTAGACGCCGTGATGCCGCGAACGAGCAGCGCCGCCATCGTGCCAGTTCCACGGGAGTTGTCCTGGAATGCAGATGGGCAAGAGATGGTGCAGCAGGAGTGGCACCGCAACATGAGTATGCGCCCTGCTGCTGAGCGCATGCGCGGGCTGGGGCAACGTCTGCTGGGGCTGCTGATCCAGCATGTACATAGCCGCAGCCACGAAAGCCGCTTTCTCAACGAGGCGCGCGCCGTCGGCACATCGTATGGCAAAGAGGCATTCGATGCGTCTATCAGTCTCTACGATACCGTCAACGCTTTCCTGTTCTTTCGCCGCACTTTCTCACAGTTGACCGCGCCCGCCGCAGGCATCGCGCATCCAGTGGATCTGGCGGAGGCCGCGACGCTGCAAGAGCAGATTGATGCGTTCATGGATGCAGTGCTGCTGGGCGCGCTGGCTGGCTACGAGAATCAGCGGTCAGCGCGGACTGGCAACGGTGCGCCATCTTCAACCGAGAACGACCATGTTAGCGACAAGGAAGGGCGACCGTGAAGCTGCTGATGCTAGGCGCGCACCAGCGGACGACGCCGGTAGCCCTCCTCGAACGATTCACCTTCAGCGCCGAGACGTTGCCGCGCGCCCTGGAAGAGTTGCGCAGCATCGCCGCCGAAAGCATGATCGTCTCGACCTGCAACCGCGTGGAAGTCTATGCACTGGCGCCCGACATTGCAGAAGGAACGCAGGCGCTAGAGCGTTTCCTGCATACCTGGCATGACACTGTCGCTGATGAGACGGATATCGCCTGGACGGCGCTCAGCGAAGAAGCCGTCGTGCGCCATATCTTCCGGCTGGCGGCGGGCCTCGATTCGATGGTGCTGGGCGACGATCAGATCATGGGGCAACTCAAAGCAGCCTATGCGGCGGCGCACGAGGCAGGCACCGCCGGCAAAGTGCTTCATCGCCTCGTCAGCAGGGCGCTGGCAAGCGGCAAGCTGGTGCGCACGCGGACGCGCATTGGCAGCCATCCCGTCTCGGTCGTCTCAGTCGCGCTCGATCAGGCGCAGCGACAATTCGGCAACCTCAGCGACCGGCGCTGCCTGGTGATCGGCGCAGGGCACATGGCACAACTGGCGCTCAAACTGCTCAGCGCGAAACAGGTCTCGCATCTCAGCGTTATCAATCGCACCGATGAGCGCGCTGAAACGCTGGCCGAGCGCTATCATGCGCGATCCTGGCGCTTCGCAGAGATGGAGCGGGCGCTGGCCGCGCATGACGTAATTATCTGCGCGACGGCGGCGCCGGGATTCGTCGTCACGCGCGCCATTCTCGAAGGCGCTGTACTAGCAGATCACCCAGACCACGCGCGGCTCTTCCTCGATCTCTCGGTGCCGCGTGGCATCGAGCCGGCTGGCCTTCATCGTCCACAGGATCACCTCTTCGACATAGACGCCTTGCAGGCGATCAGCGCACGCAATCACGGCGCGCGTGCGGCGGAAATTGAGAGCGCAGAGGCGTTGATCGAGCCGGAGGTGCGAGCGTTCATGGAGTGGCTGGCCGCGCAATCGGTTGTGCCGACGATTCGAGAACTGCGCGCCTACGCTGAGGACATTCGCGCCGCCGAACTGCGCCGCGCGCTGGCGCATCTGCCCACGCTCAGCGAAGAAGAGCAGCAGACCATTCAGGCGCTGACGACGGCCATCGTCAACAAATTGCTGCATCACCCGATCATGGCGCTGAAGGACCCCGCAGATGGGCCACAACTGGCGCAGACCTTGAACCGCGTATTTCAGCTTTCCCAGTCTCACGAGGAGAACATATGAGCGACGAATCCACCACTGCTACCCCAGCCCTGCAATTTGCGCAGTATCTCTGTTTCAAGGCTGACGATGAATGGCGGCGCTTGCCGCAGGCCAAACGCGAGGCCGGACGCGAGGCGTTCGCGCGCGTCGTCGAGGAGGCAGCGCCGGAGATCACGACCTACAGCTATAGCACGATTGGCTTCAAGAGCGACGCTGATTTGCTGCTCTGGCGCAAGGGATTCTCGCCGGACGCGATGCAGGAGATGACAGCGCAACTCTTGCAGACGGGCATCGGCGTCTATTTCCGGCCCACCCACTCGCTTTTCGGCTTTACGCGCGTCTCCACCTACACGCGCCGCCTCACCGCGCAGGAGCAGGCGATAGACGAGGCGCAGCGCAAGCAATATCTCGTCGTCTATCCTTTCAGCAAGACGACCGAGTGGTATCTGATGAGCAAAGAGGCGCGCCAGGGCATGATGAACGAGCATATGCGCATCGGCCACAGCTACGCCGACGTGAGCCAGGTGTTGCTCTATGCCACCGGACTGGATGACCAGGAGTTCGTCGTTGCCTACGAAACCAACGACCTTGCGCGCTTCCAATCGCTGGTGATTGACCTGCGCGACACCGAAGCGCGCCGCTACACCCTGCGCGACACGCCGATCATCACGGCGGTGCATAAACCGCTGCGCACGGCGCTGGCAATGATCGGCTGAGCAGTGAACGAGAAGGAGCCAGCGGCGTTGACCAAACTCACCAACATGACCGGCGAAGCAAGCGTCTTCCTGCGCGCCTGCCAGCGACAATCCGTGGAGCATACTCCCGTCTGGTTCATGCGCCAGGCGGGGCGCTCGCTCCCCGAATATCGCGCCATCCGCGCAAAGCACGACTTCATGACGATCAGCCGCCAGCCGGAGCTATGCGCCGAGGTGACGCTTCAGCCTGTGCGCCGCCTGGGGGTGGACGCTGCTATCCTCTTTGCGGATATTATGACGCCGCTGCTGGCGGTTGGTGTGGACCTCGAACTGGTCGAGCATGTCGGCCCGGTGATTCGCCAGCCGGTGCGCTCGCCGGACGATCTGCGGCAACTGCGCTCGCTCACGCCTGAAGAAGACGCGCCTTTCATCACGGATGCCATTCGCCTGATAAAAGCTGAACTGGGCGAACGCACGCCGTTGATTGGCTTCGCGGGCGCGCCGTTTACGCTGGCAGCTTATCTCATCGAGGGCAAAGGATCGCGTTCTTTCACTACCACGAAAGCGCTGATGTACCAGCAGCCGCAGGTGTGGCATGCGCTAATGAACCGCCTGAGCGACATTACCATCACGTATCTCAGCGCGCAGGCGCAGGCGGGAGCCGATGCGCTGCAACTCTTCGATTCCTGGGTCGGCTGCCTGAGTCCCGCCGACTATGCCACCTATGTCCATCCCTATGCGGAGCGCATCCTGGGAGCCTTGCGCGCCACCGGCAAGCCGCTGATTCACTTTGGCACTAACACAGCGACACTGCTGGACCAGATGCGCGATGAGGGCGGCACGGTCATCGGTGTGGACTGGCGTATCCCACTGGACGCCGCCTGGAATGTTATCGGCGCTGAGCATGCCATCCAGGGCAATCTCGATCCCGGCGTGCTGCTCGGCCCGTGGGAAATCGTGGAGCAGCAGGCGAAGGCAGTCTTGCGGCAGGCAGCCGGGCGCAACGGCCATATCTTCAATCTCGGCCACGGCATCTATCCGGAGACGCCGCTGGATAATCTGCTGCGGCTGGTGGACCTGGTTCACGAATACAGCGCAGAATTGGCAGAATTGGCAGGCGCCCAATGAGTTCGACGAGTACAAGCAAGACGATGATACGGCAGATTCGCATCGGCACGCGCGCCAGCAAACTCGCGCTGGTGCAGACGGCGCTGGTGGAGCAGGCGCTACGCGCCGCCCATCCAACGCTGGATATCCAGATCGAACACATCACCACGAAAGGCGATGTCGCGCTGGACCGTCCGCTACGCGAGATTGGCGGTACAGGGCTGTTCGTGGCAGCCATCGAAGAAGCTCTGCGGCGTGGGCTAATTGATCTGGCGGTGCATAGCGCCAAAGACCTGCCCTCAACACTGCCCTCTGATATGACGCTGGCAGCATTCCCGGCGCGCGCCGATGCCCGCGACGTGCTGATTTCGCATGAGGGGCTGCGGCTCACCGAACTTCCGCAGGGCGCACGCATCGGCACCAGCAGCCCCCGGCGCATCTGCCAACTGCTGCACCTGCGCCCGGATGCGCGGGTACTCGACCTGCGCGGCAATGTGGATACGCGGCTGCGCAAGCTACACGACGGCGAATACGACGCCGTCGTGCTGGCGAAAGCGGGACTTGACCGGCTGGACCTGACCGAAACGATCACCGAGATATTGGAGCCAGAGGTGATGCTGCCAGCGGTGGCGCAGGGCGCGCTGGCGCTGGAAACTCGCGCCGACGATCCTGCTATCGCCTCATTGCTGGCGCCCCTCAACGACGAGACGACACGATTGGCTGTGCTGGCGGAGCGCGCGTTCCTGGCGCGCATTGGCGGCGGCTGCCATGCTCCGGTTGCCTCGCACGCAGTGATCGCTAATCATGCGCTCAGCATCACCGGGCTGCTCGGCGCGCTGGATGGCCGCATCGTGCGCGGAACCGAGCGGGGCACGCTTGGCGAAAACGAGGATGCAGCAAAATATGCGGCGGCGCTAGGCGTGGCGCTGGCGGAACGTCTGCTGGCTAGTGGTGGCGCGGAACTGCTACGCGAAGGAGGCGACGATGCCAGCAAATGAGAACGAAAACCGGCCGCTCGCAGGGAAGAGCATCGCCATTACACGACCAGAAGGGCAGGCCGACGCCGTGATGGAGCGGTTACAATCGCTTGGCGCGCATCCCATCGCCACCCCGACCATCGCCATCGTGCCGCCTGAAGACTTTACCCAACTCGACGCTGCTATTGTGCAACTGCCGTCCTATAATTGGTTGTTGTTCACCAGCGTCAACGGCGTTGAGATTTTTTTCGCGCGCCTGTCCGCGCTGGGCATCGGCTCTGACATGTTGCAACACCTCAACATTGGCGCAATTGGCCCCGCCACGGCACAGGCGCTCGCAGCGCACGGCGTTGCCGCCACCTTCATGCCGACCGCCTATGTCGCAGAAAGCATCCTCGCGGAGATTGGCGATGTGGCCGGGCAACGCATGCTGCTGCCGCGCGCCGAACTTGCCCGTCCGCTGCTCGCCGCAGGATTGCGCGAACGCGGCGCGCAGGTGGATGAAATCGCCGCCTATCGCACGGTACCGGGGCGGGGCATTGCACCACTCGCAGCGTTATTGCGCAACGGGCAGGTGGACGCCGTAACCTTCACCAGTTCATCCACCGTGCGCTTTCTCTGCGAAGGGCTGATCGAGTCCGGCATGCGGCCATCCGACATTCCTGCATTGCTGGCGCGGACTGCCGTTGTCTGCATTGGCCCCGTCACCGCCAAGACGGCCAGCGAGGCGGGTATACAGGTCGCCATCGTCGCGGAGAGCTACACAATGGATGGGTTGGTCGCGGCGCTGGTAGATCATTTCAAGAGGATTGCAACGGTCGGCTCACAAGCACGATAAGCCAATAAGCCACGAAAAGCGCGAGCGGAGGAATATACCATCATGTCTACACCATCACCTGCCAGGCGTCCGCGCCGGCTGCGGCGCACACCGACGCTGCGACGTATGGCGCGCGAAACCACTCTGCAAGCCAGTGACTTCATTGCGCCGCTCTTCATCGTTGAGGGACGCGATATCTTGCGCCCTATCTCCTCGATGCCAGGGCACGCGCAACGCTCGCTCGATCATCTCGCGCCGGAGATAGACGAACTGCGCGAGGCTGGCATCGCTTCAGTGCTGCTCTTTGGCATTCCCGCCGAGAAAGACGCCACTGGCAGCGGCGCGTGGGACGAAAATGGTCCCGTGCCTCAGGCGATCCGCGCGATCAAGCGGCAGGCGCCGGAGATGGTGGTCATCGCCGATGTCTGCCTCTGCGAATACACTGCGCATGGGCACTGCGGCGTCCTCTCGGAAGACGGCGCGGTGCTGAACGACCCGACGCTGGAACTGCTGGCGCGTGCCTCCGTTGCCTACGCCGGGGCCGGAGCCGATATTGTCGCGCCATCCGCCATGATGGACGGCCAGGTAGCGGCGATTCGCGCCGCGCTGGATGACGCAGGCCATCAGGATACCGCAATTCTCGCCTACGCCGCCAAGTTCGCCTCCGCCTTCTATGGACCCTTCCGCGAGGCCGCCGAATCCACCCCGCAGTTTGGCGACCGCCGCGCCTATCAGATGGACCCGGCGAACGGGCGCGAGGCGCTGCGCGAGATGCGTCTGGACGCCAATGAGGGCGCTGATCTGTTGATGGTCAAACCGGCGGGACCGTATCTCGACATTCTTCATGCCGCGCGCCAGGAGTTCGATCTACCGCTGGCGGCCTATCAGGTGAGCGGCGAGTATGCGATGCTCAAAGCGGCAAGCCAGAACGGCTGGCTGGACGAAGAGCGGGCGATGTTCGAGAGCCTGACCGGCATCAAACGGGCGGGCGCTGACCTCATCATCACCTATTACGCAAAGGAAGCGGCGCGCAAACTGGCAGCCTGGGAGGCGAAGGCATGACGCTTGATACAAGCAATACAACGCGCTCCGAGCAACTTTTCGTAGAGGCGCAACGTCTGCTCCCTGGCGGCGTGGATAGCCCTGTGCGCGCCTTTCGCGGCGTCGGTGGCGTGCCGCGCTTCATCGCACGTGGCGCAGGCGCATGGCTCACCGATGTGGACGGCAACCGCTATATTGACTATGTGTTGTCCTGGGGTCCGCTGATTCTGGGGCATGCGCATCCGGCAATCGTCCACGCCATCACCGAACAGGCCGCGCTCGGCGTCACCTATGGCGCGCCAACTGCACTCGAAAGCGAACTGGCGGCCATGATTCAGCAGGCGATGCCAGCGGTGGAGATGGTGCGTTTCGTTTCATCGGGTACTGAGGCGACGATGAGCGCAGCGCGACTGGCACGGGCCTATACAAAGCGCCCGAAAGTGGTCAAGTTCGCTGGCTGTTATCACGGGCATGCCGATAGCTTTCTGGTGCAGGCGGGGTCCGGCGTGGCAACGCTCGGCCTGCCGGATAGCCCTGGCGTCACGCCTGCCTCAACCGGCGACACGCTCAGCGCGCCGTATAACGATCTCGCCGCCGTGCAGGCGCTCTTCGCGGCGCATCCCGACCAGATTGCGGCGATCATCGTCGAGCCGGTAGCCGGCAACATGGGCATGGTGCTGCCGGTTGAGGGTTTTCTCGCCGGACTGCGCGAACTGGCGACCGAATATGGCGCGCTGCTGATCTTTGACGAAGTGATGACGGGCTTTCGCGTGGCCTATGGTGGCGCGCAGGCGCGTTTTGGCATCACGCCAGACCTCACCTGTCTGGGCAAAGTGATCGGCGGTGGATTGCCAGCGGCGGCCTATGGCGGGCGCGCGGAGATCATGAGTATGGTCGCCCCCGCCGGTCCGGTGTATCAGGCGGGCACGCTCTCCGGCAATCCGCTGGCGATGGCGGCGGGGCTGGCGACGCTGCGCCTGATCCGCGAGCCAGGATTCTATGCGCAGTTGGAGCAGACGACGAATGCGCTGACCCAGGGCTTCGCAGAAGCGGCGCGCAAAGCGGATATTCCGTTGCAGGTGGCGAGCGCGGGCAGCATGTGGGGCTTCTTCTTCAACGATGCGCCAGTCACGGACTATGTCTCAGCGAAACGCTCAGACACCGCACGCTATGCACGCTTCTTCCACGCAATGCTGGGGCGCGGCGTCTATCTCGCGCCCTCACAGTTCGAGTCCGCCTTCGTGTCGAGCCTGCACGACGCGCAAACCATCGAAGAGACGATTGCAGCGGCGGCTGAGGCGTTTTCTACCCTGAACGAGCAGGCGAGGTGACAGACTGATGAGCGCAGAACAAATACAGCACCCCTATGATGCAATACTCGTCGTCTCGTTCGGCGGACCCGAAGGCATGGACGATGTAATGCCGTTCCTCGACAATGTGCTGCGCGGCAGGAATATACCACAGGAGCGCAAAGAAGAGGTCGCTCATCACTACGCCTCATTTGGCGGCGTCAGCCCACTGAACGAGCAGAACCGCCAACTGATCGCCGCGCTCAACGAAGAGCTACGCGCGCATGACCTGGCGCTGCCGGTCTATTGGGGCAACCGCAACTGGCGTCCGTACCTTGCCGATACGATGCGCCAGATGGCCGCCGATGGCATCACCAATGCGCTGGCGTTCATCACCTCCGCCTATAGCTCGTATTCCGGTTGCCGCCAGTATCTCGAAGATATCCAGCGGGCGCGCGCCGAGGTCGGGCCGGAGGCTCCGCAGGTGAGCAGGCTGCGCAAGTTCTACAATCATCCTGGATTCATCCTCCCCAACCGCGAACGGTTACACACTGCTCTCAACCAGCTTCCAGCGGAGCAGCGCGAGCAAGCGCATATCGCCTTCACGGCGCACAGCATTCCGCTGGCGATGGCGAAGGCCAGCCGCTATGAGGCGCAACTCCACGAGGCATGCCGGCTGGTGATGGAAGGTGTTGAGGGTGATGCCCACCCCTGGCAATTGGTGTATCAGAGCCGTAGCGGTTCGCCGCACCAGCCCTGGCTCGGACCCGATATCTGCGACCACCTGCGCGATCTGCATGGCCGGGATGTCAGCAGCGTGGTGATTGCGCCGGTTGGCTTCATCTCCGATCATGTCGAGGTTCTCTATGACCTCGATACCGAGGCGCGGGCCTGCTGCGAAGAACTGGGCATGACGATGGTTCGCGCTGGCACCGCCGGCACGCATCCTCTATTCGTCAGTATGGTCCGCGAGCTGATCGCTGAGCGCGTGCGCCCCGGCACGCCCGTGCGTTGGCTTGGCACACTGGGCGACAACGAAGACACCTGTTACGAGGGCTGCTGCCTGCCAGCATAATTTCCCCTACTCTCCCCTCTCCTCGCAAGGAGAGGGGCCGGGGGTGAGGATTTTCTATGACAACAGCGCAACCGCCAGTGGTCGTGATCGTCGGCGGCGGCATCACCGGCCTCAGCGCCGCCTATTATCTGCTGCGCACAGCGCGCGAGGCGGCGATACCCCTGCGCGCGCTGGTGATCGAGCGCGACGAACGGCTGGGCGGCAAGATACGCACCGATATCATCGGCCAACAGCGACAGTTCATTATCGAGGGCGGACCGGATGCCTTCCTGGCGCAGAAGCCCTGGGCCAGCGACCTCGCGCGTGATCTGGGGCTGGGCGACGAACTGCTGCCAATCAACGTGCGCAAGCCGGCGACGAGTGTGCTGGTGCATGGCAAACCAATTCCGCTGCCGGAGGGACTGCGACTGATAACGCCGGCAAAGTGGCTGCCGTTCCTGCTCTCGCCGGTTCTCTCACCCTGGGGCAAAGCGCATATGTTGCTCGATCTGGCGCTGCCAGCCCGAAATGTCCAGGGCGACGAAAGCCTGGCAGCGTTCGTGCGTGCGCGGCTCGGTGACGAGGCGCTGGACCGGCTGGCCGAGCCGCTGATGTCCGGTATCTATAACGGCGACCCAGCAGAGCAGAGCATGCTGGCGACCTTCCCGCAATTTCGCGCCACCGAGCGACAATACGGCAGCATCATTCGTGGCACGCGCGCCATGCAGAAGAAAGCGCCAGCCAATGATAGCAGCAATAGCAGCAGTAACAGCCCGTTCCTCACGTTGCGCGGCGGCATGGGCACGCTGGTTGATGCGCTCACTGCCGCGCTGGACGGGAATATCCTTAGCGGACGGCGTGTGCAGCGCATCACGCCCAATGCTGGGCAGCCAGCAGGCTATCAGGTGCAACTGGACGACGGGACAGCGCTCGATGCCGATGCTGTCATCCTGGCGACGCAGGCGTTCGTGGCTGCCGATCTACTCTCTGAGTGGCAACCGGCGCTGGCGGCGAAGCTGCGACGCATCCCGTATCTCTCCACCGGCACGATGTCGCTCGCCTTTCACCCGGCGGATATCCGGCGTCCCTTCGCTGGCTTCGGTCTGGTGATTCCGCAGAGCGAGCATCGGCACCTCAACGCCATCACCGTCACCTCAGAGAAGTTTACGCATCGCGCGCCGGAGGGCGATGTGTTGCTGCGGGTGTTCTTTGGCGGCTTCCGCAATCCCGACCTGGTGGAGAAGCCGGACGCGGAGCTATTGGCGCTGGTGCGCCAGGAATTGCGCTCGCTGATGGGTATTACCGCGCTGCCGCGTTTCGCGCGCATCTATCGCTGGCGCGACGCCAGCCCGCAATATCACGTAGGACATCTCGATCTGGTACGCGAGATCGAACGGCTGGCTCCGCCGCGCCTGCTGCTCTGTGGCTGCGCCTATGGCGGCGTCGGCATCCCCGATTGCGTGCGCCAGGCGAAAAACGCGGCAGCGCGCATATTCGCGCAGGTACGCGATACAGTGATGGTATCACCAGCATCTTAGGCAAAGATACGGTACATTCCCTATTGCGCCGGAGCGATGGCTGCCGCTATAGTCGGTGTGAACAGTTCTCATCAGATCATCAGAGTCAGTGCGCATATTGTCGTTACCCCGCGCATGACTTCCAACACTTCTCGGAGGAGCGCCCGTGCAGAGTTTCATCCTGAATCTTCATCAGGCGATGGTATGGGTTATTCTGGCGGTGGCCGGCATCACGCTGATCTGCGGCATCGTCCTGTTCTTCCTGGCCCGCAACAATGCCGCATCACTTGGCAATGTGCAGCGTATCTTCCGCATCTTGCTGAGCATCACCGCTGCCCTCGGCGTGCTACAGGCCATCTTCGGTGGATTGCTTTTCCTGCAAGGGGGACGGCCAGGGGAAGGCTTGCACTACGTCTACGGGCTGATCGTGCTGGGCGCCATTCCGGTGGCCTATGTCTATAGTGACCAGAAACAGGTGCGCCGCGACATCATCATCATGGTCATCGCCGTCGTCGCCGTCATCGGCGCCGCCATCCGCGCGCTGGCGACGGGCGCGCCATAGTCATTCACTATTTGCTCTGCGGTCGGTTGATACAATCACAACCATTGCAACCTGGCGACGCCCGGAGGCAGAAGCATGCGGTTTACCGTTGAGGAAAGACCGTCGGATTCGCCGTTCGTCGAGCGTATCTGGCGTACACAAAGCGAGCGCACGGGCACATTTATCTCTCAGGCTGCAAGTCACTGGGAAATGGTTGTGACGAGACACGAGGGCAAGGCGGTGTTCACGGTGCGCGGGCCGGAGACGAAAGCGACGCCCATCGAATGCCAGTGGACGGAAGGCGAGTTTTTGGGCATCTCGTTCAAGCCAGGCATATTCATGCCACATCTGCCACCGGAAAATCTCAGAGATTGGCGAGATGTCAACCTGCCCGAAGTTACGGACACTTCTTTCTGGTTGTATGGGTCGGTATGGCAATTTCCAGACTATGAAAACGCCGATACATTTGTGGACCGTCTGGTCCATGATGGTCTGCTTGTTCGTGATCCGGTTGTGGAGGCGGTGTTACAGGGCCAGCCACATAAGATGTCGCTCCGCACCGTGCAGTATCGCTTCTTGCGCGCAACCGGCCTCACGCACAACGCCATCCAGCAAATCGAATGCGCGCGACGGGCCGCCGCGCTCTTGGAGCAAGGACGGCCTATCCGTGATACCATCTACCAACTTGGCTACTTCGATCAGCCGCATCTTACCCGCTCGCTGAAGCGTTTCTTGGGGCGAACGCCGGCTGAAATCGTGCGCGCCAGTGCGACCAGCAGGTCAGCCTGATTGACTTGCGTTTTTATGCAAGACCTTACCGTCTTTGTCACCCTATGATGCCTCCTGTTGAAGCCTAGTGAAGCCCAACGGCAACAGGAGGATAGTATGAGAAAAGTCGTCATTTCCGTCTACACCACGCTGGATGGTGTCATGGAGGATCCAAGCTGGTCCGGTCAGTTCTGGAATGAAGAGCATGGAAAGTTCGCCCGTGATCTGCTCTTCGCGTCGGATGCCCTGCTCATGGGCCGCAACACCTATGAGGGCTTTGCCGCCTCCTGGCCCATCAGGACGGCTGCCGATGACGCGCCAGGCGCACCAGGTTTTGTGGACCGGATCAACAGCATGCCAAAGTTCGTTGCCTCAACGACGTTGCATGAGCCACTCGCATGGGCCAACTCACATCTGCTCACGCAGCCCGTTGCAGAAGCCGTCGCTACGTTGAAGCAGCAACCCGGTCAGGATTTGCTGATGTACGACGCCGGGCAACTCGCGCATACGCTGATGCTGCACAACCTGGTTGACGAACTCCACCTGTGGGTGTATCCGCTGGTTGTGGGAAATGGTGGGCGTCTCTTCGGCGGCGCGAACGATGTGCCTGCGCTGAAGCTCGTGAATACGCGACCCTTCAGTTCAGGCGTTGTCTTGCTTACATACCATCCAGAGAAAAAAGCCTGACGATCCGCAACAAGTGGGTTCTGACGCTCTATGAGCAATCAGCAGAGGAAGCAGGTGGCACCACCTGCCTCCTCTGTTTGCCTCTCATAGGCGCCGATGGGCGCGATACTTCTCAGCATTTTCTAATGCGCGTTTTAGCTGGTTATCAGGGGAAACCAGTATCGTTGATGGTGCGAAGGTCACAGAACCGAGTGTCCAGCGCCCCGTCGCCAGAAGATAGCCCCTTCACCTGCACTTCCCCCCTCGATGAGGCTATCTTTCGGCGATTTCTTTTGCTCCTCTTGCCTCTTTTTGCCTTTTTTGCCTTTCATCACGCCTCCCCGCCCATATCATCTACGTGCGATAATCTCAGCAGACCTGGCACGTATTGCAGCAAAGAGGCAACGCATGGCTGAATCTACTGGCGACCGACACACTCACTTGAACTACCCGCGCGCCACCTGGCGCTTGCTCATCGAAACGACGCCGCGCACCGGCGCCTGGAATATGGCGATAGACGAAGCGATCATGGAGGCGGTGGCCGTAGGCAGCGCGCCGCCGACGCTGCGCCTCTATCAGTGGCAGCCGCCGTGCGTCTCGCTGGGCAAGCGCCAGCCACTCTCCGGCATAGACATCGCGCGTTGCCGGGAGGATGGCGTGGATATCGTGCGCCGCTCCACCGGCGGGCTGGCGATTCTCCACACCGATGAGTTGACCTATAGCATCGTCACCAGCCCCGATGATCCGCGCGCTGCTGGGGCTGTTCTCGACTCCTACCGCAAGCTCAGCCAGGGATTGGTTGCTGGTCTGCGTCTGCTGGATGTGCCAGCGGAGATGCAGCCGGTCAACCTCGATGGCGCTTCACACTACGCCAGCGCCGCCTGTTTCGAGGCGCCATCCGCCTATGAGATCACCGCTGGCGGGCGCAAGCTGATGGGCAGCGCACAGACTCGTCCACACGGAAAATTGCTTCAGCATGGGTCGCTGCCATTATATGGCGACATCACCCGTCTTATAGAGTATCTGACGTTTGCGGATGATGCCGAGCGACTGGCACTGCGCGAGCATCTGCGCCAGCGCGCAACCACGCTCCGCGAAGTACTTGGCCGCGAGGTCAGTTTCGAGCAGGCGGCGAAGGCGCTGGCGCAGGGATTCCATGATGCGCTCGCTCTAGACCTCGAACCGGGCGGACTGCGTGACGACGAACTGGCGGCAGCGGAACGGCTGGCGCAGGCAAAAGCGACCGTTGAGTAAAGCGAATAAGTGAGCGGTATAGGGAGCAGGCGATGAGCAAGAAAATCCGGGTGGGGGTGGTCTTTGGCGGTCGCTCCGGCGAACACGAGGTATCGGTGGCCTCCGCTGCCTCGGTGATGGAGGCGCTCGACAAAGAGAAATATGAGGTCGTGCCGATTGGCATTACGCATGAGGGGCGCTGGCTCGCGGGCAGCGATCCCCGCCGCATGATTGCCGGCGTGGCGATGGAAGAGGCAGGCCAGGATGATACGGTAACGGCGGTGGTCATCACCGGCGACCCCACGCGCAACGGTCTGGTGCCGGTGGACACTTCGCAGGCGCAGCAAGAAGCGGCTGGTCCGCTGGATATCGTGCTGCCGGTGTTGCACGGCACCTATGGCGAGGACGGCACCTTGCAGGGTCTGCTAGAGATGGCGGGCGTGCCCTATGCAGGCTGTGGCGTACTGGGCGCGGCGCTGGGCATGGACAAAGAAAAGGCCAAAATGGTCTTTCGCGCCGCCGGTCTGCCAGTGGTGGACTGGCTCACCGTGCGCCGCCATAACTTCGAGCAGGACGCCGATGCGGTCTGCGCGCGAATCGAGGAACGCTTCAGCTATCCCGTCTTCGCCAAACCCGCCAACCTCGGTTCAAGCGTCGGCGTTGGCAAGGCGCACGACCGCGACGAACTGCGCAAGGTGCTGGCGACGGCACTGGAATTCGACCGCAAAGCCATCGTCGAGCCAGGCATCAACTGCCGCGAACTGGAATGTGGCGTGCTTGGCAACGATCAGCCGATAGCGAGCATTGTCGGTGAGGTGGTCTCCAGCGGCGAGTTCTACGATTACCGCGCCAAGTACATTGACAACGCCTCACGCCTCTATATCCCCGCTGAGATTCCCGCCGAGACGATGGAGGCGATACGGCGCATGGCGGTTGAAGCATTCCTGGCGCTGGACCTCAGTGGACTGGCACGAGTGGATTGCTTCCTCGATAAAGATTCTGGCGCAGTCTATATCAACGAGGTCAACACCATGCCCGGCTTCACACAGATCAGCATGTATCCCAAACTCTGGGAGGCGACGGGCATCCCCTATCCTGAACTGTTGGACCGGCTGATTCAGCTTGGCCTGGAACGGCACGCCGACAAGCAGCGCAACCGCACCAGCTTCTCGCCGGAAGAGGAGGCGTGATGCGGTCTGAGGAATCTATGGAGCCTATGGAGACGCCGGAGCAGCAGGCGATACTTAGCGAGGCCGAGGCATTTGCGCGTGAGCAGCTCAGCCGCGACGCCAGCGGCCACGACTGGTGGCATATCCAGCGTGTCGTCACCCTCGCCCGCCGCATCGCCCGCGAAGAAGGTGCAGACGCCTATATCTGTGAGCTGGCCGCGCTGTTGCACGATGTCGCCGACTACAAGATTGCTGGGGACGAGGAGACGGGCTTGCGCACCGTGCGCGACTGGCTCAGCGCGCATCAGGTGGAGGACGCTATCAGCGAACAGGTCATGGAGATTATCAGTACGATGTCGTTTGGCGGCGGCAATCGCCCGCCAATGCGCACGCTGGAGGGCCGCGTGGTGCAGGACGCCGACCGGCTGGACGCCATCGGCGCGATTGGCATTGCGCGCGCCTTCGCCTTTGGCGGCTCGCGTGGGCGCGCGCTGTACGATCCCGGCGAAGCGCCAGCCAGCTACACCAGCGCCGAGGCGTATCACCAGAGCGGCAGCTCCACCATCAATCACTTTCACGAGAAGCTCTTGCTGCTGAAAGATCGTATGAACACGCCCTACGCGCGCACACTGGCGGAGGCGCGTCACCAATACATGCTGGCATTCTTAGAAGAGTTTACCGCTGAGTGGAATGGCGAACGCTAGGCTTCCGGTGAGATTCGCGCGCCGGTCAGCGTACCAATCTGTATGTTCAGTTCCGCCCAATAGGAGATACCGCTGATGCCGCGCTCAAAACCCTCACAGACCATGATAACGTCTGTCTCCGCTGAACCGCTCAACATCCCACTCTATGAGCCGTTTACCATCTCCACCGGGCGTGTAACGGCGCTCCGCAATGTCCTCATTCGCGTCACGCTTGCCGATGGCACGGTCGGCCTGGGCGAAGCGGCACCCTTTTTCCCCAGCGGCGGCGAGACGCAGGAAACAGCGCTAGCAGCGATACACGGCATGATTCCCCTTGTGCAAGGCCAGGATGCTGCTCACTGGCGCGCGCTCGCCATGCACCTCACCGATAGCTTTGAGCTTCAGGAAACCGCGCGCACCGGCATGGAGATGGCAGTGCTGGACGCATTGACCCGTTCATGGGAAATCCCGATGTATCAGTTCTTTGGCGGCGCTGAGACTCGCATCGAGACGGATATCAGCATTCCTATCGAAGCGCCCAAACATATGGCGGAACTCGCCCAACGCTACGCGGGCAGCGGCGCGGGCGTCCTCAAGCTCAAAGTTGGGTCGCAGGTGGATGACGACATTGATCGCGTGCTGGCAGTGGCCGAGGCTGCGCCCGACTGTGATCTGATTCTCGATGGCAACCAGGGATTCACGCCAACTGAGGCGCTCGATCTTATCGAAGGGCTGGCGGACGAGGATGTTCACCCCATCCTCTTCGAGCAGCCAGTGCATCGCCATGACCTCGAAGGGTTGCGCTTCGTCACCGAGCGCGCAGGTGTTGCCGTCGCCGCCGACGAGAGCGTACATACGGCGGCGGATGCCCTGCGCGTGGCAAAGATGGGCGCAGCCAACGTCGTCAACATCAAGATCATGAAATATGGCATAGTGGAGGCGTTGAACATCGCCACCGTCTGCCGCGCCGCCAACATCGGCCTGATGGTTGGCGCGATGATCGAATCGCGGTTGGGAATCGCGGCTTCGGCACATTTTGTGGCCGGTTTCGGCGGATTTCGTTATGTAGATTTAGACACGCCAATGCTCCTGGCCGAAGACCCATTTGCCGGCGGCTTCGAGCAAGACGGCATGGTCTATGATCTGGAACAGGTGCGCGCGGGCCACGGTGTCACCTTGAAATAGCGGATTGCTCCGGCCCGGCTGTTGCGCCTGAAGATGGTATGTGTCTTGCGGGTTGGGTGCCAGACACCCAGCATCGAAGGAGGCTGCGCGATGACGCCGCAGCAGGCGCACGATACAGTCGCCAGTGATCAACACCCACAGCGCCAGTTCCGTATCAATCGCGGCGCGCTCGCCATCGGCACCGATGGCACGCTCGGCACTATCGAGCAAATCGTCGTGGATAGCGTCAGCGCAGAGTTGCAGGCGCTCATCATTCGCACCAGCCGCACCGGAGAGTTGATCGAACTGCCGGCAAGCCATATCCTGCATGATCGCGTTGACGGCGAGAGCGTCTATCTCGATGTCGGCAACGCCGATCTCGCCAGCCACCCGGCGCTGGCTCGCCCTTATCGGCGCGGCCAGTACGTTCCGGTGCGACAGGAGGAGGCAGCGCAACGTTTCTCCGCCGAACCAGCCAGCCAGGTGATGGAGCATCCCATCGTCACCTCAGTAGAAAGCGACGCGGCGCAACTGGTGCTGCCAACAAAAACACATATAGAGGCGCCACCAGCGAGTGAGACGGCTGAGACAACGGATAGGGCCGGGGAAAACGTGAAAGATATGGGCAATATGGGCGATACAAACGAAGATGCAGAGGAGGAGCAGACGCCCACGCTGCCTATGCGCACGATACCCCGCCCGCCTGAAGAGCTATTAACGACATCAGAGCCAGTGGAGTCAGCGGAGTCAGCGGAACCATTGGAAGAGCCAGTGGCCAATGACGATACTCTCGGCGCAACTAGCCATGATGAGGAGGAAGAGGAGCAGGAGATGAGGAACGAACAGGAGACACGCGCAGATGATGCAAACACTATGCCAGCCAGCGCGCAACTGGAGGCAGACCAGGTACAGGCAACATCACCTATAGACGAGGTGCAAACGGCGCAGGAGCGGCTATCCACCTATGAGACGGGCGAAAGGGCAGCCTCGTCCACAGATCAGACGACCGAGGCGGTTCCGGCGTCGCTCATCGCAACACTGGCGGCGGCTGGCGCAGGCATCGGCGCGTTGGGCGGCGCTATCGCGCTGGTGGTTCAGCGGCGCCGCGCGAGACGCCTGGATGTGCGCGACATGCAGGGGATAGCAGATCAGGCGCGCGATACTCTCGCAAGTGTGGGGCAGAACGCCGGACAACTGGCGGAGTCGGCGCGCCAGACGTTGACCCAGACGCGCAAGCGTGCGCGCCGCGCCGCACGGAGAACCACGCGCCGTGTGCGCTGGTTCAGAAATGGGTTGATCGCCGGAGCAATCCTTGCCATTCTCTTCGCGCCGATGCCCGGCGAGCAACTACGCGCCCGCATCAAGCAGACGAGCGAACGGCTACGCCGGAAGCTACCTGACTAGGCACGCACTCGCTCAGCCGCCAGCATCTTTGTGGATGGAGAGACGCGCCGCGACATATCGCTGACGTAGCGCCATGACACCAGCGAAGAGCGCAGCCGTCGCCAGTCCGTACCAGAGGCTCTGGAAGCCCGCCACCACGAGTATCAGAATCGCCAGCGAGGAACAGAGCAGCGCAGCCAGATAGCGCCGCCCGGCGAGCAATCGCCACGCCGCCAGCACAATCAGCACATAGGTGAGCAGGAAATTGGCGCTGGAAAGCTGGATGTATGTCTGGATGGAGACGCCGAAGACAATCTGAATGACGAAGGCTACTCCCCAGGCGAGGCCGAGCGCCAGCGCCGCTCGTCGTGGCGAGCCGGTCGCTGCATGCACCCGTGTCAGGAAGCGCGGGAACAATCCCTCGCGCGCCATTGCATAGATGAGCCGTGTGCCACTGCGTGTCCAGGTCAGCATAAACATGAAGAGCAGCACCACGGCAATCACTGCCGCGACCCGCGTGGCGGCCACGCCCAGCGAGAGCCGCGCCAGGTCCGCGAGCGAGGCGTCGCTGGTAGCGATCACTGCGCGGCTGAGTCCGCCAACGACCGTCACGCCCAGCAGCACAAACAGCGCACCCACCACGGCAACCGCCAGCCCCAGCGTCCGCACGAGGGTACGCGGATCAGCGAACTCCTCGCCGGAAAAGGCAGCGTTCTCCCAGCCGACGAAGGCGAAGAAACATATCAGGCCGGTGGAGGCAACGCCAGTGAGATCGTAGCCCTTCACGTCGGTAAGCCTGGCTGTTGTGACATGCGGCAGCGCCAGGATAATCGCCAGCGTGACGGCGGCGAGGCAGCCGAAGAACACCCAACGTTGCAGCCGCATGATGCGCGAAACATCGAAGCAGCAGAGCAGTACGAGAACCACCATGACCGCAGCCGCCACCAGATAGCGCCCCTCAGTGTTCAGCGGCGCCAACTTAGCCACATACTCGCTGAAAACCAGCGCTGTCGCCGGTCCGCCCACCACCATCGCCGCAAGGTACAGCACGCCGGTAAGCCAGCCGATAGGCTGCCCGAGGCCGTGGCCGATAAACGTAATGACACCGCCTGCAGAGGGGTAGCGCGCGCCCAGCTCTGCCATGATGCGCGCCAGCGGATATGAGACGGCAGCCAGCATCGCCCAGACGAGGATGGACCACGGCCCTGCATCTCTGGCGGCGATGGAGGGCAGCACGATCAGGCTCTGCCCCAGGACGGCGCTCGTATATAACACGAATCCATCCGCTAACGACAAGTGTTTGCGTAAGACCTGTTGCGTTGCCATAGCACTTCTTTCATTCGGGCGATTTCATTTGGGCAGCCAGCGCAAACGCGCTTCCAAAGGGAGCATAGCGCCGCATGTGGATGATATTCGCCCTGATTGAAACAGGACTTTTCTCAACGAAAATAGAAAAACGGACCACTGCCAATTGGTTGCAGTGGTCCGTTTCTAAGAGGACGTGTCTTATGAGGCAAGGCGGCTGCTGGCGATTTCGCCGTTGATCTGGCGCTGATGGGCGATGTAGGCGTCGAGCGCGCGCAGATAGGCGTCGTACATGCGCTCAAGCACGTGCGCAGGCTGGCCGCGCTGCTCCGCCATCGCCAGATCATACCAGCGCCGCTCCATGCGCTTCTCCAAACGCGCCAGTTCGCTCATCATCTGGGTATCCTGCTGCTCATTCTTTGCCTTCATGAATCGCCTCCGTTGATGGCGCCACCATTTAATTGCCACTACCTGCCAGTAGTCATACATCTGCGCCTGTACAGATTCGTTCTCTCCACATAAGACAAAAACGGAAATTGCGCGTCTCTATTCTCCATTCCCCCCTATCTCTGCTCAGCATCATGCCATGTTGTGTCAAAGTCACACGTCAATTTGTAAAATATCCTTGACAATCTGTAGCGGAGGCTTTACACTATGGAGTGTCAAGGTTCCTTGACATGTCAAAAGCATGGGTACAGGGTAACAGAGATGTCCAAACGGCAACTTCTCGTTATGGCGATTGGCGGGCTAGTATTTTCGGCGCTGGGCTGGGTTAGCATTGCGCTGGCGTGCGGCTGGGCGGCGACAGGTATCAGCCTCTCACACGCCGGAACGCCGGTCGGGGTGCTTAGCTCGCTCTGCGCGCTCGGCGGCCTGATCGTCTCGCTGGTTGGCGTTGCGACGGCGTTGATGCAGTCCCTCACGCGCCGTATCTAAACGCTCTGGCGGTCTCGTACCAACCGGCAATTGTACCATCTATTACACACCCGGAAAGAGAGTTACGATGAATAAAGCGACGAGACGATATCTCATCGAATTCTGCGCTTCAATAGCGGCGTATTGCGTCATTCTGGTGCTTTCACTGCTGCTCATCGGGAATAATCCTACTGCGGCTTGGTGTTTTCCGGTGGTGCTGACGCCGGTAATCCCCACCGGCTTTGAGCTGGTGGTGTTCCTGCGCTACCTGCGTCATATTGATGAATTGCAGCGCCGTGTGCAACTCGAAGCGATTGGCTTCAGCTTCGGCGCCACTGGCATGCTGACCTTCGCCTATGGCTTCCTGCAAAATGTCGGCTTCCCGCAGGTGAGCTGGCTCTACATTTGGCCATTGATGATAAGCTTGTGGGGCATCGGCTCGGTGATCGCTGCGTGGAGATATAGATGAAAAACCGGCTCCATGTGCTGCGAGCCGAGCGCGACTGGTCTCAGGGAGAACTGGCCGAGCGGCTGAATGTCTCGCGGCAAACGGTGAATGCGCTGGAAAACGGCAAGTATGATCCCAGCTTGCCGCTAGCCTTCAAGATTGCCCGGCTCTTCGGCCTGACCATCGAGCAGATCTTCCAGCCGGACGAAGAGCAATAGTAAGCGATAGGCACACGAAACAGCAGGAGCAAGCTAATTCTATGCAACTCACCACCTTCCCCGATGTTGCGCAGTTCTCTCAGCGCGCCGAGCCATTTCTGATGACTCATGAGGCCGAACACAATCTGTTGCTTGGCATCTGTAGCGGTCTGCTGGCGCAGCCAGCGCCTCAGCCAGACGATGCGCCGCCGTACCTGGCTGTGATCGAAGACGACGGCGAGGTGATTGCCGTGGCGGTGCGCACGCCGCCGTTTCCGCTGGTGCTTTCGCTCATTCCCCGCGCTGAACTTACTGAAGAGGCACTGGCGCTGCTGATTGAAGATCTGAGCCAGTCACAACCCGACCTCAGCGGCGTTACGGGGCCAACGGCGCTGGCGAAAGCCTTCGCAGATCGCTGGCACGAGCGCACCGGACATTCATATCATCTGCGCGACAACCAACGCATCTACAAGCTGACGGCGGTGCGTCCCGTGCGTGGCGTGCCAGGAACAATGCGCCGCGCGGCAGCGAACGACCGCGACCTGCTGGTGCGCTGGATTGCTGCCTTCAACGCTGAAGCGTTTCACCACGAGCCAGACGTACCGGAGGCTGAACGCTGGGTGAATCTGTTCTTCCAGGGGACGCAGCGCGAACTCTACTTGTGGGAAGATGGCGGCCAGCCGGTATCGCTCGCTGGCTGCACTGGCCGCACTCCCAATGGTATGCGCGTCGGGCCGGTCTACACGCCGCCGGAGTTACGCGGCAGGGGCTACGCCAGCGCCTGCACCGCCGCCGTCAGCCAGATGTTGCTGGATCGCGGGCTGCGCTTCTGCTTTCTCTTCACCGATCTCGCCAATCCAACGTCTAACCATATCTACCAGCAAATCGGTTACGAGCCGGTCAGCGATGTGGATGCCTACCTCTTTGATTGAACAGTTTTGGGCTGCTCCATCGCGCGCAGCGCCGGATTGACCAGCAGGCTCAGCGTGGCGATCATATAGCACGCGCCAAAGATGAGCAGCACTGGGCGGATGCCCAGCCAGCTCGCCAGTACGCCGCTGAGGAGCGCGCCAAGCGGTGTGCCGGCCATCGCACCCGCAGACATCACGCCGAAGACCCGCGCCCGCATGCGTGTTGGGATGCGCTCATACGCGACAGTGCTGAAGAGTGGATTGACCGGACCTATGCAAAATCCGGCAAAAGCGGAAACAGCCACAAGAACAGGCGCAAAGGGGACCAATGCCAGGGTCAAGTAGCGCGTTGCTCCGCCAAGTGTAAAACCGATGCCAAGCGTCTCGCGGCGGGGCAGGCGGTGGCCTACCGCGCCGAAAACCACGGTGCCGATGAAGGCAGCACCTCCAAAGGCAGCGATGATGCTCCCCAGCAGTACCGCGCTGCCAAACACCTGCTTGATATAGGCAGGCGCCAGCACTGAACCAAAACCTGCGTCGAGGAGATTCGTTACCAGCACCGTCAGGATGATGCTCAGCAACAACTGATCGCGCCCAAGAAAACGTATGCCCTCGCGCAAACCCGACAGATAGGACGTGGACGCTTCCAGGCCGGCTTCGGCTTCTTTGGTTGCCTGCGCTTCACCAGACTGATTAGCCGCCTGGCTGTGCTTCGCCAACGTGCGCCGCCCCGGCACCAGCAGCCCAATGAGCAGCGCCGAAACGATGAATGATGCGGCATCCAGCCAGAGCAAATTGCCAGAGCCGACGAACGCAATCATAACGCCAGCCAGCGGCGCGCCAAAGAAGCGGGATACCCGACTGATGCCGTCCATTGCGGCGGTCGCACGCTCCATTCGCATCTGCGCCAGTTCCGCCAGGTCCGGCGTAAGGACATCGCGGGCAGTGCCACCAGGGGTAGTCACAAGGCCAGCAACGAACACCAACACCAGCAATTCCCAGAAGGCCAGTCCCACCGTGTAATAGAGCAGCGGAATCAGCGCCACGGCAATGCCGCTGGCGAAATCACTGACGACGCTGGCGCGCTTGAACCCCAGGCTGTCCACCAGCCTGCCGCCAAGCAACGCGGCGAGAATCAGCGCCGACGTTTCGCAGGCCGCTGTGAGGCCAACCTTAGCGACATTGCCCGTCGTCTGAAGGACGAACCAGGGAATGGCAAGCAGCATCAGCGTATCACCAATGTAGGAAATCGCGTTGGCGGCGAAGAGCGCATAGAGCGGGAGGCGGTTGCGGCGCGGTTTTGGCACATTGATCTGCTCATCTGCCTCAGCGAGCGCGGTCGTCTGAAGGCTCATATTGCAGACACTCCCCGCTCGTGGTAGACGCCAAGCGTTTCCAGCGTGGCAGCGGCGGAAACTATTACCAAGCGTTCATGATCGCCGATGCTCTCGAAGCTGGTGACGAAGGCGGCGCGTCCGTCGCGCTCAACCGAATAGACCGGAAGAATGCGGAAACGTGGATGCGCCTGCTGGAAGCGCCGCCCTTCCGGCTGCGCCAGCAGATAGACATGCAGCGACTCGTAGCTCCACTTCTCCCGATCACAGGACAAACAGGTATGGTAGAAGCCCAGGAAATCCTCCCCAAGCAACGAGGAGATGCCGGCGGGCACCACTGCCGCAGGCGAGACGACAATGAGCGGCGTATTGCGGCCACAACGGACACAGGCAATAGTGCGCGTCTGAAGCGCAGAACGATATGTGCGCTCCACCCAGGCGAGGAGACGGGCAAAGGCGCGTTGATAGCCTTTCACTCCACCGAGTATGGCCAGCGAGTTCGTATGAATGATGGTGTCGTTCGGGCCATCACAGCAGGAGGGGCAGCGCAACCGCAACTCGCCTTTCTCTGCGTTATACCGGCCCTGCCAGTGGCGCTGGCCGCAGAGCATACACCAGAGGCGTGTCTCTTCCCACGGCTGGCGTGACGCCACGGCGACATCATAGGCCGTCAGTTCTTCGCTGAATTCGGCGGCAAGGACACGGCGCATTGCCTGTCGCCCTCGCTGCAAACGCATAGCAACGGCGCTGGTCCGCAGCCCCAACTGTTCGCTCATCTGCGCCAGTGGCCGCTCTTCGATATAGTGCTGGATCAGCAGGTGGCGCACGTCCGGTGTCAGCAGCGCCAGCGCGCGGCCCAATAATTCCGCCAGTTCCTGCTGCTCCAGATCAGCGATGAAGTCCGCCTCATCCGCCAACCACGCCTCGATGCTCTCATTGCTCCCATACCCAGCGGATGCCTCGACTGCTGTGGGTAGGTGTTCAGGCGCAATGAATCGTTGCCGGTTGATAGCGGTCGTCCGTGCCCAGCGCAGGCAAACATTCCGCGCGATGCCCATGAGCCATTGCGAGATGCGTTCGGGTTCGCGCAGAGCATCATAGTGCCGCCATGCCTCCAACAGGGTCTCCTGCACTAGGTCTTCAGCGATGGCAGAATCGCCGGTTTTCCTGGCGCAGAACGCCAGCAGGCGTGGCCGTTCGCGCGCCAGCGTGGCTTGCAATAGATCGTCGTGGGTCTCTGGTTCGATCATCATCTATGCTCCTGCGCCGCTGTATCTATCCCCTCATCGGGTGTATCAGCGGCGCCAATCTTCTCATGTTGGCCTTTACCCCTCTATGTCGCGCGCAGGAGCAAGATGATAACGGCAGTTCTCGACATCGCGGACCATCGTGAAAAAAAGAGAGGGGATAGATTCTATCGCAATGAGCGAACGAAACCTATCCCACATCCAGAAATGTGCGTGAATAGTTCAGACGGCGCGCTATTTCATGCTATCTCGCGGCGGCGAGGCTCGGCGCACCAGCGAAGTCCGCGATCAGCCCCCCAACCGCTTCGGCGGCGTCATCCAGGATGAGATGTCCCGCGCCGCGCACGACCTCCAGCCGCGCATCGGGAATCTCGCGTTGCAGGCGCTGGCCCAGCGAAAGCGGCGTAATCTTGCCGGCTTCGCCCCAGATCAGCAGCACCGGAATCGTCAGCATCGGTAGATTCGATGAGATCGAGTTCATATAGAGAGGATTCATCAGCCGGATGTGCTGGAGGAGCAGATCTTTCCCCAGGTCGGAGTTCCATTCATCGAGATAGGCGCTCAGCTTGCTGCCGGCGAGATACTGCGCGTTGGCCGCCGCCAGGGGCAGTGTCTTGCGCAGGTCTGCGATCATCTGGTCGGTAGGCGTGTGCATCGGGGCTTCGGGGTCACGCCGCTTCTCCATCTCCGGCAGCGGCCAATCCGGCGCGTAGGCATATTGATAGGCGTAGGAGTTGATGAGGACAAGCCTGGCAGTTTCTTCGCGGTAGAGCCGTGTCGCCAACACCTGCGCCACTGCACCGCCAAGCCCCACGCCCACCAGCACGATATCACGCAGGCCGAGTCGCTTGAAGGCATAGGAGAGGTTATCCGCATGGCCCCAGATAGAGGTATCCGACGGCCAGGGACGGTCTGACTGGCCGTAGCCAAGCAGATCGAAGGCGTAGACCGCGCGCCCGGTTCCCGCCAGCCTCGGCAGCGCATCCGCCCAGGTAAATGCCCCGCCGGGAAGATCGTGCAGCAGCACAATAGCGCCGCGCGGTCCCTGCGCCTCATTGCGCACGATATAGCTGAGATTATAGTGGATGGTCGGCACTGTGCCACGCTGTTCGGACTTCTCAGAATTTGCGGGCGGGGTGGCCTGCGGCTGTTTGGCCGGCGTCGCGGCACTGCTGGCAGTGTTGCCTGCGGTCGCGGCTTCCTGCGCCGGTGGTGGCGTGTCAGCCGGTGTATGCGCGCCTGCGTTCGTGGCTGCGGGCTGTGTATCTTGCGTTTCCGGAGTGTCTTTGGATTCCATGAAGTTCTCTCGCTCTCTATAACAGTAGAGATTTTGCCAGGTTTACGCGCGGCTGGCCAGCGCGGGCACATTGTAGAAGGCGGAGAAACCGGCATAGCGGGCGCTCTCACCCAACTCTTCTTCAATCGCCATTAAACGATTATACTTCGCCACACGCTCTGAACGCGCAGGCGCGCCGGTTTTGATCTGCCCGGCGTTGGTCGCCACGACCAGATCGGCAATCGTCGTGTCTTCGGTTTCGCCGGAGCGATGCGAGACGACTGCGCTAAACTTCGCACGTTTCGCCATTTCGATGGCGGCCAGCGTCTCGGTCAGCGTGCCAATCTGGTTGAGCTTCACCAGAATCGAGTTGCTCACGCCCTCGCGGATACCACGCAATAGCCGTTCGGTGTTGGTGACGAAGATATCGTCGCCAACCAGTTGCACCTTGCCACCCAGGCGCTTCGTCAGTTCGGCCCAGCCCTGCCAGTCGTCCTCTTGCAATCCATCTTCCAGGCTGATGATCGGATAGTTGCCAATCCATTGCTCATAGAGGTCAATCATCTCACTGGCGGTGAGCGTGCGTCCCTCGCGCGCCAGCACATAGTTGCCGTTGTCGTAGAACTCGCTGGCGGCGGCATCTATCCCCAGGCAAACATCTTCGCCGGGCTTGTAACCAGCTTTCTCTATGGCCTGCACCAGCACATCCAGCGCCTCGCGGTTGGAGCCGAGCGACGGCGCAAAGCCACCCTCATCGCCGACATTGGTGTTCAGCTTGCGGTCATGCAACACTTGCTTGAGGCTGTGATAGACCTCTGAACACCAGCGCACCGCCTCTGCAAACGTCGGCGCGCCCACCGGCAGCACCATGAACTCTTGCAGGTCCGTCGAGTTTTCGGCGTGCTTGCCGCCATTGAGAATATTCATCATCGGCACGGGCAATGTCCGCGCGGCGACACCGCCAATATAGCGATAAAGCGGCATCTCCTGCGCGACGGCGGCGGCATGCGCTAGCGCCAGTGAAACGCCGAGGATGGCGTTGGCTCCGAGCTTGCCTTTGTTGGGCGAGCCGTCCATCTCAATCATCTGTTCATCGAGCGCCGCCTGATCGAGCGCATTCAGCCCGGTCAGCGCATCCTGTATCACTTCATTGACGTTGTTGACGGCGGCCAGCACACCCTTGCCGCCGTAGCGATTCTTGTCGCCGTCGCGCAGTTCCACCGCCTCGTGCTTGCCGGTGGAGGCGCCGGAGGGAACCATTGCCGTGCCCTGCGCGCCATCCATCAACGTCACAGTCACCTCGACGGTGGGATTCCCACGCGAATCCAGAATCTCGCGCGCATAAATGTCTTCGATGATTGTCGCATCGCCAGTACGTAGCACGGTCGGCCTCCTCACGCACGCCTTTGTGCGTTTATGTGGTTTTACTGTTCTAGCTGTTGGGAAAATATGGCGCTCTCCGCCGGACCAGAATGGTCGCAGGCCGGTAAACACCCCGCGCCGATTATAGGCAGCGCGCCGAGGCAGCGTCAAGGGATAGGCGAGCGGCGCAAGGCGCACATAGCCTCATCGGGAGCGGCGTTGTGCAGGCGCACCACCTGGCTCGTCATGATATGCAGATAATACAACCGTTACATCCAGCACAACATGCGCTATACTTGAGAATAGAGCGCAAGCGTGCGAAAACAGGGCGTCCACTGCCGGGCGCCCGACACTACTCGCTGACGAGGAGCAATGAGGCGATATGCTGAAAGATACGATGCTGTTCCTGGCGCGTCAGGATAGTATTCGCCATTTTGTGAGTTCCAATCCGGCGGCGCGGCGAGTCGCCAGGCGTTTTGTCGCCGGTGAAACACTCAGCGAGGCGATGGAGGTGGCGCGGTCGCTCAATCAGCAGCATATCAGCGTCTCGCTCGATCACTTGGGGGAAAACGTCGCAGACGCAGCGGAGGCGCAGGCCGCTGCACGCGACTATATTCAGACGCTCAAGCGTATCCAGGCGGCTGGCGTCGAAGCGAACATCTCGATCAAACTGACCGCGCTTGGATTGGACATCAGCGAAGACCTCTGCCGTGAGAACGTGGCGAGCGTCTTGCGTTGCGCGCAAGACCTCAATATTTTCGTGCGCGTGGACATGGAAGGCTCGGACTACACCCAGCGCACGCTCGATATGGTGCTTGATTTGCGCCGCGAGTTCGAGCAGGTGGGCACGGTGATGCAGTCCATGCTCTATCGCACGCCCAAAGATGTGGAGAAGCTGATCGCCAGCAGAACGCGCGTGCGGCTGGTGAAGGGCGCATACCTGGAACCGGCCTCGCTGGCCTACCCCAAGAAGGCAGATGTAGACGCCGCCTATCTCGATCTGATGCACACGCTGCTCGAACGCGGTGTCTATCCCGCCATCGCCACGCATGATGAGCAGATCATCGCCGACGCCCGCCGTTTCGTCGAGCGCAAAGGCATTTCTCGCGCACGCTTCGAGTTTCAGATGCTCTATGGCATCCGGCGCGATCTGCAAGAGCAGTTGGCCGAGGAAGGGTATAACGTGCGCGTCTACGTTCCCTACGGCACGCAGTGGTACCCCTACCTCACCCGGCGCATGGCTGAGCGCCCCGCCAACCTGATCTTCGTCATGAGCAACGTCATCCGGCGCTGAGAATCCGTTACTATTGTCCTGAAGTTGCTCTCTGCTCTACACTGTAAACTAGAACAGAGAGTGACTACAGTTGCGTGGATTCTTCTCTCGCAACAGAAATTGCATGGCAAAGGAACAAGGAACCTGGTTATGAGCAACCGAGCTAGCAGCAGCAATGGCGTCCAGGTTGGTGACACCGCCCCCGATTTCACCCTGCCCAACCAGGCGGGCGAGCCGGTGCGCCTGGGTGATTACATCGGGAAGAAGGCTGTTGTGCTCTACTTCTATCCCAAAGACAACACCGGCGGCTGCACAGCCGAAGCCTGTGCCTTTCGCGATAGCTACGAGGTCTTCAAGGATGCCGGCGCGGAAGTCATCGGCGTCAGTTCGGATTCCACGGAGTCGCATGAGCAGTTCGCCGCGAAAAATCATCTGCCATTCATTTTGCTTAGCGATTCCGGCGGAGCTATACGCAAGCTCTATAAGGTTCCGACGACGCTTGGCCTCCTCCCCGGACGAGTGACATACGTGATTGACCGGCAGGGTGTCGTGCGCCATATCTTCTCGTCGCAGATGCAGTTTGAGCAGCACGTCAAAGAAGCGTTGAAGACACTGCAATCGCTCTAATTTCCTGCTGGTCTCGTTGTCGTCTCCCAACTGAGGCATCACCCCATTTACATAACAAGAAACGCGGGGCATATACTGCCTTTGCTGTCACCATTTGTCGGCGGGCTGTGTTGATACGTGAGAAGGGAAAATCATCATGAGCGAACAGGAACACAACCAGAACACTCAACGCGATCAACGGATCATCGTCGTCACTGGCGGTGGCACTGGCATGGGGCGCGCCATCGCCGCCATGTTTGCGGCAGAAGAAAATAGCGCGCATGTCGTCATTCTGGGCCGGCGCGAGGAGGTGCTGGCACGCACGGCAGCTCAGCTTCAGGAGACGGCGGCAAAGACGCGCATCCACTGGCGGCGCTGCGATGTTGGCGAACCCGATCAGGTCGAGGCGTTTCGAGATTGGCTCAATGGCGAAATCGGGCCAACCGTTGATGTGCTCGTCAACAATGCCGGCGGCGTCGCCAGTATCGCAGACGATGCGCCGCTCCGCGATCTGGCGGCGTATGCGCGCAATCTGCTGGCGGGAAACCTGGTAGGAACGTATCTCATGACACGCGCGCTGTTGCCGCACCTGCGCCGGCCAGGGGGGCGCATCATCAACATCAGTTCGATAGCGGCGCTACGCGGTGGTGGCGATATGTATTCGGCGGCCAAAGCTGGTGTACTGGGCCTGACCTATTCGCTGGCGGGCGAACTTGGACCAGAAGGCATCACGGTCAACGCCGTGGCGCCAGGTATGGTCCTTGATACTGAATTCTTCGGCGACCGCATGACCGATGAACGACGCGAGCGCACTGTGGCACAGACGCCGATGCGCCGGCCCGGATATCCTGACGACATCGCCGCCGCCGTTCGCTACCTTGCATCGGAGGGAGCGTCGTTTGTCACCGGCGAAGTGCTGCACGTCAACGGTGGCTGGCTCTTCGGGCGCTGATGTGCCATCATCATGACTATTGATGAGCGAATGAGAGAAAGTTGCCTACATGCCCCTGCAAAACCGGGTGACGCCGTTTGGCGAGATTGTCGCGGTTGCCGAGCGTGGCCTGTTGATGGGCAATCGCGGCATTTTGCACGACGATTCCCGCCGCCTCGTGCGCTCCTGGCAGGTGAAACGCTGGATCGCCTGCCGCACGGAGTTTCGCGGGCGCCAACGCCAGGTGATGCGGCCCCACTCGTATACCGAGTTGTTCTTTTTGGATGAAGCAACCGCTTTTGCCGCCGGCCATCGTCCTTGCGCCGAGTGCCGCTACACCGACTATCAGCGATTCAAAGCAGCTTGGTCGGCGTGGTCCGGCGCATCTGCCAGCGCAGATGAGATGGATGCCGTGCTGCATGACGACCGGCTGGAAGGTCGCGGCGCGCGGCAACGCAAACGCACCTATCAGGAAGATATCCGTTCGCTCCCGGATGGTACATTCATCAACATGGACGGCACGGCGTGGCTCCTCTGGCAGAGTCGTCTGCTGGCTTGGTCGGCGGCAGGCTACACCTCACAGCGGGCGCGCCCTATCGCATGCAATGTCGAAGTGTTGACGCCGCGCTCGCTCGTCTCCGTGCTGCGCGCAAGCTATCAGTTGGCAGTGCATCCCAGCGCGACGGCGTGCTGATTGCCCACCGCTGCGCCAAACCTTACCTCCTCCACGCGGCTTATTCTCCGACATGCTGTGCAGCGGCGTCCAGTTCTTCGGGCGACATTGCGCCAGATAGTGAGCGCACCCGTGGTAGCGGCGTCGCAAGCAGCAACACCACCAGAATCACGAGGAAGCCAACCGCCGCCAGCCAGAGCGTCGCCCGCAGGCCGATCACACTGCCGAAGAATCCAGCGAGCAAGACGCCCAGCGCGCCCAATCCGTAGGAAATCAGGCGGACGCTCGCGCCAGTGCGCCCCAGCAGGTGCAACGGGGTAATCGTCTGCCGCAGGGTGGTCGTCAGCACCGCCCAGAGGCCCAGCCCGATATGCACCAGGAAGAAGGCGATGGCATACGCGCCAGCTTCCAGCCATTGCGACCCGATCACCAGCGGCATCACCACCCAGGGCAGACAACCGAAGCAGAAGGCGATACCCAGAATGGGACCGAAGCGCCCGCGCTGCACCATCGCTGTGGAAGCCGCCGCGCCGATCAAGCCGCCAACTGCGCCAATAGCGAAAACAGCGCCCAGCGTACCCGGAGCAAGACCGCGCTCGCGGATGGCATACAGCAGAAAGGTCGTCTCGGCAATCATATCGAGACAGTTCCATAGCCCGCTCATAATGGCAATGGCGCGCAGGCGGGTATCATCCCAGACGATACGCAGCCCCACACCAATCTCGCGTAACAGGTGCGGTGATTCCGCCACCTTTGGCGCTGGCTCCGGCGTGCGAATTAATAGCAACGTGGCGACGGCGACGACATAGGAGAGCGCATCGGCAAGCATCGCCAGCGGCGCGGAGAACCACTGCACGAGCAGACCCGCCAGCCCCGGCCCCGCCACCTCAGAGGCCGCAGAACTGGTGGACATCCTGCCGTTGGCTGCCACCAGGTCACCCGGCGCAACCAGCGTCGGCACATAGGCCAGCCAGGTCACCTCGAACAGCACACTAAAGACGCCAGCGGCGAAGGCAATGATGCCGAGATTGACCAAGTTTAACAGGTGCATCAGCGCGAACAGTGGTACCAGACCGACCAGCGCAGCGCGGGCGGCATTCGCCAGCACCAATACCGGCTTGCGGCGGCGGCGATCCACCCACGCGCCGAAAACCAGCGTGCATACAATAAACGGCATAACGCCAAGAAAGCGGATCCAGCCCAGTTGCGCCGCCGTAGCGTGTAGCGTCAGCACGGCGGTCAGCGGCAACGCCAGCGTCGTCACCTGCGTGCCGAACATCGAGACCGTTTCACCGGACCAGAACAGCGTGAAACCCCTATAGCTCCATAGCCCCTGGCGCGAACGCGAGCGAACAGTTGCGCTGGGAGTGGGAGGCGAGACTACAGACATCGTATAAACCACACTTTCCTCGTGAGCATTCCGCCTATTTCCACTCAGGAATAGCTCCTATGCAGCCTCGTTTATTGGCTGTCTCAGTTGTCATATTTCAATGGGTATATTCCTGATATTTCCACTATATCTGGCATAATGTGCCATCTGTATGTCATATTTTTGGAGAAGGTGTGAGCGATTGTTGGAGAGGAGCGCGCGCCGTGAAAAATATTGATCGTGTCTTGGGCATTTTGCTGCTGTTGCAGGCGCAACGCTCCATCTCAGCGCGCCAGCTTGCCGCGCAATTTGAGGTCTCCACGCGCACGATTTATCGTGATTTGCAGACATTGAGCCTGCTGGGTGTGCCAGTCTATGCGGAACGTGGCCGCAACGGTGGCATCCGGCTGCTGGAAGGTTACTTTCTGCCGCCGCTGATGTTTTCGCGTGGCGAAGCGATTACACTCGTGTTGGGGCTGGCGTTGCTGAGAAACCTGCGCGCCGCGCCGTTTGCGGACGAAGCGATTACGGCTACGCAGAAGTTGCTGGCCGCCGTTCCTGAACCGCTGCGCCTGACGCTGGCGCATCTTGAACGCACGCTAGGCATCGAGCGCGCCTCTGCAGATATATTTCATGCCGAAGCAGAGCGAACAGACACACCAGAGGTGTGGTCTTCCACTGAATCCAACGGAGGCTCGCTATCCGAAAGCCGCATCGTCAGCATCTTCCTCCAGGCATTGCTTGACGGCAACACGCTTAAATTGCGCTATAGTTCACCTTACCGTGAAACAGAACGTGAAGACCTGGCGCAGCCGCTGGGGCTGTTCTGGGACCGTGATCGTTGGTATCTGGTCGGACTGGTACGCGAGGAGCAAGGGCAACAACATCAGCAGCAGCGCATCTGGCGCGCGGACCGCGTGGTTGATCTGGCGCTCCACAGACCGCAAAATGGCGCGCAATCGCAGCAGGGTGACGCTTTTGATGTGCGCGAACTGCTTGGGCATGCGTGGCTGCGGGAAGCGATGGAGGACTGGCGCCGAAACAGGCCGGTGCACCTGCGGATTACCCGCGAACAGGCGCACCGGCTGCAACAGGACTGGTATTACCGCTATGCGCAGTACGAGCCAGCGGCAGACGGCGCCATCATCATGACATTCGGTGAATCCGACCCGGCGCTGGTGCTGCCACTGTTGCGCTGGCTGGGACCGGGAGCCGAACTGCTCTCCCCCGAACCCTGGCGTGACCTGTTGCGCGCCGAACTGACGCAGATGCTACATTCGTACAATCTCTCCTCTCCTCGCAAGGAGAGGGGCCAGGGGTGAGGACTCCCTAGCGCACGCCCCAGACGAGCGCCGAGCCATCGTCACAGCCCGTCGCCAGGTGCAAGTTGTCGGGCGACCACGCCGTCCCCCACACACCAAGACCGCCCGCCGCGCCGGAAAACCGCTCCCGCCCGGCAGTGACATCCCAGACCTGCATCAGTCCAGTCTGCCGCGTGATCGCCAACATGCTGCCATTCGGCGACCAGGCAATCGCATATGCCCAGCCAGCCTCGGGATGCGCCAGCAGCGTGCTGGTGTTGGTGAATGTACTGGCGGACCAGAGTTGCACGGAGCCATCGTCGCTCGTCGAGGCCAGCGTTTTGCCGTTCGGCGACCAACTGGTGCGGTTGGGGCCGTAGTGCGGCGTCAGCGTATTCACACGCTCGCCAGTTTCCGCATCCCAGACGAAAAGGTAGCCATCGTAACGGGTAGAGGCGATGAAGCGGCCATCCGGCGACCACGAGACGCCATACGACGCTAGCGGATACCGTCCTTGAAGCGCGGTCGCATGTGTGGAGGGTCCATACCAACGCGCCAGATTCGCGCCGCTCGCTCCATCCCAGATTTCGAGCGTGCCGTCGCTGCTGCCCGTCGCAAACGCGCGCTGATCCGGCGACCAGGACACGGCAAAGATGGTCGGTGAGTGTCCCGCAATTTTAGCAACCTGCCGCCGTACTTGCACATCCCACAGTCGTATCTTCCCCTGCTCGCCGGTGGTGATGAGTTTCGCACCGTCATGCGACCAGGCGATGTCGTAGATCTGGCTATCAGTGCCGGGGAGCGTTCCCGTCCAGCGATGCGCCGGCACATCCCAGAGATGCACATCGCTCTCGACGCCAATCGCCAGCGTCCGCCCATCTGGTCCCCAGGCGACACTTCTGATGGTCAGCGACCCATTTTCCAGCGTGGCAAGCTGCGTCAACTGCGCAACATTGGCTGGCGTCATCGGCTGCGGCGGACGGTACGGCGTACTCGTCGGTAACGAGGGATTCTGGGTTGCCGGAGCCAGACCGCAGCCTGCGACGCAGAGCGCAGCCCCCGCAACGAGGAAGCTCCGGCGCGAGAAGCGGTAGGCGGTGCGAGGGTGATTGTAGACATGGTGGGTATGATCGAGCGATTTGTGCTGCGTATCGGTCATGGGGCAAGAAGCCTCCTCATCCAATCATCCGGTTATCATCGGCGCTCTTCGTAACGTCACGGCTCATGGGTGTTCATACGCCGTTGATGCAGCGCGCCCGACCGCATAGGCGCATGACGTTTCTCCTCCTATATCAATAATGATATAGTAGTGGATAGGGTAGCATGCGCTGGCTGGATCGTCAAGAGCGTTGCCAGTCCTACCGGCCTGTGCTACCATTTGGTATCGCTATGCTCCCAGCGTTCAGTTGCCTGGCCTTGTTCGCTGATAACCTATTGTGACCCAGCCCTCCTGGAATCTAGCTCGCATCCAGATGGAGGCTTCGATGGATAACTGGCCCACTGACCCTATCACTTATCCCGCTCCCATTGCCGCGCCGCCTGCATACCCTGTAGCGGTGCAGGTGGCTCCTCAGCCGCGACTGCGCATGTGGCCGGTGCTGCTGACGCTCTATTTCCTCTCGCCGCTCATGGCCGAAGTGCTGTCGGGGTCCACCGCGCCGCTGATGTTTATCCAGCCGTTCGGCCTCATTTTCATTCCGCTGCTCTATGGGTCCAGCGCCATCCTGATCCGCGAGATCCTCGTGCGGCGTCGCTTGGGTTGGGGCAATGCGCTGCTGTTGGGGGCAGCGTTCGGCGTCTTCCAGGAGGCGCTGGTCGTCCAGACATGGTACAACTTCATCGCCAAGAGTTCTCCTTCGCATTCCAACGGCTTCTATAGCGTCTGGCTGGGAACGAACTGGGTCTGGGCTCTGAACCTGACAATCTATCACGCCGTCATCAGCATCACGCTGCCATTGATCTTGCTCAGCCTGCTCTTTCCCCGGCGTGCCAACACGCCAGGGCTGCGCAGGCGTGGCGTCATCTTGTTCTTGCTCTGGCTCATCATTCCCTGCGGCCTGCTCGCAGTCGCGACAGCTACGGCCCAATACGCCAAAGAAGGCTATCATGGGCCACCGCTTGCCGGCTATCTCATTGCATGCGCGCTCCTGGTGGGATTGCTCCTGTTGGGCAGCTTCGTCCGCATTCCGGCGCCGCGACCGCAGATAGGGAAACGCGCGCCAGGCGTGTGGAAGGCGCGACTTACGATGTTCGGCCTGACAACTCTGTTCTTCCTGCTGATGTTTATTCTCCCCGCCACAAAACTGCCGCCGCTGCTCACGATGGCGATTGCCGCTGGCCTCTTCGGCTTCGGCCTCTGGCGCATCGCAAGCTGGTCGGCGCGCGATGGCTGGAATGCGCGGCACTGGCTGGCGCTGGTAATGGGTCTGCTAGGGTGGTATCTGTTGATCTGGGGGCCGCTGGTGGAGTTCGCGGTGCGTTTGCCGCTCCGCCAGGGATTGACGCTGGCCAACCTCATCACAATGATCGTCCTCTTCATCTTCGACTGGCGACTCAAACGCCGCCTCACGCAACCTGCGCCAGTCGCAATGGGCAGGAGCAGTGCAGTATGATTACGCTTGGCTATGCGCTGCTTGGCCTATTGGCCCGGCAATCACGCTCCGGCTATGACCTGATACAGAGCATGGAAAATCCGGTCGGCTTCTTCTGGCATGCGCGGCGCAGCCAGATCTACCCGGAACTGGCTCGTTTGGAAGAGGCCGGGCTGGTGACGCATGAGCTGGTGGAGCAATGGGACCGCCCGGATAAGAAGGTCTACACCATCACGGAGACCGGGCTGGCGGCGCTGCGTGAATGGATGACGGCGCCAATGGCGCGCGCGCCGGACCGCGATGAGTTCACGCTAAAGGCGTTCTCCGTCTGGGTGAGCGATCCCACCGCCGCCGCACCGCTCTTTCGCACGCATGAGCAACTGCACCGCGAGCGACAAGCGATCTATGAGCAAACGGTGCGCGAGATGGAGGAACGCTGGGGGCGGGCGGAGTTGCTGCGGCTGGATAGCCCACGTTTCGCCTCCTACGCCACGCTCCGGCGCGGAATTGACTACGAACGCAGCTATGCCGAATGGTGTCATTGGATGGTAGAGATGCTGGAGGGACAGCATGCAAAGGAAGGAGACGAGTCATGACTGGCAAACGCATCGCGTTAGTAACCGGCGGCAACCGGGGCATCGGCTTTGAGACCTGCCGACAACTGGCACATGCAGGGCTGGAAGTCTTCCTGGCCAGCCGACAACGTGGCGAAGGAGAACAGGCGGCGCAGCAGTTGCAGGCTCATGGTTTTGCTGTAAAGCCGCTTCAGTTAGACGTAAGCGACTCCGATAGCGTTGCCCGTTGCCTTGCCGGGTTGGCGCGCAGCGGCGTGGAGATTGACGTGCTCATCAACAATGCGGGCGTCTACCCGACCACGCCAATCACCGATGCCTCTGAGCAGGAGTTCGCGCTCGCCCTTCAGGTCAACCTGCTCGGCGCATGGCGAATGGCCAAAGCAGTCTTTCCTGGCATGTTGCAACGGGGATATGGTCGTATCGTCAATGTGTCGAGCGGTTTGGGGCAGATGAACCAGCCAGGTGGCCCTGGTGCGGGAGTGTATGGCATTTCGAAGGCGGCGCTCAACGCCTTGACGCTTGAACTTGCCAACGCTGCACGCGGGGACATAAAAGTAAATGCGATGGACCCCGGCTGGGTGGCAACCCGCATGGGTGGCCGGGGTGCGCCCCGCAAGCCAGAAGAGGCTTCGATCACAATTATCTGGCTCGCTACCTTGCCGCCAGATGGGCCAAACGGTGGATTCTTCCTGGACAAACGGCCTCTTGAATGGTAAGCTAGTACATTTATGTTAATTAGCTCGCCAGCAATGTGTATTCTCGCTGCACGCGGACGCGATAGATGCCACGCGGCACGACAAGCGACTGGCCATCCTCATGAATAATCTGTGTGCTATCCGCGATCACCTGAAGATAGAGCATCCCATGATCTTCCCAGAGTTCAGCCGTCAGCATGCTCTCGATGCGCTGGCTCCGTCCGGTGGTTTCGTCACGGCTCAACGTGAGATTCTGCCGCTGTCTGGCCTGCTCCGGCAGTGCCACTACTCGATCAATCAGGACGTTATCATGGCGTAACATGTCGGTTCCCCTTCGGGTGTGGATGAACATGAACTAAGCATGATGGGAAGGATGATCGTCTAGAGGTCTATTCTTTGCATTGCGCGGCAAAACGGAAGTCATTTATGCAGGAGCAATGGGCAACAGAATGGTATACTGAATAGGATTGAGCAGATATCATGTGGATATCATCAAGTATCATTTCCGGCGTTCAACTCCTTCGCAAGCGAGGTATCCATAATGTTCGAAAGTCTCACACAGCGGCTCGATAACATCTTCGACCGCATGCGTGGCAAGGGCAAGATCACTGAAAAAGATGTTGCCGATGCCATGCGCGAGGTGCGGCAGGCGCTACTCGAAGCCGATGTCAATTTCAAGCTGGTCAAGCAGTTTGTCAACAAGGTGCAGGAGCGCGCGCTTGGCGCGGAAGTGCTGGCAAGCCTGACACCGGCGCAGCACATCATTGGCATCGTCCACGATGAATTGGTGGAGATGCTGGGCGGCGATGACCCCGAAGCCACGAAGATTAAGTTCGCCGGTGAGCCGCCGACAATTCTGATGCTGGTTGGTCTGCAAGGCTCCGGTAAGACGACGCACGCCGCCAAGCTTGCCGCTTACTTCCGCAAGAACGGGCAGAAGGTGGGCATGGTGGCCGCCGATATGCAGCGCCCCGCCGCCGTTCAGCAGTTGCAGCAGCTTGGCCGCCAGCTCGACATCCCCGTTTATGCGGAGCCACAGGGAAACAAGCCAGTGGACATCACACAGCGCGCCGTCAGATGGGCGCGCGAGCAGGCGCTCACGGTGCTGATCCTCGACACCGCCGGTCGCCTGCACATAGACGATGCGCTGATGCAGGAAGTGGCGACGATTCGCCAGCGCACTCAGCCGCAGGAAGTGTTGCTGGTGGTGGATGCGATGACCGGCCAGGACGCGGTGCGCGTGGCTGATGAGTTCAATAAAACCGTCGGGCTGACCGGCCTGATCTTGACGAAGATGGATGGCGACGCGCGTGGCGGCGCGGCGCTGTCGGTGCGGCAGGTGACTGGCGTGCCCATCAAGTTCATGGGCACCGGCGAAAAGACCGACGCACTGGAGCCGTTCTACCCGGACCGGCTGGCAACGCGCATCCTGGGCATGGGCGACGTGATGACGCTGATCGAGCGCGCCCGCGAGCAGATTGACGAGAAGCAGGCCCTTCAGATGCAGAAGAAGATGGCTAACGCTTCATTCGATCTGGAAGACTTCTTGCAGCAGATGCGGCAACTGCGCAAGATGGGTTCGATGTCACAACTCCTGGAGATGATTCCTGGGGTTGGCAAAGCGCTGCGCGACCCTGAGATGAAGGCTGCGCTGGAAGACGGCAAAGAACTCAAGATAGCCGAGGCGATCATCCTTTCGATGACCGCCGAGGAGCGCCACAATCCCGATATCATCAACGGCAGCCGCAAACGTCGCATTGCGCGCGGCAGCGGCACGACACCGCAAGAGGTCAATCAGTTGCTCTCGCAGTTCAAGGACGCCCAGAAGATGATGAAACAGGTCATGGGCATGCAGAAAGGCATGGGCCGTGGCCGGCTGAAGCAGCTACGCCAGCTTGGTGGTCTGGGTGGACTTGGCGGCATGGGCGGCGGCTTCGGCAATTTCGGCGGACCGGGGGGCCTCGGTTTGTAGCGCCGCTTGTAGCGCGGCTGGTAACGCAAGGCCGTACCACACAGTGAGTCATGAGCTGGCAGGCAAAACTGCCAGCTTTGGCTATACTTCCCCTTTTGATGTTACTCAATAGCACAAGCGAACGTGTAAAAATGGTAGAGCAGAGGAATACTTGTATTTCCTGCAAGCTCCATTGTGCCAGTTTCCGGCGGTTAGGGGGCCGCGCTAACCTGGTGGGTAGGGACGTTGAGGAGGTACGGCCTGGGTATGTGGCAGAGGCATAGTAGCACATCTAGTACTGCTGATGATGCGAGGAATAGTGCAAGAGGCGCCGATGTAACCCGCAGTGCGCGGCCATTGGTCCGGCGGCTGCCTGCCTTCTTTGTGCTGGCGACGGGATTGGTACTGCTGAGCATGCTGTTGGCCTCCTGTGCCAGCAGCGGCGACCAGGCGGCGGCGCAGCAGAGCAAGTCAAAGCTGGATCACGAGCTGACGCATGCGCATAACGACCTGGGCATCCCTAATTCGCTCTTGCAGCCCATCGAGTCTCAGGAACAGAAGATTGCTTCTGGCGCTGGTGGCTTCAATTACAACTACCAGGACGCCGCCACCAACTATAACTTGCTCTACAACCAACTGATCGGCATCGAGCAGACGGCGCCGCAGGTGCTACAACAGCAGACCGGCAAAGATATCCAGGCGTTCAGCAAGATTCTCAACCAACGCCGCAGCCAGGGATTCAGCGAGGCGAACGTCTACCAGGCGCGCTTCGATCAGGCAAGCGCGGACTTTGGCAACGCTAAAACGGCCAAAGATTTCGCCACGATTGATGCGCTGGTGCAGGCGCAGACAGCAGCTCTCAACGCGCTCTGGCCCGCCTACCAGCGGTTGCAAGACTTCAAGGCGGTATTGCAGGCAGTTCATAACTCCGGCATCAACTCGGCGCTGGCGCAATATAACTATAATCAGGACCTCGCCGCATTCGACGCTGCCTCACCACCGAAACGCTATCAGGCGCTGGTCGGCGTGATTGACGGCCAGATCAATCAACTCATGGCAGACCAAACCGAGACGATGCCTTATATCGGCTCGACACTGCTGGATGCGTTCCAGGCGCGCATCAATCTGTTGCACACCTACGGCGAGAACGCCGCCGCCAAGCAGTTCCAGCAGGAACACGACGGCGACGCGACACTGCTGGCAAATGCCAGGACGCTGGCCGATTATCTGACCTTCTCGCAGACAATCAACCAGCAAACGAACGATATGACGCTGCCGCTGGTGCGCGGCAAAGCAAACTACGATCTGAATCAGTTGAAAGCACTCATCAATACGGTGCAAGCGCAGAATCCGCTGAACGCCTATGAGTACGCCAGTTCCAACGTCGGCATCGGCGCTCCTGGCAACATCGGCAGCCCGATAGGTGACACACTGGCCGCGTCCACCGTGCAGGAGTTCGAGAACGCCGACGCCGAGACGACGATCATGATGACCAACCTGCGCGCTCTGGTAGATAACCTCAATGACCCGACGCCGCCGTGGGAGCCGCATGCGACCGACCTCAGCCTGATGCAGCAGTATGGGCTGATGCAGGGCAGCGTAGTGGTGGTTTCGCTGCGCGAGCAAACGGCGCGGCTGTACACCAATGGTAAACTGGTCTACTGGTCATACGTCACCACTGGACGCCCGGAGGCGCCATCGCCGCCGTTCCTCTGGTATGCGATTGACCACGAATATCACACCGAGTTCAAATCAGGCGATCCAAAAGGATCAGCCCTCTGGTATGCGCCAACGCCGATCAACTATGGCGTGCGCTATGCGCCGGGCGGCTTCTTCCTGCACGATGCGTGGTGGCGCTACAAGTTCGGCCCAGGCTCGAATCTGCCGCACTGGGACCCGCTGGCCTTCAGCGGCGGCTCGCATGGCTGTGTCAACTTCCCCGAAGACAACATGGCCTATGTCTACTATCACGTCGCCGACGGTGAGCCAATCATCCTGTACTAGATGACCACCCTTCGCCGCGTGTTGCGTCTTCCAGCCAGCGCTCACCGACATGGGTATAGGCCAGCAGCGCGCCCTCGCGGATGCCGCGCTTGCGGATGCGCAGCGAGTCCGCGCCAAGCTGCTCCATCGTGGCGATCAGCACGGCGACGCCTGCGCCCAGCAACAGCGCGCGATTGGGGTCAATATCATAGCGGCGGGAAAGGTCGGCGGCGGACTGCGATTGAATCAGCGCGCGTAGCCACTCCATGCGTTCGCGTGTCAGATAGCGGATGCGGCGCGTGCCATTGCTGGTGAGCTTATCGCCGGGGTGTGCGGTAGGATGCACATCTTGCAACACTCTCCCAGCCAGCGCCGCCAGTGTCGTCGCCGTGCCGCCGCAGGCAATCGCCTCGCGGACGGGCAGCGGCGGAATGTCCAGTAACAGCGTCTCCCGCACCACCTGCTCGATAGTATCTAGCTCTGCAGGTGTGTTGGGGTCTGAGACAGCATAACGGCTGTGCATAACGCCGGAGCCGAGCGGCAACGACGTGCGCCAATGAATCCGGCTATTCGTCCCCACCACGATTTCCAGGCTACCGCCGCCTAGATCGAGGACCGCGCGCTGCTCACGGATAGAGCGTAAGCCGCTAGTGCCGCCCCAATAGGTCAGCGACGCCTCCTGGTCGCCGCTAATCATCTCGATATGCACGCCAGCCTCCGCCTGCGCGCGTTTGATGAGTTCCTGGCCGTTGGAGGCGATGCGCACTCCTTCGGTGGCAATGCCGAGAATTGTATCAGCGTGGTGCGCGTGCGCAACCTCTGCCTGCGCACGAATGACGGCGAGCGCGCGGGCCATGCGTTCGGGGCCGATAGTGCCGCTGGCGCTGACATCGGCGCCCAGGCGCACCAGTTCCAGTTCATCGGCGATATAATCTACGTCATTGCCATCATGAGTGATGCGCGCGACGATGAGGTGAATCGTATTGCTGCCAACATCTATGGCAGCCAGGGGTTTCGTGATAGTATGCACGGAGCCTCTCACTTCCGCAGGCAATCGCAGCAGAGCCAGGATAATCAGGATAGCGGTTGCCGGTGGCTGGCGTATTAAATCACAGTGGTTGAGACGAGATTGCAGCCTTTTATTTTATATCACTGCTCTGCTATAGCTTAGCCCGTTCATCTGTTTCATCTGTTTCATCTGTTTCATCTGTTTCATGCGGTTTGGGCGGTATTTCCGCCATCGCTTGACGTTTCTGCGTGCGAGCGGATACGCTGACAGCAGTACAGCACAAGATGGCCTCCGTTTCCAGGCAATCAGCAGGGCGGAGGCCCAGCGGAAATTATCAGAGACGACCAGGGAGCGCGAATGGCAAACATTGCAGATAGTGACCAGCAGCACGAGCCAGTACCTGCGATTGCGACCGTATCCATCGTACCGGCGGTATCAGCGGCGAAACCAGAGCCGCGCGAAGGGCTGGTCGTCGCTATCTCTCGCGGCTTCTTTGAGGTCGCAGCCAACGGCGAAACCTATCTCTGCACCCTGCGCGGTCGCCTGCAAAAGTCTCGCCAGCAGCCGCCCGCTCCCCGGCAATCCGCCTCCAATGCCACCCACGCGCGTCTCTCCCGTCCGCTACGCCAGCCATCCTCCTCAACGGCTCCCATCCCGCCGCAGAATAGCAGCTCGCGCAACAGCGCCAATGACACTAATGACACTAATGACACCAATGGCAACAGCGCGCCAACACGCATCGCTCCTGGCGACCATGTGCGTTTCACCGCGCTTGGCGGCGGCCAGGGCATCATCGAAGAGGTGCTGCCGCGCCGCACGGTGCTATCGCGGGCGCGCAGCGAATCCGGCGACGAGCATGTGATGCTGGCGAATCTCGATCAGGCGGTGCTGGTCTTTGCTGTGCGCGAGCCGGAGCCGCACTTTGGCATGCTGGACCGCTATCTCGCCCTCTGCGAACATGCGGGCATCGAGGTGACGATCTGCCTGAATAAAGTAGACCTCGGCATCAGCCCGGAGATTGCGGCGGCGGAGACGCTCTACCGTGGCCTGGGCTATCGCACGCTCTATACCAGCGCCGCCACAGGTAACGGCGTGGAGACGCTGCGCGATTACCTCAAAGATCGCACCTCGCTGCTGACGGGGCCGTCAGGCGTGGGCAAATCGTCGCTGATGAACGTATTGATGCCGGAGGCGAACCAGCGCACCGCGGAAATCAGCGATGCAACGGGCAAGGGCCGCCACACCACAACCGGCGTGCGCCTGCTGCCGCTGAAAGAGGGTGGCTGGCTGGCCGATTCCGCTGGCATCCGCGAGCTGGCGCTCTGGAATGTGCCATCTGAGGACCTGGCACGCGCCTTTGTCGAACTGCGTCCCTTTGCCGGTGAATGCCTCTATGAGAACTGCGACCACTCCGAGAACGAAGAAGGCTGCGCGCTGCGCGAGGCGCTGGCGACAGGGAAGATCACGCCTGAGCGTTTCGCCAGCTTCGAGCGGCTGCTGGAAGAGGCGCGCGAAGCCGAAGCGCCCAAGTGGTAACTCCGTAGTGGTCCCGCTTTGCTTGCAGGCATAGGCTGAGGGTGAGGTCGCTCTGGTTCCCCTCTCCCGCGCACGAGGGTGGGGTCAGGGGTGGGGCATCTAACCACGATGCGCAGATGACCCCTTCTCGCCGCTGCGTTTCCGCTCAACAGATTGCACGCTGGGCACCTCGCGTAGCGCCTTGATGACGGCACTGAGTTGATCGGGGCGCTGAATCTCCAGCATGGCGGTGATGGTTGCGCGGTTCGATTTCGTCACTGTCGTCACTTTGAGCATATTGATCTTCATGCCGGTGATGAGGCCGGTAACATCCGCCAGCAGGCCGGTGCGGTCGCGCGCCTCGATGACGATGGGCGCGCGAAAATGCTCATGCCCATCCAGCTTTGTCGGCCACTCGACGGCCACCGCGCGCTCCGGCTCCTTCTCCAGCAGGTGCGCCAGATTCGCGCAGTCCGCCCGATGGATGACGACGCCACGCCCGCGCGTGATATAGCCCATCAACTCGTCGGTCGGCAGCGGATTGCAGCAGGTGGCGAGCCGCGTCAGCATGCCGGAGAGACCGCCGACGCTCGCGCCGACCTGCTGCTCGCGCGCAGGTGTGGTCGCCTCGCCAATCTCCGCCTCCACAGCGGCAGGCGGAAAGAAACGTTCGCGTACCTTCGCAATCACCAGCGACACCCGCAACTTTTCACCGCCGATGGCCACCAAGAGCGTATCCAGGTCCGGCTGATCGAAGGTCGTCACGAGCCAGGCAAGATCGTCATCACTCAACTCCTCGAAACCCTTGCGCAGCCCGATGAGGCGTAGCTCGCGGTCCAGCCGCTCACGCCCGATTTGCAGGTCAATATCGCGTTCATGTGCCTTGAGATAACGCTGAATCTTGTCGCGGGCGCTCTTGGTGCGCGCGACATGCAGCCAGTCGCGCGTGGGGTGGGCGTCTTTGCGCTTGATAACCTCAATGACATCGCCGTTCTTGAGTTCATAGTCCAGTGGCACCAATTTCTTCACCAGCCGGCCATTGCTATCGGTGGTGGAGATGCGTACCCCGGCGACATGGTTGCCCACGTCGGTATGCACCAGGTAGGCGAAGTCTAGCGGTGTCGCGCCTGCTGGCAGCTCTTTCACGTCGCCTGCCGGTGTGAAGACGAAAATCTGTTCCTTCACCAGCACATTGTCTCTGGCAGATTCAATCGCCCGCTCAGCGCGGCCACCAGGGAGCTGAATGTCTTGCTGCCATTCTTTGACCTGCTGCACCCAGCTTTGCAGCGACTTTGCCTGCGCAGAGGCCGAATCGCCGACATCTTTGTAATACCAGTGCATCGCCACGCCATATTCCGCCTGCTCGTGCATCTGGCGCGTGCGAATTTGAATTTCCGCCAGCCGGTCGTCCAGGCAGAAGACCGTCGTATGTAACGATTGATAGCCGTTGGGCTTGGGGTTGGCAATGAAATCCTTGATGCGCCCCTCCATCGGCTTCCACAACCCATGCACATGACCAAGCGCCATGTAGCAATCCGCTGTCGTCTCCACGATGATGCGAAAGGCCAGGATATCATAGAGCGTGGAAAGGTCATGGCTGGCCATGCGCTGCACCTTCTTGTAGATGCTATAAAGGTGCTTGACACGCCCGGATATCTCGGCGTTTAACCCGATTGCGCGCATCTCTTTGCGCAAGATGTCGCAGACGCGCTCGACATACGCGCCCCGCTCCTGGATATAGTTGGCAACGGCATCGCTCAGCCAGGCATAATCATCCGGCTCCAACACGGCGAAAGCGAGGTCTTCGAGTTCGCCCTCCACGCGCCCCATGCCCAGCCGACCCGCCAGCGGCGCATAGATGTCGCGCGTCTCCTCGGCCATCATACGGCACTCATCTGCGGTCCATTGGGGGGCAGGTTGCGGCGCGGCGGCTGCCAGCGCATCGGCAGGCTGCGTCAACTGCGCCTTGTCGCGCGCATACCAATAATCTGCTGCCTCGCGAACGGCGCGCATCAGCCGTAACTGATCGGCGATCTTGAAGACGGCGACACGCGGGTCTTCCGTCATGGCGACGAACATCTTGCGCAGATTCTCAGCATCTTGCTGGCGCTGGCGTTCGCGGCTGCGCCTGCGGTCGCGCGTCGTTTCTTCGGTTTCGGTGGCGGCGGCATGGCGGCGTAGCTCTTCGCGCGGGCGCTGGAGCGAATCGAAGCGCTCGATGTTGGCGATGGTCTGCGCGACCGCCTCGCCAAACTCGCCCGCCAGCCGCATGCGCACATCATCCAGCGAGACCTGTTTGTTCTCGACGGCCTGATAGAGCAGTACGGCGGCCAGGCTGATCGCGTCAATATGGATGGCGTCCGCCAGCGTCTGCGCGACGCCGAGGACGTAGCTAAAATCCTGCTGTATGGCAGTTGCTTTTGCCTGTCCGGCTGGCTCAGTCTTTTCAATCTTTTCAGTCTTTTCAGCCTTTTCAGCCTTTTCGCTCTTTTCGGCCTTCTCTCCTCTGGCCGCTTTTTCGGTCTTTTCAGCTTTGGCAGTGTGGGTGGGCGCTTGAAGCAGTGCCAGGCGGCGCAGCTCACGCAACTCGCGGGCATAGTCCAGCACACGCCGCACATGCTCGACATCGCCGGGGCGCTGGTAGCTCTTGACCGTCTCGATGAGATTGGTTTCTTCAGTTGATGGCGCCATCGGCATGGGTACAGTCCCCAATCCACCATCCGGCGTGGGCGTCATATGGTTTGCGTGTATCATAACGGTAGCTCTGGCTCACAGCCTTTGCTGGTATCTCTGCGGATACTGGTAATGCTTGGAACGGCGCGCTGCAAGCGGTGCATCACCGGCTCATGGCGCATGCCGGGCGGAATGTCCAGCGTCAGCGTGACGGCGGCTTTGTAACGGGACTGGTTGGCATCGGCCTTCGTTCCGGAAACGTTCAGTCCCATGCGCGCAGCGCAGGCGGAAAGCTCATACATCAATCCAGCGTGATCTTCCCCGCCTATCAATAAGTGTACCCTATACGTGAGGGGTTGTATCTCCTGCCAGGCGACGGGAATCGCCTCAGCATAGGCAAGGCCGGCCCTGGCGCGTTTCTCCAATGTCCGTTTGAGCGTATGGCAACAGGTGCGATGAATGGCCACGGCATTGCGCGCTTTGGCAACGCCGACAATCGCGTCACCCGGACAGGGATAACAACAGCGCGCCAGTTCGACACGCGCCAGTTTGCCGGAGGGATGGCGCAGTGGCAAAGGATAATCCGGTTCCAGGGGAACTGTCTGGTCATTGGTGTGGCGGGTGCGGTCGGCGGTGATATCGGCGGAGCGGCGAAGCAGGCGAAGGGCGCGGCTGATACGTTCCTGGGCGTAACGGGTCTGGGCGATGGTCAACCAGTTTGGATTCGGATGGGTCTCTGGCGAGGTCATAATGCGCACAATATCGCCTCGCTGAAGCACGTAATCCACCGGCACATGATGCGTCACCAGGATGCCTTGATTGCTGTTGGTGCGAATCTGCGCGCCGGTGGCGTGGTCGCCGATGTCAGTATGGATGCGATAGGCGAAATCCAGCACGGTTGAGCCTTCGGGCATCTCGCGCGCCTCGCCTTTGGGCGTAAAGACCACCACCTGCTCTTCCAGCAGGTCTCCCTGGATGGTGGCGACGTAGGCTTCGGCGCTCAACCCCAGTTCTTCATGCCAGGTGGCCAGTTGCGTCACCCAGCCAAGCACCTGCTCGACACGAATCGGCGCTTTCTCATCCACCCGCTCGCCTCGCGCGGCGCGCTCCAGCCAGTAGGTGGCGATGCCATGCTGGGCGGCGCGGTGCATACGATGCGTGCGAATGTGAAACTGCGCCATGCGGCCATCCAGGGCGAAAACAGCGGTGTGGAACGATTGGTAGCCGTTGATCTTGGGGTTCGCAATGTAATCGCGGATGCGGTCGCCGTAAGGAAGCCAGAGGGAATGAATCACACGCAACGCCTGGTAACAGTCATCTTTGGAATTGACCAACACACGAAAAGCAATCAGATCATGCAGTCCGCCGATGTCCATGCCGTTATCCTCGGCTTCGCGGTGGCTGCGATAGGGATGCTTGAGTCGCCAGTTCACACAGGCGCGTATTCCCTGCGTCGCCAGTTCTTTCTCGGTCCGCTCACACATGCGTCGCGCCCAGCTGCCGCGTTTCATCGCTTCGTCTGCCAGCCGCGCCTCCGCCCGCGTATACGCCTCTTGATCGAGAAAGTAAAACGCGCGGTCTTCCAGTTCAGATTTGATGAGATAGAGACCAATGCGTCCGGCAAGCGGGGCGTAAATATCGAGCGTCTCGCGCGCCTTGTTTTCGCGCTGGCGTGGCGACATCGCCTCCATCGTGCGCAGATTGTGCAGGCGGTCGGCAATCTTGACCAACACCACCCGTGGCTCCTGGCTCATCGCCAGCAACAGCTTGCGCACCGTCTCAGATTGTTGACGTGCCTTGCGTTCGCGTTTGAGGCGCGCATCTTCCATTTCATCGCGTGTATGGTGATGATGAGGGCGTGGAGGGCGAGAGTCATCGGCGGCAAGTTCTGCTGCCTCCGCGCTGAACTTGGTCACGCCGTCCACGATGCGCGCAACCACAGGGCCGAACTGCGCCTTCACCGCATCGAGTGTCAGCGACGTATCCTCAACGGTATCGTGCAGCAGCGCGGCGGCGATGCCGGAGACATCTATCGCAAGCTCAGCAAGGATAGTGGCGACGGCGATAGGATGCTCGATATACGGCTCGCCGGAGACGCGCCGGACGCCGGCATGCGCGGTATCGGCAACAGTGTAGGCGGCGCGCAGCACGTCGAGATCAGCGGGCGACATGTAGCGGGCACACAGGTCCAGCAGGGCACGCAGGGATTCGGTTGGTGGCGTGTCCGTCATCGTCTGCACCCTCCCGCCAGTAGGCTTCTTTGCCGCCTGGGGAGTCTTATCCGATTGTCCATCGAGCGCAGTCGCGCGCATGATGCCCCTCCACTACGCATCCGCATCACTTCCCAATAGAAGAGGAAGCACGGCATTTGGGATCGAAGTCGCGACGAATCAGGCCTGGCACATCTGGCTGTATTGCTATGAGCTGTTAGCTATTGGCGCGAGTATAGCGAACGACGAAAAGGCTGAGCAATAGCGATTAGGGAATGGCCTGCTAGAACGGCTAAAACAGAGCGCGCGGGTGGCTCCCGGTCTCATTGCCACCCGCGCGCCCGTTCGTCGTCTTTGACCTCGCGCGTTCACTCGTATTATCGCCTGTCCGCGAATACTACGTCAAGCGCAGTGGGACAAGACAGCCAGTTTGATAGACCAGTGAGCCATCCAGAGTCATCCAGAGTCATCAGCCGGGCGTTTTACGCTTTGTCCAGCAGATCAAGAACGGCGGCGAACCGCTCGACGCCGCTCACATCTGTCGGCTCGACCTGCACCACCAGGTGCGTGACGCCCGCATCAGCGAAGGCGCGCAGGCTCGCGGCCACCTCTTCCGCCGTGCCGACGATGGGCTTCTCGTCGGACTTTGGCTGTTCGCCGGGAGCAAGGATATGCGCCAGTGTGCCAGCAGTCAATTCGAGCGTCGCAGGGTCGCGCCCGACACGCTGGCAGGCTTCCAGCATCTTGGCGTACTCCTCGGTCACACGCTCTGGCGTCCGGTGCCAGACGGTATTCCAGGCGTCGGCATGCTGGGCCACCAGATCGAGCATGCGCGGGCGGCCAGCGCCAATCCAGATCGGCGGGCCGGAGCGCGAAGGACCACGCGGGCGCAGCACACAATCGCGCGCCGAATAATATTGGCCTGCAAAGTCAACATGCCCTTCTTTCAAGAGCGGCAGGATGATGTGCAGCGCCTCCTCGAAACGGCTGGCGCGGTGATCGAAGGGAAAACCGAACGCAGTGTATTCCGGCTCGTGCCAGCCTGCGCCCAGCCCCAAAATGAAGCGTCCCTCGCTGATTTCATCCAGGCTATCGGCCATCTTCGCCAGCAGCGCCGGTTCGCGGAACGAGGTGCAGGCGACCAGCGGGCCAAGCGCGATACGCGAGGTGACAGCGGCGATGCCACTCAGGAAGGTAAAGACTTCCCATTGCCCCATCTCAGCTTCATTGGGAAAGCGGAAAAGAAAGTGGTCCGCCAGCCAGAACGAATCGAAACCAACCTGCTCCGCCGCCTGCGCCAGCGCCTGAATATCACGGAAACGCGGCGTCTGCCCGCCAAACGATTGCTCTTCGAGTCCGGGCATAAGGCCAATCTTCATCCGCCGCCCGCTCGTATTGTGTGCCATGTGTTCTCTTATTCTCCCCCGATGAGTGAGGCGCACCAAACCAGCGCCTTGCACAGATCATAGCAAAGGCATGCGCGCTCGCGGCACTGAAGTGCCGGCGCACGCAAATAGTGGACTGAAGTGCCAGCACACGCAAATAGTGGACTGAAGTCCATTGTTGATGTGGCGCGGCGTCCATGTGGCTTTAGCCTATCGCATCCGTGCGCCGGGTTTTCAAAGCCGCGTCCCTATTCTTCTATCTCCGCCGGGGAGACCTGGATGGTATGCTCGCGCTCATAGATCACCATGCCAGGGCCGCCGCCCTTCATGTGGCGCACATAGCGTTGCTGCGTGATATCTACCGGCACGCTGCCAGCAGCGCGCGACTGGCTGTAATAGGCGGCCAGCGCAGCGGCCTCACGTTCTGTGGTCTGCGGCACTGGCCGCCCGCCGGATTTGATAATGACATGCGCGCCAGGGACACCACGCGCGTGCAGCCACAGATCGTTGGCGCTGGCCTCGCGGAACGTAACTTCCTCGTTCTGGCGGCTGTTCTTGCCCACCAGCAGCAAAAAGCCATCGCTGGATTGCCGGCGCAATGGCGAACCACCCTCCGCGCCACGTTTGGCCGCCTGCCCTGCGTTGCCGCTTTTACCACCCTTACCGCCTTTGCCGCTTTTGCCTGCCTTGCCGCCTTTTACTCCTTTGTTTAACCGATGGAGATTTCCCGCATCTTTCGCGCCACGCAAGTACCCGGCCTCAGCCACCTCGGCACGGACGAGCGCAATCTCGGCTGGCGTTTCAGCAAGCGCCAGGTCTGTGCGCAACTGTTCGATATGCGCCAGTTCCAGCTCGTTGGCTTCGATCTGCGGCGGGATACGGCTGCCGGCGCGTTGGAGCTTGTGGTAGCGGTCGTACTTTTTGTTGGCGTTTTCCACCGCCGAGAGACGCGGATCGAGCGCAATAGTCACTGTCTGCGCGTCACCCTCGCCCGCTGTGAAGGGATTTTCGATGCGAAAACTGCTGGCATGTTCCGGCACCTCCTGCTGGAAGGCGAGCAAGATATCCGCCTCCTCGCGGAGTTGTTGCATCTCATCCAACAGCGCCAGTTCGCCGCGTAGCGCCTCATCTTTGCGCAGGCAGCGGTCGCGCTGCGTCTGCAATGCGTGCCGCAACTCCTGCTTCGCGCCTTCGACGGCGTTGTACCACTCGGCATCCTCATAATAGGTGGCGAGCATCTCATTCACGCTTGCCGCCGGACGCAGGATCGCCCCGTCACCATACTGGCGCGGCGGATAGACGGCGAAGGCAAAAGGGCGCGCATGTTCATCGGCGCTGCGGTACACCAGCGTTGGCTCCCAGGCTTTCGTCGTCGAAAGCGTCGCCAGTTCGCGCGCCTCGTGAGCGACGCGATTCCAGCGCACACCGGTGGTGAGCGGCGCGTCAGGCGCGCCCAGCGCCCGCGCCACCGCCTCCCCAGCCAGCTCGCGCCCAAAGCCTGCCAGATGCGCCATCAGCACATCGGCAACGATCAAGGGCTGTGTGCGTCCGGCAAGGCCTTTACGCCCGGCGCGTCCGCGTGGTTTCGGTCCCGCCGCCAGCATCTCGGCTCCCGCTTCCTCTAATTCGCTGGCGGTGACGTTTTCCGGCTCGATGCGTGGCATTGTCTCGCCGTGGAGCGCGCGCGTCTGCGGCGGCGGATAGCGGTAAGGGATAGTGGGCGCAATCGTGCGATAGCGATTCTCGCCAGCGCCGACATGCCGCAGCGAGCCAAGAATCAGGCCGTTGTCATCGCGCAGAATGAGGTTGCTGACACGCCCCATAATCTCAACGACGAGCCAGACCCGGCGGTTTGCAGCCTCCTGCGGCCCACGCACACAGCCAATCTCGATCAGGCGCTCCCAGGCTGGCTGCCGTACTTCGCTGACTCGCGTGCCTTCCAGATATTTGCGCAGCAGCATAACGAAGGCTGGCGGGTCCTGCACCAGCTTGCGTGGCTTGCGTTCGATGTAGTGGACACGGGCAAGCTGGGGGTGCGCTGAGGCGATGAGCCAGCGATTGCGTCCCGCGCCATACGTCTGAAGCGCTACGGCATGCGGCGTCGGCTGGATCACATCATCTATGCGCGCGCCGATCAGCGTTTCGTGGAACTCACCAACCAGCGCGGTCAGCGTCAGAGCATCTACATTCATGGCAGCAAACCTGCTCGATTTCCCTTGTTTCTGCGCGTTTCCCGCCGCTGGAGCGCCACGAGGCGACACAGGGCGGCGCTATAGTATAACATGTAGGATATGTAGCATTGGCGAGACAAACGAGACAATCAAGACAATCAAGGCAAACGAGACGATGCCCAGGGCAAGACAAGAGGAGCGGGTGAGGCCGTGAGAGACGCCGGTGAGAGTCCCCTTTCTGAGAAGTTATCCCTCGTGCAGGTGAAGCGCTGTCCGCTGCTGATGGTGCTGTCCGGCCCGTCCGGCGTTGGCAAGACGACCATTACCAAAGCATTGGTGGAGCAAGGCTGGCCGGGGTATATCGTCGTCACAGCGACCACCCGCCGCCCGCGCGACGGCGAAATTGACGGCGTGCATTATCATTTCCGCACACATCAGCAGTTCCAGCAGATGATCGTGCAGGGCGAACTGCTGGAATTTGCCGAGGTGCATGGCAATCAATACGGCGTGCCCGCTGCGCCGGTGCGCGAGCAGCTTGCGGCGCAACGTGATGTCATCCTGACGATTGACCCGCAGGGCGCGCAGACCATTCGCCAGCGCACACGCGGAGCCGTCTTCGTCTTTCTCGCGCCCGAATCCATTGAAGACCTGACGGCGCGGCTCGATCTACGCGGCCAGGATTCGCCGGAGCAGCGTGCGCTGCGCCTCATCAACGCTGAGCGGGAGATGGCGCAGATGCCCAGCTATGATTACGTCATCGTCAACCGGCGCGAACGGCTGCAAGAAGCCATCGAGCAACTGAAAGCCATCATGCTGGCGGAGCATTGCCGGGTCAACCCGCATTGCCCGGAAGTGTAACAGTGGAGGTGACAACTATAAAGGTTATCAAGGCACACAAAATCCGGCTGCATCCAACTGCTGAGCAAGAGGAATACTTGCGCCGTGCTTGTGGTACCCGCCGCTTTATTTTCAACTGGGGGCTGGCCGAATGGCAACGCCAGTATCAGGCCGGTGAACAACCTGCGGCGTTTGCACTCAAGAAACAATTCAACGCCATTCGTGGCAGCGAGTTTCCCTGGACCTATGAAGTCACAAAGTGTGTAGTTGAGGGAGCGTTCGACGATCTGGGCAACGCCTTTCGGAATTTCTTTGCCAAACGGGCGAAGTATCCCCAATTCAAGAAGAAAGGGCGGTCGCAGGAATCGTTCTATCTGGCCAATGATAAGTTTACGGTCGGCGATCATTGGGTGCAGGTGCCACTCTTGGGTGAGTTTCTCGTGCGCCAACGGGAAGCCAAAGGAGAACCGATCACCAAACGGACGCGGATGAAGCGCAACTTGGGCAAGGTTAATCTGGCGGAGAAACTGCGCTTTTCTGGGAAAATCATGGGCGCGACAATTCGCCAGGAAGCCGGTTGGTGGTTCTTGAGTGTACAGGTGGAAGTAGTAAGTGCCCAAACTCCGGTGGATGGACCACCCGTGGGCATTGACGCTGGCTTCATGCGGTTAGCCACACTGAGCGATGACACGCGGTTTGAAAACCAAAAACCACTCCGTCATCTCTTAGCCCAAGTCCGGTGCCTGAATAAGCAATTGGCACGTCGCCAGAAGGGCAGCAAGAATCGCGAGAAGACCAAACGGAAGCTAGCGAGACTGCATTATCGCATCCGCTGCTTGCGCGATGACTTGTTGCACAAAGTCTCGTACTATGTCACTGAACGCTATGGGTTCATCGGCTTGGAAAGCTTAAATGTACGCGGCATGTTCCAGAACCGCAAACGAGCGCTCTCTGCATCGGATGCCTCGTTGGGGAAGTTGGCGTACTATATAGAGACGAAGGCGCAAGCGCATGGCACAAAGGTGCAGCGAGTGGGTCGGTTCTTCCCCTCCACCAAACGCTGTCATCGCTGTCATCATGTGCGCGAGATAGACGAGCGCGAGCGCATCTATATATGTTTTAACTCGGCGTGTGGCTGGGTCGGTGACCGCGACCTGAACGCAGCACTCAACATTTTGGAAGAAGCCCTCCGCTTGGCAAGTCTCACTGTCCAATAGTTGAGGCAAAACGAGCGGCGTTGCTGGTACTGGCTCGGACGGCAACGGTAAAATAGGCCTGTGGACCTGGGGTAAGACTCGCTCCGCTCGCGGTTCGCCGCGAATTGAGAAAGCACCTGGGAATGAAGCAGGAACAACGAAAGCCCTAAGCAAACAAATAAGTTTGTTTAGGATGATTGGAGCAGCTACTCAATGCAGAGTAACACAAACGGATTCGAGCGTTCGGGAACACGGGAACGCAACCTGGGACTGGAACTGGTGCGCGTCACCGAGGCGGCGGCCTATGCCGCCGGGCGGTTCATGGGGCGTGGCGATAAAGAGGCGGTGGACCAGGCGGCGGTGGATGCCATGCGCAACGCGCTGGACGGCGTGGATATGCACGGCACCGTCGTGATTGGCGAGGGCGAGAAGGATGAGGCGCCGATGCTCTTTATCGGTGAAGAGGTCGGCAACGGATTGGCGCCTGATGTGGATGTCGCGGTAGACCCGGTGGATGGCACACGGCTGACCGCGCTCGGCCTGCCCGGAGCCATCGCCGTCGTCGCCGTGGCTGACCGTGGCACGATGTTCGCTGCGCCTCCCGGCGTCTTCTATATGCGCAAGCTGGCCGTTGGCCGCGCCGCCGCCGCCGCGATTGATCTGGAAGCGCCGATTGCCGAGAATCTCGCGCGCATTGCCCAGGCGCGCGACGTGCCCGTGCAGGATATCACCGTGACCATCCTCGACCGCACCCGCCACCAGGAAATCATTGACGAGGTGCGAGCCGCTGGCGCACGCATCCGCCTGATTACCGACGGCGATGTCGCGGCGGCGATTCAGGCAGCAACCGAAGAATACAAGGCGGTTGACGTGTATATGGGCATTGGTGGCGCGCCAGAGGCCGTTTTGGCGGCGGCGGCGCTCAAATGTATCGGCGGGCAGATGCTCTGCCAGATCTGGCCGCGCACCGACGAGGAGCGCGCCAAACTTGCCGCTGACGGCGTGGACCTCAAGCGCATCTACACGGTGGACGACCTGATTACCACCAACAACGTCTCCTTCGCCGCCACCGGCATCACCAGCGGCGAATTGCTCAAAGGCGTGGAATACACTGGCAGCGGCGCGCGCACGCATTCTGTGATGATGCGTGGCCGCACCGGCACCATCCGCTATATCGAGGCGACGCACCGCTGGAGACAGTAGGCGCTGGCGTCTCTTTCAATTTTGGATTCACACATGCAACTGATCGCAGCCTTGCCGTTGGCTGCCTGGACAAACTTTTACGTTATCGCTGGCACCGCCGCCGGTGCTCTGATCGGATTGACCTTCGTCAGTATCACGCTGGTTGCGGGGCGGCGAACGCATTCGCAAGCGTCCGGTATGGGAATAGCGACCTTCACTACGCCGTCGGTCGTACATTTCTGCCTGGTGCTGCTTATGGCTGCAATGCTGAGTGTACCCTGGGATTCGCTCTCGACTCCTGGGGTGCTGCTCATCCTCATCGGTCTGGGCGGGCTGACATACTCGGTCATCATCACCCGGCGCCTGCGCCGTATGGAAGCATACAAACCAGTGCTGGAAGACTGGCTCTTGCACTCCATATTTCCGCTCACGGCCTACGCTGCGCTTGCCATCGCAGGGATCACCCTCACGAGTAATCCGGCGCTGGCGCTCTTTATCGTCGCCGCAGTCATGTTGGCGCTGATGTTCATCGCCATCCACAACGTGTGGGATACTGCCACCTATATCACCATTGAGTTCCTCAGCGAAGCGGATGAGCGTGAGGAGTAGCAGCGATCAGTTCAGGTAGGGCAGACATTCCTGTCTGCCTCACCAGGATAAAAATCTAGACGCTGCCAATAACGCCGGAGAATGGTGCGACTTCCAGGCCATCGGCGCGTAGTCGCTGGATATAGGGGTTCAGGCCCAGGCTGGCGGTGGCGATGCTGCCCAGCGCCAGGATGCTGCCCGCGATACCTTCACGCCGCAACTGTTCGGCATCCCCGGCGGCAAAGCTGGCGCAGATGAGCGTAGTGACACCGTGTGTCAGATAGGTGCGGGCAATCGCGGCATTTGGCGGCTCATACGTCGCATGGACCACTGCAACCTGCGCAGCGGGCGCATCCCACGCGCCAAGCGCCAGCGATGGTGCAACAGGAGCTGCTGCATACTCCGGCAGCAGCAACAGCGCATCACGCAGATCAGCAACGCTGGCTGCCGGATTGGCGGCGCGCGTCTCCTCGATGGTCTGTGCCAGCAGGCGCCGCCCCACTTCCTCCAACGGTGAAAGGATGCTCAGGAAGGGCATCTCCAACAGACGCGCAACTGACGGCACACGGTCATAATTTTCCGCAAGTGAGGCCAAACGAAGATGATTCATGCGCTCGCCGACCGCAACTTCTGCCTCCTCGCGCGGCACGCCAGCCTCCACCATCAGTGCGATATGTCGCTGGCGATAGACCTCCCACAGCGGGCCGGTGTAGCCGGCGGGGCGATGCGCAATGACGGCATGGTAGCCCAGTTGCCGCGCCATGAAGAGTTCAGCCGTGCCAATCTCCACGCCGAGCAAGATATGACTAATGCGCGTGCCAGGGTAATAGATGGCGCTATCGGCTGGCGTCGCCGTCTCATCCCAGCCTGCCATCTCCAATGCAATCGCCATCAATCGTTCGGTCGTCACCGCCGCCATCGCTGGTCTCCCCAATTGCCAGGCGCAATCATCACTCCAGGTTCAGTTCGAGTCCCCGGCTGCCGGCAAAGCCAAGCTGCTCATAGAGCGGGCGGCCCATCTCCGAGGACCAGAGGATCAGCCGCCGGACGCCCTCCTCACGCGCGGATGCGATCAACAACCTCATCAGTTCGCGGGCAATCCCCCGGCGGCGGTACGCTGGCTTCGTGTAGACGCTGGAGACGAAGCCACGCTTGCGTTGCAAATCGCCAAATTTGGGTGGCAGCGCCCACCAGACCAGCAACACGCAGGCCACCGCCTGCCCATCGGCTTCGGCAAGCCAGGCGCGGTGCCGCCGCCCGGTCATCTCATCGCGCTCAGTGGCTACATACGCCTGCTTATATTCATCAGCATCGGTGGCCTCATGTCCCTGCTCGATCTCCATCTCCCAGCGCAACAGCGCCAGCGATTCGATGTCGTCGGGGGTTGCCTCACGGTAGATAATCGTTGCCATAACGCGCTTAACTCTCTATCTATCATCCTCACCCCTGACCCCTCTCCCTGCGGGGAGAGGGGAAACAGACATTCTCCTCCCCTCTCCTTGTGAGGAGAGGGGCTGGGGGTGAGGACTACTGCTGGCCAACAATCAGCGTGCGCCCGGTCATCTGCTCCGGCTGCGGGATGTTGAGCAATTGCAGCATGGTCGGCGCAACATCCGCCAGAATGCCATCGCGGCGCAGCACCACATTCGGCCACTGCGGCACAACGAAATAGAACGGCACAGGATTGGTCGTATGCGAGGTCAGCGGCTTGCCGGTGTCATACTCTATCAACTGCTCGGCGTTGCCGTGGTCGGCGGTAATCAAGGCCGCGCCACACTGAGCCAGCGCCGCCTCCACTACACGCCCCACGCCGGCGTCCACCGCCTCCACCGCCTTGATCGTCGCCTCCAACACACCTGTATGTCCAACCATATCAGCGTTGGCGTAATTCATGATGACGACATCATACACACCGCTGCGAATCCGCTCCACCGCCTCATCGGTCAGTTCTGGCGCACTCATCTCCGGCTTCAGGTCATAGGTTGCCACTTTTGGCGACGGCACTAGCAGCCGATCTTCGCCAGGATATGGCACCTCGCGTCCGCCGTTGAAGAAGAACGTCACATGCGCGTACTTCTCCGTCTCGGCGGTGTGGAACTGTTTGAGACCACGGTCGGAGAGCAGCTTCGCCAGCGGTTCATCCACATTATCGGCAGGGAAGGCGACCTCCACCGGCAGACCAGCCTCATACTCAGTCATCGTCACAAAGACCAGATCGTCCAGCTTCGGGCCGCGAGTGAACTTGCCCTCCGCCTGGATAGGCAACTCTGGCAGGACGAACGCTTTGGTGAGTTCACGGCCCCGGTCCGAGCGGAAATTGAAATAGACCACCGCGTCGCCCGCCTCCACCAGCCCAACTGGCTTGTCTTCATCCATCACCACCATCGGCTCGATGAACTCGTCGGTGACTTTGCGTTCGTATGATTCGACAATCGCCTTCACCGGGTCCGTAATAGGCTGCCCCTCGCCCTTCGTCATGGCGTTGTAGACGCGAGCAATACGGTCCCAGCGATTGTCGCGGTCCATCGCATAATAGCGCCCCGAGATAGTGGCGACGCGCGCAGGCTGATCGCCACCGATGGCGGCGGCGCGCGCCAGCAGTTCCGCCATATAGTCTTGCGCGCCGAAGGGTGACGTATCGCGTCCATCAGTGAAAGCGTGGATAAAGACGCGCTCGACGTTATGGTTGGCTGCCAGCCGCAGACAGGCTTCGAGGTGGCTCTGATGGGCATGTACGCCGCCGGGACCGATGAGGCCGCAGAAATGGAGCTTGCTCTCGTTCTTCTTGACATGCGCGACGGCATTGAGCAGCGCGTCATTGGTGAAGAATGAGCCGTCATGAATGGCGGCAGAAACGCGAGTAAACTCCTGCAACACCCGTTTGCCCGCGCCGAGGTTCAGGTGGCCGACCTCCGAATTGCCCATCTGCCCCTCCGGCAGTCCCACCGCTGGGCCGGACGTGGCAAGCTGCGTATGCGGCCAGTCACGCGCGATGCGGTCGAGATGAGGCTTCTGGGCAAGCGCTATGGCATTGGCGTCTTTGCGCGGATTGATGCCATAGCCATCCATCACAATCAGAACCAGCGGACGTGGAATGGCGGCCATTGGATGTTCGCTCCTATGTTGTCTCAGTGTCTCAGTGTCTCAGTGTCTCAGCAGTTCGGCGGTTGAAACCGCACCTGGATGGCTTTCAGCCGCGAAGTCCGCCTGCGCGGACTCGGAGCAGGCGGCGTCTTTCCTCCCCTCTCCCGCGCACGGGGGGAGGGGCTGGGGGTGGGGCTATCCAACCGCAGTGAGTATAGCATAGCTACTGCCAGAAGCAGAACGCCATGCCAGCGGCGCTGGCGTCTATACTGGACTTTTCGGGGAATAAGCGGGGTGTGTGGAGACGGTTGTGGTATAATTCGGGACGATTCCTGCGCCTGGTTGAGCAGCACGCGCCTGCAACACCGTGGCATAGTGTGTGGCGTGCGAGTATGTTTGTACGGACGCATTGATGGCGCAGTTCGCGCTGTGATTTCGATTTCACGGTCTTCGCGCTGGCACGGTGAGCGCCAATAGGTTGATAAAGCTGAGATCGAGCTGATGTTGCTGATGTTAGGAGGCTACACCCGTGGCTGATGCCCAGATTCTTCCACCAGGGAGGGCCAAAGCTGTCTCGAAACGTCGTTCCCACATTTTGCGTGAGATCATCGAAACCGTCGTCCTGACGTTGCTGATTTTCTTTGCCGTCCACTTCTCTGTGCAGCCGTATCGTGTCAATGGCCCAAGCATGCAGCCCAACCTGCATACCGATAATCTGGTGCTGGTCAATCTCCTGGCGTATGATTTTGGTTCTCCACAACGGGGCGATGTCGTCGTCTTTCACCCGCCGATTCCTTCTGCGTCGGGTGAATATTACGTCAAGCGTGTCATCGCCATTCCCGGCGACACCATTACCCTGACAGCCACCTCAGTTATTGTGGATGGACAGAAGTTGAACGAGCCATACATCAACAAACTTGGCCCCAGCGGCATCGAAAATACCGGCGTTGTGCCACCCTACAAGCTGCAAAAAGATGAGTATTGGGTGATGGGTGATAACCGCCTGGATAGCCAGGATTCGCGTTTCTTCGGCCCCATCGCGCGTAGCTCCATCGTCGGCAAGGCGGAGGTGGTGGTCTGGCCGCTGAATTCGCTCGAATGGTTGCGCAACTATTCCTACGTCTTTGCGGATGTCAAGCAGTGACGCGCCTGCTTCACTGACCCAATGCGCTCTGCGCTCTGATGATTCCCTTCACTTCCTGGCAATGCCCTGGTGTGGTTGGTAGCGGTTGAACCAAGGAGTTCTGTGTGCAGCGGAAGAAGCGGTCGCCAGCGGCGGCCCGGCTCGCCTCCAATAAACGCGCCCATCTCATGCGCGAGATCGTCGAGACGTTGCTCTTTGTGGGCCTCGTCTTCCTGATCGTGCAGTTCGCCATCCATCCGGTGCGTGTGGTGGATAACAGCATGGAGCCACAACTCCTGCCCAACCAGTTGGTGATTGTCAACCGCACCGCCTATTTCTTTGGCGGACCCTCGCGCGGGGATGTCATCGCCTACTATAATCCCACAGTGTCGGGGCAGGAGTGTATTGGCCGCGTGATTGCCGTTCCCAATGACACCATCTCGATCACCACCAACGGCGTCACGGTAAATGGCGTTACCCTGAACGAAACCTACGTGCAGGGCAATGTCGTCAACCAGGGGATCGTCCCCCAAACCAGGTTGGGCCAGGATAAATATTTTGTGTTGTTTGATAATCGCCAGGTCGGCGGCACGAGCGCCAATGGCACGAGCCAGAACGTGTGCCTGGATTCCCGATCTTTCGGCGGTTTGCCGCGCCAGAATATCATCGGGCGGGCAGTGCTGGTCTTCTGGCCGCTCAGCCAGTTTGGTGGCATCTCGAACTTCTCGGATGTCTTCAAGAACGTGCATTGACATGTGTAGCAGGAGCTAGCGATACGTAATGGCGGGTTGGGTTGTTCCAGTTATCATCATCGCGGTAGGCGTGCTGGCGGTTGTCGCGCTGGTGCTGCTCGCGGGGAGCTATGCGCTGGCGCGGCGGATGCTGCGGCCACTGCGCACCTCGCTCAAGCATACACCAGAAGAGTATGGCCTGCCCGCAGAGACCGTGCGCATACCGGGACCACGCGGCACGCTCGCAGCCTGGTACATCCCTGCTCGCAATGGTTGCACACTCATCTGCTGCCACGGCATTCACGATAACCGCAGCCAGTGGGTCGAGCAGGTCGCGCGGCTGCACGAGCGCAGCGGCTACGGCGCGCTGCTCTTCGACTTCGGTGGGCATGGGGAAAGCGACGAGAGCCTCGTCACCTACGGCGCGCGCGAAACCGACGACGTAGCGGCGGCCATCGCCTACCTGCGACAGCGCGGCGATGTGGATATGCAGCGGCTTGCCATCCTGGGCTATTCGCTTGGCGCAATTACGGCGACACTGGCGATGGCGGAGCAGCCGGAGCTACGCTGTCTCGTCGTCGAAAGCGATTTCGCCGATGTCGAGCATGATCTCGTCAAGCTATTCAGCCGCTTCACCGGCCTGCCGGGGTTCCCACTGGCGAATCTGGTCGTCTTCTGGGGCGAGAAGATTGCCCATGTGCGTCTCTCCACCATTCGTCCGGCGCAGGTCGTCAGCCAGATTGCCCCGCGCGCTGTCTTTGTCATCGCTGATCTGCGCGATCAGGTGGCCGACGAGCCGCACGACGGCGAAACCCTCTACGCCAGCGCCCGCGACCCCAAACGCTACTGGCTGGTGGAAGATTCCGGCCATGTGCAGGCGTTCTTCGACCACCCCAGCGAATGGATCGAGCGCGTCGGCTCATTCCTGGACGAATACCTCGCCGCTGGACTGCCCGGAGAAATGGCAGAGCCGGAGGCGCAGCACGCGCCCGCATAACTCCCTACAACCGCCCCACAGTGGTTTGCGCATCAGCGGATGATGACATCAGTTTTCCAGCATCTGATGACGTGAACCGAGCGCGCGGGTGCGCATATATCGCGTTCGCAGCCCATGCAGTTTTCCGAGAAAGTAACAGCTTTTCATGCAGAATGAATCTTCCACCTCGTCCACGCCTTCATTTGTGCCAGGACTCGAACTGAGCCGCCGGTTCTATGAAGAACTCGTGCAGCCAATTATGCGTGAAGCCTTCCCCAATCTGCCCTATGCCGCCGCATTGATCGGCCAGGGTAGCGAGGTGCTTGGCTTCGATACGCCCCAGTCGCGCGATCATGATTGGGGGGCGCGTCTATTCATTTTCTTGCGCGAAGCCGATGCGCAACATGGCGATGAGATCAGCAATCTCCTGAGCCATCTCCTGCCGCCGCGATATCTTGACGCTCCTGTCCACTTTGATCAGATTCCCAGTGAGCCACGAACCCGTATCATGCTGCGGCCAGTGACCGGCCCCGTCCGGCATCGCGTGATTCCCATTACCCTGCGCAACTTCACGCGCATTCAGGCTGGCTGTGACCTGACACAGCCCCTCTCTGTCGCGGACTGGCTCACTATCCCATCCTCTGTGCTTGGCGGATTGATAGCAGGCGCAGTCTATCACGATAGCGTAGGTGAAGTGACAGCACTACGCCACCAATTCGCCTGGTATCCGCACGATATCTGGCTCTATCTGCTGGCGTCTGGCTGGCAGCGTATCGGTGAGGAAGAACACTTGATGCCGCGTGCTGGCGACACGGGCGACGAGCTAGGGTCAGCAATCATTGGCTCGCGGCTGATTCGGGATGTGATACGCCAGTGCTTTTTGCTGGAGCGCCAATACGCGCCCTATGCAAAATGGCTGGGCACGGCCTTCATGCGCCTGCGCTCTGCACCGGAGATGGCGCCGCTGCTCCAGCAGGCACAGCAGGCAACAACCTGGCGCGAACGTGAGGCGGCGCTCGCCCGCGCCTATGAACTGCTGGCCCATCTGCAAAATGCGTTGGGTGTGGCAAATCCTGTATTGCCGGAAACTGTCTCCCACTTTTATGATCGTCCCTATCTGGTGATTCATGGCGCACGTTTCGCAGAGGCGCTGAGGCAGCAGATACGCGACCCAGAGGTGCAGCGCCTTGCGTCGCGGCATCTAATAGGCAATATTGATCAATGGAACGATAATGTTGGTCTTCTCGGCCTCGAACACGCGCAACTCCGCCGCGTGTATGAGGATGAGCAGGACGGCGAGGCAGACAAGGCCAGCGAAACGAAGGGATAGCGCCTACATGCCAGAATTACCGGAGGTTGAGCATGTCGCGCGCCAGTTGCGCGCTGATCTCGTTGGGCGGCGCATCGTGCGCGCCAGCGTCTTCTGGCCGCGTAGTGTCAGCGGGATGACGCCGGATGCCTTCGAGCAGGCGCTTGGCGGGCGGCTGGTGAAGGAGGTTGGGCGGCGCGGCAAATATCTGCTGGTGACGCTGGACAATGGGCAGGTATTGGTCGTGCATCGCCGCATGTCCGGCAACCTGATCTTTGCCGATGCGCAGGATGGCGCGTTGTATGTGCGGGTGGCGTTCGCGCTGGATGACGGGCGCTATCTGCTCTATAGCGATCCGCGCAAGTTCGGGCGGCTGATGCTCGTGCCCTCCGAAAATCTGGCGGATATCTTCACACATCTGGGACCAGAGCCACTGGATGAAGCCTTCACGCCCGCTGTGCTGGCAAAGCGGCTGGCCGGTGGTAAGCGTTCGATTAAAGCGACACTCCTCGACCAGTCGGTGATTGCGGGAGTGGGCAACATCTACGCCGATGAGGCGCTCTACGCCGCGCAGATTCACCCGTTGCGTCCGGCTGACTCGCTCGATGCCGATGAAATCAACCGGCTCCACGCCGCGATACAGAGTGTGCTAGAGAAGGGCATCGAGCATGGCGGCACGACGTTCGGGCGCTACCGCGACGCCTACAATGAGGCGGGGGGCAATTTCGATCACCTCGTCGTCTACCAGAAGACGGGCCAGCCCTGCCCGCGCTGTGGCACGCCTATCGAACGTATCACCGTCGCCCAGCGCGGCACCCACTACTGTCCGCATTGCCAGCGTTTGCCGGAAGAGACCTCATCCCCTAGCCCCTACCCCGCGAGGAGAGGTGCCGCTGGCGAGACGTTTCGCTGAAGGGCATCAGGCTTCTCTCGCATGGGTGAGGAATCGTTGCTCACGTTACCACAATCCTTGCCGCACGGTCCCCCTCTCCTCGTAGGAGAGGGGTGGCCGCAGGCCGGGGTGGGGTCATTTCTGCTCTAATGGCCGTTTCCACCGCCATTGCCAGGAGTAGCCGTGCCAGTGCTGCCCGCCGTTGGGGTGGGCTTCGCCTGGGGGTTCGGCGTAAAGAACGTCTCTGCGGTATACGTCACACCCTGATAGGTGACGGAAACCTGCACGATAATCGGCACGCCGGAGGTAGGATCACTCAACTGCAATGGAACAGCCGCGATACCATCAGATCCAGTAGTCCCGGTAAGGGGGCTCTGGTTGAAAGCAGCGTTTCCGGCAGGAGTAAAGCTTACGATCACATGCAAACCAGGAGCCGGTTTCGGCGGCGTCTGCATTGTGGGGTCCTGGATGCGACAGATCACATAGATGGTGATGTTATCATTGTTGCCCGGCGAATAGTTTGAGGGCCACGCGCCAACCGTGAAACCGGGGAACGTGGGCGTGGGCGATTGCTGATTCGGGTCCGGCGTATGAAAGACATTGTTGGCGTTGTTGCCATTGTTGCTGGATGAAGATGTTGCGGGCGCAGCCGGCGCCGCACACGCCACCACTGCAATGCCAATCAAAAAGAGCGACGTGAAGAGCAACCCCAGCCGCCGCGCTTGTACCCTTATCACGCTTCCCTACCTCCAAAGACCACACACAACATACTAACAAACTATTGGCAAGACTGAGAACAGCGCATGGTCCGCTATCTCACAACGTATGACACGCGACATACCCCAATAATTCGACAGCGTATCCTGTGCCAGTATAGCGAGTATCTGGTTGCGCGGCAAGGCACACCAAGCCAAACGCTGCGCCAATATGGTACGATATCCCATGAAATAAGCACTTGCGGTCTCCTGACGCGCTGTACTTGCGCCACCTGATTGGGCTATTGATGTAAGCGACTTGTAAAAAACCTACGCAAAGTTACCCAATTTTGCGAATTGGCAGGCGAACAGTTGCAATCACAGCCCGCGTGCTATTATTATGTTATTGACAGACCCATGAGTCGCCATACCCTTTTTGGTGTTTTTGCGCGGTCATCTGGGTTTGTTGACCAGGCGCCATTCCCCGGCGCACGTTTGCGAGGCATGTTGTGGACCGAGAGCAGCGAGAACAAAGAGAACAGCGATTTGGCGTGCCCGCCGATCAGCCGTCCCACCCGAAGGGGCGCGGCGAGTTGGTCAGCGCGCACCTGGATTTCGCACGAGAACATCGCAAGGGCATTCCGGAGGTCATCTTTGCGGAGGTGAAGACGGATGACCAGGTGATGGCTATCGTGCGCTCTTTTCTCGACCACAACGGCCATGCAGTGGTCAGCCGCCTGCGCGAGCGCACCGCCAAGCGATTGCTGCGGGAATTCCCCGGCCTGGTGGATTGGCGACAAGAGGGACGCGCGGCCTCCGTTCATGCGCCAGGATACGTGCGCCCCTCGACGGGCGGACGCATCGGCGTGCTGACGGCGGGCACCAGCGACGTTCCAGTTGCCGAAGAGGCGCGCCTGATTGCCGAGGAAATGGGGTGTGAGGTGGCCACACTCTACGATGTCGGCGTCGCCGGATTGCATCGCCTGCTGGACCCACTGCGCGCGCTGGTCGCCAGTGAGATCAGCGCGCTGGTAGTCTGTGCGGGAATGGACGGCGCACTCCCTTCAGTGGTGACGGGACTGGTTCCCGTTCCTGTGATCGGGGTGCCGACCTCAATCGGCTATGGGGTCGGGGGCAAGGGGCGCGCGGCGTTGCTGGCGATGCTCCAGACCTGCGCCCCCGGCCTGACGGTCGTCAACATTGACAACGGCATCGGCGCGGGAGCTACCGCCGCGCTGATCGCCAATCGCATCGCTGCTGCACGAGAAACCGAATAGGCTGTCGCTTCTCGCTGAGCGGCGGCCTCCTGGCAAATGGGCGGCGATGATGTAGTATGTCGGCAGTATAGGCTTCGTTCGCGGCGGCTACTGCGGCGGCGAAGCGGGGGCAACGGAAACTGGCAGGGAAATTGCTGAAATTAGCCAGAGATTGGTTGCACGAAGCAACCACTTTGGCATACATCATGCAATATGCCAGGCAGGTTCCGTTGTATGAGCGGCCCACGATGGGTGGCGCCGTTCGCCAAAAAACCGTACGTGAAGCGGAATCCCATTACAGAGAGGTGAATGACAATGGCAACAAGCAAACGTGGACCAGAGCCAGGCTCGCAGAAGGCAAAGCATGGTGGACAGGCCGTTCGTGAGAAGTACGGTCCGGAGTTCTACAGCCGCATCGGTAAGAAGGGCGGCGAAGCAGTCAAAGAGAAACTCGGACCAGCCTTCTACGCTGAGATCGGCAAGAAAGGTGGGGAGTCCACGAAGCGCCAGCAAGGCCCAGAATTCTACAGCCGCATCGGCAAAAAGGGCGGCGAGCGGGGCCGTGGTACGCCGAAGCAGCAGGCATCTGACCGCGCTGCGGCGCAGCAACAGCAGCATCGCTAGCAGTTGCGACGCTTGTGTTCGTGGCCACTCGTGGCCCATTCTCCAGATGCCCAAGAGACCTATTGAGGGCATCGGTGGCGCGGAGTCGAAACAGTTTTCCTCATTTCGCTCCGCGCCCGTTTCCGGTGGCATGTCATTTGCGCATGCCACCGGAATTTTCATCTTCTGCACTTTTCCCTATAGCGCCTGCCAGAGCAATCCTGTACAATAGGCATAGCCCTGATACCGCATAGCTGTTTTCTGGCGCATGCGGTTTATCGAGGTCGTTCAGGCGGCGCGGAATCGGGCAGGCGCACATATATTCCCTATCCCTCGCATTTTTCAGGCGCCTATCCGCAGCCTGCGCCGCAGGTATCGTGTGCCGCACTCCTGGCACAATTCGTCAGTCTCCGTGCAGGTTGCGGCGTTCTCGTGGGAGGCGTCTGTCATGTTTTCTCATCGTAATGCGCACTATTGGCTCTGGTTCCTCGTCTTTGGCGTCATCGCCGGTCTGCTCAACTATAAGGCGCACGGCACGCTTGGCTCAGAGGCAATCTGGTTGCTCGTTAGCGGATTGATTGGCATTATCGTCGGAGGAAGGTGGCTCAACGAAGGCAAACTGGCCAAGCCGTATGATCTCATCGTCGGCATCATTTTCGCAGCGGTTGGCATCATTGGCATCCTGCTCAACTTTGGACTATTCAACTTGAGCAAAGTTGGGCTTCCCAGCGGGGTCCTCTCGAACGACTCCCTGATCGGCCTGAGCCTTGCGGTGTTCCCATCCCTGATTCATACCGTTCTCGGCCTCAACTCGATCAACCACGGCTTCAAGGCGAAATAATCCTCAGAGACCTCACCCCGGCCTGCGGCCACCCCTCTCCCACAGGAGAGGGGACCGTGCGGCAATTACTTGCTGCTTTTTGTTGCGCTGCTGTACGGCAAAATCAAGAAGCGTTCACGCTCCATGCTACCGGAGCGCGAACGCTTCTTAATGGATGGGAGTCCCTATTCTCCTGCTTGCCCTGGCTGGCCGGGACCCGCATTATGGCCGCCTTCCAGCAATGGATAGTGGCCATTGTTGACGGCTTTCGTGACCTGGCTGTAGAGCGCGTTCGACTGATCTTGCGTTAGATAGCCCTTGCTGACAGCCTGCGCCAACAACGTCTGCACGGCGCTAAGATACGCCTGGTTGACGGCGCTCAGCGAGACATGCTTCGCCTGGGCGATCTGCGGGATGGTCTGGCCTGCCGCGAGGTCCGCATCGAGCGTCTGCTGTGAGATGCCCAACTTGGGGGCGACGGCGTTCTCGATGCTCAGCCGTGCACCGGCAAGCAGCGTCTTGAGCGGACCGAAGTTGCCATTGGCGCCATGTTTCGCCATCTGCATAAGCTGGTTCAGGTGTGAGCAGGGCTGCGAGCTATACTGCTGAAGCGCCTGTTCGAGCATGTTCTTCTGCTGCGAGGAAATCTTGCCATCTTTGGCCATCTGGTTGATGACCGCCTGAAGCGCGGCGCTGTTGGCGCTTTCCAGCTTGCTCTCGCTCACGCCAAGCTGATTGGCGAGCGTCTGCTCGTAGAGTTGGCAATAGCCGGTGGGGTCGCTGGAATACGTTGCCTGCGTGGTGTTGGGCGTGTTGCTGGAAGCGAACACCGGAATGCCGCCGCTGAAGATCATGCCGGCGAGGATGCCCGCCAGGAACAGCACAGTGCCGGAAGCGCCCAAAATGATACGTTTACGCATGAGGTTGTTTACCTCTCCTTCTTGTCCCTCATAGTGGATCAAACTCGCCACCATGTCAGAGAGAATACGATCATAGGTTTTGCGCCGTTACAGGCGAATGGATGAATATTCGCCTGTCTATGGCTGTTTTTTGCATGTGGAAGGCACGCCTCGATGTCTCCTACCTGTCCCATACTACGCGGTGGCCGGTGGCAAATGCACATCGTGCTGTAAACTCTCTGCAAAACTCCACAAAACGCTGCAAAGCACCACGATGCCGCTCTACCATCCAGGCCAACTCCAGTTTATCGCGCTGGCAGGCAAAATTGTTCTGCCAGCTACGCATCGCATAGAGCCTTCGATGGACACTAACCACTTCAACTATAGCCGATATGGGTATAATAGAGCAGCGGTCGTTGTGCTGTCAAGATGTGTGGTATCAGTGGTATCAGTGGTAAGTGGTATCAGTGGTATCAGTGGTATCAGATGTTGTGCTGTCGGTGTATGCTGTGAGGAGATGCCGGCGGTTTCCGGCCATTTCTGAACAATTCTGAAGTGCTCCCGATTGGCCCATGCCAGGGATGAGGGATGTCTCGCACGGGCAACAAAGGGAACCAGCCGTGCAGGAGTAGTGAGTACCCATGCAGCGCGCCTCCGAAACATCAGGGATAGGGGAACCTGCGAAAGATGCCCATGAGGCCCAGGATACACCTGACAGACGCGAACGCTCGCCCTGGCGCGCATTGCTGCCAACGAGCAGGCGTGACCTGCTGCTGGCGCTGGCGTTTGGGGTAGGCATCGCCGCCGTTTGGCTGCATGCCGCCGGGCCGGGCGCTGGCGCAGGCTACGATTTTTTTGGCGCGTATTATACGGCGGGGCGCGATGTAGCCGCTGGCATCAGCCCGTATCACCAACTGGCGAAGCTTACGACAGATGCGCAATCCGGCGGCGTGCATGGCACCGGCTATGTCTATCCGCCGCTGCTGGCGCTGCTGCTCTCCCTACCCATCCGGTTGGGATTCGATGCGCGTGGCGTCTGGCTGCTCTGGACACTGCTGACTGTCGCGGTGGTCCTCTGGATGGGTTACGAACTGAATCGCCATCTACGCGACAGCCGCAGTTGGAGTGGCGCGCTGGCCTTCGCACTGGCCTCGCTCCTTCCCGCCATCGTCATCTATGATCTCTCGCTGGGACAGGCAGACGTATTGTTGGCGGCGCTGGCGGTTTGCGCTTGCGGACTCTGGCTGCGTGGCAACCGTTGGAGTGCGGGGATTACCCTGGGCGCGGCAATTGCCATCAAGCCGACGCTGGCGCTGCTGCTGTTGGTCTGGCTGTGGAAGGGCGACTGGCGCACGACGTGGCGGGGCGCTGCTGCGGCGCTGGCGCTGGTCGCCGGACCGTTTGCGCTGCTCGGTCCCGGCGCGCTGCAACAGTACGTCGCATTCTTCGTCCGCTGGAATGCCTTCAGCGCCAATGCCGATATCATCAACCAGACGCCCTATGCGTTCCTGCTGCGCGCCTTCACCGCGAACACCGCGACACCGCCGTTGATCGTCGCACCGTGGCTGGTATGGCCGCTACGGCTGGCACTGCTGATTGGGGCGGCGCTGCTCTGGCTGCGCGCCGTGCCACGGAGACGGGAGAGTCATCTGTTGGAGATGTCATCATGTCTGCTGGCGTTGCCGCTGATTCTGCTGCTCAGCCCGCTGGCGGAAGATATTCACTTCACGTTGCTGGCTCCTGCGCTGGCGGGGCTGAGTTGGGTGGCGTGGAGAGTCCTCACCCCTGGCTCCCCTTCCAAAGAAGATGGGAGAGCAGACGTTGCCACGAGACTGGCGGGGTGGGCGCTGTGGGCGGCGCTGCTGGTGAGCTATCTGCCGCGCATGCAGGAACTCATCTATCCCAATCATCTCTTTGCGTTTCCGGGGCAGAACGACCCCCATATCGGTCCACTGGTCACGCTGCTGCGGTCGGGTGCGCTCCTCTGGCTGGCGGTGGTAACGCTGGCGGCGGGACAGGCGGTGGTGCGCGCGGCAAGATGCCCCCACCCTCAGCCCCTCCCTCGTGCGCGGGAGAGGGAAGCCGAAGAGACCTCGCCCTCAGCCGCTATACATGAGCTATGATGCGCACTTATGGCAAGCGCGAGCAGTATTGGCCCTGTGTGTTTCTGCGCGCTACTATTTAGCATGAAACTGGCTGAAGCCCCCTGGACTTTAGACATGGGGAGATAGCGGATGAAAGCCTGGTCGTCCACTGGACGACGGAAAACCGTCCACTGGGACCGTAGGACCAATGAGATGCTTGCCGTTCTCTTGCCGATGTGCGAGAATAGTAGCCTATGAGCAATGAAACGACGTGCCGCAAAACCTATAAATATCGGTTGGACCCCACGCCTGAACAGACACAGGCAATGCAACAGGTGATCGGGCAGTGTCGTATGCTCTACAATAACGCCCTGGAGCAACGTAAAACCTGGTGGCAACGCGGACAAGGCATCGGCGCCACCTACTATCAGCAGAAAGCCGAATTGCCAGAGGTGAAAGCGGCCTTTCCTGAGCTGGCGGGCGTCCATTCGCAGGTGCTACAAGATGTATTGTTGCGGTTGGAAACAGCCTTCAAGCGGTTCTTTGCGCGGGTGAAGAATGGGGAAAAGCCTGGCTATCCCCGCTTTCAAGGGCGCAATCGGTACCACTCCTTTACCTATCCGCAATACGGGAATGGTGCGGTGCTGGATGGTGGCGTACTTAGCCTCTCCAAGATTGGGCGGATACGAATCCGCTTGCACCGGCCCCTAGAGGGCACCCCCAAAACCGTCATCATCTCGAAGGAAGCGGATGGCTGGTATGCCTGCATTTCGTGCGAACAGGTGCCCACGCAACCACTCCCCAAAACGGGGCGGGTCACTGGCATAGACATGGGACTCAAGGTGTTCTATGTCACCGCGCACAATGAGGTCTGCGAGAACCCGCGCCACTTCAGGAAAGCAGAAGCGGCCCTACGACGCAAGCAGCGCAAACTCGCTCGCTGCGAACAGGGGAGCAAGAACCGTGAGCAGGTAAAGCAGCAGGTCGCTAAACACCATCAGAAGGTGAAGCGACAACGCTGCGACTTCCATCACAAGGAAGCGTTGCATCTGTTGCGGCACTACGACACCATCTATCTGGAAGATTTGCAGGTCGCCAACATGGTGCGCAATCACCACCTGGCGAAGTCTATCAGTGATGCTGGGTGGGCACAGTTCCGTGCTATTCTCGCATGCAAGGCAGTATGGGCCAGCAAGCGAGTGGTCGCGGTTCCTCCACACTACACCAGCCAGGTGTGTAGCCGGTGTGGCGCCTATGCCCAGAAAAGCCTCTCAGTTCGGACGCACGTGTGTCCTGAATGTGGGCTAGTCTTGGATAGAGACCACAACGGCGCACGCAATGTGTTGCAGGTTGGCCTGGAACTCGACCGGCAACAGCAGCACAGTGGAGAAGAAAACCAGGCGGGGGCACCGCCTTCGGGGGGTAACGTAGCGGGGTGCCGCATGCGTTCTCCGAGAAGCCCCGCCCGTTAGGGCTGGGGAGTATGTCACAGCAGGGATAGTTGTTCAGTAGGAAACGGCTGTGGGGGAGAGACAAGCAGACATGGCACATATTGCAATAGATCAGGATCAGGGACTGCTGATTGTGCAGGTTGAGGGATTGGCACGGATGATAACCCCGCGCGACCGGGTAATCGTGCCGCTCGATCATGTCGTAGGTGCGGTGGCGCGTCCCGAACCGCCACGCAACCTGGTGGAACACCTCAAGACCATCACCGGCGCAGGCACGCATATTCCTGGCGTTCTGCGCGTCGGCACCTTCATCGCGGATGATGGTTGCCGCGAGTTCTACGCCATCCGCGATGGCAAGCGCGCTGTCGTCATCGAACTGGTGCAGGAGCGCTTCCGCCGGTTGATTGTCGAGCCATCTGCGCGCGAAGAGCCGGAAGCCTGCGCTAGGCGCATCCGCGAGGCCATTGTGCACGCCCGCTCCGGTCCCAATTCGCAGAGCCGCCCCGGAACTAACAGCCGCTAGCAATCGCTGCTAGAGACCGCTGCCCGTCGAATTGATGACCTGCCCGTTGACCCATTCGGCATCATCGGTCATCAGCCAGGTGATGAGGCGGGCGGCGTCATCCGGCTGACCCCAGCGCCCGCGCGGCGAATGCTCAAGAACGTGCTGATATACCTCTGGCGTGGCGTAGCCGGTGTCGGTCGCGCCTGGGTTGATGGTGTTGACGGTGATGTTGCGCGGCGCAAGGTGTGCGGCAAGGCTGAACGTGAGCTGGTGCAACGCGCCTTTGGAGGCGATATACGCCAGTTCGCCCTCCATTGGGCCAAGGTGCTGGCCGGAGGTCATCATGATGACGCGCCCACCGCGCCTGCTGTCGTCGTGCTGCGCGGCCCACGCTTTGATGAGCAGCAGCGTACCGCGCACATTGGCTTCCAGATGCGCATCTATCTCGTCGGCGGTCAATTCTTCCAGCCCGCCCATTGTGCCATAGGCATGATTGGCGATCAGCATGTCTATATGCCCGAACGCTTGCACGGCGGCGTCCACGACTTGCGCTGGCGCTGCGGGATCGCGGAAATCGGCGGCCAGATGCTCGATGCGCGTGCCGGACGTGCCATGTGCGCGTAGCTCGCGCACGATTGCCTCGCTGCCGCCAGCATCGCCGCCCCAGGGCTGCGCCGCATCAAAAGGCACCCAGGAATGGATGAAGATATTAGCGCCACACTGCACCAGGCGCGCCGCAATAGCAAAGCCGATGCCGATGCGGCGGCTCACGCCCGTCACAAGCGCGGTTCGCCCAGACAGCGGTTTCGCCTGCTGCAAGGCTAATGGCGCGAACGGTTGCATCAATTTCTTCCTCGACAGTTTCAGAGAGATGGCCGCAGCAGCCGGTAGTTGCCAGGCTCAGGCCGAAAGCCCAGCTTGCGATTAATGGCAAGCATGGGCGCATTCTCGGCGTCGTTGCTGGTATGCAGGAACTTGGCTTGATAGCGGCGCGCGCAGCGAATGGCGACCAATTTGAGCGCCAGCGCGATACCACGACCACGATAGGCGCGGTCTACACCCGTCATCATGACGAACATGTAGGGGCCGTCGGCGTTCTCGAAATAGCCCAACGCCGAAAGGCCAATGATCTGTTCACCGTCGGCGGCGAGTATCTCTCCATCGGCGCGATACCAGGATGCGCCGCACACCTGCTGCTGAAAAACCTCGAATGGGCGGCGCGCATCGCTGGAACCGCCAGGGACATCATTGCCGGTGCGCGTGTTGATCTCCCAGAGTTTACGCTGGGCCTCCTCGGTGTTACCCAGGTCCGCCACCGAGAAGAAGCGGATACCCGACGCTTCAATCCGTTCGACGGCGCCAGCAAAACGACTTTCATCGAACGTGGCGAGGTCAAGGGTGGACTCGAAGAGATGGCGCTCGATCTGGAAGCCACAGTCTTTGGCAAAACGCAGGTATTCCGGGTGGTCGTCGCGCACCTCCGCGCGCAGATGTGTCGCGCCCCGCTCGCTGACATAGGCAACCAGTGTTTGATAGAGCTGCTGCCCATAACCACGATTCCGGTGCGCCTGGTCAACGACAACATTCAACCAGTAGAGGCCATCCGCCATAAATGGGTCACGCACGGCATGCCCATAGCCGATGATAGCGCCCTGCTCATTGACGGCACAGAGCCGGTGGCGCACCCCACCAGCCTGCATGTTGCGCTGCCATTCGCGGATTGTCTCAGGCGTAATCTGTTCAGCATATGATTGGTTGTGGAGGGCAACGACCTCTGGCAGATCGGTCTCGTAGTCGAGGGGACGGATGGCGATGCCCATATGGAACTGCGCCTCCATAGTTCGTAGTCGGTGGGTGATGAGATGGCGGATAACCGTTGGCAGGCAAAGAAACTGGCACGCGATTAGAGTTGATCGCGCACCAGCCGGTAGTAATCGCGGCAGTCCGCTGTTTCGTCGTTGGCAACCGTGAAGCCGCGTTGCGTGGCGAAGCGCAGACCGTCGGTGGCGCAACTGAGAACATCGGTCGAAAGATGAGTCGCGCCCTGTTCGCGGGCGAACTCGGTAATGTCGTCATAGAGCATCGTGCCGATGCCGCGCTTGCGCTGCTCGCGGTCCACAACCACAGAGAAGTGGAAGTGACCGCTGGGCATCGTGCGGTGATGAACAATCTCCGCGAACCCCACGATACGCCCGCTGGCGGCGGTGGCAATGACCTGCAACCGCATCGTGCCGCGCGGGATACACTGCTGCCACGCCCGGAGCCGTTCAACGGTCACGGGCGAGCAGGAATCGTTGGTTATCAGTTCGGCCAGCCGTTGATAGTCCGTTTCCGGACAGACTGGACTCAAGTGAATAGACATGGTTGTACTTGTCTTCCTATCCATACACTTCCACACACTGGCGGGCCGAACCGCGAACGACTGAACGCTGAGACGTCAGGAATCAGCCGTTGCGCTTTAGTTTGCCAGTGCGCTTGGCGTAACGTTCTGCTAGATGAAAGATGTACTGGCCAAGCGGTATGAGAACCACGCCGCAGATCAGCAGTGGCCAGATATCGGGCCAGAGCATGCTGATCGTCGCCGGTTGCTGGACGTTATGCACCGGCACCCCCTGGATGCTCTGGCGCAGACCATCAAGCATGTAGGTCGTTGGCGTCACCTTCGAGAAGGCTTGCAGCCAGCCCGGCAACACCGTGACCGGGTAATAGACGCCGGAGACCAGCAACATGACGGCGCGAATGATGTAGGCCATCTGCGCGCCGCGCTCCGTGAAGAGCATCGGCAGCACGGCGGAGACCGTGCCCAGGCCGATCAGCGAGATACTGCCGGTCAGCAGGATCACCAGAGTCATGCCCCAGTTGGCCTGCGAAAGATCGAGGTGGAAGAACAGACCCAACACCACGAGTTGCAGCGCCGTCAGCAGCAGGCCATGCAGCAGCGCAAAGAGACAGGTGCCCAGCATATGCGTCAACCGCGAGACCGGCGCCATGAAGGTGTACTCAATCGTCCCTTCCCAGCGTTCCATCGTGACGGTTTCGGTCACGTTGTCGAAGACCACGCTCACATACGTCCAGACCGCTGTGCCGATGGCCAGATAGAGAATGAACTGGTTCACCTGCGCTGGTGTCAGATGCACGCTGGGGACCGTCGCAATGAAGGTGATGCTCAGCGCATTCACCACGTTGTAGACAATCCAGACCAGCTCCCACGCCCAATAGCGTTTGGTCAGATACCAGCCACGCTCGACGAACGCATAACTTTTATTGGCTTCGCGGCCCACGCTGCGGATCATGCCAACCAGCGGGCCGCCCGCGCTTTTCGTTTCTATCATGTATCAACCCTCCTGCCCTCTATCTCACGAACTCCTCACCTCTGCGCCTGGCTAGATGCCTGCGCCCGTTCTCCCCTCTCCTATGGGAGAGGGGCCGGGGGTGAGGTCTATTCGTCGTCATCTTCTTCTTCAGCTTCGTCTTCTTCCCAATCACGCCCGGTGTAGGTCATGAAGACTTCGGTGAGCGTTGCCTCGCGGTCGAGGCCCTGCTGCTCGGCAACGCGGCGTTTGAGCGCATCCGCCGTATCCAGCGCAACGATACGCCCGCCGTCAATGATGGCGATGCGGTCGCAGAGCGCCTCCGCCTCGTCCATGTCGTGCGTCGTCAGCAGGATGGTTGCATCATGTGTATCGCGGAGCTCGCGCACGAACACCTGCACATCCTGCTTGGAGCGCGGGTCCAGGCCGGTGGTCGGCTCGTCCAGCAGTAAGAGAATTGGCGCCGTCAGGAAGGCACGCGCAATCGCTACTTTCTGCTGCATGCCACGCGACATGTTCTCCAACGGCTGCCGGATGCGGTCTGGCTTGATGCCCAGCCGTGTCAGAATCTCGAAGACCTGCTGGCGCGCTTCGCCTGCCGGAATTCCATACAGTCGCGCGGAATAGAGCAGATTCTCCAGTGGGCTGAGCTTGCGGAAGAAGGCGGCTTCGACGCTGACACGATTGATGAGCCGCTGCACCGCGCGCTCCTCGGTGACGACGTTGTGGCCGAAGACCTCAACCGTTCCCTTATCAGGAATCAGCAAGGTGGAAATCAGCCGGATCAGGGTGGATTTCCCTGAACCATTCGAGCCGAGTACGCCCATGATTTCGCGCCGGTGAATCGTCAGCGTGATATCGTCCACCGCGCGCACGATCTTGTGCCCATGCTTCTGGGCGTCGCCGCGTCGGAACAGCCGCATACCGCCGCTTTTGACGAAATGCTTGGATACATGGTCAATCACCAGCGCATCATGCTGATCCAATTCTGCCAGTTCCTCAGCCGAGAGCAATGGCGTCTTGCGACCGGGAAGTTTGATCTCCGGTGGCTGAGTCAGCGATGATGGCACTGAAGGTGATGATTGCTCTAGCTCGTCTTTCAGAATTGCCACGCGAGGTTCTCCTCCCGGCAGCCGCGCCGGTGCTGCTTTGTTTTCGCTACATTTCACTACATCAAGATATCGGGACAAAGAGAGACAAAAAAATGGATCACGGGCTGCGATTTTCTATCGCGTGCCCATGATCCTGGGAACATCTGGTTCGTGTTGTCTGTTCGCTAGGTTCTCAGTACCCCCGTGGGGCCAAAGAGATCGCAAACCAACGCTCCCTGTGTGATGGGCACAATATGGCCACCGAAGACCACCCCGCCGGTGTGCGCGGGAAGCCGGCCACGGATCCGCTTGCGCATGGACCCGGTAGGCACGACGAGGCCAAAGATGGCGCAGATTGTGTTCTGGCTATTCATCTCATTCTCTCCTCGTCACGTGAAAGCGGAACCATGCAGCAGGTCACTCAACTGTGCCTGAACGTCTTGCTTCAGAGAGTATAGCTGGGAACGCTACACCTTGTCAACGTCCCTCCCCCTTTCGACACCAGATCATGCAGATTTCTGCACCTTCGTACAGGAAAGCGCACGCTGAAAACCAGCGTGAGCGAGCGGAGCGCAAGGATGGAACTTTTTCGTTTTCGTTGTGCATAGAAAAGGATGAGAAACGTTTCTTGCGGGCGGCTGGTGAAAGGGGAGACCGTGCGGATGGAGGATGAGCTGATTCGCAACGCTCAGCGCGGTGATACGGTCGCCTTTCAGGCACTCGTCGAACGCTATAGCGCGGTTGCCTGGCGGGTCGCGCGCGTATTGCTGCCAGAGCGACAGGCGGCGGAAGATGCGCTACAAGAAGCGTGGCTCGATGCCTGGCGCGGACTCCCCAGCTATTCCACTACGCGCCCGTTCCGTCCGTGGCTGCTGGCCGTCGTAGCGAACCGCTGTCGCATGACATACCGGCGGCGCTCGCTTGAAACCGTGCCACTGCTGCCGAAGCATGCGGAGATCGTTCCCGCGCCCACGAATGTCGAGGTGGACGCGCTTCGACGGGAACCTGATGATGAAGAGCTTATAGCGGCGCTGGCAACCCTGGCGGCGGAACAGCGCCGGGTATTGGAACTGCGCTTCTTCGCGGACCTTGATCTGGCGGAGATTGCGCTGGTCATGAGTATTCCGCTGGGGACGGTGAAATCACGATTGAACCGCGCGCTGGCAACCTTGCGCGCGAATATGACGGATGTGCTCGATGCTGGCAACGCTGGCAATGCAGACCACAGCAGGAAACAGACGGCTGCCTCGACCAGAGCAAACGCAGCAGCAAGAGGGGAGGAAACGGCATGATGAGCCATGATAAGCCTCGTGATGATCTTCATGATGGCGCGCTCGAAGCGCGGCTCCGCTTGCACTACCAGTCCTCATATGGGCCTCCTCCCAATCCTGCGCAGGTGTGGGAACAGGTAGAACAGCGGTTGGATCAACAGATGATCGCCGCTGATACGATTGAACTTGAAGAAAGAGAAGATAGACGAATGTTTGGTACGAAACCCGCCACTAGCACGCAGATCGGTGCTGCTGAGAACGCGCGACATTCAGCGCAACGTTCTGGTGGACGCTTGCGCACCATCGCCGCCATTGCCGCGACATTTCTGATACTAGCGATGGGCGGCTCGATCTTCGGATTGTTGGCGTCTCATCACGGGCAAAAGACAAGTCCGGCTGCCACTATCAATACCACACTGCCTATTCAGTTGGACGCGATAGGAGGAGTACAAATGCTCTCTGATAGCAATGGCTGGGCTATTGGAGACACGGCATTCCGCACAGAAAATCAAGCGGGAGTTATTCTGCATTTCGATGGCCAGCGCTGGACTGTGGTGAAGACTATTGCTCATGCGCAATTGAACTGCCTCGATATGCTTTCCTCAACCGAGGGATGGATTACGGGAGACTTCTACAGTGTCTCGCAAAGTGGGCAGGAGACCACCACAGGATCGTTGCTGCTGCATTACCAGCAGGGGCAGTGGGTGCAAGAACCCGCACCTATGCAAATTATGTTCTCCATTAAGATGGTAAATGCCCAGTTTGGCTGGGCAGTAGGGGCACCGATCACCCATGAGGGCGACCCGGACAACTGGAATGGCTACAGCCAAACGGCAGTCTACAATAACGGCACCTGGAAGATAGATAGCTCCTGGACAGAGGCTGGCACACCAGAAACGCTGCTCGACGCTGCCTTTTCCTCACCAACGGATGGGTGGGCGGCGCTCGCTGACAATACTACTGGCAGAACGGATTTTTGGCAGTACCGGAATGGTCACTGGACCAAGACGACCTTCTCGGTAGCGGATGGAGGCGTGTCCTTTGCGTTGCTCACTCCAACGAATGGCTGGGCGGCGCTGTGTGGTAGAGGTCCGGGCCACCCTGCGAGTCAAGGAGTGGCTGAGTTGGATTCGCAGGACAATGGGGTTCACCTGCTGCACTATGTTGGAACCGCCTGGACGCAGATCAGTCTGCCAGCGAAGTTAACATCACAGCCGTGCCAGTATATCAACGGATTCTCGTATTCGTCCTCGAACGATGGCTGGTTGACGGCAAGCATGGGTGATAGCAATCCGACGATCGTGTTGTTCCACGTTCATAATGGCGTCTGGACGGAAGTGAGGTATCCAGAGACTATAAGCACACTCTACGGATTCTCCATCGTAGCAGCCAATGACGTCTGGATGGGTGGCGACCTGAGTAGCGAAGCGAGCGGGAGCGGGACGGTCTTCATTGCACACTACGACAAGGGAGTGTGGACGATCTTTCAATGATTGTCTTGCCTGATCTTTAGGTTTAGTAGTGGGGCTATGAGGAATTTTCCCTATAGCCCCACTAATCTAGTTCAGGTCGGCCTTAGAAATCGCCAGCTTCTTCCGCCATACGCACGATGCGCGGCGTAAACTTGCCGATCACCTCGACAAGATCATCCTGCGCCGCGATGATCGCCTCGATGTCCTTGTATGCCTGCGGCGACTCGTCAATGCCACCACCCAGCAGCGTGATGCCGCGAGCCTTCAGGTAGGCGTCGCGGGTCGCCTTACTGATGCTGTTGATCGCCGCCGTCCGGCTCATCTTGCGTCCCGCGCCGTGCGAGGCGGAGTTGAGCGAGGCAGCGTCGCCCTTGCCACGCACGACGTAGCCAGCGTCGCCCATCGAGCCGGGGATGACGCCCAGCACACCGGGACCGGCGGGCGTCGCGCCCTTGCGGTGGACGATGGCCTCACTGCCGTTTGGCAACGTCTCGCGCCACGCAAAATTGTGATGGTTTTCCACATGCGCCATCTCTTCCAGTCCCGCCGCCCGCGCGACCTGATGATGGATGACATAGTGATTGGCCGAGGCAAAGCGCCCCGCCAGCTCCATCGCCAGCCAGTATTCTTGTCCCGCTTCGCTATCCAGTGGCAGCCAGGCCAGGTGCCGCAACGACTTATCCAGCTTGGGGTGCAGCTTCGTCGCAATCTCGGTATAGGTGTTGGCGATCTTCGCGCCGACACCACGCGAGCCGCTATGCGAGAGCAGCGCCAGATATTCGCCGGCCTTCAGCCCCAGCGCCTCGTCATCGCTATAGAGATGGAAGATGCCCCACTCGACGAAGTGGTTGCCGGTGCCGGAGGTGCCGAGTTGCTGCTGCCCTTTGGATTGCAGCGACTTGAGCAGCTTCAACTCGTTCCAGGCGGGATCGTCCAGCACCTCATGCTGCGGTAACTGGTTCTTCTCCCAGCCAACACCCATGCCAAAACGCGTGCGGTCCAGCAACGCCTGCTGGAAGTGCTGCGGACGCTCAGCCAGCGTTTGTGGCGAAGCGTCATAGACTGAGAGGCGCATGCGACAGGCGATATCTACGCCGACCGCGTAGGGAATGACGGCATTGTAGGTCGCCAGCACGCCGCCGATGGGCAGGCCGTAGCCCACATGCGCGTCCGGCATCAGCGCGCCAGCCGCCGCCACCGGCAGCCGCAACGCATTGCCCATTTGCGAGCGCGCGGCTGCGTCAATCTGGTCGGCACCCCAGACGCGATACTCCAGCGGCTGGTCGCGTAGCACATCTTCCGCTGGCTCAGCCTCAGCTTTTGCGCGGCGGATACACTCGCGCGCCAGTTCGCCCATCAGGCTATCGTCTACGAACCGTTCAGGCGCCTCGCGTACTTCGGCAAGCCGCGCGAGAATTTGCGCCTGCTCCAACCCCTGTTCTTCCAATACCTGTCCAGCGGCCTTCGCAATACCGATGATCTTGCCTTCAGGCCACCCCTGCGCCTTGAGAATCTTTCCGCTCAACATCTGTTCTCGGTTCCTTTTGTAGGTGCATGACAGACAGGAACATCTGCGTACCAGTTGTATCTGTGTGGCAGACAAGAATGTCTACCTTACCTGGTTATTGAATGTGCCTGCCCAATCGCACAATGTGGCACGCCTGCGCTACTCTACTTCGTCGCGCTCCGGCTCTGCCAGCGGCATCGCGCGCAGCAGCAGCCTGCGAATGTCTCGCTCATCCAGCAGCGAGAAGAGATAGGTTGCATCGCCCGCATAGTTTGCCTTGACCGCCAGCGCGAAGTCTTTCCGGGCGACGTTGCCATGCAGCCGCACCGCCTCGGCATAGGCCGCCAGCGGACCATGAAAGATCGCTTCGATGCGTTGCGCATCTGCCTCCACACGCGCCAGCAGTGCCGCTGCAATGGTCTGCGCCTCGCGCTGAAACTCATCCGGCAGGTTGACGACGAATGCCTCGAAGTCCTGTGACCCTTGTAGCAAGAGATCGCGGACATGCCCCGGCGTGACGCTGACGGCCAGTCGGTGCAGCGCAAGATATTCCAGCGTCTTCACCTTCACGCGCAGCCCGTTGGCGAAGCGCACCACCCAGCCCTCGATGCCGCTATACGTCTCCGCCAGCGGCACCAGCTCTGCAATGGATTGTGCCTGGAAACGTGCCACCAGCGGGAAACCGAATTCCTCTGCCAGCTTGGCAAGCTCGGCGTAGCCGTAGTCGTAGCCATCGAAACGGCGCGCGCCAATCAGATACAGCGCCTCGGTCGCGCCATACCGCAGCACCGGACCGTCGGTGTTGCCAGGATAGATGATCTCAAAGAGCAGAGTGATATCATCTGGCAAGCCGGATAGATCATGCTGCTCGTGCAGATGGCGCGTTGCCCATTGCGCCTGCGGGCTGCCGAAGCTGCCGCGCGTAGCGATTGCCGGACCGTCGGGCGTGCGATAGAGAATGCCCAGCGAACCGTCCATCTTCTCGGTAATCTCGCAGGGGCCGTCCGGCAGCGCCAGCAGTTGCGTCTCTGGTCGCTCATTGAGATTGAAGAACTTGGGAAAGGCGAGCGCGGCAATGGTCGCCGTCGGCCAATGCACGATCAATCCCCTGCTGGCCAGTTCCACATCGTTCCAGGTGCCAGCGTAGGTTGCGCGCTTTGTGTAGTTGAAGATCAACAGGTCGCCCTGCGCCACAACGCCAATATTGCCGAGCGCGCGATACGCCCGAACATCCGGGCCATATGTGCCCACAGCCTCCAAAATGCTCAGTACCCCAGGGTCCAACATCAATGTACCCTGCCTCCTACCGTCAGGCGTGCAGCAGCGGCCTTATCCGCCGTTGCGCCGCAGGCCGAAATCTTTCTTCTTGAGTTTCACTTTGTCGCAATCGGGATCATCCAGCGTGCGCCACCAGACGATGCCCTCGATATCCTGCTCCGCCAGGAATGCCCGCAGGCTGGCGAATGTACGCGGCTGCACATCCGGCAGGATGGTTGTGCCATGTGGAATGAGCATGTGGCGCTCGACCCGCTCTGGGTTGCCCTGCACCCTGGGGCCAATCAGCTCATAGGTGCCATCGGGCAGCGTTTCGCCAGCATACGCCAGCGCCTCTCGATGCCAGCGGTCGTCTGGACCATCGCCAACGGGCAGCCAGCCGGGCCAGTGCCCGGTTTTGGCGTCCGGCGCCTCCTGCGCTGGCTCGAATCCCGCTGGTGGCGTCTTCCCCTGTTTGGCGTCGTATCGCTTGTAGAGCTTGCCGTCGCGTATCATACAGGCGGTTCCGTCGTACTTCCTGGTTGGCACACCCTCGCCAGCAATCACCCATTCCGCGCCGGGAACGATCTCGTCGCGCACGAGGCGGTCGCCCTCATAATTGCGGGCAAACAGGCTGATGATCTTTTTCATTGGGTTGGTCCCTTCGCTTTCCAGATACGGCATACAAGCGATTACAAGGCAAAAGAAAAGCGCGAATGTCGTCTGACATTCGCGCCTGTCGCCTGCTAGAGCGAGCTACCGTCTCGCGTGTGGCATAGCAGATGCACCCCCGCAGCGACAGGCGTGGTTCCTGAGAAAATATCGGTTGTCTATACGCTGTCGAAGGGCGAGCATCTGCTACACCTCTCATTCCTACAAGTTTCTATCTGTTCTCAATGCGGCGCATCTGCTATGCCTGCGCCGCAACCGGACGCACTGTATCACATCAGTCGCCCACTGACAAGGGTCACTCTATGCTAGGAAGGCTAATCGCTTGCGCTTCCTGGCAAACATGTCTACAGTACCACCAGAGAACGAATTGTGCAGGGTAGTGGTATTGGGGACCGGGGAATAGACCATGCGATTATTGGTGGGGCAGCAGGCGCCGGACTTCGCCGTGCGTGATCTCTATGGGAACCGTGTCGCGCTGGAAGATTATCGCGGCGTCTGCCTGTTGCTCTCGTTTTATCGCTTCGCTGTGTGCCCCGTCTGCAATATTCGTATGTGGCGGCTTGCTCAGCATGTTGCGGAATATCAGCGGCGTGGCCTCTACTTCGTGGCGTGCATCGAATCTACCCCTGAGAACGCGCACTTCTATCTGGACCGGCATCAGCAGCCATTCCCAATGATTCCAGACCTCGGCGGCAATCTCTATCAGACCTATGGCATCGGCTCATCGCCGCTGAGGATATTGAAGGGCATGGCAGTTCACCCAGATATGTATTGGGAGGCCAATAAGCGACACCTCGGCGGCTGGAACATCTTTCGCTTCGATGGCAAGTTTGGCCGCCTGCCCGCAGACTTCCTGATCGGACCAGACGGGCGCATTTTACTGGCTTATTATGGGCGCGATCATGGTGATTTCTTGCCGCTGGAGCAGCTCGATCTATTCTTGCGTGCGGTGCCACCGGTGCAGCCGTTGCCCAGGCCGCTCTATAACGGGCAACCCATCCCCGCTTCCAGCACTGGCTCTATGGCTGGCCGGATCGGTGGAAACGCCTCGCAACCCTTGCGCTCGCGCCCATCGTCATCATCTCAACCCTTATCCTATCCGTCTTTTCCTTCCTCGCCGTCTCAGCCTCCCTCCCGTTCCGGAATATCCGGGGGACGTTTTGCGCCGCCGCACCTGGAACAAGCGCCTGCTGAGAGCCAGAGACCTCACCCCCAGCCCCTCTCCTATGAGGAGAGGGGAGATCGGGCGAAGTGATCCAACCAGGCGGGGATGGGGGTTAACTTCCCACTCCCACGGCCACGCGCTCCACAGCGCGCACCGGCGTCAGTTCGATGATGGCGTTGTAGTCTGGCACACCAGCGGCGACATCGCAGACGCGGCGGCGAATCAGCGCATTACACTCCGGCCAGAATGCCTGGACACTGCGCGGCTGAATGCGGTCCACCCGCACGCGGAACTCCATGCTGGCGCCGTTGTCACTCTTCGCCAGCACGCGGTCGCCAGTGGCGACGCCAAGCGCGGCGGCGTCTTCGGCGGAGATGAGGAGCGCATCGCGGCTGGCGCCGGTTATCACATCTTTCTTCGCGTGAATCAGGCTATTGAACTGCTTGCCGCGCCGTGTCGAAAGCACGAACTTACCCTCCGGCAAATCCAGTTCGGGCGGCGTCAATGCGGAGAAGTGGCCCTTCTTATCCGGCGTCTGGAACTCGCCGTTGGCGTAGAGATAGCGCCCGCCGTACTGCACCTGATCGCCCTTCTTGCGTAGTCGCTCAATGCCCGCATAGTTTGGCATGACACGGGCAATCTCATCGCGGATTTCCTGGGCATTCTTGAAGGTGATGCGCTCGCGCTGCTCCGGATGGACACGCCCCGCGAGGTCCGTGAAGATTTCCCACTCGCAGCGCGCCTCACCGATATGCGGGCCGGGAATCTGTGGCGAGAAGATGATGCGGCGCTCGGTGCTGGTCTCCGTGCCGCCGCCGCGCTGCTCATAGCGGGTCTGCGCTGGCAGCAGCACCACCGTCTCCGCCGGGTCCACCAGCATTTGTGTCGTCACGTAGATATCCTGATGGACGCGCAGCGCCGGTTTGCCCAGCGCCTCGCGCACATACGCAGGATCAGGCAGGATTTCCAGGAAGTTGCCGCCGCTGCAATAGAAGACATCCAGATCGCCATCGGCGCAGGCGTCAATCATCTCCACGGCGCGCATGCCCACCCAATCCGGCACGGTAAAACCCCAGAGGTCGCTGAACTGCGCGCTGGTCTCCGCATTGATTGCCACGCCGCCAGGGAAGTTATTCGGCACCGCGCCAACCTCCGCGCCGCCCTGTACGCCGCTATGCCCACGAATCGGCACCACGCCGCAATGTTCTTTGCCCAGCCAGCCCTGCGACAGCGCCAGATTGACGATAGCCTTCACCGTCTGCACGCCGAAGGTGTGCTGTGTGACACCCATGCTCCAGACGAGAATGCCGGTGGGGGCCGCATGAACTGTCTCTGCGAAGCGTTTCATCTCGTCGCGGCTGGCGCCGCTGGAACGTTCCAGCATCTCCCAGTCTTGTGCCGCCAGCGTTGCCACCAGTTCATCCCAACCGACGGTGTGCTGTTCGATGAATTCATGGTCTACCCAATCCTGTTCGATCAGGTATTTGAGCGTGCCGTTGAGGAAAGCCAGGTCGCCTCCGGTGTTGATCTGATAGAACTCGTCCATCAGCTTGGTGCCCATCACCGCGCTATCCGGCACCGACGGCACCCAGTAGCGCACCATCCCCGGCTCTCTATACGGATTGATAACTGCCAATTTAGCGCCCTGCTGCTTGGCATAGTAGAGATATTTGGTCGTGACCGGCTGATTGTTGGCGACGTTGCTGCCGATGAAGACCAGCAGATCCGAGCCGATCCAGTCTTTATAGGAGACGGAGGACGCGCCGACACCAACCGTCTGCTTCAGGCCGACGGTGCTGGGCGAATGGCAGACACGAGCGGCGTTGTCTATGTGATTGGTGCCGATGTAGCGCGCCGCCTTCTGCGCCGCGTAGTAGACCTCGTTGGTCAACCCGCGTGAGGTGAGGTAGAAGGCGATGCGTTTGGGGTCGGTATCGCGCATGCGGTCGGCAATCAGGTTGAGCGCCTCATCCCAGGTGACGCGCGTGAAGCCAGAGTCACCACGATGGCGCACCATCGGATACGGCAGGCGGCCCAGGTTGCGCAGGTCGGCGCTGGAGAGCTTGCGCAGACCATCCAGGTCGTCGCGCAGGCGTTCCCAGGGCATTGCGCTCATCGTGTTCAGTTTAAGCAGATTGAGGCGCACCGTGCAGAGATGCACGCCGTCCATCGTCCAGTCGCGCATGCCGGTGGTGCCGAGCGCGCAGCCATCGCAGCAGCCGTTATTGAGGATATTCCAGGCGTAGAGCGGATGGCGGCGGTTCTCCCAAGCTGTCTTGAAAATCTCAGTGAAGTGATGCGGCTTGGTCTCGCCGAGGCCAAACGGCTTCCAATCCGCCCAGAGCGAGGGGGATATCAGTTTCTTTGCCATCGTGCCATCACCTCGATGTTTCGTGGGCAGCGCGTCTTCATCGGCGCCTGACCCGGCTTGTAGCCCGGCTACACACCTACAAGGGAATGTTGCCGTGTTTCTTCGGCGGATTGGTGTCGCGCTTGTTCTTCAGCATTTCCAGCGCGACGATCAGCTTTTCGCGCGTGTGGCGCGGCTCGATCACCTCATCTATATAGCCGCGTCCGGCGGCGACGTAGGGATTGGCGAACTTCTCTGTATAATAGTTTACCAATTCCTGGCGTTTTGCTTCCGGGTCTTCGGCGTGTTCGATCTCGTCTTTGAAGATGATATTGACCGCGCCGTCCACGCCCATCACGGCGATTTCAGCGGTCGGCCAGGCGTAGTTGATGTCACCGCGCACATGCTTGCTGCTCATCACATCGTAGGCACCACCGTAGGCCTTGCGCGTGATGACCGTCACCTTCGGCACTGTCGCCTCGCAGTAGGCGTAGAGCAGCTTCGCGCCGTGACGGATAATACCGCCATGCTCCTGCGCGACGCCAGGAAGGAAGCCAGGCACGTCTTCCAGCGTGACGATGGGAATGTTGAAGCAATCGCAGAAGCGCACAAAGCGTGCGCCTTTGTCGGAGGCGTCAATATCGAGGACACCGGCCAGAATGGAGGGTTGCTGCGCGACGATGCCGACTGAACGGCCATCGAGCCGCGCAAAGCCGACGATGATATTCTTCGCCCAATCTTCATGGACCTCGAAGAAGGAGTTGCGGTCCACGACGCGCCGGATGACCTCTTTCATATCGTAAGGATGGTTGGGGTTATCGGGTACGATATCGTCGAGCATCTCTTCGGCGCGATTGATTGGGTCGTTGGAGGCGATCACCGGCGCATCATCCATGTTGTTAGTGGGGAGGTAGCTCAGCAACGTGCGGATGCCTTGCAGACATTCGGCCTCGCTAGTCATGGCGAAGTGCGCGACGCCGCTGGTACCGCTGTGGATGCCCGCGCCTCCCAACTCCTCGAAGGTCACTTCCTCATGCGTCACCGTCTTGACCACGTTCGGGCCGGTAATGAACATATGACTGGTGCCTTCTACCATGAAGATGAAGTCGGTGAGGGCGGGGGAATAGACGGAGCCACCAGCACATGGCCCCATGATGGCGGAAATTTGCGGCACGACGCCGCTCGCCAGCGTATTGCGCAGGAAGATGTCGGCATACGCGCCGAGGCTGACTACGCCCTCCTGGATGCGCGCGCCGCCGGAATCGTTGAGGCCGATCACCGGCGCGCCATTCTTCATGGCGTGGTCGAGAATCTTGCAGATTTTTTCAGCGTGCGCCTCGGAGAGTGAGCCGCCGAAGACGGTGAAATCTTGCGAGAAGACGTAGACGAGCCGCCCATCAATCTTGCCATAGCCGGTGACGACGCCATCGCCGGGAATCTTCTGGTCGGCGAGGCCGAAGTCGGTGGTGCGATGGGTGGCGAACATGTCCAGTTCTTGAAAAGTGCCAGGGTCGAGCAGCAGATCGAGCCGCTCACGCGCGGTGAGTTTGCCCTTTTTGTGTTGCGCCTCGATACGTTTCTTGCCGCCACCCAGCAGCGCCTGTTCGCGCAACTGATGCAGTTCTTCGAGCTTCTCGCGTGTCGTCTTCATTGACGTATCTCACTCCGCCTGTTCTGTACTATCCGTATTGCTATGAGCGTTGCCCGCGCTTCTTTTCTCACTTCGTGCGTTGATAAGGAGCGCAAAGCTTTGCCATTTTTGCCGCAATTTCAATTTTTGCGCTGGATCAATTCCAGCAGCACGCCGTTGGTGCCTTTGGGATGGAGGAAAATGCCGCGCCCCTCGGCGGTTGGCCGTGGCGATGTATCGAGAACTGCCGCGCCGGCCTCCTGCAATTCGCGGAGCGCGCGGTCAATATCCTCCACTTCGAGGCAGATATGGTGCAGCCCCTCGCCGCGCTTCTCCAGGAAACGGGCGATGCCGCTTTCACTCCCTAGCGGTTCGAGCAGCTCGATCTCGCTGCCACCGGGACCCCCAAGCGGCAGAAACGCAATTTTGACACTCTCGCTGGGGAAATCCAGCACACGCGAGGGCGCGATGCCCAGCGTATCGCGATAGAAACGCAACGCCGTTTCCAGGTCACGCACGACAATCGCCACATGGTCAATGCGTTTGACGCCCCCAGTCAACCCCGTCGTCATATGACCGGCACCCTCTCGCATCCTCTCATTGCAGTCTCTTTTTTTTGCGGTCTCCTGGGTATCCTACGACCGGAATACGCAGAGCGTCAACAGGAATTGGCCGGAACCGCCCAGAAATCGTCACGTAGACCAGCGCACATCTGCCGCAAATGGACGATTGATCGTTTGCGTGAGAAATGCGGTGAAGCGCAGCGGGCCAATGGGATAGATCGCTGGTAACGTATCGAAAGCCGCACCCCGGATGTTTTGGTGAGTCACGGTGGTCGCTGATGATGCGACCGGCAGCGCGACGATCATCTGGTCGCCCCGGTGGAGCGCAGTCGCCGCGCACGTCGTTGTTATCGCCGCTTGCGAGGTTTGTGATGCCACCGGAGTCGTGAACTGGTAATTGTAGAGCATGCGCGGAGAAGGGAAAGCCGTGCGTTCGATGGTCCAGCGTGTGACGGCCAGCGTCTTATCTTGCACTCTCATCGTCGTAGCGGCCTGCATTTGTGGCGCTGTCGCGTTGGGTGTCACGATATAGAGGTGGAACGGTTGACCACCGAGGCGTGGCGGCTGCGCCACCAACGTCGCCGTGGCAAACTGATGCAGCAGCGCATCGAGGTCGCTGGCATAGGGGCCGATAAGATATACGGCGGGTCCAGTTCCCGACGCTGGCAGCGTCAGGCAATCATCGTAGCCAAAGACGGTGGTGGGAGTGCGCAGAGTGGCGCTGAGATAGCTCATTGCAGGCTGTATGTTCCCGTCCATGCTGATGAAAAGCCGGGGGATGTGTCGCTGCTGCGCCAGAGTATCCGCCTGATGGACGGCATTCCAGAGCGAGTTCAGGTCATTGGTGTAGGAGAGCGCGCTTTGAATTGTCCGGTCATCGAAGCTGCCGCCGGTCGTCTCGATCAGCGACGCGCTTGTACCCAGAAATTGACCGGTGATGAGCAGCGCGCTCATAAGCAGGACGCCGATCTGCGTTGCCAACCCCCAATTGTGGCGCAGGTTGCGCATGAGCAAAACACTCTCATCCACCGCCAGACCCATCAGGATGAATGGTCCTGGCAGGAAGACCAGCAGATATTGCATATGCAGGTCAACCGAGTGATGAATAAGAGCGATAAACGGCACAACCTGCCAGACCAGCAGCAACACGAGCGCAGCTCGCTCTGGATTGCGGCTGAAGCGTTGCCAGGAGGCCCAGACACGCCACATACGCCGCCAGCGATCAGCCGTGGCTCCGGCAGGTGTTGTCTCTTGCCTATCCAGCCCATCTTGCCTATCCTGCTCACGCGGGCGCACGAGACGCATGATGGCGACCAGTAGACCCGCTATCAGCAAGACATCGAGACAATAGCCCAGTATGGTCATCCCTACGGGCAGGATGCCGGTGAAGGGGAAGAGCATCACCCTGTAGAAGCCAAGCACCTGCCCATCGGTATGCGACGGCAGGCGCAGGAAGGCGAGCGTCTCGTTCACATCGGCAAAATTGGTCAGCAGTTGCAGCAAGAGATAGGGAAAGAACAGGACGATGAGCGCGCCCGCAGCGAAGACCAGATCGCGCCAGCGCAGCGTTCGCGGCGCAACCAGCAATGCCAGCGCCAACATGAGGCCGGGCGCCACAATGGAAGACGGGTCCAGTTGATAGAGAATCGCCAGCAGCGCCACCGCTGGCGCAAACCAGCCGTGCTTGCGTTCGACGGCGCCACGATAAACCGCAATGAGAAAGAGCAACAAGAAAAATGTGAGCAGGTCTGGCTGCCAGATGCCACGGCTATAGCGCAACACCACCCAGTTGGTCGCATAGAGCAATCCCGCCATCAGCGCCGGCAGGCGGCCAAAGTAGCGCCTGGTGAAGAGATAGGTCAATCCGGCAGCGGCGGTCGTCAGCAGCGAAACGATGATGGCTGCGCCGAGCGGATTGGCGCTGATGGCAGCGGCAGGGAGCAGCAGATAGGTAAAAAAGGGCGCGTGCAACGTGCCAATAGATGCCTGATTACTACTCAGCGGTATCAGACCGTGGGTGAAGGTGTCGCGGGCGAGTTGGAAGAGATTGGCCTGGTCGGAATCGAACTCGAAGGTTTGCAAGCGAAAGAACCGCAGGAACGCCGCCACCGCCAGCACGAGATAGAGCGACCAACCAGTGAACCAACGCTCTGCCGTATCCTTCATGGAAAACCTTGTGCCCTGTGTGCCCTATACGCCCTGTTCTTCATACTCTCAATCTGCCAGTGCGTCCACCAGCGCGCCGAGGAACAGCTCCACATCCGTCACCAGCCCTAGCGCCTGTGCAGTGCCACGGTCCGCCAGCTTCGTCACGACGGCGGGATTGATGTCTACGACGATGCTGCGCACGGTGGCTGGCATGAGATTACCAGTGGCAATGGCATGCAACATCGAGGCCGCCATCAACGCCACCTCCACGCCGCGCATCGCCTCGCGCATGCGGCCCTGCGCCACCATCGAATCGGTGATGACGCCCGGCATCGGCCCATCGTCACGGATTGAACCTGCAAGCACCAGCTCGACATTGTGTTCCAGCGCCGCCGCAATGATGCCGTCGCCCAGCAGCCCGCGTTCGTGCGCCACCGCCAGCGATCCCGCTGCGCGCACTGTGTTAATCGCACGCAGATGATTGCGGTGCCCATGCTCCACCGGCTGGCCTGTTTCCAGGCTAATGCCGAGCGATGTGCCGAAGAGCGCCGCCTCCACATCATGGGTGACGATGGCGTTGCCGCCGAAGATTACCTGCACGTAACCGCGCCGGATCAGTGTGGCAACATGCTGGCGCGCTGCGGTATGCACCACTGCCGGTCCCAGCACAAAAAGTATTTTGCCGTTGTGTGCGCGTGCCTCACGCATCGTCTGCGCCACCTCATGAATCGCCAGCGCCTTGACGCGCTCTGACGAGACAGGACTCTGCATGAAGCTGAATGCTTCGTGATGACGTGGCCGTTCGAGAGGTTCAACCTTTACGCCATCGAAGCCAACCACCACTTCGTCACCAATGCGCACGTCGTGCATCGGGCAGGCGTAGACCCTGTTTGCTGCGCGGTCCACCTTGATCGCTACATCCATCTCGATATTCTCGACGGTGAGCCACTGTCCGGCGACGCGCGCCTGGGTGGGCATGTTCGTCGTGGAGTAGAAATCATCCGGCAGCACGCCATCCTGCGTGACGAAAGCGGTTGCGGCGTCGTGTTCGGCGGCGAGCGTTGCACCCAGCTTTTGCAGTTCGCCTAGCAGCGCCGCTAGTTGTTCGTCGCTCTCCGCGACCACCTCGATGCGCGCGTAGCTCGGCTCGGTCTCGCTGCCACCCACCTGCATCCCGCGCACGATGAACCGCGCGCCCGCGTCCTCGATGGTTCCCCACACGCGCGGCAGGATGTACGAATCTATGATATGTCCCCGTAGCTCGATCTCAGCGCTTGCCATTGCTATTGCGACCTCCCCTGCCACTCTATCACATCGGCCTTCTTGCACACGGAAACTAGCACGATGAATCCTTCATTGAGAATGTCGCACGCGATGGCATCTTGCCCTGGGCGCAAGGACCTTTGCCGGAGGTGCTGCGCCCGGTTAGTCGTGGCCCCGATGACTTTTGAGACGTTCCGCCAATGCAGATGTGTGCCGGTCTATCTCTCGCTCGTCGTCGGCAGTTCCGAAGACAGCAGTCGCAACAACCTGCCCTTGATATATCCAGTACAGCCGAGGCAACTGCCCTTCTACCCACTCCTCTCTCTGGTCGTTGTCATCACGCCCAATTGGCGTGGGAGGTGATTTCCCCGGCCATTGGGCGGCCCACAAGGCGATCCGCAAATCTGGATCATACTGGTTCAGGCTCTCGACCACCAGTGCAAGCACCGTGCGCGCCCGGTCCATATCTCCATCTATGAAGAACACGAGGGAGGCAGGCTCAGTGGATTCCATGAAGGTGGAGGCATCCCATTGGTCGTAGTAGAACCATCCTGCGCGCGCATTGTCGTCGCCAAGCGCCTCGCGGAGTTCTGAATCCTGCTGTTGCAGTGTGTTCTCTCGAACGGTCATCCGGTAGAATGTCCCATCGGACACCTTTGCCATCACCCATTGACTGCTCTCCTCCGGAGAAGGATCGCCATAGAGATCATGGTTCGCTACTGCGATCCGCTCGGCCACCTCCTCCGCCCAGGCCTCGACTGCTCCGGTTGACGACCCGATGGGACTACCTGTCAGAGCATAGATCACGCCATCGAGTATCTTGTCGGCCAGCCGTGGACGCGCCAGGCACAATGGCGCCCCAGCCATGAGGAGGATACGAGCAATATGTTCAGCGTTACTTACCATGCCTTGAAAAATATCATGATAGGCTGCGAGCAGTTGCTCATTTGTGATAGCCTCATCGCCCGTGCGTGCCCTGGCAATAAGTTCCGCAAAGCGTGCTTTGGATAACCCTTTGTCATTCATTACTTGACTTGCCCCACATTCGATTGCATCCCCAATGCCCTCTTAGAGACATACATACAATACATGACTACCACACGGTAGCCTTGTATTTTCTTTTGGGCGAAACTCAATTGTCTGATGGGTAAACCATCCCTTTAGAGGGTACTCCCAGCAGGATTCAAACCCGAGATACCTACCTTGAAAGGGTAATGTCGCCCGGTGGTTGGATATCAACTTGCGCCGAGGTGAAGCAGGTAGTGCGCGCAGAGAATGGCCAGCAGCGGAAGCATCCCAATCAACAGGGCGCTATGGAACCATTTACGCGCGCCCCACTCACCCAGCACCATAAATGCTGGGAAGAGCATCAGCATATAGCGCCCATTGCTGCTTACAATGAGGGTGGGGTCACTGGTGGTGAACATGAACAGGTAGAGGAAGAAGACGAGCGAGTATGCCGTGTAGGTAAACGGCAGCTTCCGCCAGATCACTACGACCAAGCTGATAAAGAAGAGGGTGATAGCGAGGTTGAGGACGAAGTGTACAGCCCGGAGTGAGCCAGAGGAACCGAGCTGAGTTATTCCGCCAAACATCTCTCCAGGGATCTGCCAGGGCAACGTGAATGTTTGACGCCAGTCAGCGCTCTTGACGTGCGAGAACGCCAGAGGATCATGGAAGGTCAGGGCCAGATACAGGCAGTAAGCGCCGACGCCTGCCAAAATCAAAAGGCTCGCCAGCGCCTGATACCACCGAGATATGCCTGCACGCCAGGCCAGATAGAACTCGACAGCGAAGGGAACTAGCAGCAACAATCCCGTTGACCGCGTGGCGGCGGCTAGCCCGCCCATGAGACCAGCAAGCAACCACTTATGATGGCGGATAAAGACAAAGGCTGTTATGGAAAGGCAAAGGAAGAGCGATTCAGTGTAGGGAGCGAATGTGAAAAAGGCAGTCGGAAACACCGCCAGGTAGAGCGCGCTACGGTATGCTACGTCAGGGCCAATCTCACGCTCTGCAAGGTAGCGAAGAGCAACGAGCGCGCCGAAGAAGGCAAGATTCGAGACCACCAGGAGCGCGACCTCGTAGTTGCCACCAAAGACCGGCCCGAGCAGGTGTCCCAGGAGCGGATAGAACGGCCAGAAGTTCGTGTGCCAGGCGACGCCATATCCATTCTGGGCGATGGAGATGTAGTAGCCTGCATCAAGTGTGACCCACTGGTTCAGCGCCCCTTTGATGGAGAGCAGGCGGCCTCCTTTGGTGAGCAACGTTGGCACGAGAAGCGTGAGGAGGAGAAAGACGATACGGGTCAGCACCCAAATGTGGGCGGCGTCCAGCACAATGCGACCAGAACGCGAAGAGGTCCACTCTTTGAACCGCAGCCACGCCTTCCGCTGGGCATCCCATCGGGAGCGTGGCCCCTCGCCGCTCACTACTGTTTCGGTTGCTGTCCTACTCCTGACCTGATTCATACGCGCCATCTACTCCCGTACAGGTGTTTCCTGGTTACTCAGTCGCCCGTTTGGTGTTGTGTGGTGTCATGCGGAGCATTCTTGCTAATTCAACGCTCGTCCATTGAGGGAGTAACGAGCCTGAACCTAGTGCCACCTCATGTCATATGAGCAAGATGACCACAGGTAGTGTACCCGTAACCAGTAGCACAGCTCGAGCTGGACAACCCTATTGGTGGGCTAGCGGGGATGAAGATGCAATTGATGGAAAGAAACCTGTTGACCTGATGGTTTGATGATCTGCCTATGCTTTGGATGGTACCCCCAGCGGGATTCGAACCCGCGATCTCCACCTTGAAAGGGTGATGTCCTAGGCCGCTAGACGATGGGGGCAGGACCGGCAGCCATCAGCGCAATCGCGTATGCAATTGGCATTCATTCCAATCTCTTAGTCGGGATTCGGCTACCGGCAAGTAGTGTACGTTGCGCAGGGCTGCCGTGTCAAGCGGCAGCCATCACGTCATCATCTTTAGCACATATCTCATCACGAGCTGCGCAGGCGAACCAGCGCCGGAAGGGGCGCCAGCAGGGCAACCTCGTCTCCTGGCACAAGGACCGTATCAGCGGCAGGGAAGATCGTTGCGGAGCCCGCACGACGCAGGCCGATCACCTGCGCCTGTTGCGCGCGCAGGTCACCAATGCGCTTGCCCGCCAGCGCATCCTTCGGCGCCAGCACATGTTCATCGAGCGCATAGAGACCAGCGGACCCGGGGAACGCATGGCTGATGCCGCCAATCTCTGCTGCCGCCGCCAGCGTGGGACTGGATAGGTCGGAAGTGCTATACGCCGTATGGATGCCGAAGAGATAGGGGAGCTTCTGCGCCAGCGCACCACTGAAGACCCGCAGGACGACATGAACATCTGCACAGAGATGGCGCGCTTCCAGGCCGATTTGCAGGTTGGTCAGGTCATCCGAGGTGACGGCGGCAATCGTCATCGCGTGGTCAATGCCCGCCTCTTTGAGAACGCTCTCTTTGCGCGCGTCGCCACGAATGTAGGTGATGCCAGGGAGGTTGATCGCCTGCTCGGTGAAGGTGGCATGCTCGTCGTCATCCTCGTCTCGATGAATCACCACGATGGGCAGCCGCCACTGTGCCAGCCAGCGCACGACGCGATAGCCCACTTTGCCGAAGCCGCAGATGATGATGCGGTCGCGTTGGGGCGTGGGCGCCAGCGGCACGGGATAGGTCGCGCTCGAATCTGTGGCGAGGCCGGCGGTGCGCAAGGCTTCCAGCGCGCGGATTTGCCCGATGATCGTCAGTTTCTCGCCCGCCGCCAGCGAGTGCTGGGGTGTGTATTTGATCGCGCGCCCGCTGCCATTGATGAGCGAGAGGATGCGCACGTTGTAGGTGTCTTCGAGTGACTGCGCCGTACTCGCTGGCGCGTTTTTGGCAGGCACAATGAACTGCGCGACGCCCAGCAACTCGTTGCCCAGCGGCAATACATGTTCGATGTCGCGGCTGAGCGTTGCCGCTGCGAAGGTAGGCGCCGCCAAAGCGGAGGAACTGAACGCCGTATGCGGGCCGAAGCTGCGTTCCAGCCCGCGATCAAAGTCCTCGTTGAAGGCGCGCAAGATCACACGAATGTCGTCGCGTTCGGCGCGCGCCGCCAGGGCAATCTCAACATCGGTGAGGTCGCCATCAATGCAGGCGATCACGGCGCGGGCGCTGGAAATGCCAGCTTTGCGCAGCACGCGCGCCTCCTGCGCCTCGCCCACGACCACTGGCACGCGCATATCTATCGCGCGCGGCACCATCTCGCTCTGGAAGTTGCGCTCGATCACTACCACCTGTGTGCCGGACTCCACCAGCCGCGTAATGACACGCAAGCCCATGCGCCCAAGCCCGCAGACGATGACATGGTTGTGGCAGACGGCAGCATAGCCAAGTTGCCGTACCTCCGGCGCGCGTTTGCTGAGCAGGGCGCGCACGGTATTCAGCACGCTCTGGATGAAGAGGACGGAGAACAGCACATTGAAAATGAAGAGACCAGCGGCCAGGCGGTCCTGCTGTCCGCTGAGCGCATTTTGCAACGTCAGCAGCTTAAAACTATCCGCCAGCGCAGAGACGATATCTTCATGCGCGTGCGTGGTGAAGAACCAGACATCGAAGACGAGAACGGCGGCCAGCAAGGTCAGCGCGATCATTGCTTCGGCGATCAGCGTGCCACGCCCGTAGAGATTGGCGCGGATACGGCTCCAGAGTGCGTACCGCTGCCTGGGAACTATCAATGGCTCGGCGTGAAGGGGTGCGGTGACTGCGTTGTTGACCATCGTCGCGTTTTGGGTTGCCGGCGTGGCCTGTGACATAGATTCCTCACTTTTTGGAGAGAACAAGACCCGCGTTCAATCAGCCCGAATGATGTCTATACGTTGCCGAGTAATCAGCGGTTGCTTTTTGCTGGAGAATGAGGCATTGCGGACAACACTCCCCGCTAGATGATAGCGAAAGCCGGTTGTTCGGCGCAATATGGATGAGGCAGCAGTATCATGTAGTGGTAGCAGCGCATCGCAAGTTACGGGAGCAGGGTAATCCTGCGGAAGTGAGGCATGGATATTAATGGAAAACGAGCAGTGGGAGTATCATATTGCGCTTCTGGAAGCCGACGCCAGGCAAGAGCAGGCGTTTCTTGCAGAGCGCTGGCCCAGCGTGAAATTCCCTATCTATGCATCAGAGGCATTGATTCCACAGTAGAATGAGTTCGGCAAACAAAGGTGGCAACTTGTGTCACTTCAGCCAGTAGTAATGGGAGTCAATGGCGATATCTACATTTCCAACCCATACAGATTACCCGGCGTCACGTGGTGGTCATCAACATATCTTTGCTCATTCAAGCGCCCTCTGCCGGATGAGAAATGAGGTGCGGTCTCTAGAGGTAGCAGAGACCTCGCCTCAAAGATTATTCGTCAGATTATTCGGCGACCGGCTGCTCCTCCGCGAAGAGCGTCAGGTGAACGACGGCATCGCCATATACCAGACCGGCGCCCGTGACTTCTTTGCCGGTCACACGCACGTCCTGCCCCAGACCAGGAGAGCGATAGCCGCTCAGCTTCGCCGTGCGCGCCTGCTCTAAGAAATGTTCCCCGGCAGCCGCATCCAGTGTGCCGGTCGCCTCGCTGGATTTCTCAGATTGCTCTGCGTCCAGAGCGTCGAGCGCATAGCTGCGGGCGAGCTTCTCCCAATACGCCAGCGCCAGCGCCTCGTCCTCGAAGACCTCAGCGCCGACGATCTTGTTCCCGATGGCGACGATGAAGCCAAGCGCACCGTCGGGCCGTGGTAGCGCCGCCACCGTCTGCGCCAGTTGTTCCGCGCGCACCGGCTCACGGTAGAGCGCCCGCATCGCATGCGTCGGCGAGTGCGAGCCGGTCTTTGCCATGCGCGCCGACACTTCGCCCCAGACCATCCCCTGATCTGATTGGTAGCCACCGCCAGCGGCGAGCGTCGTCGAGACCGATTTCATGTGTTGCTTGCGCAGCCCAGCGTAGGCTGCGTCTTCGGTGGCGAAGGCCTGCGCCCGCCCCATTCGCGCCAGTTCCATGCTGCGCCGCTGAAGCGGTTGCGCGGTTTGTGATTGTTGGTCACTGCCTGCTCCAGTTGCTTCAGTTGTCTCACGTGCCTCATACGCTGGATTCCAGCGGCCCCGTTCCACGCAGGTGACGGGCAGATGCGACACGGTTTTCGCCGCTACCAGAATCGTCGCATTCAGCACGCGGTTTTGCAGGCCGCCCACCACCTGCTCGCCGCTCAACATCACGATGGGTGTCTCCGCCGTACTGGTCGCCTGGAGTTCCGGCACCGTCGCCTGTTGCTGCTCGGTGATGGTCAGCAATCCCTGTTGCAGCGCATCCGCCAGCGGCAGGAATCCCGTCTGTTTGACAATCTGTTCATTGGCTGGGAAGAGCGGAATGATGCTGAGCAATCCCTGCTGCATTGCCGTCCCTGCCCGCATGTTCCCCAGCAAGTTCTGCACAATCGTTGCGGCTGCCGCCGTCTCGTCGTCGCCCGTCGTTAGCGTGTGTTCTGTTGGCATTGCATGCCAGGCCTTTCCCCCGGACGCACTGCTGGCGCCAGGATGAATCAGAAAAAACGGACACCTGCCTCTCTGCCGCCACGCATGAGGCTTTTTGCATTCCTCTGTAGCTATACAGCAGCTATCTCGCTCAGCGGAAAGCGCCGCATGCGTGGCATCAAAGTGTTATTGTGGATATGGTGAATACGTTTGCTCGCCAGCCTGGGTTACGTAGGTGACGGGTGATGTGAGGTCTGAAGAGATTAGACCTCAACGATCAACGGCAGAATCATCGGGCGGCGCTTCAGCTTCTCATAGATGAACTCGCTGAGCGTGTCGCGCACCTTGTTTCTGACGAACCCCCAATCGGCGCTGCGGTTGCGATTGCGGTTCTGGCTGTGAACATGGAAGGCCTGGATGACCTTGTTGCGCGCCGCGCCCATCAGCGCCTCAGATTCGCGCTCATAGACGAAGCCGCGCGTCATGATATCCGGCCCCGCCAGGATTTCGCCGCTCTCGCTATCCACCGTCATCACCACCATCAGAATGCCATCGCGTGAGAGCAACTGGCGGTCGCGCAGCACCACCTGCCCGACATCACCGACGCCCAGCCCATCCACATAAACATTGCCGCTGGGTAGATGTTCGACAATTGAGATGCCACCCTCAGCCGAGGCCTCGATGATATCGCCGTCCTGCGCGACGATAGTGTTTTCCGCTGGAATGCCCATACTCTGCGCCACCCGCGCGTGCTGCACCAGCATGCGATACTCGCCATGCACCGGCACGACATAGCGCGGGCGCAGCAGCGCCAGCATCAGTTTGATCTCTTCGCGGCTGCCGTGGCCGGAGACATGAACCTGCGCCCGCCCCTGATAGAAGACATCGGCGCCTTGTCGCAGCAGATTATCAATATTCCGCGAGACGGCTTTCTCGTTGCCGACAATCGGCGTAGAACTGAGGATCACTGTGTCACCAGGGATCACCTGGATGAAGCGATGGTCGCCGCTGGCAATCTTGGTCAGCGCGGAGGTTGGCTCGCCCTGGCTGCCGGTACAGACGATAACGAGTTCACTGGGCGGGATATGGTTGATGGCTTCGACGGCCACCAGCGTGCCAGTTGGCACATGCAGATAGCCCAACTCAATCGCCATCTGCGTATTGTTGACCATCGAGCGGCCAACCAGTGCGACTTTCCGCTGATGCTTGACGGCCAGATCAACCGCCAGTTGCACCCGCGAGATCAGCGAGGCGAAGGTCGCGATGATGATGCGTCCCTTTGCCTGGCTGAAGAGCGTGTCGAGGGTATCGGTGATGACCGATTCAGATGGCGTATAGCCCGGCGATTCGACGCGGGTGGAGTCGCCGCAGAGGACGAGAACGCCTTCGTCGCCAAGCCGCGCGAAGCCGCCGATATCGGCGCGAATGCCATCCACCGGCGTGTAATCGAACTTGTAATCGCCGGTATGCACCACTGTTCCGGCGGGTGTGCGAATGACCACCGCGACGGCATCCGGGATGCTGTGGTTGACGCGCAGGAAACCGATCTCCATCTTGCCAGCGCGCACGGTATCCGTCGGCTCAACGATGCGCAGGTTGGCGCGGTCGAGCAGGCGATGCTCGCGCAGCTTGACGGTAATCAATCCGTGGGTGAGCCTGGTTGCATAGAGCGGCGGAAAATTGAGCTGTGGGAGGATATAGGGCAAGGCGCCTACGTGGTCCTCGTGCCCATGCGTGATGAAGATGCCACGGATGCGGTCCAGCTTATCCATGAGGTAGGTGATATCGGGAATCACCAGATCTACGCCGAGCATCTCATCGTCGGGAAACATCAGCCCGACATCTACAATGATAATATCCTCGCCGTACTCGATGGCCATCATATTCTTGCCGATTTCGCCCAGACCCCCCAGGGGAACGAGCCGCACCGGCAGTGTCTTCTTTTCTTTGTGGTTTTTGTTCTCGCGGCTCTGTGGCCGTGATGGTTGCTGTGCGCTCAAAAAATCTACAAACCTTCCTGTCCGTGAGGCAAATTGCTCCTCACGGCTGTTTACTACTATCCCTACGTTGTCGGTTGGATATGACGCAAACGCTTTGACACAACGAACGCCTGGTCTGGCAACCAGGCTGGCGCAAACCATCTTGCGCGCGGGCCAGCCGAGCCTCTCACTGGCCTCTCATCTTCGTTCCGCGCCCTCAACACGTTCCGGCGAGGACGGGGAACAGCTCCGTTTTGTCCTTTTCATCATACCACCAACGTTGGGCTATCTGAAAGGAGCTTGGGCAAAAGCGAGAGCATGAGAGCAGGCGGTGTTGTGTCAGCCAGCTACACGTTGACACTGCCCTGGCTACACAGATACAATGGCCTGTAGCCTTGAAATACTGTGCCTGAGAACGGACAATGGCGTTCGCCTCACGTCTCATCACCCGCTGTTGGAAGATGCTGGAATCGTGGGCCGTCCGCTGTTTGGAGGTACGCCTGTGAACATTGTCGTCTGTATGAAGGAAACGCCGTCCACCACGGCTGAGAAGAGCTTTACCGCCGATATGCGGCTGGAACGGCGCAAAGAAGACGCCATTCCAAACCCCTTTGACGAGTACGCCATCGAAGAGGGCCTGCGCCAGCAAGAGAAGAATCCCGGCAGCACCGTCACGATGCTTTGCATGGGTCCGGCGACCGCAACGGATACGATCCGCAAGGCGCTGGCGATGGGCGGCGACCGTGGCGTGCTGGTGACGGACCCCGCGCTGGCCGGCTCCGATGCCATCAGCACGGCGCGCGTGCTGGCCGCCGCGCTGACCAAAATCGGCTACGACCTGGTGATCTTTGGCAACGCTGCCGCCGATGCCTACGGTGGTGTCGTGCCCAGCGCCGTTGCCGAGTTTCTGGGCAAGCCGCTGCTCTCTTACGCCAGCCAGCTTGGCATCGCCGGTGATAAAGCCACGATTCAGCGCCAGGCCGAAATCGGCTACAACGTCGTCGAAGCGCCGCTGCCTGCGCTCGTCAGTGTCGTCAAGTCCATCAATGAGCCGCGCTATCCCTCTATGAAGGGCATCATGGCCTCCAAAAAGAAGCCGCTCGATACATTCTCCCTCGCCGACCTGGGTCTGGACGCCGCAACAGTTGGCGGCGCGGCGGCCCGCGAGAAGGCGCTCGGCGCTGAAAAAGTGTCTACGCAGCGCAAGGGTGAAATCTACGTCGGCAACGATGGCGCGGCTGATCGCGTCGTCGCCTTCCTCGTTGAGCAAAAGGTGTTATAGAGGGGTATAGTCGCTATGTCGAACGACGTTTGGGCATTGGCAGAGATTGCAGGCGGCAAGCTCGCCGGTATCTCGCTTCAGCTTTCTAGCAAGGCCGCCGAACTGGCGAAAGCCTTCGGTGGCAACGCTGCGGCTGTGGCGATGGGCACGAACACACAGGCCGCCGCAGCCGAGCTTGGCGCGTGTGGCGCACAGACCGTCTACGCCTCCGAGGGCGCGGTCTACGACGAGTATCTCATCCAGCCGCATGCCGAGACGCTGGCGGCGCTGATTCAGCAGCATCAGCCGAAGCTGGTCCTCTTCGGCGGCACGAACTATGGGCGCGATGTCGCGGCGCGCGTGGCAGCGCGGCTGGGGCTGGGCCTCGAATATAATGTCAGCGAAGTTTCTGTTGAAGGTGGCGAGGTCGTGATGACGGTGCCAGCCTTCGGTGGAGCGCAGGCGGTGCGGATGGCCTTCCAGGGCGAGGGCACACGGCTGCTCGGCGCTCGGCAGAATGCCTTCCCCACAGTGCGCTCCGGTGGCACAGCCAGCATCGAGCAGGTGCCTGCTCCGGCGGCTCCAGCCAACGGCGCGAAGGTGTCTGGCCCGTTCGGCACCGAGGGTGCGGCGGAGGCCGGGCATCTGGGCAAAGCGCCAGATGGTCATGATATCTGGATGCCTGCGGCCAGCCGCGCCAAGCTGGAAGAGGCGCAGATCATCGTCTCCGGCGGGCGTGGCCTCGGCGGACCGCAGGGCTTCGAGCAGATCGAGGCGCTGGCGGCGGTGTTGGGCGCGAGCGTCGGCGCGTCGCGCGCGGCGGTGGACGCCGGTTGGATTCCCTATGCGCACCAGGTGGGGCAGACGGGCAAAACCGTCAAGCCGGTGGTCTATATCGCCTGTGGCATCTCCGGCGCTGTGCAGCACAAGGCAGGTATGGGCACCTCTGGTCTGGTGATTGCGATCAATAAAGATAAAGATGCGCCCATCTTTGGCTTCTGCGATCTTGGCATCGTCGGCGACCTGAATGTCGTTGTGCCGCAACTAACGGAGGCTGTCAAGCGTCGCAAAGGCAGCTAGAAGAGTCAGCGGTTGAAACCGCGCCTGGATGGCTTTCAGCCGCAAAACCTGCCTGCGCAGGTTGGAATCAGGTGAGTTTATACGCCTATCTCCAGTCCGCGACGGCGGACTTCGCGGCCAACGGCCATCCAGGCGCGAATTCATTCGCCGGCCAACGTATTTTCGCAACATCCTTCTATTCGCAAAGGAGCCACCCTATGGGCCAACCTGCGATCTGGCCGACAGGCAGCGTGGTCGGAGCGGTGATCTTCGGCATCGTTCTGGTCGCCGCCTGGGTAGCCTTCGCCCTGCGCATCCGCCAACTGGTGCGGCTGCTGCGCATCGGGCGACCGGAAAATCGCTTCGATAACCTCGGTGAGCGCATCAAATATTTCACACTGATGGTGCTGGGCCAGCGCGGCGTTCTGCGCGACCCGCTGCCCGGCATTGCGCACTTCTTCACGTTCTGGGGCTTCATCATCATCCAGCTCGATGCGCTGAACCTCTGGGCGCAGGGCTTCAATTTCACGCTGCCCATCATCTCCAGCCGCGCCTTCGCCGTCATTCTCGATATCTCCATCTTCCTCGCGTTCCTCGCCATCATCGAGTTCACCTATCGCCGTCTCATCATTCGCCCGAAGCAGCTCGAAAGCCAGCATCACGGCATGAGCGATGCCTTCATCATCCTCGGCCTGATCTTCCTGGTGTTGGCCTCGCTCTTCTTCTTCGAGGTATTCGCCTATGTGGCGACGGGCGGCGGTGATTGGACACTCTTCGGCGCGCTCGTTGGTCCGGCGTGGAGTAGCATTCCGGCACAGACAGCCACCGTGCTGGCAAGCGTCTTCTGGTGGGCTAATGTGTTGGTGGTGTTGAGCTTCCTGATCTATATCCCCAACTCGAAGCACCTGCACCTGATGGCGACGCCGTTCAACGTCTTCTTCCGCAACCAACGTCCCAAAGGGGCGCTTGACCTGATTCCGAACCTGGAAGAGCGCGAAGATTATGGCGTGCATGCCGTCAACCAGTTCACCTGGAAGCAACTGCTGGATGGCTACGCCTGCACCGAATGTGGCCGCTGCAATAGCGTCTGCCCGGCGCTGGCGACCGATAAGCCGCTCTGGCCTAAAGAGATCATCCTGGGCGTCAAAGATGAACTCTTCGCCACCGGACATCTGCATCTGGTGGGCGAGAACGAGACGCCTGAGCAAATTGCCAGCGAGCCGCTAGTGGGCGGGCGCATCAAGGAGGTGTCGCTCTGGGCCTGCACCAACTGCGGCGCCTGCGTGGAAATCTGCCCGGTCTCCATCGAGCATGTGCAGAAGATTGACGATATGCGCCGCTATCTGGTGATGGAGGAGAGCAAGTTCCCGGCGGAGGTGACACCGCTCTTTACCAACCTGGAGCGCAACCAGAATCCGTGGGAGATCAGCAACGATACCCGCGCCGACTGGGCGCGTGAGGTCGGCGTCAAGACACTGGCGGAAGACCCCGATGTCGAGGTGCTGTACTGGGTCGGCTGCATGGGATCGTTCGATGCGCGCAACCGCAAAGTGGCCACTGCTTTCGCCAAAGTGATGCAGGCGGCGAATGTGAACTTTGGCATCCTGGGGCCGGAAGAAAGCTGCACCGGCGATCCAGCGCGGCGCATCGGCAACGAATACCTCTGGTATATGCTGGCCTCGCAGAATGTCGAAGTCCTCAACGGCTATGGCTTCAACAAAGGCGCGTCAACAGTCGAAGCTAACGGCAATGGCGCGAACGGTGCGAACGGCAACCACAGCAGCGGCAGCAACGGCGCGCATGGAGTCGGTGTAGAGCCGGGCCGCGCGTACAACGTCAAAACGGTGGTGGCGACCTGCCCGCACTGCTTCAACACCATCAAGAACGAATATCCGCAGCTTGGCGGCAACTACGAAGTCGTTCACCATACCGATTTCATCAACCGGCTGATAGACTCCGGCCAGTTGAAATTGCCGGAGGGCTTTGACAAGCGCAAGCTGACCTATCACGATCCGTGCTTCATCGGGCGCTGGAACGACATCTACGATCAGCCGCGCCGCGTCCTCAATGTCATCAACAGCGATGGCGTGACAGAGATGCGCCGCAACCGCAACCGCTCGTTCTGCTGTGGCGGCGGCGGTGGCCGTGTCTGGATGGAGGAGAAGATCGGCAAGCGCATCAACAATACGCGCGTGCAGGAGGCGCTGGACACCGGCGCGGATGCGATGGCGGCGGCCTGCCCCTTCTGCATCACGATGTTCGAGGATGGCATCAAAGCCGTCGAGGCGCAAGACCACTTCGCCGTCGAGGATATCGCGGAAATCCTGGCGCGCGCTTTGGCTGCCCAACCGGCAGGCGTTGCTGGCGCCAGTGACACGGCGGATAGCAGTGAGGCGTAAGACCTCACCCCGCCCTGCGGCCACCCCTCTCCCGTGAGGAGAGGGGCCGCTAGTGGAGCATTGCCGCTGGTGAAGCCTAGCTCCGCCCTACTCCTCCTGACCGCGCCCAGGGATGGGCTGGGTGTGAGGTCTCCTAGTCCGCGCAGGCGGACTTTGCGGCCACCGGCCATCCAGGCGCGGTTTTAACCGCCGGTTTTTTATGCCGCCTTGTTGCGGAAGAGCCGGTCGTAGTGTTCGCCAACGATGTCAATGGGGAAGAGTTTGAGCAGGTTATAGGCCGCCACCGAGAGCGCGACCCAATCGAACGCGCCGTCTATGGGAATGCCAATCAAATTGCCAATGATAGGGAAGGGAATGCCATCCAAGAAATCGTTGACCGCATCGCCACCGATCAGCGCCGCAATCAACACTGCAATCGTCGTCAGGAAGAGCGTTTTGCGAATCCAATGGACGCGCGGGTCGCTCAACACTGCGCCAACCAGCGAAACCGTTTTATGCAAGTGAAGGAAAAGCGCAAATCCATTTGGTCTCGCCTGTGTCGTCGCCTTGCCCGTCGTATTACTCATGTGCGCTCTCCACTCCGCCGGTATATGCGCCGGCAGTTCGCTTTACAAGACATCTCTTGCTTTGTTTAACGTGCGAAGGATGGCAATTGTCATGCTGCCATCCTTCATCGTTCCCAGGACTCGCTTACTGTTCATATGTACGCATGTTCCTGCCAGTGGGTTGCGGCGCATAGCCTTATGTCAGCTCCATGACAGAACTCTTGTGCCTGTGGCTATTGGCTACGTGGAGACGGCGCGACATGTTATAGTGCTAGAGGCTCACTGACAGGCGCCAGGGTCAGGCCCCGCGCCCCTGTTTCCATCGTCTGGCACCCTCCCTGCGAAGAAAGAGCAGGAATAGCGCTCTGCTGCACAAAGCGCATACCAGGCGCACCAAATGCAGTGAGCGTAACGCATTGATAAGGAGCTGTTTGTGAAGATTCTTGGCCGTCTCGCCGTCTTTCCCACGATTCCGCAACGCATCGAAAGACTGCACGAGCTTGCCTATAACCTCTGGTGGACCTGGAACGCTGAAGCGCAGGCCCTCTATGCCGATATTGACCCGCGTCTCTGGCAGCAGGTGGAACACAACGCCGTGCGTATGCTTTCTGAGGCCGCTCCCGAACGCCTGAACGCGCTGGCCGCGGACGCAGACTACCTTGCGCACTACGATCACGTGCTACGGAACTTCGACGCCTATCTCCATCCCGAAAGCACCTGGTTCAGCCGCACGTATCCAGAGGACAGCGGCAAAGTGATTGCCTATTTCTCCGCTGAGTTTGGTCTGCACGAATCGCTGCCAATCTATTCCGGCGGCCTGGGCATCCTCTCCGGCGACCATTGCAAAGAGGCCAGCGACCTCGGCCTGCCATTCGCCGGCGTCGGCTTTCTCTATCCACAGGGCTATTTCCGCCAGCGCATCAATCGCAGCGGTGAGCAGGAAGCCATCTATGAAAAGCTGCACTTCTCGCAGGTGCCCGCCAGGCCAGCCACCGACCCCAACGGGCAGGAAGTGATGATAAGCGTTGAGCTGCCAGGGCGCACGGTCTATGCGAAGGTCTGGCGCGTACAGGTGGGACGTGTGCCGCTCTATCTGATGGATACCGATGTCGAACCGAACGCGCCCGCCGACCGCAGCCTCTCTGCGCGGCTCTATGGCGGCGACCAGGAGATGCGCATCTCGCAGGAGATCATGCTGGGCATCGGCGGCGTGCGTGCGCTACGTGCGCTCGGCATTGACGCGCTGGTCTGGCACATGAACGAGGGACACGCCGCCTTCCTGCAATTGGAACGCTGTCGCGAACTGGTCAACGGGCTAGACGTGCCGTTCGAGGTGGCGCGTGAAATCGCCGCTGCCAATGCCATCTTCACCACCCATACGCCGGTCGCCGCCGGTAACGATGCCTTTGACTACGGCCTGATGGACAAATACTTTGCACAGTTCTGGCCGCAGTTGCGCCTGAATGCCGACCGCTTCCACGAACTGGCGCACCAGGAGACGGAATGGGGACCGCGCTTCAGCATGACCGTGCTGGCGCTGCGTCTCTCCAGCCAGCACAACGGCGTTAGCCGTCTGCACGGCGATGTCTCGCGCCATATGTGGCGCTTTCTCTGGCCAGAGATTGAGGTGGACGAGGTGCCCATCGGCTCGATTACCAACGGTGTCCACACGGCCACCTGGCTGGCGCCACGCCTGGATATGCTCTATCAACGCTACCTCGGCAACGACTGGTACGCCCATCTTGATGAAGCCGAGACCTGGGCGCGCGTCAACGACATTCCTGACGGCGAACTCTGGGAGGCGCACCGCGAACTCAAAGCCGACCTGATCGCCTTTGCCCGCGACCGGCTGGCCCGCCAGCGCACCCGGCTTGGCGAAGGCGCCGCTGCTGTGGAGGCAACAGCATCACTGTTGGATCCACAGGCGCTGACGCTGGGCTTTGCGCGCCGCTTTGCCACCTATAAGCGTGCGACGCTGCTCTTCCGCGATCCCGACCGGCTGGCGCGGCTGCTGAACGATCCCGAACGCCCGGTGCAGATCATCTTCGCTGGCAAGGCGCACCCAAACGACCGCCCCGGCCAGGATTTCATCAAGCGTGTCTATGAGTTCTCGCGTCGCCCGGAGTTTGAGGGCAAGATCATCTTTCTCGAAGACTACGATATGGATATGGCGCGGCATCTGGTCAGCGGCTGTGATGTCTGGCTGAACAACCCGATTCGCCCGCATGAAGCCAGCGGCACCAGCGGCCAGAAGGCCAGCCTCAACGGACTGCCCAATTGCAGCATCATAGACGGCTGGTGGGAGGAAGGCTTCACCGGCGACAACGGCTGGGCTTTTGGTGAGCGGCGCGAGTATCAGGACGACAACACCCGCGACGAAGCCGACGCCAACGCCCTCTATGAGACATTGGAACAGGCGATTGTGCCGCTCTATTTCGAGGCCGGGCTGGATGGTGTCCCGCACAATTGGGTTGCCGTGATGAAGGAGGCGATTCGCACGGTTGCGCCTGCCTTCAGCATGCGTCGCATGGTCAAGGAGTACGTGAACGACCTGTATGTGCCGGGACTGCGACGCGGCAAACAGATAGACGCTGACAACTACGCACTGGCCAAGACACTGGCTACCTGGAAACGCGACATACGCGCGAAGTGGGCTGGCGTCAGCCTGGACGTGACGGGGCCGCGCGAGGGGCAGATCGCCGTCAGTGAGCCAGTGGAGATTCTGGCGGTGCTGCATGCAGGCGACCTGACGCCGCAGGACGTGCGTGTCGAGTTGGTGGCAGCGCGCGACGAAGACGGCGCAACACTGGATCGCCGCGTCATGGAGATGGATCGCATCAGCGGCGGCAGCAAATCCGCACAGTCTGCGGACGGCAAAGACGGCGTCTATCGTTATCAGACACGCCTCACGCCGGAGACCAGCGGCAGCCTGATCTATGGCGTGCGCGTCGTGCCCACACATCCAGGCCTTGCTCATCCCTACGGCATGGGCCTCGCGCGCTGGGCGTAACGGGAAGCGTCTCTGAGGAGTTCAATAGCGCACAGGCGTGGAGCGACAGACTACACTGCTCCACGCCTGCATTTGTACATTTCTCGCTTGGAGGCGACGACCGGATTCGAACCGGTGAATGAGGGTTTTGCAGACCCTTGCCTTACCACTTGGCTACGTCGCCCAGCACGCCAGAGAAGGTGGAGATGTACGCCGCTGAGCGCAGAACAAAACCACCTGACGAGACCCTTGCCTCTGCCTGGAAGGATGGGGCAAAGATTCTTCCTGAACCATACGATATTTTCCCATGCGGCGTCAAGAGAGACCAGGATAGATGACGGTTTTTCCCAAGCCTGCTGGCTACTATCCCACACAAGCGAAACGCCCATACAGTTTAGTATGGGCGTTTCCTTCATTGGAGCGGGAGACGGGATTCGAACCCGCGACCTTCTCCTTGGCAAGGAGATGCTCTACCCCTGAGCCACTCCCGCATATAGCGGCGCCGTCCGTTGCCGTTCGGCCTTCATGTTATATCTCATAACCCAGCGGTGTGTCAAGTCATGCCAGGACTTTTTCTTTGAAATCCACTGCAATCGCCACAATCCCCTGAATATTCCCCTCTACGCGCGGTGACTATCGCTACACTACCCTGGCTATCCTAGTTTTATCCTGGCGGCCAGCCGAGCGACCGCCCGCCAAGCAGATGCAGGTGCAGATGGAAGACGCTCTGGCCAGCGTCCGGCCCGACATTCCAGACGAGCCGGTAGCCGCGCTCACCCAGTCCTTCGTCGCGGGCGATGCTATTGGCCGCGTGGATGAGCGCATGCAGCAGCGCGCCGTCTTCCGCCGCTGGCGCGTTGATGCCGCTGATATGGCGACGCGGCACGACGAGGATGTGCGTGGGCGCGGCTGGATGCCGGTCTCGAAAGGCGACGACCGTTTCGTCTGCGTAGACCTGCGTGCTGGGGAGCGTGCCTGCAACGATGCGGCAGAAGAGGCACGTGGGATCAAACTCATTGTCGTAGTCGCTCTTGTGGTCGGTTTCCATAGAATGGTGGCGCACCTTCCTACTCACACAGAGGAATAGAGACGCTAGCAGCTAGCGAACCATATGCAGGAACTCATTGGGCGTCGTGCCAAAGCGGTCATGCAAGAAGGCGCGGCCAGCGCGAGTGAAGTAGATGCGCGCGCCGGTGGCGAGGCTCTTGTGGGCGCGGGTCAGCACGCGCGCCTCTCCCCAGATAGGATACCGATGATCGCGCAGGATGGCGAGCGCGCGCCCAATAGTAAGAATGGCGACGGGAATGGCCACGGCGATGATGCGCGAGGTGGCGTCAGGGCGTAGGCCGCTGATGGGCGGGGGCACGACCAGAAAGAGATTGATATAGACCAGCGCCATCAAGGCAAGTGCCGCAATGCACAGTTGCGCGATGATCCTCCTGGCGGGTGGCTCGCGCAGCGAAGCAATCGTCACGCCGAACGGGCCGACGCTCCAAAAGACCAGCGAGCGGTCACGCGCGATGGCCACGAGCCAGTAGACAGCATGATAGAAGATGATCCAGAGGGCAATCACTGATGCCAGATAGAGAGGTTGTATGCGAATATCCACCACTGCCTCCTCCGGATATGCGCCGGGTTAATGCGCCAGGCTACGAGCCATATCAGCGGACCAGAGATACGGGTTCAGGCCCATCTCTCTCTATAAATATAATACGACGCAGCGAAACATTCTCACACATCATATATCTATGAAAGAGCTAGCAGCCTTCCTCATTCCTCATGGTTCATGGTCAGCGCGCCATCATGCTCAAACTGTTCGGTATGTTCAGTCATCCACGGCGCGGCGAACGTTGCCAGGTCTGCCGGCAAGGGCGCATCAAAGACCATCCAGGCGCCAGTTCGCGGATGCGCAAACTCGAGGTGCGCCGCATGGAGAAACTGGCGCGGCGGCTGCGGTGGCTGCGGGCGACCATACGTGCTATCGCCAACGACTGGATGATGAATTGCCGCAAAGTGGACACGAATCTGGTGTGTGCGTCCGGTTTCCAACTGCACTTCGAGTAGCGTGCGCCCACGTGCGTAGCGCAAGACGCGGAAGCGGGTGCGCGCCTCGCGTCCGCCCGCGCCCTCGCGAACGATTCCCATACGCTGCCGGTTGCGCAGGTCGCGGCCAACCGGCGCATCCACCACGCCCTCCTGGATGGAGAGTTGCCCCTCTACCAGCGTCAGATAGCGTTTGACAGTACTGTGCGCCTTCATCTGCCCGGCAAGTGAGGCATGGGCAGCCGCGTTCTTCGCCACCACCAACAGACCTGACGTATCTTTGTCCAGCCGGTGAACAATGCCAGGGCGTGAGGCATCTTCGCCCGCCTGAAGTCCCGGTACATGGGCGAGCAGCGCATCAACCAGCGTATTGCTCTCGTGGCCCGGCGCAGGATGCACTACCAGTCCGGCAGGTTTATCAATCACCAGCACGTCGTCATCCTCATAGACAACTGCCAGTGGCTGTGGCGTTGCTGGCATGGCAACATGCGCCTCTGTCGCAACTGGGGTCGCGGGCGCAACTGGCAGCACCTCGATGCGCATGCCCTCTTCGAGCAGCAGGCTGGCCTTTGCCGGTCGCCCATTCACCAGCACCCTCCCGGCGTCAATCGCGGCCTGCACTCGTGTCCGCGACATGCCAGGGAGCGTCGCAGCGAGCGCGCGGTCAATGCGCTGCCCCGCCAGCGGCTCATCCACCCCTATGACTACTGACTCAGCGGATGCGGGCATGGACAAAGGAGTAGGTGGTAGCGTCTGATTCTTCGATGTTTTCGTCATACCCTTGTTTGTCTATGATCTTTCTGGAATGAAGCTATCCTGACATAGAGCGCATATCACTTGATGTTAGCGTCCGTTCGCCACGCGACGGCGTATTCGCGGCTCTGCTGTTGCGTTCTCCCCAGCGGCATTGACCGCATTGGCTGTGGTAGCCGGGTTGGATGAGACGCTGGCCAGCGACGTTGTCTGTTCTGACGCAGGTTGTGGTTGCTTTGTAGTGTTGCCGAACATCAGCAGAAAAATCAGCAGGATGACGCCAATCGAGATGCCAGAATCTGCAACATTGAAGACAGCGAAATTGAAGTTGATGGCTGGAATCTGAAAGTGGATGAAATCCACCACGTAGCCAAGGCGCAGGCGATCAATCAGATTGCCGAGTGCGCCGCCGATAATCAGGCCGAAGGTCACTTTGAGGAGCAGTGAGCCGGTGTTACGGTTGCGCCAGTAGAGCCAGCCGATCACTGCCACAGCAATAGCGATCAGCACATAGAGGATGGCCTGCCCCTGCAAAAAGCTGAAGGCGACGCCAGTATTCTTTACATAGATCAATTCCAGGATATTGCCCACAATCGGGACTGCTGAATCAATCCGCCCGCCGGTGGTGAAATAACCAGTAATCCAGTGCTTCACCAATTGATCGAGAACAATCAAGAGAACGCCGACGGCAACCATTACAACGTCATTGCGGCGAGCGGATGTCATACCTATCCTCTTTTATGGCCGCCGGCCTGCCGATGCAGCTTCGGCGGCGGCCTGACAATCTATGCACAGTGTCGCATATGGCAGCGCCTCCAGCCGGCGCGCGCCAATCTCTCTGCCACAGTTGGTGCAAATCCCATAGGTGCCATCATCCAGGCGTGCGAGCGCGGCGTTGATCTGCTGGAGAACGCTCTGTGCGTTGCTCACCAGAATCTGCGTGCGCTCGTTGTCGGCCAGTGCATCGGCATCGTCAGCCGGGTCGGTGGACATGCCACCCGTATCGAGCAATGGGTCGGTGGGTGGCGTGGATTCGTCACCCTCCGTCTGGCGGTAGATTTCCCGTTCGAGACGCCGCTTCTCCGTTTCCAGCCGCTGGCGAACCGCTGCCTCATCGTATTGCGCCATTGCGATACCTCCTGACCATCTATCCAGATCGGAATGGCTGGTCCCGACCTACCCTCAAGAGAGCAGAAGTCTGGACGACGTGTCCGATTCTACCGATTCTACCGTATGGGAACCTCCTCCCGCAAAAGTGGTGCCTCTTTCTCCTCACGTTTCTCCTCACCGCCCCAATGATCGCGAGCGTCCGGATCATCATCTGTGCCATCCGCGCTATTGACGATGCCAGGCCCAGGTGAATGGAAAATCGGCGCATTGAGCGCATGTGAGAGCCAGCGCAGGAGGAACCAGTGATACGGGTCCGGCCAGGCGATAGGATGATGCTGGCGCACGCGGGCAAGCGCCTCTTCGGCGCTGATGCGCTCCAATAGCATCAACGCGGCGCAGCAGACCGTCGTGGAGCGATTGACGCCAGCATAACAGTGAACGAGGACCCGGCGCCCGGCGCGCAGCCGGTCCGCCACCCAGGCAGCTTCTTCGAGCAGCCCGATGGCATCCATCCCTGCGGCCATCTCGCCTTTCAGGATATAGCGGTCTTCCAGGCTCACTCCGGCGCGCGCACACCAGGGATTTTCCAACCCGCAAAGATTCAGGACATGGTGAACGGCTGGCCGTTCCTCGCGTTGATGGTGCAATCCGCCGATAAAGAGCCGTTTGGTGTAGGTCCGCCGCCCAAGACGAACGGTGATCGGATCGCCACCATAGCGGCGATAGAATGCGGCACGATGCGGCACATAGCCGGGGAGTGGCGGCGGAACGGGTGCCCAACGACGCACAATTTCGACAGGCGCAAGCGCATCGCTAGCTTGTTCTGGATCGGCCAGCCGCTCTAACTGATAGCTCTCCGCACGTAGTGACAGTTCGCCAGGTTCTTCGGCGCCGGTGGTAAACCAGAAGAACTCGCCAACCGGCGGCTGGTCCGAATGGAGAATGCTGAACAGACGGCGGGCGCCATGCTCCTGGGGCAACGTATCGAATTCTTCGTAGATGCCGTTTTTGCGCACCCACGCGGCGTTGATGAAGCGCAGGCGCATCGGCACATACACGCCAATGACCCGCTCATGCGGGTGTCCGTCCCGATCACATGGCTCCGGCTCTCCTTGTGGCTGGAACGACGCAAATGTAAACACAATATCGGTTCTGTTCCCATTTGCGCCGGGCAGTTCGTCTATGGCATCCAGATGCGCATCGAAGAGTTCCGCTTCGTGCGGGAACGCGATAATACGCACGCGCTGAGAAGATTTCGGCATGCGGTGGCCAATCCTCAATTTCCTGACAAGTTGTTCATCCAGCAGACCATCGCTGCGTCCAAGCGGGCGCAGCCACGCCAGGTCTTAGTATATCACTGGCGTGGCTGTTAGGGAATGGGTGAAGTGTGTGATGGCGCTCACAATCCAGGGCAGACGGCGGACTCGTGCTGCAAAGACTATGAACAGGCGGGCACCGGCGACGGAATCACCTGCTGAACCGTTTGGTAGGCAGGAGCCGTCAAATACGGCGTGATCGCCGCAGCGCCGGGATAGATAATCGAGGTATAGTTCAGGCAACTCGCACTCGCCGCGAAGATCGAGGGGGCGTAGATGCCTCCTGGATGGACCGGCGAATTTGTGTCAACAACAACGGCGACAATCTGATTAGTGGCGCTATCCACATAGATCGTCGTGGGGTAGGGCGCCGTGACATCGGTCAGCACTTCCACCTGTCGTTTGCCGATGCCCAGGCTTGCTGGTGCAGGCTCAGTACCAATATACCAGAATGTGCCGTTGCGGATGTTCGAGCTGGCATTGCCCAGTTGTGTCCAGACGGCGAGAGAGAGCTGAAGGGGATCAGTCATGAGCGCCTCTGCGCTGGATATTTGCTGATAGGCGCCGCCTGCCGTGCTGTGGAACCGTTGTACACCTGTACCATCCCAGTACTCGACGAACACGCTCTGGCCGGAGCTGGTCGAGAGCGTAGCGCGAGCCTGGCTTTGAGTCGGATACGAATAGACATCCCACAGGTAGCTCTGGCCGCCGCCCGGCGTAACTGTCTGCGCCTGATAATGCACAGCGGCATTCTGGCTTGGAGCCTGTGGATTCAGGTTTATACGGTTGTTTGTTTTCATGTCTATCGAGAGACTGGTCAGGCGCAAATAGCTGCTTGCCAGAGGCAAATTGCTGTCGGCCAGGAGGTCGGCGATGGCGAAACCGCCGACCGCTCCGATATCAAGGATGATATAGAGAGGCTGTTGCTGCCCGTATTGCCGCTGCTCGTAAATGGCAAGGCGATTCGAGAGCGAACCAGGGTTCGAGGGCGAACTTTGAAGGATCTGTTGCCATTGGGGCAGGGCCTGCCCGTCTAATTGGACGATTTGCCAGCTCAATAGAGAATTGCCTGGCGTCGTGACATACTCTTTTTGCAGTGTCAATGGCTCTGCCGTCTCGCGCAAGTGCAGATCAGTATAACGCCCGCTGAGATTCCAGGTGATATCAAGGACCGGCGTACCGTCGTCAAAGTGCCCGATCTTCGCTTTGCTGCTGTCGAATTGAGCGCCTGGCGGCAGATATGCTGGCACCAGCGGGGTAAAGCCAAGCTGCGCCCCATGCTGTGATATCCAGCCGTTGGTTTGCTGCAAGGTCGTTTGCACGTTCACCGTTGGCGTCGGTTGCCGCTGTACAGATGGCGCTCCGGGCCGGTTGTGGAACGCGACGAAGGTGAAGGTAATTATCAACAGGGCGGCCAGCGTCGGCAGGGCGCTGGCGACCAGCCAGGAACGGCGCTTCTGCATGCGCTGGCGCATTGGCGAGAGTGGCGCCGCCTGGTTTGCGTCCGCCAGGATAAAGGCAGGCAGCGTGCGCGGCGCAAGCGGTTTCTCCGGCTGGCGCAGCGATTCGCGGGTCGCGTGTTCTTTGTTCGCGCTGCTGGTGGCCGCAAGCACGCGGTCCAGCACGGCGGGCGACGGCGTGGAGCCGGGCAGCGCGCCAATCAGTTCATCAATCGCCTGGTAGCGCGCAACTTCCTGGCGGCAGGCAGCGCAGGAAGCGATATGCGTCTCTACGCGCTCGCGTAGCGTCTCGTCCAGTTCGCCATCAGCATAAGCGGCGAGGTATGGACGCGCTTCATGGCAGCGCATCAGCGGTGCATTGCTGCTCATCGCCTGTCCTCGCCTTTCTGTTCTTCATAATAGCGGCCAAACATATCTCGCGCTCGCGCCAGCCGAACCGCTGCGGCGCCGGGCGTGATGCCCAACACCTCGGCAATCTCACGATAACTCAGCCCCTGCGCACTATGCAAGACCAGGCAGGTCGCATATTTAGGCGCCATGCGCTGCAATGCGCGGCTAATCAGATCGCGCTCGGCCACGCCATCTATAGCAGCAGTGCTGCCAGGCTGCGCCACCTCATGCGCGACGCTGTCTTCGTCATCGCTGCCGCCCTCGAAGGCAATAGGAATGCCAAAAATCTTGCGAGTACGCGCACGCCGGCGCAGGTGATCCATGCAGAGATTGGTGGCGATGCGATAGAGCCAGGGGCGCAGACGAGCGGCGTCGCGTAGCTGTTCTAGACGGCAGTGGACACGAATGAAGACTTCTTGGGTCACGTCGTCGGCATCTTCCTGGTTTCCCAGCAACCGGAAGGCATAGCTATGGATCGCGGCGCTGAACTGGACATATGCGTCGGTCAGGAGCGCTTCGGCCTGCGCATCTGCGGCAGCTCTCTCGGCAGGCTCCATCTCGTCGGCGCTGGTGATCTCCTGGTCGTCGTTATTCACTATAAGGCCGCCAGGAAATGTGAGCGCCGGGACGACCAATACACCATTGGCATCCAGCCTCATTACCACCTGCCACTCTCTTCATTGACCATGCCTGGAAGCGTCGCGGTTCTGGCGCTTTCAGCAGGTAAGACGTTGGAGTGGCGCTAGATTTACAACCCTCTCCATTGATTATGATGCACAACGGGGACCCAGAGCAGAAGGAATATTGCGCATTCAGAGCGCAAGGCATCCTATATCATGGCATCGTCGGATGGCCGTGGTGTGTCTCGTGGTTTGCTTCATGGTTGCGCGGGGTTGCGCTGCTCTCTGAGATGGCCGTCGTGTGTGCAGCGTTTGCCGTGTTTGCGGCGTTTGCGGTACTCGTCGCTTCGTGCCGCGAACGACGTCTGCTGGCGGCGCGTGCCTCTGCCTTGCTCCATCGCTCTTGCTCGCCGCTCTGCTCCGTCAGTGACGTATTGCTGGATTGGCCGTCATTGGTTGCCGTTGCCGCTGACTTCTCGGCCTCTCCTGATTCCATCGCCGCCAGGAAGGTGCGCGCCTCCACCTCGGCGCCCGCACGATCATCCGGGCTGAGCTTGCCATCAATGACCAGCCCCAGCAGGTGTTCTTTGAGCGGACGGAGCCAGGGACCGGGTCCGCGCCCAAACAACTCCATCAGGTCATTGCCGTCGAGCGGACTCTTCAGCGGCACGCGCTCTGCCTCCTCGCGCAACCAGGCGCAGCGCCGCTCCAACTCGTCAATGCGGGCAGTGGCGCGGCTCACCTTCTCCTGCCGGTAGCTGGTAATGTCGGCGCGCGAGAGGTCCAGGAGATCGGGCAGCGCATCGCCGGCCTCCAGCATCAGACGGCGCACCGCGCCATCCGTCCAATCCGGCAGGTAGGCATTGGCGCGCATGTGCATCCGTACCAGCAGCGTCACATGCTCGATGAAGGGGCGGTCAAACTTGAGGCGGCGCAGGATGTCGCGCGCCATATATGCGCCGACATCCTCGTGCCCAAAGAAGTGGATTTTGCCGTCTTCGATGCTGCGCGTGCGAGGCTTGGCGATGTCATGCAGCAGACCGGCCCAGCGCGTCGCTGGGCGCGCTGGCGCGCGCTCGACCACCTTTAGCACATGGTCATAGACATCTTTGGAGCGCACAACCGCCAGCGTAGCCTTCTGGCTGACACCGCGCAGTTCCAGCACTTCCGGCACGATGAACGGCATCAGACCCAGATCAACCAGCAGGCGAATGCCCAACGCCGGATGCGGCGTGACCAGCAGCTTGGTAAACTCATCGCGGATGCGTTCACGGCTGATTTTTTCGAGCGTCGCCGCCTGGCGCTGCATCGCGGCGAGCGTCGCCGGTTCAATCGTAAAGGCGAATTGCGCGGCAAAGCGTGCCGCGCGCAGCAGGCGCAACGGGTCTTCATCGAAGCGCCGTTCCGGGTCGTCGCCGACCGCGCGTATCAGGCCGCGCTCCAGGTCTTCGCGCCCGCCGTAGGGGTCCAGGATGTCGCCGCTGAGTGGGTCGCGCGCCATCGCGTTGATGGTGAAGTCGCGGCGTAGCAGGTCTTCCTCCAGCGTATCGCCGAAAGTGACTTCAGGCTTGCGCGAGGCCGGATCGTAGCGGTCGCTGCGATAGGTGGTGATCTCCACCACATCAATATCCGGCGCGCCAGCCGCCACCACCGCCGACGGTTCCGGACTGGCGGATTCGGTAGTGGCAATTGCGGCGCTCTCCTGCCTGGGATAGTGCAGCCGCACGGTGCCGAACTGCTCGCCCACTGTCACAATCGCCAGCGGATGTGTCTGCGCTGCCAAACGCTTGATGTCGTCCGGTCGCGCGTTGGTGGTCAGGTCTACATCCGCCGACGCGTCGCGTCGCAGCAGCAGATCGCGGACTGTGCCGCCAACCATATAGAGATCATAGCCCTGGTCGCGGAACTGCCGCGCGAGGGTCAAGAGTATATCTAGCATCGGGCCAAACTTCTTGGATGAGTGCCTTGTGTTCCATGAATACCGGCATCGCCTGGGATCATAGACATCGAGACGGAGAGCGTTACGCCTGCGGTTTATGTCGCATGATCCAATCCGCTATGTCGTCATCGAGCACCGAGCGGCCTGGCTCGAACTCGAAATCATGAGCAAAGTTGGGATAGGTCTTCCAGGTTTTGTCTTTGCTGCCAAGCTGCTCATAGCATTTGCGCGTTGCCGCCTGCACCAGCGTGGCGTCGCCTTCCGTCTGGATGACCAGCGCCGGTGTGCGCACCTTACGCGCCTGCGCCAGCACACGCGACCGCAGCAGCGTCACCTGATAGAGAAACGATTCGCTCTGGTTGCGCACCCAATACGTATCGTCATTGAGCATGCGCACAGCATCGGGAATCAACGTCATCTCGTCGGTGCTGGGCTTGCGCATAAACAGCCGCTCCGAGCCGCGCATGCCGCCGGTGACGACGCGCAGCAGCGCCGCCGGTTTCACTTTGATCGCATCTTTGATCCACGGGTTGAGCAGAATCAACCCGCTGAGCAGCGATTGCTCACGCGCGGCATCGGCGGCTGCGGTGTAGATGGCGAAAATCCCACCCATGCTGTGCCCGGCCAGGAACAGCGGCGCGTCTGGATGCTGCTCACGCACATGCGCCAGGAACCGCTGGATGTCCTCCACATAAACGATGCCATGCTGCACATGCCCGCGCGGACCCTCCGAACGCCCGAAAGCGCGGTGGTCGTCCATATAGACCGTCAACCCGCGCGCATTCAGTTCGTTGCCCAGGTCAATGAACCAGCCGGTATGCGCGCCGAGGCCGTGCAGATAGACGACCACGGGAGCCGTCGCATCGGCTGCGCGCCAGTAGCGGAAGAACACCTTCGTGCCGTCGGCCATCGCCAGCGTATCGGTTCCATAGACGCCGCCCGCTGCCGCCTGCGGTGTTCCCCAATCGCCGACGTTCTCTGAACTGTAGGCAACCTCTGTTCCCATAGCCTGCCGCTCCCTTCCGTTCTGCCGGATCTACGACGCATCGCCGCTGATGTGCATGATGTGCGCTATTCTAGCATGCTCGCTGGCGCGAAACAATACAACCTACCAGCGAGCATCTCAGGATATCCCAGGAAACGGTCTGCTACAAGGAGTCTAGCGCCACTGCTTGTTACTATGTTACTGCGCGCTCGCCACCTGCGCGTCTATCGCCTCGTTTACGCGGTCGGCCAGCCGGCGTCCGCTATCCAGTTCACAGGCCAGACGCAGAGCCGCCGTGAGCAGCGCATTTTGTCCACCAGCAGCGAGGGCTGGTGGCAGCATCAGATATTCCTCGATGGCAGCGGCAGCCAGCGTCAGCGGATAGAACTCTTGCGTTCCGGCTGCGGGGAAATCACGGCTGGCGGCGACACTGCCGATGATGCCAGCCAATGCGCGCACCGGATGCCCCATTTGCAGGTAGCGCCGCGCAACTGCTAGCGCGCTGGCGGTATCACCCTCGCGCACCTGCTGTTCCAGTGTCCGCAACATGCTGGCGGCAATCAGTCCGCCGACCGGCGCGGAGACGGCAGCGCGTGCGCCGCGTTCGAGCGCAGCCGCATTGCCAGCGGGGCGCACCGCATTCACAGCGCAGGCAGCCGTATAGAGCAACGGCCAGATTTCCTGGTTCTGTGTCTGCGTGGTGGCGACATGCACCGAGTGGGCATAGTGTAATACCTGTGCCTGGCGCTTCAGCCCTTCGCTATCGCCCGGAGCAACGCTATTGACCTGTTCCGCCGCCGCCAGCGCGATACCAGCCGCGACGCCCATCGGTGTTGCGCCGTTACGCAGGGCTTGTAGCGTCGCGTCGCAGGCCGCCTGTGCATCGCCAGCGACCAGCGCCTGCTGGAACGCCGGTCCGGCAGCCTCCTCTTTAGGTATCGAGAGGCGTGTGCGCAGCCAGCCGAGGCCGTGGCCCTCGGCCTGCGCATAGGCGCGTGCAGCAGCCTCCACCGGCGTTCCAGGGGCGGCGTCCACCATCAGCGGCGTAAACCAGTAAATGAACGCCGGCAGCCGGTCGCCCCATTCCGCCATATCCAGCACACGGCTCCCCGCCACCGCAAAGCAGAGCGGCTTGCCACCCTCTGGATAGCGCAGGTCGAGCGCGGCGTAAATCGCCGTCAGCAGGTTGCGATAATCGGTGCCGGTCGCGTAGTAGCCGAGCAAGATGCGCTGCGCGTTCTGCACGTCGTGCGCTGCCACTGCGTCACGCAGCATGCCCAGCGGACCGTCTTTGTGCTTCACATCGCGCGGCACCAGCGGCTCTGGCAGCGACGGGTGCGGCTCCGGCAGTCCCTTCTTCAACTGATCTTTCACCGCCATGAAACCCTGCACTAGCGGCAACGCAGGCGCAAGCTGGCGTCGCTCGTCCGCGCCGGGTTCCGGGCCAATCGGAATCGCGCGCATCCATTCCGCAATGCGCCCGCAGAAGGAGAAGGCAGCGAGCGCGTAGCCATCGCCACCACCCCAGGCGGCGGGAATCCCCACGCGCGCAGCCAGCTTTGCCGGTGGAACCTTCTGCGACCCCAGCAGGCGCAACGTTTCGCGGATGACGCGCGACTCATCGCCTGCGGTAATGCCATCGAGCAGATCGGTGATATCTGCTGTGACGAGTGTTGCCATAGGACGTGCGTTACTCCTTGTATAGTATTTCTATGGTATGGATGAATGACGGTTTAACGTCAGTTGCCTGCGTGCTGCTCGCCGTCGAGCAGCGCGCGTATCTCGCCCTCGATTGGCGGGATATCGGCGTATTCTTCGTCCGCGAGCTTGTAGGCGCGCTGGATATATAGCTGAGCCAGCCGCGAGCCGGTGGTGTCCGTGCGCAGCGCCGCGTCTATCAACTGGTTGGCGCGATACTTCTCCGGCAGGGTGCGCGCAATCCGCCGCATGGACTGCGTGACTTCATCCAGCAGGCGTTTGTCGTGGCCATCTATGGCATAGCGCGCCTGCCCCACCATCCGCGCGAGGTCCGCCAGCCGGTCGCGCTCGGAGAGGACTTCCGCCAGCACATCCTCGACATTGAGATCATCGAGCGGCGTGTTGTTCGCCGTCTCGGTGGAAGACGAAGACGGCGCGACCTGTGGCCACTCCTGCATATATTCGACGAACATCTGCGCGTAGGACTGGCAGGCTTCGGCGGCATAGGTCATGCGCTGGCCGTCGTCCGAGATGAAAACGGTGCCGATGTTGCAGAGATCATCGCCACGGCGCTCCGCCAGCAGCCGCAACTGTGCGAGCGCAGGCGCATCTTCGAGAATCGGTGGAATCGGCACGGCGCTGGTGGCGTCCGGGTCCTGCAATCCCTCCATTGGCAATTGGCCGGAGAGCATTGGCGGCAGGAACTTGCCTATCGAAAATTGTATGGGCAAGACAACGCAATACGTTGCCAGTACGCGATTGGGATCATTGCCAGCGCGGGCATAAATAATGGCATGGCCGCGTGGCGCCCGAGGATCACCCAGGTCAAAGCTCAGGAGCATACCTGCCCTCCTCATCTTGCAAGGCATTGTGTGGCTGTTGCATGGCGCGTTTCGCGGCGCATCGAGGCCGCACTCCTCAACATGGTATCATATCGTTACCGCCGTCTCCATGCAAGCGCATGCGGGCGGCTGAACCTGCATAGATTTGGATACATCATGCTGTTTCTCTTCGATATTGATGGAACGCTGCTGCGACGCATGCCGCCTGCGCATCGTCTGGCGCTCTGTGACGCCGCCGCAACGGTTTTTGGTGTGCAACTGAGCACGCCTGACCTGGGGCAGACCGCTGGCATGACGGATAGCGCCATCACCTGGCGGATGTTGCGCGCGGCTGGTGTGCCAGACGCTACCATTGCTGAGGGGTTGCCAGCTTTCTTCACCGTCGCTGCCGATGCCTATGAGCGCCATGTCCCCAATGATCTGCGCCCGTATCACACGCCGCACGCCCAACCGGCGCTGGAGCGGCTGGCCGGACTCGGCGCGCACCTCGGCCTCGTCACCGGCAATATCCGCCGCGTCGCCTGGACCAAGCTGCGCGCCGCCGGATTGGCTGACTACTTCATTGATGGTGGCTTCGGTGATGAGGCATCCGAACGCGAGAAGCTGCCACCGCTGGCGCTGGCCCGCATGGAGGATGCCTGCGCCCGCACCTTCGCGCCGGAGATGGTCTTTGTGGTGGGCGATACACCTGCGGATGTCGCCTGCGGCGCGGCCTGCGGTCTGCGCACGGTCGCCGTTGCCACCGGCCCTATCCATTCGCTCGCAGAACTCCGCGACGCCGGAGCTGACTATGCCTTCGAGGACCTGAGCGGCCTGACGACGCTGGAATTGGAAAACCCCCACCCCTAACCCCTCCCCCGTGCGCGGGAGAGGGGAATGCAGGCATGCCGGCAGGTGAAATTGCGCCTGGCTAGCATACTCGCAGCAAAATCTGCCTCCGCAGGTTCGGAGCTGGCACATGCGCCCGCCCGCGCTCCCCTCTCCTCGCGGGAGAGGGGCCGGGGGTGAGGATTCTGGTTCCCCTCTCCCGCGCACGGGGGAGGGGTTAGGGGTGGGGGCCATCTCCATGCAGCAACGTCCAGGCGCGCCAGATGCCCAGCACTGTCACCGAATTGCGTATCTCATTGCGCTGGCAGGCGGCGAATACCTCGCGGAGTGGACGGCGCTCGAGGGTCAGCGCCTCCGTCTCGTCCGGCTGCGGAATGCCTTGCCGTAGGTTCCTGGCGAGATAGATGTAGCTCGTCTGTGGTGAGACGCCAGGGGTGAGATAGTACGCGCCCAGCAAGTCCCAGCGGTCCGCCGTCAAGCCAGCCTCCTCCGCCAGTTCGCGTTGTGCGCTTGCCAGTGGCTCCTCATCGTCTTCCACCTTGCCGCTGGGAATTGACCACTCATAGCGTTGCAATGGATAGAGAAATGCGCCGACGAGATAGACGTGTTCCTCATCATCCAACGCGACAATTGAGGCATTGTCGCCAGGATAGACCACGCCATAGATGCCGGGGTTGCCGTCCGGGCGGCGCACCGCGTATTCGACGACATGCAGCCACGGATTGCGATACATCTCACGCGCCGCCAATGTCCGCCAGGGACTCTCCGGCGCATCCTGCAGCGCGGCCAGCTTCTCCTCCATGCTCAACGCTTTGGATATTTTGGATATATCGCGTGCGTGCGGCTCGTTCCCGCCTGTCCGGTCGTTTTCTGCCATATGAAAAAAGCACTCTCTGTTCAATACTGGCCGCTCTGTTGCCGCGTGGCCATTCATGCGCGGCTCTTCCGTTATACTACGGCATCATATCGTAACAAACGCGCGTTGTCGCGGCGCACATCAGGAATTCCCTTCACCTCCTCCATCTCCTCTACTATCTGCCCCTCATTCGCTCATGGCGGGCACAGTCTTTGCAATCCTCTCTGACAACGCTCAGTCCGGCGTCGTTAGCAGATGATCGCCTGCCACACAAGCATGATCTACGCAAGGTGGCTCCACGCCGCATGGCCGGGTGGGCGCGGCGGAATTCACGTCCGCAAAACAGGAAAACGCACAGAAAAGCAGTATTCCACTGGCGAGGAGCCACGCTACGGCAGGCAATATGGTTGAGGAACCGCAACAACGGTGGAATGGCGAGCAGCAAAGCAAAGGGGGCGAAAAGCCATGTCTACTATTGTCACAGAACGTTCGCCGCGCGATTGGCTGGCAACCTTACTGATGGCGATCTTCCTGGGGAGCTTTGGCGTGCAGAGCTTCTATAACGGGAAGATTCTGATTGGCATTCTGCAACTTCTCACAGTCGGTGGCTGTGGCATCTGGACCATCGTTGATATTGTATTGATTGCGACAAACAATTATCACGACGCGCAAGGGCGATTGGTGACATATACGCCATATACACCATATACGTAACCATACATTTAGCGTCCAGGCGCGTGTATGAAGTGAGACATCATCAGGCAAGAGCAGGAAGGTGGGGCCAGCCTGCTCCTGGCGTGATGTGCCTTCTCGATTCTCTATTTTATGTGTTTCTTGTAGCGTAAGACCCCGACATCGGTAACACACTGGAAATTGTCGGATATTGCTGAATTTTGTTGGTTTTTTGCCGGACATTGGCAGATTTTACAAGACCTCATGGAGGGCGCAGCATCTACCAATGAATGGAGAACGGATGCAGGGGGTAAATCGCGCATGGAGCATTTTCCGCAAGATCGTCTCATATCGCATCCGCAGCGCAACGCCCCGCCTGCGAATGCCACCAATCTCGCCAGTCCATCTAATCCGTCCAGTCCACCCAGGCCGTCTGTGGATCTGCAGACGCTCCTGGCAAAACGCTCAGACGACTTACAACGGATACGCCGCGAACGCCTGCGGCTGCTAGCGCTTGGGCTGGCGGTCGGCGGCCAGCTCGTGCTGCTCTTGATTGCGCTGATTCCGCAGAGCATCTGGGCAGATCATGGTTTGCCTGCTGGTCCTATCCCTGCGGCGCTTGCTCCGCTCGTCGCGGCGCTCTATTATCTTTTCCCAACGCTGACCGGGCTGCTCTGCCGCCGCTGGCAGATCGCCATTCTGCTGGCGACGTTCCCCGCCTGGCTCGATCTCGGCCTCTTTGCGGTTGCCGCCGCCGGACGCATCGGTCCTTTCTATCTCGCCCAGGAGGCGCACGCAGGCGGAACGGCGAGTACACTGGAACTCTTTGCCGCGCTGGGTGCGCTTGGCTGGCTGGCGCGCTTCGGCATCGCTAGCGCAACCCGGCATATCCGGCGCTACTGGCGGCTCTGGCGCCACTGGCAAACTCAGGCGCGAGAACAGAGACACCAGGCAAAACAGGATGCGCGCTGGGAACCGGACAATTCTGCGCCGTCCAGACCGCTGGTGACACAATTGCCATCGCCGCTATCTCGCTGGCCGAACATTCCTGAGGCCCAATCGAACGAGGCGCGGGATAAGCAGCCGGTAGACAGATAGAAGGGAGCGGACCCCTATGCGACGGCCCCCGATGCGCCGCTCCACCAGCGGAACTCGACTGACTGCTCGCCATGCTCGTTTTTCATTGGCTGCCCATCCGCAGGCCAAACACGCGGTGCTGCGGGGCTTGTTGGTGGTGGGTGTGCTGGCGCTGGCGCTACGCGCGGCGTTGGGAAGCCTGTCGTTTATGCTGCCGGGCGGGGACATTCTTGGTTGGAGCCGTCTGCCAGTGGCGCATTGCCAGGTCTGCAATCCAGCCATCATCACACACACGCCCAATCATTCGCTGACGATGGATGACTATGCTGCTCTGCTGACGCAACGGCTCTCACTAAGCGACAAGCTGGGGCAACTGCTGCTGGTCCAATTTCCGGGGACGGCGGCGACGCCCGACGCCATCCAGATGATTGCCAACCAGGGCGCGGGCGGGGTCTTGCTCTACGCTGAGAACATCCAGTCGGCGTCGCAGATTCGTTCGCTCACTGCGCAACTTCAGCAGATGGCCTCGATTCCGTTGATTATCGCCACCGATCAGGAGGGCGGGCCGGTCAACCGGCTGATCTCCATCCTGGGGCCGTTGCCTGCCGCTGCCTCACTCACCACGCCCGCGCTGGCAGAGCAACAGGGCGCGCAGGACGCAGGAAACTTGCACAGCTTCGGCTTCAACCTTGATCTGGCGCCGGTTGTGGATGTGGGCACAGCCAATCCGCAGTTGTGGGGGCGCACATTCGGCTCGAATCCGCAGCAGGTCGCCACGCTGGCTGGCGCGTATCTGGCGGGACTTCAGCAGAGCGGCGAAATTACCGGCACGCTAAAGCATTTCCCCGGCCTCGGCGCCACCACCACTGACCCGCATATCGGGCTGCCAATCCTCTCGCGGTCGCGCGCCGATTGGGAGAACATTGATCTCGCGCCCTATCGCATCTTGCTGCAACAGCAGGATGTGCGCGCTGTGCTGGTGACGCATGAGCTGATTCCGGCGGTGGACCCGCAATTACCGGCCTCGCTCTCGCCCGCGCTGGTAACAGGTGTATTGCGCCGGGAACTCGGCTTCAATGGCGTCGTCATCACCGATAGCCTGTATATGGGCGCGCTCAATAGTCGCTGGTCGCTGCCGGAGGCGGCAGTGCTGGCGGTGGCGGCTGGCGCTGACCTGCTCATTGGTCCTTATAGCCCAGAGACAGTACGCGAGACCGAGGATGCCCTTCAACAGGCGCTCGATCAGGGCATCTTGACGAAAACGCAGATTGACCAGGCGGTGCAGCGAGACCTGAAACTCAAGCTGCAAATGCGCCTGATTCCCATGCCACAGAGCACCACACAGGCGGCTCAGGCATCACAGAACGCTTATCCATCTGGTTCATCTGGCCCATCACGGCCAGTCCAATCCGCTCAGTTGCCACTGCTGGCGTACAAAGAGACCTATGCCTGATGGTTTCTTCAGGCATGTTCAGGTACAGGTATATGTGGCGCGTCGCACAGGATAAGGGTGTCCATGAGTGGTAGACTGGGGACTGAGGTAAGATCATCCTGTAGACTGACGCGCAACCAGAGCGATAGACGTTTAACTCGCTAGTGTATGTAGAGATGATAGAGATTACGACCCATGCCTTTCTCGCAACAGCGCTTGAAACGTAGTCTGAAGGGAGCAGCACGGCTTGTCTGAACAGCTATCGCGAGTGCAGGACAGACGGCGCAATGACGACCCGACTACTCTCGTTCCAGAGCCAGATAGAGATGATAGAAACGACACGCAGCGCGCGCAGACTCACGCTGAGCCAGCACCGCGCAGGCGCTTTCTTCGCCTGCCGGGCGCCAAAGCCACTTCGGCAGATGCCCAGGATGAAGACGACCCTGGGATGTTGTTAGGCGCAGGCTGGCTAAACGCCGCCGGACTGGCGGAGGGTGGGCTGCTCGCGGATGTCGGCGTCGTTCTCGACCTGACCTCTATCTATCTGCCGCTGGTAGGCACTGTGCTGTCTTTTGCCGTGCCGACACCGTTCGCCATTCTGATGCTGCGGCGCGGGCCACGTGTGACGTTGCTGGCGGCCACCGTCTCCGCCTTTCTTATCACTATTCTGGCAGGGCCGCACTTCGGCTGGCGCATGGGCCTGGAAGCGATCATCGGGTTGTTGCTGGGCTGGGCAATGCGCAGAGGCATACGCCCCAGCTTTGCCTTCGTCGCTGGCATATTGCTCGTCGCCAGCACCACCTTTCTGGCCGCGCTCGGCGTAATCCTCGTCTCCGGTCTGCCGATATCAGATGTCGTAGGTGAGCTGCGTAACGGCCTCGGCTCCCTCGCATGGCTGGTGGCGTCAGGCGCGGCGATCTTCGGCTTTCAGAGCCAATGGCTGGCGATTCGCCCGACGTTGGTGGCGCTGGGCCTGTTGGGGCTACATGTCTGGCCAGCGCTGCTCTTCCTCTCGCTCGTGGCTACGGCGACGCCGGTGGTGGCGTCCTACTATGTGCTGGCGAACGCAACGGCGCGCGTGTTGGGCTATGAGGTGCGTCCATTCCCCTCGCACGGCTTCATGCGCCTCGTACACTTCGTCTTTGTTGTCTTGACCGCGCCGGTGGCCCTGCCAGTGCGTGGCATACGCTGGCTTGCTCACGGCAGACGGCAACACAAGCGCAATGATAACAGTGTTGACGATGATATGCAGGATGAGATGCTATCCAGTGGGCGCTCGAATGGCCGGAGCAAGGAGTAGTCTCTATGGAACACCTCCCTGAGCAGCATACGCATCAAGCTGGCGCTAGCAACCATACCCGTAGCAGAGTTGCCGCCAGCCTGCCACTGATTGCGCTGGAAGATGTGACGTTTCGCTATCCTGCTGTGGCGTCGCGGCACGAGCGCACCGCCAGCCAGCGACCGGCACTGGAAAAGATCAATGTAACTTTCCAGCGCGGCGAGTATATTGCGCTGCTCGGTCACAACGGCAGCGGCAAATCTACCCTGGCGCGGCTGCTCAACGGCCTGTATTTGCCGACCGCCGGGCGTCTCCTCGTGGGGGGACTCGATACTCGTCATCCGGTTGCCCGCAGGCGCATTCGCGAACTGGTGGGGATGATCTTCTCCGACCCTGATAATCAGATCATCGCCACGCTGGTGGAAGATGATGTGGCGTGGGGGCTGGCGGCGCGTGGCTGGCCGCTGGCGCGCATCCGCGAGCGGGTGACGGAGGCGCTCACCGCCGTGGGCATGGAGCAGATGCGTGGGCGTCCGCCCTATGAACTCTCCGGTGGCCAGCGGCAACGGCTGGCTATCGCCGGAGTGCTGGCGCTCGCGCCCGATTGCATCGTCGCGGATGAACCGACGGCGCTGCTCGATCCGCAGGCGCGCGGTGAGATGGTCGCGCTGCTGCAACAGCTTTGCCAGCGCCAGGGTATCACCATCATTCACACCACCCATCTGCTCGAAGAGGCGGCGCTGGCGGATCGCATCCTGATTCTCGATGCCGGGCAGATCGTGCTTTCCGGCACGCCAACCGAGATATTCAGCGACCTCGAACGGTTGCAGGCGTTGCGGCTGGTTGTTCCGCAGATGGCTCTGCTCGGCGAGCGGCTGCGTGCGCTTGGCATCCCTGTGCCGGTCAATGCGCTGACGCCAGAGTCGCTCATCGCTGCGTTGGAGCAGGCAAGAGGAGCAGCAAGCCAGCAAGAGCCGCCCGGCAGGGAGGCGCTACAATGAGTGTTGGCATCAGCATCGAACACCTGACGCACATCTATAATCCGCGCACGCCGACCGCTAGAACGGCGCTCCATGACATTACGATGCAGATCGAAGCCGCCTCTTGCACGGCCATCGTCGGCGTCACCGGCTCCGGGAAAACGACCCTCGTTCAGCACTTCAACGGACTGCTCAAGCCAACCGAGGGCAGCGTGCGCGTGGGCGATATCGAAGTGACGAGCGACCGCACACGCAGCGCTGACCTGCGCAAGCTGCGGCGGCGGGTTGGCCTGCTCTTTCAATTCCCGGAAGCGCAACTCTTCGCGCCCACCATCTATGATGATGTGGCCTTTGGCCCGCGCCAGCTTGGCCTGGCGGAAGCCGTGATCCGTATGCGGGTGATTCGTGCGCTGGATGCAGTGGCGCTCGATACCAGCAGCGAGTTTCTTCAGCGGTCGCCCTTCGCGCTGAGCGGCGGGCAGCGGCGGCGCGTGGCGCTGGCTGGTGTGCTGGCGATGCGTCCGCAGGTGTTGGTGCTCGATGAGCCGAGCGCGGGACTGGACGCCGAGGCGCGTAACGAACTCTATGCGCGCCTTGCTGAGCTACGTGCCAACGATGGGCTGACGCTGGTGTTCATCTCGCATGACATGGCGGAGGTGGCGGCGCTGGCAGATCGGGTCTTCGTCATGGCAGGTGGTGAGCTTCGGCTCTCCGGCGCGCCGGAAGACCTCTTCCGCCAGCCCGATGATTTGATCGCCTGTGGGCTGGTGCCGCCACCACTGGCGCAGGTGACACGGCTGGCGCAGGAGCATGGCTGGCCCGCGCAGCCGCAGCATTTCACGCCGGAGCAGGTGGCAACGGCGCTGGCCGCCGGCATATCGAGTGCCTCTCACTCGTCGCTCTCGCAGGCAGCGTCTGGTTCCCCTCTCCCGCGCACGGGGGAGGGGCCGGGGGTGGGGGCTTCGAATCACAATCATCACATGCAGGGAGGCGCGGATGCTGAATAATTTGCCGATTGGCGTCTACATTCCCGGCCAGACACCGATTCACCGCCTGCGCGCACGGACCAAACTGCTTGTGCTCATCTGGCTGGCGTTGTTGTGCTTCGTCGCCAACCACAAACGGTTCCACTTTGGCGCGTATGTCGCGTCATTCTCATTGCTGGCGCTGGCGCTGCTGATTGCACAGGTGGATTTCGGCTATATCTGGCGGCGCATGCGGCTGCTGGTGATTCTGCTGCTGATTGGCGTGCCGTTTTCGCTGGCGCTCACGCCTGGGCCGACCTGGCATACCTTCGGTCCCATCAATCTGCATTTCGATCACCTGCTACACTTTCAGAATGTGACAATTCCGCTGGGGCCGATTGTTGTGACCTATGACGGCATCTGGTTTATGCTCTCCTTCGGCGCCATCTTCCTGCTGCTCTATCTCGGCTCGATGCTGTTGACGCTGACGACGACGCCGGTGGCGCTGGCGGAGGGCGTGATGCTATTGCTGCGCCCGCTGCGGCGCTTTGGCCTGCCGGTCGAGGAGTTCGGCTTGATGACGCTGGTGTCGCTGCGCTTCATTCCAGTGCTGATCCAGGAGGCGGAGCAACTGATGAAGGCGCAAATCTCGCGCGGCGCTGATTTCACCACGGGATCGCTTACCGCGCGGCTGCGTCGCCTGGGCAGCCTGTTGGTGCCGCTGGTGCAGGGAGCGCTGCGCCGGGCGGCCAACCTCTCTTCGGCACTGGATGCGCGCGGTTACGGCGTCACCAACGAGGCCACCTTGCTGCATGAGGGACGGCTCGGTCTGCTGGATTGGTTGGTGTTACTGGCTGTCCCCATCATCACAGCGTTGGCCTATTGGAAGCTATTCTGAATGTCCCTCATACCGGCTGTGGTCCCTGCGGCACTTTCTGATAGAGCGCGCGCCCATCGCCAAAATCGGCAATCTTGGTGAAATTGGCCTGCACCCACGCGCTGAAGCCGGGAACCAGCTTGAAGCGTCCGCTGGCAAAGAGGATCACGCGAATATCATCCTGGGTGATAATGGATTCGAGTTGCGAGGCCGTCAGGTAGCCGCTTTGAATGCGCACGAGTGAGGTATCTACCAGTTGCGGCGGTGTATTGCGGTCTGCCAGTCCGGCGATATACTGGTCGTCGCTGGCGACCAGATCACCAGGAATCGTTGCCGCCCGCAGCGCCGAAGCCATCTCCACAGTAGATTCCGGGAGTGGGGTGCGCACATCCCGCCGTGTGACCGCGCCGCCGATGAGCAGCGTGATGAGGATGACGCCGGTAGTGAGCAACAGCAGCGCGCGTCCCGCCGCCGTCTCAGGCAGCCGGAATGCACGCATCCTTTGCTCCTTCGGCGCAATAGCCTCGGCCCGGCGATATCCATGCGCAATCAGGCTCGCCAGCAGGACGAGCGGCGGCACCAGCAATATGCGGTCGTGGTCCAGCAACGGTTGTTGCCTCAGCAGAAAGCCAAAACAGGCGACAGCCCAGAGCAGCAGAGGAATGACAGCCCAATTGCGCTGGCGAATGGCAACCACTGTTCCCACGAACGCCAGCGCCACCAGCAAATATTCAGTGGCGTCGCTTGCCAGCAGCCTGACGTTATAGCCCAGGCCGTTTGTCGCGTGCTGACCAGCCGCCAGATGGTAGCGAATCACCTGATCGTAGACGATACCCAGGTGGCCGGCGAATGGCAGCAGCACAACGAGAAACGCCAGCAGCGCCCCGGCAATGAGCAAGCCGATATCGGGCAGCGCGGCGCGTAGCCCCGCCAGCAGGGTTGCGCGGCCACGGAAGCGCAACCGTTTGCCCTCGATATCCCACGCATTTGCCACTGGCATGAGCAGATAGCAGAGCATCGGCAGCACGACAAAGACATCGAAGAGCTTGGTGAGAACGCCCAACCCCAGCGCGACACCACTACCAAAGGCCAGCAGACGCCGCGCTCTGCCACTGGAACGCATGGCGGCCACGGCCAGCGCCAGCGCCACCAGTTGCCACGCCAGCGCAGGCACCTCCGCCTGGAGCGTGTACGACTCCTTCAGATAGAAAGGGTCGGCGGCGAGGAGCGCCAGCGCCAGCAATCCCACCCAGCGCCCGCCAATACTGCGCCCGGCAAAATAGATGGCGATGAGGCCAATAACCGAGTAGACGACGATGCCTAACCGCGCAGCGACAAGCGTTTGTCCAAAGAAGAGGCCGAAGAAGCTGTAAAGTGGATAGAGTGAAAGGAGAAAGAATGGCGGCTGCGAGCTAAAGACGCTGGTGAAGAGCGGATAGCCGTTGCTCATCGCGCGCAGCGATTGCCAGTACACGCCCTCATCATAGTCGGTGGAGACGCCACCGACCGGCAGCAGCCGCAACACCAGCGCAATGACGCAGACCAGCAGCACCAGACGGGATTCCAGCGGCAACCGGCCAAACCATGCCGCAATGCTCGCAGATGTAGACCGCTTTTGATTTTGGGCATGGACTGATCGGGACACAATAGAACCTCTTAACTTTCGCTCAGTTATCCGCAAAAAAGACTACCAACGGGGATTATAGCGGACTGAAAGCGGCTCTCAAAGCGCAACAGTACCAAACTCGATGACCAGCAGGTCCAGGGCCAGTTCCGGGGTCATCTTGCTGCGCTTGAGCGAGGCATCAATATCGAGCAGCATGCGGTGCGCGGCTTCGAGCTGGGCAAACGAGAACTGGCGCACCAGCGGCAGCGACTTCTCGACGAGAAACGGCGCCATCCCTGCGGCCTGCGCGATCTGTGGCACACGCATCCCGCGCTCGCTCAGCGCCTTCACCTGGAGCAGTGCGCGCGTCTGAAACGCCGTCAGCGCGACGATGCCAAGTGGCGACTCACCGCTATCCAGCAGTTCATGCAGTAGCGCCAGCGCGCTAGTGCGGTCGCGTCGCGCCAGCGCATCCGTCAGATCGAAGACGCGCGCCTGGTGTGAGGCAGGCGTCAGCGCGCGCACATCCTGGACATGTATCTCGCCGCCCTTGCCGACGTAGGTGCTGAGCTTTTCGATTTCGCCCGCCAGCACGCGCAGACTGTCGCCGCCCTCGGTTGCCAGTAGCCGCGCCGCATCAGGGGCCAGCCGCGCGCCTGCTGCGCTCGCCCGCCGCGTCAGCCACGTTTCGAGTTGCGCGCCACGCGGCGGCGTGTATGCTTTGATCTTGCCATGCTTCTGCGCTGCCTGCACCAGCGGATGCGTCGCGTCCAGCGTCTCATCCACCAGCACGACGAGCAACGTCGAATCTGGCATCTGCGTCACGTGATCGGCCAGCCCCTGCGCGAAGGCTTTGGGATCGGCGCTTCCTGTGGCGGACTTGCCCTTTTTCTTCTTGGCAGTGCCCTTGCCACCCGCAGCTTCAGCGGCATCGGCAGGCGCCTGTCCCTTGCTGCTCGCGCCGCCTGCGCTGTCGTCGCTCTCCTTATCTTCCTTCTCCTCTTTGGTGGCGCGTTTGCGCTTCGGCAGCCCCTCGACCACCACCAACCGGCGTTCGCTGAGGAACGGCAGCGTGTCGCAGGTCGCCAGGATGGTATCCAGGCTGATCTCTACGCCAGAAAACGTGTCGGTGTTGTAGCCGAAATCTTCGGTTGTCTTCAGCCGCGCGAGTTCTTCGTGCGCGCTAAACTCGTCCGGCCCATGCAGCAAGATCAACATGGCTACATTGTATGCCAGCCGCGTTTCGCTGCGCAAACGACGCGCCAATGAAGAGAGCGGTATGCTGGTGATTATGCCTGCTGTTCATCCAGTTCGTTGGCAATGCTGTTGATTTCATCGAGAGTCTGCTGCCGTGCCCGTTCGATGCGGCTCATCCGCTTCTGAAATTGCGTCATGGCATAACCCAACACTTCGTCGTGTGGCAGATCAAACGGCATCTTGCCATCCTGGTATGTGACGTAGGTATCACTTACCACGCCCATCGTAAAGGGAAGTAACTCGTTCATGCGCTCTTGCAGCGCCGTCCAAACGCTCTCGCCATGTTCAGCCATCAGCCGTGAGATGAAGTATACGGCGAAGGCGATATGGCGCGACTCATCCCGCTTGACCAGACCAATAAACTGTTGCATTCCCGGCAGAATATGGTTCTGGGTGAGCGTGCGCTCGAAGCCGTAATACCCGGTCTCTGCCAGAACGCCTTCGACAATCAGGTTATAGGTGGCGGAGGCACGTACCTGTGCAACTGGTGAGTTGTCGGTGAGCAAGCGATTCATTGCAGCGGGCAACTCCTCACCGAAAATATGGCGGTAGTTAGGGCCATGATAGCGCGCGAGATCCGTATGATCCTGCGCCACCTCATCAAAGAAACGACGAAAACCCTCGACATGTTTGGCCTCTTCCCAGAGGAATGAGGTCAGATACATCTCCTCTTCGAGACGGCCTTCTCGCGCAATTACGAGGATCAGCGGCAGCAGGTCCAGCGTGACCGATTCCTCACCAGCGAGAAAGAGCGCACTCGAACGAGCGAGCGCCTCGCGTTGATCGTCGTTCAACTGCTGCCAATCCGCGATATCCTGGGTGAAATCTATGTCGCCGGGATTCCAGATGCCCAGGCGTTTTGCCTTATTCCACAGGCGCATGGGCGGCAGATCATAGCGAAGACCTTGCGGGCTGGTAGTAATGAACACGCGGTCATTCTGGGGGCTGGTCATGGCACTGGCTCCTTATTCTCTGTCTATTGCGCGGACCTGAGCGATGCGAACACCTCATTGGTGGCAATACTACCATGACATTTGCTCGCATCACCTATAGCCAGCTAACGTTCCTCGCTCGCAGACCAGCAGAACGATCAGGCAGCATCTCAAGCAATGCCTGAGATGCTGCCTCACTTACTTCTATTGGCTTGTTGTGTTAGTTGCTAGATGCCCATGACACCGACCAACTCTTGCACGGAGTCGGCAGACTTCTGAAGTTGCGCGCGTTCGTCCTCTGTCAGATCAAGCTGGATAATCTCTTCGACGCCGCCAGCGCCCAACTTGACAGGTACGCCGACGAAGAGGCCGTTGATGCCGTATTCGCCTTCAAGATAGGTGGAGCAGGGCATAATCATCTTCTTATCCAGCAAAATCGAATCCACCATTTGCAACACCGAGGCGGAGGGCGCATAGAAGGCGCTGCCGGTCTTGAGCAGGTTGACGATCTCCGCGCCACCGTCACGCGTGCGCTGGACGATCTGCTCCAGCCGGTCGGCGGGAATCAGCGCGGGCAGTGGCACACCGGCCACCGAGGAGAGCCGCGCCAGCGGCACCATCGTATCGCCGTGCCCGCCCAGCACAAACGCCTGCACATCGCGCACGGAGACGTTCAACTCCTGGGCGATGAAGGTGCGGAAGCGCGCCGTATCCAGCACGCCGGCCATGCCGATCACACGCTGCTTGGGCAGGCCGCTCACCTTATAGGCAAGCTGCACCATCGCATCGAGGGGATTTGTCACGCAGATGATAATCGTATTGGGCGAGGCTTTCATGATCTCCTGCGTCACCTCGGTGACAATCGCCTGGTTGGTGCGAATGAGATCATCGCGGCTCATGCCAGGTTTCCGCGCAATGCCTGACGTAATGACCACGATGTCAGAGTTGGCAGTGGCTCCGTAGCCGTCGCGCTTGCTGCTGACGCCGGTGACGAGCGAATCATAACCGAGGACTGGCCCGGCTTCCAGCAAATCGAGCGCCTTGCCCTGCGGCATATCTTCGATGACATCCACCAGGACGACATCAGCGTAGTCGCGCTCAGCGATTCGCTGGCCGAGGGTCGCGCCGACGTTGCCTGCGCCGACGACAGTTACTTTGCTGCGCATGGTACTTTTCCATCCTTTTTGCATGAGTGCGATGGCGCGCTTCGCTACAATGCGGCGTGCCCCGGAAACTGCGCTCCCGCCATTGGAAGCGCCGGTTATTAGCCAGCCGGCGGTTAAAACCGCGACTGGATGGCTTTCAGCCGCGAAGTCCGCCTGCGCGGACTAGAGACGGACCAAGCATACCTGATGCGAACCTGCGGAGGCAGGTTTCGCGGCGGTACGCCGTCCAATCGCGAATTCATTCGCCAGCCAAAGCACAGAACCAGTGCGCCAGGCATATACTTCGTCTATACGCTGGCACAGCCACACCGTATTGTATCGCACAGACCGGCTTGCCGGAACGTTCCTGGCGAACGGTTTGCGCAGAACAGATGACACTAGCAGGCAGTGGGGAGACCTGAACATGGTGAACATGAATGACATGGAGCAGGCGTTGGCAGCCGTGCCGCACCTGACGCAGCAGGTGACGGCGTATGCGCATCGAGGCGCACGGGCGTATGCGCCGGAGAATACCTTGCTGGCGTTTGAGCTGGCGTTCGCGCTCGGAGCAGACGCCATCGAATGTGATGTGCAGCGCAGTCGCGATGGACACCTGGTCATCATCCACGACGACACAGTGGACCGCACGACCAACGGTAAAGGGCTGGTACGCGAGAAGACGCTCGATGAATTGCGCACGCTGGATGCCGGTCTGCGCTGGGGCACGCAGCAACGCATCCCGCTGCTGCAAGAGACGCTTGAGTTGGTCAACCGGCGTGGCAAAGCGATCAATCTGGAAGTGAAAGGCGCCTCAGTTGAGGAATCCGTTGCGACGGCGGAGGCACTGGAACCAGTGCTACGCGCGCTGCCGGAGGAGCTGCGTCCGCGTGTGCTGGTTTCATCATTCGAGCATCCGGCGCTGGCACTGCTCAAAGAACGCCTGTCCTGGCTGCGCATCGGCGCGCTCTATGGCAGCGAATGGCGCGGCAAAGACCTGATCGAGCCAGCGCTGGCGCTCAATGCGGAGGCCATTCACCCAGAATCCGGGCTGCTCACTCAGGATATCGTGCGCCGGGCGCATCAGGCGGGTCTGCGCGTCAATGTCTGGACGGCGAATAGCTGGATCAGGATACGCCGCCTGCTCCAATGGGGGGTAGAGGGCATCTTCAGCGATTATCCAGAGCGCGTCGTCATCCTGCGAACGCTGGAGCACGCTTCGATTGGCCGCCCATGACGTGCCGGCTGGGTCATTGGGGCGGCGCGGACATTCTTGTCTGCGCTAACAAAAGAGGGCAGACATTCCTGTCTGCCCCACCAAGGATGAGAACTCATCTTACGCCGTGTACGACTCTTTCGGCGTGCTGATATGCCGGTAGGTGAAGAGATGATGCACGGTGAAATTGAAGAACAACACAATGATGATGGCGATTGCCTCGGAGAACAGCGGGATGATTCCCAGACGGTAGTGTACGGTAAACTCGATGAGGAAGGTCAGGGTCACTCCCATGATGTTCGTTAAATGGAACCGCAGGCAGCGCGCCAGCCAGGGACGTTCATGGCCAGGCAGATGGCTGAAGGTGATGGCATCGTTAGGGATAAAATTCGCAATAATCGAAATCTCTGCGGCGACAAGGTAGGCCAGTATATTGTGCAATTTATCGTCAATTTTCAGCGGTACTAACAACCCAAGTTGGAAAACGATCAGGTTGACCACTGCTGCAAATCCGCCGATTATCAAGAAGGTGGAGAAGCGTTGAATGACGCCAGCGCGGCCATTGGTGCGCGCCTCCACTATCGCCAGAATCTTATTGACGAATGGCCAGCGTGTCAGATAATAGCTTGGCTGGGCATGAGTATGTGCGTCAGCCGGTTGGCCGGTCATTTGGTCCTGCTGCACAGCCGGCATGGGCTGTGTCGTTCCGCGCATCATCAGCGCCTCCATCACTATACACCACTACACGAATACCGCCCAAATGCTCATAACCTGTCATTGACACGCGAGCCAGGCGCCAGGCGCTGCCTCCGCTCCGCTCGCAGCATCACGCAAGCGGACCGCATCCACCCTGCCAGACCACAACCGCAGAGGCAGCGTACAGACCAGACTACCAACTACAGCGACGGCCATGTCGCGGCGGCGTAACTGCCAGTAGGACAGTAGGAGGGACAATGCCAGAAGTAAGCCCACTCTCCCGGCCCATCCACTGGTGGCGGCAATCCCACCTACAAGGAAATACGTACAACGATACCATGTGCTATGATACCAGCCTCGCTCTTCAGACGCCAACACTCGCGTGCGCTTTGGGGGATACCTGCTTGCGGGCTTGTCGCTTTGCGGTGTTGCGCCTCAGGCGAAAGCAAGCGCAATCGCCGGACCCACCACTTTGTTTGGGATATCTTCTGCGTCCTGCGCAAATGGATACTCGCTCGGCCCCCATAGCTCCAACGCCAGCGCGATGCAACGCATGCGGTCCGCCTCGTCTATCACCTCGTCCTCTTCGTCATCCTCCTTCTCTTGCTCCACCTGGTCCTCGTGCATGGTCTGCTGGTCGTGTTCTTCCCACCAGCCGGGCCGCAGCACCACCCGCGCGAAATCCTCGGCGCTCGTTCCCTCCGGCAGCAGGTCCGCGAAGCGTTCAGGATGTCCGCGCGCCGCCTCACTATCAATCGTTGCATTTTCGTCGTTCGCTGCGCTTTCGTCCGCCGTCTCTGCAAGCAGGGCGGTAGGGTCACTCAGATAGTAATCCACCTCACTGCCCGCGCGCGCCAGCCGGTAGCCGGAGACGACATCGCCATAGACGAAGACGCTGAAGACGGCGCAGCCGCCCAACCGGCGCGACAGTTCCACCTCCAAACCGACGGTGCGATTGCCCACTTCCAGCAGCGGCGTCCAGTCAACCTCAGCCGGTGGACGGCAAATCAAGTAGCGATAGCTTGCCGTCTCTTCCTGGGCATCGAGCCGACCTAGCACCGCCGAAAACGTTCCCTCGATGCGCAGCACACGCGGACGCTCCTCGCCTGCAAAAATCGCTTCCAGCGCCTGCTCTATCTCATCCGGGCCATGCCCCTGAATATGAAACGCGGTGATTGACGTACTCATTCCTCATCCTGCTTTTGGGTATCTTTCGTCTCGTGGGACTTTCAGGTCAGCCGTTTGCGTCGTCTCCGGGTCGTGCTGCCTGATGATACCACCAAATTGCGTAGCAATTCGGGAACCAATGGTCGCGATCTGACGTCTTTGGAGATAGCAGCCTTTCGGTTGATACTTTGATTATCTGTTTTGGCTATGTGTGGCCATGTTTGGCTATTGTGCCGGATTATGCTGACATATCTCAGCATCTTCTAACCATTGGGGCATAGACTTTGGCTAGGCACATGCAGTGACGTTCACTCAAAAATACTCGGCATAATCGGCGCGATGGGTGTGGGTGAGTAGAGCAATGCTTCTGAGGAGGAAAAATGTCGCAGAACCAAGCGGGAGATGAATGCAAGGTCTCCCATCCAGTACATTCAGGACATCCAGGAAGGATCGGCAGGGAAAAGCGTGGCATCCGGTGGCTGGCCGTTATCTTTGGGTTGATCGCTGTGTTGGTCGCCGGGTGTGGTGGTTCAACCACCGGCAATAATAGTGGCCATAACACCGCGCCTTTGAATGCGACTCCGCCATCTACCTCGGATGTCAATGGCGTGGTCGTGGCGATGCTCCAAAATATCAAACAGAACGGCTGGAACAGCAATCCCAACATCAACAATGGTTTGGGCGGCCTGTGGGTAAACTGGGAGTACGGCTCGAATCCGCTCAAAACCAATGGCGGCGATCCCAGCAAGCAGAACAGCCACGACCGGCTGACCGACCTGCGCTATCTCCACAACTTGCTCTCATATCAGGCGGAGAATCCCACCGATACACAGTTTGCCAGCGAGATTCAGAAGTATACGCAGATCGTTAAGATGGAGTTCGCGGACGGCACCGATCAGCGTGGCTGGATCTATGACGAGTGGTGGGATATGTACCAGCTTTCCCATGACGACTGGTTCAAGACCGCTGCCTACAATGAGGCCAACAACTATTATACGAATTGGTATCACCCGTCGGTCGGCGCGCTCTATCAGGTGACGAACAGCGAACCGAACGGTTACTATCGCACCGAAGATACGATGGGCATGGGCGCCGCGCTGATCGAGGCTGGCGTGCAGTTCAATAATCCTAATTGGGTGAACGCTGGCAAGACGGCGCTTGCCTTCCTGCGCAGCCATGCCTACGTGCCGCAGTATCACATGTACCTGCATCTGCTCGACAATGTGGTGTCGAGCAGCGGCGCCGCCAACCAGAATGAATCTATCCAAAAGGTGGACGTGCAGCAGAGCGACGGCAGCACCACCACACATGACGGCGATGTGGTGAAAGCTGAATCCATCGGCACCGAAGCGATTGCGCTGATGGAAGCCTATATCGCCAGCCAGGATAAGCAGTATCTCGACCAGGCGGTTGACATGCTGACGTATATGCAGGCGAACACCAATCTGACGGGCATGTGGGATACGACCTATGGCGGCTATTTCTACGGCGTCGTTTTCTCCGGCACAGATACTGGCAGTCTTGGCTCGCCGCATGTCAAGGCAACGGAAAAAGAAGCCGGACGCCAGATGTTGATGCTGCGGGCATATCACATGGCGAATATGCTGACGAACGGGCAGTTTCAGGGCATGGAGAACCTGCTGCTTCAGGTTGCCGTGACGAAGGCATATTACGCGCCCGGGCACGGCGTCCTCTACTCCGTGCAGCAGAACTGGCAGCCACACAAGCGCAAAGGCCAGCCACTGGACTATGTGACAACTGAGGCAATGGGCATCATGCTCGAAGCGTTGCTCTCGCTGCATGCGCCCAACGCACAGATCGCCGGATAGCCGGTAGCGCGTCAGAGACAACCGGAGAGGCGTATCCTCAACGCGGGATACGCCTCTCCGGTTTTTGGAGGAGATAGAGATGGACAATCTATATCAAGTCTACGCCACTGTCTGGGTTAGCGTAGATCGTTGAGCTTGCGCTCGGCCTCGTCGAGCGAGAGCGCGCCGCTGCGCAATTGTTCGAGAATCGCGCGGCGCTGTGCATCGGCGTCGTCGCGTGTGGCTCCGGCAGCAGAAGCGGAGGCCGCTGGCTCTTCGTCATCATATTCGATGCGCACGCGCTGGGCGCCGCTGGACTTCGATGCACCGCTGCCCGTGCTGCCAGAAGATGAGCCACCAGCGCGGCGGGAATCCCAATCGCGGCGCAACTGCGAGAACGAGGCTTCCAGTTCGGACATCGCCTTCTCGACTGCCGAGCGCACATCACGGCCAATCGCTTCCCAGTCGGTCTCGCGGGCGCGCTTTGCCGCCTTCTCAGCGTAATCTTGCGCCTGCTCAGCAGCCTTGCGAGCCACCTTCTCAGCTTTGTTGCGCAGATCGTTCAGCCGTTCCTCATACTCGCCGTACATGCGTGCGCCCTGGCCTTTTTCCCACTCGAAGTGAATATCGCGCGCTGTGTGTTCGCCCAGGTCGTCGCGCTCGCTGGTCTCAGGCACCGGACCCTGGAAGTGGAAGTTGGCGCGGCCAGGAGCGCGGTCCCAGCGCATGCGGAACCGCTGCCCGCCGATGGACCCTTCCCAACTACGGCTGTCCAGGTTGTCCGAAGATTTGCCACTCTCTTGCTTCTCGAAGTCTTCGCTCATGTGTTGTTCCCTCTCATATCGGTCTGTCGCGGCAATCGAAATATCGCCGCCATCGCTTACCAACGTCACGGTTGAACTGCCGCGACCAAGAACGCCAACCAAATTGCGGCGACGCCCACGTTCGACACTGAGCGGCAGCCGCGTCTTGATTTCACCGCCAAAGGTGCGCGCCACGAAACGCGCATTGACATCTTCGCGTACCCGCAGATCAATATCGCCGCTGGCGTGAATGTTGTATTCCACCTGCTCGCCAAGCGCCGTATCTATCTCAGCATCGCCACCGACCCGCTTCACATCGAGTCCGCCGGTGGCGTTCTTCACTTCCAGGTCGCCGCCAACCGTGCTCAGCAGAATCGGTCCGCGCGCATCACGGATACGCGCGTCGCCACCGACGCTATGCACCTCGATGGCCTCTATCGCGCCCTGGACCTCCAGATCGCCGCCGATGGCCGCCAGCGTCATGCCCATGACGCTATCCACCTCGACATCGCCGCCGACCGAGCTACCACGCAGCATCACGGTTGAGCGCCGCGCCTCCAGATCGCCGCCAATCGTGCCCAGCAGGACAACAGTGCCGCAATCTACGAGATTCACATCGCCAGCAATCGCATCGCGCACTTCCAGTCCCGGCAAGTCGCGCGCTTCCAGGCTGCCGCTGATGTGCCCGATAACGGGCGCTTCGTCGTAGTCTTCGATGGTGGCATCGCCATTGACCATGCGAACGCGCAGACTGCCACCGGCGCGGGCTTCTAGCTCACCCTCCAATTGGGCGATTTCCGTAATCGCCACCCGCTCGATCTCGGCGTCTCCGCTGACTCGCTGCGCGAGTACATAGCCATCCACATGCTCGGCGTGCAGATCACCGTACACGCGGCGAACCAGCACCTCAGTGCCATCAGGAACCCGTAGCTCGCTGTCGTCTGGCAGGCGTGTGAAACGCAGCACACCGCCAGTCTCATCTACGGTATCGTCCTCGATCTCCTCGCCGTCGGCGCTCAAAAGCACCTGCGGCGAACCGCCGAGAATAGTCAGGTCGCCCTCAACGAGATCAATTTCGATGCGTAACCGTGGCGGCTCATGAGCCGCTTCCGCGGATCCCGTGGATTCTGCCGGTGCGCCAGCCGTCTCAGCCCCAGCATCGTGCGCCTCTTCGGCGCTATCGGTTGCTTCAACCATCTCAGGAATAGCTGGGATTTCCGGAATGTCGGGCATATCCGGAATATCAGGCACCGGCGGGACACTGGCGCTGCTCGCAGCGGACTCGTCTGTAGGATGTACGTTGTTCTCGTTCTCAGGTTCCATTTTCGTAGACCTCTCGTTCTCCAACCTGCTGAATTGCCAGATTTGTCAGATTTCACCTGTGTTTTGCGCTATTTGTCGCCACCCATCAATTGCTGGTGCGCTTCTTCAGTGGTGATGCGTCCGGCGGCGAGGTCCGCCAGAATCTCGCGGCGAGTGCGGCGTTGCGCTGGGTCCGCCTGCTCCTCATCGGCGTTGAATCCCATCGTCGTGAGGACATTGGAGAGCCGTGCGCGGACGGTGGGATAGGAGATGCCAAGCATATCTTCGACATTTTTGATAATGCCACGACAGCGGAGAAACGCCTCGACAAATTCGAGCTGTGCATCATCCAGCCGCGCGAGCCGCCCGAAGCGCCCGGCGTCATCTCCTTGTGCGGGAGCCGCAGCAGGAGAGAGATGAAAACTGCCTTCCAGCGCGCTGCCACAACGCTCGCAGCGCAGCCGTGTAACGGTCATTGGGGCGCTGCAAACGGGGCAGGAGCCATCAACGGTATAGAGGTCTGGCATCTGTGGCCGCTCCTCATGTGCATGTCAATAAGTCAGTAAGGATGTGTGTCTTGTAGATATATAACACAGCACTTCACAAAAATCAATGGTCTACTCAATAATATTTAATTTTCATGTCACGCACATTAACTTTTTCAACTGTGCTGCAACGATGCCAGGCTGAAGCGCAGAGAATCCACGTTCGTGGTATGGGGCGATGTTTTCAGCAGTATTGGAACTTTTGGGGGAAGAGTGGTTGCTCGCGTAGCCGCCTGATATCTGGCACGTCCTAATATGCGTAACTCCTGGGCGGCGCCCATGAGGAGCGTTTAAGCGGGGAATCTCATCAATCCTTGAGGAAGGATGCAGTATGGCTCTCATGACCCGAAAAACGGAACTCTCGCCGCTCGAAGTGATCGTTGTCGAAAATACGTTAGGCGAAGAAGCACGCAAAGATGCACGAGAAGGTACACTGGCGCGTATCCAACGGCTTACCAGGGAACGGCAAAAGCTCTACGCGCTTTCAGCGGCCCATCCATTCCTCGCACCGGCGAACGGCCCGCGTATTCGCGAGATCAACGCGGACATTGAGTTGCTCTGGGAGACGCTACGGCGTGAGCGGGCATCGCGGCGCGTTGCCATCGAACGTGCGTTGAACGTCACCAACGAAGACGAAGACGACCACTCCGAGCAAGAGAATTCCCATGATGCCGCTTGACATGTAATGCTTGCAGGCGGCATCTCTCGACTTTCCACCAGCGCCATATGTTCTCGATGCAGAACACGGTGCTGGTGGATTGGTCTATGGTGCTCCTCTCACTGTGAGTAGCAATACAAGTTCAGCGCTTTTGTATCATATATTTTAATGACGATAGTTCCATAACGCAGTATGCTCATAGAAAATTGGGAAGGATATTTGCCAGCATGTCTAATAAGCTAGATAGTGCGCGCCAGCTATCTGTGGACGATCAAGATGAAAAAATGCCGACTCGCAATACGCTGCGCTATATCATCCTGGGGCTGCTCGCGGCGCATCCGATGTCCGGCTACGACATCAAGCGCGCATTTGATCGCTCGCTGGCGACCTATTGGAATGCTGGCAACAGTCAAATCTACACAACACTCAAAACGCTGGCGGAGCGTGGCCTCGTCTCTTCTGAGGTGGTCTATCAGGAAGACCGGCCCAACCGGCGTGTCTATCGCCTGACGCCAGCGGGGCGCGCAGCGTTCGATGCCTGGCTCTCTGAACCTGTGCCGCCGCGTTTTACCAAAGACGAATTTTTGACGAAACTCTTTTTCTGCGGTCAAACCTCCGACGAAGCGGCGTTGCGCCATCTGGAAGCACATTTGGAGGCCCTGCGCGCACAACTGGCCGATATGGAATGGGCGCTGCGCGAATACGGCGACCGTCCCACACGGCGGCCACGGCTGCTGGAATATCAAATGCTGGTGCGTGACTATAAACAGGCTATCTTGCAGACCGACCTTGCCATGACCGAGCAGGCCATCGCGCGCATCCGTGCCCGCCTGTGATCTAAGCATTCGTTGTCTAAGCAATCCAGGTGACGAGATTCCGCCATTCGTCCTGGCGGCTCGCTCCCCAATATTCGGCTATCGCCTGGATGGCTACGCCAATGGGTGTCAATTCTTCAATTATCCAGACGCCAGGACTCGTCTCATTCGGTCCTAATTGCGCCAATAAGTCCGCAAGATGCTTTGGCATGGTTTTCTTATCGTGTGTGAGGACAATTCTGCCTAATTTCTGGGCAAAATTGAGCAATTCAGGATCTTTGATATGTAACTGCTGTGCTTCTTGGATAGTGAGTATATCTATATCAGGATAATGCAGGCGGAGTCCTTCTGTAACCTTCACATTGAAGTTCTCGTCAGCGAGAAGGCGCGGGCGCTCATAATCCTGAATTGGCTTCATTTTGCCTCCGCTGGTCCTCGATGCGCCGCCTGACGATATTCGCTGGATGATTTGGATTTTCGCGTTGCGCTCGTTTCAATTCCTCGAAATAGGCGTCATCTTCGGCAAACCGCTTATCAAGTTCCTCTTGATGCTCCAGATAATAGGCGATCACCCCATAGACGGTCGCTAGGGGTACGGTTGGAAAACTCTGCTGTATCTCTTCCGGAGTGTAGTGATGACCGTTGTGCATGGCGACAATGACATGCACTGTGACGCGCGTATCGCCTACATACAACTCGCCATCACGTTCTTCTATATAGCTTGGACTCTGGATTCTCATATACTGCCTCGTTCGTATAAGCCTGCTTTTCTCTTCATTATATCCCGTTTTACAAATAGCACGGCGGGCTGCTGCCGCGATTGCGCGCCTGCGCGCGCGCAATTGCCTCGCGCGCCAGTTGGCGCACCAGCGAATCGAGCGGCATCGTCGCTATGAAGCCATCCTCATAGCCCAGGCGGCGCGCATCCTGGCGCTCGATATCGTCGCCGATCAACGCTACGAAGCAGCGATCAAAGAGATTGACCCGCTCAGCCGCTTCCAGCGCCATGCGTGGCCAGCGCCAGGACGGCGTACAGGCGCCTTCCGGCGTCTGCATGGTAAGCGCCTGCTGCTCTGCCCAGACCAGCACGGCGTCGGCATCGTTCTGCATGGCTGCCGCAAACACTGCCTCGATCTCCGTGCCGCTCATTCCAGACGCTGGCGTCTCGTGCAGCACGCGCACTTCCGGGTAGGCCGCCAGACGGAGACGCAACTCCTCGCAGGAAGCGCTCTGATGGCCGGAGAGATGTGGAGGTTCGAGCAGCAGCACCGTCAATTGGCGTCCCAAGTCTGTACGCAGCATCGTCGCCACCACAGCGGACGGATCGAGCGCTGGAATACGTGGATCAGTATCGGAGGCATATCGGATAGATGACTCTTCGTGCGCCTGCTTCATCGTCGCCACCTCTTTCTCGTCGCCTCTTCAGCAGCATAGCTTGTGCCGGATTGTTCCGTCAGGGAGGTAAAGACAACACGAGCATCCTGCAATATCCCGTCCCCTGCAAGGCGGAATCCACGAGCGCATAGTGTACATAGTGTACATAGTGTACATGGCACATACGGCGCTGGTATGCTGGCTGGCTATGGGCGCAGTGGTTGACCGCAGGAGGTGCAGAAGCGTTGACCTGGGCTGTTACGATGACCACAGGCGCGGCAAACAAAACCCGCCACTCCCGCCAGTAAGTTGTAGCCACAGGTGGTGCAGAAGCGATTGTGCGCCTGATTTGGCGCCTTGCAAGACGGGCAACTGATCCAGCTTCCTGTTTGTTGAGGATAAGGACCGCTTGGCGCCTGTTGCGGTTGAGGTAGCGCCTCACCGCAGGTGGAACAGAACCGTTGATAGGGCGAGTTCGGCTTGAGGCAGCGCGGGCAGATGATCGAGAGCGAGCCATTAGGAACGGCGGCGCGCCCCGTCACCGGCGCTGGCGCGGTCGCCTGCCGTCCAGTGGCAGTGTTCACCGGCGTCTGCGCGGCGACTGCCTGTTCCAGCGCCACAGCCATGTCAGTGGCTTTCTGGAAACGATCCGCCGGATTCTTCTCCAGCGCCTTCATCACCACTGATTGCACCGCTGGTGAGACACGCGGATTGAGTGTAGAAGGTGGAGGAACGGGTTCATAGATATGCGAATGGGCCAGCGCCGTGTAGTTATCCGCCTCGAACGGCGTATGGCCGGTCAACATCTCGTAGAGCATCACGCCAAGCGCGTAGATGTCGGCGCGCGCATCAACCGTGCCGCTACCACGGCATTGCTCAGGCGACATATACTCCGGCGTGCCGACGCCTGCGCCCGATTGTGTCAGTGCCGCCGAGGTTTGCAGCACTTTGGCGATACCGAAGTCGCTCAGTACCGCACGCCCGCTCACATCCATCAGCACATTGACCGGCTTGACATCACGGTGGACGATGCCGCGTGAGTGCGCATACGTCAGTGCGGAAGCGACCTCACGGATGATGCGCGTTACCTCGCGCAGCGGCATACCGGCAGCCATTTTGTCTTTGAGCGTGCCGCCGCCGATGTATTCCATGATGATGTAGAGGCGGCCATTCTCCTCGCCGGTGTCATGCACAATGACGATGTTGGGGTGCGAGAGTTGCGCCATTGCGCGCGCTTCCAGCTTGAAACGCTCCACGAAGGCCGGATCGGCGGCATAGTAGGGCGGAAGAACCTTGATCGCCACCTGGCGGTCGAGATTCTCCTGTTTCCCGCGATAGACCCGCGCCATACCGCCTTGCCCAAGCAATTCTTCGATGACACAGTGCCCCAGGGTAATCCCAATGAGGTCGTCGTTCACCGGATGGCCCTCGCTTCCCAAACGAGCGTATGATACGTGAACCGGCGTTGCCTGGCAACCTAGCGGCGCACGAACGCCAGCACCGTCTGCCCCACCTGAATCTCATCGCCCTCTTCGAGCACCTGCTCGGTGATGCGTTGCTGATTCACATAGGTGCCGTTGGCGCTGCCCTCATCGCGGATGATGTAGTGACCGTTGCCATCATTATTGATGGTGGTGTGCAGACGCGAAACTGCCAGGTCTTCCAGGAAGATATCGCTCTCGCGGCTGCGACCAATGGTCAGGCGCTCTTTGCGCAATTCGAAGATGCGTCCCGGCTCTTTGCCCTGGCGCACCACAATCACGCTGGTTCGTTGCTGGCCAGCGTTCGGGCGCACGACACGGGTTTTATCCGCATCGCCATACGGGTTATCATAGCCCGGCGCTCCCTGCGGCGCGTTACCGTTCCAGCCTGGCGTACCCTGTGGCGCTGCGCCACCCCAACCAGCGCTTTGCGGCGCAGGTTGGTTGCCCCATCCGGCGCTTTGCGGCGCTGCGGCTGGCGCACCACCCCAGGCAGCGGCAGCGCCCGGTCCACCCTGATCGCCCCAGCCGCCCTGGCCGGCCATCTGATTTGCGCCACTCCATCCGGCGGCAGCGCCAGCACCCGCTGCTGGCCGACTGCCCGGCCCTGGCTGCGCGTCCCAGCCACCGCCCTGGTTGCCCCAGCCACCTTGCGCCGCCGGTTCACCCCATTGGCTGCCACCCGCGCCTGCGCCCGCATACGACCGCTGATCGTTCCAACCGCCCTGCGATGGAGCGTTGTTCCAGCCCCCCTGAGACGCTGGTCCGGCTGCGCCCTGCTGGCCACCGAAGTTCGGCTCCCAGCCCGCGCCGCGCCCGCCAGCGGGACCCTGTGGCGGGTTGCCATAGTCGTAGCTCTCCGTCTGCGGCCAGCCCGGCGCGTTGCCGCCGCGTGGCGCTGGCCAGGCGGCGTTCTGGTCCTGTGGCTGGCCGAGAGGACCCTGCTGCGCGTCGTAGCCGATGCCACTGGCCGTGCGCTTGCCTGCGCCGTTGCTCCGCAGGAGCATGACAAAAACCAGAACAACCGTCAGCACGACGACGAATCCCGCCAGCCCCACGGCCAGCGTGCTGCTCAGACCCCCACTGGCGAGAACGGTGAGCGGCATATGAGCGACATAACCCATCTGAATCATTCCTTCCAACCTCCCCAGGCGTTTAGCGTGGGCGAATCTCGAAACGCAGCTCGACATGCCCCAAACGCATGACATCACCGGAGTGGATTTCGACATCTTGGTGTGGTACCAGCGGCGTGCCATTGAGTCGAGTTCGATTAAATGCGTTCAAATCTTCGATATAGAAATGGCCGGCGCGTCGCGTAATACGCGCATGCCTGCGCGAGACGGTCTGCGCGGGATCGAACGAGAGCAGATCCACATCGGGCCGGAAGCCGCGCTGTGGATCGCTACGCCCGACGATCATATCCGGGGCGGTCAACGCCATCGGTGGCCCGCCCGCCGGAATCAATGCGCCTACCAACTCCTCGGACCGGGGAACACTTGACCCATGTCGCTCTGGAATTGGCAGAGCTTCTAATGCCTCAACGAAGGTGTGTGGCGTCTGATAACGGTCGCCCGGTTGTTTGGCGAGCGCCCGCTGGAAAAAGGCATCATACTCCGGCGGCAATTCCGGGCGCAGCATGCGTGCGGAGGGGATAGGACCATTGAGATGCTGCATGACGACATCCCAGGCATGCTCACCATCGTAGGGGACGCGGGAAGTCAGCAATTCGAAGAAGACACAGGCCAGCGAATAGAGGTCCGCGCGCACATCTGCCTTGCGGCTGTTTTCCACCTGCTCAGGAGCGACATAAAATGGGGTGCCCACAAAGAAGCCGGTCACTGTGATGTCTTTTGATTCATGGCTGCGCGCCAGACCAAAGTCAGTCAATTTGACGACATTGTCTATGCTCAGCAACAGGTTCTGTGGCTTGATGTCGCGATGCACGATATCGCAGGCGGCGGCGGTAGCGATACCGGCGGCGGATTGTTCCGTCAGGTCCACAGCACGAATGATGGGAAACTGCCCCCCGGTCAGGATGGCATGCTTGAGAGTGTGACCGTCTACGTAGTCCATCACAATGAACAGGCAGCCTTTGTCTTCGCCGAAATCCACCGGACTGACGACATGCGGCCCAGAGAGGCGAGTCAGCAACTCGAACTCACGCTGAAACCGTTCGACCAGTTCGCTCTCTGCGGCGGCCTGGCGGCTTAGCACCTTGACGGCATACAATCGGTTCGTCTCCAGATCACGGCCAATGTACACGGTGGCCATACTTCCGCTGCCACGCTCGTCAATCAATTTATAGCGGTTCTTTAGCACTCGACCGAGCATGCCTGTCCCCTCTCCGGCGTATTGCTATGCCTACGCCCGCTCCACCACACTGTTCTCATTCTTTGAGTATCCTTCGCCGGCGCGGAGAGAACACGGCCAGGCAGTAGAACGCGCAACTCCTCATGTGGCCGCGCAGAGTCGCCACCCATTTAGAGCATGCGCCCCATTATATCAACGCATAAGACCTGCTCGCAACGCTTCAGGCTCTTGGTCCTGCTCATGTTCCACTCATGCCCTGCTCATACCCTGCTCAAGTTCTGCTGTTCTTGTTCTCATCTTCTGTAGAATACGCAAAATCCCGTCGCGAGTGATGGTGATAGCCCACCAGATTTCTGTGATGTGGGTCATAGTCTTGCTATAGCTTTCCTCGTGATTCCTCATAACTCCCAGTAGCTCGCGCATCCACGGCGTCCACCGTTCGTTGATTTTCTCAGCAAACCGTAAGGGCGCAGAAGGACAAGGGACACCAGCAGGGCAGGAGAAATGACGTTGGCCGAACACGATGAACAAGATGACGTAGAAGCGTTCAAGACCGCCTTCCTCTCGCTTATCTCACATGAACTGCGCGCGCCGATCCAGACGATCAACGGCTATCTAGACCTGACGCTTGCCGGTTTGGGTGGCGAATTGAACACACAGCAGGCGCAGTTTCTGCGGCGGGCGCGCGCCAGCAGCGAGCGTATGGGGGCGCTGGTGGATGATTTGATTCTCCTGGCGCGCTATGCCGCCGGTAAGCTCTCCTGGGTGAAGTCCGACCTCGATCCGGCGCCGCTGATTCATGACGTCATCGAGGAGCTACGGCCACTGGCGGAGGAGGCGGGGGTGCAGGTGCGTACCCGTCTTCCGGCGCCGCTGCCATTGCTGGCGGCGGATGGGCCAAGAATCGAGCAGGCCGTGCGTGATCTGCTGCTGAACGCGCTGGCAGCCACGCCTGCTGGTGAGGTGGTGTCTGTGTCAGCGCGCGTTATCCCCGATATGTCCGGCGTGGTTGGGATGTTGGTGCTAACTGTGCGTGATCGCGGCATTAGAATTGCTTCAGAAGGTCAGAAGAAGGTGTTGGAGCAGTTCTTTCGAGATGGCGCGCCAGCAGGAATTGAGCGCCCTCACACGTTTGGTCTTGCGTGCGTACACATCATCGCGGAGGGACACGGCGCGCAGATGCGCATCCAGAGCGCCCCCAGAAAAGGGACAGCGGTGAGCATATGGCTCCCGGTATTGTCTGACAATGCCTGAAGGAACAGTTGAACAGTTCTTCAGTTCCAGCATCAAAGGAGATGATACGTCTACCGAAGTGCGGTAATGTTGCGGCGCTAAGCGAATCGTAGAGGGTTTGGCCCAGGGTGGTATGAGATTTGCCAATAACCAGGCCAATGAGGAGCGTCCTCGGTGTGGACGTATACGTCGAGGCACGTCTGACAAATTTGCTGATTTAGGAGGCATGAGACATGGGCATGTTGCGTGTAATGTCGCGACGTGGTGACGACCGGGTCGTCTGGGACCTCGAGAAAGCAGACGTTGGGGAACTCGACGCGGTCGCAGCAGTACAAGAGGCGGAGCGCATCTTCGCCGCCGAGCGTGAGCGCGGCGCCACCGCGTTCAAGGTGGAAACCGGCAAAGCACCGGAACGAATTGATGTCTTTGACAAGAAAGCAGAACAGATCGTACTGGTTCCTCGCGTAGTCGGCGGCTAGGAGGCTGCGATGCTGGAGAGTACGTTTCAGGTCTTGGTACTCGTTTGGGTGGTGCTGACTGCGCTGGCGCTCTTTTGCCTGGCGCTCTCCATTGGGAGCCACTGGGGAGATTGGGGACGATTGCTCGGCCCGTACTTCTCAGGAGAGCGGCGCGCGCATGCGTTCATGCGGGAAATGCTGACGCCGGAGGAATACCAGCAGGTAACGACCTGTGGCTATCTCGATGTCACCAGCCCTTCGACCCCAGACCGCACGTACCGCATCCCCGGCGCCGGTGGTCTGGTGCATGTCTATGAACATGGACACGCCATCATGGACCTGTGCCTCCAGCCAGTTGACGTTTTACCAGAGGGTGATGTCGTCGTCATGCACAAGTTGATGATTCTTGGGAACGAAGACGAATATCTGATGAAAGCCAATCGCTTCGCCCCAGGCATCATCACCTTGCGTCGAGGCTTCCTGTAGCCGCTCGCCAGAATTTGGCACGATACAGGCTCGCCTGATACCGTTCGATTACCCTATCTTTGCAGGGCAGTTGCTCACTGGCAACTGCCCTGTGTATTGATGCTGACGGTTGGGCCACCGGCAAACTGGATCATCCCGTTCACCGGCGGGCCGCCGACCTGCACGTCTGAGGCGACCGTAAAGGAGATAACTTCCTTCCCTGCGCTATTCGTATGGTATGGCCCGGTGGGCGGGTCGTCTACGGTGCAGTCCCCATTTGGGCAATAGCCGAAATTGACGAGGATATTGGTGTACGTGTTGGGATAGCCCGGCGCGCGAATGGTCAGCGTTCCGCTCTGCCCAACCATCAGCGGGCATGGATTGAAGGTCCAGGTCACGCCGCTGCCACCACCGGAGCAGATGAACGGCGCGTTATTGCCACCGCCCGGCGTATCGGTCGGCGTCGCGTCGTTGGGCGTGTCCGTTGGTGTGGCGTTGGGCTGTGGTGACTGCGAGCTGGCAATGGTGCCGACCGGCGGGATAGCTGGCGTCTGGAACGGTGCGAAGGTGGCTGTTGGGAACGATGCTGCCTGTTGCACTTTATTGGTGCCGGTATTGCTGTTGACATCAGCGTTATTATTGCTGCTGGTGAGGCCGAAGCTGGCCAGCGCCGAGTTGGCGGTGGTCGCCACCAACAGCATGCACACGCACAGGAGCAGCACCATCCCCAGCCCCACCACGCCCGTCACCGCTGCGCGATACTGTGGATTCGTCTCCCAGCGATCCTGAAAACGCTGAACATACTGGTCCAGCCAGGAGACGCGCCTGAATGGTGGGAATGGTTGCCTCGGTGTCATCATGCTGCTTTCGCCTTCCCTCGCCGCTTGTACCTCGTTCCAGTCGCCGTATGCGCTGCTGTGCCTGCTCCTCTAAGATTTGCAGTTCACGGTTGTGCCAGTCTGTAGTGTCCCGCCTGGAAATAAGGCGAAGATCGTGATTGAACCCGTCCCCGTCGCCGTGCATGACTGAAGTTGATAGGAGATGGTGCCATTGCCACTTCCATCAGTCTGGCCAGCAGGCTCTACGGTATTGGTGACACATCCAGGAATATTGTAGATGAGGCCGATTTGGACATTCGGCGAACTCGTGTGAAAAATCAGATTCCCTGTCTGCCCGCGAACCCAGGGATTTGGAGATTGGCTTACTGTCAACGTGCCTGGGCCACCGCCACCACCTCCGCAGTTGGAAGTACAGGGTGTTGCCGTTGGCGTATCGGTGGGGATCGGCGTATCAGTCGGCGCTGGTGGCGGCGTTCCCGAATCCGGCAGGGTGCTGACCGGCGGGATGGCCGGTGTCTGGAACGGCGGGAAGGTCGCTATGGGGAAGGTCGCCACGCCACCCAACGTGCGGGAGCCGCTGGACCCCTGTGTATTCGCATCGTTGTTGCTGCTGGTGAGGCCGAAGCTGGCCAGCGCCGAGTTGGCAGTGGTCGCCACCAACAGCATGCACACGCACAGGAGCAGCACCATCCCCAGCCCCACCACGCCCGTCACCGCCGCGCGGTACTGGGCGTTGGTTTCCCATCTATCTTGAAAGCGCCGAACGAAGCGATCTAACCACGACCTCTCAAACATGCGCCGCTATCCTGTCCATCCCTTGCTGTCCGGCAGACCGGAGCAGTCACCCTGCCCTAGTGGTTGCCGTCACTTGACTACGAAACGTCATCATTTTAACAGGGTGAGGCGCAAGAGGCGGCAATGTCGCCTAGTGGCTGGTACTTCCTGGTGAGAGGCGTTCTGGGGACGATAGCAGCGTTTCCAGCGTCGCAATGACGGCGGGGACGGCGATATCTTCCATGCGGTGCGTGTCCGCGCGCAGGATAGTCACCTGCCGACCGACCGGCGCCCACACGCCAGGGTCGCTCGGCCCGAAGAGCGCCAGCGTTGGCACGCCAGCGAGCGCAGCGAGATGCGCCACGCCTGAATCATTGCCGATGTAGGAGGCGCAGCATTGCAGCAGCGCCACCAACTGGCCGAGTGGTACGTTCCGCGCGACGGCAGGCTGCGGTAAGCTACTGGCAGCGAGGGCGGCGCGTGTCACCTCATCATCCAGTGGCCCCTCGATCAAGAGCGGCGCACATCCCCGCGCTACAAGTTCCTGGATGAGCGCGGCGAATGACTGCGACGGCCAGCATTTCGCCGCGCCACCGCTCCCCGCGTGCAGCGCAATCACTGGCGTTTGCCCGGTATGCTCAGGAAAGGTGCTCCGCCAGAAGTTGTCTGCCGCTGCATCTTCGGCTGGCGTCGCATGGAGCGGCGGGAAATGCGCAGCAAGGGCTTCGCGGGTAACTGGCGCATTGACACCAAGCGGCACCAGCGCGCGGGCCAGCGTCACCGCCAGATGTTCGGGCGACTGTACGGATGCTATGGGAATAGGGCGACCGGAGGCAATGACACTTGCCTGCGCGCCAAATCGCTGAAGGTTACGCTGTACCGCGCCATCCGCATCAGGCAGCCACGCGACGACGGTGCTATCAGCGATCAGCCGCTGCACCGGACTGTTCGCTGGCGGCTCATCGGCAAAGAGCGCGGTCCAGAGTGGGCTGTCATAGGGCGAGAAATCATCCGCCAGGCCGGACGCCCGCGCCAGTTGCCCAACATCGCGCCGTGCGACGAAATGGATAGATGCCGTCGGCCATTGCGCGCGGGCCAGCGCCAGCGACGGCAACGCCAGCAGCGTATCGCCCAGCGCTCCCGGACGAATGAAGACTAACCGCCTGATAGGATATGACTCCATATGCCGTATGCCATTATTCAGCGCGTGGTGGAGAACACGATACTCAAGACGGCGATAACGATTGGCAGCGCCAGAACCCCGGCAAAGACGGCGATGGCTCTGGGATTGCCAAAGTTGAGTGTCCAGCCGACGCCGTAACGCCGCTCCACGAAAAGCGACGGATCACTGGCATTGACATAGAACGCGCCGTATTTCCAGTAGCGGTCGTCCATGCGGTCGGTCGTCGTTGCCGTTGCCGGGTCGAGTCGCGCGCCACCCTGGCCGGTGCGCAGGGATACCGCAAAGACGGCAACCAGCATCACCAACGTTGCGCCGATGGTAACGGGGGCAATCCAGGCTGCTGCGAAATGCTTCCCTGTGGCGGCCTGAGCAATAGCCACCGCCAGGAAGCCAAAGAGCGCAAGCAAGAATGTCTTGATAGCAAATATCATACGCAGCCAGATACGGCGGAACCGTTCCTCAGCGCGGCCAGGAATGACTTTGGCCCCTACCATCAGAATCGAGACAATGGTAAGCAATAAATACAGGCCAAGTTGCGACCAGACGAGCGCAAAATACGAGCCGATGGTCTTTGGCCTGTAGGCGTTTGCATTGCCTGCCGTGTCGAAGTGTGTCGCGATAATCGCGGGCGCGCTGGCGTATTGTGTGGCAAGATAGGCCACCGTCGCGGCAATGATGGCGAGCGGCAGCAGTTCCCAGATCAGCGGCACATAGTCACCATAGTGACGCGGGCGCAGTTCAGCGGCTGGCGCGACCTGCGGCTGTTGAGAACGCTCACCAGCCTGCGGCACGACCGCCAGGCTGCGGCTGGCGAAATGCGCCATGAGATAGGGGACGCCAAAAAGGAGAACGGCGACGAGAATGATCAATGCCGAAAGACCGGCCCGCCAGAAGTCATCAGGGGCAAAGGCCAGGAGTAAGCCGACGCCCGCCGCAACCAGGATATCCACGATGATGATGCCAATACGGTAGCGCGTAATGATGCGCCGCCCCGCGTCAGTCTCGCGGGAGTTAGGCGCGACAGTGACGCCGAAGAGCAGGTCACGGCGTGTCAGGGTTGGCATCACCCAGTCGAGCGCCGTGACGACAAGCAGGATGACGATGACTAATCCTGCCTCGAAATATTGCACCTTCATAGCTATAGGTACCTCCGCCTGAGATCAGGCCGGTTCAAATCGTCCAAAATCGTCTTACTCATGTTTGCCGTCCGCCGTTCCTAGCGAACCCGGTCCGTTCTGCGCGGGCGCGAGCCAAACCTCATCCGCCAGCGCCCGCAGACTGGCAATCGTCATGCCCGCCAGCAGCGCCTCCACACGTACATGCGCCAGCGCCCGCCGCACGCGCGCGATATCCACCGGCTGTGGCTCGCTGGGATGATTGAGCCGTGGATGGACGACGGCGCGCGAGCCATGCCGCAGCAGGATCACCTGCTCAGCTTCCAGCGCGCGATAGGCTGCCAGCACGGTATTGACATTGATGCCCAGGTCACCTGCAAGCTGGCGCACGGACGGCAGCGCCATACCCGCGCGCAGGCGTCCCGCTGCCACGTGTGCCTTCACCTGCGCGACAATCTGCGCATACTTGGGGGCGGGATCGAGTTCATCTAGCTCAATCGTCGCCACCTCGCCTGTGTTTGTCGTATCTTTTATCCTCATAGTCGTTATCGCGGTCAGGGCATCGCTGCTAGCCCATCACCCTTGCTCATCACCATTACTAACTGTTATAGCATAGGTAGTACAGTTCTGCAAGCATGAGAAGAGGATGGCTGGCTACCTCGGTGTATTTGGTTAGAAATCAACGTGCCAGCCTATTCCCGGGGTTCATCCACTGGTCGCTGCTCAGACGGCGCGCGGGCCAATGGTCAGCCCGCCATCGAGAACCAGCGCCTGCCCCGTCATGAACGCCGCATCGTCTGAGGCGAGGTAGAGCGCGGCGCGTGCCACATCGCCGGGCGTGCCCATGCGCCCCAGCGGCGACTGGCGCGCCAGATATGCCTGCGCCGCCTCGGCGGGCGCACCAGGAATCAAGCGTTGAACGGCTTTTTCCACCATTGGCGTCCAGATCCAGGAGGGGCAAATGGCGTTGGCGCGCACGTTATGCGCTGCGCCTTCCGCCGCGAAGATGCGCATCAGGTGAATGACGCCCGCCTTCGACGCGCCATACGCCGCGAATCCCGGCGCGCCAATGATACCCGCTACTGAACCGAGCGCAATAATGCTGCCCCCCTGGCGGCTGAGCGCGGGGAACGCATACTTCGCGGAGAGAAATGTTCCTTTGAGATTGACGGCAATGGTATTCTCGAAGGTCGCTTCATCCAGTTCGAGGACCGGCGCACTGTCGCCCACACCGGCGCAGGTCATCAGAATATCCAGTTTTCCATAACGTTCCAGCGTGGCCGCGACGACCCGCTCGCACTCCGCACCCCGCGTGACATCCAGCCGCTCCCCTGAGGCGACGCCGCCATTCGCGGTCGCTTCGGTGGCAGCGGCGCGGGCGCCTTCCTCATTCAAATCAGCAAAGACGACGGATGCGCCCTCCGCGACGAAGAGAGTCGCGGATGCCTTGCCTAGACCGGACGCCGCGCCTGTGACCAATGCCACCCGTCCATCGAGTTTGCCCATTGCGCTGATCCTCTCATAACTGCTGGTGATATCTGACTGTTGCCGTAGCAAGTGTATCATGTCGCGTGGTCAATGAGCGCCCGCGCCACAGGCGCTATACAACAGCCAGAAGGTTCCAGTCAAATGTTCCATCGCTTGCCGGAGCGCGTGTAGAGGTGTATACTGGTTGGGAGTGTGCCCCAGGCGTTGCGTGCAAACCCATGCCAATCATGTCAGGTACTGTAGTCTTGCAGTCTGGCGCACGTAACCAGGGAATCAGAGGAGCGAAAGACAACACATGAAGGTTATTTTGTTACATGAGGTGCCGGGACTGGGCAAGCCGGGCGATGTCAAAGAGGTGGCCAACGGCTATGCCCGCAACTATCTGCTGCCGCGCCAGTTGGTGACGGCGGCGACGGGCACCGAACTGGCGAATCTGCGCGAGCGCGTGGCGGCGGCGCAGCGGCGCGTGCAGAAGCAACGTGAAACTAACGAGGCGCTGGCGGCCCAACTGGCTGCTGTCACACTGACGTTCGCTGTGCGCGTCGGCCAGGGCAATCGCCTCTACGGCTCCGTCACCAGCCAGAACATCGCCGATGCGCTGAAAGAGCAGGAGGGGCTGAGCGTTGACCGCCGCCTGATTCAGTTGCGCGACCCACTGCGCCAGCTTGGCGAATTCGAGGTTGGCGTGCGGATAGCGCAGGGCGTCGAGCCAAAGGTTAAAGTCAAGATTGTGTCGGCGCAATCGCTCGAATCGGAGTCTGAGGAAGCGGAAACCGCTACTGAGGCAACAACGGAAACAGCGGAAGCGGAATAGTCGCCGCCTTTCTCTAGCTATTCACCCCCATGTTATGAAGAGGACCCTGCTATCGGGTCCTCTTTTTGCGTATTCTGGGGTATTTCCAGCAGGATGCCTGGATGATTGTCGCAGCTTGACAGAATATCTGGCACAAAAGATGCATTTCCATCTCATGCGATGTTCCTTGCTATGAACTATGGCAGTCCATGCCTGTTTTTCTATGGTCTTATCGTCAATCGTACACCAGCCATCATCGTCGCCGGCCAGTCATCTGATGATTCAGGTGACGTTGCCTGACCCTGAATCTCCGCCCAGTCTCATTACCTGGCGCTAGCCTACATGAGAGGATGCCACTTCTATGTCCATGGACATCAACCAGCTTACCCAGCCGCTTATCATCCCTCGCGCGTCGCCACAATTGGTGGCCGCCAATCATATCCTTGCTCTCTCTTCCACAGAGCTTCAAGCGTTGATCCATCGCGAGGTTGAAGAGAATCCGGCGATGGAGGTGGAAGAAGTGGCCGTGTGTCCGCAGTGTTCGCGTCCGCTACAAAATGGCGTTTGCCTGCACTGTTCGCACTCGTCCAAACAGGAGACGCGGCATACATCCGGCGACGATTTCAGCGATGACGGCGATATCTGGCGGCGACACACCAGCAGCGGCGACGATGAGTTCGACCCGACAACCCGTGTTCCTGCGCAGATGAGCCTGGCGGAGCATCTCACCCTGTCGTTGCAGGCGCAATACACCGTGAAGGATGCGCCGATCATCGAATATCTCGTGGGAAACCTCGACGAAGACGGACGTTTGCACTGTAATGTAGAGGAGATGGTCAATCTCTTCGAGGTGGATGAACACCGCATCAAACGTATGATTCGCTCATTGCAGAGCATGGAGCCGGTCGGCGTCGGCGCACGCGATCTGCGCGAGTGCCTGCTGATCCAGTTGCGCTATCTAGAGTCGCAGGGCGTTCACCAGCCGTTTGCCCGCGAGGTTATCAGTCGTTTTCTGCCGCAACTCAGCGAACACAAATATGGGCATATCGCCCTGGCGCTGGGTACGACAACCGAAACCATCCATGAGGTGAGCGAATTCATCAGGCGCAACCTCAACCCGTTCCCGGCGCGTGGCTACCTGGGAACGAATCTGACGGGCGGCGGCGAATCTACCAGCCCGATTGTGCCGGATGTCATCATCAGCAAGCGCGAATTGCCGGACGGCACGGTGCAATATGATGTCGAGGTCGTGGAGTCCAAACGCTTCTTCCTGAACATCAATCCGGCCTATGCCCAGCTCTATGCCGACGCAAACAAGAGCCAGATGCTCCTCAGCGAGGACGAGCGCAAGCATATCCATCAGTATGTCGCACGGGCCAAGCTCTTCATCTCCAACATTGACCAGCGCCGCAAAACGCTGACCAAGATTACCCGCCATCTCATCGAGTTGCAGCGCGATTTCCTCGACAACGGCATCCGCGCGCTGGTCCCGCTGACGCGCGCACGAGTCGCGGCGGACCTGGGCATGCACGAATCCACCGTGAGCCGCGCCACCGCCGCGAAATATTGCATGCTGCCCAACGGCGAGGTGATTCCCTTCAGCAATTTCTTCGTCGCCAACCTGGGTGTCAAAGATATCATCAAGGGGTTGATTGACAAAGAGCAACGACCGCTGACCGATCAGGATTTAGCGGGCATCCTGTCCTCGCACGGCATTCCGGTCGCCAGGCGCACCGTGGCGAAGTATCGTGAGCAGTTGGGGATTCTCCCCTCAACACTTCGCTAGACCATCGCTTTCCATCACGTGCGCACGTAGGTCATCGGGCCGACCAGCATCACCAGCCCTTTGAGTTCCAGCATCACCAGCGTGCCGGAGACGGTGGCGACGGGCAAGCCAGAGGCGCGGCAGAGATCGTCTATGTGCTGCGCCTCGCCGCTTGCGCTGAGCAGTTTGAGCAGGCTCGCCTCCGCCTCGTTCTCCGGCAGCAGTTCGCGCATCTCGCGCTGCTGCGGCACCATGTGCAGGTTCAGCTCATCGAGGATATCGCTGATCTCCAGCACTAGCTTCGCGCCATCCTGGATCAGCCGCAACGCCCCCGCGCTCGACTTGTTATAGATGCTGCCAGGAACGGCAAAGACATCGCGCCCCTGTTCACCAGCAAAGCGTGCCGTGATAAGTGCGCCACTGTCTTTGGGAGCCTCCGCCACAAGGACGCCGAGCGACAGCCCGCTGATGAGGCGATTGCGCGCGGGAAAGTTGCCGGCGTCTGGCTGCGTCCCTGGCGGGAATTCGGTGACAATAGCGCCCTGCTCGATGATGCGCGCCGCCAGCTTCGCATTCTCCGGCGGATAGACCAGATCAGGACCGCAGCCAAGCACAGCGATAGTGCGCCCCTCAGCGGCGAGCGCGGCGTTGTGCGCGTAGGTGTCAATGCCGCGCGCCAGCCCGCTGACAATCGTGATCTGCTGCCGCACCAACTCCGCCGTGAATTGCTCCGTCACCTGGCGGCCATAGGTGGTCGCGCGGCGTGTGCCGACGATGGCCACCGCCCAATCATCCTCCGGCAGCAGCTTGCCGCGTAGATAGAGAACCGGCGGCGGCAGCGAAATCTCCGCGAGCAGGCGCGGATAGTTTGCATCATTCCAGCGCAGTACGCCAACGCGCAGCTTGACCAGTCGCTCCAACTCGGCATCCGGCACGATGCGCCTGCGTTGCTCCGCGAAGCTCGTTACGGTGCGTGCGTCCAATCCTGCCGCCTGCCAATCCTCCGGCTCAGAGCGCCAGACGGTTTCGGCGCTGCCAAACGCCTCCAAAAGCAGGCGAAAGCGCGCCGGTCCGATGCCACGCACGCGATTGAGCGCCAGCCAGAATGGCAGATCAGGGTCGCTGATATCATCACGTGGCTCCGGCACGTTGGCGGGCGCGGTATAGGCGACGGCCTGCGGCGCAACCCAGCCCTCGCCGCGCGGCTCCGCTATAGTTTGCTCTGCGGCCAGCGGCGCATACTCCGCTAGGATCTCTGCCGGAGCTGCCGCTGCTTCAACCGAGTCGTCGCTCTGCTCCTCGCGCGCAATGTGAGGTTCTCCCGGCTGGGTTTGCTCCGGCATGGGTCGCCCTTTCTGGATATTCGTCCGGCCTGTTGCCATCAGTTGCCATCAGTTGCTATCAGTTGCCATCAATGGCGAACGGGCAGTACCAGCATTATGCCATTATGCCATATTGTTGCTCCGGGTGTGCGGCGGATATCGCCTGGATGGGTTCATGCAGGGCGCGGAAAATTTCTTGTCTATTGGCATGATTCTTGAGGAGTGAACACCACACCGGGGAAGGATCGCGCTTAGCACGTTGTCCAGCGAACGCCCATGCGGAGTGACGTAGGACGTTAGAGTGCTGGACACGCTGAAGGAGGGGGTTTTATATGTCAGCCACGTTAGGGTCGCCACAGCAAGAACGTCAACAACGTCAACAAGAGCGGGAAGAATCGCCAACGCAAGAGATCAAACAAAAGGTTGAGAAGGATGTTGGGCAGGTCAAAGAGAAGGCGCAGAAGGCGCAGAAGCGTTTTGCGCCGCTCATTGCCTTCTGGACGAAGATCAACAACGACTGGATTTTCAACTGGTCGGCGGCGCTGGCCTATACATTTCTGACGTCGCTCTTTCCGCTCTTCCTGGTGATTCTCGCCATTGGCGGTTTCATTCTCGGCGCTATCTCACCGGAAAGTTTCACACGGCTGCAAAACGTGCTTGCCGGTGGCTTTCCGGGCGGCGCCAGCGGCACCGGCGGCCAGATCGTCAAGGCGGTCTTGCATCAGTTGAATCGCAGCGCCGGCGTCTTCCTGATCGTCGGTATTATCGGCGCAATCATCGCTGGCTCCGGCCTGTTCCTCTCGCTGGAGAGCGCGTTTGGCATCGCTTTCCGTGTGCGAGGGCGCGACCCCATTCCGCAACGCATCATGGCGGTCAGCATGGTGCTGCTGTATGTCATCCTCGTGCCGATTATGGTCTTTGCCTCCATTCTCCCTAGTGCAGTCCTTGGCGTGCTGCATATTGGCACCAATAATCCCGGCGGCGCGTTCTTGATTCAGGTGCTTGGCTTGCTGGTGGCGTTTGCCAGCGCCTGCCTCTTCTTCGGCGCGATCTATTTCATCGTGCCCAACCGCCGGATGTCGTTCGCGGGCATCTGGAAGGGAACACTGCTGGCCGCAGCGCTGCTGATTCTCTATGAGCTGGCGTTTCCCATCTACGAGGGGCTGTTTCTACATCCGAGCAACTACGGCTCTCTCGTTGGCTTCGTCATCGTGATCCTGACCTTTATGTATTACCTGGCGTTCATCGTGCTGCTGGGCGCGGAGGTCAACTCAATGGCAGTGGGATTGAATCCGACCACGAAATCGCTCAGCGCCCTTCTCGAAGAACTGCAAACACGCGATCTGATGATCGAACCAGAAGCAGTGGTCAACGGGCAAGAGACACCGCAACAGGCGCAGAAGGCAGAAGAAGCGCAGGAAAACAAAGCGGGCAGCAATAGGGAAGCAGTACATCAGGCTGCCGGTTCGCAGCAGCGCGCGGCAAGCGGCAAATCAGCGTTGCCTGTGGCAGCGGCAGTTGCCACACCGCGCGAACCAGTGACCGCCGAAGCGCCTGCGCCAGCCACCTCCCCCTCAACAGCGCCCGTTACGACGCAGCCGGCCCAGCACCCACCCGCGCGACCGCTGACGAAGCGCCAGCGGCAGGCGCTCGGAGCCGTCGTCGTTGCTGGCGTGGTGGCAGTCGCGCCGGTCATTGGCATCGCCAAACGCTTCATGCTGGGCGATGATACGGAGAGACGCATGGCTTCAGATTAGCTGTCAATCGCCAGTTCATCACAAGGTATCAGATTAGATGCCACTGAAGGTTGGGCGCGTATACGCGGGGCGTGGTCCCTGATAAGTGGGCTGCGTCTCCTCGGCGAAGATTGTTGTCTTGATGTTGCCGCGCACGTTGAATTCGCCGACCACCCGCATCCAACGCGGTTCCAGCAACTTGACGAGATCATCGAGTATCTCGTTGGTGGCGCCTTCATGGCTGATTGCGCGGTTGCGGAAACCATTGATGTAGAGTTTCAGGCTGCGAAGCTCCACCACCGACGGACCCGGCACATAATCAATCACTATCGTGGCAAAATCGGGATAGCCGGAGCGTGGGCAGAGACAGGTAAACTCTGGAATCTCGAAGTGAACCACATAGTCACGAGTTGGGTGCGGATTGGGCCACGGCTCCAGCTTATTGCGCGCGATTTCCTCCTGGCCATACGTGCCCGGCGTTCGCGTCGTCTCATCGCTCATGAGAAAGTACCTCGTATCGTATGCTGAAATGGTAGAGGGGTGTTCTACCCCTGACAGCGTATTGTACCGCGTTTTCCGCAGCGAACGCGATATACTGAAATCCTCACCCCCGGCCCCTCTCCTCGCAAGGAGAGGGGTGGCCGCAGGCCGGGGTGGGGAGAGGGGTAATTATGGCTCAGCCTGCAAACGGCGCGCAGCAAGTCATCGCGGTGATCCTGTGCGCAGGCCAGGGAACGCGCATGGGCGCCGCGCAGAACAAGGTGTTTCTGCCGCTGGCTGGCAAGCCGCTGCTGTTACATACCATCGAAGCTTTCCAGCGCGCTCGCTCGGTCAATGGCATCGTGCTGGTGGCGCATCCTCGCGAGGTGGACTATTGCCGCGATGAGATTGTGGCGCGCTATCATCTGGATCACCTGGCAAACGTCCTGGCGGTGGTTGCTGGCGGCGCGACCCGCCACCAATCCGAGGAGTGTGCGCTCTCCTATCTGCGCCCACGCATTGAAGGCGGCGAGGTGGGGATCGTGCTGTTCCACGACGGCGCGCGCCCATTCGTCACGCCTGATGAAATCGAACGGCTCATCCAGGCGGCGCGTGAGTCTGGTGGCGCGTTGCTTGGCACACGAGTGGAGACGCATGAGGTGATCGCCAGGCTGGGAGCCGATGGCGCAGTGAGCGATATCTTGCCGTCTGGCGATCTCTGGCGCGCGCAAACACCGCAGGCGTTCGCGGCGCTCACCCTGCTAGAAGCGTATGACCTGGCGCGCGGCGACGGCTTCGAGGGCACGGACACCGCCTCATCCTACGAACGCCTGGGGCATGCCGTGCGGATGGTGGAAGGCAGCCGCGACAACATCAAAGTCACCACGCCAGATGACCTGCTACGCGGCGAGGCTATCTTGCGCCAGCGACAGCGCGACCAATAAGCCAAACGACGACAACACCCGCTGCTATTTCCTTGACTTTTCCTCCCAATAAAACGTATATTCTTCAGGCTGCGCGCAAATCAATGACGCTGATTGACACTCATTGACACTCATTGACGCGCAGCAGATAACGACAAGATCAACACAAGATCAACATAAGATCAACAATCGCAGGCACGCTACGTCGAACCGCCTCCTCGAACCGTCCGCCGGACGCTTCGCGGCTGTTTCCATCCACTTGTCGCAGGGAAGACAAGCCGTTTGGGTAGGGAGTTCGATTGCAGAGAAAGGGACTCTATGAGTACCGACAGCAGTTCCCGTGCGATACACTATGCGCGGGGCAATCTGGTTGGAACCTATCTCAGTTGGTACATCGCCTGTTTCCAGAGCGGAAACAGCTAGCGGGCGAACCCCGCATAAGTAGGAGTGTGACGTGTTCGGACCCCACCTGATTATTGACGGCTCTCGTTGTGACACCCGGAAACTTGCCGACCGCGTACTCGTCGAGCAAGTGATGAATGATTACCCCGCCGCCATCGGCATGACCAAAATCGGCGGCCCCTATATGTTCGAGTATCAGGCTCCTGATCCGGCGTACTCTGGCGTCTCCGGCATCGTCGTGATCGCCGAAAGCCATATCGCCATCCATACCTTCCCGGAACTCGACTATTTCACGATGGACATCTTCTCGTGCAAGAACTTCGACCACGAGCTGGCCATCGAATACATCAAAAAGGCGTTTGATGTCAAAGAGATGGACCGCATGCTGGTGCAGCGCGGCCTCTCGTTCCGTGGACCACATCACGGCAGCCTCGGCGCGACGGATGAATTGATCGCCGCCGCCAATGCCCGCCTCGAAGCCGGCATTATCAGCAAAGAAACGGCTATCCCAGGCGAGGTGTATGGCGCTGGTAAAGACATAGCGGACGAGCGCGACGCAGCCATCGCGCGCATCGAGCAGCGCACGCAGACAGGCGAAACGACCGGGGCAAGCGCGAACGGTGCGAATGGCGGCAAGATGCTCTGGCCACAGTATGGTGTGACGCCGGATTACGGCACCTATGGCGCTGCGGCTGGCGAAACCGCTGATTGTGAGCCATGTGCGCGCGGCGGAGCCACCGTTATGCCGCTTACCCATACAGGCGCCGCGCCGCTAGCCGCTGATGGTCGGGCGCTGCCCGCCAGTGAGCCTGCACAGGTCAACCCAACGGCTTCGATCAGCGGGCTGCTGGATAAGCTGGGCTACGCTGGTGGGCACGCGCGCAGCCTGGGGCGCGGCGTCGCCATCTGGGAACGGCTGGCGCGCGATAGCCAGACGACGATTGCGCTGGCGCTCTCTACACCCGTCATTGCGGATGGCCTGCGCGAGATGCTGGTCTACGCCGCAGAACACCGCTATGTAGATACGGTGGTTGCCAGCGCCGATGACCTCTTTGCCGACCTCTACGAATCGCTGGGCTACGCGCACTTCGCCGGTAGCCAGGATGAGATGATAGCCACTGAGGAAGGGCATCAGGCGGCGCTGGCGTTCTTTATGGAATTTCTGAACACCGTCGAGCCAGGAACTTGCACCAGCAGCAATGACCTGTGGCGGCTGCTCGGCGCGTATCTGCCTGCGCATGCCCCGCGCAAGGGATTGCTCCAGGCGGCGGCGACCGCTGATGTTGCGCTCTTCACGCCTGACCTCAACACTAGCGTCTTTGGCGGCGCATTGTTGACGGCGCGCTCGCGCGGGCTGGCGCTCGATTCTGCCAACGATGTCATCGCGCTGGCGCGTCTGCTCGGCAGAGCGCCACGGCTGGGCATCATCCGTGCGGGCGCAGGTCTGGCGGATGCGCTGGTCGGGCAAGCGCGCGATGTCGCGGCGGCACTTGGCATCGTAGCGCCAACACTCTCCGGCAGCGTCTCGCTCAACAGTGCGCGGGCGCTGGCACAGGATGATCGCGGCGAGCATCATGTCGCCATCGCCGCTGGCGCAGACCTCGTGTTGCCGCTGGCGCTGACGGCGCTGGCGCAGCGTCTCCCCGGTGGACGGCGGCGCACGGCTGGCGAGACGCGCAGCCGTGAGGCAACGCCTGCGCTGGTATAACCGTCCGTTGGTATCGCGTATACGACGAGCCGCTTTCTCAATTCTGTCGAGAAAGCGGCTCATACCGTCTGGCTCAATTATGCGGCAGAAGAAACAATGCCGATGGCCACAATCTGCGTGTAGTATTGCTGCCAGTAGCAGTGCCGTGGCGCGCCGTCGCTTGCCTCATCTCCTGGTAGGGCCGTGTTCGTCGGATTGTCGCACGAGGTCACCTGCCAGAGTGCTTTGCCGTCAGATAGACGCACCGCTGTCAGCGACGAGGGGTTGCCCAATGGGGTGAAGCCTCCCTGAACAAACAGCGTATCCTGGTCCGCCACCAAGCGAATGACCGGCTGTGACAATTCCAATGTTCTGAGTAGCTGGCCATCCGCAAGCCGTATGCTGAGCAGCGAAGGTATTCCAGTATATTTATCGGATTGATTGGTCACATACACTACGCCATTCACCTGCGTCATGGCAGTGATGAATTGGAGCGGCGCATGCCAGAGAAGATTACCGTTTGCTGAAAAAGCATCCAGTGTGATTGGTAACGCAGGGTAAACGGGACCGCATCCATTCGTCGGGATGATGACCATACCGCCAGCGGCCAGCATGGGAACGGATTCCTGATCGCATTGCAGCTTGTGCGTCCAGAGCAGCGTCCCATCGCTCGCTCGCAATGCTTCGAGCGAAACGCCCGTGAGGTTACTGCTATAGGCTGGCTGCGGATCGGTGGCTGTTTCCGCATAGAGAATACCGTTGCCACTCACCAGTTGCGCCACCGCCGTTGAGCGCGGCACGGCACGACACCAGATCGGTTGTCCGGTGCGCGCCTGTAGCGAACAGATGCGCCATTGTGTCTGTCCGCTGGCATCAGGGAAATTGGCTGCAAGAGAGATATAGACAACCCCATGCTCCAGCGCCGTCATCTGTTCGAGCGCAGGAGTGGCGGGCGAAAATATGGCAAAGCCGACATCATTTGCAGGATTGGTGGTCATTTCCCACACCTGGCGCCCATCGCTGGCGGCAAACGCAAAGAGTTGGGTCGCAGTGCGCACAAGAAACAAGCCGTCATCGCGGTCGAACTGCACTGCACCCAGGGTTGACCCTGTTGAGGGTGTCGGAAACAACCGGCACCAGTTTACATTACCGCCCGTCTCCTGCGCGGCGCAGATGCCAGCCCTCCCAATGAGATAAAGCAGATTGCCACTCTGTTCAATATCGTTCCAACCGTTGCCGGACGGCAAGTCGTTTGGATGGCTATTGATAATGAAATGCCGCCCCAGCGCGCCATCGGTGAGGCGCAAACCACAAACGACCGGAGATTTGCGCTGGAAGCCGCGATATCCTCTGCCCGGCTGGATGACCACCATCAACTGCGGCGTGTTTGGTGCAAGCTCGACGCCCGGACTGTCTTGCTCGCAGACCAGCGGACTGGCGCTGGCAATGGAGAGATCGTTCAGGAAATTGTGGATGGCGAAGCCCCAGATGACACAAATCACCAGGCCCATGCTCAGCCCTATGAAGAGGGTGCGCCTGCTCTGCCCTTCTCGTGCCGTAGCTGCCATAGCGATGCCACCCTGTTACGTAATCTTCAAAAGCTCTTCACAAAGAGAACGACCAGCGCGCCGATAGTGATGATCGGCGTAATGAACGCTGCTATCAGCATGCCCAATCCAATAAACCGTCCACGGCGGTTGGCGAGCAGAATTATAGCGACCACGAAGAAACTACACCAGCAAATGACGCCAGCAGTCAATGCAGCGTTTGTAGGGATGAGGAAAACCAGCGGCGCGGGTAATGATCCGATGCCCAGGCCCAGCAGAAAGCGCAGGAAGCCATTGCCCGATGTTGGTGCGGCGCCTGACTGCGAGGAGACGATGATGCCCGGTAGCTCCGGCGGCGGGGGGATATCCTGCTGCATGCTGATCCGCCTTCCCCTTTGCCAGTATGTGAGACAACCGCTCGATTATGCGTCACTTGTTATACGCGCACATCGCTGGCTATCTCACATAGAACAAAAAGCTATCCGTCATGCTCATTCCTGCTCGCGGGTGGCCGGTTGCGTGGATTGTGTAGATTGTTGGAGCGCGGCGAGGAGGTCGGCGGGCCGCGAGTTATCCGGATACGTTCCTTCATTCAACTGCTAGCAGGCGCATTGGCCTGCTGATAGCTCTCTCACCGGCGGCGCCTGGTCGGTTTCACCGTTTGCGGCGCTCTGGCGCTGGTGGGCATGCGCACCGGCTGCGGCTGGGATGGCGCTGGCAGCGTCTCGCTCTCAGCAGGCGATACAACAGTCGGATCAGGCGTGGCGAGCGGCAGCGCAACATTTCCATTCACTTGCTGTGTGGTAACGGCAGTGTGAATAGCGCGCACCAGCGTCGCCAGGTCGGCAATCTCCGCAGAGTGCGCCTGGGCGCTGGCGGCGATATGCTCATCTACCATACGCTCCAGGTTACACATCTGCTCCACCAGTTGCCGGTTCTGCTCGGCCATCTGCTCATTCTGAGCCGTCAATTTCTCGATGCGGTTGGCCTGCGCGTGATCGCGGATAGCGCCGACGTTGGCCGCAATCAACAGGATTGGGCCAGTGAACGCCGCCTCCGCGCTCATGGCAAGGTTGAGGAATACAAACGGGTATTGATCGAAGTGCAGCGCAACGGTGAACGAGAGCGTATTGATAAGGACCCACAGCACCATCACCCCAGCCTGGATGCCAATAAAGCGCCAGCTCCCGATGCCTGCGGCGGTCTGCTCGGCAAGCCGCTGCCCGGTGGTGGGTTGATCGGGGTTTGGCTCTGTATGTCCCGACACGGAAAACATGCGCGGACGCGGCAACTGGCGCAGCCGTTCGGCAATCGGTGCAATCCACTTCAGCACGGGGAACCTGCCCTTTTCTCTGCCGGTCTCTCTTGCCGGTCTATCTTCACGAACGTTTGTGGCCCACTAGCCCATGCTATTCACTACGATCAACGGGAGCAAACGTTTCTCTGCCGGCTTGGGGTAGTATCTTGGCTACTTGCAAAGCGAGGAATGTTCACAAAGATCCCTGCCGCAAACGGTCTAGTAATAGCGCATCGGTAGAGTTACAATAGAGGGCAACTGAGCCATGCGATAGTATGTTGTGCGGCAAACGGCGCGTGCATATGATGCGCAGCCTTGTGAGTGGTGACCAGCAGAGGTGTGACGATGGCTTTTGACACATCTCGACCAGCCGACATTTGGGCATTTCTAGCCAAACAGCCGGGTGGCCTTGAATTTCTGACGTCTCGTCCCACTGGTCTCCTCGCGCCTACCGAAAAGGATTTTGCGATGGTAGACCGCGAATGGCCGCTACCCGCGCATCCCACCACTGAGCAATTGAACCAACGACTTCAACGCGCACAAGCGCATCAACTCATTCGCCTCTTTGCCGAATGGAAAGCAGAGCAAGTGCGCGACACAGTTGAAGCGACGGGAACGAAGTTGCTCCCGCATTGGCACCCAAAACCACATCTCACCCTGCAAGAGCTGCTCGCACGCTATCAATCCGGAGAGCGCGACTTTGCCGAGGTCATCATAGAATCTATTGACCCTACAGCGAACAGCGCTGATGATCCGCAGCGTGAGAATCGAGGAAGGCAGGGGGCGCAGGCAATGATTGATTTGACAGGCATCAATCTGTATCGCGCAACACTACAACGCCTCCGCCTGGATCGTGTCATCTTGCGTGCAGCCAATTTGACCCAAGCAGACCTGAGCGGCGCCTCGTTAGGCGAGAGCGATCTGAGTTATGCCAGGTTAACCAGCGCCAACCTCTCACAGACGTGGTTGCATGCAGCGGATCTTCGCGGAGCCGATCTGAGCAACGCCTACATTGATCAGGCGATGCTCGATAGTGTTGATTTGCGTGGCGCAACTCTCCTGGGTACCACCTTCGAGAACGTCTGGATGCGCCTGCCGTCTGTTCAGGTGGATGCAGACTGGCAGATGTATCTACGCCGCTTCTCCCTCCATCCGAGCAATGACGCCGATCAAGAGACGCGCATACACCAATTCCTCAACCAGCAGGTGTTCTGAATAGCGTATTGCGTACATTGACCATACCTGGACCATACCTGACGTTGGCTCTCGATAGTTGTTTTCCAATGAGCTACTTCCCACTGCATTGCACTTCTATGGTGATACAATGTATTGACATGTCAACACAGATCTGTTACAGTAGAGATGAATCATGAGAGCTATGACGTTTTTAGGGAGCGATCAATGCCCGTTACATGCCATCTACGGATTCTGCTGGCCCGGCTGAATGTCGAACGCGCACAGCAGGCGCAACCGGCGCTCAGCCTGCGCCGCCTCGCCGAAGAGAGCGGCGTCTCGTTGAGTGTCCTCGTCGCGCTGCACACCGGACGCAGCCATCGCATTGACTTTGCGACGGTGGATCGCCTGCTCAGCTATTTCAACCGCTCGCTGCATGTCAGCGTGAACGACTTGCTGGTCTGGGAGCCTGCGCCGGATTGCGGAACCAGCAATGAGGCACTGGCGGCGGTGAGTTGAGCGAGTGTTGCTACGGAATATCAGAGGAGCGTATAGGCATGGCAGTGCGAAACGTGCTGATGCTGGGCAATCCCATCCTGCGGCAAAAATCCAAGAAGATTCATCGCTTCGATGCGTCGTTGCCGAAGCTGGTGGCTGATATGTTCGAGACGATGCACGCGTATAATGGCATCGGGCTGGCGGCGCCACAGATCGGCCAGCTGATTCGCGTGTTCGTGATTGAGTGTGACGATGAGAACGAACAGCATCACAAAATTGCGATGGTGAACCCGGAAATCGTCAAAGCTGAGGGCGAGCAGCGCGGCGTGGATGGCTGCCTAAGCATCCCTGGCTACTACGGCGTGAACGTACGCCGCGCCGCCCACGTGGTGGTGAAGGGGCAGGATGTGCGCGGCAAGCCGCTACGGGTGAGCGCGGAGGGGCTATTTGCCTGGGCGCTGCAACACGAGATAGATCATCTGGACGGCATCCTCTACCTTGACCGGCTGGATCGCCCGGAAAACCTGCGCGAAGTCCATCCGAGCGACCCGATAGAAGAGGCCGGCGCAGTCAACTAATTTGCTGGCCGCTTATTCTTTTGTCACTTCTTTTGCCGCCAGCACGATGCCGTTGCGGGATGGGTCGCGCACCAGAATACCAGCGGGCGTCTCCTCGGTGGCGATGCCTGCGCCGCGCACCCGCTCCAACACGCGCTCCAACTCCGCCTGATTTGGCAGTAGCACGACGAAATCACGCAGTCCGGCGGCGTCTGCTGGGGGTGGTGGTGCGCCGACACCGGCCCAGGTGTTGAGGCCGATGTGGTGGTGATAGCCGCCCGCCGAGACGAAGAGCGCCGAGGGACCGAAGCGCGCCATCAGATCAAACCCTAGGATATCCACGTAGAAGTGTTTTGTATCGTCCAGATGGGCGACATGCAGGTGCATGTGACCGAGCTTCGTGCCAGCGGCCAGCCCAGACCACGGCTCATCATGCCCATTCAGTTCATCGAGAATGCCCTCGATATCCAGCGGATCGCTCGCCATGCGTATCTGTTGGTTGGGTTCGTATACCCACTCGGCGCGCGGACGGTCACGATAGATTTCGATGCCGTTACCGTCCGGGTCCGCCAGGTAGATTGCCTCGCTGACCAGATGATCGGCGAAGCCCTGTAATGGTGTGCGCGTCTCCGCGAGGCGACGCAGCGTCCGCGCCAGCTCCAGCCGCGACGGCACCAGCACCGCGAAGTGATAGAGTCCCGTGGTGCCGCGCACATGCCGCGCACCCGGCTGCTCAGTCAGCACGAGGATATCGGGTCCGCCAGCGCCCAGCCGCGCCATATTGTCCGTGAGCTGATGCACCTGGAAACCCAGCCGCTCCTGATAGAAGGCGAGTGAGCGGTCGAGCTGCGCGACAGTGAGCGAGACCGGGCCGAGCGTGGTATTGGGATGAATCGGGTGATGGGCTGGCTGAGTTGGCTGGATTGAGGTAGACGTTTCTGGCGTTGTCATTGGTCGCTCTTTTCTGCCGCGCTGGCATGGATAAGTGCTTTTGTGCTGTGCGCTCTCGATTACACACTACAAAAAATGAAGTTATAGGGATAGTATACGCTACTGACAGGGCATAGCGCCAGTTTTTGTGTGATGCGCTAGCTGTTCTGTTCGCGTTCCTTGCGCGTGAGCGTCTTGATCTCTTCGCGCGGGCGGAAGCGCAACGCCGACCACGTATCATCAATCGCAACTGCCGAAACCACCAGGAATCCGGCCTCGCGTAGCGCATCCCAGCCAACATCGCGGCTGATATCCGTTTTGATCGCGCTAGATTTCTTGGGGTACGCGCACCAAAGCAGTCCACCTGGCTTGAGAGCGGCGACAGCGTTAGTAGCCTGCGCGTCGAGTTCGCTAACGCTCTTGACGAAGAGTTGCACGACATCGAACTGCTCGCCCGGTGCGGCAGCGGTCGCCATCTGCGTACCCTCCGGCAATGGCTGCAACTGCTCCAGGTAGCCATCCGGCGCATTGAAGACGACGATGCGCTGCCCCGGCTTGATGTTGAGTTTCTTTGCAAGCGATGTTTCCGCCATACTGGTCGCCTCTCTGGAGTGCTGCGGTGGTCTCAGAACAAACACTCTACATACAGGCACTATACCAAGAAGCGACGTGATAACGCAAACTCACCGCCAGTTCGTTCCCATGCAGTGCGGGAGAAAGGCTGGCGGTGAGGATACTATGCGCTAAATTTTTTATCTCAAGCTTCGCTGACCTGCTGATTTTTGGGCTTTTTCTTCGCGGTCGTGGCGGGCGCTGGCGCGGCCTCGACCGGCAATGTCTCGATATAGGCTTCGAGCGCCGCGCGGTCCTCTGGCAAGAGCGTCGTCTCGAACTCATGCTCGATCTTGCCCTTGCGCAGCGCCGGTTCCCAGCAGGAGCGGCGGGCGCAGAGATATGCCCCGCGCCCGGACTTCTTGCCGGTGGGGTCCAGTTCGATATGCCCCTCCGGCGTGCGCACGATGCGAATCAGTTCGCGCTTGGGGCGCACCTGCTTGCAGGCGATGCAGGTGCGCTGCGGCACATGACGCGGCTTCGGTTGCTGCCGCCGCTTGGCAGGCCGTGACTGCTGGGCGGCTGTTGTCTTCGCTGGCATGTGGCTACGCCATTACCTTTCCACATGCGCCTGTGGCGTCTCCACCGGCGATAGCGGGGCATCTACCTCTTCGGATGAAGGGGTCGAGTTCGCCTGATTCACCTGGTTCGCCTGGTCGCCGCTGGCGCGCGCAACATCCACGCGCCAGCCGGTGAGCCGGGCTGCCAGACGCGCGTTCTGTCCCTCTTTGCCGATGGCCAGCGAAAGCTGCCGCTCCGGCACCGTCACCAGCGCCGTGTGGTCGGATTCGCGCAGCTCCACGCTGAGCGGCTTCACCGGGCTGAGCGCGTTGGCGATGAAACGCGAATTATCAGTATCCCACTGGATGATGTCTATCTTCTCGCCGTTCAGCTCGTTGACCACGTTGTTGATGCGCGTGCCCCGCATACCGACACAAGCGCCAATCGGATCAATGCCTTCCTGCCGCGCCCACACCGCCACTTTAGAGCGGCTGCCTGGCTCGCGGGCGATGGCTTTGATCTCCACCTGCCCGTTGAAGATTTCCGGCACTTCAAGCTCGAAGAGCCGCTTGATGATATTGCGATGCGTGCGCGAGACCATTGCCTGCACGCCACGTCCGCCGCCGCGCTTCAGGTCGTAGACGTAGACGCGCAGCCGCTGACCGACGCGAATACGTTCGCCGCGCATCTGCTCTTTCTCTTCCAGCACACCCTCGATCTTGCCCAGATCAATGATGAACGCCGAGCTATTGCGCTCGTCGCGCCGGACGACGGTGCCCATCACGAGATCGTCGAGCCGGTCCTTGAACGACTCGAAGAGATAATCTTGCTCGGCCTCGCGGATGCGTTGCAGAATGATCTGCTTGGCAGTCTGCGCCGGAATGCGGTCAAATATCTGCGGGCTGTCCACCTCCATGTGCTGCCCCAACGCCGCATGTGGGTCTATCTGCTGCGCCTCGCCCAGCGAAATCTCCTCAGCGGAATTGTGAACCTGGGCGACGACGCGCTTCATCACCCAGACGCGCACGTCGCCGTTGGGTTCCACCTCGATGCGCACGTTTTCGCCGCCGCCCACACTCTTGCGATAGGCGGCGAGGAGGGCATTGGCGACTGCTTCCGTGACCACGTTCTGTGGCAGCCCTTTTTCATGGGTAAGCTGTGCGATTGCCGTTTGATATTCTGTCCTCATGGTAATGACCCCCCTCCTGACTGATAGGCCTTCATCGGTAGCCCAGAGCGCCTGCCAGCAACTCCATACAACTGCATAGATTGAGGGCGTGAGATTACCCCACGCCCCTTCAAGCTGCCAGCCGCCACAAAAGCGTCTATCGGGATGTTGTACCGTATGCCTGAATACTACGGTTTGCTACGTTCTGTCTGTTCCGTCTCTTGCGCTATATGCGTTACAAGCACTACATTCACTGCTAAGCAAAAGAAAAGTGGGCGCGCCCACTTTTCTTCCCATACATCTTCGATTCCGCGCTTCAGTATACCACCAGCAAGAAGAAGTAGCAAAGGTTCGCCAACATCAGTTTTCTGACCAATTTCCTCGTCAACGCCCCTTTGCTTAAATTGACTGTCCCTTGCGGCGCTGGGTATAATCGTGGCAGTGTCCTGGGTACAACGGACCCGCGACTTTTCCCTATCTGTTCCTCTATTTGCTGGCAGAGAAACCAGAACGCAAAGGAGCGTTTGCAATGGCCGTTACGGCATCCGAATCCGAAGAGAGCATGCTGCTGGATATGGTCCGTGACCTGGTGCGCGAGAAGGTCGCCCCACGCGCGGCGGAGATAGACGCAGTTGGCGAGTTCCCCTGGGATATGAAAGAACTGCTCGCCAAGCAAGACATCCTCGCCATGCCGTTCCCAGAGGAATATGGCGGTCTGGGGTCCAGCGAAGTGACCATCCTCAAGACAATTGAGGAACTGGCGAAAGCCTGCGCCACCACCGCGCTGATCCTCTGCGTGCAGCAGCTCGGCTCGCTGCCCATTCTGCTGGTAGGGACTGAGGAGCAGAAGCAACGCTACATCCCACGGCTGGCTACCGGCGAATGGCTGGCGGCCTATGCGCTCACCGAACCGGGGTCCGGCTCTGATGCTGGCGCGATGCGCACGCGCGCCGAGAAGCGCGGCGACACCTATGTGCTGAACGGCGTCAAACACTTCATCACCAACGCAGGCATCGCGCACGTCAATACCGTCTTTGCCGTCACCGACCCCTCCGCCGGTACGCGCGGCACCAGCGCCTTCGTCGTCGAGGCCGACCGTCCGGGCTTCCGCATGGGCAAAGCCGAGAACAAGATGGGCATTCGTGGCTCGCAGACCGGCGAACTGGTCTTTGAGGATTGCGTGATTCCCGCCGAGAATCTGCTGGGCAAAGAAGGTGACGGCTTCAAGATCGGCCTGATGACGCTTGACCGCACACGTCCCGGCATCGCGGCGCAGGCGCTGGGCATTGCCCAGGGCGCACTGGACTTCGCTACCGACTACGCCAAACAGCGCGTGCAGTTCGGCAAGCCGATCTTCGAGAATCAGGCGATACAGTTCATGCTGGCAGACATGGACATCAAGGTTGAAGCCGCCCGCCGGCTCGTGTATCATGTTGGCGAGCTAATGGACCAGGGCGTGCCGCGCTTCACCCGCGAATCCGCGATTGCCAAGACGTTTGCCTCGGATATCGCGATGGAGGTGACGAACGACGCCATCCAGGTTCTTGGCGGCTATGGGTATATGAAGGAGTTCCCGGTGGAGCGAATGATGCGCGACGCCAAAATCTGCCAGATCTATGAAGGTACCAACCAGATTCAACGTCTCGTCATCGCGCGCGCATTGGGACAGAAGTGATGTGGGGAGTTAATGGAAAATCAGACGGAAACGCAGCCACCAGCTTTGTCCCTGCGGCTGCGCGACGGCAGCACGCTGGAACTGCATACCGACGCAACAGGCGCTGAGACACTGCGCTATGGCGGCAGCGAGGCGTTGAACTATCCGCTGGCAGACCTGGCCGAGGCCAGCCTCGTGGCCGATACCACCGTGCCGCCGCTGCCGACCGGCCTGCCCTGGCCAGCGGTGCGCGTGCAATTGCGCAACGGCACCGCAACGGTCTTCTCACCGGCAGATCCACCGGAGGCGACGAAGCTGCTGGAAGCGATCTACCAGCGCCGGCCAGACCTGCGGGTGATGGCGCCTCCGCCACCGCCGGGAGCGCAATGGGGCGCGCCTCCACCTCCACCGAACTATGGCTACGCTGGGTATGCTCCAGGGTATCCAGGATACGCGCCTGGCTATCCGCCGCCGCATCCCTCCGGCATCCCGTCGTCTGACCGCAATCTGGCGGGCATCTGCCATCTCAGCGTCTTCTTTGCGCCGGTTATCTTTCCGTTGATCGTCTGGCTGGTGGTGCGTAACAGCCAGCCCTACGCCTCGCATCAGGCGAAGCAAGCGTTTTTCTGGCATCTGATTTTCTGGGGCATATCAATCGCGCTGTTTGCCGTCGCATATGGTGTTTTCTTCGCTGGCATGATGAGCAGCGCCGTCACCGCTGGCACAGGAGGACCCCACGCGCCGTTTGGCGCGGCTTTCCTCGGCGTGATAATCGCGTATCTGGTCATCTTCGCGCTCAGCATCGTTGATATTGTCTTCAGCATCATCGGCACCGTCCAGGCATTCCAGGGGAGGCCGTTCCACTATCCCCTGCTCGGCAAGCTGTAACCAATTCCCTGCGTGGAAAAGGGGTATGCACATGGCTCTCTATGTTGATAGCGCATTCGTCGAGGATGTCGCGCGACTCGCAGCGGCATACCCCATCGCTGGCGTCACCACCAATCCGACGATTCTGCTGACGGCGTTCGAGCGCGGCCAGCGATTACGCGATGTCGAAGTCTTGCGCGAACTCTTGCAGGTCTGCGCCGGACCCGTCTTCATGCAGCCGACCGCCGGTTCGCGCGATGAGCTGCGCAAAGCCGCACTCACCTATGTGGATGTGAACCCGCAGCGTGTGGTTCTCAAGCTGCCCGCGACACCGCTGGGATTACAAGCCGCGCATGATCTTGCGGGCGATGGCGCGCTTGTCGCCTTCACAGCGGTGGCCTCAGTGCCACAGGTATATCTGGGCACGATGATGGGCGCGCAGTGGGTGATTCCTTATTTCTGCCGCTTGCGCCGGGCGGGTGTGGATGTTAACCAGGAGATCACCGACATGGCGCGGCTGCTGGACGGGCAACAGAGCAGTACCCGTATCCTGGCTGCCAGCCTCAAGACGCCACGCGACATCATCGAGGCGACACTGGCAGGCGCGCACGATGTCACCGCGCCACCCGATGTCATCGCCGCGATGGCGACCAGCGCCATGACTGAAGCCGCCGTTACGCAGTTCGCCAGCGATTGGGAGCGCCTGCGCCAACTCTAAATCTGGCAGCCCGGTTCATTTCTACATCTGGTGGGGCAGACATTCCTGTCTGCCAATTATCCCTTTGCCTGGGTCAACGGTCACAGACAGTAGCAGACATAAGAAGCGGTATTTCTCGGCCAATGCGGGCGCTGCCATCAGGTGATTGCGGGTGACCAGCATCAGGTGGCATAGTTCCTGCTCGTACCGTTCAGCAAAACGAGTGACGAGTTGGGAGGATGACGTTTGCGTCAGGAACAGCCACCAACAGAAAACGAATACAGCGCAGAATACAACGCATTTTTGCCAGCGCAAGCTCCGGATTCCACGCCCACCATACCCGCCCCCGCGACCCCAGCAATCCCCCCGGTTTCGCCCGTCGCCCCGCAGGGAATCGCAGCGAGCGTGCCGCCTGCGGCTCCGGTCTCTGCTGCCTCCAGCACTGGCGCATCCCAACAATCCGCACCATCTCGTGAATCAAGGCAAGTGTGGGCGTTGCGCGCTATCGCGGCGGCACTGCCGGGGTGCCAGACGTTACGCATCCTGCGCTTTGCACCGGCTTCCGGTGGGCAGCAGGCGCAGTGGCAACAGGTCGCTGCCCTTCAGCGCGAGCAGAGTGGCTGGTCCGCGCTGGCAACGCCACCAGAGCAGCCGTTCATGCAGGCGCTTGAGGGTGGCCTGAGCGCGAGCGTGCCTACAGACGTGACGCATCTGCCTGGACGAGTGCTGTTACCATGCCGCGACGAACAGGGTACGCTACGCGGCGCGCTGCTGATCGAGCCAGATATCCTGACCGGCGGCGCGCAGCCAGACGCCGCGCTGCTTCCGCTGCTGCAAGCGCAGGCCTGGCTCATCCTGGAACTCGCCGCTGCCGGCCAGGAGCAGCAACGGCTGGCGGAGATGGCGGCAAGCGAAAGCAGCGCACGCGACGCCTTCATTTCGTTCGCCGCGCATGAGTTGCGCAGTCCGCTCACCTCAATCAAAGGCTATGCGCAGTTGCTCGTGCGCCAGGCGCGCAAAAACCCGCTGCCAGATGCCATGCTGCGCTCTGTGCAATCCATCGAGCAGCAGAGCGTGCGCATGTCTGAGATGCTTGGCGAAATGCTAGACGCCTCGCGCATTTTGCGTGGCAGGCTGGAGATGATTCCCTCGACAGTGGATCTATCGGCGCTGGTGAAAAAGGTGGTCGAGCGACGGCGCTCGTATTTCCCGGAACACGACTTGATCGTTCTCGGCGCCGAAACGCCACTGATTGGCCGCTGGGATGGCACGCGCGTCGAGCAGATCGTGCGTGACCTGCTGGATAACGCCGCCCGCCATAGCCCCAACGACACCGCCGTCGTCATCGAGTTGATGCGCAGCCCCACCCAGGTGACGGTCAGCGTGCGCGATCAGGGGACCGGCATTGCGGAGCGTGAACACAGCCGCATCTTCGAGTATCTGTATCGCACACAGGACGCCGAGCGCCGCAACCTCTCAGGGCTGGGATTGGGGCTGTTTGTGAGCCGCCATCTAGCCGAGCGATTGGGTGGCCACCTCTGGCTCCACGCATCCAGCGTGACACCGCCGACCGGCAGCGAGTTTCGTTTCACGCTGCCGCTCACCACCGATGTATCGCCCGAAAAGCGCAATGCTGACGCTAACGGGACGCGACCGGCGTCTCATCCTGACGCGCCGCATCCTCCGAAAAACGCGGCAGGTGATACGGCACATTGATGACTACGACGCCGGGATGCGTATACAGCGCCAGCTTGAGTCTCAGCGCCGTCTGGTTATGCAGAATGCGCTCCCACCAGTGCGCGGGCACAAATTCCGGCAGTATCACCGACACCGTCGCCTCTGGGTGGTCTTCACGAATGGCGTCAATGTAGGAAATCAACGGTGCGACCAGCGAACGATATGGCGACTGGATGATGATGAGTTGCGGCCCGGCGGTCTCTTGCCCTTTGCGTTTAGCCTTTGTGATGCCTGAGCCATCTATGCTGCCGGCGCCCATGCCCTCGTTTGCCATTAGCGCACTCCATGACCCTTTGCGGCTCGTGATCCAGGCATCCCATTTTGTCCGCAGGTCGGTCTCCTCTGCCGCGTCGGTGGCGATGTGAACCGCCTGCACGTTGGGCGTAATGGAACGCGCATAGGCGAGGCTCTGCACCGCCGGTAGGTTGAGCGCCGCAATCGGCACGATCACAATATGGTTGAGTTGTTCCGCGCGTAATGGCGTTGGCGAGACGGTCGCCACCTTGACGCGCTGATAATGCCGCGAGATGCCACGGAACATGAACACCAGCAACGGCACCAGAATGACGACAATCCAGGCGCCCCGGTCAAATTTCGTGATGGTGATGACGATGGCTACGATGAAGGTAACGAACGCGCCAACGCCATTGATAATCATCGAGCGACGCCAATGCCGGCTCAATCTGTCCCGATTGCGGAACCAGCGCACCACCATGCCAGTCTGCGAGAGTGTGAACGCGGCAAAGACGCCCAGCGCATAGAGATTGATCAGCGCATCGGTGTTGCCGTCAAACTTCACCAGCAGCGCGATAGAGAGCAGCGCCAGCACGACAATGCCGGTGGTGAACGCCAGCCGGTCGCCACGGAAGGCGAACTGGTGCGGCAGATAGCCGTCGCGCGCAAGGATGGATGAGAGGCGCGGGAAGTCCGCAAAACTGGTATTTGCCGCCAGCACCAGGATGAGCAGCGTAAAGCCCTGCACCAGGTAGTACATGAAGCCACCCCAGCCGGTGAAGAGCAAACTGGCGATCTGCGAATCCACTGTCGGGTTCTGGTTCTGCACCGGCACGATGCCGAAGCGCCAGGCGAGATAGGTGATGCCCAGGAAGAGCGTCACCAGGATGCCGACCATCCAGATGAGCGTGCGCGCTGCGTTGTCGGATTCCGGCTTCTTGAAGGCAGGGATGCCGTTGGAAATTGCCTCCACGCCGGTCATGGCCGAACACCCGGAGGCGAACGCCGTCAGCACCAACAGGATACCCACCCGTCCATCCAGCGCCCAGCCGTTGTTGGCGGGATAGGTGAAATGGGGATGAACGGGATTGAGAAGGCCGCCGGTGAGCGCCGCATGGATGATGCCGGTGACAATCATGATGAGGAATGAGGCGATAAAGAGATAGGTTGGCGCCGCGAAGATGGTGCCCGATTCTTTGATGCCGCGCAGGTTTACCACCATGATGATGAGGATAAAGAGCACGCCCAGCGCCACGGAATCAGTCAGAGTGAGGATGCCGAGATGCAACGAATTATTGAGCGCAGGCACCGCCGAGACGAGCGCATCAACGCCGCTGGAAACACTCACCGAAACCGTCAGCACATAATCTATGAGCAGCGCCGCCGCTGCAATCAGCCCAGGCCATTCGCCCAGGTTGTCGTGCGCGACGATATAGGAACCGCCGCCGTGTGGATAGGCGTGGATCGTCTGCCAGTACGACGTGCCAACAATCACCATCAGCAGCGCAATACACGCTCCAATCGCCAGGTTGATCTGAAGCGTCTGGAGTCCGGCAATAATCAATACGCCCAGCGACGCCTCGGTGCCATACGCGACCGACGAGATAGCGTCCGATGAGAGCACCGCCAGCGCCTTGACTTTGGTGAGCCGTTCGTGTTCCTGCGCCTCGGTGGCGAGCCGTTGTCCCAGCAGAAATCGTTTGATGCGCTCGTATCCCCTGCCCATGCCGGAGCGTGGTTCCAGTGACCGTTCAGTGGCTTCCAGCACGCCATCCGAACGGCGGCGGAACTCATCTGTATGGGTAAGCTGTTTGCGCACATAGCTGCTGCCGAGCTTTTCGCCCTGTATGATCGTGCGCCGCTCCAGCAGGCCGCTTCGCCCAGGATCGCCGCTCACTGGCTCAGTTGGGCGAGGCGAGCGCGCCGGACGCTGCGCGCCAGCATCGCCATTTGTTGTGGTTGGTGGCTGGGGCGTAGCTGATGGTTCCGATGTATCCGATATATCGGGTGAAGCGCTGGATGACGCTTCTTCATTATCCGTGGTTGACACGAGTGTGAATATCCTCGCAATACGAGATTACGCAATAGTACCGACTCTGAGGGATGATAACATGAGGCTGCGACAAACGCCAGCCCCACCTGTTGGGTACTGCACATAGCGCTACAGACACAGCTACAGACAAAGCGCGCGGCGCTCTCCGTGGGAAAGAATTCCGCATAGAGAGTGCCGCGCCGTGCAGAAAGAGAGAATATTGGCCGAGCGCCAGATGCTAGCCGGATGCTAAGACGTAATGATGCTGTCAATGAGCCAGGCGCTACCATTGTAGAGGCTCAGTGTCAGCGTATAACTCATTGGCACTTTCGCGCCATTCGTCCCGCGCATCACGTTTACCTGAGCAGTCGCGCTGTTCGTACTGTCATTGGAAATATCCAGATGAAGCACACTGGTGACGCGCCCGAACTGGGCGTCATCCGCCTGTAGCCCGCTGATGAAGCTGGATTTCGATGTGACATTGGTGACTGTGGCGGAGGAATATTGCCAGGCGCGCGCATAATCTTGCGCCTGCAATGCCGCGAAATAGCCGAGAACCGTTGCCCTGGGGCTGGAACGGTCCGGCGGCGCGGAGGCGTTGAAGATGAGCGCGACCACAACGGCAACGATCACCAGCAGCGTACAGGCCGCACCTCCCATCGCCCAGGGTGAACGCCACCAGACGCGCGGACGTGCCGGTTCCTCAATAGTGGTTTTGGTGGCCCCGCGTTCTGCCGCGTTCACCTCTTCCTGAAGCTGCAAGAGCGTTTTCCGGTCGGACTCCGAGAGTTTCTGGCTGTTGAGCTGCTGGGTAGACTTTACCGGCAATTGAGCGCCGGGCGTGCTCGGTGGCGCGGGCGGCGTGAGCCTGCTAGCCGGCGTTATACCGGCGATGTTCGTTGCGCGCGGCGGAGATGACATGATAGCTGCGCCGCCCGTCAGGTCTGGCCAGGAGTCCGCGCCCAACGCCGGTGGCGTCGGCGTGCGCATCGGGCTGCGAGCGCCGGGAACACTACTGCCGAACGGCGGCGTCGAAGGCGCCAGTGGCGGCAGTGAGTTTGGTGGATTTTGGGTGAATGGTGGCAGCGATGGGCTGCGCGGCAAAGGCGTCGTTCCGGGGAGCATCGTCGCAATCTTGCCGGTTGGCCCAGCAAGCGCCTCCGCAAGCGCCTGCACCGATTGGAACCGCTCAGCAGGGCGCAGCGCCAGCGCGCGCAAGACCGCGTTCGAGATCCACGGGCTGACGGCAGCCTTGAGCAGATGCGGTCCCAGGCTCGAATCCAACGCCACCCGTTCGACAGCGGTTGGAGGCACCTGCCCCGTCAGCAGTTGATAGAGCGTTGCTCCCAATCCATACACGTCTGACCAGGGGCCGGTCTGTCCGTTGGCGGTGTATTGCTCCGGTGGCGCATACCCTTCGGTGCCGGCTTTACGCACAAAGGTCGCCGTCTGGTTCGCGCCGGGGAGATGCGCCTTTGCAATGCCCAGGTCCACCAGCACGACATGCCCGGCAGGCGTTACGATGATGTTGGCCGGCTTGATGTCGCGGTGCAGAATCGGCGGCGTGCGTGTGTGCAGATATTGAAGCGCGGCACAGATGGGCATAATCCAGCGCAATGTCTGCTCTTCCGTGAAGGGACGCCCACCCTGGCGCGCTAGTTTTTGTTCCAGGTTTTCGCCGTCCACGAAATCCATCACCAGATAGAGCCGCTGGCGCCACTCGAAATGTTCGCGGACTTTGGGGATATGGTTATGGTCAAGCGATTGAAGCCACTGACTCTCTAGCTCAAATTGTTTGCGCGCGCCGGGCGACTGATCTATCAGCTCTTTGAGCGCATAGACATTTTGCTTGCCGAACAGGATATCCATCACCTGGTAGACGGTGCCCAGGCCACCACGCCCGACGATGGCGGTGATGCGATATCGTTCATGCACGACTGTTCCGATTGGCAACGAATTCGTCTGCTGTTCCGGCATAACGCCGCGCTCCCTCTCCCACACACGCACACCCCACCCATCGCCTCCCTACGCCGGTGGCGACGCACATTCCCTGCACCTGGCTGCCGCCCTAGTATAGCGGGCAAAGAATCAGTCGTCAATGCGCGTGGTACAGTCGTCTCACCTGCTGTGTTTTAACGGACACAGCGGCAACATCATTTGCTGGAACAACCAATGAGACGGGTATGGTACGATGCGACGAGAAGACGATAGGTCATCATCACGAGGAGTCATACATGGCAGATATGGCTGAACATATCCCGGTTCAGGCGCGTCCGGCGGCGGCGGTGGTGCTGGCGCGCGAAGCAGAGGGCGACATCGCCGTGTTTATGGTGCGGCGGCACATTCGCAGTGAGTTTGTACCCGACGCCTTCGTGTTTCCTGGCGGCTCAGTGAAGGAACAGGATGCCGCCACCGAGCAGATGCCTGATCTCTGTGCGCCAGCGGGCGCGGGGCCAACTGCGCTTGGCAGCGGCTTTCGCGTGGCGGCGCTACGTGAATGCTTTGAGGAGGCCGGTGTCTTGCTGGCGCGGCGCGGAGACTCGTTGTTGACGATTGCTCCTGATGAGGTCGCGCGCTTTGCCAGCTATCGCGACGGGCTAAACCAGCAGACGCTGACCCTTGCCGAGTTGGCCGGGCGCGAAGGGCTGACCCTGGCGACCGATGCGCTGCTGCACTGGGCGCACTGGATCACGCCGACCGCCTTCCCCAAACGCTTCGATACGCACTTCTTCTTTACTGCCATGCCAGCGGGACAGGAGGCCGCGCACGATCAACTGGAAACGACCGACAGCGTGTGGATCCGGCCAACCGAGGCGCTGGCGGGCTACGAACGCGGAGAGTTTCCCATCGTCTTTGCGACGATTCACCAGTTACGCGCGTTGAGCGATCTGCATAGCATCGCCGCCGTACATGAGCGATTCGCTGGTGAACCAATGCGCACGATTCAGCCGCGTGTGATCCAGCGCGACGGGCAGGATGTCATTGTCATAGACGACGAGCAATAGTAAGAAAATTGGGGATGCGCTATGGATGTACCAGCGGGCGTTGAGGTGGTGCTGGCACCGAATCCATCGTTTATGACGGGACCCGGCACCAATACGTTTCTCGTGTGGGATGAGGATGGTTCCTGCATCGTGATTGATCCGGGGCCACAGATCGAGGAGCATCTAAGCCGTATCATCGAGCGCGCGCAACCCCACGGCGGCGTCTCGGCCATCCTGGTGACGCATGGGCATCCCGATCATGTGGAGGGGGCGGGGCGGCTGCGCGCATTGACCAGCGCGCCCGTCTACGCCTGGAGCCAGGAGGGTTCACCTGCCGCGACGAACACGCTGGCCGATGGCGAAATTGTGCCGGTTGGCAGGCGAATCCTGCGCGCGTTGCATACGCCAGGGCATCGCTTCGACCATCTCTGTTTCTTGCTGGAAGATAGCGCCGCGCTCTTTGCCGGCGACCTGGTGGCCGGAGTGGGAACCGTCGTTATCGCACCGCCTGAAGGCGATCTACTGGACTATCTGGCCTCACTCCAACGATTGCTCGCGCTGGACCTACGGCTGATCCTGCCGGCGCATGGCCCCACCATCACCGAGCCGCGCACTCTATTGGAGCAATACATCGCACATCGCTATGACCGCGAGCGGCAGGTGTTGGAGGGGCTGGCAGGCGGACCGGCAACAGTGGAGACGCTGGTGAAGCGCATCTACGCCGATGTGGACCCGCAGCTACACGGCATGGCCGCGCTTTCCCTCACTGCCCACCTCTACAAGCTGGAACGCGAGGGAAGGGTTGCGCGCGCCGATGCCAACGAGAGCGCCGGACCCTGGCGGCTCTCGGAGCCAGCAGAACAGGGGTAGCTGGACACTTGCGCTCACCATTCTTCGGGTGAAGCGTCCTCTTGGCTTCGGTCAACCTGGGTCATATGGCGATCAGTCCCATGTCGCCCGAAGCGGCGCCCAAGTATGCTTACCGCATTCAACAGGTCGAAAACTGAGAGAATGGCGCGTAGACAGCCCATGAGAACCCCCACCCCCAGCCCCTCCCCCGTGCGCGGGAGAGGGGAGTAGCGGCGCTGGTAGGCAAACGGGCGCAGATGAGGGCAAGCCTGAGATGCCTATCCCTAGTCCGCGCAGGCGGACTTCGCGGCTGAAAGCCAGCCAGGCGCGGTTTCAACCGCCAGCTAGCTACACTGCCCGTGCGCCGACTGTGTACAGCCGCGAGTTGTGCCTATCAGCGATTGACATCTACGACGACACGGCCACGCACGTTGCCCTGAAGGATTTCCTGCGCCTGCGCAGGTAGCTCCTCCAGCGAGACAACCTTCATCGTTTGCTCGACCAAATCGGCGGGCAATAGCTCAGCGAGGCGCTTCCAGGCGATGCGGCGCCGCTCGATGGGCGTATCAAGCGAACTGATGCCCAGCAGGTTGACGCCACGCAGGATAAACGGCAGCACCGTTGTATTCAACGCGAAGCCAGCGACGTTACCACAGGCAGCGACGCTGCTCCGGGGCGCCATCGTCCGCAGCACGCCCGCCAGCGTCTCACCACCGACCGTATCTATTGCGCCACCCCAGCGTCCCGTTCCCAGCGGTCCGCCACCGGGAGTCGTCAGCTCTGCGCGGTCAAGAATGGCGCTCGCCCCCAACGATTTGAGGTACTCAGTGGCTCCGCTGCTGCCGGTGGAGGCGACGACGGTATGCCCGCTCTTCGCCAGCAGCGCAACGGCCATGCTACCCACGCCGCCGCTGGCGCCCGTCACCAGCGCCTCGCGTCCCCCTGGCGCGAAGCCATGTTCTTCCAGCGCCATCAGCGAGAGCATGGCGGTGAAACCAGCGGTGCCTAACGCCATCGCCGTGCGCGGCTTCATGCCCTCCGGCAACTTCACCAGCCACTCACTTTTGATGCGCGCCTTCTGCGCAAAGCCGCCCCAGCGATTCTCACCCACGCCCCAGCCGGTCGAAATCACTTGATCGCCCGGCTGGAAGTCCGGCGACTGCGATTCTTCGACGGTGCCAACGAGATCAATGCCGGGCACCATCGGATAGCTGCGCACCACCTTGTTTCTGCCAGTGAGCGCCAGCCCATCCTTATAGTTAAGGCTGGAATACGTAACCGAGACCAGCACGTCGCCTTCGGGCAACTGCTCCTCTTCCAACACCTGAATGGAGGGCACGACCTCGCCGTCACGCTGCTCAACAATCAGGCCCTTGAATGTATTCGACATAGTTTAAGACTCCTTTCAGGGCAGTTGCAGCGCCTTGACTTCCAGGAACTCTTCCAGACCGTATTTGCCCAGTTCGCGGCCATGCCCGGACTGTTTGTAACCACCGAAAGGGGCCAGCGGATTGAATGCACCGCCGTTGATCTCCACCTGTCCCGTGCGAATCCGCCGGGCGACGCGCTTCGCATGCTCCGGGTCGCCGGACCACACGCCGCCAGCCAGCCCATAAATCGTGTCATTGGCGATGCGTATGGCGTCCTCTTCATCCTCATATGGCAGGATGGCAAGCACCGGCCCAAAGATTTCCTCCTGGGCGATGGTCATATCGCTGCGCACGTCGGAGAAGATGGTCGGGCGCACAAAATAGCCTTTTTCCAGTCCCTCCGGCGTCTCATCGCCGCCAGTTATCAGCCGTGCGCCCTCCTCGATGCCCTTGCGGATATACGAGCGCACCGTCTCACGCTGATCCGCCGAGACCAGCGGGCCAAGCGTGTTGCCCTTGACAAACGGGTCGCCGGGAACCCAGGTGGCCGCCGCTGCACGCGCCAGCTCCTCGATCTCCGCCAGTCGCGAACGTGGCACGATCATACGGGTGAGCGCGCTGCACGTCTGGCCGGAGTTGAGGAAGCACTTGCCGACGCCATCTTTGACGGCTTTGGGCAAATCGGCGTCGTCGAGGATGATATTCGGCGATTTCCCGCCAAGCTCCATCGCCACGCGCTTGACCGTCTTGGCGGCCAGCTCGCTGACGCGGCGACCGGCACGGGTCGAACCGGTGAACGAAACCATATCCACGTCCGGGTGCGTCGCCAGCGCTTCGCCAACGACGCTGCCCTGACCGGAGACCAGATTGAACGCGCCAGCCGGTAGCCCGGCCTCTGCGATGATATCGGCCAGCAGGAAGGCATTGAGCGGCGCGACTTCGCTTGGCTTGAGGATGACGGTGCAGCCCGCCGCCAGCGCCGGAGCCACTTTGGCGGCGATCTGGTGCAGCGGATAATTCCAGGGGGTAATGCAAGCGACGACGCCCACTGGCTCGCGCACGATCAATGAGTTGCCCACCTCTTCCTCGAATAACACTTCTTTGATGAGTCCTGGCATCGAGGCAAAGGTGGTGGTGGGCAGGCCGACCTGGATGATCTGCGCCAGCCGGTAAGGCATGCCCATCTCCTGCGTGATGACGGCGGCGATTTTCTCAGAATTGGCCTTCAGCCCATCTGCAATGCGCTGGAGGCAGGCGGCGCGTTCCTCCGGCGGCGTCTGCGACCAGACGGGGAACGCTGCTCTGGCCGCTTTCACCGCGCGGTCCACATCCTCCGCCGTGCCGCGCGGGATGCGCCCCATGACTTCCTCAGTAGTGGCGTTGATAACTTCAACTGTTTCGTTGCCGGTCGAGGCGACCCACTCGCCGCCGATATAGAGTTTGTCTCGAATCTGCATATTGTCTTCCATTGGCTTCTGCTGCTCCATTTCTCCGTGCGCCGGCCAACACGCACTCACCTTCGAGCGCGCGTACTCTGCTGCTCTTAGATTTCCAGACGCTCTGTATGTCTTATAATCTCATACCACAACGGCGAGGCGATTGCGCATGTAGTGTGTTGTGTGCCCTGTAGCAGAGAAGGACGTGGGCAACGTATAATCCGCAGCGATGCCTGCAACATGCCAACCCTACTGCTTTCATGGTCTCTTTGCGAGATATTTGCAACATTCGCGTGATCGGACTGGTAGTATAGAGTATGATGCTTGCGTTTTGATGAGGCTCTCTGTTCGCTGCCATCATCATATGATAGCAGCGAGCATACGATACGTTGGGACGATGGGAAATAGCTATGGATCAGACGACGAGCGAGGCGCGTACCCTCATCGAACAGGGCGATGCGTTGTTGCTGCAAGGCCAGGTGACGGAGGCTGCTACCGCCTTTTCGCGGGCGGTAGAACTCGACCAATCAGTTCCGCACGCGCACCTGGGCGTAGCGGAGGCAAACCTGGCGCTGGGCGCGTATAACATTGTCACTATTGCCTGCCGCAAGGTATTGGAGCTTGCGCCGAGCAGCGCAGACGGCGCGCTGGCGCGGGCGATCCTCTTTACACTGGACCAACGCTACGACGCCGCCGTCTTTGATCTGGAGCGCGTGGAGACGCTCGACCCTGGACGCGCCTATGCCCATGCGCTGCGGGCGTATTGCTTGCGCAAGTTGGGCCGCAACGGCGACGCTGCGCTGGCCTCGGCAAAGGCGGCACGGCTCTCCGGCAACCGTGACCTGGAGAAGCTCTTCCCGGCGGATGTCGCCGTGATGCCTGCCGCCAATGCTGTAGTCTCGCCCAACGGCAACTATGGCAATCCCGCCACTACTGGCAACGATGGCACGCCCGGACGCATCAGCTATGCGCAGCAGCGCCCCTGGTCCGAGCGCTCGGCGGCGGAGCGGCAGATGATGCGCGCGCGCGTCGCCACCTTCGGTGTGCCGGTCGTCACCTATACGCTCATCGCCATCAATATTCTGGTGTATATCGTTGGGGCGCTTCTCTCGCATGACTTTATTTCGCCGCTCAACAGCGCGAATTGCCTGATATATACCTCTAATGGCATGCTGGCGGGATGCTCCAACAAGGTCTATGAAGTTGGTCTCGTACAGGGCCTTCTGATCCAGCAGTCGCCCACACAAGTATACCGGCTGCTGACCTCAATGTTTCTACACGAGAACATCATCCATATCGGCGTCAATATGTGGTCGCTCTATGCGGTTGGTGTCGCCACTGAGCGCATCTTCGGTAGCAGACGCTATCTCGCTATCTATCTGCTCAGTGGCCTCGTTGGTGGCATCTTGCAGGTGGTATTGTCGCCCGCTGCTCCGGCGCTCGGAGCGTCTGGCGCGATCTTCGGCATCTTCGGCGCGTTCGGCGCGTTCGTATTCCTGCGGCGGCGTTTGCTAGGTCCGGCGGCCAATGCGATCATCGGACAGATGCTCTTCATCTTGCTCATCAACATCGTGCTTGATTTCTCGGTCCCCGGTATCGGCATCGCCGACCACGCTGGCGGCCTCATTTCGGGGTTCATCATTGGCGCGATCATGGTCTCGCTCAGCCAGCGTTCGCGCCGAGGCGGCACAGTCGTCTAGCGGTGGGAGTCCTCACCCCCGGCCCCTCTCCCTGCGGGGAGAGGGGGGATGTACATATCCGCATGTCAGTAGTTCAGCGCGCAGTTGGAGTGGCATGTCATCATCACATGAGAAGACAGCGCAGGCAACACGCAGCCGCAGACGGGCCGACCGGCTGTTCATGGCACTTACGCTCGTCGTGGCGCTGGCGGCGTTCGTCCTACTCGCCTGGGACCATCTGGGGCTTGGTGCGCTGATTTTCCCGCCACCCGCCACAACCGCGCAGCAGGTGGCGCAGTCCGGACCCTATCAGGTGACATTTCACCTGGAGAGCAAACGGCTGACGGTAAATGGAGATGATGCGGTCAGTTTCACGCTCCGCGATCAAGTGGGCCATCCACTCGCCAACGCCAGTATCCGCATCGTGCCTGAGATGACGACGATGCCGATGACTGGCTCGCCGCTCACTGTGTACACTGGCGGCGATGGTCGCGCTGTCACGCACCTGCGCTTCAGCATGGCGGGCGCCTGGCGTCTCAACCTCACGATCACTGCGGTGGGTATGCCTTCCGCAACCGCCTCGTTCCCCGTCAGCGTCTACTGGACCTGAGACCCTGCCCTATCTGCGTCGAGCCGCAGGATATATTCCTCGGTCTCCTTAACACGCGCATTGGCGAACCCCGAATCTTCGCCGACAATCGTGAAGCCGCATTTTTCGAGGACTCGCAATGAGGCGATATTGTCTTTGACGACGCGCGCGAAGAGCGGGCGCTCCGTCACCTGCTCCAACAAGAGCGCCAGCGCCCTGGTCGCAATACCTTTGCCCCAATACTCCTTGCCAATCCAGTAGGAGACTTCAGGTTCATCGAATTGAATGAATTTGGCAATGTTCCCAGCCACCTGACCATCAAACAGGATGGTCCTGTTGATGTTGGAATTGTCACTCAGCACTTTCTTCCAATGCGCATCGAAAGCCGCGCGGTCGGTTGGGTCGTCTGCCCCGTAGGCCGCCATATAGTTGGCTTCTTCGTCCAATTGTTGCTCGAAAAATATCGGGAGATCACTCTCTCTGACTTCTCGCAGCCTGATATCATGCGTCATCGCGCCGTCTCCATCTCGCGTATGTCAGCCGTTCGCCGGCGTTCAGTGTAGAATGCGATCACGCGCGTGGCATGGTCACAGATGCTTTCGCGCAGTTCCTCCGGCTCAATCACTTCCAGCAGCGTGCCAAGCGCCAGCAAACGCTCGCGCGCATATTCGAGTGAATCGTAGATCAATGGCAACACGATGGCGCCGTCGGCATCCGGCGTTGCCTGCTCGATCAGCGGCTTGATCCAATCGCCAAGCGTGGGTTGCAGCAGCGGAATCGCCTCGCGCGCTGCCCGCGCCTTCACGGTATAGCGCGGCAAGGTGGCGGAGAAGTTCGCGCTCCACGTCTGCCAGTAGCTCGCTAGATCGAAGTTCGGCGGACGTTCGCCGGTCTCATCGAGCTGCGTCACCTCCAACACGCGCGAAACACGGAAGACGCGCATCGCGGCGGTGAAATCGGTATAGCGGCAGACCAGATACCAGATTGTTGCTTTGGCAACGAGGCCCAGCGGGTCAACAATCCGCTCGACCACCTCGCCATTGCCCTTGCGATAGAGCAGCCGCAGCCGCCGGTCGTTCAGCACCGCCTGTTGGAGCGTCGCCAGATGCGGCACGGCCTCATCATTCTGCGACCAGCCCACCGGGTCCACATGGATGCGCTGGCGCGCATGTTCGATGCGCTGGCGATAGGTGGCTGGCAAGGCGGCGATCAGTTTGAGCGCGGCGGCTTCGAGCGCGGCGCTCATCCCCAGGTCGCTCACCAGCCCCGGTGCGCCGGAGAGGAACAGCGTGCGCACTTCTTCTTCGGTGAGGCCGGTCAGGTTGGTGCGATAGCCCTCCATCAGCGCGCAGCCGCCGCCCGGCCCGCGTTCGGCATAGACCGGCACGCCCGCCATCCCCAGCGCTGTGACATCGCGGTAGACCGTGCGTTCGGAGACCTCCAACCGCTCCGCCAGTTCGCGCGCAGTCATGCGCCCGCGTGACTGCAAGAGCATCAGCAGCGACAGCAAACGATCAGCGCGCATGAGGCAACATCTCCTCGCTCAATAGACCTGCGCTCCCTGCTCATCATAGCAGATATTCCTGACAGAAGGTGACAGGATTTCTTATGCGCTTTGCGCATCTATCCAGCGCTGAATCCACTCGCTATGCAGCTCGTAATGCCCGCAGGTGTTCCCCAGGACATAGCCGCCGACCGGCGCGCCATCGTCATACCAGGGAAACGGCTCGTTCAACGCTTCCCAACTCATCGCCTCAGTGACGGCCAGGAGTCGCTAATAAGAGGCGCGGAACTCGGCCAGGACATCCGCCAGCGGCTCGTCTTTGTGCTGCTGATAGAAATAAGCGTTGATCTCATCCTCGTCTTCCGTATGCTGCCCCGGAACTGGCTCCGGTGGGGTCGCTGCTCCATCGAGCGACGCCTGCATTCTAGCTGCCTGATATGTGTGCCAGGCCGCCAAATGCGCCAGATGATCCTTGACGGACCAGCTATCGTTAACGCCAGTAATATTCATCCGCTCCGCTGGTATCGCGGCAATCAACGTCTCAAACTGGTCGTAGCACTCTTGTATCATGGCAAGGAGGGCAGCCTTATCGGCGGGTCTGGTGGGTTCCGGCATTGTGTTTTCTCCTGTACGCTACTGCGCCGTGTATCTGCATAGATGATGGTCACACGACGGCGACCGCCTTCATTATCCCATAGAAACCGGTCAGAATTGGTCCTGATATTTGCATATTTGGCATCAAAAGCTATACGTTTGCCAGCTTACCATTGCTCGACGCTCAGCCCATCAATCCAATCAAAATGCGCATCACGAGCCGCCAGGGTGATGCCATACTGCATGGCAGTTGCCGCTATCCATAGATCGTTGTCCGGCATGAACAATCCTTTGCCTTTTAGCTCCTGTTTGATGCGCCCATAGACTTGTGCAGTAGTTGCGTCAGGCACGAGTACAGCAAGTCTTTGCATGATATCGGTAATGTCTTGCAATGCTGCTGCTTGGCGAGTCTGAGAACCGTACGCGCCAAAGTACAGTTCACCCAAGACGATGCTCGATACGTAGCCTGCTGGCACGCTGGCAATCCGGGCCGTGATAGCACTATCTCCTCGGAGCGAGGGTATCAAGATACTGGAATCTATCAGATAGGATTGACTTGCTGCGGAGCTAGCGCCACCCATCGAAGTCAATCCTCTCAGTGTCTTCGAGTGCCCGTTCCAGGGCTTCCCCCAGCTCCGGCGACACTCGTAACTGAGCAATCACATGTCCTGGTGTTCCAGGTGGCAGGGGAGTATGAGGCAACGGCGCCTCATGGGTTGCCTGCGCCAGTGCACGCGCATAGTTCAAAACGCGCTGCTGGTCGTCTGGTGGCAGATGGGCAACTGCCTCATTGATTTCTTCAGCGATGGTCGCCATACGCGCTCCTTTCGATAGGCAAGGTGAATCTACTACTGTGAAGTGTATCATTCCTGGCCCGCCTCTGTATAAGCTGTGAAAAGCCGTGGTTAACACATAGTATTGGTTGCGGACTACGCTCCACACTGCCCCTGGCTCAGAGCGGTCGAATCACAATAATTAAAACTATTTCCGTTTACCATCGCGGCGAGCAAGTCGGCCCCATTATGCTTGAGGGAGATGGTATTTCCTACCACCGGATAACCAGGCGCGGGTTGATAATTGGACGGAACTGGCCCGCTGCTCGATGCGTACATGATAGACTGGTAGGTGCCCGTAAGGCTACCATCGCCATTCACCGTGAACGTCAGGTTGCCGGTGCCGGAACACAACCCTGCAATCCCACCGGTGCAGGGTCCGGCGTTCCAGTTCTCAACACCGGTACCGTTCGCGGCGATAGTGAGTTGGTCGTCGTGACTGACCCACTTACCCACATAGGTAGCTAGTATACTGCCAGCTTGATTCACGGTCGCAGTTGGGCTGACGTTGCTCGCGGAAGGCGTTTGGCTCACAGGCGGCGTTTGACCCACGGCGGGCGTAGTTGGTGCTGTTGATGCTGTTGACGCGCACGCCGCAAGGAGCGGTAAACTCAGCAGACCCATGAGACATATTGCGGCAAGCTTGCTTTGACCGATTTTCATACTTCATCACCCTTTAGAGCTACCGACCTACGCCACACTTCCGGGAACTGCGCTGGCAGAAGCCGGCATGTCCACGACTACTGGCATTATAACTGCTGCTGCCTAGCGCTGAATGAACTGGCTTATCTCTCCAGGCTAGCGCACGCAATGAGCTGGCTCTTTTCGGGGATCGGAAAAGCCATGAAAATGCGATAGCAACAACATCGGTTGTTAGCTGATGTTCGTGCGTTTTCGTCGGTGCTGGGGTCAACTGCTGAACTGAATAGGGCTACTGGTTACGAATCTGTAGGAAAACTATCCAGGTTTACTTTCCCCATATAGGACAAACGGATTCATTAGACGGTTACTCAGGACGTGACTCCAGCCACCGGCTATCCTCACCCTACCTGAACGTGCAGTTCCCATCGGTGCGCTGGTATGGCACAATGCGCATATGGAAGACAAAGAACCGTCAGGGCAGTCGCCCAGAACATTCAGCCCGGAGCGGATGGAAGCTTTCAGCGATGGTGTGATGGCGGTCATCATCACCATCTTGGTGCTGGAGCTGCGTCCGCCACCAGGCGTGAATCTTGCAGCACTGTGGACGCTGCACTCGAAATTTCTGGTATACGTGCTGAGCTTCACCTACATTGGCATCTACTGGAACAACCACCACCATTTGCTGCGCTCGACGCCTCATATCGACGGCGCGGTGATGTGGGCAAACCTCCATCTGCTCTTCTGGCTTTCGCTCATGCCAGCGAGTACCGCCTGGGCTGGCAACGATCTGACGGCGCCGTTGCCCGCAGTGATCTATGGGGCGATTGCCTTGATGGCTGGTGTCGCGTACTACATCCTGTCTCGGTTCATTCTCCGTGCCAACAAGGGCACCGATATCGAGCGCGCAATCGGCGGTGACGTGAAGGGCAAACTCTCGCTGGTCATCTACATGGCGGGCATGTTGGTGGCATTCCTGGCTCCGATACTCTCCTACCTCGTCTACGCTTGCGTCTCTGTGATGTGGTTCATCCCGGACCGTCGGCTGTCCGGGCGCTAAGCACGAGTACTCACCGATACGCCTCCTTGACATAGTATCGGTACCTTTAGGATGGGCGTTCTATTCCTGACAGGAGATGACAGGTATTGTCAGGTATGCTGACTCCATAGCTCTGAGCCAGGTACATGACTCATCGTGAACATGCTCGTCAGTGGGGTAAGGGGTGCTATGGAGCCGGATTATATCAGCGTTCGTGGGGCACAGCAGCATAACCTCAAGCATATTGACGTGACGATTCCGCGCCACCGTCTCGTCGTCATCACCGGCGTCAGTGGCAGCGGCAAGTCGTCGCTGGCCTTTGATACCATCTACGCCGAGGGGCAGCGCCGCTATGTCGAAAGCCTCTCGTCCTACGCGCGCCAGTTCCTCGGACAGATGGAGAAGCCGCGCGTAGACTTCATCGGCGGATTGAGTCCCGCCATCTCCATCGAGCAGAAGACCGTCAGCAAGAATCCGCGCTCGACGGTCGGCACCGTCACCGAAGTGTTGGACTATCTGCGTGTCCTCTATGCGCGGGTCGGCGTGGCGCATTGCCCGCAGTGTGGCCGGCGCGTGGAGGCGCAGAGCGCGCAGCAGATCGCCGCGCAACTGGCGGCGCTGCCGGAGGGCACGCGACTGCAACTACTGGCGCCGGTGGTGCAGCGGCGTAAGGGCACGCATGCCGAGATCATCGAGCAGGCGCGGCGCGACGGCTACATTCGTGCGCGCATAGATGGCGTGCCTGTTGAACTCGATAGCTCGATTGCGCTCGCCAAGACCAAAGCGCATACCATCGAACTGATCGTGGACCGGCTGGTCATTCGCAAGGGCGGCGATGAGAGCGATGAGGATACGCGCGCCTTCCAGACACGGCTGATAGACTCGGTGGAGACGACGCTCCGCGCCAGCAACGGTCTGTTGATCGCCGATCTGGGCGATGGTAACGAACTGCGCCTCAGCGAGCAGCACGCCTGCACCTACTGCGGCATCAGCTTCCCGGACCTCACGCCGCAACTCTTCAGCTTCAACTCGCCGCTGGGCATGTGCCCGGACTGTAACGGCCTGGGCACGCAGATGACGGTGGATACCTCGCTGATCGTCACCAATCCTGAACGCTCGCTGCTGGATGGCGCCCTGCGCTGGTATGGCGAACTGCGCAAGCGCAAAGACTCGATGGGCATGCGTGAGGCGCAGAGCCTTGCCACCCACTACGGTGTGGACCTGGAAACGCCCTGGCAGGAGTTGCCACAGCGATTCCGCGATGTGGTGCTGTATGGCTCCGGTGAGGAGAAGATTCGCTTCACCTATCAGGGCGAGTGGAGCGAAGGGACGTATGCCGGTGAGAGCATTCGCGTCGTGCGCGGCATCGTCCACAACATCAACCGTCTCTATCACCAGACCAGCTCCGAGCAGACGCGCCGCTATTACGCCAGCTTCATGAGCGAGCAGCCTTGCCCCGGTTGCCACGGTACGCGCCTGCGCTCGGAGGCGCGCGGCGTCACCGTCGGCGGCAAGACGATCACTGAGGTCGGCGCGATGGCGATTGGCGAAGCCTACGCCTGGGCGCTGGCGCTTTCTGAGGGCGATGATGACGCGGCGGGCGCGGTGGCGCTCTCCGGTGAAGAGATGGAGATTGCCGGCGAAATCCTCAAAGAGATCCGCGAGCGGCTGCGCTTCATGCTCAACGTCGGCCTGCACTATCTGACGCTGGACCGGCCTGCGCCCTCGCTCTCCGGCGGCGAAGGGCAACGTATCCGGCTGGCGAGCCAGCTTGGCTGCGGTCTCGTCGGCGTCCTCTACATCCTGGATGAGCCATCTATTGGCCTGCATGCGCGCGACAACCGCGCCCTGATAGACACGCTGCTGCGCCTGCGCGACATGGGCAACACCGTTCTGGTGGTGGAACATGACGCCGAGATGATGCACAGCGCGGATTGGCTGATTGACCTGGGGCCGGGCGCGGGCATCCTCGGCGGCGAAGTGACTGCTGCCGGCACGCCTGCTGAGGTCTCCGCCAACCCGCGTTCGCTCACCGGACGCTATCTGAGCGGCGCGCTGACTGTCTCCGCTCCCAATGGCGAGCAGCGCCGCGTGCCTTCGGACCGCTGGTTGAGCGTCGTTGGCGCGCGCATGCACAATCTCAAGAACGTGACGGCACGCTTCCCACTGGGCCTGATGACCGTGGTGACGGGCGTGAGCGGTAGCGGCAAGAGTAGCCTGATCTCGCAGACGCTCTACCCGGCGCTGGCCCGCGCCTATCACAATGCGCAGGAGGTGCCGGGGCCGCATGAACGGATCGAGGGCCTTGACCTCTGCGACAACATCATCAATGTGACGCAGGACCCGATAGGCCGCACGCCGCGCTCGAACCCTGCCACCTACGTGAAGCTCTTCGATGAGATTCGCCACGTCTTCGCCAGCACGCCGGAGGCGCGGGCGCGTGGCTACAAGCCGGACCGCTTCAGCTTCAACGTCAAAGGCGGGCGCTGCGAAGCCTGCCAGGGACACGGGCAGCGGCGCATTGAGATGCACTTTCTCTCCGATGTCTGGATCACCTGCCGCGAGTGCAACGGCACACGCTTCAACCGTGAGACGCTGGCCGTCACCTACAAAGGCAAGACCATCGCCGACGTGTTGGAGATGGATGTGCGCGAGGCGCTCGATTTCTTCGCCAACGTGCCGCGCATGGAACGCATGCTGCGCACGTTGCACGACGTTGGGCTGGACTATATCAAGCTCGGCCAGAGCGCGACGACGCTCTCCGGCGGCGAGGCGCAGCGCATCAAGCTGGCGAAAGAACTGAGCCACGTCTCCACCGGACGCACGATCTATATCCTGGATGAGCCGACGACCGGCCTGCACTTCGCCGATATCCAGCGGTTGCTGGATGTGCTGAACCGGCTGGTGGAGGCGGGCAACACGGTGATCGTCATCGAACACAACCTCGATGTGATTCGCGCTGCCGATTGGATTCTCGATCTTGGGCCGGAGGGTGGCCGCGCCGGTGGCTACCTGCTTGCCGAAGGGTCGCCTGAGGATGTAGCGCAGATAGAAGCCAGCGCCACCGGCCAATGCCTGCGTAACCAGTTGCGTAGTGTGTCTGATGAACTGTTAGTGAGCGCCGTCGCTGGCGGATGAGCTATGGAGGCACAATCATGAGCCAACTGACTCCACAATCACCATCACCACAACTGCCACTGACACCAGCGGACCTGATGAGCGCCTATGAGCGCGCAACCAATACCTGCAACTTCGATGCAGTAGCGCCGCTGATTGCCGATAACGCCGTTTACTGGTTCACCGATGTCTCTGTTCAGGGTCTCGAGGAGATCAGGCGGGCGTTCGAGGAGACCTGGGCGAGCATCCGCGATGAAACGTACACGCTCGATCATTTGCAATGGCTCATCACCACTGATGAGGTCGCCCTCTGCATCTATCACTTTCACTCGCGTGGCGAGGTCAACGGCAAAACGGTCGAATCCAGCGGTCGCGGGACCAATGTGCTGCGCAGGCTGGACGATGGACGTTGGGTGATGGCGCATGAGCATCTGAGCAAGATGCCATAAGTTGCCCCACCCCCAGCCCCACCCCCCGTGCGCGGGAGAGGGGAGAACGTGAAGCAGCAGTCGTGGCGAGAAGCGATCAATGAGATTGCGAGGAGAAGCGTGAAGTTTGCGATCAACGTTCCCAACTTCGGTGGCTTTGGCGACGCCCGCGTGCTGGCCGATCTGGCGTATGAGGCGGAAGAACACGGCTGGGACGGCTTGTTCATCTGGGACCACATCTATTTCAAGGAAGAGATGGGCGAACTGCCGATGGCCGATCCCTGGGTGGCATTGGCGGCGATGGCGATGGCGACGCAGCGTATCCGCATCGGTGCTCTGGTAACTCCGCTGCCGCGCCGCCGTCCCTGGAAGGTCGCCCGCGAAGCCGCGACGGTGGACCGGCTCTCCGGCGGGCGGCTGATCTTCGGCGCAGGTATTGGCTGGGACCATTGGGGCGAGTACAGTCGCTTTGGCGAGGACCCCAGCGACAAACTGCATGGCGAGCAATTTGATGAGGAACTGGCGATTCTGGCGGGTCTGTGGAGCAGCGAGCCGTTCAGCTTCAGTGGCAAGCACTATACCATCGCGGAGTCGCGCTTCCTGCCCGCACCACTTCAGACGCCACGCATCCCTATCTGGATAGCTGCCGGTTGGCCGCATAAGAAGCCGGTGCGTCGCGCCGCGCACTGGGACGGCCTCTGCCCAATCAGCGAGGAGAAGATCACGCCGGAGAGCGTCCGTGAGATGCTGGCTATCGTCCATGAGGAGCGCACCAGCGATGCGCCCTTCGATATCGTATTGGCCGGCTTTACCGGCGCGATGGACCAGGCGGAGGCGCGCACGCTGCTGAACGGCTATGCCGGGGCTGGTGTCACCTGGTGGCAGGAAGGCTTCTGGGGCACCGATAGCGCCGATGATGCGCTCGCCCGCATCCGCCAGGGACCGCCACAACTCTAAGCCAGCTTCTTGGGGTGCGTCATTCGCCCCGATCCGTGTGGTCCCCCCTCGCCTCGTGGGAGAGAGGGTCAGGGGGTGAGGTCTCTGCTCTGATTCCCCTCTCCCGCACACGGGGGAGGGGTTAGGGGTGGGGTGGTCATAGCCGAATTCAGTCAGATTTCCGCCTTGAAATTCAATTCTAGTCTGCTGTAGACTATCTTGGTGCGGTCAGAAAGGGTTTACCTTGCTACCGCAAACACAGCACACGAATGGAAGAGAGATATGGGGGTGCAACCACCCATAGCTCTCTCTCTTCGTGCTTTCCGTGTCCTCTGAAGGAGGTGAGTCTTGACTAACCGCGAGTTTACCATTGCGGATGAATATCACTACAATCGTGCTGGACCGATTCGCTGGATTCTCTCCCATCTGCTGCGACACAAGTTCTTCCTCACCACCTTCATCCTGGGAACGGTGCTGGCGCAGGTGCTACAATCGCTTATTCCAGACCTGACCGGCGCCGCGTTCACTGAAGTGCTGCGACCCAAGCCAGACCAGGGGCATCTCTTGCAGATTGCGCTGGAAGTGCTGGTCGTTGTCATCGGATTGTTCGTCATCGGCGGTGCCGGCGCTTTCTCCAGCGAGTTCCTGGCGCAGCGCATGGAACGCGACGGACGCGACGAACTCTATCTAAGCCTGCTCGGCAAGAGCCAGACCTTCCATAATCAGCAGCGCGTGGGTGACATCATGGCGCGCGCCGCCAATGACGTGCGCCAGCTCAATCCGATGATCAATCCAGGGCTGAGCCTCTCACTCGAAGCGCTCACCGGCCTGCTGACGCCGATCATCTTCATAGGGCTGATTCGCGTTGATCTCCTCATCGCGCCGCTCTGCTTCACGGTGCTGTTCATCCTGGCGGTCATCCGCTATAATCGCCAACTTGGTCCGATTTCGACACAGATGCGCGAACAGTTTGGCCAGATGAACGCCGGACTGGAAGAGACAATCACCGGCATCGAAGTCGTCAAAGGCATGGCGCAGGAATCCAGAGAAAAGCGCAAGTTTGCGCGCAACGCCAGCCTCTATCGAGACTACTTCGTGCGCAACGGGAAGATTCAGGCACGCTACCTGCCGCCGCTGATTATGGCAGTCTCGCTGGTCGGCGGTTTCTTGCAGGGCGTGTTCCTGGTGATGCGCGGGCAACTGAGCATCGGCAACCTGATCGCCTTCATGGGGCTGATGGGCGTGCTGCAAATCCCGACGATCAACGGCATCTTCTCCTTCAATCTCTTGCAGTTGGGCGTCGCCGGTGCGCGGCGCATCCTCACGCTGATGAAGCAGGAGACCGAACTGGACGAGAACGAGACGGGCTATAGCGCCACGATGAACGGCGATATCGTCTTCGATCATGTTTCCTTCGGCTTCGATGAGACGCCGCTGCTCAAAGATATCGTCTTCCACGCTCAGCCCGGCCAGACCATCGCTATCGTCGGACAGACCGGCTCCGGCAAGAGTACGCTTACCAAGCTGGTCAACCGCACCTATGATGTCAGCGCCGGTCGCATCCTGATAGACGGCAAAGATGTACGCGACTGGAGCCTGGATGGGCTGCGCTCGCAGATTTCAACCATTGAGCAAGATATCTTCCTCTTCTCACGCACGATAGCCGAGAATATCGCTTTCGGTCTGGGTCAGAAGGCGGATCAGGCTGCCATCGAACAGGCAGCACGCGATGCGCAGGCGCATGACTTCATCATGAGCTTCCCCGAAGGCTACAACACGATCATCGGTGAGCGCGGCGTGACACTCTCAGGCGGCCAGCGGCAGCGTCTGGCGATTGCCCGCGCGCTGCTCACCGACCCGCGCATCCTCATCCTCGACGATTCCACCAGCGCGATTGACAGCGCCACCGAGGATGAGATTCAGAAGGCTATCCGTCGCGTGCTGGAAGGCCGCACGACGCTGCTGATTACGCACCGGCTCTCGCAGATTCGCTGGGCAGATCACATTCTGGTGCTACGGCGCGGCGAACTGGTGGACCAGGGCACGCATGCCAAACTCATGCAGCGATGCGATCTCTACCGCCGCATCTTCGCCCGCTACGACTCAGCGCCAACCACCTCACCGGCGACACCGGCAGGTGCAGCGCATTAACATGACACTGATATTGGTTGCTATAGAGATGACATTGGGGAGGCCATGAATGGGCTTCATTATGGATGGGCTGGACGCCGAAGCGTATGATCGCGTCTATTCCGACCGCACGCTGATGGCGCGCATCCTGGGCTATTTCCGCCCGGAACTGCGCGCAATGCTGCTCGTCGCGGCGGCTATCGGTCTGGCGTCGGTCTCGGATACGGTGTTGCCAGTGCTGATTTCGCATGGCATAGATACGTTACGCAATCCCTCTAACACGCAGACAGCGATTTTCTGGATTGTCGTTGCCATCCTGATCTCCGGCGTCCTCTCCTGGACGTTGAACTTCATCCGCCGTTCATTCATGGCGCGCGCTGTCGGCAACGTCGTCCTCAACATCCGCAAAGATGCCTTCGACGCCGTAGTGGCGCGCGACATGTCCTTCTATGATGAAACGCCCTCCGGCAAAGTCGTCAGCCGTGTCACCTCGGATACCGAAGACTTCGCCACCGTCGTAACGCTGACACTGAACCTGCTCAGCCAGATCTTCCTGGTGTTGCTAATCGTCTGTGTCCTCTTCTATATCAACGTTGGGCTGACGCTGCTGACGCTGACCATCGTGCCGGTGATCGTCTTCGTTGCCCTGGCCTTCCGGCGCATCGCTCGCCTGACCACACAGCATGCGCGGCGGGCGCTGGCGCGGGTCAACAACACTGTGCAGGAGACGATCAGCGGTATCTCGATTGCCAAGAACTTCCGCCAGGAACAGACCATCTATACCGAGTTCAAGGCGGTCAACAAGCAATCGTATCAAGTGAATCTGCGGCAAGGATTGATCTTCACCGGCATCTTTCCGCTGCTCAACGCCATCGCTGGCATCGGCACGGCCATCGTCCTCTACTTTGGCGGCCTGAAGGTGTTGGATCACAGCGTGTCGCCCGGCTCCTGGTATCTTTTCGTCCAGGCAATTGCGATTCTCTGGTTTCCGCTGACGGGTATCGCCTCCTTCTGGAGCCAGTTCCAGCTTGGTCTCGGCGCCAGCGAGCGCATCTTCGCGCTGATGGACGCTGAGCCGCGCATCCATCAGCACGCGCAGCAGCCGTTACCACGCCTGGCTGGGGCCATCGAGTTCGGCCATCTGGACTTCGGCTATACCGACGTGACACCAGTGTTGCAAGACTTCAATCTGACGATTCCGGCGGCGCAGACCATCGCCATCGTCGGCCACACCGGCGCAGGTAAGTCTACGCTGGCGAAGCTGGTGGCGCGCTTCTATGAATTCCAGGGTGGCCAGCTTTTGATTGACGGCCAGGACATCCGCTCCTTCGATCTCAGCGACTATCACCGCCATCTCGGCATCGTGCCGCAGGTGCCGTTCCTCTTCTCCGGCACGGTGGCAGACAACATTCGCTATCCACGCCCGGATGCCAGCGACGCTGACGTAGAAACCGTGGCGTTGCGCATCGGCGGCGGCGATTGGCTGGAAGCGTTGCCGAACGGCCTGCAAACCGAGGTGGGCGAGATGGGGCGCAGCCTCTCAATGGGCCAGCGCCAGCTCGTCGCGCTGGCCCGTGTGCTGCTGCAAAATCCCTCTATCATCGTGCTCGATGAGGCGACCGCCAGCGTAGACCCGCTTACCGAGGCACAGATCCAGGAAGGACTTGATCTGATCCTGCGCGACCGCACCGCCATCCTTATTGCGCACCGTCTCTCAACGGTCAAGAGCGCCGACCGCATTCTGGTGATGCAGCAGGGCAAGATCGTCGAAGAAGGCACGCACGAGGGATTGCTGGAGCGCGGCGGCCACTATGCGCACCTCTACAATACCTACTTCAGATCGCAGACGGCTGACTACAAGCCCGGCACCGGCTTCGTTCCCGTCAAGCTCTCCGAAGAAGAAATCGCAGAATTAGACCGGCTGGCGGAGGCCGCGCGCGTAGCAGGTGAGTGAGGTATAACACTCGTCCCCAGGCGGCTGGACAAGGAAGTTGCTGGCCGCTACGATGTGCGTGATGGGCTGGGAAGTGCGCCCCTCTCTGCTTCCCACCCCTTGCGAAGAGAGGGAAGCCAAGACTGCGGGCGGCAAACGTTGTGGCGCATGTTGCAACGCGGGTGTATCCGCTGGCTTGTGTCCATGAATATCAACAAATCAGCGGCAGGCGATACGAAATGAGCCAAGATCGAGATGCTTCACAAGCGAGTTGAAGTTGAGCGCGTTGGCCTGGGGGCAGAAGGAAGATGGCTGCGCGTCGTATTCGACCTCCATCACGGCTTTGCCTGCGTGGATGAAGGGCAGGAGCATATCACATTCCTGATATTGAAAGCACTGCTCATCGAGCGCCCAGTCGAAATACGGGAGCAAGGCAGGAATCTGGCCGAGATCGTTCTTGAGCGCGACCGAGAGGCCACGACGATGCGCCGCATTGGCGAGGAAAACATCAAAGATGAGTTGGTCATGTGCAGTTAGTGGAAAGCCGGTGTCATTGGCGTAGCCATCCACATTGTCAAACTCGACGCCATCGAAGCCCTTCGCCTTGCACTGGTCCAGGCGAGCATCGAGAAGCGGTTGGAGGGTGGATAGTTGGCGAATATCGAGCCAGCGTTCGCCGGGCCAGCCACTATCAAGTTTGCCCAGCACGGCAGCGGGAAACTGCGCCGCGTCTGGCCGCCAGTTCTCCCAGGTGCCAGCGTCCAGATAGCAGATCACTTTGCGCCCGGCGGCATGTAGCGAGGCGACCACTCCGGCGTCGTTCTCGAAGAGATCAATATCGTACATCGTCGCGTTGACTGATTGATCCACTGTGCCGGATAATTGCCATTGCCAGCTCGTATCCAGCGCCGGATGCCAGCAGGTTGGGCAGGCAAGCGGAGCGGCGAGTTGTGACTTTAACTGTGGTGTCAGTGAAGCGGAGGAATGTTCGTTGCTGGTATCACCGGACACAGTGCTGCGTGCATGAAGAATCAGGAAGAACGTGCCGGCGACGATGGCAAGCGCCAGAATAATGGATATGCCTGCTATGACGAAAGGTGGCCTATCATGGTGGCGTGGAACGTGGGGTTCATCCATCAGATGTGTTCCTCTGGGTAGAGTTCGATGTAGCGTTCGGGATTGAAATATGGACGGAAAGCCGCTAACAGCGGATGACTTGAGCGACAGATCAGCGTCACTTCTTCACCTGCTGCAAGGTCAATATCTAGGTGCTGGCTCGAACACCAGTTTATTTCCAAATAGATATCATGATGCCCTGGACTGACCTCAAACGACCGCAATTCTTTCTGATAGATGACACCCACCTGAACAAAATCAATAAAAATCTTATATGAGCGTAGGCTGTCTGCGAATCCTGGGTCTCTCGCTATGCGAATAACCGCGTTACGCATTCGGTTCGTCTCTCCTCCAGCCTGCGGAGGCAGGCTTCGCGGCTAAAGGCCATCCAGGCGCGGTTTTAACCGCTGGCTTTCGTCGTGCGCTACGATGTCTCCATGACGGCGTGCCAGACGCCGGTGCGCAGGCGATAGACGACGATCTTCTGCGGGCCACGCGCCGCCGGACTCAGCCCAACGAAGTGATAGAGCGACTCGTCCTTTTCGCCTTCGATCCAGGTCAGCAGCGCCTGAAGGTTGGGGTCGGGGAAGCGTTCGCGGAGCAGGCCAAGCGCGGCCTCGGTGGCGGCGGCGCGGTCGTCGCGGGTGAGTTGGCGCCAGATGGTGCCGTGCGGGTCATAGGGCGTCTGTGGCAGCAACTCACCGGCATCGTTGATCTCGACGGCCCACCACTGCGGCCTCGGCAGGCGAAAGAGCAGGCTGCGCACCAGTTCTTCGTCATCCAGCGTAATCCAACGGCCACCAGCAGTGGGATCGTACCAGCGCCGGTAGTCACGTTCCATCAGCGCGGCCACTTCCTCTTCGCCAGGACCGACCACCATCAGGCCGATGCCCTCGATCCAGCTTACGGCCGCCATTGCCTGCGCGCCGACCCGCTCACCCTTGCCCACGAGAATGCGCATGCGTCCAGTCTCTCCCCATTTACTGCTGTGCGCGTGCTCATCAACCATGCGAAGGAATATGATGCTCCCCGCTCGATTATATAACGAATAGGTCAACGGTTGGGTTTGCCGGTTGGGGGATGCCAGGAGAAGCATATCGCAATGGGAAGATTGGTTCGTGCGTATGGCAGCATGCGCCAGATATCGTTATACTGCTTTAGAGCAGACTGGCACGGGGGAGGCGCAGACAATGAGAATATGGACAGTGGAACGGCTGGAAAGGAAGCAACGCAAAGAGCGCAATCGCAAGCCATTCACGTTGCGCAAGCGCGCCAAGCTGGCCGGACTGCTCTTCATGCTGGCGCTGCCGCTGATCGGGGTGCTGCTGCTCTCCGCCGCGCGTGGAGGAGTCGCAGCGCAGTTCATTGCGCAGATCGGGCTGGCTCCCGGTGGGCTGGGCAATTCGCAGGCGATATCGCATGACGCCGGATTGCACTCCACTACGCATTCTCCGCACGCCTACGCCTCTGTCGTCGTCAGCGCCGCCAAGAGCCAGATCGGCGCACGCTATGCCACCATCGGTGATACCCCACAGACCGGCTTTAGCTGCGTGGGGCTGGTTCACTGGGCGTTTGCGCAGGCCGGCCTCGGCGTGCCGGAATCCGCGCCCGGCCTTGCTGGCGCCTACACGCACGTCTCCGGCGCGACACCTGCCGGTACGAATCTTCAGCCGGGCGATGTACTGCTCTTTGTCAACACCGCCTGGGCTGGTTATTCGCATGCTTCGATTTATGTCGGCAACGGCCTGATGGTCTCAGCGGATTCGCCGCAGACCGGTGTGCGTCTCGAATCGGTCAATACACCGTATTGGGTTGCGCACTGGGCAGGCGCAGTGCGAATACCCGGCCTCATTCAAGATATCTCAACGCCGAAAGCACCGGCCACACCACCGCCAGGAACGCATCCAGAACAACCGCAGGCTTTCCGTGATTCGCAGAGCGACAGGACGCTATTCCCCACGTTTGCCGCTTGAGATGGCGCTTCCCGTTCACCTCCAAAATCGCACTGAACATCAGCCGTCGCCACCAGATCAACACCACGAGCGTCGTCTGCGCCCCAACATTCCGGTGGTAAACAGGGTATCGAGAATGGAGTGTTGAGGTGTGTTGAGAGGCAAACCTAGACAGATGTTTAGGTATGCGCCCTGGCACGTTATACCTCGTAAGACGTACTATTCCTGAATATCACCAAGAGGTGACTGCGCACTTCATCGCCAGTTTGATGATGCTCCGGCATTGTTGAGCAAATTTCAGCAGTTCAGCGTTTCGGCGTGAAGATTGCGACAGGGGCAGCAGCGTTGCAACTGCGGGTTGGGGATGGCAAAGAGGCGAAAACGCCGGTGTAGCGGCGCATTTTCCCTCCGGCGCTAAAGCGTGCGAGGCCGCTTGTACAGCGGATTAGCATAGCTGAGCTTCCTTGACGCTGAACCGTAGATGACGTATCATATCTATCAAGGGGGAAAACGCGAGATTACGACATTCACCCAACACTGGACCAATTGTTCCTGGCGCAAGTGATGTGTATTGAGTGTAGTAACGTGTAGCACCATCGCGTAACTCGTTGGCCGTCGTTCCACGGTCCGGTTGATCGGCATATCAGCCGTGCGGGATGGGAGCCGGGGAGGTCATACCCCTGGTGTGTTTGGATTGTATTAAGTAGTAGGCGTTCCACAGCGTTTCCAGGACTGCTCCAGAATACAAGGGTGAACAGGCGCAGGAAACCGTTGCTCCGCTTGATTCCTCATTCGGAGTATTGCACTCGTCGCTAGTACAGCAGTAGGAAGGAGGAGCGGCGTCCCCTCTCTCGTTCAGGCGTGAGAGTTCTCCGCTGCGTCTTCTATGAACGACAAAGAACGATTCGATAAGTTTACGGAGCGAGCGCGCAAGGTATTGAGCCTCGCACAGGAAGAAGCCCAGCGCTTCAACCATAATTACATCGGCACGGAGCATTTGCTGCTGGGCCTGGTCCGCGAGGGCGACGGTGTAGCGGCCAAAGTGCTGAGCAACCTCGGTGTCGAACTCAATAAGGTGCGTAGCGCGGTCGAGTTTATCATTGGGCGCGGCGACCGCATCGTGCTTGGCGATATCGGCCTGACCCCCCGCGCCAAGAAGGTGATCGAGCTGGCGGTAGATGAAGCGCGCCGCCTCAATCATCACTATATCGGTACAGAACACCTGCTGCTCGGCCTCGTCCGTGAGGGCGAAGGCATTGCCGCTGGTGTGCTGGAGAGCCTGGGTGTGAATCTGGAAAAGGTACGCACGCAGACGATTCAGGTGCTAAACCAGGGCGGTGGCGGCAGTGCCAACGACCCCAGCCCGAAACATTCCAAGACGCCGACCATTGACCAGATGGGCATTGATCTGACGGCTCAGGCGCGCCAGAACAAGCTCGACCCGGTGATTGGCCGCGAGAAGGAAATCGAGCGGGTCATTCAGATTCTCTCGCGCCGCCAGAAGAACAACGCCGCGCTCATCGGCGAACCGGGCGTCGGCAAGACGGCCATCGTCGAAGGGCTTGCCCAGCGCATCATCACCGGCGAAGTGCCGGAGACGTTGCAGGGCAAGCGCCTGCTGACGCTGGATGTCGGGTCGCTGGTCGCCGGCACGAAGTATCGCGGCGAGTTCGAGGAGCGGCTCAAGAAGATCATCGAAGAGATTCGTTCCAGCCAGGACTGCATCATCTTCATTGACGAGGTGCATACCCTGGTGGGCGCGGGCGCAGCGGAGGGCGCGGTAGATGCCGCTAACATCCTCAAGCCAGCGCTCTCTCGCGGTGAGATTCAGTGTATCGGCGCGACGACCCTCGATGAATACCGCAAATACATCGAGAAAGACCAGGCGCTGCAACGCCGCTTCCAGGATGTGATCGTTCGTGAATCCACCGTCGAGGAGACGATCCTCATCCTGCGCGGCATCCGCGACCGCTATGAGCAACACCACCGGCTCACCATCACCGACGAGGCGCTCAAAGCCGCCGCCGAGATGGGCAGCCGCTATATCACTGACCGCTATCTGCCAGATAAGGCGATTGACCTGATTGACGAGGCCGCCAGCCGCGTGCGCATGCAACGGTCGCTGGCTCCGCTGAACCTCAAAGAGGCGATGCGTGGGCTGGACGCAGTGCAGCGCGAGAAGGATGAGGCCATTCAGAATCAGGATTACGCCCAGGCGGCTGCGCTGCGCGACCGCGAAGTGCAACTCAAAGAGCGTATCGCCAAGCTGGAATCTGGCTGGCACCGTGACCAGGGCAGTGAAAAGCCCCAGGTGACGGAAGAAGATATTGCGCAGATCGTCTCGATGTGGACGGGCATTCCAGTCATGCGTATCGCGCAGGAAGAGTCCGCCCGCCTACTGGAGATGGAGAGCGCGCTGCATAAGCGCATCATCGGCCAGGATGAGGCGATTGACACGATCAGCCGCGCCGTGCGCCGCGCCCGCGCTGGTCTGAAAGACCCGAAGCGCCCGATTGGCTCGTTCATCTTCATGGGGCCGACCGGCGTTGGTAAGACGGAACTGGCGAAGGCGCTGGCGGAGTTCATGTTCGGCAGCGAAGACGCGCTCATCAAGATTGACATGTCTGAGTTCATGGAGCGCCATGCGGCGGCTCGCCTCGTCGGCGCGCCTCCGGGATATGTCGGCTATGAGGAGGGCGGCCAACTGACCGAGGCCGTGCGCCGCAAGTCCTACAGCGTGATTCTGCTGGACGAAATCGAGAAGGCGCATCCGGATGTCTTCAACATGCTGCTCCAAATCCTTGAGGACGGCAAGTTGACGGACGCCAAAGGCCGCACGGTGGACTTCCGCAACACGATTGTCATCATGACCTCGAACGTCGGCGCCACTTTGCTCAACAAAGAAGCCGCCATTGGCTTCATGCAGAGCAAAGACAAGGCGAAGCAGCAGCAATCCGAATACGAGGCCATGAAGGACAAGGTGCTTGGCGAACTGAAGAACACCTTCAAGCCGGAGTTCCTGAACCGTATTGACGCGACCATCGTGTTCCACAGCCTGCGCCAGGAGCATGTGCGCCAGATCGTTGATCTGTTGCTCGCGCGAGTGCGGGTGCAGTTGACGGAACAGCAGGTTGAACTGCTGGTCCCCGAAGACGCGAAAGACTTCCTGGTGACGAAGGGCTACGACCCGCAGTATGGCGCGCGCCCGCTTCGCCGGACCATCCAGAGTCTCGTCGAAGACCCGCTGGCGGAGGGACTGCTCCAGGGCAAGTTCCGCCCAGGCGATATCGTCGAGGCAGTGCAGCACGACGGCACGGTGGAACTCGAAGTTCACGAGCGCCACGAAGACCTGTTGCGCCAGCTTCCGCCGCCAACGGAACCGGCGCTCTCAGCAGGCGACGCAGGCGGCAGCGGCGACTGACAACGAACCGCACCTGCTGTGTCGTTAGGCAAGCAAAACAATGGGGATGCGTCTCATGGCGCATCCCCTTTTCGTATGATACGAGCCGCAACACAGACGCCGGTTTTTCACCCAACCAGAAGAATTGAATTGGTGTTGGGGAGCGAAACGGCGCCGCTGCCGCTTCCTGTAAAGATTCCACAAAACGGCGCGCAATGGATGAAAATGTAAAACATTGGCGCGCTCAAACGAGTAGATACTATAGCGATGCATGCGCAGATAAGTCAGGCGACCGTATCAGCGCAGGGCATTGACATAGAAAAGATGGCCAGGATTGCTTTCGGGCAATCAACCGAGGACAGCATGCCGAGAACGCAAACCAAGTTCGTCTGCCAGCAATGCGGCTACGAGAGCGCAAAATGGATGGGCCGGTGCCCGGATTGTGGCGAGTGGAACAGTCTCGTCGAAACGGTCGTGACGCCTGCGCGTGCCGGTGGCGATGGCCGTAGTGGCTCACTCTCGCGTAGTGGCGCCGCGCCCGTGCCGCTGCCCAAAGTGGAGGCGACCGGCTACCAGCGCGTCGTCACTGGCTCCGGCGAACTGGACCGTGTGCTTGGTGGCGGCATCGTCCCCGGCTCACTAATGCTGCTGGGCGGAGAGCCTGGGATCGGAAAATCAACCGTGCTGCTCCAGGTGACAGGACATGTCGCGGTCAATAGTGGTGAGGTGCTGTATGTCTCGGCGGAGGAGTCGGCGCAGCAGGTGAAGTTGCGCGCCGAGCGATTGGGTATCAGCACGGAACGACTCTTGCTATTTCCAGAGACAGAGATCGAAGCGATCATCGAAACCATCGAACGCAGCAAACCATCGCTGGTAGTGGTGGATTCGATACAAACGGTCGGTTCGACAGCCATTTCGTCTGCGCCGGGCAGCGTCAGCCAGGTGCGCGACTGCACGTTACGGCTGATGCGCATGGCGAAAAGCACCCAGGTGCCAGTGTTCATCATCGGGCATGTCACCAAAGAAGGCACCGTCGCCGGTCCGCGTGCGCTCGAACATATCGTGGACGCGGTATTGTATCTTGAGGGCGAACGCTTCCACTCCTATCGGTTGCTGCGCGGAGTGAAGAACCGTTTCGGCGCCACCAATGAGGTTGGCGTCTTCGAGATGCGCGGTGAAGGCATGGTGGATGTCGAGAATCCGTCGGCGATCTTCCTTGCCGAGCACACCGGGCGCTCCAATGGCTCCGCCGTCATCGTCAGTATGGAAGGGACGCGCCCATTGCTGGTGGAGGTGCAGGCGCTGGCGACGACCACCACCTTCGGCACGCCGCGTTGCACGACCAATGGGCTAGACCACAATCGCGTGTTGATGCTGCTGGCAGTGTTGACCAAGCGGGTGGGGTTGTCGCTGGGCAACCAGGATGTGTATGTCAACGTTGCCGGTGGGTTCACGCTGGGCGAGCCAGCGGTGGACCTGGGAGTGGCAGCGGCGGTGGCATCCAGCTATCGCGAGCGGCGCATCTCGCCAGAGACGGTGCTGATCGGTGAGGTTGGCCTGGGCGGCGAACTACGCTCCGTCACGCGGGCAGGCGCGCGCATCCGCGAGGCGGCGAAACTTGGCTTCAAGCGTTGCATCCTGCCGAAGTCCGGCGCGCACGACGAACAGGACGCGGCCAGCGCCGCAGGAGGAGGTATCGAATTGGTGCGCGTTGCTACGCTCGGAGAGGCCCTTGCAATCGCACTGGACTACTAAAAGTACCAAAATGACTAGCCAGGTTATATACTGATACGCATAGTTTGCTGCATAGTTCGTTATGCCGCACCTGGCAACTATCACGAGGATGCGATACTGCGGCGGCCAGATGACATGTAGCGAGAGATAACAACTGGTAGTGAGGCAGATAAGTAACGCAAGTAACACAAGTAACAGACGAAAGGAGCACTAGACTTTTTCGATGGTTGACGGACTGGTGGAGAAAGCGAACGCGCGTCTTTTCACTTGATGACAATCCCAATCTGAGGATTGATCTGGCTGAACCACTGCACTCATCCACGTCGTGTATGCGGCGTACGCGCGAATTGTCGCAATGAAACGCTCCACCGCCCTCTGGTTGCGCGAAAGCGGATGCTTACCGTAAGCGTTCACTTCGCGCTAGCAATCGCGGGCCGCAGATGAGGATGGTCCGCATGGAGGACGGGTATGTCAGTTAAAACAGGCATCCGCTTGGTCGGAAGCGTCGTCGCCGCCGTTGTGGCGCTGCTCGTTTCCTTAGATAGAGACCCCGCTCACAAGACGATTGGGCTGGAAATTGGCATTATCGCTGGTTGCGCCATTCTTGCCTTCATCATCGCTCCATATGTCACGTTGCTTCCCTACTACTGGGTGCGGGAAAAGATTCGCCGTGCCTCCGTCAGCGATCTGATCGCGGGCGCAATCGGCCTGATCGTCGGCCTGTGCATTGCTGCGCTGGCCAGCGCGCTGATCTCACCGATCAAGCTCTGGAACATCGGCCAGTGGCTGCCGATTCTCGTTGCCATCGGGCTGGCTTATCTCTGCACAGCAGCAGCGGTCTGGAAGAAGGAAGACTTCACGCGCATGTTCGGTTCGATGTTTAGCGCCATCAGCGAACGGCGCCGCTCCTCAGCCGCCGCCCGCGAAGAGGCGGACGGCGAGGAAGCTGATGAGCGCGAGGAACCGACGAAGCTGCGCAGCCGTTTTGGCAAGAAAACTGCAACACGCAGCAATGAGAACAAAATCCTGGTGGATACCAGCGCCATCATTGATGGACGCATCGCTGATATTACCGAGACTGGCTTCGTCTCCGGGACGCTGATCGTGCCGCGCTTCGTGCTGGAAGAACTTCAGCATATCGCCGATTCGCCGGATAGCATGCGCCGCAATCGTGGCCGTCGTGGGCTGGATATTCTGAAACGCCTGCAGAAAGACCCGTCCGTCTCTGTGGAAATCAGCGATGCCGACGCTGAGAATACGCCGGAGGTGGATGCGAAGCTGGTGAAGCTGGCGCGCCAGTGGCATACGCCGATCATCACCAACGATTTTAATCTCAATCGCGTCGCCGACCTGCAAGGCGTGAAGGTCCTCAATATCAACGAGCTGGCACACGCCGTGAAGCCGATTTTGCTGCCGGGCGAGGACATGACGATCAAGATTATGCAGGAGGGCAAAGAGCTTGGCCAGGGCGTCGGCTATCTCGACGACGGCACGATGATCGTCGTCGAGGGCGGCAAATCCTATATGGGATCGAGCGTTGATGTAACCGTCACGCGCGTGCTGCAAACAGTGGCCGGGCGCATGATCTTCGCGCATCCCAAGAACGCATCAAATGCTTCCGCCAGCAGCGCCGCGCCGATGCGCCGCACTGGCACTGCTTGAGCGTAAACGATTGCGCTGAACGACCGGATGGGCAACCAGCAGCATATCAGGGTTGCCTATCCGGTCATTTTATTTAGAGACCAGTTAGAGACCAGTAAAGGCGATAATTTTTATGACTACAACAGCTCCGGTCCTTCTAGCAGAGGGCGACGCGCTCCTTCGTGCCAGCCTCCATACGATTCTGACGCGGGCGGGATATTCCGTCATGGAAGCCGCAACTGCGGTGGAAGCCATTCAGTATCTCGTATCCAATAAGGAACCGCATATTGCGTTTCTGGACTGCCACCTACCCCTCGACGGCGATGGCGAATTGTTCGCGCGGCTCGCGCCACTGCTGGCAAAGGAGGTCGCCCAGCATAGCTTTGTCCTCATGACCAGCAACCCTGATATGGAGTGCCAGATAACCGATCTGGCAATGGATCAGCAGTATGTTCAGCTATTGTTCAAACCATTTCCGCAGGGCGCCGTAGAAAAAGCCGTCTCCAACGCGAACGAGTATCTTGCAGGCAAAGCTGCCGCCGCATCAATCGAAGAAACTGCCAGCGATGAAACTGCTGAAACATTGGAAGAGCTGGCAAAAGACAACGCACTGGTGGAATACGATATCTCTAGCCCATCTCATCCTGGCGGCCAGCAGCCTCATCATTATGATGGAACCGTAAACGATGGCGGGGATTCAGGAGGCAATCCCGATACGGGCGAATGATGGCGCGGTTTTGGGGCAACAAACATACTATACCTCGTATGATGTGGAATATCCTCTGGCATGGAATGTGCGCACCTCATTTCAACCATCTTCACAGGCAACAACTGGCAACAACTGGCAATAGAAGCAAGATAACCAGGATATTTCATTAAGAGAGCGCCAGTTCTGAACAGGCGCTCAGCGGCAGAGAAAGGACGAGAGAGACATGACAGCACATGACCAATCCAATCAGCAGGACTATACCAGGAATCCCGCCGATTTCAGCGACTATGTGATTGCGCTGATTGATAGCCGCGAAGAGGCGCAACGCGCGGCTGAGGCGCTGCATGCCGCAGGCTTCGCCAACGAGGATATCGTTCTCTCGCCGGAAGCCGAAGAAGGGACGCATCCCCTGGAGAAGAGCAAGGGCATGGAGGATACACTGGCGGAGCCACCCACCACCGGCGAAAAATTATTCACCGAGGAAGGGATAGAGCAGGAGCAGTACGCCGAAGAACGCGCAAAGGGTCATGTTGCTGTACGTGTCCATACGCCGCGAGACGAAGAAGTGGCGTCCGCGCGTGAAGTGCTGGCCGAGCATCACGCCTATGCCATCCGGCATGTCGGGCAGTTGGCACGAGAAATTCTCTCCGATGAGCCGGAACGCTCCAGCGAATAATAGCATAATGGCAGATATGAGACATCGTTCCCGACTACTACGCGCTCTAGCCTGCCACCATATTGGCTGGTCTTAACATTTCATCGAATGCGAGACCAGCCTTTTTCTCACATATCCCCACACAAAGCTTAACCTCGCTTTAACATAGGCGTATAATACGCGCCATGACAAGGCCAGTGAATGCCACCAGCTCTATCCATCAGCCAGATGACGCCGCTACGTCGGCTGCTCTTACGTTGGCTGCGTTACGCGCGCGTATGGAAGACCTCTATGCGCTACGCGATCTTTCGCTGCCCGCGTTGTCGCTGCCCGGCGTGGCTAATCCCATGGTCATCACGCTGCCCGCTGACCCCGATGCGCCACTCGATCAATTTTCCGCCGCGTTGGACGGCAGAGCGACAGTGGACAAGTTAGAGGATGCAGCGTTACCAGAGACGATGGCGATCAGAGAGACGAGCGCAGCGGCGGAGCAGGCGCGGGCAGCGGTGGCTGCGGGCACGCATATGCCCTATTGGGGGCTGCTCTGGCCGAGCGGCCAGGCGCTGGCAGAGACCATAGTGGCTGAACGCGCCGCCTTTACCGGCAAACGGGCGCTGGAATTGGGCTGTGGCCTGGGATTGACAGCAGCGGTAGCGCTCGCTGCTGGCGTGCGACTCCAGGCCGCCGACTGTTTCACAGAGGCGCTGCTCTTCACCCGCTATAACACGCTCCGGCTGGCTGGCGAGACGCCCGACCTGCTGCTGTTGGATTGGCGCACACCTGAAGGGCAGATAGCTTGCCGCGCCGGTGGGCCGTTTGATCTCCTGCTCGCAGCCGATGTGCTGTATGAGCAGGAGGACGTGGCGCCACTCCTGGAACTCGCGCCATCCTTACTGGCGCCGGATGGTGTGTTCTGGCTGGCGGAGCCGGGGCGGCGTGTGTCGCGCGGCTTCGTTGCCGCCGCCCGCGAGGCCGGCTGGCGTGATGAGGAGCGCGTGTATGAGCGCGCCTGGCCGCCGGACGATGACGTGGTGCGCGTGGTGGTACACCGGCTGACGCCGCCATCGCAGCAATAGATTGCCAGCGCACATTGCAAACAATCGCCATGCGTCGTCTGGACCGACAGGCAAATAGGTCAGCAAATAGATCAGAGGAATTGAGGATTTCTTATGCCAACGATTTTCAAACAAGATGGGATACAGCAGGCGATTCAATCGCTGGCCTACACCAACTCAGTGACAGAGAAGATCGCTATCTTCTGCGCGGCCTATCTGGTCTTCGTCATGGCGGCGCTTTGGGTCGTTGCCGTTCTCACGCATCTGCGGGCCATTACGCCTGCCCTGCTGCTGCGGCTGATTCTGCTGGTGACGGTGGCCTTTATTGTCGCCAAAGTGCTGAACCATGTCATCATTGACACCCGCCCCTATATCGTGACCGGCACCGCGCCGTTAGCGTCGGTCTCGCGTGATAATGGTTTCCCCTCGGATCACACACTCATGGCAGCAGCGATTACGGTCTCGCTCTGGTGGATCAGCCGCAAACTCATCCCGTTCTTCGCCCTGGGGACACTGCTGGTCATGCTCGGACGCATGGGCATCGGCGCGCACCATACGCTCGATGTCGTCGGTAGCGTAGTTATCGTGCTGGTAGTATTCGTCATTGTCGCGCTCATGCCGCTGCCCGCTGCGCTCAATCGCTCGATCTTCGCCTCGCGCAAGCCATCGGCTGCTGCTGGAACCAACGACTTCGATGCGCCGACGCAGCCCAATACACTGCGCTAAATTGATACCCCTCTCCTCGCGGGAGAGATGTCAGGGGTGAGGTCCACCCGCTACATTCCTTTGACATACCACTCGGAAGCGATGCTGAAACCGGAGGCGGACAGCATTGCCCGTTTGGGTTCGTCGAGATGCGCGCAGACCACTACCGTTTGCGCCGCGCCGTGTGCCTGCGCCTCCGCAATGGCGGCTTCTAGCAGCGCGCGACCAATGCCCGGCCAATCGGCGTCACCTTCCACACAAAAGTCGTCTATGCTACAGGTGAGGCCGCCGGGATCATAAACGGGCGGCGCAGGCACCAGTTGCGCAATGACGAAACCCAGGATCGTGTCCCCTTGCTCATAGACCAGCGCGATGACGTTTTCGCGCGCAATGAGCCGCTTCAGAAATGGCTCCTGGCGCTCGTCGGCATCCGCTGCGCGCCGCCAGAACTGCGGCTGATACGCCTGATAGAGCGTGCGTTTGGCGCTAGAAAGCGCCACCAGACGCGGCACATCCTCCTCTTGCGCCCGCCTGATGTGCTGTTCTTGTTGCTCTTGCTGGTATTGCATGCTCAATGTCCCAATAAGTGCGTAATCGGCGGGGTGAAGGCTGAGAGCAACCATCCAGCGACCAGCGAGGCAACGCCAAGCAGGATGGAAAATATCTGTTGCCGGCGCTCCGAGGACTTCACCTGTTTGCCGATGATATTGTCTACCAGTTGACTGAATGCAGGGTCCTCGTTGACCCAGGTGCGCAACTGCTGGAGCCGCTGAATCTGAAGGTTCAGGTCGGTCTGGATGCTATCCGTTGAAGCCACCTCTTTGCCAGTAGTTCGCTTTCCAGCAGGCCGTCTACTACGAGCAATGAGTGGCACCGCAACCACAGCAAGCAGAACAATGATGATGGCGATGATGAATAACGCAATCAACGCGCCCGGAACGCTTGAGATGGGCGTTGGCGGCGCAGGGGTAGGCGTCGCCGTAGGCTGTCCGCCAGGAGTTGGGGTGAATTCGCTGGCTGGCGTAGCGCCCCCGTGAAACGTTAGTACTGCCACTAACAATACCAGGCCGAGTACTATCACTACGCCCAGAAAGCCAAGCAGAAGCCGCCATAGCGTGCGTGACCGCTTGCGTGCGGGAAGCGGCGAGCGCGGAGGGAAGGCTGCCGGCTGCATAGGCGCCGGTCCTGGAGCAGCCCCAGGCGCCTGCGCGTAAGGCGCTGGCGAGCGAGGCACTACGCCAGGAGCAGGTGGAGGCGTAGGAGCAACCTGTTCTTGTGGCGCGCTCTTCTCCGCCGTGGCGCGTTGCTCCGCCAGGCTGGCTATCTCATCATCAATAGATTCTTGCAAATCGGGAATGTACGTCTTCTTCGCCACCGGCGTGTCCTCCCAGCCAACTAGAGGTGGTCAATAGAAGTTTCTGTGCTGCTGGCATGCTACACGCTGCGCAACGGCGCTGTCAAACTGCTCTTCTGAATGCCGCCCGCCTCCATAAACCTGATATAACGTGGCTAGGGGAAAGAGATGAGGAAGGGTATGAGTGAGCTATTTCCTGGCTTTGGGCGTGTAGAGCCGCTGATGCGCGCGGCGCTGGCGCACCGGCCACGCGGACTCTTCACCGATATTGACGGCACCATCAGCTCCATCGCGCCGACACCGGAGGCGGCGACGCTGCTGCCGGGAATCGCTGAAGTGTTGGATCAGGCGGTAACGACATTCGATCTCGTTGTGGCGGTGTCTGGACGGTCTGCACAGGATGCCGCGCGTATGGTCGGCAATGCGCACCTGCTCTATATCGGTAATCACGGGCTGGAAACCTATGAACCAGCGAGCGGCGCAGACACGATCTATCCGGAGGCGCTGCCATTTATCGCACCGTTGCAGCATGCGCTGGAGAGAGTGGGTGCGGAGCTGCAACCCCACTGGCCGGGGTTACGCCTGGAACCCAAGGGTGCGACGGCTAGCATCCATGTGCGCAACACCAGCGATCCGGCGGCGGCAGAAGAGGAGGTGTATCGGGTCACGCAGGACATCGCTGCGCCGCTGGGCCTGCGGGTGACGCGCGGGCGCATGGTCGTCGAGTTACGGCCACCGGTGGAGGTGGATAAGGGAGTCGCGGTCGCCGCTGTAATTCGTGAGCGCGGGCTGCGCTCAGCCTTCTATCTGGGCGACGACCGCACTGACCTCGATGCGTTCCGCGCGCTGCGGCACTTGACGGCGGAGGGCGCCTGCCAGGGCGTTGCTGTCGCGGTGGCGCATGATGAAGCGCCAGCCGAGTTGACCACTGAAGCGGATGTTGTACTACCGAATATCGCGCAGGTGCCAGGGTTTCTGCGCTGGTTCGTCGCCCAATCCGTGCCTTGATCTGTTGAGATATTGACAGGCATGATACTATTTCATCTACCCATATATCACGGCATATGGGTGGTAACATGTGGCTGTGTTGTGCATGTTGGATGGGCGCTGTTTGGCGCTGGAAGGGGAAAGCAATGAAGATCGTCAACGAGTTCAAAACCTTCATTATGCGCGGCAATGTCGTAGACCTGGCGATTGCCGTCGTGATTGGCGCGGCATTCGGCGCTGTGGTGGCGGCGTTCGTGAAAGACATCATCACGCCGTTGATCGCCGCCATCGGTGGGCAGCCAGACTTCTCGCAGGTTTACTTCACCATCCACAACAGCAAGTTCTTTGTTGGCGATTTCATCAACGCCATCGTCGGCTTCCTGATTATCGCCGCCGTTCTGTTCTTCTTTGTCGTCAAGCCGCTCAATGCCCTCCAGGCACGGCGCCAGCGCGGCGAGGCGCCACCAGACCCAACGACCAAAGATTGCCCCTACTGCCTGAGCACCATCCCGCTCAAAGCCACCCGCTGCGCCTATTGCACGCAGGACCTTTCTGCACCAGAGAGCGCATAAATCTGAATCAGTGTGGTCAGAGTCAATGTATATATTCGGTAGGGCAGACATTCCTGTCTGCTCTACCGGCGTGCGAAATTAAATCAACGTGCAGCTTTCTCGCTTCACATGCCCAGCAGCGCGCCAGCCAGCCAGAAGCCCACCATGCCAGCGATGAGGCCAGCCCAGAGTTGCCGGAAGCGCAGCACTACCACCGTCGCCACCGCTGCACCGATGATACGCGGCCACATGTCATGGCCACCAACGTTCAGGTCAGGCGTAATCAGCGCAGCGAAGACCGCCACCGGCACATACGTCAGGAAGCGATTCAGCCAGGCGGGCAACTTGCGTTGACCCAACAGAAAGCCGGAGATGCGCGTGCCGTAGGTGACGACCGCCGCCGCCAGTATCAACCCCATATAACCGCCGGTTCCAATCTGGCTCATAGACTCACCTCCGGCTCGCGTTCTACCAGGTCCACCGCACCAGCTTCATCGGTCGCGCCATCGCTTTTGCCACGATCCAGGAATGCGCCGATGGCCGCTGCCGCGACGCCTGCCACCAGCACCGTCACGCCGCCAGCAACGAAGTGACTCAGGATGATGGCGCTGACCCCGGCAATGACGGCGACCAAGATGTGCCGCCAGTTGCGCAGGAGCGGCAGCAGCAGCGCGAGAAACGTCAACGGGAAAATGAAGCTCAGGCCAATGCGGTTGGGGTCCGGCAGCAGAGTTCCTAGCAAGATGCCAGCCAGCGTCGCCAGATTAAAGCTGCTGAACAGGCTAATCCCTGAGCCAAAGTAAAACGCATCGCTTCCCTGCCCATCGAGATAGGCTTTGGTCGTCAGCCCATAGGTTTCGTCGGTCAGGATATAGGCCAGGATGCCGCGCGGCGGACGGGTGCGTCCTCGAAACCAGCGACTGATGGAGAGGCCATACAACACATGGCGCAGGTTCAGCACCAACACCGTCAGCACGATGGGTAGCGCAGCAGCGCCAGTGGCGGCCAGCGTAATTATCGCCACCTGTGACGCGCCTGCATAGACCAGCAGCGAGAGCGCCTGCGTTTCCAGTGGCGTGAATCCACCGGCGCGCGCAAGAATGGCAAAGGCGATGCCATACGGCAGGTCGCCCGGCCAGAGCACCATTGTCGCCACGAAGCCGTGCCGGAAATCTGCGAAATAGCTGCGTTTGGGCAGCGAAACGGGCGAGTTGATATCGCTCATCTTGAGGAGTATCCCATCTATGCTGCACTAGCCTGGCGGTTAGCGCGTGGTTTGTGTCGGTTCCGTTGTCCGGTTCTTCTTCCTGGCCTGCGAACGGTAGTAGTAGTCGAGCGCCTTCGCCCGGCTGCCACAGGAGGCCATCGAACACCAGCGCCGCGTCTGATTCTTGCTCATATCTAAAAACAGCCAGCCACATTCATCGCCCGCACACTGGCGCAGACGCCGCACGTTTGCGGAAAAAATAAGCTCCACCGTTGAGCGCACCACCGGCCAGAGCGGCGCAGCCAGGTCGTCAAGAGTGCCAGCGCGGTCTTTGCCATCTCCCATATGCCACGCCCAGGTGAATTGATCGCCCTCAAAGATGATGGCGCCATGCTTCACCGCACGCCGTAGCTCGCGGGTGAGCAGATCGAGGTCGGCGGCTGACGGCGCGGCATCCGCGATACGCGCCAGAAACAGCCGGTAGAGCGATTCACGAAAGACATGCGCCTCTTCGAGGATACGCCCGGCGCGTTCCGGCTGCTGCGCTGCCAACGATATCAGGCGGTCGCGTTCATCCGCCGCAAGCGCGTGGCTATAGAATGCCCACCAGGCAAGGTCTTCATAGCTCTTGAGACGCTCCCCTGGATGGTCGCTGGCATGCCAATCAACCGTATTGGTGAAATCGAGGCAGAGCGCGCCGCCGATATGTTCGCTCTCCCCCAGGAGTTCTTCACGTTCATCCACCGTCACGCTCCGGTCTTCTCTCCCCGCAATACTTTACCATCAAATCTCCTATTGACAGGTAAAGTTTTGGAGAGCTATGATTTTTACCATCAATGATGATTATAGCAGGTGAAACATGGCGCGTCCAGGCATGTTGGGCCGGGCACGCTTGAACAAGCCTGAGCCTGATGCAAGATCCACCAAAGATCAATCGAGGTCAATTCGAGAGGAGTAGCGACGATGCAGGTCGTCTCACCGTCTTCCACCGCCAATTCTGAGCCACAGCCACAGCCGCAACAGCAGCGACGCCCCTCCCTCTGGGGACACCACGATTTCCTGAAACTTTGGTTCGGCCAGACGGTTTCCGTCTTTGGATCCAGCATCAGCGATGTCGCCATTCCGCTGATTGCCGTAGTGCTGTTGCAGGCGCGGCCCAGCCAGATGGGCTTGCTGAGCCTGGCGCAATATCTACCGTTTGCGCTCGTCGGTTTGTTTGCCGGTGCGCTGGTGGACCGGTTGCCGCGCCGCCTTGTCCTCATCGTCAGTGATGCCGGGCGCGCGTTGTTCCTCAGCCTGATTCCGCTGTTGGCGCTCTTCGGCCTGCTGCACATCGAACTGCTCTACGCTGTCACCTTCGGCGTCGGCATTCTCACAGTCTTCTTCGAGGTCGCGTATACCTCGTATCTGCCAACACTGATCGGGCGCGATGATCTGGTGGAAGGCAACAGCAAGCTCCAGACGACGCTCTCCGCCGCGCAGGTGGTTGGGCCGGGACTGGCTGGCGGACTCGTGCAGATCATCGCGGCGCCGCTGGCGATTCTACTGGACGCCGCCTCATTTCTGGTATCGGTCCTCTCGCTGCGCTGGATTCGCCTGAAGGAGCCGCGACCCGCGCAGCAGACCGACCGCCATCTGCTGCGCGAAATCGGCGAGGGATTGCGCTATCTCTGGAAAAATCCCATCGTGCGCGCGTTGGTTGGCTGCAGCGCCACCGCCAATATCTTCGTCAACATGTATATCGCGCTCTATGCCGTCTACGCGCTGCGTGATCTGCGCTTTTCACCGGCGCTATTCGGCGCGCTGGCCACTGCCAGTGGCATCGGTGGTGTGCTGGGCGCGATGGTCGCCCCGCGCCTGGCTCGCCGCTTCAGTATTGGGCAGATGCTCATCGGTTGCCAGCTCGCGGCGGCGATCAGTCCATTGCTGCTCTCCTTCCTGCGCGGACCGCTGGCGCTGCTGGCGCTGGAATACGGCGTTGTGTTGCTGCTATGGGATATGGGTGTGATGGTCTATGGCATCACGGGCGGCAGTCTGCGGCAGGCGATCATTCCCAATGCGCTTCAGGGGCGAGTAGCGGCGAGCAGCCGGATGATTAGTTGGGGCATCCCATCGCTCGGGTTTGTGCTTGGCGGCTGGCTCGGTGAGTGGCTGGATATACACCTCATTCTGGCGCTGGTCAGCGCGGGACTGCTCCTTTCGATTATCTGGCTCATCCCACTGCGCGCAATTCGTCAACCATCCTCGGAGTGAATTGGCGCGAGCATCCTCCCGGTCCCCGGCACACCAGGAGGACGCTCGCGCTGTTGCAGACTCATTCCTGCAACGTCCCACCGTCTTTCCGACCCATTTTCATGAGACCAGCAAACGCGATTTAGGATTGAGCGAAAGCCGGAGGCTGGCCGATGGTAGAGAAGTGAAGCCCTGCCAGTTGCCATTGTCCCTGTTGACGGACAAACACCAGCGTCGTGCGCATCTGCGTGTTCACGGGATTGCCCCGAAAGGTCGCTTCCTGAGTCAGACGACCAATCATAATGGCGGCGTCGTGGTACACACGCACCGTTGCTTCATCCAGCGTGTGAGCGGTATACTGCATGTCACTGGTCTGATGTCGCGCGAGCCATTCTTGCTTGGTCAGCAGGAAGCCCAACGGCCCCACGCCAACGAAATCATCAGCCAACGTGCGTTGCAGAAATGTCGTGTCTCCGTGGAGTTCTGCAGCAGCCCACTCTTCCGCCAGCTTCTTCAGGTCTTGTTCTGCCTGTGCAGATGACATCTCGTTCATGATTCAATCTCCTTTGTCTGAATACCAGATACCAGCCGTCTACGCATGGTCCATAGGCGCTACCACATGCTGCCGGCGCGGACGCACAACGATCAAGAGACTCGACACGATGCCCAGCGCCAGGGCGATGAGCATCACAATGATCGAACCGATAAGCGAAGGTTTCGTCGTCATCAGGAAGACGATGCCCAGCAGGAGAACCAGCAGCGTTTGCACCGATGTTTGCAGGATCGGGTCGTGGATTAGCCGCGCGAGGTTCTCTGGAACCGGACCGTCCGGTGTCGCGCGCGCCAGCCGGTCAATCTTGAGCCGGCGCGGCACGGTCAGCGCCGCGCCAAGCGGCGCTATCAGCACCAGGCTGATGATCGCCACATCAATCCAGCCGGTGCCGAAGCCCCAGGCAGTGGCCGCCATATACAGACCACTGACAATGAGAATCAGCAAGCCAACCCCAGAGACAGGACCCGCAACGTCAACCATGCTGCCAATGGCGCGTACCTGCTCCACCCGCTGCGCCCGCCGCTGAAGCGAGAGGCCCAACAGCCAGATGCTCGCAGCCAGGAAATAGGCGATGGCGCCGCTGATATGAAAGAACAGCGCGATGTCATAGGCACTCATGATGTTTTCTCCTTTCATTCAAGAGCTACATCAGGTCACTCCAGGTCAGGCAGCATTACGCGCCGCCAGCCAACCTGCCGCCGTCAACGGTAATGGTTGTGCCAGTGAGAAACGATGCCTGGTCTGAACAAAGCCAGGCAGCCGCCGCACTGATTTCTTCTGGGAGTCCAATGCGCCGCATGGGGACGTGCGCGGAGACCTGTTCGCGCGCCTGCTCTGGCAAACTCGCCAGCCGTTCGGTGAGGATGGGACCTGGAGCAATGGCGTTGACGCGGATATTGCGCGACGCGTAATCCAGCGCCGCCGCTTTCGTCAGCCCGATGATGCCATGCTTGCTGGCAACGTAGGAGGCGATGCCCGGCACGCCGTTCAGTCCAGCGGTGGAGGACATATTGACAATGGCGCCGCCACCACCGGCCAGCATAGCGGGTATCTCATACTTCATCGCGAGGAAGACACCGCGCAGGTTGACGCGCACCGTGCGGTCGAAGTCTTCAAGCGCAATATCGGCGAGCGGCGTTGGCATGTGCCCTTCGCCAGCGTTGTTGAAGGCGGCGTCCAGGCGTCCATAAGCATCGAGCGTCTGCTGAACGAGCTGCTCGACGGCGACGGGATCGCTGGTATCGGTGGGTATGGCACGCGCCTGTCCGCCTGCGGACTGAATGGCATGCGCGACAGACGCCAGCGCATCCTCGCTACGCGCGGCAAGGACAACGGTCGCGCCGGCAGCGGCAAAGACACGGGCGGAGGCGGCACCAATGCCCCGGCTCGCACCGGTGATGATCGCTACTTTGCCCGCCAGCAGATCGCTGGGAACGGATTGTGTGGGCTGGACAGGAAAAGGTGATGTGCTGGTCATGGGTTACTCCTCGTTTGTTCTGCTCTCTTTTGCTATTTCCATCTCTCGATGCGTTGACGAAATAATTGTACATACTGTAAGATTAAATTGTCAAGAGTATGATGGGGAGACAAAACTGAACCTTTTGTCATACTGTGTACGGAGTGAGGAAATCACTGGAAAGAAGATCAGAAAAGAGATGAGTCCGCGTCCCTATCAACTTGGCAGGCGGCAGGCAGCCACTGACCAGACGCGCGCCAGCATCATCGCGGCAGCGCGCGAGCTGCTCATGTCGGGCGATGGCTTCTCAGGATTCACGATAGACGCCGTAGCTAAACAAGCCGGCGTCGCCCGCATGACGGTGTACTATCAGTTCGGCTCCAAAGTTGGGCTACTCGAAGCCATCTCCGACGATCTGGCGGCGCACGGCCAGATGGAGCGGCTGGCCAATGCCTTCCGGCAGGCCAACGTCCTCGATGCGCTGGCCGAATTCATCGTACAATTCTTTCGCTTCTGGGCCTCCGACCGGCTGGTGCTGCGCCGGTTGCGCAGTTTCGCGGCGCGCGATACAGATTTCGCCCAGGTGTTGCAGGCGCGCGATGAACGGCGGCGCGAGGGATTGCGTGTCATCACGCGGCGGTTAATGGCGGAGTACGGGCGACCGGCGCAGGAGCAGTACGATGAGACGGTGGATATCCTCTATACACTGACCAGCTTCGAGAGCTTCGATATGCTCGCCACTGCGACACGTACAGCGGAAGAAGCGGCGGCGCTGGTCCATCGTTTCGTCTGCGCCGCCCTGGGGGTGGCTGGCTCGATTGATTCGACAACACCAGATACGATCTAACACTTACCAGTCTGACATTTCCCTCATTCCCTTATTGCCGCCAGTTCTGAGTGTTTGCGCGTTTTCCTCTTGACAATGGCATCCCCGCTGACTACAATCTAACCAGATGGTTATCTAACTAACTGGTTAGATTAGGTTGAAGGTGATGGCGGCGATGACAGAGACGGAATCAGAGGAACTCGAAGAACAGGCGAGCCGGCGCGGGCGCCCACATGACGCGAAAGGCGCCCGCGAGGCGATTCTCAACGCGGCTGAGGCGGTTTTTGCGGAGCATGGCTTCGACGGCGCGCGCGTGGATGCCATTGCCGAGAGAGCGGGCTATAACAAGAGCCTGCTCTTCCAGTACTTCGGCAACAAGCTGGGGCTGTACACGGAGGTTCTCAAACGCGCGGACCAGGACATGAGCGCGGTACAGGCGCGGGTGTTGACGCCACTCTTCCTGGATGACGCCATCGTCGCCAACGCCGCCACCTTCAAGGCGGCGCTGGAAACGATTGTCTCGTCGCTCTTTGATTACATCCTCGATCATCCGCTGTTCATGCGCATGTTGCTCTGGGAGCAGGCGGAAGGCTGGACAGTCTATAAGCAGATCGTCTCACAACTTGCCAGCGAGAATGTTGATCCCTTCGAGCAGCTCTTTCGCAAGGCGCATAGCGCGGGTCTCTTGCGCTCAGACTTCGTGCCAATCATCCAGTTAGCGATGGCCTTGCAGATTTGCCTGTCCTATCTCTCCTTCGTGCCGCTGTATCAGATGCTTCTGCCGCATGAGGATCTGTCCTCTGCCGCCGCTCTTGCCCGTGCGCGTGAGTACGTCGTTACGTTGATCGTCGCCGGCATGCTCAAAGACTTTCCAGAGACCAAAGAGACCAGAGAGACTAGAGAGACCAACAAATAGAAAAAGAAAGAGAGCAAACCCATGCGTCTCAGCTACAGGTGGCAGGCTGCGCTCGTCATCGTCCTTGGCCTGTTGATGGCGGTTCTCGATACGACGATTGTCAGCGTGGTGCTGCCAGAAATGGCAACCGCCTTCAAGACGGATTTCCAGACGATCACCTGGGTCGGCACCGGCTATTTCCTGGCCAACGCCGCGATTATTCCCATCATCGGCTATCTCAGTGATCGCATTGGCTCCAAGATGACGCTGCTCATGGCGCTGGCGCTGTTTACTATTGGCTCCGGCCTCTGCGTCATCGCGCCAAACGAGCAACTCTTGATTGCGTTCCGCGTGCTGCAAGGCATCGGCGGCGGCGCGCTGGTCCCTGTGGGGATGGCAATCATTTTCCGCCTCTTTGCGCCGGAGGAACGCGCAGGCGCGATGGTGCTACTGATGGTGCCGCTGCTCTTGGGGCCAGCCTTTGGTCCGACACTTGGCGGCTGGCTGGCGACCAGCTTTAGCTGGAACGCCATTTTCACAATCAACCTGCCCATCGGCGTCGTGGCGTTCACACTGTCGCTCATCGTCCTGCGCGGCAAGGACGCCGAACGCGAGGCGAACGGCGACGATATGTCAGCCAAACAGGGCCTCGACCTGCCCGGATTGCTGCTCTCGATGACAGGTTTTACCGCCTTTGTCTATGGTATCAGCAAGGCGGGGATAAGCGGCTGGGGCGATCACACGGTCATCGCCTTCCTGGTGGCCGGCGGGGTGTTGCTCATCGCGTTTGTCATCGTCGAGCTACGGGTCAAAGACCCGGTGATGGACCTGCGGCTGTTCCGCAGTTACACCTTCACCATCTCCAACATCCTGCTCTGGGCGACCACTGCTGTGCTATTTGGCAGCCTCTTCCTGCTGCCGCTCTTCTTCGAGCAGGTGGAGGGATTGTCCGCGCTGAACACCGGCGAAATTGTGATTGCGCAGGGCCTGGCGATGGCGGTTGGGCTGGCCATCGGCGGCAAGCTCTACAACAACGTCGGGCCGCGCGTCCTGACGGTAGCGGGCGCAGCGCTCGTCACCATTTCGATGATCGGCTTCACGCAACTGGATGTGAACACCACCGGCGCAAGCCTGCAAATCTGGCTGATCCTGCGCGGGCTGGGGCTGGGACTGGTCGGGCAGCCGCTGCAAACGCTGGCCGTCGCCGTCGTGAGCAATAAGCAGATGGCAAAGGCCACCTCACTGATAAGCTCCACCAAGACAGCCTTCGGCGCGCTGGGGGTCGCCGTCCTCACCACCTACCTGACGCAGCAGACGACGACTCACGCCAGTGATATCGTCGCCGGTCTGAAAACGCAGCCGCTCAGCGGGGTGGCGGCTACCTGCGCCGCGCAGGCCGGGCATAATGCCCAGGCACTCACGGCCTGCGTGACGCAGCACGCCGTGACGATGGGCATGAACGACACATTCCTCTTCTCGCTGATCGGCTGCGCCATCTGCGTTGTGCTGGCGTTCTTCGTTGGACGCGATCCGGCGGTGGAAGCCGCCAAAGCGGCGAAAGCCAAAGGCGATAGTACGCCGGCTGCCAGCGCACAACCACTGATGAACGGATAGACCTCACCCTTTACCCCTCTCCCATAAGGAGAGGGGGACCACATGGGGTTTCCACCATCTATGTCTAGCAACCGGCTCATGCGCCACTAAAGCGCAAGGCAGGCTTCAGCGGCCAGCCAGAAGAGCTTTTCGCGAACGCTGGTGTGGCTGTTCCAGTGGCGTGAGTTCCATTCATCCGCGCCAACATCATCGCCGCCGTAGAGCATCTGCGCGAACCGCACGCCGCGAAACTGCGCAACGGCGAAGAACGCAGCGGACTCCATCTCCACCGCCAGGCATCCCTCCGCGCGGCGCCGGCGAATCTTCTCTGGCGTCTCGCGGTAGATAGCATCGGTTGTCCAGGTTTTCGTCACCAGATAGTCCACCTCATGCGCCCGCAGCGTCCGCTCGATGGCGGCGACACCGTCGGCGCTGGCGGCCACCTCGCGGTCCGGCGGCAGGTAGTGGTAGGATGTGCCTTCGTCGCGCACGGCGCTGGCTGGCACGAGGATATGCCCGACGGCGATGCTGCTATCCAGCACACCCGCGCCGCCACAGGCGATGAACGTGTTGCAGCCGAGCGCAATCACTTCTTCGAGCATGGCGGCAGCCAGCGGCGCGCCGACACCCGGATGAAAGACGGCGAGCCGTTTGCCATCCATCGCCATCTCATAGACCGGATGTGTGCCCATCTCGCTACGCAGGTGCCGCACGGTGCGCAGCGTCTCCTGCTGCACCAGGTGTTCCATGACCTCCTGGAAGAAGCAGACCACTGCCCGCTCTGGGATATCGAGCGGCTTGATGAGCTTCTTTGGTTCGAGCAACGCTTCTGGCGCTGGATCGAACTCCAGAATAGGCACACTCTCGCTGTCGTAGCTGCTGGACATGAACTATACTCCTGCCTGTTGGCTGAGCGCCTCGAACTGCGCCACCTGCCCGCGCACGACATCCAGACTGCTGCGCCAGAAGTCCGGCGTGCGTGTGTCAATGCCAAAGCGTGCGGCCAGCGTCGCGGCGTCCGCCAGGCCGGTGGAGGAGAGCAGGTCGTCATAGCTGGCCTTGAACTGCTCGGCGTCCTGCTGGTAGCGCGCGTAGAGGCCCAGCCCAAAGAGCAGCCCGAACATGTACGGGAAGTTATAGAACGAGCGCCCGGTGCTGTAATAATGCGGCTTCATCGCCCACATATAGGGATGCAATAGCTGCTCGTCGAGTCCATCGCCGTAGGTTTCGCGTTGCGCCTGGAGCATCAGCGCGTTGAGTTCGTCTACTGAAAGTTCACGCTGCTGCCGCCCCTCAAAGACGCGCTGCTCAAAGAGAAAGCGGCTGGTGATATCCACAACCACCTGGCAACTGCCCTGAAGCGCCGCTTCGAGGATTTCCAGTTGTTCAGCCGCATCGGCGCGTGTGAGCGCGGCCTGCTGGATGATGGTCTCGCAGAAGATACTCGCCGTCTCTGCCAGCGTCATCGGCGTGGAACGCTGAAGCATCGTGCGGTTGGCAAGATTCATATTGTGATAGCCATGCCCAAGCTCGTGCGCCAGCGTACTCGTGCCATCGAACGACGGCTTGAAGTTGGCGAAAACGCGCGATTCGTCATTGCGCAACGGCATGCAGTACGCGCCGTCGCGTTTGCCGTCGCGCGGCTCGGCATCTATCCACTGCTCGCGGAAGGCGCGCGCCGCGAAGTCGCTCATGCGCTGCGAATAGGTGCCGAACTGCTCAATAATGAATTGCCGGGCGTCCTCGAATTGCCAGGGGCGGCTGCTCGCGTTGACGGGGGCGAAGAGGTCATACCAGGCCAGCGCCGGCACACCCAGCATGCGCGCCTTTGCCTTTAGATAGCGGCGGAAATCGGGAAACGACTCATGCGCCGCCGTCATCATCGCGTCCAGCGTTGCGCGGTCAATGCTGGCGTCGAATAGCGCGAGATCGAGCGGCGACTCCCAGCCGCGATGGCGCGCCAGCGTGTTCACCTCGCCCTTGATGCTGTTCATTGCGGCGGCCAGCGGCACACCCACGCGCTTCCACGCCGCCAGTTCGGCCTCGTAGGCACGGCGGCGGGTCTCACGGTCGGGGTCTGAGGCCATTGCGCGGATGACACTCATCGGCAGTTCTTTGGTTGTGCCGTCCACCTCGATGGGCACGACAAGCTGCGAGGTGACGTTGCCGTGGAGCCGCGCCCAGGCCGTGCCGCCTGTCACATTCAATTCGGCGGCCAGCGCCTCCTCCGCCGGACTCATCAGGTGCGCGGCGCGAATCTTCGACTGGCGCAATGCGAAAGCGTGGTCGGCGGCCACCGGCGAACGCGCGATCAGCGCCTCGACATCGAGCGAGCCGATCCAGGCGGTGAAGCGTGTGCCAAGCTGGTACAACTTCGTCGTGTGCTGTTGCAACTCACTCAGCCGCGCCTGGGCGACGGTATCGCGCGAGTTGGTGGTGACGAAGGCGTTGATGTAGCTGCCCAGCGTCATCACCTGGTCCAGCACGGCGTTGTAGCGGGCAATGACCTCCTCGAAGGTGGCGACCTGCGCGTCGTCCAACGGCTGCGGCGGTTGCTGGCCGATGACATGGGCGTCGAAGAGGTCGCCCAACGCGGTGATGCTGTTCACAACCTCCTGGAACCCGCGAGCAAACTCTGGCGATTCCAGGCTGGGGAAGACGACGGACATATCCCAGTGGGGCAACGCTGCGGTGGTCACGAAAGGCGCTCCTATCTCGTTCTTCTTGCTGTAGCGGTCGGTCGCAACGTGTCGTGTAGTTTGATCACAGTCTTACAATCTCATCCTCATCATCTCATACATTGTGACGGGTGTGCTACGGTCGCCTTAACGATTGCTCATATCATGCTCATACCCTGCCCGGCGTCTGCTGGTTCCCCCATGTGTCTCTTGCCATACAACCGGCAACAAATTTGCTCGTAGTATGACGTATACATACCAAAGGAGGCGTATCATGCAGCAGTCCAACCGGTCTACTACCGCCGTTCAAGCGCAGAGCAAACCATATCACTATTCGTTGCCGCGTGACATCTATTTTGGCGCGGTGCTGGGCGACTTCGCGCCGACGCTGGGTATCCCCGGCGCGGTAACGCAGGTGATACTTGGCTATGTGCCGGTGATAGGAAGCGTGACGGCGCTACGCGATGCGGCGGCGGACTTGAAGCTCCATGATGCGCTTGGCGTTATTCTGAATCTGCTGGCGATCTTCCCGGTGCTAGGTGGCCTCTCGAAAACCGCCGATGTCGTGCATACCTTGCATCGTCTGCATCGCGTGCAACACTACGTGGTGCATCGGATGGGCGACAAGCAGGGAGAAACGACGCAGCGGCGTGGCTATGGCTGCCTGGCATTCCTGATCTCCGTGGTGATGCTTGCGCTCGCCACTGCCTATGGTTATGCAATCTACCTTGCTGCGCAGTACGCTCGCAGCTCCTGGCCGCTCGGCCCCTCAACGCCGATTGCCGGCAACGGTCCGCTGGTGGTCGTCATCGGCATGGCGATGATCGGCCTGAGCATCGGTGAGGTAATTTGCGCCGGCAGCCGCGCCTGGTTCGGCGTCATCTTCCTACCGGCGGCGCTCTTCGTTGGCCTCTTTATCCTCGGTGGTGGCTTCTAAAACCCGGAAAGATGTCTGTTGCCGCTACGCCTGTGGCCCGCGAGAGGGCACGGCACCACAGGCCGATGCAGGTGGAGGGCGCCCACACCGAACCGTGCGCGAGGGTGCGCACAGCGCCAGGGCCAATGCGACGAGTCCGTGCGATCCGCATGGTTCCCCACCCACCGGAAGCCGGAGAAGCTGCCTCGCCGCTCACAGTTCCAATGATAGAACATATTTTCTAAATTGTCAATAGTCATCCGATTGCTCCGACCAGATTGGGTGGTATAGTGGATGGCGGTAGTAGTAGATGGCCTGTGGATACGCCGGCACTGGTCCGATGTGCCAGGAATCGGCGGAGGAAATGAGGAACAAACCATGAGCGCAGCCTACGATACTTCCCCTAAACCCTTACAGGACCTCCATGAGCGGGTGGCGCTCGTCACTGGCGCCAGCAGCGGCATCGGCGAGGCGATTGCCGAGCATCTGGTGCGGCGCGGCGTCCATGCGGCGCTCTTCGCCCGCCGCTCCGAACGGCTCGAAGCGCTGGCGGAGCGTCTCTCCGTTCATTCGGAGGGCGAGCATCCCGGCGAAACACTGGTCATCACTGGCGATGTGCGCCAGGAGGAAGATGTACAACGCGCAGTGCAGGCGACGCTGGACCGCTGGGGCAAACTCGATATCGTTGTGGCGAACGCTGGCTTCGGCTACCGTCTCTCGGTGGTTGAGGGCGATACACAGCGCTGGAAAGAGATGATTGACACCAACGTCTATGGTCTGCTGCTAACGCTGAAACATGGTGTCGCGCCGCTGCTGGAACGCGGCTCCGGTCATGTGATCGTCATGTCGTCGGTGGCAGGGCGCGTGCCCACGCCGGGAGGCGCAGCCTACTGTGGCACCAAGTTTGCCGCCACCGCTATTGCCGATTCGCTGCGGCAGGAGGTTGGCCCTAAAGGTGTGCGCGTGACGACCATCGAGCCGGGCGTCGTCATCTCAGAGTTTCAGCAAGTGGCACAGTACGCGCCGGAGATCGTCCCCAACATGCTGAAAGGCGCGGAGCCACTGGTGCCGACCGATATTGCGCGTGCGGTCGTCTTTGCGCTGGAACAACCGGCGCATTTCGCCGTTAACGAGATGGTGGTGCGGCCCACGGGGCAGGCGTATCCGTAGATAGACCTCACTTCGAGGGCCGCTAGCCGCAACACGCTCTTTGGTGGTATCGTGTAGACCAGCAGCGCCTGCGCTCAACCGCTCTTGGTGCGCCAGTTGAGCGCGGCGAATATTGTGAATGTCAACATCCCGTCGAGCCGCAACGAGTGGCAAGCGCGCATGCCTTCTATCAGTCATTTGCTGCGCATCATGCCCCATGCCGGCGTACAACGACGTACGACAGCGAGAGGAAGTCCGATTCTATGGTTGATACCGCGCCAGAGCGCGCCACACGCCACGCGGCCCACGGCGCCGTTGCCATGCCGTCGGCCACCGATCTCTACAACATTGATTCACTGCTGACCGACGACGAACGGATGGTGCGCGATACCGTCAAGAAGTTCGTTGCCGGGCAGGTATTGCCGATCATCGGCGAACACTTCGAGGCAGGCACGTTCCCGCGTGAACTGATTCCCGCCATCGCGGAACTTGGCCTGCTGGGAATGCACCTGGAAGGCTACGGCTGCGCCGGTCTGAACGCTGTCTGCTACGGACTCGCCTGCCAGGAGTTAGAGTTTGGCGATAGCGGTCTGCGCTCGTTCGTCTCGGTGCAGGGATCGCTGGCAATGTTCCCGATCTATGCCTATGGCTCCGAGGAGCAGAAGCAACACTGGCTGCCAAAGATGGCGGCTGGCGAGGTCATCGGCTGCTTCGGGCTGACAGAGCCAGACGCCGGCAGCAATCCCAGCGGCATGCAGACGACCGCGCGCAAAGATGGCGATACCTACATTCTCAACGGCACCAAGATGTGGATCACCAACGGCGGCTTCGCTGATATCGCTGTGGTCTGGGCGAAGGCCGAGGATGGGATTCGCGGCTTCATCGTGGAGCGTGGCACGCCGGGCTTCACCACCAGCGACGTGCATCACAAGCTCTCGCTGCGCGCCTCCGTCACCTCAGAGCTACACTTCGCCGATTGCCGTGTTCCTGCCGCCAATATGCTGCCCAACGTGCGTGGTCTGCGTGGCCCGCTCTCCTGTCTGGATGAGGCGCGCTATGGCATCGCCTGGGGGGTGAACGGTGCGGCGCGCGCCTGCTACGAATCGGCGCTGGACTATTCCAAGACGCGCGTGCAGTTTGACCGTCCGATTGGCGGCTTTCAGTTAACACAGCGCAAGCTGGCCGATATTGCGACGGAACTCATCAAGGCGCAATTGCTGGCGCTGCAACTTGGCCGCCTGAAAGATCAGGGGCTGGCGCATCCGGTGCAGGTGTCCGTAGCGAAGCGCAACAACTGCCGGCAGGCGCTGAACACCGCCCGCGAGGCGCGCAGCATCCTGGGCGCCAACGGCATCACACTGGAGTATCCGATCAGCCGCCACATGAACAACCTGGAGTCGGTCTTCACCTACGAGGGGACCGACGACATCCATACACTCATCATCGGCCAGGCTATCACCGGGCTGAACGCCTTCGCGTAGACCCTAGACTAGACAACCTACGGCTCAACTTGAGGAGAGCGGCAACATCGCCGTTCTCCTTTTATTTGCTGAGTATCCTATCGCTCCAATGCTCGCCCGCCTGCGCATGCTACACTTGAAGGATGATGGGGATGTTTGGCATGGTGGCGGAATACTGGTCAGGAGCAGGTGAGCAGGTATGCAGACTTCGGAACAGTCTGAGCATAGGGTGCTGGCGGAAAAGCCGCCGATAAGCGAGACAGCATCGTCGCCAGAGGCTGTCTATGCCGTCTATCAGGAGCGTTGCCAGCGGTTCGCGGCGCAGCGTGACCACTATACCAGGGTGAGCCAGGCAACTGGCTTTCGTAATGTCGTGCTATTCTTCGCCGCGTTGTTCTGCGTCTTCATCGCAGCGTTCGGCGCAAGCTGGCCGTTCTTTATCGTCGCACTGGCGCTGGCAGTCGCGTTCGTCTGGTCGTTCCTGCGGCTCGGCAAGATCAACCTGCTGGTCAAACGCTACAACGAACTCTGGAAGATCAACGATGAAGGGCTGCGCCGCCTGCGCCGCGACTGGTCCACGCTGCCGCTGCGCCAGCCCAAAGAAGGCACGCCGGACCATCCCTATGCCAACGATCTCGACCTGCTCGGCCACGCTTCGCTGCAACACCTGCTCAGCACGCCAACCACCGGCGGCGGACTGGCGACACTGCAACGCTGGCTGCTCTATCCCGCTGCGCCTGCTGAGATACGCGAGCGGCAGCGCGTGGCCGCCGAACTGGCGCCAATGATAGATTTCCGCGACGAATTCGAGCTGAGCGGGCGTCTGATGGGCGACGCGCAGAGCGTCTATGAGATGTTCCTGGGCTGGGCAGAGAGCGCGCCCTGGCTCTCTGGTCGCCCGGCGTTGATCTGGCTCAGCCGTATCCTACCGTTGCTCACCGTCAGCCTGCTCATCCTCGAATTGACGCAGGTGACGCTCTATCCCTTCTGGCTGATTCCGCTGCTTGCCAATATCCTGCTGACCCAACAGCAGGGCAAAGAGGTCGAGCGCATCCTGGACGAAGTGGCCGACCGCCAGCGTGTCTTTCAGCCCTATGGCGACCTCTTTGCGCTGGTCACACAGCAGCATTTCACCGCGCCGGCCCTGCGCGCGTTGGTGGATGAACTGACCGCAGAAGGAGTGCGCGCCGATCAGCAGATGAAACGGCTCGCGCGCATCATGCAATTCGGTGATATGCGCATGTCTATGATCTTCCCGGTGATTCAGGCGGTGCTGCTCTGGAACTTCCATACGCTCTGGCTGCTGGAACGCTGGCAGCGCGACGCCGGACATCGCGCCCGCGCCTGGCTGACGGCGCTGGGCACTCTGGAAGCCTACACCGCGCTGGCGACGCTCACCTATGACCATCCCGATTGGGCCTTCCCGGAGGTGACTGAGCGTGTTGCCAAGAATGATGAGCCAGTCTTCACGGCGAGCGACCTGGGGCATCCGCTGCTGCCGGATGCAGTGAGCATCGGCAATGATGTCAGCATTGGCCCGGCGGGGACGTTCCTGCTCGTCACTGGCTCGAATATGTCTGGCAAGAGTACGCTGCTGCGGGCCATCGGCGTTAATATTGTGCTGGCGCAGGCGGGCGCGCCGGTCTGCGCGCGAAAGTTGCGGATGGCGCCGTTGGTGCTGGCGACGAGCATCCGTGTGCAGGATTCGCTGGAGCAGGGCGTCTCGTATTATCTGGCGGAGTTACGGCGGCTGAAGCTGGTGGTGGATATGGCCGATGAGGCACGGGCTGATGGCGACCGCACGCTGCTCTTTCTGCTGGATGAGATTTTGCACGGCACAAACACGAGCGAGCGCCAGGTCGCTGCGCGCCGCATCATCCGCTATTTGCTGGCGGCGGGCGCAACAGGCGCGGTCTCGACACATGACCTGACGCTGGCCGATACGCCAGAGTTTGCGCGGCTTAGCACGCGGGTGCATTTTACTGAACATTTCGAGCGCGGCGCGGATGGTCGCCCGGAGATGACCTTCGATTACAAGTTGCGCCCCGGTATCGCCACCTCCACCAATGCGCTCAAACTAATGGAGATCGTCGGCCTGCCGCTGGACGACGGCAACGAGCAGATGTCCGGCGAATAGTTGGTGGAAAGCAAGTGTTTCTGAATCCGCAACTGGGGGCGCGGCTAGCGAAACCCGTCTGCGTGAGCTCTGGGCGGGCGAGCGGACATTTTGCTGTATCCGAAAGAACACAGGCGTCACAAATACGCCCCTATCTTCGATTGTATTCAACGAGATGCCTTCTCTAGTGAGACTCTTAGTATAACCCAGAAGAAAGTTATCCGGTATCTTTCATTCGACGATATCCTGTGTTATACTTGACTATATTGAAACCAAATCTTCAACCAGACCATTTCTACTTCATGCACGTCTCGTAGTGCGGGCCAGCAACAACGTCACTGGATCGCATGTTCCAATAGATCAGTTCCCGCCTTGTATCTTCATACGAAGAGAATGAAAATAGTGATGAGGGTAGGCGCATGGATAAAACAGAATCAGCCGCCAGCACTTACCATCTTGAAAATTCTTCTGCACTTTTACCTGATGATGCCGCTTATCAGTTACAGCGCGAAGCGGAATTATGGCAGTTCTTATCGCAATTGACGCACCATCTGGCTAGCTTAGAGGAACAATTGGCCAAATTGACGGCTACTCAAGAAGATATCGAGCCAAAATGGCTTCTACGAGTACGAGATCGGCTTGATTCCCAGGGCTTTCTAGAACTGGCCCAGGAATCACTGAAATTTACCTCAACGGCATTGCATCATGTACAACAGCTCACTGATAAAGAGGTGGCTGTACTTGAAAGGCCGGGCACCCTGCGGCAAACGCTATTACTTTCAGAAGCCGCTGCGATAAGCAAAGCGTGCGATCAACTGGCGGCTGTTATCGCTACCTCAACTAGCATCGCGGTCGAGAAGCGTGCAACGCTACTGAAGTTGTATAACCAACTTGCCAATGGATTGGATGTCCGGTCTATAAGCCAGTTTGTGCAGGCGGTAGCACAGCTTGCCCCACAACTTCCTGAAATTAATGACATTTGGGTAGAGGTATTTCCGGTAGTGCGTCCATTTATCTCATAAGTAGGTATCGTCTGCCACCTGAAGATGAATACTACTAAATGAGTATCAACCCTCAGCATCCGAGGGATCGTGTGTAGAAATAGGTTGTGTTTGTTGAAGCCTTGTACTGCATATGCTCTATGCGAGGAGGAATGAAGTGTCATTACGAGAATCTGAAAACGACGAGGCGCGGCGCCTGGAACGTGAAGTAGCAGCATGGCGGGCACTCCTCACTGCCGATAGTCAAGTTGCGGATGAGCATGTAAAAACCGCTAATGCTCTTGGTCGAACAGGAGAAGCCTGGGAAAATATTGGTGTGCATAATCAAGCGGTGCTGGACGAAGAGGCAAAAATTACTGAAATCCAGGAGGCGGGGGCAGTGACCCGCAATGAGGCGCAAATCCTTGCTCATATTCAGCTACTAGAGGCAAGAATTACGCAACTTTTGCAGCGGCGCATTCAGCGGCTGCTCGTCTATTTAGAGGAGAATTTACCGGCAATACGCCAGGCATGTGGTGATTTGCAAGAAGCCGTTCAAAACGGGCGGGGCGTTACTCCTGAAGAAAGACTGCTGATATCTGTTCAAGAGTATCCTCAACTGGATCATGAGCTAGAGTCATTTCGCACGAAGCAGCAGGGAGCGGAACCGTTGAAACACCTGGAGATATTCTTGGAGATGGTCAGAGACGTCCGCTCGCAGGATGTGCGGAACGTATGGAGTAGGTACGAGAGCCTTCTAGGAGAGTTCATCTCGAACAAGGGTGCTAATGGATCGAACTCTTGATTCCAATTGAGAGCAGTTGATGGGTGATTCAGTGCAAGCAAAAGGTGGACCGACCCAGGCGCCGAAAGATGCCTGGGGTGATCCTGTCACGGCTGCACGAGCTGGTGTCCTCTCAGGACACTTACAGCACTGGAAAAACAAAACCGGTCGTGGAGACAGGCGTGGACCATTCGACGGCATGAGATTGACTGGCGCCGATGTGTTCTGGCTAGCTGGTGCAACACTTTGTCTGGAAGCTTCTAGTCTCTCTCAGGCACAAGCTGAAGCTCAGTTGAGAAATCCAAAAACGTGGGACAATCTCACCTTGCAGCAGTTACATTTAGAGGGTGCGTTGCTTACCTCAGCTCAGTTGCATGGAGCCTTTTTAGTTGGGGTACATTTGGAAGGCGCAGACCTGGATAGCGCTAATTTGACTGATGCAGTGCTGGTACAGGCCACATTTGATCGCGCTTCTCGGCTCAATAATGTGCAGTTGGCAGGAGCCTCAGTAGACCAAGTGGCCTTTGATACTGCAAACTTGACGGGGATCACATGGGCAGATGTCCGGGTGCTTGGCGATGAGCGCCGGGCCTCTCGGCGCTGGCAGGAGACCACCGAATATAAAAAGACCGCTGAAGCAGTTCACAGGCGTGAACCCAAGCGCCCGAACATACGATCTCGAGAGTATCGAGCCGCTGCACGAGCTTATCGTCTCCTATCGGTTCAGTTGCGGGCGCAGGGGCTTTCATCCCCAGCTACTCGATTTCAATATCGCGCATCCGTCATGGAACGCAAAGCAGACATCTACGAAGCGCGTTCGTTGCTCTTTAGCAAAGAAACGTATAAGGTTCCATCCCTTGTCGCGCATTGGCTGGTCTCATTTATGTTGTCAGCAATCGCTGGTTATGGTGTCTACCATTTGTGGAGGCTCTTTATCACCTACCTCGTTTTGGTTCTTGGGTTCGCCCTTCTCTATTATGGATTAGCTCACCACGGGCTATACTTCCCCAGTAGCCTTCGAGAAGTGTTGGATGCCCTGGCACTGAGTGTCACCACCTTTCACGGGCGCGGGCTTCAATCTGGAACATTGAATCTACAGGGGAGCGCAATGGACGTGGCAGCCACAACCGAAGCGATTTTCGGCCTTCTGCTAGAGGGGCTGTTTATAGCCTCATTTACCCGCCGCATACTAGGAAGCTGACATCAGCGTGCTACCGAGTAGAGCAACTGCCCGATTATTATTCAACTGGCAATCTCCACCTCGGCCTCGATCTCCACGGGGATGCTGAAGGGAAGCTCGGCCACGCCGATGGCTGAGCGCGAATGGCTGCCCGCCTCCGGCCCATACAGGTCGAGGATGAGGTCAGAGAAGCCGTTGATGACGGCTGGCGTCTGTGTGAAGCCCGGCGCAGCGTTGACCATGCCAAACCCCCGTAGCCACGCCGTGACGCGATCCAGGTCGCCCAGTTCGCGTTTGAGGCTCGCCAGGATGGCCAGCGCCGTGGCGCGCGCCGCCTGATACCCCTGTTCCAGCGAGACCTCCGCGCCCACCTTGCCCAGCGGCTCGAAGAGCGTGCCGTTGGCCTTCAGGGGACCGTGCCCGGCGATGGTTGCGCGGGAACCACGCACCCGCACCTGCACGAACGGCAACTTCACTTCAGTCGGCGTTTGCATCGCCGCTGGCAGGACCAATCCCATTGCTTCAAGTTTGCGTTCGATTTCCACTATGTGCCTCCCCATCAAGTATATGCCCTATCATGTCACGCTATCGCATCACTGCCCGCTGCTTGAAACGGGCTGCCGCGTCAGCGTCTGCATGGGGACCGTCTTGTTGGCGGCCAGCGACGCCGCCAGTTGTTGCGCATAGCCGCTGGCCACCGGGAGGTCACCATGAAGCTGGTGCGCCGCGCCATTGACCGCCAGCAGCACGCCTAGACGTTCGAGATACTCTACCTGCTGGCCGCTGCTGGCTGAGATTGCCTGAACTAAACAGCCAGCAGTCACATTGTCGTTGGAGACGAAGCGCACCTGCGAATAGCCGTCCGACTCCACATTCTGGACGAAGTAGGCCGCCGCTCCCGCGCAGGCGGGATCCACCAGAATGCGTTGCTGGGTATCCTGTATGAAGGACGCGATCAAATGCGAACCGATCAACGGTTGCGCCTGCCACGAGCCGTTCTGCCAGCGTATACCCACCAGCAATGTGTGATCTGAGAAGCTCACCAGCCCGGAGAACGCCGTCTGCTGCGGATAGGCAGGCTCACCACTGGAACTGAAGTAATTGCGCCAGATAAACGATGCCGCCAGCGCCACCCACTCGTTTGCCGGCAGTGCAGCCCCAAGCGATTGGCGTTCAGCATAATCGAGCGAACAGATAGGCAAACATTGCGCGGACATAACGTTGCAGTTTTGGTTGCCGGTGCCGAGGTCGAGCTGGCAGGCTTCTGAGCCAACACTCTGCGTGTCGAGCGCGAAGGTGAAGCTGGCCGAATAGGTGCCGTCGCTGATACCGCCAGAGCCATTATTGGGCGCGCCGTTGATATAGGCAGGTTCGCCGGCCTCGATGGGCGTGATCTGGTTGCTATAGGAGTCCAGCGCTGACTGCACCGCTGCATACAACGGATTCAGATGATTCGCCAGCAGATCGCTGGATTCCTCTTCTAGCCGCAGAATTTGCGCCGGTGGCTCGCCAGGCACATGCGCAACGCCCTCGAACGCCGCGATACAGCTATCACTCGTCGCCGCTGGTACGGTGAGGATGCAGCGTTTCGCCGGGAACGGGTCAGCTTCCCAGGAGATAATGTGCCGTCCGGGGCGAAGGTGCAAGGGCGTTCCCGTGCCCGGCAGGCTTGGCTGGACCGTTTTGCTATCCACCTGCACAGTTGTCCAGGGGACATCAGCATCGAAATAGAGAGTGCTGGCGTCAGGCGCCGCAGGCTTCGTGACCACAGGAGTCGTGCCGATGCCGCCGATCCCTCCGAAAGCGCGAGCGCGGAGCGAAGGCACAGCGGCAACCACCGCGACGATCAAGAACAGCGCCAAGGCTACGCCGCCCGCCAGCGGCAGCCAGCGCCGCCGCGCAGAGCCTGCGCGTGTCGGTTGCGCCGAACGTGCGCTGGTGCGGCGCGTGGTCGCGCCCGGCGGCGGGATATTCGGATTGGCTGCCATTGCCTGCTCTGCCAGCGCATGCAGCGCCGCCAGACGCCGCTGGCGCGCCGCCGCCTGATATTCTTTGCTTTCCGGCCTTTCTTGCCGTTCGGGATGCTCAGGGTTTGCCGATGCTGGCCCTTGCTGGCGCATAGCGAATCACACTCCCACAAGAAGATCACAAGATAATCCAAGCAGGCGACAACAGCGCACTGAGACGGCTAATCTTCGCCAATGCGCAGCGTCTTGCCCAGGCCGCCGCGCAGCGCAAACTGCGCCCCGACAAAGAGCGCCAGCACAAACGCCAGGACCAGTGCGCAATAAAACAGCGCCGTACCCGTGTAATTGATGGCGAGCAGATAGGACGGCAGGCGTTCTGCTGTATTGATGGTTGACGTGCTGAACTGTAAGAATGGCAGCGTGGCCGTCGAGAGGAGCACCCCCAGCAACGTTCCACCGGCGAGGCTGAAGATATAGACCACGATTTGCTGGCTCAGCAGGATGTTGAGCAGTTGTCTGCCCTGCCCACCCAGTGTGCGCAGGATGGCGAACTGTGTCAGCCGCTGGCGGGCGGATACGCTTGATTGAATCAGGCTGCCGATCACCGCCAGCAACGCAGCGATGAGCGCGCCGACCAGCAACAAACCCGTCATGCCGGAGGCCAGTGGGTCCGTCTGTGTCTGCACTTCAACCGTCTTCAGGTTCACCGTGTGGTCCACCCAGAGGTTCGGATTTTGCAGTAACGCCGCGCGCTTGGCATCATCGGCAGCCACGCCGTTTGTGTGCAACCAATACTCATTGGGGCCGATAAAGTTGATGAAGCCGCCCTGCCCTTGCGGACCGTGGAGCGCGGCAGCATAGTCTGCAATGTTGGCGATGACGAAGCCTGTCACAGATGAATCGCTGAGCGTTGGGAAATGCTGGACGGTGGCGCCGACCACGAAGTAGAGGGAAGCCGACGAGCTTTCCGCAGGCTCCAACGAGAAAACGACGCCCGGCTGAAGGGAATAGCGAGCGGCAAAATTGGTATCCACCAGCGCCCAGATTGGATGTTGCTGGTCGCCTGCGGTGGTGCCGGGTCGCTGGTTTGCCTGCATCTGTTGCATCAGGCTGGCTAGCGGCTGGCTGGCGTAATCGCTACGCCAGTAGGCCACCTGTGCGAAACTGGTAGGGTCAATGCCCAGCACTTCTGCGTTGGAGCTATCGCTGACATTGGTTGCCACGCTACGGTAGACCGGCGTGATGTTCTCTACGCCGGGCATTGCCGCGATTGTTTTCTGGAACGGCGCCGTCAGCGGAGTGCCATCCACTGGACTCCGGAGTACGACCCGTTGATCGCAGCCCACCAGGAATTGCGAGCGGGCGACCGTATTCGCAGCAATAGACGTTTGGAACGTCAGCGCGAAGACGCCGATGCCCACCGAGAGCGTCAGCAGCAGCGTCAGGCGGCTAAACTGGGCGCTGGCGCGGTCAAGTTGGGCAAAGGCCAGCATGCCGGTGGCGCCGCGTGCCCTGGACGCCAGCCACGCGCCAACACGAGTGGCCAGTGGAAACAGACGCAACGCCAGCAGCGCGCCACCCAACAACAGCAGCGCAGGCGCGGCCAACTGAAACGGATCAGGGCCGCCACTATTCTGCCCCAACTGTTGCCGGATGTTCAGACCACCAAACTCACCGAGTTCCAGATAGCCAGCAGCGCAGAGGATCACCAGCGCAATATCGAGATAATAGCGTTTCCAGAAGGGCGCGCCGCTGCTGCGCCCCTGTTCGCGGCGGAAGGCCAGCACATCGCGCCGTGCGGCAAGCCAGGCGGCGATAATAAGCGTGGCCAACCCTAGCAGCGAACCAATCAGCGCTGGCTGTGTCACCAATTGCGGCGAGGCAATGGCAGCGAGATTCGTCCCCTGCAATGCGCTGGCGGCAAATGGCACAAAGAAATGAATGATGGCAATGCTGAGCAACACCGCCAGGAACGGACCAGCGAGCGCCGCCAGCACAGCAACCAGAACCCCTTGCAAGGTGTAGGTGAAGAGGAGTTGCGAGAAACTGGCGCCACGACTCTTGAGCGTGGCAAGGTCGCCAGCCTGTGCCTCGATCAGCAGGGTTGCCATCGCCATGACGAAGAGCAACGCCAGCCCAACGACCTGCGCCACCACAATATACAGCGGCTGCGCTAATATGCTGAGCTGTTGTTGCAGCCCCTTCAAGACGTTATCGAGCTGTGTCGCGACGCCGATATCTGTAATGCCAGTGATGTTATAGGCGTCGGCGTTGGTCTGCGTTCGATAGGTGCCAATGTTGTTGACAATCGTTGGCATTGCCACAGCAGTGATGCGGTGCGGATCGGTGTAGGAGATATAATGCACAACGACACTAAAGGTTCTGCCTGCGCCAGGCGTAACGGGAGCATTAGGCGCTACACCGAAGGCATTGAAGAACCCATCACGGTTAAACAACACCGGATAGTTTGTTGGGGGGCAGGCGGATGGTGGGGCATGGCAAGGAGGGACATAGACATCGAAGGTTGGACCATTGCCGTTCCAATACGGGTCGTCAACGCTTTTGGCCTTCCAGACGCCGACGATTTTCATCGTGATGCCACCGGCGCTCTGGCTGAGGGAAATGGTGTCTCCTGGCTGCAATCCCATCTTCTGGTTGACGATGATCTCCTGGGGCTGATTGGCAGCAGTTGGCTGTGGCAGCCGCCCGGAGATAATGGTCAGATGTGAGAGTGCCTGCGAATAATTGAGGACGATGGGCACTAACTGCGGATTCGGCGCCAGCGATTTGGGGCCGGATAATTTTGCCGTCTGTCCATTCACATTCGCAATCGGTGGAAACGTGCCCATCGCCAGGAACCAGGTAGTGACTGGCGCAAAACTGCTGAAATATTGCGCGTTATTCTGAGTGTCATTGTCGAGCGCCTGACCTACCGACGTGCTGACAATAGGCGAAATGGTGGTAACGGTCTCGATGTTGCGGTCGCTGGGTGATTGAATCGCCAGTTGATGCTGCAACTGGACGTTTGAGACGAGGCTGCTATAAAGCGGCACCGTGCAGATCAGCGTCACCGCCACGAGCATGCCCAGCCCGACCGCCAGCAGCAGCCGCCACCCACGCCCCAGCCGCCAGAGCGCCAGCCGCGCCGCCGCCAGCGGACTGATGCCACGGCGCAATTTCAGCTCTGGCAGCGGCGTTTCGTCCTGCCGGCCCTCCTCGATGACCGTCTCTGCCCGCATGTTCCAAGCTCCTGACCCCTACGTAACGACACAATGATGCCAATGATGTCAGTTCGATGATACCTGTTCAATGCTATCCCAGGTAGTATAACGGAGTACAGCTAGAGCTTCCCAACGGACATGATGTGTCCATGAGGAAGCTCTGCACCTGCCGAGCGGCATGTGTAGCCCTGATTTTTGGCTGTTGCTACTACCGTATGACGCCCGACGAACCGGTTTTTTTACAGGCTTGCCGGCTCGCCCTAGATCGTCATCAAGCTCTATGGTGGCAGGAATATGGAACATGTTTTCCACATATCCATCCACTTTTCCACCAAAATGGGGAGGTTATGAACATCTGTTCTTGCCCATTCATGCACATTCTCGCAGGTGGCTGGTCAGATGTCGGTCAGATGTTAGGGATTTGCCAGTTGATCTCTGGCTTGCCAGCCGCGCGGAGCGCAGCATTGATCTTCGAGTAGGGCTTGCTGCCGAAGAAGCCATTGCGCGCTGAGAGCGGCGATGGATGCGCTGACTGCACAATCGTATGGCGTGAGGTATCTATGAGCGGTATCTTCTTCTGCGCATATCCTCCCCAGAAGACAAAGACGACTGGATCAGTCTTCTCGTTGACCTTGCGAATAACGGCGTCGGTAAAGGTTTCCCATCCCTTGCCTTTGTGCGAGTTCGGCTGGTGCGCTCGCACCGTCAACACGGCGTTCAGCATCAATATGCCCTGCTCCGCCCACGGCACGAGATAGCCATTGTTGGGAATGAAACAACCCAGGTCGCTCCGTAGTTCTTTATACATATTCACCAGCGAGGGCGGCGGCTGGATGCCCGGACGCACGGAGAAACAAAGACCGTGCGCCTGATTGTCGTCGTGATACGGGTCCTGGCCGAGCAGCAAGACGTTGACTTTCGCGTAGGGCGTCAATTTGAGCGCGTTGAAGACATCGCCCTCCGGTGGGAACACCGTCTGCGTCGCCCGTTCCTCCGCCAGAAACGCCTCCAGCTTGTGAAAATAGGGCTTCTCCAGCTCGCCCGCCAACACCTCGGACCAATCGCCAGGAAGTGCGAGACTCATGTCATCCATCCTCTTTGCCTGCGCTATGCGCGCTATTCGCAACAAAACAGTCAACGGATCATACATACCTCATCATTCCGCCGGGTCGCCAGCGAACTGGAAAGGGGCGGGCGCTGTAGACTCTGAAATGGCGACATGGCGAAAGCATCGCAAAAATGCTCCTACTCACTGCTGCGCACTGTTGGCGTAGGTAGTATAATGGATGACGATACGATATAAACTCTGCGGTCTTCTGCCCGCGCTCAGTTCATCCATCACCGATATCATTACTGACCACTCTCCCCAGTCGCTAGCGCAAGCTATCGCAGTGGCGCATGCGCGGGAGGGCGGCGGAAGGACAATTGTACGACTATGAATCGCATGACCTATCGCGGCCAGGGCGGCCAGGGGATGATTCCCGGTGGCGCGCTGGGCAAGGCCAAGTTTGCGCTGGGCAGCGGACGCCCCGACGAGGCGGAGCGGCTGACGCGCAAGCAACTGGAGAAAGACCCCGCCAACGTGAATGCGCGCGTCCTGCTGGCGCAGGCGTTGCTGCAACAGCGGCAGATTGATGATGCCGTCATCGAGGCGCGGCGCGCCACCAACCAGCAGTCCACCAATGCCGAGGCGCAGATGATCCTGGCGTCGGCGTTGCTGCAAAAGACCAGCCTGATGGGCAGTATCTCGCCGGACGCCGAAAAAGCAGCGCTGCGCGCCGTGCAGCTGCAGCCGAAATCTGCCCGCACGCATGTGCAACTGGCCGAGGTCTACGCCGCCAAGAAGGATATGGCGAATGCTCGCGCCGAGGTGGATCGCGCCCTCGAGCTAGATCCGCGTATGGCCGCCGCTCATCTGATGCGCGCGATGATTCTCTTTCAGGATCGCGACCCGGAGGGCGCAATTCAGGCCAGCGACGCGGCGTTGCGCAACGACCGCTCATTGTCACAGGCGGATTTCATCAAGGCGAATGCCTATATTGATCTCAAGCAATATGACAACGCGCTGAATGCGCTCGATACCGTCGAGCGGCAGAACATCATGCCCGGCCCGCAGACCCAAATCCTGCGCGGACGCATCTATTTCAAGCAGCGCAAAATCGGGCAATCATATCGCATTTTCCGCGAGGCGCAGGAGCAGAATCCACGACTCAAGTTCCTCGCGCCAGTCATCGCCGCCATTAATATGGTGCTGATGGGCTTCTTTGGCCAGGGCGCGCAATATGCCTGGATTGGCTTGCTCGCCGCGCTGGTCATCCTGATCCTGTTCGGCCTCTCGTTCATTCCGGTGGTCGGTGGCTGGCTCGTCGCCGCGCTGATTCTGGGTCTCGTCGGCGTGTTGGCGTTTGGGGCGCTACGCCAGGGTACCGGACGCATCCTGCCAGCGAGCATGGGCAGAGTGACAAGCATCTTGCTTGGCGCGGCAGCCGGCCTGGTGGGGTTCGTCGTGATCTTCCTGATTCTTGGCCTCATTTTCAACGGGCGCTTTAAAAATTTCGGCTGGTTCAATCCAGGCTGGCTCTTCGTCGCAGGTATCATAGGTGTCGCCTTCAGTGTTGGCATCTTCTATCTGCTCAACCGCTTCGGCGGCAGGGCAACTGCAGCGCGAGCATAACCACCAGCATAACCAATAGCAAACACGACGAGGCGGACCGCACAGTGCGGTCCGCCTCGTTCTTTCTGCCAACCCCAGCACTACACGGAAATCAACGCCTGCACATCAGCCGCCTCGATGCGCCCTTCCAGCCGCTCGACGCCGTTCACGACGATCACCGGAATGCGGTAGCGGTACCGCTCGAAGAGGGCATCGTCGCGGCGAATGTCAATCTCATCTATCTCCATCTCATGCGCGGCGGCCAGTTCTTCCAGATGGGCGCGCGCCTCGTCGCAGAGATGGCAGCCCGCCTTGCTATAGAGCGTCACATGCAGCATAGATTCTGCGCCCCTTTGTATAGTCATTTGCTTCTACTTTTGTCGCTCGTTCATATGATCAGATCATAGCGTGCCATAGCATAAGTTTGGGAGTGACGGCTTCCACCTCTGGCTCCGGCGCAGAGAATGGCTTTGTGTGGACAGACGAAACCATACGGTTCACGGCAGCGCAGAGCAGGCGCGTAACTCAGGTGTGTGAGGCTGTGACGTACTATACATAAAAGCGCCAAACATGAGCAGTGGTATAATCGTAGATAGAGTAAAGGGCGGCGGAGGTGCCGTTAATCGCAAACGCAACGTAGCGTCAGTCATGACGTGGGTGGCGAACCGCCCGGAGGTACTCATATGACACAACATATTCATCATGACCGGGAGAACGATGAGGTCTTTGCGCAATCGCAAGCTGATGAGAGCGCAGAGACGCCAATCGTAGCATCCAAAGCGGAGCGCACGCCGACCGGCCAGGATCAGCAAGATCATCGAGAACATCAAGATCATCAAGAGCGCGCCGAAGCGCCCGACGAAACGACCGCCAATAGTGGCTCCGGTCGCACGAAGCGCTCGCAGAATGCGAGCAACGGGCAGCGAACGGCAAAATCGCGCGCGGGCGGTGTGTCGCGCGGCAAACGGACCAACGCTGACGGCATCATCGAATTGCCGGTGCAGCAGCCAGTTGAGCAGGCGGACGTGCAGGATGTGCAACAGGAGGAAGCGGCTGAGGATGCCGTTATCTGTGAACTAGAGTCTCAGGGGTTCACAGCGGATGAGGCAATACGCCTGATTCACGTGTCGGACCGGGTGGCAAATTCCGGTGAGGTGCGTGAGGCAGAGGCGATCATTCGCCGCCTGCGTTTCAATCGCTGGCTCTTCGAGCAGGGCAAACTCAACGAGTTCTCAGCATAATTTTTTACTGTTCGTGTAGTAGCGTCCCAGAGCGTGCTAGAATAGCACAATAGTATACGCGAGCGGGCATCTTCCCAGGTGAGGGAATGATGCCCGCTCACGCGTTCGGTCGCCTGAACGCGGTAGTGCCCTGCCAAATGTAGAGATATGGATACTGCGTTACTCACGCCCCCACGCGGATCAGCGCCAACCGGGCCTCAGCGCGCGCCACCACGCTCTGTGGGACACCAGCGGGTTGCACCTTGCCGACATAGCCGGAGCGCAGCTTGGAGCCTTCGCGCCAGTAGGCGTACCAGTAGGGGCCATGCCCCGGCCCCTTCTTGCAGGTGCCGCAGCTTGCCTTGCCACATTTTCGATACTGAAGTTGATACGTGATGTGCAGATTCGCTGGCAGATTCGCCATAGTGACTTCCTCCCCACTTCCCAACTGCCGAATAGGCGATGTGTGCGTCTTCCAGAGACTGGAGGACAGGTTCCTGCTGTTGATAGATACGTGAGCCGGCAGCCAGTAACTACATACCCAGGACTTCTGTCGCTTAGCGATGTTCTGGCTACCTGCCGTCCTTTCAACCATCTTCATCCCTCTTCGCCATTCCTCACCACGTGACGCAAACAAGGCGCTTGCGAAATCAAGCCGTGTACTGTGAAAAATCGAGCGGGAAATGAATGAAAAGCCGGCGTCCGGTTGCGCCCACTGCCTGTTAGTACGGATAACCGGGCAGAATCGTCGCGTATAGTACTAGCGGTTCATACGCGCTGCCAGCAGACGGATACACACAGCGTGCTGGGGAATTCTGGGGTATTCGGGTGGTGTACGAACGACCCGCAGCATGGTACAATGGCCTGCGACCTGTAGCTTGTAGCTTGTAGCGACGCATGGGATTTCGTGGACGTGGGAACGTGGGGATTCGGAGGAGTTCGCTCTTCATACAGACGCCATACGATGCCAACGAACATCAAACGCTGAACCCGCTAGAGAGAGGAACGGCATGCCGCTGGAAATTGCTATCGACCTGGTCGTCGTGTCACGTTACAATGACCCGCCGGCGCCGGATATCGTAAGCAAAGCGATTGCTGCAGCCGGACTTGGCGATGCTGTTTGGCGCTATCCCTCCATCGCGGAACTCGCTACCACTCCTGGACGGCAGAAGCTAGGGCTGTATGAGGCGCCAGTGAAGGATACCGCTGCCTCCGCCGTCATCACAGTCTACCAATACGAGAAAGCCATGACCGCCGGCATGGATGAGACATCGCTGGCGACACTCACCCGTGGCCTCGGCCCCAACGATACGCGCACGCTGCGCGAAGGGCGGCTTGCCTATAGCATGCGCCTGACCACACCACAGCCACAGGTCATGCCGGCGCTCAACTGGGCGATGCTGATGCTGCGCTCGCTGATAGACCTTACCGAGGGCGTCGTTGTTGACCCGGCGGCGCAACGCTGCTGCTCGCGCGAGCAGGTACTCTCGTTCATCGGCGCCGACCCGCTCGTGCATGTCACCTTCCAGAGTGAGCAGTGGGCGTCTGAAAGCACCTGGCTGCATACGCATGGCATGCAGAAGTTCGGCCAGCCGGAGCTAGGATTGGTCGCCGTTCCGATCTCGCTGGAGCAGGAGGCACAGGCGTTTCTGCGCGACGTGGCGCTGCACCTCATCAATGGCGCACATCTAGCCGCCGGCAGCGAGATTGATCTTGGCGACGCTGGCAGCGTCCAGGCGGTCAATGCGCCGGTGGACGCCGAACATCAGGCGCCCTACGGTCGTTTTCGCCTGGTGGATATGCCAGAGCCGGGCGAGCGCGAAGGCAGCAGCGCGAATCGTCTGCTCCGGCGCATCGCCTTCGCGGACGCTGAACAGCGCGCCGCCGCTGGCGATAGCGCCGGTGCTCTTGACACTATCGAGCGTATCCTTGCCGCCGACCTTGATGACTGCGCGGCGCTGGCGCTGAAGGCGCGTCTCTCGCTGGCCGACGGCGATGTCAATGCGGCGATTGACCTGGGCGAGTTGATGCAACTGCGCGTGCCAGACGACTATCGCGGCCCGTACACCATCGGCATCGCCCTGACGACGCTCGGACGCTACCGCGAGGCGCTGAACGCGCTCAATCGCGCCATCGAATGTGAGCCGGAGGCCGCAGAGGTCTTCGCCGCTCGCTCCACCGTCTATGAGCGGCTGGGCAACCGGCAGATGGCCGCCGAGGACCGCACCCACGCCAATTACCTCAAGAACTAGCAGCCAGGAGATGCAATAAGCGTGTCCGGGTGCAGCAATAGCAAAGCAATTGTCGCCACACAAAAATAAACGACGGCTGCGGATGCGCCACTTGCATCCGCAGCCGTCTCTTTCACCTGCTCAGAAGGCGACAGCAAGGTGACACGCTAGAACGCGCGCTGGCCGAAGAGCCGGTTGCGCCGCTGGCCCAGCAGCAGGTACAAGAACGGCCCGATAAAGTAAATCGTGAGCCAAACGACAGCAATCCAGAGGATTTTCTCGATGATCGAGAGGTCATCCTGAAGGATCATCAGCGTCACCCAGATATGGCCAATCAGCGGGACGAACAGGCAGGTCAAGATTGCCACCCATGTGGCACATCCCATAGATCGGTTGGTGCTTTCGCTTGCCATGATGAGACTCTCCCTCTATGGCGCTATGGCGGTAAATGGATCGTATTCGTGTTCCAGTCGCGTATGAATCGGACACATATCCAGTGCGCCTGATTCACAAGTGCTATACGTTTTGCTGGGGAAAGAAGTTGGAGCGACGGCATGCTGAGCGTTTCATCATCTCAGCATGTCAGCGCTTCACTTCCTCAGCGTAGCCAGTCTTCGTCGTCCCCTAGCTCGATGGGACGTGAATCCCACGGCTTGAACGAGCCACTGCTGGGATCATACGCGCTGGGATCATACGCATCGCCTGCGTCGTAGGTATTGGCGGCATCGTATTCGGGTTCCGGCTCGGCGTGGCCAGCGGCGGCCACCGCTGCGGCGGCTGCCGGAGATATATTGATCGTCGGCACGGCGGAGATGACAGCCACCGGATCGAGTCCTGGTTGCTGCTGTTGTGGTGGCATTGGCCGCATGGGTGTGGCGCCGCCGATCATCGCCAGGAAACGTGCGGCGTTGACATGTGGATTAGCGGCGAACTCGACGAAAGCGCGAGCGCGGTTGGTGATCGCCTGCCAGTTGCCGCGCTCATAGAGAACGCGCGGAACGAGCAACGAACCGAGCGCCAGTGTGCGCACCGGCAATTGGAGATACTCGGTCATATTCTCCGCCGTGAAGCCACCGGAGACTTGCAGGCTGACATGTGTCAACTGGCGCAGCAGCGCGCGCACATAGATCGGCCCACCAAGCGCCTCTGCGGGAAAGAGCTTAACCATTTCGGCTCCAGCCCGCTGCGCTTGAATGATCTCGGTTGGCGTGAGTGCGCCCAGGATGCAAGCGACATTGGCGTCACGGCAGACGGGCACGAGGTCCGCCGCCAGGATGGGAGAGGAGACGAAGCGCGCACCATTGGAGATGGCCTCGCTCGCCTGGCGTGGATCGAGGACTGCGCCGACACCGACCAGGATGTCGCGCCGGGCGGCCACATGGCTGAGAATCTCGTTGGCGCCGGGAATCGTCAGCGAGATTTCGATGCTGGTGATGCCAGCCGCCGCCAGCGCGTCCACAACGCCGAGCGCCTGGATAGCCGTGGCGGTGCGCACCTCTGCCACCAGCCGGCGGCGTTCCATCAACGAGACCATTTCTCGTGGAATCATCTGTGCCTCGCTCTCTGCGGATAGGCGCTGCGTAGCCGCCTTGTGATCGTGATTGTGATTTTGACTGTTCTGGTGGCGTGATCTGGGATCTGGATAGCCGGATATAAGCCATAGTATCATGCCATGCCAACTCTGCCGGTTGGATAGACAATTCAGGTTAACAGCCACTATTGGATGTTTGGGCTTCGCAGAACGAACCATCGGCAAGCATTTTGGACTAGCTGGGCGGCTCCGCACGAAGGCCGCGTATTGCCCATGAACATGATAGAATGGGCGCATGACCGGCAGGCATGCGCCTCTCCGCAGGGGCGTCTGGACCATCTGGATTCTTCTGGGCCATCGAGACGACGTGAGAACGACGAGAACGATTTGGAGTGCCGGTTGGTATGGGGGGACGATGGACGCACAGGATCGGCGTGTCAAACGCACACGCATCTTGCTGGCGAAGGCGCTGATTGCGCTGACGCTGGAAAAAGGCTACGACGCCGTTACCATCCGCGATATTACCCAGCGAGCCGACATCGGCTACGCTACGTTCTTCCGCCATTATCACGACAAAGACGCGCTGCTGCTCGATGTGCTGGAGGTAGTGCTGGAAGAATTGATCGAGCTGCTGTTGCCTCCCTCATCTGAGGCAGATTCCGATCAGATGGGCACGCTGCTGTTTCAGTACGTGCAGGAGCATAGCGAGGTCTGCCGCGTGCTGCTGGGCAGTCGCGGTTCAACGAGCATGACGCGCCATATCTTCGATGCCGCCACGAAGCGCGTCCTGATGAACCGCACGCCTGCGGAGAATGCCGTGGTGCCGCCGGAAATTGCGGCGCATCATCTGGTCGCCTCCTCTATTGCGCTGATCCAGTGGTGGTTGGAGCATGATATGCCCCATCCGCCAGAACGCATGGGCATGATCTATCACGCGCTCATCATCCGCCCAACCGATGCAGTCGCATTCATCTCCTGAATCCTTGATGCGTACATGGATGCGTACATGGATGCGCATATGCTGCGAATGCGCGCATGGATACCCCAACAATGGGGCAGACATTCCTGTCTGTCCCCACCAAGTACGCTGAAGTCCATATCGCGACAAGATTCGATTGTTACTATCATATCAGGTACCCGTCATCCTCTTACAGAGGCCGCATGAGCAATTTGGGTAAACGTATGTGGATATTGCACCCTTTCGTGTATGATTGAATAGAAACACAGGCGCTGCTCATGTGTCTTTGTAGCTTTAGAAAGAGATTATCGTCCGTATTCTCGTAGTGTGTTCTTAACTTGACGCTTTCTTGCGATTGCGTTGCCGTGGGGGAAGCTATTTATGATCTTCGCGCGTCTTCGTCGCTCGCGATTCTTTCTACTCGCCGCCAGCATTGCAGCGATTCTGCTGATCGTTGGAGTAGTGTTTTACGCGCCTGCTCATGCCAGCCAAGCCAATCAAGGGCGGCACCCTATCATTCGGGGGCCGCTAGGCACTACGCCGCTTCAGCACGTCATCTTCCTGATAAAAGAGAATCACACCTTCGATTCGTATTTCGGGGCGTTCCCTGGCGTCAATGGCGCAACCACCGGCCTCATTAAAAATGCTAATGGCACAACCAGCACCATTCCACTCAATCCTATGCAAGATAGCCAGCCGGAGCTAGGGCATGATTGGAGAGGCGCCTGGGTTGACTATGACAATGGCAAGATGGACGCCTTCAACATCGGCGAGCGGCAATCCACCTCGACGACCAATTGTGGCGTTGCGCCCTACGTCTGCTATGAAGTGGCCTCGCAATCGCTGATCCCCAATTATTGGGCGCTGGCGCAACAATTTGAGCTTTCTGACAACAACTTCTCCAGCGTGATGTCTGAGAGCTTCCCGAATCACCTGGAAGCGATAGGCGCCGCCACCGGACCGACTATGCCCCAGTCGGACATTGACAATCCGCCGGTGTCCTCGAAAGATCATTGGGGCTGCGATGCGCCTTCCGGCACGACGGTGCATCTCCTCAACGGCCAGAAGGCGTATCCCTGCTGGAACTACTCAACCTTTGCCGATGAGCTGAGCGCCAACGGCATCAGTTGGAAGTATTACACGGACGTGGCCAACGGCTACGGCCACCAGTGGGATAGCATTGCTGCCTTCAGCCAGGACTATGCGCCAGGCGTCTACCAGAGCCATGTCTTCGACTCCGGGACCACGCTCTTCAGCGACCTTGCTAATGGCGGCCTGCCAACCTTCTCCTGGGTGACGCCTCCGGGCGGCGCCAGCGAGCATCCGCCACAGTCCACCTGCGCTGGGGAAAACTGGACGGTGAAGCTGGTCAATGCGCTGGAAAACAGCCAGTATTGGTCCTCGACGGCGCTGGTGGTGACCTGGGACGATTACGGTGGCTTCTACGATCATGTCGCGCCGCCACAGGAGGACGCGCTGGGGCTGGGGTTCCGCGTGCCGCTGCTGGTGATCTCACCCTATGCGCATGCTCAAGACAACAGTGCCAATCCGCATGTGACGCATGTGCAGAGCGAATTCGCCAGCGTGCTGCGTCTGGCCGAGGAGTTGTGGGGACTGCCCAGCATGGGACGGCGCGACACCCAGGGCGGCGATCCGCTGCACTGGTTCGACTTCAGCCGCGTGTGGAATCAGCCGCTCATCTTGCAGCAGCGCCAGTGTCCGGTGCGAACGAAGCCAACGCCCACGGCTAGCGCAGCATCAGCATCGGGAGCGCAAGCAACGTCGCAGCGTTCCGCTCCTACGACCGCGACGGCTGCCACTGCCTTGTTGGTGCCAGCGGATATGCCACACGCAAGCTAGCATCTGTACTTTGTGGAGGTGAGTGTGAGTACCACCTCGCGCTCGTCTCCACGCTGCGATACAGCCAGCCGGTGAGTCATACACCTTCTTTATCCTTATCCTTTCGCCGCGCTCGCGCTGCCTGCAAGCGTGCCCACAGTTCCGGGCGTTCGGTTCTGAGCCGCTCTTGTGAGCGCGCAGCCTCGCGTTCTCATTCTGCTCGGAGGTCAGGGTCTTCCTCGAAGTACCGGCAGCCTTGATGCTCGAAGGTCAGCAATCCACAGCGATAGCTCGCTCGATTGACGCAAACGCCCCAATCGTTGCCCACCGCCCCTCCCAGTGGCACAAACCACTTACAGCCGCAGGAACAATCACCGCGATATGCCTCTGGATCGCTCCCTTCGTCACCTTCGCGGTCCCGATTCTCGCCATAGGGAACATAATCGTCTGGCCGCCCGATGATATCCATCAGTCCCAGAAGATCATCATGCGTAATCGGCATGGTACCTGCCCCTCCCGCTCATCAGGTATCATCGCTAGATGAGGTGTCTTTCTCAACTGCGATACCCGCCTCTGCCAGTTCCCTGGCGGTCAGCCGCTGGATATCCGCCATTCGATAATACACGCTCGTATCAGGTTCCGGCGGCTCCAACTGATAATACAGATTCCTTTGCCGGTTCTCCTCGTACAGCAGGAGTGGGTCAGTGGCAAATCTATAGCGTATCCGTGCGAGCAGATACGGCCACTCCTGCTCATCGTCTATTCGCCAGACGACCTGGCACTGCAACACGAAGAGTCCTTCTTCGCGCTCCACCATAATGCTCGATGGTGGTACCTGGCGAATGACATCACGATCTTCATGAGGAATCTCCTCGAACGAAATTTTCATTCTGGCGTCGGTATCTTCTTGCGTCTGGCGCAACCATCGTAGTTTGTAATAGGGGTCTATCTCCACGAGGTCAGTCAGATGTAACAGGAAGCTATCTGGTTCTACTTGTTCGGCGGAAAATTGGCCGCGCACCAGCGTGTTCAGCACCTGCCCCGCGCCATCCACCATCTCGATACCGCCATCTGCGCCGAATGTGATGCTGTGTATATAGTCGTACAACTGCGGATTTGCGGCAAACTGTCCGCCAGGTGAAAACGGATCGAGGTGTTGCTCCGGCATTTCCCTACCCCTTCACGACTCTATCTCATTGTTATGGCAGCCTAGTTCATTCTCTGGATACGCTCGACGTAATCCCGTTGTCACGTCCATGTTGAAGCCTTCATCGGCCAGGAAGCGTGGGCGCTCCTCGTCCATGATTGGCTTCATTCAGCGTTATCTCCATCTGAAGTCTCTGTTGGATGTGTGGCACGCCATGTCTCGATGCGCTGATGGAGATCGGCATAGAACTCCGGACGTTCGGCACGTTCGGCAAGGCGGGCGCGTTCGTATTCCTCTTCCAGCCGGGTAAAGTGGGCCTCTAGCTCTTGCTGATGGTCCAGATAATAAGTGACGACACCGTAGACATCGGCCAGCGAGAGCGGGGGAAACTGCTCAGTGATGTGTTCGGGTGGTGTGCCGCGTTTCCATGAGGCGATGACAACTCCGACAGGCACGCGCGTGTTGGTGACGTAATACTCGCCTTCGCGCTCCTGCACATGCTCAATTGTCTGTATCATCGTACATCCCTCAGTTCCGCTAGCTCCTGTCGTCGGTCAGTTCAAGCACATGGCTCATAGACTGCCCTCCTGCGAGGCGCTAGAAACAGGATATGCTGATGGCAGTCTACCACATGGCATTCATGCTCATCTGTTGCTGTCTCGTTACTGAGCGATAAAAGCTGGTGCCATTGGCTTGATGACTCTCACGGTTAAATGAAGGCCATTGACAGGTAAGGTACAGTAATGTTGTACCAACCGTACTGACGTGCAGGTCGTTGCTGTGAAGGGCCTACTGTCTCTCTGTAGTGGCTCAGTAGCGACTTGCAGCATGCCGCGTTTGGTTATTGGTGTACGGCCTGCTATGCTCCAACTCCTCAGGAGTGTACGGGCATTGCGAGATGGAGAGTGGCTATGTTACCTCGACCTACCTTTGGTCGTCTTCTGTGGCATCGGATGTTGCTCTTTCTGCCGTGTGTAGCACTTCTTATGGTGAGTGGGCTATTCATCACGACGCATAAACCCACCCAGGCACAGGCTTCACTGTGTCCGTCACAGACCTTCAGCCAGTATCCCAATCCCAACCCTGGCATTTCGCCATCGCTGAGAGCAATCACTGCCATTTCAGCGACGGATGTGTGGGCCGTCGGTAGCTACTCTAGTACAGTAAACACTCCCTACCAAACTCTCATCGAGCAGTGGAATGGCAGCAGCTGGGCGGTCATCTCCAGTCCCAATAACGGTGTCAGCTATAATAGCTTGGCTGCGATCAGTGCTGTCTCTGCGACTGATATCTGGGCAGCAGGAAGCTATTATGACATTCCTTCGGGCCGATCTTTACCGCTCTTTGAACATTGGAATGGATCCACGTGGAGCTTGGTGCCAGGACCCACACTTCCTGTGAATACCCAGCCAGCGGTCTGGGGACTGGCGGCTATCGCGGCCAATGATGTTTGGGCGGTGGGTGATGGATATAACGGACATGCCTGGACGGCCCATTGGAATGGCACCGTGTGGGCAACGGTGTCCAACCCCTCACGGGTCGCTACCAATCTGTTCGGTGTCAAGGCGTTTGCCTCCAATGATGTCTGGGCCGTTGGCAGTGACGCGGCATCAGGGAGCGGATCAATTCAATTGGTGTTGCACTGGAATGGCAGCAGTTGGACCAGCATGCCGATTCCTCCCATCAACGCAACACAACTCTGGGCGATTGATGGCAGCTCTCCCAGCGATCTCTGGGCGTTGGGATCGAGTTACAGTCTCTCGACTCAGCAGAATACAGCTTTTGCCGAACACTGGAATGGGACGGCCTGGACAGTAGTGCCGACGGCTCCGCTGGCCAACCTGTTCAATGGTGTGTTCTACAGTGTCAGCGTCCTCTCACCTACCGATGTGTTTGCGGTGGGACAATATCAGACGACCAATGCTCTTACCATGGGATTAGTTGAACACTGGGATGGGACCACGTGGAGCCAAGTGCCAAGCAATGTTCCTGCGCCTCCAGACGATGATACGTTGTTCGGAGTAGCGGCCATTTCGACCAACAATGCCTGGGCAGTGGGTTGGGGGATCGTTTATCAGCCGGGTACTCAGGAAACGCTTATTGAACACTATCCTGGCGGCCTGGGTGCCAGCTTCGCCTGTCATGTAGGCTGAGTGCTGCCCATTGCAAACGTAGAGATCTCAAACGCTGCGGGACTGGCCTAGCAGGAAAGGAAAACTGCTAGGCCAGTCCTCGCTAAACACATCGGGAAGGATAATGCAAGTACGCTGATTAAGAGTCCTCTGGATAGGCGTTCGCTGGTGTTCGTTAACGTCCACCGCCGTCGAATTGTTCAGAGGTCCCTGTTCATCGCTGCCTGTCTTTCTCCACCGATGCCCATCCTGTTGGCTGTCAACTCCCTCTTAGAAGTCCTCGTCTCCATCTATCCTGAGACTTTTCGATGTATCACGCTCCTCATGAATAAGCTCGACCTGAATGGGCGTCCTGGTTCCTAGATCGCGCCCGGTTGACCATTTGTTTTGAATGAGATGCTTCACATCGTTATCAGCAATACCCGCATCTCGCCCCAGCATCAGCATTTGGTTGATACCCGCAGCACTCGTACTCTTCCGCTCCTTGATCGCAAGCTCCAGGTGATCTCCCCTGATCGAGATGTCGTAGATATGGAAGTGAACCGAGTCTTCTGGCGAGGCTTCGCGTAAATGAGTGGTACTGAACTCACGCACCATGTAAGCAAAAAACTCCGCCTGTACAACAAGGACAAGCTTTTTGCCCAACCCTTCGAACGACTCAGATTTGTGATGCATTTGCATAAGGATCGTTTTGGCAGACATGCGCCAGTTTATTCCGTATGAATAGGAAGAGTGCAGTGTACCAGCATTTATATCCTGCCGGGCATCCCAGATACCGCCTGAGCCGGTTGTATCAAGAGACTGAATCTCGATACCAACATAATCTGTAATAATATCCCCATTTGAAGCAACGAGAAAATAGTCAACATTTCCGCCGGGTATCTGCACTTCGGGTATGATGCGATAGGTGGGCGTAGCTCCTGCCGATGTGAGCAAATCCACGCAATCATGGAAAATCTGATCGCCAGCAATGAAGCGATGCGGACAGATGATGAGAGAATTGCTTTGAAAACCGACTGTGCATGCGCCAATAGTTTGTGCGGCATCGCTTTTTCGCTGCTTAACGCAGGTCCTCGAAAGGAATGGGCAATGTTGCGCCGCCAAGATTGGAGGAAACGCGGCGAGGTTTTCTGGGCTGACGAGCTTTCCGTAGAACTCGACTGGGCATTTTGTGCTTTTCTGTCTCTGCGGAAATTGTGCCATCATCAAAGAGGCCCCCTTGTGCCAGAACTCTTTGGCGCTGCTCAGCGCAAACACGAGCGAGGCGTTTCTCTGCTTCAGACAGATACGACCGGCTGGAATCAATGCCAATCCCCCGGCGACCGAGCATAACTGCCTCAACTAAAGCGGTGCCAGTGCCAGCGAAAGGGTCTAGAACAATGCCCCCAACTGGGCATGTGGCCTTAATCGGCAACTCGCACAGATCTAATGGAAACACAGCGTAATGGCCATCTTTGCGCCACTGGTCCTCTGGTATAATATGCCATATATCGCCTGGCTTCGTCCCATTCTTGTGATAGGGAAGAATGGCGAAACCCTTCGCTTTTAGCTCGCTGGCCCTGCCACTGTACTCGGTGGAATCGGAGTGGGTTGATCGCTGTGTACCTCGGATGACCATACGAAAATCGGGTAACTCACCAGCTTCTACCTTGCGGAGCGTATCAGCCAGTGCGGCAAGCGCCGCCTCCTTCTCGGTTTCGCTAAGAACCTTGCTTTTGCGGATTTGCTGCTCATATTTTGCGCCGCTGACGCCGGTAGGCGTAACAATTCTGCCATCCCTGTAATAGGGCTTTCCTGGTTCGTTGCGAATAGCATCAACGTCATAATAATACGTGGGTTGAAGAACGAAGTGGAAAAGTTCTTCGTGAACATTGCGCAACTTGTCTTTGGCATTGTCTGGGCTGCCCTTCATCTTGTCCCAGACCACCGCATTGCGTAAGATCCAGCCGTCATCTTGTAGCGCTAAGGCAACACGCCAGGGAATTCCCATAAGATTCTTTTTTACATAGGTGTCACCAATATTGAGCCAGAATGAACCGTCCGGCTTGAGCACTCGCTTCAAATGTCGAAAAATACTCATGAGATGTGTAACATACTCTTGCCAGCGAGGCTCGTTTCCTAATGCACTTTCCCCCTCATATTTTCGTTGGCCCCAATAAGGCGGGCTAGTGATGCACATATCAACCGCATGATCTGGCAATCGCTGTAGGACTTGTTCAGAGTCGCCCTGAATCAAGAAATACAGATATCCAGGGTCACTAAGGAAATCCTCTAGTATCCCTGATTTGTCTGCATCTTCTTGTTGGGGAAGCGCCATCTTCACTACCTCACTATTGCGTTAGGCCATCGCTCTATACAACGGCCTATTCTCTCTGATCGTTTCTGAAGTGGTCATGAGGGGTTGTGAAGGTAAGCCCCAGCTTTGTTGCAGTACGTTACTGCTCGCGTCAGTTAGAGGCGGGGGATGAGGGGACCCAACTGGCCCGATGTTGGCTCTGCTCAGCAGAACCACGGCTCGCTGAGGTGCGGCACAGGTCGCCGCGCCGTCCGCACGCCGCCGCGCGCATAGACGCCCTGTGGCACGGGCACTGGCTCGCCGAGATACGCCTCCGCCAGCGCACAAACCTCCTCGAAGGCCGTCTCGTGGTCCCATTGCTCGCGCGCCGCCCGTTCCGCCAATGCCGTCACTTCGCGCTGGAGCGCATCCATCTGGGGATTCGGATGGTCCCAGCGATAGGTGAAGGCCGCCTCATCCAGCGGACCCAACCAGTCGGCGGCGTCAGCTTCTTCGAGCAGCGCCGAGCCGGGCGGCACCAGCAGGCGAATGGCATATTGGATGGGGTCTACATGCCCAACTAAGTCATGCTCTGCGATGAACGCCAGCACCTCCAGATAATCGCGTGGCGTGGTCCAGGGTGTGAAGGCAACGAAGGTCGGGCGCATCGGGATACCAGCGGCGTCCAGAATCGCCAGCGCCTCCGCGAAGTCCGCGCGGGTGTGGCCCTTCTTCAGATGGCGCAGCACTTCCTCGCTCAACGATTCCACCGCCGAGACGACAAACGCACAGCCGAGCGCCGCCAGTTCCGGGAAGAGGTCGCGCCGTTCGAGGATATGCTCGATCTTGATCGTCGCGTCGAAGGTGACATCAGGAAACTCCTGATGCAGCGCGCGCATGATGGCCAGCGAGTGACCGGGACCGTTGAGGAAATCGGGGTCGCCAAATGTGATGTGCCGCGCGCCGCGCCGCACCTGCGCGCGAATATCTTCCAGCACGATCTCGCGCGGCACCACGAAGAAGCGCCCGCCATAGACCGGCGTGATCGGGCAGTGGCGGCAGGTGTGCAGGCAGCCCCGGCTGGCCTCCACATAGCCCGCGCGCACCGCCCGCCCGTCGCGCACCAGATAAGCGTAGCGGGTGCCTGCAGGGAGCGTCTCGCGGGCCGGCTGGACGAACGGCAGCCGCTTCAGAATGGGCGCTGCCGCTACGTCGCGCGTGCGCACGCCAGGGATGGCCAGCGGCTCACCAGATGCGAGCGCCTGCGCGAGCGCAAGCAGCGCCTCCTCGAATTCGCCGCCGATCACCGAGTCCGCATACTCACGCAAGAGGTAATCGCCGTTCAGCGAGGCATAGAGGCCATAGAAACAGATATGCGCCGCCGGATTCAGCAGCCGCACGCGCTCTGCGATGGCGACGCCGAGCCGCAGCGCCGTGTGCATGGGGACGGAGATAGCGACCAGCCGCGCGGCGCGAATGGCGGCGTCATCCAGCGTATCCACCGAGGTATCCACGGCAACCGGCGCATAGCCAGCCTGACGCAGCACGGCCAGTGGCGAAGCCAGATTCAGCGGCTGATGGCCCAGTTCATAGCAGGAGATCAGGAGAATGTCGCCTGGTGCTTTCATGTCTGGACTACTGACTATTTCTTACGCGCGGGCGCGCCGCCACCTTTGGCAGCCGGAGCGCCGCCACCTTTGCCGCCCTGGCCTTCGGGCACCCATCCTTCGGGCATGCGCGCATTCTCACCAAAGAGAAACTCTTCCATCTGCTGCCGCAAAATCTGGCGCGCATCCGGATCGGCCAGATTCAGCCCATAGTGGTTGATGAGCAGACGCGACTGCTCCTGCCACATATCCCATGCCTGCTGAGAGATGTGTTCGTAGATACGCTGCCCTAATTCGCCCGGAATCGGTGGCCTCTCCAGCCCTGGCAACTCACGGCCAAGCTTCTCGCACTGAACCATTCGTGGCATATCACACACTCCTGACCGCTCGCCATCTCATGCCATCACAAGCAATACTCTCTCTAAACAATAGCATATCGCGGCAGGTGTGACACGCTCTCTGCCAGTAAAAGAGGTTTCAACAGGAGGATAGTGTGTGTGTCATCACACCATCAGGTGAGACATGGTTCCCCCTCTCCTCGCGGGAGAGGGGGTCAGGGGGTGAGGTCACGCCAGCGCAGGCGCTTCTTTCGTCGCCAGGAGATAGGCGTCTTCGAGATTGGGCGTATCCACCACAGCGGCATCGTGTGGGCGCTGCTCACCGACGATGCGCAGATAAATGCCACCCGGACGTTGAATCATCGCACTGACGAGTTGTGTCTGCTGTATGTGCTGCGCCGTGGCCGGGTCAACCGTCACCGTCCAGACCCGCCCCTGAGCGCGCGCCAGCAACGTTTCAGGCGTCGTATCCGTCAGCAGGCGCCCATCTTTCATGATGACGAGCCGCGCCGCAACCGCCTCGACATCGCCGACGATATGCGTCGAGAGCAGGATGATGCGGTCAGCGGTCAGGCTGGCGAGTAACGTGCGGAAACGTACCCGCTCTTCGGGGTCCAACCCCGCTGTCGGCTCATCCACGATCAGCAATTCGGGATCGTTCAAGAGCGCCTGGGCGATGCCGATGCGCTGCTTCATGCCGCCGGAATAGGTGGTCAGCCGGTTGTCTGCCGCGCGCTCCATATTCACCAGTTCCAGCATCGCGTCAACACGCCGGTTTGCCAGATCGCGCGGCAAGCCCTTCATAGCAGCCAGATAACGCAGGAATTGCCGGCCCGTAAACTCCGGATAGATGCCGAACTCCTGCGGCAGATAGCCGAGAACATGGCGCAACTGACTGCCGTGCGTGTGCGTATCCATGCCATTCCAGGTAATGCTGCCAGTGGTTGGTTCGAGCAATGTCGCAATCATACGCATCAGCGTCGTCTTGCCCGCGCCGTTGGGGCCGATCAGGGCGACCAGCTCCGGGCCACAGCGCAGTGAAATATCACGCACTGCCCAGGCAGTTCCATATTGCCGGCCCACGTTATCAATTGCTAGTTCCATTGCTGGTACTCTCTTTCTTATCATTCGGGCGTTACGATTATGAAGCGCTGAGGGCGTTACGGAACCGCTGGAAGGTGAATGCTGCCAGCGCCACGAACACGAGGCTCAGCGCGCCGAGGATCAGGTGCTGCGCAAACCACGCCGAGACGTTGGGCACCATGTTCTCGACAGTAAGGAAGTCATGCTGCGCTTGCACCAGACTGGTAGCCGTTTTGAGCAGATGACTGAAGGCCGCATCATACTGGGGGCGCGTTGCGGCTGCACTGACCGCGCTGGTCGGATCCCAGGCGCTGTACCAGGCAGGCGGAGTCTGGCTGTTTTGGAGGCCCATGGCGGCAGGCACAATCAATGCTCCAAAGAACCACCCGAACAGCACCGCAATTTTGATGAGCGTAGACTGGCGTGGAAAGATGGTGCCCAGGGCAAAGCTCAGGTTGCTCACTAGGATCACCGCCGGAAGGACCATACCGACCCAGAGGAGCAGCACCGGGCCGATGACAGGCGCAGGATAGTTTGCGTCAGTCAGATGCCGCGCCAGGCCCAGCCCCAGAATGGCAACCAGCAGCACAATCGCCAGCCCCAGGCTCATCACGAGGCCAATGAGGTAGCGTCCCCAGACATACGCCCAGTTGGGCACGGCAGTGGTCATGAGCAGTTCATGGGTCCGCCGGGTCAGGTCGCGGGTCACGCCATCGGCGTTGATGAAAGGCAGCAGCATGCACAGCAGCATTAACGAACCAGTAGGAAGTTGCTCAACTATTCCCCACGGGCTTGAAATAGCCACTGAGCCGTCGAAGGTAAAAGCGGAATACCCGATACTAATGTCATTATGCGAAACCAAGAACACCAGCAGCAAAAAGCAGAAGAAGCCGATGGCCTGAATCCAGAAGAGGCGATTGGCTAGAAAACGCCTTAGCTCCCAGGTCAGGATGCTCAGCAGCGATGGCGTGTGCCGGGCGCTTTGGGTCTGCTGGCGCGAACTGGCCAGCGCAGCGGTAGCAGTACTCATGGAAATCTCCTTTGTGACTCTTGAACTGATACGGGTTTGCCATGTCTGTCACGTCTATCATGGAAACTGCGAGGAAGCGCGAACGGCCTCATGATTTGGGAAGTAGGCGCGGAAGCCGTTCTGGGAAAGCCAGCGTCCCTGCGATGAGCAGCGCCAGACCGATGATCCCGATGGCGTATTCATACGCGACCGGAACTCCGGTGAATGGCAGACGGTAGGGTAGCAGAGCCGTGGCATAGTACATAGCGAGCGCGGCCAGCCATATGCCATAGGCAATGCCGCTGGCATACGCTGTGGGCAGCCACAGCGACAGGATGAATGCCATGCCAGCGACCAGCAGCAGCGGCATCAGCCAGTGCAGCGTCAACGTCACGAAGTTGCTGCCGCCAGCGAGCGTGGAGACGGCGCTCAATCCTAGCCCAAGCGCCGTGTCGTAGCCCAGGACGACCACCAGGCGCGTGACGATCAATTGCAGCACGGAGGGCGGGCATCCCAACTCAAACTCCAGCATCCGCGCGCTCGTGCTACGAAACGCAGAGGCAATGGAGAGACAGGCGAGTAAGGGGCCAATTGCTTGCAAGAGCAGGGCGGTGCTTGTATCAGTAGTCGAAGTAGTTGATACCTCGACGGTTACTCCCAGCAGCACAATGATAACGCTGGCCAGCCAGAACGCCGGCTGCAAGATGCTGGCCTGGATGCGCGCCATGTCGGCAAGCCGCCGGAGCGGATGCAGTCGCTGATGGGCGCGTACTGCCTGGCGCACCGGCGAAACGGCGGGCATGGCCGGAGCAAGCGCCGCCAGCAATCTCTGCGTATCGGCGGGCGTGATGTGCCGCTCCGGCCAGCGTGTGAGTTGCCATGCCAGTGGCGTCCATTCGGCAATTTCCGCTGGAGTCGCCTCGAGTTCACGCCAGGTTTCAGTTAAACCCTCATGTCGCTCGTGGCGCTCGTGGCGCTCTGGATACTCCGAGAACGGAGATAGATCATTCATCATGAGAATACTCCCTGGCTGGTGCCCTCAGCGGCGGCAAGCGTCTTGCGTAGACGGCTCAGGCCAACCGAAAGCCGCGATTTGACGGTGCCCAGCGGAATATTGAGAATATCGGCAACCTCTTGCAGGCTCATCTCGCTATAGAAGCGCAGCAGCAGAACCGCGCGGTATTCGCTGCTGAGCGTGCAAAACGCCGCGATGATGGTCGTTCGCTGCTCTGCTGCCAGCGCCTGGCTCTCTGGCCCGGCGCGCTCATCTTCACACGGCTCGAATTGCGGCGCATCGAAGGAAAGCGCGCGCCGGACCGCCGCCGACTTGAAGTGATCGCGGGCGAGATTAGTGGCGATGGCATAGAGCCACGGTCTGAATGGGCGGCTGCCACGCGAGGCGTGATAGCGCAGCACGCGCAGAAACGTCTCTTGCGTCAGGTCCTGCGCCAGCGACCAGTCCCCGCCGGTCAACCGGTCGAGATAATTGGTCAACGGCTGCTGGTAGCGTTCAACCAGGACGGTCAGCGCCTGCATGTCGCCAGCCAGCACGGCAGCCAGCAATTGCTCGTCGCTTATGCTCTCCATAGGCCGCTCACTTCATTTATGCTGCCACCACCGCTCATGATCGCCTCGATCCGTCCCAATCTTCTCCAATTTACTCCCTCGCGCTGACTCCCTCGCGTGGCGTCACCTAACACACGAGTGAGGAGGGCAAAAGGTTCGCGGCCATTTGGCACTGGCAAAACAGGAATGTCTGCCCTGCTGCTACCTCTGCAAAGACCTACTTTGATCCGAATTATTGGATATGATGTGCCAGGGGAGGCATATTTTGTAACATGGCACAGGTAAAGCAGGCAAACATCGAACCGTTGCGTATCGTCTATTTCGGCATGAACGGCGCATTTTCCGGCCCGCCGTTGGCGGCACTGCTGGCGGCGGGGCACGACGTGCGCGCCATCGTCACGCCACAGTTGGAAGGCGCACCGGCTGTCACATTACCGATTGCGCAAGCACACCCTATGCAGCCGACACAACCAGCGCGCAAGATGCGCGGCGCGTTGCCGCAACTGGCCCCGCCGCCCGCCCATATGCTGCGCCAGATCGCCCAGGAACACGCGCTACCGCTGTTAGAAGTTGGGAGCCTGCGCGATGCAGCGACCCTGGCAACGCTCGCTTCCTATCAGCCGGACGCCATCTGTGTGGCCTGTTTCTCACACCGCCTCCCCGCTGAAGTTTTGCGCATACCACGGCTGGGTTGCCTCAATGTTCATCCTTCGTTGTTGCCAGAGAATCGCGGACCCGATCCGCTGTTCTGGACGTTTCGACGCGGCGACCGCATGGCGGGCGTGACGATTCACCTGATGGATGAGGGATTCGATAGCGGTCCGCTGCTGCTGCAAGAGGCAGTGCCGGTGCCGGATGGCATCAGTGCGCGGACGCTAGAGGCGCAACTGGCGGCGCGCGGCGGCAAACTGCTGGCGCAGGCGCTAGCCGGGCTGGCCACCGGTACGCTCCACCCCGTCCCACAGGACAATGCGCGGGCATCCAGCTATCCCATGCCAAGCGCAGAAGATATGCTTATCACGCCGGAGATGTCTGCGCGCCACGCCTACAACTTCGCCTGCGGCTTGTTGGCTTACCAGCCGATCATCATTCAGGTGGAGGGACGAACATTCCGACCGCTCGCGCCGCTGGACTACGACGAGCAGGGCACGCTGGCAGAAGCGTGGCGACTCGACGGTGATGTCCTGTCGCTGCGCTGCACACCCGGCGTGTTTCGTGCGCGGGTTGCGCTGTCTCCTTGAAACTCGTACTGCATGCTGTAGGGTGCTAGAGATCAGTGGCGAAGCCTGGCAAGAAATCCCTCATAGGATAGAGGGAGCGCAGCAGCGGTAGGTGCTGGTCCCACGCATCGGCGGTGGTCGCTGTAAGGGACAGCGGCGCGGCATGTTGCGCGCGCAGTGGATCGAGGTCGGCCAGCGTTCCCTTGCGCAGCGTCATACTCATGGCGCGTTCAGCCCCTCCTGGTCAAATAAGAGCGGGATAGCCCGCGCAGGCTATCCCGTACATGCGTGGAGTGTCGCTGGCTAGCGAGTTGCCGCCGCCGAAGCTGAAGATGCTGATGTGGCGCTCGCGCCACTGGATGCCGCAGGTTTGGCGACGATGCTGCGCACCGAGGCCGGGCGCGGCAATGTCTGCAAGGCCGTGTAGCAGAGTGAACCGAAGATCAGCGCGATGATGCCGGCGTGGAGCAACTGGCTCTGCTGAGCCACTTTCGTGAGGACCACGATGGCACCCGCAAAGGCCTGCGCGATCACACAGGCGAAAGCCCAGATGCTGCCGCGATAGAGGTCTGGCCGCGCCGCGCGGATGCGGCGTCCCCAGAGGAACAGCGCCAGTGTGCCGATGAACAGCACGAAGGCCGCAACGCGATGGGTGAAGGCGATGCCCGCTGCGCCCTCAAACCCTGGCACGAGTTTGCCGTTGCAGAGCGGCCAGCCCTGGCAGCCAAGCTCAACGCCGCGCAGCCGCATGTATGCGCCAAGATAACCGACGACATACGTATAGAGCAGCAGCGCGAAGATGAGGATGCGGAAACCGCCGGGCACCGGACGGTCACGCAGCCGGTCCCAGGTGCCTAGTTGTAGAAGGATCAGTGTCGCCAGCAGGATGCTGGTGAAGAGAATCAGCGACGAGCCGAAATGCACCGCCAGCAGCAACGGCGATTGCGGCGCCAACACCAGCGCCGCGCCCAGGCCGGCCTCCGCGAAGAGCGCCACCACCATCAACGGCGCGAGGACCAGCAGTTCCAGCCGTGAGCGATAGAGCCAGAGGATGCCAATCATCAGGCCGATCACCAGGAACGAGACCAGCGCCACGACGATGCGATGGCTGAACTCGATGGCAGTGGAGATGGCGAACTCTGGGATGAACCTGCCCTGGCAGAGCGGCCACGATTGGCCGCAGCCGTGCCCGGACCCCGTATCTGTCACCAGCGTGCCCATCGCATAGACGATGAGCATACAGATGGACGTGGCAACGGCCAGCCGGCGCACGACGAGCGGCGTAATGATGCGGTTCAGCCAGCCGCGAACCCGCTGAAACTTCTGTAACTCAGGCGGTGGATTGGGCGTATCAGATTCAGATGCAGTAGGCGCTGTTTGCATACGCTATCTCTTGACCTCGACTTGACCACATAGGGGTATGCGCGATTGCGCACGAAAAAGACCCGCGTCTTGCGCTATTGTACCAGAAAATCGCCGCCACCGGCAGCGATGCGGGCGCCAGCGTGGCACCAGCGCGGCATATTTGGTGCAGATGAACCAACAAACGCGCTGGCGTCATGTGCGTTACCTGTGCAATTGGTCCTGTTCGTTACAATTCATAGTAGAGAAGGCAGGAGAAGGGGGGAGAGAAGGGTTGGCAGTCTAGCGGCAACAGAGAGGCAGACTATCGAACAATGGCAAATATAACGATAGCAACGCGCACGAGCATACAGCGGCGCGTACGCAAGGCAGCAACGGCGAGCGCGGTGGCAACGGGCGGAGCAATGTTGGGCGCAGTTGGATTGGCGTATTATGTCGCCCATGTGCTGACGGCGCCCAAACGCGCGGACCCGATGGATGACTTTGTGATGACCCCCTTCGAGACGGGAGCAGATTTCGAGGAAGTCGCCTTTGCCCCGCTGGTCGGTGAATATCTGCTGCGCGGCTGGTGGTTGCCATGCCCCGAAACTGACCGCGTTATCATCGGCTGTCATGGCTATCGTGGCAGCAAGGCGCAACTGGTCGGCATCGGCACGATTCTCTGGCGGGCTGGCTACAACGTGCTGCTCTTCGACTTCAATGGCCACGGCGCCTCCGCTGGCTCCAGTGTGACGCTCGGCTACCACGAAACGCAGGATTTTTGTGCGGCGATTGAGTATGTCACGCGACGCATGCCACAGGCGCAGATCGGTGTCATCGGCTTTTCGATGGGCGCGTCGGTCGCTATCATGGGCGCAGCGCAACGTCCAGAGATTCGCTGTGTCATTGCCGATAGCCCGTTCGCCACACATCTCGATGTCGTCTCGCATAACGTCGAGCGTGTTACGCACATCTCTGGCAGGATGATTGCGCGGCTCGCCGATCAGTTTCTTCCCTATATGGGCGGCTATCGCAGCAGCGATGTCCAACCAGTGCGTGATGCCGCCCTGCTTGCGCCGCGCCCGCTGCTGGTGATCCACGGCACGGCTGACGAGACGATTCCCGTCGAGCATGCGCTCCAGGTCTATCGTGCGGCGCGGCAACCAAAAGACCTCTGGCTGGCGGAGGGCGCGGCCCACTGCGGCGCATACTTCCTGGACCGCCCGTACTACTGCGAGCGCGCCATCGGCTTCTTCGCGCGCTATCTGGGCGAGGGGACGCAGGAGCGCAGCGGCACGATACGCGGCGAAGAAACAGCGTAACGGGACGAGTGCAACCACACTCTCTTGACAACGCACACATCACCCCGTATATTTGCTCCATGCTTCGCTATCGCTGCTTCGTGCAAGAAAGACAAAGGAGGACAAAGGAGGACATATGAATAGAACGGAATCCATTCATTCCGAGCAGCCGACCCTTCACAGAGGCGCTTTGAGGAAAAGAACAGGTCAATCCTGATTTGTGTTCACTGCCTGTTGTTCACAAATAGATCGCTTAGATTGTTCATGCTGTCCTCGTTCTCGCTCCCTCTGCCCCCTCTCGTGAAGACTGTTGCTCCACCACGCCCGCTTGTCTATTTTCCCATCGTCTTGGGCCATTGATCTTGGCCGAGACAGGATGCACATTTCCTGTATTGCGCCAATAACGATAGGACCCAGCCAGATCGGTGTGAGCCTCAACCTCACGTGGAGCATCTCGATGCCTTTCTTATTGGAACCAAACGCCTATCCGTCGGTCTCCGATCTCTTCGAGGAGACGAGCGCGTACCATCTGGCAGTGCCGAGCGTCCTGAGTGGAATACTGCCAGGAAAGGTCTATGTTGACGATCCCAGCAGCCCAACTGTTGCTATCTTGATCCCGTCGAACCAGTATCACGTCTTTGTGGGCGGCGCGCCATCGGCTTCCCTGCTCGCAGAGGTCATTCACCTGCTCTACCAACCAACTGTTGCCAATCGCTACTGGTTTATGGTGTGTTACCCATCAGATGCCTGGCAATATACCATCGAACAGGCCCTTCAAGGGTTGGGAACGAACAGGGTTTTACGACAGTATTACCGCCTGACAGAACCAGTCGAGCCACTCACTGCGCCTCTGCCAGCAGCTATCGTCCTGACGCAAATTTCCCAGAGCTTGCTCAACGATGCCTCACTGGTGAACCGAGATCTGTTGATAGAAGAAGTCCATTCAGAAAGTCCGTCGCTTGAATACTTTTTCCGTCACCATTTCGGCTTCTGTGCCCAGGATGGTCGCCAGCTCGTTGGCTGGTGCCTGGCCGAGTACCAGTATCGGACTCGCTATGAACTGGGTATCGAAACTATCGCAGCCTATCAGCGACAAGGTATTGCTACGCATGTCGCGTCAGCGGTTATCAAGCGGGCATTTGCCCAGGGCGCAACGGAGATTGGCTGGCATTGCTGGGCCACCAACGAACCCTCGATAGCCACTGCCTTGAAATTGGGGTTCCACAAAGAGCGAGACTATCCAGTAATTGTCTGCGACTTTCGACTCGCGCCAACCTAACCCGTGGAAGAGCATGGGAGCAGGAGAACAATTTGCGCTATCTCAGTTGGCTGTTGTTAGAAAACCATACCCTTCGCGCGTATTAGTGCATGGAGGGTACTTTACGTATGGTGGCAATGGTGCGACGAACGGCTGGGCGCTCCCGTCTGGTTGTGGTCTTGCTGGCACTGGCGGCGCTCTGCCTGGCACTGGCCGCCTGTGGTGGGTCCGGCTCCGGTGGCGGCGGAGCCGCAAATGAGGTGGATATGGGCGTGGCTGAGTTTCAGCAGAGTTCCATCACCATCCACGCCGGGCAAACGGTTCACTTTGTTGATCCGGCGAATGGCGGCGGCGTCCATATCATCTGCATCGGCAAGAACGAGCAGTGCGCGCCAGAAACTGGCGCACCGGCGAAGCTCAATGTAACCACTGGCATTCAGGTGTCGCCGGGAGATCCGCCAATTGACGTAACATTTGCCAACGCAGGCACGTATACCGTCGTTTGCACCATCCATCCAGGAATGGAAGTGACCATCAACGTTCAATAGGCCAGGTAGCTGGTACCAGGACCAACCAGGACCAATGGGAGGTAGACAGCACGTAACCATAGCCGTACAATCAGAGATAACAATCAATGCAGCGGAGTTATGGGAGCAGACCTGCGAGATTATCGGTTGATGCCGGGTGAAGCGGCGACAAGCAGTGACTCAGGCATGATCTATGCTACATCTACTGCGCGACCAGGGCACACGGCAAGGTCGGTAGGGGGTTCTCCAGGTACAGCAAACTTCGCACCGAGGGATTGGCCGTTCATAGTTTGGGCACTACACAAAGGCTCACAAAGGTTGAGGTGACAGAGCGATGACCTCCGTCCTGGACATCCGGCTCGTGCGCGCACTAGAGTTGCTTGGCAACAAGCTCGACCCGGAGATCGAGCAAACATTTCCCACGCTCGAAGAACGCATTCTTGCGCAGGCGCTCGAAAATGTCGAAGAGGCCGAACGCAAGTTACGCGCAATTCAGGAACTCGTCGGCGATGTCGCCGTCGCCTCATCGAATGCGGATTAGCCGGTGATCCGGCGGGCGCTGGATCACCGCGCGTACATGCCTATCCGATCATTTCAGATCACTGCCCGCGTGTTGATGGCTTGCTCGTCGAGCGTCGCGTGCCTTGCCGGTTTTTTGCGCGCCTTGCCTGCCGCGTATGGTCGCGCCGGGTCTGGGTGCGTTGCTGCTGGCGCGCGAGGATGCGCGGCGCAGCGCGTTTGAGGATGTCCACCTCGTTGGTGTAGACCAGATGCTCTGTGGCGTCGTCCAGGGTGAACCATTGCGCGTCATCGTACTCGTGGTCGTGCAACGAAACATCCCCGCCGATAGCTTCCATGAGATAATACAGCACCCGCTTGTCATAGCGCGTACCCTGGCGTGAGAAGGCGTAATAGATACTCCCCAGCTTGCCAACGATGCGCGTCTTGATGCCAGTTTCTTCGGCCACCTCGCGAAGCGCGACCTGCTCGTTGGTCTCTCCTTGCTCCGGGGTGCCTTTGGGCAGCACCCAGAAATCATCAGCCGCGCGTCCGACCAGCACCACCTGTGGGATAGTGATGGCTGTTTCTCCTGGTGTTTCCGCCCGCTCTTGCTGGTGAGAGGAGCTGGATTGCTCGATTGGGATAGCATCTTGCAGCGGAGCGTAGCGAAAGACGACCCCGCCTGCGGAGAATGCACGCACTGCCTGTAGTTTTGCCATGCTGATGATAGGTAGTCCGGTGTTGTTTGATGTTGGCTGGTGTTGACTTGTTCGACTCGTTGACGATATGGGTGAGCCGAGGCGCTCGAAGAATCGCGCGAGGCTGATTGCAGCGTACCGCGTCCTGCGGAACTCGATCACTCGATCAGCAGGCGCGCTGCTGCAAATGCTCGCGCGAGAAAGAAATACGCTCATGAGGTGAGCGTATAGCATGATAGCTTGGCGATGCGCTACACGGCGACGACGTGCCCCTTTTCACGGTTGCCGCGCAGAATCTTAAGCAGATACTGCTCGGAATTGAGATAATACGGGTTGCGCTTGATGAACTTGCCGACAACCGCGATAGGATGAAGCTTCAACATCTCCACGACGAGCGCGCCGGGTAGCTTGGAATAGTCGTAGTGCATCAGCGCAATGATGGGGGCGTTCTGGAAGGTGAAAACCGCGTCAGATGCGGCTTCGTATTTGAGGACTTGCTCAGGGGTTGCTACATCGCTGGTCAGCCAGGTCATATCCATCGAAATACGGACGGCCTTCCAACCTTCGCGTAGCGCCTGCGCAATAAAGGTCTGGTGCGTTGAGAGAAGATGATAGGGATCAAAATGCTTGTTGACGAGCAACGAATCGCGCTCTGAGAGAAAGACCAATTGCCCGGCCTCTTGCGCCGCCGCGCAATCAATACCAGACTTTGTCAGGGCTTGTTCCATCTCCTGAACCGATGAGGGAGCGCCGGCGAAAAGGCACTTTTCCGAAGAGGATAATCCTACTTCAATCAAGCGCGCTGTCACGCCAGAGATCTCGCTCACCTTATTGTAGAGTTGCAATATATGCGATCCTGGCGGAATTCGCTCAGACTTCCCCTCGACGCTCAAATCCATGCTTATTACCTCCGCTCCGTGAGAGCCAGGGGTTGACGATGCCGCGCCCCTCGGCCTGTGATACGGTGAGCCACTCCTCAGCACCCGGCAACTTCTCGCCTTCTGCTACCCGGTCATAGACGCATTGGCAGCAACAGAACAGTGTGTAGAGCAGCACGACAGGCGATGATTGCGGCTTACCTGCTGAAAAATGGTTTGCCTGATGGCGTCTTGGGTGAGTATAAACAAGACACAGTGTTGTGTCAAGTTGGGAAACCGCATACCGCCTGTCAAAATCCAATGACTACAATACCACAAGATATTATACAAGTGTGGCCACTGGTAGATGCTATGAGCTTTTCCACAGTCCTCGCTCCCATTGGAGCAGTTGCGAAGGGCCGATAATATCAGGAAATTATGAGATATCTCCGAAGTCAAAACGCTGCTGACATACTGGTGTCACACGGCCCTTCTATACTGTGAATGAGGACGCGAGAAAGACGACAAAGACGATGTGCTCGCGGCCAGACGGTTGAAGCTAGCAAGATAGAGAAGAACAAGAGGAGCGCATACCATGAATCTGGGGTTTATCATTCTGTACGTGCGTGATATGGAGCAGACGAAGGCGTTCTACGTCGAAGAACTGGGGGCGACCGTCGTGGACGCCATCTCCGGTCCGAACTTCATCACCCTGCGTCCTTCCGGCGGTTCCTTGTTGGGCTTGCAAAATAAGGATGCGTCGCAACTGGCGCCGAAGTATGAAGAGCAGTCCGGCGGCGTGGAACTGAGCTTTGAGGTGGACGACGTTGACAGTGTGTGGCAACGCTGGAAGGAGAAGGGTGTCGAAATCGTGGCGGACCCAATAGACCTGCCGTTTGGGCGCTATTTCCTGGCGAAAGACCCTGACGGGCACTACGTCTCAATCTATCGCTTCGCCCAGCAGCCAGCTACCCCGCCGAACGCTGATTAAGTTGCAGCCAAGCAGTTCCGTGCGCCATGTAGCCCCACCTCGGTAGGGCAGACAGAAATGTCTGCCCTACCAGCACAAGAAACCGCAAGCGTGTTGGCGTGCTACTCCTCATCCAGCGCCATGAACAGGTTGTTCAGCGATTCGGAGAGCGTGGGATGGGCAAAGATGCCATCGCGCAGCGCCGTGTAGGGCAGCTTGCCCATCATCGCCACTTCCAGCACACTCATGATCTCACCGCCCTCGATGCCCAGCACCGCCGCGCCTAGTATCTGCTGTGTCTCTGCATGCACAACAGCTTTCATGAAGCCGCGCGTCTCATCGGTTTCAATGGCCCGCGCCACCGACGACATCGGCAGCTTCGCCACGCGAATCGGTATCCTTTGCGCACGCGCTTCGTGTTCCGTCAGACCGACACGCCCCAATTGTGGGTCTATGAACACCGTGTACGGGACCAGCCGCCCAGTGATCGTCTCGTGTTCTTCGTGCAGGAGATTTGCGCGCATGATGCGGAAATCATCATAGGAGATATGCGTGAAGGCTGGCCCGCCTTTGACATCGCCCATCACATAGATGCCCGGCACGTTGGTTTCCAGCCGCTCATTGGCGACGATGTAGCCACGTTTGTCCGTCTCGATGCCTGCGGCGGCGGGATTCAGCGCGTCGGTGTTGGGCGTGCGTCCGGCGGCGATCAGGAGATGCGAGCCAGTGAGGACGCGCTCACCATGCGTCGTTTTCACCGTCAGATGGATAGATTGGCCGGTGTCGCCGGAGTGTGCGACAGAGAGCGGATGGGTTTCCAGCAGCACCTCGATGCCATCTTCACGCAGAATCTTCGCCACCTCGTCGGCTACATCGCCATCCTCGCGCGACAGCAGCTTCGGGCCGCGCTGAATGATCGTGACATTGCTGCCGAAGCGACGAAACATCTGGCCGAACTCCAGCCCCACATAGCCGCCACCGACGACCAGCAGATGCTCCGGCACCTGGTCCAGTTCCATGATGCTGGTCGAGTTGAGCGTGGGCACCTGCTCGATGCCGGAGATATCCGCTTTGGCGGGTCGTTCGCCGGTGTTGATGAGAATAGTGTCGGCGCTGATCCGGCGAACGCCGCCATCCCTCATTTGCACGTCGAGCGTCTTTGGTCCGGTGAAACGCGCCTCACCAAAGAGCAGGTCAACATTTGGCGTCTCTTCGATGCGGTGCTGGCTGCCGTCCCGCCAACTGGTGACGATATCGCGCTTGCGCTTGCGCACCACCGTCATGTCCACGCTCACCGGGCCGGTCTGCACACCGTAGTCCGCCGCGCGCCGGGCCAGATAGGCCACCCGCGCACTAGCCACCATCGTCTTGGTTGGCGTGCAGCCTTCGTTGATGCAGGTGCCGCCGACATGTTCGCGTTCGATGATCGCCGTCTTGCGCCCGGCCTTCGCCAGCGCCGTCGAAAGCGGTCCTCCCGACTGGCCCGCGCCGATGATGATGGCATCATAGGTCGCCGTTGCGGTTGGTGTAGCTGGTGCCTCGGTCTGCATCTCGTCTCTCACTTTCTTAATCGCGGCTGTAAACAGCCGGCGCACGATTTGGCAGGGCTAAAGCCCGACGAACTTGCCCTGCCCGGTGAGACTTCAGTCTATAGTATCGTGCGCCGGCACTTCAGTGCCGCGTCCTGGCAACGACTCCAGCGCGCCGCCAACCACGACGGTATGGCCGCCGGGCAGCGTAGAATCGGTCGCGGCAAGCGCAATCGCACGGCCCATCTCCTCAGCGGTTGGCAGGCGTCCCATCTCCTCGCGCCTGCTACCCGTCAGACCGGGCGCTGCGCGCTCTAAGAGCTTCGGCGTAATCGTCCCCTCGATCAAATCGCCGGTGACGACGAGCAGCCGGATGCCCTGTGCTGCTAATTGCGGCTGGCGCTGTCGCAACGCCAGTTCGCCAGCGTATTTCGAGGCGGCTACCGGCTCATAGGACGGTAACTGCTCCACCTTGCCATGTAGATGCGCCCAATGACTGGTGACAAACACGATTGTGGATGGTGCGCGCAGCAGTGGCAGACACTCGTCCACCAACGCCACCTGCGCGTCGCGGTTGATGAGCATGGGGTAGTCTGGATTCTCGGCCACCAGATCGCGTTCGAGGCCGCCTGATGCGTTCAGAATCAGCAGATCGAGCTGTGGCGTCCAGTCGCGGAGTTCGGCCAGCAACGCCGCCCGGTCTTCCGCGCGCGTCATGTCACAGGCGACGGCCAGCCCGCGCACATTGCGTTGCGCCAGCGACGCGATCACCTCTTCGGCGCGCGCCGCCTTATTGCGAAAGGTGATAGCGACATCGTAGCCACGTTCGGCCAGCGCCAGCGCGGTTGCCGCGCCGATGCCACGCGAGCCGCCAGTGATGAGTGCCACTGGACGCTGGATATCATGTAGTGTTGTCATGCTGTTGCTCACCCGCCTATGCTGGTAGCTGTGCCAGCACGGCCTGCGCCTCGGCCTCGCGTCCGGCGGCGCGCAACGCTCGTGCTTTGTTGCGCAGCGCCATTGTCAGCGTGCGGTCAATCGTCAGCGCCTGATCGTAGGCCGCCAGCGCCTCATCGGTGCGGCCAAGCGCCCGCAATGCTGTGCCGCGATTGTTATAGAGCGGCGCCATTGCCGGTGCGAGCGCGATGGCACGGTCAAACGCCGTCAACGCCTCATTGGGCCGGTGGGCATAATAGAGCGCATAACCGAGATTCGAGAATCCATACGCATTGCTGGGGTCCAGTGCCGTCGCCCGCTCCAGCGCAGGGGTGGCTGCCGCCACATTGCCCTGCATCAGCAGCACTGTCGCTTTGTTATCATGGGCAAGCGCAAAGTTCGGGTCGAGCGAGATCGCATAATCGAAACAAGGCAAGGCTTCCGCGCCGCGCCGCATCGCATGGAAGATCAGCCCGCGCAGATTCCAAAGCTGGATATCGCGATTGTTACAGCCCAACCCCCGGTCGTTGGCGACAATGGCTTCGGGCATCCGGCCCAGCCGGTAGAGCGCCAACGATTTCATATACCAGCCTACTGGGTCTGAAACGTTGATTGGATCGGCTGCCGCATATTGCGGCGTGGCATATTGCATATTGGTAGCCGCCGCATGGTCCAGCACCATCAACTCATCGTCGGGCGCAAGCTGTACCTGTGGCGCTGGTGACTGTGGCGCGGGCACAACCGGCGGAACGACCACTGGCACCGGTGCGGGATATCCTGCCGGCTGTATCGGTTGTGGTGGTTGTGGTGGTTGTGGCACATATTGCGGCTGTTGTGGATAGCCTGCCGGTTGTTGTGGATAGCCCGGTTGTGGTTGCTGCATGGGCAGATAAACCGGCGATTGTGCTGGTTGTGGCGCTTGGGGATAAGCAGGTGGTTGCGGTTGCCCGGCCCATTGCTGTGGCGCGGGAACAATCGGAGCAATCGGAGCAACTGGCGGTTGCGTCTGCGCAAGCTGTCCCGCCTGCGGTGGAAACAGTGGCTCATCTAGTGGTGCTGGCATAGCCGGTGTTGCAGGCGTGGCAGGCGTGGCAGGCATAGCAGAACTGGCGTCTGGGGCAACCGATGCACCTGGCGCTTCTGGCTGAGCGGGTTGTGCGGGCTGCTCAGATGGCTGCGCGGCTGCGGTTGCCTCCTGACTTGCCTGACTTGCCTGACTTGCCTGACTTGCCTGACTTGCCTGTTCACGCAGCATTTGCTCATAGCGCCACGCCGGTATCGTCTCATCCATGCTCGGATCACGGCCTGCCGTGTTCGGGGTATCCGCTGCGCTGACCGCCGGGATAGGAGTGGTCGGCGTTGAAATCAACTGTGGCGTTGCCTGCTCAGAAGTGGCGACCGGCGCAAGTGGTGGCGCGGACGGAGCGGACGGCGCGGGCTGTGCAGGCGACGATGGTGAGGACGCGGGAGACGATGCGCTCGCAGGCATGAGCACCTGTACCGATCCCTGGTATCTGGGATCGAGCGCAACCGCGCGATTGAACGACTGCTGCGCCTCGTCGCGACGCTGCAACGCCAGCAGTGTCGAACCGCGATCAAACCAGGCCAGCGGGTCGCCGGCGTTCAAGGCGACCGCGCGGTCGAAATCCGCCAGCGCCGCGTCGTAGCGTTGCATATCATGCAGCACGGCGCCCCGGCTGACCAGCACATCCGCGCTCTCGGGGGCAAGCGTTGCTGCCTGTGAATAGGCGTCCAGCGCCTCATCACGGCGGCCCAGCCCACGCAGCGCGTTGCCCCGCACAAGCAGCGCCTTTGCGCGCACGTTTGGGCGAAACTGCTCGGCAAGCGCGATGCTCTGATCGGCAGCGGCCAGCGCCTCATTGAAGCGACCGAGTGAGCAGAGCGCGTCGCCTTTCATCTGATAGAGCAACGCCTCATCCGGTGAGAGTTCGATAGCGCGGTCCAGCGGCGCCAGCGATTCCGCATAGCGCCCATATTGCACATACGCCGCCGCCAGATTGAACTGCTGCTCTGGCGATTGCGGCGCAGCCTGTGCCGCCGCCACAAGCATCGCAAGCTGCTCATCTTGCTGTTGCCGATTAGTGGGCGCTCCCTGTGCGCCTCCGGACTGGCTGGAATTGCTGGAATAATCGGGATGGTTCTCCATCTATGTCCGTCCCTTCGCTGTAGCGATCACGTTGCTGGGCACTACTCGCAGCTACGAGCGGCCTGCGCACGCGAGCATTGGGCTAAAGCCCCCGCAACACCCCGCGCAAGGGACTCCAGCCTTGTTCCGTGCGCTGGCGCTTCAGTGCCGCGTTCTGCGCTTCATTGTGCGCCGGCCATCTATTGCCGCGACATTTGCGCGTCGAGAGCATGCTGACAGACGCCCTCCGGTAAAAGTATATCCCCATTTGTTGTGCCAGGGCGATGCTAGAGCAAGAGGCACGAGAAAACACGTAGCCGCTATCCATCAGCCTGTGTTTGTTATGTCACCGGGTCGTCGTAGAACATGATGGTTCAGGGTGTTGGCCGCAGGTCTTCCAGCGGCACGCCCTCGGCGCACAACGGGCACGCTGCCGGTGTCCACAATCCGCTGGTGAGGTGTGTGAGGCTCTTGAGGGGAATGTTGTTCTCGGCGGCAAGCTGCGATGCGGCATCGCCCAGCGTCAGCAGCGCCCCAATTTCCAGCGGTGTCGCGCCGCACGCCCGCAGATCAGCGAGCGTCGCACGGATGGCGGAGCCAGCGTTGACGACATCATCCACCACGACCACGTTCTTGCCGCGAATCCTGCCACGCAGCGCAGCGGGGACGCGATACGCCACGGAAAAAAGCCTGTCGTGTGGCAGCGGTTGCTGAGGAGCGATACGCTCAGCGTAATAGAACTCTACGCCGAGCGCCGCTGCGATCATCTGCGCCAAAAATGCGCCGCCGGTTAGCGGGCCACATATCGCCTGTATACGAATGTGCCCGGTAGAGAGGCGGTTCGCCAGCTCACCAACGAACTGCTGCAACCCCTGTGGCCGCAGAAACAGCGCATCGAGATCGAGCCAGAGATCGCCGTGATGGCCGGATTCCAACTGGAAATGTCCCTTACGGGCATCCAAGAGATCAACAAGTCTGGTGCGCATATGAGACACCAATTTTTCTAGTCTTGTTCCTGCGCGGCGGCCAGGCCGATGCGGCGAGCAATCTCGCCAGCGGCGCTGTATGGGTCAGTCTGCCGCTCCACCACCTCATCTATCAGCCGGTTCCAGTCCTCCGTGCTGATGGTGGCAGCAATCTTATCGAGCAACGCCTGGTGCAGCAATGCCAGCATCTCGCTGCGTGCCTGGCGTCCGCTCCGGCTGCCCAGTTGCCCCGTTTCGCGTAGCGACGCCAGGTGAGCGGCCAGCTTATCCGCCAATTCGGGAACCCCTTCGCCGCTGGCGGCGCTCGTCTTGACAATCGGCACACGCCAGGCGCGTTCTTTGCGCTGTTCATCCAGGCTGAGCAACATACGTAGCTCCGCTGCCGTCTGGTCTGCGCCAGGGCGGTCCGCCTTGTTGACGACGAAGATATCGGCAATTTCGAGGATGCCGGCTTTGATGGCCTGGATATCGTCGCCCATCCCTGGCACCGTCACGACGATCACCGTCTGCGCCGCGCGCACGATCTCCACTTCCGCCTGGCCCGCGCCTACTGTTTCGATGAGAATGGTATCGAAGCCGGCGGCGTCCAGCGCGCGCACGGCATCGCGCGTGGCGGTGGCGAGGCCGCCGAGGCTACCACGGCTCGCCATGCTGCGGATAAAGACATTTGGATCGCCCGCCAACTCCTGCATGCGAATGCGGTCGCCCAGGATCGCGCCGCCGCTGAAGGGACTGCTGGGGTCCACAGCGATGATGCCGATGCGCTGCTCGCGGCGGCGCAGTTCGCGGGCAAGCTGCATGACGAGCGTGCTTTTGCCTGCGCCGGGGGAGCCGGTCAGCCCGACGATATGCGCGTGCCCACCATGCGTGTGTAACTGCGCCAGGATGGGCCGCGCCTCCGGAGCGTTATTCTCGATCAGCGTGACGATACGCGCCAGCGCCCGCCGGTCCCCAGCGAGTAGCCGTTCGACAATGGGATAGTTCGCCATGCTACTGCGCCGCCTGACTCTGCTGGCTCTCTTGCGTATCGAAGGCGGCGCCACCGCTGCGGAGCGGCGCAAGGTCCTGGGTCAGCCGCTCAGGAGCGATGTTTGCGCGCACATACTCGATGATCGTCGCCATCGGCGTGCCGGGACCGAAGTTGCCCTTGATGCCCATCTGCTCGATGGCCGGAATATCTTCGTCCGGCAGAATGCCGCCTGCCATGACAAGGACGTCATCTACCCCGTTCTGGCGCAATAACTCCATCACTTTGGGGAAAATGGCCATGTGTGCGCCGGAGAGAATACTCATCAGAATTGCATCCACATCCTCCTGGATGGCCGCTTCGACAATCATCTGCGGCGTCTGCCGGATGCCCGTGTAGATCACTTCCATGCCCGCGTCACGCAGCGCCCGCGCCAGCACCTTCGCCCCACGGTCGTGTCCATCCAGCCCCGGCTTTGCCACCAGCACCCGAATCTTCCGCTGTTCCGCCATCTATGTGTGAGGCCGGCGCCGTCTGGTTGCGCGCCCGGTCTCATCCTCCTTTCGCGCAATTGCCACGCTGCATACTGCGCCGCGCTCCGCTGCGCGTCGCCAGATCACGCCAGATCATGCCAGGTTAGCCAGATCAAGCGTTATCACCGCAATTGTACATGCCACGCGCGCACATCGCAAGCACGCCTCACTTGTTCACGCCACGATGCTCTGGGCGCATATGCCGAATGTGATACGCATAGATACCGCTGTTACTCCTATGGCGCAGTGGATGAATGGCGAGCGCCAAGGTAAGGGAATGTGCCCACTGGTACACGAACATACTTTCGGTACTTGACAACAGATGAAAAGTCAGTATACTTTCTCGCAGTTGTGTTTTGCGTCAGCGGTCTCTCGCCTCAGCAGTAGACGAAAGAAGGGCTGCGCAGTTTTCGCTGAGCGGATACGCGATGCGAGCGCAGGGAACCTCGGGTCGCCTGGGTGTTGCTCGATGCTGTAGGGAGTTGTAGGGAGGTAGTCACCACCGTTCTAGGATTATTCCACCGCCGCAGTTCCAGCCAGGCAACGTTGCCTGGAATCGCCTGTTCATTCCCTGGCGCTCCCATCTGCTTATCTCGCCGCTCATCGTTGCTCAATATGCCTTACAAGGGCAGCGTGAGTCGCACGTAACGAGGATAAGCTGTTGTGGGTCTTTGAGCGTATACTCGCATCGGCACAATGGCGTCGCCGGTTGTTGGGGTTGAGGTGAAGAGTGAAGCGATTTGCGTCTACGTCAACGTCACATGGGCAACGGAAGAGATTAGCGTTCGGCGTGCGTCTCATCCCCAAGCGCCTATCCCCCCAGTATTCTCCATGCCGTACCAGGGTCTCGGTTGACCAACGATGACATAAGACAATGTGCCGGAAAACTCCATGCCCATTGTCCTTCTCGTACACACGCGGTCGTCGTGTTCTGTTGCCGCCCGTCCAGCGAATTCATTCATCTGGGCGCCGCAGCGGAACGTTCCCGGATGCTCCGGGAGCCAAAAGGGGGGTCTATCAACCGAGCTATTCGACATCTCCGGCGCTGAGGAACCATTCAAAACGGGAAATCTACAGGGTCCTCAGTGACCAACATTTCGCATTCCTAACCATCCTGGCTTCCCGGCTGCTCAGCGTGAGCAACCGGCACATCTCTGCCTGCGCGACAACGGAGTCGTGCATCTCCGGTAGTAGAGGAGTTTTGGAATGAAGCGAATTTCGCTCCGCATGTTGTCTTTGCTCGCCGCTGGCTTCGCCGTTGTGCTGCTGGTGACGGCTATGGTTGTTTCCCCGGCGCTTGGCGCGCAACTCCAACCGACGACACATCAGCACCACAACAAGCATGCTGTCGTCTTATTCCCCACCAAGAGCGAATGGGCCAGACTCAAGCGCACGCATAAACCCGTGGGGAAATTCCCCGCGATCCAGGCTGTGCAGGGTTCCGGCAATCTGGCCTATGGCGGCGGACCCGTCCAACATAATCCGGTATCCTATGTCATCTTCTGGGGATCGAGCTGGACCGGCTCCGATAGCGGCACCGCCAGCATCATCCAAAGCTGGTTCAATGACTACGGCGGCACCAGCTTTGAGAATATCCTCACGCAGTATTACGACAACAGCGGGCACATCAACGATACCCACACGCTCGGTGGCGTGTACTTCGACACTTCGACTCCGCCGACGGATAGCACCTGCACGGCCAACTCGACGGTAGAAGATTCGTCGTTGCAGAGCGAAGTCAGCAGCGCCATCTCTGCCAAAGGCTGGCCGACCGACGGTAGCAACGCCGTCTACTATGTCTATCTGCCCAATGGGGATTCGCTCAACGATCCTGGCAACGGCTGTTCTGCGGCTGGCGGCGGCGGCTACTGCGCATACCATAACTGGACCGGCTCAGTTGAGTATGGCGCCATGCCGTATCCGGTGTCGGGCTGCCAGGTTTCAACCTCGCCCAATGGCAACGTCAATGGCGACAGCGAAGTCAACCTGACCTCGCACGAGCAGGCCGAATCCATCACCGACCCGTATCCGCCGGGCAACGGCTGGATTGACTCTTCGGGCTACGAGATTGGCGACAAGTGTGCCTGGGACTTCTCGGCGGGCCTGACGCACATGAACAACGGCGGCACGTTCGAGGTGCAGACCGAGTACAGTAACGCCACCAGTTCCTGTGTCAACACCTACGGCACCACGCCACCGACGCCGACGCCGACCAACACGCCGACACCGACACCAGGCAACAACTTCTCTATCAGCGCCAGTCCCAGCAGCCTTTCGATTCAACAGGGCAGCAACGGCACCTCGACGATTAGCACCGCAGTGACCAGCGGCTCCGCAGGCACCGTCAGCCTTTCGGCCAGCGTCTCGCCCAGCGGCCCGACCGCTTCGCTCAACCCAACCTCGGTAACGGCGGGCAACTCCTCAACACTGACCGTCAGCGTCGGTTCCTCGGTGGCGACCGGCAATTACACCGTAACCGTCACTGGCAAAGAAGGCACCGTCACGCATACCACGTCGGTCACAGTAACAGTGACATCAAGCGGCGGTGGCGGCGGAACGACGCAGCTCATCAGCAATGGTGGCTTCGAGAACGGCCAGTCGCCGTGGCAGGAGTCGTCCACCGGCGGCTATCAGATCGTTGACCCGACCAACCCGCATACGGGCAGCTACAGCGCCTATCTCTGCGGCTACTACGGCTGCAACGATCAGATCTGGCAGACGGTGACGATCAATAGCACGACGACCAAACTGGTCCTCTCATTCTGGTATTACAGCGACACCTACAATTCCGGCAGCTCGTGCAGCGATTACTTCCGCGCAAAGATTCGCACGACCGGCGGCGCGACGATCACGACAGTGACGACGCAGTGCGATGCCAACGCCACCAACGGCTGGGTCCACTACACGTTCGACCTGACCTCTGCGTTGAGCAGCTATAAGGGCAAGCAGGTGGAAGTCTACTTCCAGGGCACAACTACCAGCTCAACCCTGAGCGACTTCTTCGTGGACGACGTGACGCTCAACGACACACATTCTTAGTAGGCCATGTAGACTGTTGGAGCAGGCAAATAGCCCGCCTGCTCATATATCGCCAGGGCGCGGCAGTGAGTGCCTCGCCCTGGCTTTTGCTTGTCTCCGCTTCTCCCCTTGACGAACCACGGTCATTTTGCTATAACCCATGTACCTTACCTATCGGTAAGGTAGTTGCAATTGCAGATGGGATGAGGCACTCAACCGGGGTGTGCTGCCGATGGAAAAACGTGATGGCCGCATGACGCAGACGCGAGCGCGCATTTTGCAGCACGCAGAGCGGCTCTATTATCGTGGCGGCTACGCTGGCATCAGTTTGCAAGAGCTTGCCGACCAACTCGGACTCACCAAACCTGCCCTGTTTCATCATTTCAAGAGCAAACAAGACCTGTTCTTTGCCATGCTGCTCAACATGCTGGAACAGCGGCGACTGCGCCTGGAAGATGCGGCGAACTCATCCGCAGAGACGACCGGGCGGCTGCGCGCGATGCTCTACGCGATGGCCTCTTGCCCATTCTTCGATCCCATGAAGTTTCTCACTGATGAGCGCGGCAAATTGCGCCCGGAACAACAGCAGGAGATCGAGGTGGCCTTCACCCATGCTATCCAGGAGCCGATTGCGCGTGTGCTGGCGGATGGCGTGGCTAGCGGCGACTTGCGCCCACATCGCTCAGCGTTAGGGGTCATGCTCTTCCTGAATCTGATGATGCTGCTCCCCTCGCCTGGACATCCCAATCCAAGACTCGCGGGCAGCGGCAACCTCGCCACTTATATAGATGAGCTATTGCAACACTTCCTGCATGGCGTAGGAAACCACGCTGCAAGCGCCACAACTGAGGCACCTTACCCAACCAGCACATGAGCATGAGCAGATGTATCTGGATTCCCTGGCAGTAGTACGCCATCGAAAGTGACCAACTGGTAAGTCAGTTTCTGCAAAACCCGCGCCGGCGAACCACAACGTTCAGACGCAAGCGAGCGAGAAGGGAAACGTTATGAAACACTGGGCCTATAAGTGGCAAGTCGTGGCATCCGTCATCTTTGGCACCTTCATGGTGATTATGGACGCGACCGTCGTCAACGTCGCACTGCCAACACTGCGCACGGTCTTTGCTGGTAGTGGCGGAGCGGATATCGGCCAGGTGCAGTGGGTCATCAGCGGCTTTGTCCTCGCCATCGGCATTGTGACGCCAATGGCAGGACTGCTTGCCGACCGCTTCGGCATCAAGCGCGTATATCTGCTGAGTCTGCTGGGGTTTACGCTTGCCTCGGCGCTCTGCGGGCTTGCCCCGAATCTCTTTTTCCTCATTCTCTTCCGCATCATCCAGGGACTCGCCGGCGGCTCGGCGTTGCCGCTGGGAACGGCGCTGCTCTTCAGCGCATTCCCGCCAGAGGAGCGTGGCCTTGCCTTCGGTGTCTTTGGCATTCCGCTGGTGGTAGCGCCTGCGCTGGGTCCGGTGCTGGGTGGCGCGCTGGTGGAGTATGCGAACTGGCGCTTCATCTTCTTCATCAATGTGCCCATTGGTCTGCTGGGGGTGAGCATCGGCTGGTGGCTGCTACGGGAGAGCAAGCGCGAGGGCCATGTCCCGATTGACTATCTGGGCGGGGTGCTGGCGCTGCTTGGTTTCGGTGGTCTGCTCTACGGCCTCTCAAACGGCGCGCCAGAGAGTACAGGTGGCTCTGGCTCAGGCGCAGCCACCATAGCCACTAGCACAACCGGCGGCTGGGGAAGCTGGCAGGTAATCCTGTCGCTGAGCGTCGGCGGAGTCTGCCTTATCCTCTTTGGCATCTGGGAGTTCTTCAAGAAGGATGAGGCGCTGCTCGATGTGCGGCTCTTTAAGAGCCCAACCTTTACGATAGCCAATATCATTGGCTGGATTAGTGTCATCGGCCTGTTTGGCGCCGAGTTTCTGCTGCCGCTCTATCTCCAGGTGTTGCGTGGCCTCACGCCCCTTCAGACTGGCCTGCTCTTGCTGCCATTGGCGATTTCCAGCGGTATCCTTTCGCCATTCATTGGCCGGCTCCAGGATAAGATTGGCCCGCGTCTGTTGGTGGTGGCTGGCTTCGGGCTGCTGATTATCAACACCTGGCAGTTCTCGCTGCTCTCGCTCACTGAGTCATACGCCTATATCGCCTTCCTGCTCGTTCTGCGCGGGGTGGCGCTGGCGTTGGTGCTACAGCCCACCTTGCTGGCGGCGCTCAGTGGCATCGGGCCGCGTGCCTTGCCGCGCGCCAGCTCGCTGGTGAACGCCAGCCGCTCGATCTTTCAGGCGTTGGGCGTGGCGCTCTTGGCGACGATCCTCGTCTCCACGACGACCGACCAGCTCAAAACCTTCCAGTCACCCAAACCATCCAGCTTTCCGCCACCACCGGATTATCCGCAGATCGTGCAGCAGGCCGGCGCGGAAGCGTTCCGTCACGCCTTCTTGCAAGGGCTGAGCAACGCCTATTTCCTGACGTTTGCCGTCGCTGCCGCCGCCTTCGTCGTTGCCTTGTTCCTGCCGGGCTGGCCACTCCGCTGGAAGCCACCGTCCGGCCCAGGAGAATCCGGCCAGGGCAGCGCCACTGCGGACTATGCCGCTCAACCGCCGGAAGAGAGCGCCACAAGGGAAATTCACAAGGCGGGCTGAGCCGCTTCCACCGTGTGCTGACGACGCCCCTCAACCGCATCTTTGAGGCGCGCATCTAGGGGTAGTTCTTCCTCAATCAAACGATGGGAGGCAGTGCAAGCGGATACTTGCACTGCCTCCCATCACAATATGGTCGGGGTGGCCGGATTCGAACCGGCGACCTCATGGTCCCAAACCATGCGCGCTGACCAGCTGCGCTACACCCCGTCAGGCCGCCTGTAGTATAAACTCGCTTCGGGGCTGGCGTCAAGCTCATAACCCCGGCTCGTGTTACAGCGTACCGCCAAACGTGGTGTAGAGCAGCACGACATTCAAGACGACGATGGCCCCGGCCACGCCCCAACCCAGCGCGCGCACCCAGCCGCGATTGACCAAATCGCGCATGACATCGCGGCGGCTGGTGAAGTAGAGCAGCGGCACAATGGCAAATGGCAGCACCAGGCTTAGCACCACCTGGCTCAGCACCAGCGTCATCGTCGGGTCCACCCGCAGCGCGATAACGATTAGCGCAGGCAACATCGTGATGGACCGGCGCAGCCAGACTGGAATATGCCAGCCCAGGAAGCCATCCATAATCACCTGACCGGCCATTGTTCCCACCGCCGAAGACGATAAGCCAGACGCCAGCAGCGCAATGCCAAAGAAGAGCGAAGCCGCGCTGCCCAGCAGCGGCGAAAGCGTCTGATAGGCGTTTTCCAGTGTGGCGACATTGGTATGCCCGCTGGCAAAGAAGGCGCTGGCCGCCGTAATCAACATCGCGCCATTTACCAGGCCCGCCAGACCCATCGCAATCCAGATGTCAATGCGTTCGAAATGCAGGATGCGTTTGGCCTCACTGGCGTTCTTCGCCGCAATGCGGTGTTGTGTCAACGCGGAGTGCAGATAGATGACATGTGGCATTACCGTCGCACCCAAAATGCCGACGGCCAGTAACGCACTACCCTGCCCATTCAGCAACGGCACTACCGAGTGGAAGACGATTGGTCCAGCGGCGGGTTTCGCCAGGATCAATTCAAAGAGATAGCTGACGGCAATCACGCCGACGAGCGTGGTAATCAACGCTTCGAGCGGACGGAAACCATAGCGTTGCAGCGCCAGAATAGCAAACGTCGCGACGCCGGTGAGCAGACCGGCAATGAAGAGCGGCACATGCAGCAAGAGATTGAAACCGACCGCCGCTCCCAGAAACTCCGCGAGGTCGGTTGCCATCGCGCCAATTTCCGCAATCACCCAGAGAAAGAGGCTCAGCGGACGGGGAAAATGTTCGCGACAAAGCTGCGGCAAGTTGCGTCCACTGGCGATGCCAAGCTTCGCGGAGAGCGTTTGCAGCAGCACCGCCATGAGGTTGCTGGCAAGGATCACCCAGAGCAGCAGATAGCCGAATTGCGAGCCGGCCTGAATATTCGTGGCAAAGTTGCCGGGGTCAATATAGGCGACGGCGGCGATGAACGCCGGCCCAAGAAAAGGGAGAATACGACGGAGCGCAAAGCCTTTCGTTGCCAATGACTCACGCGCAGCGGCAATCGTGCGCGCATTACGCGCGTTCTGTTCGGCTTCACTCGCGCCCAACGAAATAATCTGCTGCGAACCCTGCTGCGTCTTGCGGACGATGACACCCATGAAAAACCTACATCTCTATGGCTAAATGGCTAAACCTGCCTTCAGTCACCCGCTACACGGGATGACCATCAACGGGTGGTTGGCGCCACCCGCACACTCCCGGCGACCTGTACCCCAATCACCCGCTCCTGGCCACCTGCATCCTCGCCGATGAACACCCGCAGCGGTCCCTCGAACGGCTCACGTCCGCGCATCTGTACCCTGGTGCCGGGGACCAGCCCAAGTTGGGTGAGGTAGCGCAGCATCTCAGCGTTGTCGTCGCTGACACGCCGTACCACCGCCTCTCGCCCTGGCTCCAACTGCGTTAGCGGCAGCGACGGTTCGTCAATCACTTCTCCGGCCTTGTTGGGGATGGGGTCGCCATGCGGGTCCACGACTGGATGACCGAGCAGCGTATCCAGCCGGTCCTCAAACGATTCGGAGATGGCGTGTTCCAGCTTCTCTGCCTCGGCATCCACCTCATCCAGACTGTAGCCAAGTTGACGCGCCAGGAAGAGTTCCAGTAGACGGTGATGGCGCACGGATTCTGCCGCGACCGCCTCGCCGCGCGGCGTCAGTTCGACCCCGCGATATGGTGTGTGTTCGACAAAGCCTTCTTTGGCCAGCAACTTGAAGAGCTGCGTCACGGCGGCATCGCTGAGCTGGCCGGACTGCTCTTGCGTTTCCAGTAGCTCACGCATGGCGGAGGTCGTAACCTTTTCGCCGCGCTCGCGCATCTTGTAGATATATTTCAAGCAATCCACCGCGCGTACCGGCAGGTCGCGTAGTTCCGTGGTCACAGTCCCATCCCTCCCGTAGCCACAAATTTTCATCTCGCAATAGTAACTTTAACAGATGTAAAAATAAATGTCAATAATGACAAAAATACGGATTTCACTATGTATACATGAGCCAGCTACAGGCAACCTCTGTGCGCACTGGGCGTTGGGCATTGGGCAGTGAAATGTTGCGATATCCGCTGGCTCACATCACGTGAGATAAGCCGTATCCCTTGTGTTTTCCTCGCAAGCGACCTATGGTACACTGTAGACATATGATGTGCATTGCCTGAAAACATGTTCATGAGGTAAGGCGATGGAACGGTTGGCATTGATGCTTTTAGCTGGCAGCCGCACAGTCATTGGGATGATACTCTATCTCTCTGCGCGGCTCATCTGCCGGATGGAGATTCATGGCCTGGAACATACTCGCGGGCCAGCCAGAGTGTACTTTGGCATCTCACACAAGCGCGACCTCGATGCGATGGGTCCGGTTTATCGCATCCTGCGCTATCGCGGATGGCGGGCGCTAGGGCATGACGTGCGTTTCGCCATCCGTGGCGACGCCTTCACACGCGGCTTCCTCTCGCGCATGGTGAAGCATCCGCGCTGGTTTTCCTGGTTGCTGCGCCCGCTCGCCATCGGCCCAATCATCCGCGCCATCGGCCTCTATCCCCTGCAAGACCTGCACATCCGCCCCGCCGAGGAATGGATTCGCGAATATCTGCACGAGGAAGGCGACATAGCGATTGGCGACATCCTCAGCAATGAGTTCATTCAGCACCTCGCCACGACTAGCGGCGCCCCTGCCGCCATGCTCCGCACGATGCCGCTCTCGCGTTTGCTCGGCTGGCGCTACCATACGCCGATTCAAGTCTACTGGAGCTATGATCTCTTTACTGGCGTAGCGCGCCGCCGCGCGGAGCAGCGCATCATTGCGCTGGCGCATCAATCGCTGGCCGATGTGGCGGCGTGGCTGCATGCCGGTGGCTCGCTGTATGGGTCGCCGGAGGGTAAACTCAGCCCGGACGGCGCGATAAGCCGCATCAGTTCAGGCTTTCACCGTGTGTTGCGCGCTGCGCCTGATGACACCGCCGTCATCCCCATTGCCATTATCTATGACTTCATGACCACCAGGCGCACGCAAATGTTTGTGGAGGTTGCGCCGCCGATTCCCGCCGCGCCCACGCTTTCACGCGTTGAACTGGACCAGCAACTGCAAACGGCCTGGCGTCGTTCGATGCGTTTCACCTGCACCCAGCTTGCCAGCGGCTTCCTGATGAAGCTGTGCCAGTCGGAGATTCACACCTTTACCAGCGACCTGCTGGTGCGCGACATCACTGCGCAGGCCGTCTCATTGGTGGCGGAGGGCCGGTTGGTAGATAAGAAGCTGTTGCGCCCACGGCAGGCGCGCAAACTCGCCCAGGCGTATCTCAAATTCGCGGAACGGCGCGGGCTGGTGCGCCGTAGCAGCAAGAGCGTCTGGACGGCGCTGCCACTCCACGAAACGACCGGCGTGCGCCTGGGCGATGTCAGTTATCCGCAGGCGCCACTGACTTACGCCTGGAACGAACTGCAAGACCTCCTGAGCATAGACAAACCTGCCGATGCGCCAGAGACGCACCGGCAGATTGCGGGATGAAGCCCCCACCCCCAGCCCCTCCCCCGTGCGCGGGAGAGGGGAGCGCAGAGAGACCGCGCGGCGATCAACTTTACGCCTTTACGCCTTTACGCCTGGCTGTGCGCCCGGCTGGCGGCCTCCGCAAGCGCGCGCTTGGCTAGCACACGCGTGAGATGGGCACGGAACTCGTCTGAGGCGTAGGTATCGCTCATCAGGTCAAGCCCATCGGCGGCGCTGGCGCAGGCGGCATCGAGCGCGGCCTCGTCGAGCGTCTTCCCGGCAAGCGCCTGCTCCACACCGCGCGCCCGCGCCGCATGGGCACCCGCGCCAGTGATACCGACCCGCGCCTCCTGGCATGTGCCATCCGCTCCCAGCCGCACCACCGCCGCAACGCCGACGACGGCGTAGCCGCTGGCCGGATGGCGATGCTTGACATAAGCCGTGCCGGTGGCCGGCTGATCGGTCGCAGTGAAACTCACCGATTTCAGCACTTCGTTGGGCTGGAGCGCCGTCGTCAGCACATCGGTGAAGAAATTTGCCGCAGCAATGCTACGCTCGCCGTTGCTGCTGACCGCGTGAATTTCGGCGTCGAGCGCCATCGCCACGGCGGGCAGATCACCGGCGGGGTCGGCATGGGCAAGGCTGCCGCCAATCGTGCCGCGCGCCCGCACCTGCGGATCGCCCACCTGCCGTAGCGCCTGGATGATGAGCGGGCAACGCTGCTGCACCAGCGGCGAGTCAATCGCCTGGAAATAGGTGGTCATCGCGCCCAGCGTAATTGTATTGCCGCTATCCGCAATCATGCGCAAATCCGGCACCTGCGAGGCGTCTATCAGCGTCGCCGGACTCGCCAGCCGCAGTTTCAGCAGCGGAATCAGGCTTTGTCCGCCAGCCAGCACCTTCACTTCGGGTTTGGCGTTGTTGAGCAGCGTCAGCATTTCACCCAGCGAGGTCGGCGCGTAATAGGCAAAGTCACCAGAATACATCAGTATTCCCTCCTCTTCTCGCGCTAATTTGCGCCGGTTGGGCTGGCCTTCGCCGCCTGGATCGTCTTCCAGACACGTTCCGGCGTCAGCGGCATATCAATGTGCTTGATGCCCAGCGGCGAGAGCGCATCCACCACCGCGTTGACCACCGCCTGGCTCGACGCAATCGTGCCGGTCTCGCCCACGCCCTTCACACCCGTCAGGTTGTGCGGGCAGGGCGTCTCGGTGCGCGCCGTCTCGATGTTTGGAATCTGCGTGGCGTTGGGCACAGCGTAGTCCAGCATACTGCCGGTGACGAGGTTGCCGCCCTCGTCATAGATAGCATGCTCATAGAGCGCCTGGCCGATGCCCTGCGCGACACCACCATGCACCTGGCCATCCACGATCATCGGGTTGATGACCACGCCAACATCATCCACCGCGACATAGCGGCGAATCTTGACCTCGCCGGTGTCGGCGTCCACCTCGACGACACAGATGTGCGTGCCGAAGGGATAGGTGAAGTTGGTAGGATCGTGGAAGTGGCTCTCTTCCAGCCCCGGCGTCATATCTTTGGGCAGATTCCAGCCGAGGTTTGCTTGCAGCGCGATATCTTGAATCGTCACTGACTTCGCCGGGCTGCCCTGCACATAGAAGCGTCCGTGGTCGGCAACGATATCTTCGGGTGCGGCTTCTAACAGGTGCGCGGCAAGCTTCTTGGCCTTCTCCAGCACCTTTATTGTCGCCTTCTTGATGGCGGTGCCGCCGACAGCGGTGCTGCGGCTGCCATAGGTGCCCCAGCCCATCGGAATCGCGCCGGTGTCGCCGTGAATGACATCCACATCCTCCACCGGAACGCCGAGGTCTTCGCCAACGAGCTGTGCGAAGGTCGTCTCTTCGCCCTGGCCGTGGGGACTGGTGCCGGTCAGCACGATGACTTTGCCGGTTGCCAGCACACGCACGGTGGCTGGTTCCCAGAGGCCGCCCTGGAAGCCCATCGCGCCCGCCGCCGGAGATGGCGCAAGGCCGCAGACCTCGACATACGAGGAGATGCCGATGCCCAGATATTTGCCCTGCTGGCGCATCTGTTGCTGCTGCTGGCGCAATCCCTGATAATCCACCATCTCCAGCGCCTTATCCAGCGTCTGCTGGTAGTTGCCGCTGTCATAGGTCAGCGTGGTGACGGTGGTATAGGGGAAGGCGTCCGCCGGGATGAAGTTCTTGCGCCGCACCTCCACCGGGTCCATATGTAGTTCGCCGGCCAGCAGGTCCACCATGCGCTCCATCAGGAAGGAGGCTTCTGGACGGCCTGCGCCGCGATAGGCGTCGGTCGGCGTGGTATTGGTGAAGTAGCCCTTTACGTCGCAGGAATAGGCGGGGATGGTATAGCAGCCGGGAACGATCAGCGCGAAGAGCCAGGTGGGCACGCCGGGGGCGGCGGTTGAGAGATACGCGCCCATGTTGGAGAGCGCATTCACGCGCAGCCCGGTGATTGTGCCGTCACGTTTGGCCGCCAGCTCCACGTCGGTGATCTGGTCGCGCCCGTGGATCGTCGCCAGATAGTTCTCACGGCGATCTTCGATCCATTTCACCGGCACGCCCAGCTCACGTGCGGCGAAGACCGTCAGCGCCTCGCCCGCGTAGAAGGGAATCTTGCTGCCGAAGCCGCCGCCCACATCGCGCGCCACCACACGAATCTTGTTTTCGGGGATGCCCGCCACCACCGAGAGCAGGAAACGCGCGATATGCGGGTTCTGCGTGGTGTTCCAGAGCGTCACCTCATCCGCGCCAGGGGTCCACTGAGCAACTGCGCCGCGCGGCTCCATCGCGTTCGGAATCAACCGTTGCTGCACGAAGCGCTGCTTGACGGTGACTTCGGCGTCGCGGAAGGCGGCGTCTACATCACCACCGGCGAACTTCCAGTTGAAGGCAAGGTTGCCAGGGGCGCTTTCGTGCAGTTGTGGCGCGCCTGGGGCTGCCGCCTGCTCCTGCGTCGTGACGACCGGCAGCGGCTCATAGTCCACTTCGATCAGGTCGAGCGCATCGCGAGCGATATAGGGGCTGCTGGCGACGACCATCGCCACGCCATCGCCGGTGAAGCGCACGGTATCCGAGGCCAGCGCAGGATACGGCGGCGTCTTGAGGTCGGAGTCGGGAATTAACCAGGCGCAGGGAATGGGGTTGAGCTTGCCCGCGAGGTCCGCGCCGGTGTAGACGGCCAGCACGCCAGGGTGCTGCTGCGCTTTGCTGGTATCAATGCGCTTGATGCGCGCGTGGCCGTAGGGGCTGCGCAGGATCGCCAGATAGGCCATGCCGGGCAGCTTCATGTCGTCGGTATAGGCGCCATGCCCAGTGATGAGGCGTGGGTCTTCGCGCCGCTTGACGGAAGCGCCGAAAAGCCGTGAGACTGCCATGATGATGCTTCTCCTTTCCGGCTGATCGCCCTATTCGCCACTCGCGCCAGCGGTCACTGGCGCTGCGGCGGGCGTGGACTGCATCTTTTCCGCTGCGGAGCGCACAGCGGCCACGATATTCTGGTAGCCGGTGCAGCGGCAGAGATTGCCTTCGAGTTGCTCGCGTATCTCGTCGTCGGTGGGATTGGGATTGCGCTTGAGCAGGCCAACCGCCGCCATCATCATCCCTGGTGTGCAGAAGCCGCATTGCAGTCCGTGCATGTCCCAGAAGGCCTGTTGAACGGGGTGATACTCAGTGCCACGTGCCAGGCTTTCGACGGTGCTCACCTCGGCGCCATTAGCTTGCACCGCCAGCACCATACAACTCTTGACGGCCTCGCCGTTGAGGAGGACGGTGCAGGCGCCGCACTGGCCGGTGTCGCATCCAACATGCGTGCCGGTGAGATTCAGCCTGTCACGCAGGTAATGGACGAGCAACATACGAGGTTCGACGTCGTCCTGGCGCTCAACACCATTGACTTTGAGCTTGATCGTCTGCCGCATAACCGCGTTTCCCTTCGTTTCGCGCCGGCAGAGAAAAGCGAGCGCCGGCGCCTGCTCCTGCTACGATCTACGACTGGTTTCGCGCTACGAGAGCCACACTACGAACTACTGCGAAACACCGTGCGTCTAGATGATGCCCCGGAGAATGGGGCAGTAAGCAGAACACGCTACGAAGAAATAGCGAAACGAACGATATACGACGAAAACACCGGCGAAAACAGAGGATGACAAGAGTTTAGCACAAAACAAGCCCCCACCCCCAGCCCCTCCCCCGTGCGCGGGAGAGGGGAGATCGGATGCGCGCAGGGCAAACAATAGTTGCGTGAGGCAAGTGTTTGATAGGAAGGCTATCTCATGGTAGTGGAATGTCCAGATCGCGGCAAATTTTGCGCGCCAGCAGATCAGCAATCTCGGTATGGCGCGGAACGGCAGAGGTGCGATTGTTCGCAGTGTTGACATACACCGAATGTCGCCCACCCTCGCGTAATAGCACACATCCCTGCTGCTGAAGGTATTTAATCAATGCGACTCGTTTCATACCCGGCTAGACCGTGACATCAAGCGGCTCGCGAATCACCGACTTGCCGGCGCTTTCGCGGCGTGCCAGTTCACGATTGGCTTCGATAATGAGCTCGACGGCTTCTTTCAGATTCTCACGTGCCTCATCGAGCGTCGCGCCCTGCGTATTTGCGCCTGGCAATTCCTCAACATAGCCGATCCACCAGTCCCCGTCACGCTCGAAGACCGCAGTAAACGTATTTGACATCTCACACCCTGCCTATCCAATAGCACATATTAGAACGTCATATGTCGCTCGTTCTTTTTCTGGTGATAGCACTGTTCTACCAATGACTATACATCCCGGAACCTACCATGTGCTAGGTTCGGCATGGCAAACCGTCTCTACTTGGTTGCGAAACCCGCCTCCGCAGGTTCGGGTCAAGTCTACCTCTATGCCTGTTCCGAGTCCGCGTCGGCGGACTTCGCGGCGGCACGCCATCTAGCTGCGGTTTCAACCGCCGATCATCAACCGCCCACCGTTATTGAACCAGCCGACGCAACGACGATGCGGAATCCAATGTTGACATTGAAGTAGTCCGGCGTGAAGTAGTAGCGAGAGGCCGCGCGAGCGTACCTGGCGCTATTGCTCCAGCAGCCGCCACGCAGCACACGTTCTCAGTAGAATTATCGTATCTACTTTCAGTCCACTCCCACACATTGCCCGCCAGGTCTTCGACCTCATAGGGACTGGCGCCACTCTGGAGCGTTTGACGCTCACCAGTGGGGAAAATGATCTGGCGGCCCGCGACGTAACTGCCCACTGGCGTGGTCCCACCGATGCCGCTTTCGCTGGTGTTGCAGCGGTTCTGGTCAAAGTGGTTGCCCCAGGGATACTCCCTGCCATCGCTGCCGCGCGCAGCTTTCTCCCATTCCGCTTCGCTAGGCAACCGCCAGGGCTGGCCGGTGCGTTCGACGAGCCAGGCGGCATAGGCCGTGGCGTCATGCCAGGAGATAGAGACGACCGGATGGTCGAGGTAGCCCAGTTGGGTCTGCCAGCCAGCCGGCTCTGCATAACCGGCGCGCACAAAACAGGCGTATTCGGCTACCGTCACCGGATAGCGGGCAATCTGATAGTCTGGCAGGGTGACGCTGTGCTTGTCATCACCCATCAGGAATGGTCCGGCGGGGATGGCGCAGAGTGGAGGGACGATATATTCGATGGATTTCCCATCTACGATGGCAGTCTTCCCCACAAAGCCAAGTGAGGCCAACCGCTCTGGGAAGTGATCGGACGCGATGGGTGGCGCTGGTGGCGGCAGCAGTTCGCGCCGCGCCTGCACAACTGCTGGGTTGTTGGGAGCAAGCCGCCCAGCGGTGTCGAGGCATGAGCGCACTTCGGCATCATCGTCGGCGACGCTGCGGGCGAGACGGGCGCGGGCCAGCCAGTCCTCGGCGGTGGCATCGGGGCGGGCAGTGAGGCTGCGGGCAACGGCGAGAGCGTCGGCGTCGCGGTTGAGATGGGTGAGGGCATCCAACCGCATGGAGAGCGCCAGTTTCTCTTCCGGCCTGAGACGGGCATATTCATCGCAGCGCCAGAGCAATTCGTTCCATTGCGCTTGTTGCTGAAGTAAGAGCAGATAGAGGTGTAGGAGATTCGCCCGCTCATCTGGCCTGGCAGGCAGGCCCAATCCGCGCTTGAGCCATTGGGCGGCGTTGGTCTCATCTTTCAGCAACAAGGCTGTGTGGGCCGCCAGGGCCAGGGTTGTCACATCATCGCGGTCGCGTTGCAGCGCAATGGTGAAGGCGGATAGAGCAGCAGAATTATTTTCTCGCGCATATTGCGCCTGACCGAGTAGCCGGTAGAGTTCGGCGGGGAGCGCGTCGGCTGGCGTCTCAGCTTGCAGGTACTCGGCGGTATCAATCACCTGATACCAGTCCTGCGCTTCGTAGGCGGCGCGCAGACGCTGCATCTGCTGCTCAATGCGCGCCGTCTGTGGGTCCGGCGTGGGTCGCGTTGGCACTGCCGATGGAGTCGAGGTCATCGCTGGTGGCGGCGTGGAAGTTTGCGTGACGCCGAGCCAGCGGTCAAGCTGGCGGATGAGACGGTCTACATCCGTGCTGAAATCGGGGTCGTAGCGCACCTGCGCGGCGTGGAACTCGATCAGTTCGCGCAGGCTCTCCGGCAGGTCATCGGCATGAGGAAGCGTGGCATTGTCTACGAGAACGGGAATGACGATCAGGCCGTTGCGCAGACCGGCTTCGATCTCGATGCGCACGAAGTCGTTAGGGTCATCGAGGCGGCGCGCGCCGTCAGGCGTGGTGAGGGTGAGCCATTGCTTGCCGATGATGACGAGTTCGACACGGCACTCTTTGAGTTTATCAGCGAGATAATCGGGGAATCTGACGCCATAGGGGATGTCGTCCACATCCTTGAATACCGCATCTTTGCCAAAGTGCGCGGCGAGGCGTTCATAGAGGCGGCCACAGGTGGCGGCGCTGTCGGCGCGGCGATACGAAATGAAGATGCGGCTCATGGCGACCTCACGATGATTATGGCAGCTATCAGGTAGTGATTGTCGTTGCACTTTGAACTATAGATGATTGCTGGTGGCAGTGTAGCACGCGAGCGGTGCGGCGGGCAAGCGGTAGCCAACCATTTTGTCCGCTATGTCAAAATGGTCGAAATTGGTAGCGGGACAGAACAGGTCATAGGAGAAAATCAATTATCCCTGATATGGAATAGGCCAGGAAAATTAGCATCCCCTTGCCAATCAACCAGCACCTCAGCGACACCTTGCGCTTCCCCGTCCGCCTGTTCTGAGTCCGCGCAGGCGGACTTCGCGGCGGCACGCCATCTAGCCGCGAATGAATTCGCTGGCCCAGGGCACGCATATGTGAACCTGTTGCCCTCACCGGAATCGTTTGCTCTGCGGCAATCTGGCACCCCTCTCCCGCGCACGGGGGAGGGGCTGGGGGTGGGGGCTACCTGCGGTCAAATTGCCTTTCCAGCGCGGCGAGGCTGATATGCACCATCGTCGGGCGGCCATGACAGCAGCTTTGGTGCGCATCCACGCCTTCGAGCTGGCGTATCAGTTCGCGCTGCTCCTCCGGCGAAAGCGTCTGCCCCGCCTTGATGGCCGCTTTGCAGGCGACGTTCGCCAGCGCGTGCTCCTCCCAGGTTTCGCCGTGGCTTGCCGCCTCCTGGTCCGCGCCTGCCAGTTCAAGCAGCAACTCGCGTAACGGTTGCGGGCGCGTCTGCGTGGCAAGGACGCCAGGAAGCGCGCGCACGAGAACGGTGCTATCACCAAACTCCTCGATCTCGAAGCCAATGTTCCGCAGCGCCGGTAGATGCTCCTCCACGGCTTCCAGTTCGTGGACGGTCAGCTCCACCGGCACCGGCTGGAGCAGCAGTTGCGAGGAAACCGCCTGCGCGCGCCATTCGGCTATCATGCGTTCCAGCAGAATGCGTTCGTGGGCGGCATGCTGGTCCACCATATACATGCCGTCCGGTCCCTCGGTGATGATATAGCTCTGCGAGACCTGCCCCAGCACACGCAGCACCGGCAACTTATGCCCACCCACCGGCTCATCCGCCGCGACCCCAGGCACGGCGAAGCCACCAGCAGCGCCACGTAGCGGCAACTGCTCTGGCTGGCTCGCAGTCGGGGATAGATCGCCGCGCGCCGGTAGTTGGCTGCCGCGATCTACACTTGATAGATCGAGATGCGCCTGTTCCGGTGGCTGTTGCTGTGTACGCGCCGTTTCCTGTGGCGCATTGGCAGCATGTTCATCTACAGGCGGAAAAGCTGGTGGAACGCTCCACGCGGGCACGCCAAAGGCGCGCGGTGAGACTTCCGGCGTCTCGGCGGTCGCCAGCACTGCCGCGCGCACGGCTCGCTGCACCGCCGCATAGACCATGCGCTCGTGCAGAAACTTGATCTCAGTCTTGGCGGGATGCACATTCACGTCCAGCAGCGCCGGATCGAGCGTGATGTTGATGACGGCGATGGGATGGCGGCCCACGAGCAACAGCGAATGATACGCCTCCTCGACGGCATAGCTCAGTGTGCGGCTCTGCACCCAGCGCCGGTTGACGAAGAACGAGAGATAGTGGCGTGTCGCCTTATAGCAGGAGGGCCGGCTGACGTAACCATTCACCTGCGGGCGGTCGCTGCTGGTTGGCTCTGACATTGTGAACGTCTCATCTTCGGGCGCAGCCAGCGGCACCATCTGCTCGGCCACGCTCAGGCCATAGGCAGCGACCAGCACGCTGAAGAGATTGCCGTCGCCGGGCGTGGCGAAGACCTGCCGCCCCTCGTTCTGCACGGTGAACCGCACCTCCGGGAAAGCCAGCGCGTATTGCTCCACCAGTTGCACGGCGCGTCCGGCCTCGGTTGCTCGCGTCTTGAGGAACTTGAGCCGCGCGGGGACTGATGCGAAGAGGTCGCGTACCGTCACGCTGCTGCCGACGACGGCTCCGGCTGGTATCACCTGCCCCATTTGCCCTTCATCCACGCTTAGTTGCGCGCCGAGTTCCACGCCATGTGGCCGGCTGAGCAGCGTGACCCGCGCGACCGAGGCGATGCTGGCAAGCGCCTCACCACGGAAGCCGAGCGACCGCACACGCTCCAGGTCCGCCAGCGCGCCGATTTTGCTGGTGGCGTGCCGCGCAAAGGCCAGCGGCAGTTCAGCGGCGGGGATGCCGCAGCCGTCGTCAGTGACGCGAATCAGTTGCAGACCGCCGTTCAGCAGTTCAACGCGGATTTGTTTCGCACCGGCATCCAGCGCGTTCTCTACCAGTTCCTTCACGACGGAGGCGGGCCGCTCGATGACCTCACCGGCGGCAATCTTGGCGGCAACATCTGGCGCAAGTTGTTGAATCGGCATACGGACAACCATCCTTTTGGCAGGAACGCGCGGCGTCAGTAATGCTAATTGTATCGCAAGGAACCTCGATGACTACAGCCATTGCCAGATGTTATACTGCTCATGTGGGTTAGCATCGCGGCTATCTGTCAATCAGGTCGAATCAGTCCGCAAAGATCGGTGCATGGCAGAGTACTTAGGAATGGAGCGACATTATGCAGACCATTGAAGGATACGTGCGCTTCCAACATGGCGGCTGGTACGTCGGAGAGAGCGGCGTTCAGGTCTATGGCGTGATTGCGCTGTGGCAACAGGGTTTCTCCCCAGAAGAGATTCAGAGCAGCTTCCCGGCTATCTCTCTGAAAGACGTGTATGGAACCATCCTTTACTATTTGGAGCATCGAGAGCAGATGGATGCGTTTTTCCGAGAGCAAGATGCGCTGTTCCAGCAGAAGAAAGCTGAGAGCGAGGCGCAAGACCCAGCATTCTATGCTGAGATGCGCGAGCGCATCGCCCGCTTCCGTGAGAGAGAAGGGCAAGGGCGCGCCTCATGAGCCAGCCTTTGGGAACAACAGGGCAAGCGCCGCGTTTCCTCACTGATATGAATTTCAACGCGCGCATTGTCACGGGGTTGCGTCGTCGCGCGCCAAGCATTGATTTGGTGACAGTGCAAGACCTAGGACTCCAAAAGACGCCAGACCCAGCATTACTGGCAGAGGCCCAGCGACTTGACCGCATCCTGCTCACTCACGATATCAATACAATGCCCGGTTATTTTGCTGATTTTCTCGCTAGTTTATCAGAGAATGAGCATAGTCCTGGGGTGATGTTGGTGGCGCAAGGGCTTTCTATTGGAGTCGCTATTCAGGAATTGTATATGGTCTGGGCATGCAGTCCCCACGAGGAGTGGCGAGACCGATTTACCTACTTGCCCCTTTAGCCCTATCAGGTAGGGCTTCGATTTGTTCAGATTATCACAGGGTCACATGGATGTGCTGATGTAGGTTGATTGCGCAAACATCAATAGACCCCGTATAATGGGGAGGATGTACCGTGCGATGGAAGCAGCAGCGACAACCACCACACCATCGGTAGAACGCACAACACGACATAGACACATTGGGAGGTTTCGGAGCAATGACAGCGAAGGTCATTACGCCCGTAGCGGGCACTGGCGCCCGCAAATTGGATCCGGTTGAACTCTACCGGACGATGGTGTTGGCCCGCACCATCAACGATGTCCTCAAAGCGCGCAAGGTGCAGGGCAAGTTCCCTTTCTATATCGGCTGCGCGGGGCACGAATCGGTCGCCGCGATTGTCGCTGCGATGGACGACGACGACTGGCTCTCGTTCTATTATCGCGACCTCGCCGGCTGGCTCCAGCGCACCGATGATGTGCATGCCGTGCTGCGCGCCGCCTATTCGCGTGTCACCGATCCGATGTGCAGCGGGCGCAATATGCCGTCCCACTACAGCAGCCGCAAGTATCATGTGCTGCCGACCTTCAGCGAGGTTTCGGGTCTGGCGCCGTTCGCTGGCGGCGTCGGCTGGGCATTCAAGCGCGACAACAGCAAGCGCATCATCACCTTCTTCACCGGCGACGGCGGCGCGGCCACCAACGACTTCAACGTGCTGTTGCGCCAGGCGACGGTGCATAAGCTGCCGGTGTTGATGGTCGTCTGCAACAATCACTGGGCGATCATGACGGAGCAGCAGGCGCAATGGGCCGGTGACCTGACGGCGCAGGTGCGCGCGATGGATGCCATCGCCGTGGATGTGGACGGCGTGGACCCGCTGGCAACCTATGAGGCGGCGCGCGACTTGGTGCAGCGCCTGCGCAACGGCGAAGGTCCCGCCTTTATGCATCTGCACGTCGGCCTGCTGGACCCCCATTCCAGCAGCACCGATATTCGCCGCTATCGCACCCGCGAAGAGATCGAAGAGACAACGCGCACCAAAGACCCGGTGAAGCGCATGGGCGAACTGCTGGTCGCGCGCAAGCTCATCAGCGAGAGCGACATTGAGCGCATCCGCGATGAGGCGAAGGCGCGGATAGATGCTGTGGAGGAAGAGGTGCTGGCGGAGCCGGAGGTGCCCGGTGATCGCGTCACCGAGCGTGTCATCGCCATCCCGCCCTACGAACCGCAGCCGACCAGCAGCGCGAAGAAACAGATCCAGATGGTTGAGGCCATCAACGATGCGCTGGTGGAGATTGTCAAGCGCGACCCTGGCTTCTTCGTCTTCGGGCAGGATGTCGGCAGTTCGACCGGCGGCGTCTTTAATGCAACTGCCAAGCTGGTGAAAGACTATCCGGGCACGGCCATATCCAGCGCGCTCAATGAGCAATTCATCGCGGGCATCGCGGCTGGCTGTGGCATGGCGGACGACAAGGCGCGCTGCGGTGAGATTCAGTTCGTGGATTATCACCAGTCCGCGACACAGACCATCCGGCTGGCGGCGCGCATCTATTACCAGTCCTTTGGCGACTGGAACTGCCCAATGCTGCTACGCATGAAGGCAGGCTCCGGCGGCGGCGGCCCCATCTCGGACAGCGGCTCCGGCGGTGGCGCGTTCGGCCACTCGAACGCCGGTGAGCAGTGGTTCACTACGGTGCCAGGGCTGATTACCATTTGCCCCTCGAATCCCTATGACGCAAAGGGCCTGCTGATTCAGGCGTCGCTCTCGAAGTCGCCGGTGGTTTTCCTGGAACGCGGGCGGCTCTATCGCGCCGATGTGCCGCATGTGCAGAAGGGCGGCGATCCGATTCCCGAATTGGCGGAATTGTGGCAGGTGCCGGACGGCTATTACACGGAACCCATCGGCAAAGCGCGCACGATTCGCATTGGCAACGGCGCGCCGCTGGCAACGATTGTCAGTTGGGGCATGATGCTGCTGGAATCGGCCATCGCGGCGACCCGCTACGTGCAGGCGCACGGTGGCGCAGTAGATGTGATTGACCTGCGCACACTAATGCCCTTCGACGAAGAGGCCATCCGCCAGTCCGTCCTGGAGACGAACCGCGCGATTGTGGTGACGGAAGAGTCCGATCACGGTGGCTTCGGGCGGCACATCCACTCCTGGATTGCACAGAACTGCTTCTGGAAGCTGGACAATGCGCCGATCTTCATCTCGGCGGTTGCCGCGCCCGCTGCGCCCTACAACGCCCCGGAGGAGACGGCGTTCTATCCGACGGCGGAGAACGTGCAACACGCGCTGGAACAGCTTGCCAGCGAATAGACCTCACCCCGCCCTGCGGGCACCCCTCTCCCACAGGAGAGGGGACCGTGGCGATGCGTTGTGGCATTTTGGTGACGAATTGCACCTGCGCAGGCCAAATGAAGCAGAAATTGTTTGCCATCAGCGCAACCTTTTCGCACGCGGCCCCTCTCCTCGCGGGAGAGGGGGTAAGGGGTGAGGTCCTCCTAGCGCCCATAAACGGAGATATGCGTGTGGCTGGCAGCGGTAAACGGTTCGCGGTTCCAGCCACTCCAGCGCTATTTTCAATGGACGCTGAAGAGCGAGAACCACCAGAGGGGCAAGGAATGTGGAAGTCTCATTGCCAGGGTTATTCCTCGCGCATTGGGGTAAAGAGCACCGAGGTTGGTCTGACCCACTAATGTGAACCAGATGTCCACCGCGAGTAAGAGCAGGCACATCAGGCCAAACGCCACCCGTAGATTGACGAGTTGTGACAGTGACATCCCATGCCGTTGTGTAAGCTTGGTGAATGTGGTGCGCAGGGAAGGCCAGCAGCGCGCGAAAAGGCTGGCGACGCAGAGCGCAAAGAACGGCTGACATTCAACGGTAAAACGCGCCGGTAAGGCATACGCCTGGTTGACATGCGGCGCTACGGCGGAAGAAGCAAAAGCAACGAGAAAACCGAATATCCAGAGCAGCGTGATAATGGCGACTTTCAGGTGGTAGCGTGCCAGCGCAATCAGACCTGCAGGCACCAGCAACATGAGCGGCGCCCAGGGAATCAAGCCGCTTTGTCCATCGAGGAACATCTCCTGATAGATGAGCAGCATATGGCCAATATCTGGCGACGCATAGGACGTAGATGGATCAGCTCGATATTGTGGATACCATGTCCCAAAGTAGTGATGGCTGTAGAGCGCGATGAGCAGGAAACTGATGGCGGGCAAAAGGCAGAGGATTCCTGCTGCCAGCCATGCTACGCCAGCGCGCGCCTGCTGAGCTACTTCAGATGATGCCTCTTTTGCTGGGTTTGCCAGTGAAGACACGGCTGGCTGTGGGTGTGTGCTGGCCCTCATCAGTAGGAAGAGTTGCACGAGCGCCGCAGCGATGATGAGCAGCGCCAGCGGCGCATATTTGACATGGAGCCAGGGGAATAGCGCCGCCAACAACCCTATGCCAGCCGCCGTTATCAGGCGTTTTGTTCCCTGCGCGGCAGGCAACACGCGCAGAATGAGGACGAACGCGACCATGCCTACAAGCGTTGCCAATGTGGAAGGAAAGAGTTGCCCGGCAAAGAGCAGCGCCGGCAATGAGGACAGATAGGCAATCGTCACAAACACATCAACGGCCCGCGAATGCCACAAACGATCTGTTTCCTGGAACATGAGAAGCGCCGTCAGCGCGGCAGCAATGGACTGTACAGCGACAATGAGGAATCGCCCGCCAAGCGCATAGAGCAGCCCGATGATTGCGGCATAGCCGGGCAGGTAGGCTTCCATCTCGACACCATTGCCACGAAAGTCGTACACGCGGTCAAGCGGAGCGTGGTTGAAGAATTGCCGGTATATCTGGGGGTCCGACACAACGCGATTCATCTCAACGGTATGCAGGTGAATGATCGCATAGCCTTGCAAGAGGTAGGCTGGCTCGTCGCCTGTAATGTGCAGATTGATAATGAGATTGATGCTCGCAATGAGAAAAATGAACAGCGTGCCAAAGAACACGCCCAGCGGCCAGCGGTTCCTTCGTATCCATTGCCGCATTCGCCATGATCGCGGGAGCGTTATGCTGGCTGCATTTGCGGCATCTCGCAATTCATCCATCAACCACTCCAAGAGAACACCACTGGTATTGGTCTCTACTGCTCAGTTTATCACGGCGGTCAATGCGTATGGCGTTCTCTCGTAGTACGCAAACTGGCTGACAAGACAAAGGCATCGCTAGAAGGTAACGCTAGCTCAATGAGGCGCGGAGCCGGGCGATGCCAGCCGCGACGCCTTCGGCGTCACCATAGACGGAGGAGCCAGCGACGAGGACATTGGCGCCGGCGCGCACGGCCAGCGGCGCGGTCTCGGCGTGGATGCCACCATCCACCTCCAGGTCGCAGGATGCGCCATGCTGCGTTATCATCGCGCGCAGCCGTTCGATCTTCGGTAGCATGCTCTGGATAAAGTCCTGGCCGCCGAAGCCAGGGTCCACCGTCATGTTGAGAACGAGGTCAACGTCGTTGAGGATTTCCTGTAGCGTGGCGAGCGGCGTCGCAGGGTTGATAGCGACGCCGGCTTTTTTGCCCAGCCGCTTGATCTGCTCGACGGTGCGATGCAGATGGGGCGAGGCTTCCTGATGCACGATGAGCAGATCGCCGCCGGCATTGGCGAAGTCCGCAAGATAGCGTTCCGGCTCGACGATCATCAGGTGAACTTCCAGCGGGAGGCGACAGTTGCGACGAATCGCCTCCACCACCAGCGGGCCGACGGTGATGTTGGGCACGAAACGCCCGTCCATCACATCAATCTGGATGCGGTCGGCGCCCCCGGCCTCCGCCGCCTGCACCTGTTCAGCCAGCCTGCCGAAATCCGCAGAAAGTACCGACGGGACCACGAGCGCCATAAGTTCTTGCTCCTTGTCTTGAGTGGTATCGCTATCAGTCACTATGAATCAATATGCTTGCTCAATTGCGCCGCCGCCGCGCGATCAACGAACCAGTAGAGGTCGCCGTCGGTCGGGGCAATGCGCTGCGAGGGGTATTCATCGGGATTGGGCGGCCCTTCGAGCACCTGCGCCAGCGCCGCCGCCTTATCCGCGCCTGCCGCCAGGAAAGCGACCACCGCCGCATTGTTGATGACGGGCACAGTCAGTGTCAGACGATAGGTGTCCAGCTTGGGCACGTAGTTGGCAACCACCAGATGGTCCGTCACATCGAGCGCGGCGGTATGCGGAAAGAGCGAGGCTGTGTGCCCGTCTGGCCCCATACCCAGAAAGATCAGATCAAATTGCGGAAGCTCGCCAGACGCAAGACTGAACGCCGTGTACAGCTCATCTTCGTATTGCGTGGCTGCCGCGTTTGGGTCGCTCAACTCCGTGTGGATGCGATGAATCTGCGACTCGTCCACTGGCACCTGCGAAAGCAACGTCTCGCGCGCCATGCGGTAATTGCTCTCGGCATCGTCAGGGGCGACGTGGCGGTCATCGCCCCAGAAGAATTGTATCCTCGACCAATCCACCTGATCGCGGTAGGGCGGCGCGCTCAAGAGCGCATTCAGCGCCTTCGGCGTGGAGCCGCCACTGAGAGCGACCGTGAACGAACCAGAGGCCGCGACTGCCTGGCTCAACTCGATGAAGAGTTCGGCGCCTGCGCGGGCAACGCCGCCCAAATCGTCGAAGACCTCGATATGCGTGCGCTGATGTTCTGGCATCGCTCTCTTCCTTTATCTCAACAGTTCATTAGCGAATTTTTCCTGTGCCGACAAACTGCGCCGCCGCCGTCAGCGCCTCCTCATAGACTGAATCATGCCCCAGGCTGCGCAACTGCTCAGAGATGGGTTCGCGCTCGCCCACCGAATCCAGGTGAATTGTCTGCGATGGCACAGCGATATCGGGGATGTGGCAGAGCGTTGTCGCGTGAGCGAGGTCTTGCTCACGCGCCACCGTGAAGGTTGCGCGTTTGCCTTCGAGCCGCGCGGTGATATGAATGGACATCAGCGCACCGGGGCGGACCCACGGCGGCGCGTCTTGCCCGGCATTGAAGGTGGTGGCGTAGATATCCGGCTCCCACCAATTGCGCTGATTCACGCCATAGCGCGGATTGACTTCCAGCAAGATCGCCCGCCCGTTGGTATCGCGCAGCGTATGCTGGCGGTTGGCGTCCATACTGCGAGCGTGCGTCTGCTGCGTCTTCCAGCCTAGCCGCGAAGCCAACCAACCGGCAAAGAGATAGGCCTGTCCGCTGTTCTCCTGCGCATCCTCTTCGCCAGCGGCGAAATCCACGCTGACGCGCTCGGCGGCGCTGAGATACGGCAGCACCGCCGGGCTGTCAAAGAATTGCGCCACCAGATCGCGCCAGGGCGCTTGCGCCGTCCAAGAAGTGTCGCTGATGGCGCAGCGGGCAGCCTTGCGTAACATCAGGTTTTCCAGCGCGCCCAGGCTGCGTTCGATATGTGTCATCTCACCGATATCCACGATCAGCCGGTCGCTGCCATCTATCAGCGATTCCAGCATCTCGCTGCCCCAGGGCGGCTCACCGCTCCACCAGAGAAAGGCGGGCAACCCTGAGACGATCAGCGGCAACACCACGCCCGGCAGGTGCTTGATGGCGTTGCTCTGCGCCGTCAGCACGATATCTTCGCCATAGCTGTTGGTATCGGTGTTGACGAAGGTGGCAATCTGCGCCTGAATCTCATCGCCCTCATCTTTGGGATCGGCGGCGACGATGACGGCGCGCGAGGGGTGCTGCGAACTGAGCGTATGCACGACTTCCAGGAGATGCCCGGCGTAAGTGCGGCTGGTCGTATAGAGAACCAGCGTCAACACGCTGTTGCGCGAGACGGCGGGAGCGCCGGTCGCGGCGAGGTGGGCATTGGCGTCGCGCCACATGTTATCTAACTCTTGCTCGACTTTGCCCAATTCCACCGGGCGCATCGTAGCAAATGGGTCTTGTACCTGGGTCATAGTCGCCTCCACGTCCGGCCATCGCGTTCGATGAGCGCGTCCGCCTCCTTTGGTCCCCACGTTCCCGGCTCGTACTGCGGCAACGCAGCAGCCAGCGAACGCGACCAGGCATGCTCAATGGCATCTATGAGCTGCCAGGAGTATTCCGTCTCATCAATACGCGTAAAGAGCGTCGAATCGCCAAGCATACAATCCAGCAACAAACGCTCGTATGCTTCGGGCGGCTCGACGCCAAAAGAGCTACCGTAGAGAAAATCCATATTCACACTGCGCAACTGCATCTCTTGACCAGGCACCTTTGCCTCGAACAGCAGGGAAATCCCCTCATTGGGCTGGATGCGTAGCGATAACACGTTCGGCTGCATCTGGTCTGTGCCCGTCCCCTGAAACAACAGGTAGGGCGGGCGTTTGAACTGGATGGCTACCTCGGTGATGCGTTTCGTCAGGCGTTTGCCGGTGCGAAGATAAAAGGGTACACCGGCCCAGCGCCAGTTCTCGATGGCCAGCTTGAGCGCAACGAACGTCTCGGTGCGTGAATTTGGGTTAACGCCCGGCTCCTGGCGATAGCCGCGCACGACCTCGCCGCCCACCATGCCCGGCCCATACTGGCCACGCACGGTATCAGCGGCGATTTCCGCCTCGGCAAACGGCGGGATCGCCCGGAGAACTTTGACTTTTTCATCGCGCACAGCGTTCGCGCCGAAGTTTGTCGGCGGCTCCATCGCCACCAGCGTCAACAGTTGCATCATATGGTTCTGCACCATATCACGCATTGCGCCCGCTTCTTCATAGTAATCGCCACGGCTATCCACGCCGATATTTTCCGCGACGGTAATCTGCACATTATCTACATAGCGACGGTCCCAGATTGGCTCGAAGATGCCATTGCCGAAGCGCAGCACCATGATGTTCTGCACCGTCTCTTTGCCAAGATAATGGTCAATGCGGTAAATCTGATCTTCTTTGAACGCTTTGTTCAGTTCTTTATTCAGCGCCATCGCTGATTCCAGATCATGCCCGAAGGGCTTTTCGACGATGATGCGTGACCATCCCTGGCCGCCGTTGCCATCCTGTGAGGCCAGACCGGCGCTATTTAAGAGGTCGCCAATGGTGCCATAGAAGCTGGGAGGCGTCGCCAGATAGAAGATATGGTTGCCGCCGGTGCCACGCTCCTGATCTAGTTGTTCGAGCAGCTTCGCCAGCCCTTCGTAGCCGCTTTTGTCGTCGAATTGCGACTGGTGGTAATACAGGCCCTTAGAGAAAGTATCCCAAACTCTCTCATTGACCGGACGCCGCCGCGAGAATTGGTTGATCGAATCGAGCGCCTGCTGGCGAAACTCTTCATTCGAGAAGGGGCGCCGCGCCACGCCGACGACGGTGAATTGTGGCGGCAGGGGATGTTCCAGCGCCAGGTTGTAAAGCGCCGGCAGCAACTTACGGTGTGTCAGGTCGCCGGTGGCGCCGAAAATGACCATTACGCACGGCGCAACATTGCGTGCGCTCCGCATTCCAACACGCAATGGATTCTGGCTCTGCTGGCTGGCAAGTGCAATTTCCATACCTCATCCCTTTTCCACGCGACCCCGCCCTCCGGCGTGGCACAGTAGTAGCTTCGCCTGATCGTTACACTCACTTGGTGATATGGCCAGTTTGCGTTCAAGCCTGATGCTTCACGCCGCCCATCTCACCGTCCTCGAACTTCACCGCGTGGCCGCCGAACTGATTGCGCAGCGCGGCAATCACCTTCGCCGAGAAGGATTCTTTCTGGCGCGAGACAAAACGCTGGAGCAGCGACAGCGTAATTACCGGCGCTGGCACGTCCTCATCAATCGCCGCCTGGACGGTCCAGCGACCTTCACCGGAATCTTCGACATAGCCGCTGATCTTCTCCAGCTTGGGGTCCTCGGCAAAGGCCAGCGCCGCCAGATCGAGCAGCCAGGAACGCACGACGCTGCCATTCTGCCAGACGCGCGTCACTTCGCGCAGGTCCGGCGCAAACGGCGACTTTTCGATGATTTCAAAGCCTTCGCCATACGCCTGCAACATGCCGTACTCGACGCCATTATGCACCATCTTGACGAAGTGACCAGCGCCGTTCGTGCCCATGTAGCCATAGCCATTCTCCGGCGCCAGTGTCTTGAAAATCGGCTCGCAGTGCTCAAAAATCTCGCGCTCGCCGCCAATCATCAGGCTATAGCCAACCTTCAGGCCCCAAATGCCGCCACTGGTGCCGCAATCCATATAGTGCATACCGGCGGCCTGCACCTCTTTGGCGCGGCGCACGGTATCCTGCCAGTTGGAGTTGCCGCCGTCTATGATGATGTCGCCCGGCTTAAGTAACGTCATCACATGATGCAGCGTATCGTCGGTGACCTGGCCGGAGGGAACCATCAGCCAAACGATCTTTGGCGTGGCTTCGAGCTTCTGCACCATCTCTTCCAGCGTATACGCCGGCACAGCGCCCTCGGTTGCCGCCTCATCCACCGGACCCCTGCTGCGGTTCGAGGCGACCACGCGGTGCCCGCCTTTGATCAGACGGATTGCCATATTGCCGCCCATGCGGCCAAGCCCATAGATGCCGAGTTCCATCGCATTGCTCCGTTTTCTTAGAATTGGCCTCCTGCCCGCTATTGAGCAGGAAAGCGTGACAGCTAACCAAGCTGCGCCGCGTCTACCGCCTGGCGCAGTTCACCCAAGCCATCCGCAATGCTTGCGCCGAGATTGATGCGGATGACGCGGCGCTGGTGTTCTTCCAGCGTCTGAAGGTCGCCCAACGCCTGCGCCGCTTTGAGGACGCTGAACGTGTACGGTACGTCGGGTATTGGCGCATCCTCCTGGTCTTTGGCGACGAACTGGAAGAAGACGCCATTGTTCGCGCCGCCCTTGTGCAGTTGGCCTGTCGAATGTTGGAAGCGCGGGCCGTAACCGAGCGTGGTGGCGGCACGGCAGAGATCGCGCATACGCAGGCGAATATGCTGCAAGGTCGCATCCGTTTCCGGCGTGCGTTCGATGAATGCCATCAGCGCGATGTAATCGCCCGGCTTCACCTGCCGCAGATAGGATTCGATAGCCGCCTGCAATGACACCGCATCGCTGAGCAGGCGAGCTTCGTTCTCACCCGCGATGATGCTGATGCGCTGTGTGCGCAGAATGGCGGGCGGATCGGGAATCTTGCGCGTTTCGGCATAGTCGGCCAGGATAGCGTTGGTCTTGTCTTTTGCCTCCTGCACATTCGGCTGATTGAAGGCGTTGATCTGAAGGAACGCGCCAGCAATCGCCGTGGCGAACTCCCAGCGGAAGAACTCGCCGCCGATGTCGTAGTGGTCGCGTACCGGCAGCGTCACCACTGGCTGACCGGCGGCTGACAACGCGGCGATCTTCCGGTCCTGTTCGGGGTCAGCGTCGTGTTCTGTACGCAAATAGACGAAGAGGCGATCATCGCCGTAGTTCTCCGGCGCGCCCAGCGTCTCGCCCTCGACCGGGAGAATGCCCTTGCCTTCTTTGCCCGTGCTTTCGGCAATCAACTGCTCCACCCAGTAGCCGAAGGTGGCGACCGGCGGCGACATCACCAGCGTGACTTTGTCATGCTTGTTCAGCGCGAGCGCGCCCATCACCGTGCCCAGCCACAAGCCAGGATTGTCGCTTGTCCCGGCATCCGGACGGCAGGCGTAGCGCATGGCATCGGCGCGTTCCAGTAGCTGCGCGACATCCAGCCCAATGATTGCGGCGGGCACGAGGCCGAAGAACGAGAGCGCCGAATAGCGCCCACCGATGTCCGTGGGATTGAGGAAGGTGTCGCGGAACTGACGGTCTTTCGCCAGTTGCTCCAGCTTCGTGCCTGGGTCGGTGATGGCGATGAACTGTGAACCAGCCTGGTCGCCAGCGGTGGCATGCACCTTCTCGTAGAAATATTTGAAGTGCGAGAGCGTTTCAATCGTACCGCCAGACTTGGAAGCGACGATAAAGAGCGTGTGCGCCAGATCAATCGCGCGCTCGACACTGAGCAACGTCGCGGGGTCCGTGGAATCGAGGACATGCAGTTGCGGCTGTCCCGCTGCGACGCCGAACGTTTCGCGCAATACCTCCGGCGCGAGGCTGCTGCCGCCCATGCCCATCAGGACGGCGTGGGTGAAGCCAGCGGCGCGCACATCGTCACGCAGCGCGTTCAGGCGGGGCAGCGCCGCTTTCATCTCGTCTATGACGCCAAGCCAGCCCAGCCGGTCAGTAATCTCACTCTGATCGGCGGGCGCGGGCTTCCAGAGATTTGGGTCTTTCTGCCAGACACGCTGCGCGAAGTGCTGATCGGTCGCCTGTGTCAGCGCGGCGTCCACTTCGACCTGATGCGAACCGAGCGCGGCTTTGGCGGCGAAATCGTCTGCGGTCGCGGCGGCGCTGGCAGCGGCAACGGCGTTGAGCGGCGCGGTCTCGGCCTGGGCCATCTCGGCGCGCAGCTTCTCGGTCTTGCCCTGCGTGCTTTCCATCAGCTTGGTATATGAATCGAAGAACGACTTGACGCCCTCGAGTTCGAGTTGCTTCGTCACCTGCGTCATGTCAATGCCGGCTGCCGCCAGCTTCTGCATCGTCTCTTCTGCGGCGGCGATGCTGCCTTCAGCATCGAGCGTGCGGCGCGCTTCGCCGTGATCCTGGAAGGCGATGATGGTCTGCGGGGGCATCGTATCAACGGTTTCGGGGCCAATCAGTTCTTCGACGTAGAGGACATCGCGGTAGGCGGGATTTTTGGTGCTGGTGCTTGCCCAGAGACAGCGCTGCGGCGCGGCTCCCCGCTCTTGCAGCGGAGCGAAGCGGTCGCCATGAAAGATCTGTTTGTATTTGTCGTAGGCCAGCCGGGCGTTGGCGATGGCGGCGGTGCCGCGAAGCGAGGTCAACTGCTCGCGTTCGGCCTCATCCTGTGTCTGGCTGATCTTCTCATCCAGCAGCTTATCCACCAGTGTATCTACGCGGCTGACGAAGAAACTGGCGACCGAGGCGATATCCGTCACCGGCAGCTCATCCTTGATGCGATGTTCCAGGCCGCGAATATATGCCTGCGCAACCTGTTCATAGACTTCCAGCGCAAAAATCAGCGTTACATTGATATTGACGCCTTCGTAGATCATCTGCTCGATGGCGGGCAATCCTTCAGCCGTCGCCGGAATCTTAATCATCACATTGGGGCGGTCCACCTTCTTGAAGAGGTAGCGCGCTTCGGCAATGGTTTTCTGGGTATCGTTGGCGGCGCCAGGGGAGACTTCCAGGCTGATGTAGCCATCCAGATGTTCGGTGCGGTCGTAGACGGGGCGCAGCACATCGGCGGCCATCTGAATATCCTGGATGGAAAGCGCCTCGAAGATGGCGGGAGCATCATTGACGCCGCGCCGCACCAGGTCGCGAATGGCCTCATCATAGTCTGCGCTGTCATCAATAGCCTTCTCGAAAATCGTTGGATTCGAGGTAACGCCGACGACCGCATCCTCTTCGATCAGGCGTTGCAGGTCGCCGGAGGTAATCAGCCCGCGCCGGATATTGTCATACCAGATGCTCTGGCCCAACTGTGAGACCATCGCTAAGCGATTTTCAGCCATAACACATTACCCTCCAAAATATGCGGACTCCTCTATCACTGTACCACGCTGTACTACGATACCTTCCAGCACAGGGCAGGCCAGAGTCCCAGAGTCTACGCGCGATTCCAGCAGGCCGCTCCCGCTCGCGCCTATGATGCTGCTCATGCGTGAGAAGCGACGCGCGTGTTGTGAGCCAGCAAAAAAGCGCCGCCGTGGAGGTGATCCCCCACACAGGCGACGCTGCCGTAAAACCAACAAAATCGTCAAAGTCATCCCGCCATTTCCCAGATGGCGCCGGTGCCGCTGTAAAAACATGCGCGATGCCTCGATTACCAATAATTCAGGCCAAAAGGTAGTGTACTCGTGCAGAGCTATCAGGCGCAAGCTCAGCCGTTTCTATGCACTCCCCCTCTCCTCGCGAGAAGGGAGCAGAAGAAAGGTTATTTCCGGTTCCTCCTCGCCTTGCGGGAGGGAATCAGCAGGTGAAGTCGCTCTGGTTCCCCCTCTCCCGCAAGGAGAGAGGGCCAGGGGGTGAGGTTTCCCTTGACGGGCCGCGAAGCTCCTGCATACACTTGGCTATACGCGCGACCTACGGGGGCCGCCGTCCCTACCAACACCCAGGGGGCGCAGCATGGCAGATATCCTCCAATCACCAGCGCGACGATTCGCCGATCTCACTCTTCCTGCTTCACCGTATAGTCACCCGGAGTTTTCCCGGCCACCGCTCGTCTATCCCGATGTCCCGTTTCACGAGATGCTGGCACGCACGGCGATGCGTGCGCCGGAACGGCCAGCAATCTACTGGCGCGACATCACGCTGACGTACCGCGAGTTGTACGCGCTCGCGCGCTCGACCGCCGTAGGGTTCCATGAGCTAGGGCTGCGCAAAGGCGATACGCTCTGCCTGCTGATGGCGAACCGGCCCGAATACTCGATTGCGTGGATGGCGGCGAGCATGCTGGGCGTCGTCCTCAGCCCAATGAATCCCTCGTACAAAGAGCGCGAGGTAGCCTATCAGCTCGAAAACAGCGGCGCCACCGCCATCCTGGTGCAGCGCGAACTGTTGCCGCTGGTGCAGGCGGCGCGCGCCCAGGCGCCACGGTTGCGACACATCCTCGTTACCGGTAGCGCGCCGGTCGAGGGCGATGCCAGCGTCATTCCCATCGGGCAGTTGATGCGCGCCTACTCGCCTGCGCGCGTGCCTGTCGTGGAGATACGCCCCAACGATCTGATTGCGTTGCCCTATTCCAGTGGCACAACCGGGCTACCCAAAGGCGTGCTGCTGACGCACCGCAACCTCGTCATCAACTTCCACCAATTCATCTCCGCCGCGCGTGTCACCGAGAGCGATGTGTTTCTTGTCTTTCTGCCGCTGTATCACATCTACGGCGTCGCGCTGATGGGGCAGGCGACCTTCTCCGGCTCCGCGCTGGTGCTGATGGAGCGGTTTGTGCCGGATGAAGCGTTCGCGCTCATCAAGAATCGCGGTGTGACGATTCTGCCGCTGGTGCCGCCGGTGCTGTTGGCCTTCTCTGGCATGCCCAACCTCAGCCGTGAAATGTTCCCGAATGTGCGCCATCTGCTCTGCGCCGCCGCGCCGATGGCTGTCGGACCAGCGCAGAAGGTAGCTGATACACTTGGTATTCCGGTGATTCAGGCGTATGGCATGACCGAAGCCTCACCATTGACACACCATAGCCCGCTGGAACTCGATAAGATCAAGCTGGCGTCGGGCGGCATTCCCGTGAGCGATACTGAGCAGAAGGTAGTGGACCTCGAAACCGGCGAGCGCACGTTGCCTGTGGGCGAGACCGGCGAAATCTGCATTCGCGGCCCGCAGATCATGCAGGGCTACTGGCAGGCGGAAAGCGATACGGCGCGCGTCCTGCGGAATGGCTGGTATCACACCGGCGATGTCGGCTACATTGACCACGAGGGGTACGTCTACATCGTGGACCGCGCCAAAGAGATGATTAAGTTCAAGGGCTTTGGCATTGCGCCCGCCGAACTGGAAGCCGTCTTGCTGGAACATCCTGCTGTGAGCGAGGCGGCGGTGATCGGCTGGCCGGATGTCGAGGCTGGCGAGGTGCCGCGCGCCTTCGTGGCAGTCCGCCCCGGCGCCACTGTCACCGAAGAGGAGCTGACCACCTTTGTCAACGGCAAAGTCGCCAACTATAAGGCAATCCACGATGTGGTCTTTGTCGAGAGCATTCCCAAGACGGCATCCGGCAAGATTCTGCGCCGCGAAATCAAAGCGATGGCGCAAGCGCAGGGGTAGACTTCGGCACTTGACCGGCGGTTGAAACCGCGCCTGAATGGCGTGCCGCCGCGAAACCTGCCTGCGCAGGCAGGTTTCGCGGCCCGTAGGCCATCCAGGCGCGAATTTATTCGCCGGCCATCCCTGTGGTCAATCGTTGGCCGAGGGCGATCAGCCGCATGGCGCGGATTGCGGTGGCGTGCAGCAGTTCCGCTGCACGCGCCATGCTCTCCTCCAATGTGAGCGGGCCGTCGCAGATGGGTAGCGCCGCCGCAATACCCAGCGCGGCGAGGGCATCATCGCTAGCAGCGAGGCTACCGGCGAGCGCAATCACCTGCGCGCCCGCCTGCCATCCCACTTGGGCCACCGCTCCGACCGCCTTGCCATAGGCCGTCTGCGTGTCCAGCCGCCCCTCCGCCGTCACCACCAGGTCCGCGCCATGCACTGCGGCTGCGAAGTTCAGCGCCTCCAACACCAGTTGCGCGCCGGGGACGAGCGACGCATGGGCAAAGGCGAGCAACCCCGCGCCAAGGCCGCCAGCCGCGCCCGCGCCGGGTATCGCGGCGACATCTGTGCTCAGGTCGCGCCGCAGGATATCTGCGTAGTGCGCCAGCGCCGCGTCGAGTTCCTGCACCATCTCCGGCGTCGCGCCCTTCTGCGGACCATACACCGCTGAAGCGCCCTCCGGCCCGGTGAGTGGATTGGTGACATCACAGGCGACCTGCACGGTTGTATCTCGCAGCCGCACATCGAGGTTGCTGATGTCTATGCGTGCCAGCCGTGCCAGCGCCGCGCCTCCTGGCGGCAACTCGCGCTCCTCCGCGTCCAGCAGATGCGCACCGAGCGCCTGCGCCATGCCCGCGCCGCCGTCGTTGGTGGCGCTGCCGCCGATGCCAATGAGCAGCGTTCGGCAGCCGGCATCGAGCGCCGCGCGCATCACCTCGCCGGTGCCGTAGGTGGTGGTCAGCCGTGGGTCGCGCCGTTCAGCGAGAACTAGCGGCAGACCGGAGGCGGCGGCCATCTCGATGACGGCGGTTTGCTCCTGGGCGGCGTTGCCATGTTCGCCCAGGATGCCATATTCGGCGCGCACCGGCTCACCCAGCGGACCGCGCACCATCGCATAGCGCAGTTGCCCCCGCGTGGCGCTCACCAGCGCGCGCACCGTTCCCTCGCCGCCGTCGGCCACTGGAATGACGAGCAGTTCAGCTTGCGGGAAGACGGCGCGTATACCGGCGGCTATCGCGTTCCCCACGTCGCCGGCATCCAGGCTACCCTTGAGGGCCTGCGGCGCAACCACAATCTTCATAGCGAGCCAACCTGTACCGATACCGGCGCGCTAGCGATTGACCCAGCCGGTGCGCCGGTTGACATCTTCCCAGGTTCTGCCAGTCATGTCCGGCAGGATCGTCAGCACCACATCATAGCCGGCCACGATGCCTGCGTAGAGCATCGCTTCTGGCCCTTCCTGCGCTTTCTGCCAGCCATCCAGTGCGCGCGTGCGGTCGCCGACGATCTGCTGCCAAATATCTTCATCTGCCATCTGCACACCAGGGCCTTCCAGGAAGGTCGAAACGCTGCTGAGGACCTGCGCCTGCCCCTGCCAGTTCAAGATATTCTCCTGGGTATCAGCTTCTTGCGCCTCATGCTGCGCGCGATTTGCCCAATTACGCAATCGCTGGCTGATCTGCTCTCGATTCACGCCTGCTCTCTCCTGATTTCCCGCGTAAAAAAACTCAAAAACTCAATACTAGGTCTCGGCTGTAAACAGCCGGGGCACGCACGAGAACGGCTGAAGCCATGCGCTGCTATGTGCCGTACTGTGTGCCTTCAGGCCCTATCGTTCGTGCGTCGGCTCTTTTAGAGCCGCGAATACGTTGAGTATCATAGACTATCTCTGCCGAAGAATAAGTATAACACGGATTGACAGCAACGAGCCGGGGGAAACGATGTACAGCGCCATGCGGCCACGCCTGATCTTGCTTGCCTGTGGCACGCTCGCTCTGACGGTCTATGCCTGGACAGCGACCCTGGCGGGCAACGCGCCGCAGCCACTCGGTACGCTGTTGCATACGGCCTGGCTGGCGGGAACCATCGCGCTGCTCCTGCTGGCCGCATGCGCACGCCATCTCCATACACCAACCATCCCCTCGTTAGGCTATCGCCTCACCTCGCGGGCGCTGGTGGTGCTGCTGGCGCTGGCCTGCGCAGGCAGCATCAGCCTGGGCATTATCACGGCTTCTGGCATTACGCGCGCCAACCCCAGGTATAGCTCCGACGCCGCCGCCTTCAATCACTTCAACGCGCAACTGGCGCTGCATGGCGTCAACCCATACACTGCCGATGCGCGCTTCTGGCATGCCATCGGCCAGTTTCCCGATGTTGGCGCGACCCCTCTGCGCGCCGGACGCTACGCTGGCAGCGCATATGGCCCCAGCCTCGACCAGATCGTCCTTGATGTGCAGCAAGAGCTGGCACATCCAGCGGAACGCGGACCCGAATATGACCCGGCGACACTGCACAGCTATCCGGCGCTGGCGTTCCTGATCTATCTGCCGAACGTCTGGGCTGGTTTTCCCAGCACCGCGCCAACTGGACTGCTCTTCGTCGTGCTGTTTGCGCTGGCCGCCGCCTGGGGAGCGCCGCGTGACCTGCGGTTCTATCTGTTGCTCATTCTGCTGGCAAACGAGTTTTTGCTGCTCGGCGCGCTCCGTGGCTCCTTCGGCTTCATCGCGTATCTGCCAGCAATCATCGCCTGGCGCACGATGAATCGTCGCTGGCTCTCACCCGCGCTGCTAGGGCTGGCCTGCGCCGTCAAACAGGTCGTCTGGCCGCTCGCGCCGCTCTATGCGATTATCATCTGGCGGCGGAGTGGACCACGCGCCGCGCTGCAACAGCTCGCCGTCGCGCTGGCGGCATTCCTGCTGCCCAACCTGCCGTTCATCATCGCCTCGCCTGCCGCCTGGGCGCAGAGTTTGCTGCTGCCGCTGACCTTGCCGCTATTCCCATCAGGCGTCGGGCTGATCGAGTTGACGCATACCGGTTTGCTGCCGCTCTGGCCGCCTGCCGTCTATGCCGCGCTGGAGGTTGCGGCGCTGGCGGCGCTCTACCTCTGGTATGCGCGCGCCAAAACGCCGCCGCGCCCAGAACTGGCGCTGTTGCTCTCGCTCTTGCCGCTGCTGCTGGCCTGGCGGAGCCTGCTGGACTACTTTATCGTGCTGCCGGTGCTGGCCGTCTACGCCGCACTGCCATTGCTGCGTGCGGAAACGGCGAGTAGCCAGGCGCAAGAAAAACCAGCGCCGGAATCCCATCTCGCGTAGATAGGATTCCAGCGTCGGCAAAGCTATGTCAGACGACAGCGGCTATTCCCACTTGAAGGTCAGCGCCGCTGCGACGATGAAGATACCTGCCCAGATCAGCAGTAGCAGGATGTTGCTGAAGGAGACGCCCTGTTTGGTGAGCGCGCCGGCGAGCGAGTTAGCGAGCGCCGCCGAGGGCAACGCATTGGAGATGTTGCCAATGACGCCGCCGAGCGAACCAAAGACGCCACCGAAGAGCAGCAGGAAGAGGAACAACCCATTCGCGCCGGCCAGCGTCGCCTCCGCCCGCAATGCGCCAGCCATCAGCATGCCCAGCCCAGCGAACGCCGCCGTTCCCAGCAGCAGAACCGGCACAATCAGCCAGAACGCGCCAGCCGGACGCCAGCCGTAGAAGATGGCGGCTACTAGCACAAGCGAGATCACTTGCAAAATTTCTACTCCCAGCACGGCGACGATCTTGGCCATCAGCAGACCCCAGCGCGGCAGCGGCGAACTACCCAGGCGCTTGAGGACGCCGTAGTAGCGATCATACGCTGTCGCAATACCCAGGCTCACCATGCCGCTGGACATCACGGCCACCGCTAACACGCCCGGCAGCAGCGTGTCAATCGGCATTTTGAAGAAGCCGCGCAATGCGATGAGCAAAAGCAGTGGAATGATGAGCGTCACCAGCACGCTTTCACCGCGCCGCAGCGTCATCGTCAGTTCGGCGCGCGTCTGCGCCAGCACCGCCTTCGAGAGCGGCGCAGCGCCAGTTGTGTTGGCGGATGCCTGTGCGCTGGTTGTCACATTCGCGCTCATTCCCGCATCTCCTTCCCCGTCAGCCGCAGGAAGACATCTTCCAGCGACGAGCGACCAACGCGCAGTTCCGTTAAATCGGCTCCCCGGTCGCGCAGCCAGGGCGTCAGTTCGGCCAGCAGCGCGCGCGCGTCGCCGGTTTCAATCGCATACTTGCCGCTCGTCTCTTCGCGTGCGCCACGTGAGGAGGGCAACTTGCCAAGCGCCACGACATCCAGGCCGGGCGTGGCGCTGAAATACACTTCGGTCGTCGTGGTGGATTGGCCGCGCGTCAGGCCCGCTGGCGTATCGAGCGCAATCAGCGCGCCGTTGTCTATGATGGCGATGCGGTCGGCTAGCCGCTCAGCCTCGTCCATGAAGTGCGTCGTCAGCAGCACCGTGGTGCCCTGCGCTTTCTGCTCCTGGATGATATCCCAGGTAGCGCGGCGGGCCTGCGGGTCCATGCCAGTCGTCGGCTCATCGAGGAAGAGCAGTTTCGGCCTGCCCACCAGCGCCAGCGCCAGCGCCAACCGCCGCTTCTGGCCGCCAGAGAGCTGGCGGCAGCGCGTGCGCGCCGCGTCGCGCAACCCCACCCGTTCGATCAGTTCGTCGGGCGCAATCGGGTTGACGAAGAACTCAGAGAAGAGCCGCAGCACCTCATAGGCGCGGAGCGTGGGGTAGACGCCATCTAGTTGCAGCATGACGCCGATTTGCGGCTTTAACTGGCGCGCGTCGGTGCGTGGATGCAGACCCAGCACGGCAATGTTGCCCTTATCCGCTGCACGGTATCCCTCTAATATCTCGACAGTGGTTGTCTTACCAGCGCCGTTTGGACCCAACAATGCGAAAATCTCGCCCTCCGCCACGGAGAACGAGAGGTCACGCACGGCCATGTGTTCGCCATAGGACTTTACCAGCCCCTCCACCTGTATCGCTGTGCGCGCTGTTGTGCCTGCGCCGGATCCCGCGCCCGGCGCGCGTGTTTTGGCTGCACTCATCTTCTAACCTAACAATTATCCCGATAAAGAAAGGCTCGTATCGTGTGAGCTTCTGTTCTGATGTCCATGACACGAACCGCGATCATACCACTCTAAACCATACCCAAGCGCCGCCCTACACGCAAGGACCAAACTTTTTGTACACCCAGGCGATTTCGCTCTGGGTGAAATGCTCAGTATACTTACGGCCAACCATAGCGATGACGACAACGATGACAGTGAGTGATATCGGTGAATTAAACACCATAACACGGTGAGGACGAGACACCATGCAGCCAGAGACGCGCACGAAGACGGCCACTCGCAATACGTCAGCAACAACCGCAGCAAAGGCAAAGGCTGTGACACGCGCGCCCTGGCCGGACGATCTCGATCAGCGTGTGCGTAATGCGCTGGCGCTGCCGGATATTGCCACGTTGCCATCTGTACCATACGATATCGTTATCATTGGGGCAGGCGTCGCCGGACTGAACGCGGCGTTGGGCGCGCGCTCTGCGGGAGCGCGGGTGCTGGTGCTGGAAGCGGCAACGACCATCGGCACGGGCGCGACGGGGCGCAACGCCGGTATTCTCAGCGCGGGCATCAATATGGGGCTGGCGGATGTGCCGGAAGGCGACCCGGACGCCGAGATGTGGCCAGCCACCACCAGGGAACTGCTCTCGCTGGTGGAGCAGGCGCGCCAGCCCGATGCCCTACTGATCGCCAGCCTCACCGGCGCGCTGAGCCTTGCCGAGAATCGCACCGCCGCTCGCCATCTGGCGCAGGAGGCACGCGCCCGTGTGAATGCCGGGCTGCGGGCGGAGATGTGGTCGCCCGATCAGGTGGCTGAGGCGACGGCGGGTCGCCTCAACACCAGCACACTCGTAGAGGCGCTCTGGCTGCCTGATGAAGGACGCATCCAGCCGTTGACGCTACTGGCGCATCTCGCACAGAAAGCGCGGGCGGCGGGAATCACGCTGGCGGGCAATGCGCGTGTCGCCGCCTGGGAACACACCAATGCGAAAAGCACTAAGAGGACAAACGCACGCTGGCGCTTCTCGCTGGCGAATGGCGCAACCATCGAGGCGCCGGGGCTGCTGCTGGCCGTCGGGCCAACCGCCCAGCCGACCGGCAGGCTCTACGCGCTGGCTTTCCGCGCCAATCTGCCGGATACATTCCCCCTGTTCTGGGATTCCGCGCCGTATACGTATTGCGATTTCCGTCCAGGGCATGGCCGCCTGACGGTCAGCGGCGGGCGCTATGGCAAGCCTGGCGCTGCCCAGCGCGATTACGTCTATCACCGGCGGCTGGCGAATGCCGCACGCCATTGGCTGCCGGAGCTTGCCAGTAAAGAGCCAACTTATACCTGGGCGGTGGATATTGCCGTCACCTCTGATATGCTGCCACGCGCGCGGCGGCTGGACGGCCACGCGCCAGGGTACTCTATCGAGGGGTTGGGCGCGTTGGGTGTGCTGCCGGGGACAGTACTGGGGCGACGCGCCGGTGAGCAACTAGCCCGCGAACTGGCCTAAGCAGAATAGCGAAAGTCTTGGACGGAGGGGCAGGTTTGGATCCAGAGAGCAACACGAACTCGATACGCTGCTCGTCCGAAACTAGCGCCAATCTGCTGAGATTGAGGGAGGTAAGAGGAACACTATGCCTAAGCGTCCTGTGATGTATCTCTGCGAGTATCCGTATCCGATGCTGATCCTGCCCTGGCCTTCCGGTGTAACGATTGGTGTACAAGCCGGAGGAATTGCCTGCACTGAGCGCAGCGTTGAAGGACTGCTCGTGCCACTGCCCATTGGTCACCTCTACAATCGGCAGGAGAACGAACTCATGAGGCTTGCCGAACGCCTGGAGACCCTTCACCCTGGATGCGCTGGGAGACCCATTACCGCAGAGGAAGCTGATCGGTTAGACACGGCTTTTGTGGAGTGCTTTATGCCGATCATAGTCAATAGAGCGCGCTTGCAGGTCAGTACGGAAGCATGGCTACCTGTCCGCATACGCGAGGCAGAGGCCGTCAACGGCTATGATGAACTGAGCGACTTCGCTGGGATGGAAGCAATCTTGACCTGGCAGAATTGTGATTGAAATGACAACAGTGAGAAGGATGAGCAGGGGTTAAGCGGAGTGGCACACGTTGTGGGTTGGTCGAAAGCTTGGACCATCTGAAGCACCGCAAGGATGTGATACCTTCGTACTGAAAGCAAGAGCATTGCAAGTCGTACGAGAAGGCGAGGTATACGGCATGTCAGGCCAGCGCAGGTCTGCTGGTGCGCATCAGCAACCAACATCCTATCCTGATGTTAACGCGGTGCTACACGACCTGCTGGCGCGCATTCAAGCCATCCTCGGTGCGCAGTTGGTTGGGATGTACGTGGTGGGGTCACTCGCGCTTGGCGACTTTGACCCGCAGCACAGCGACCTCGATCTCATTATCGTCACCGTTGGCACGCTCTCAGACGAGACGGTTGCCGCCCTGCGAGACGTACATCAACGCTTTGACCAGAGCGCATCTGCCTGGGCCGCACATCTGGATGCCGTCTACATTCCCCAGGACGTATTGCGCGAGCCGTTTCCAACCGCTGCCCACTATCCCGTACTGGAATGGCCTGAACCCCTCGTGCTGAAGCCCCTGGAGAGTGGGTGGCCCATCCAGCGTTACACGCTACGTGAACATGGCATCGTGGTCAGCGGCCCGGACCCACGCTCACTGCTGGCCCCCGTCCATCCCGACGGTCTGCGTCAGGTGTCGGTGGCCATTGTCAAGCGGTGGCAAGCGCAGGCGCACAGTGAGCAGGAGTGGATAGCCTGGTTGAAAGAACCAGCCAATCTCACGTTTGTGGTACTCACGCTTTGCCGCCTGCTCTACACGCTCGATACTGGCGCTGTCGCATCCAAGCCAGCGGCGGCGCGCTGGGTGGAGCGGACGCGGGCGGCGCGCTGGAGCAAACTGATTGGTCGTGCAACCACCGAGCCACCCACCAATGCTGCTGATGTACCAGAGGATGCAGTAAACGACATCCTCGCGCTTCTGAAGTACACCGGCGAGCAGTATCAGCAATGGCTAGCATCTTCAGCCACCTGACAGACGCGAAGAAGGTGATTTGTCAGACAGCAGGGCTGGGATGCGGCGCATTTGCAGCATTTGCGCTGGTAGTCGCTTCGCCACCATCACTGCTCGCGCCGCTCGTATCATGGAGCGACGTGGCACGCTGCTGCACTGCTGCACGCTCTCGTTCCGCACGCTCGCGGCCACGCTGTGGCAAACGCTGGCGGATGAGACCCTCGAATCCCTGTGCAAGACGTGCCCCCAATGGGCTGCGCACCTGCGTAGCGAGAGGTGAGGTCCAGACATCCGCGAGTGTCAGCACTGCGACCTGGCCGTCGGTGAAATATGGATCGCCGCCACCATTGACACCGTGGGTCTCTTTGCCAAATCCCGGTCGGGTAGTCTCTTCCACCAGATAGCCAGTCTGCGCCAACTCGGAGACGATCAGATTGCGCTCAGCATCTACATCGGGTGCTATACCGTGGGTGGGCAGGTGATTCGTCTTCGAGAGTTCGACCTTGCTGTCTTTGGTTCCACCGCCAACCCAAATTGGGCGCCCGTCTGGACCACTTCGCCCGGTTTTCCAGAATCGGATATGATCCCGCTGACGAACATTGGACCCTGGGCGCTCGAAGGCCAGATCCTCCTTGTGGCCGAACAAATAGAGGTTGCTAACGGGTGCGGTAGAATAGCCTCGACCCAGCACCGAGTCCACACTGATCCGCGCGGAGGTGACCAGATCAATCTCATCTGCGCGATACCAACCGGCAGCAGCAAAGGCCGCCCCAATCTGGCCGTCCGTCCCAATGCACTCAACATTGATTGGGTCGCCGGACTGACCGTAGCGATTGAACGATGTCAAAGGCAGGTCGGTAGAAGGCAGCCCTGCGGATACCTCGCGTCCGCGAGCGGAACTCTCGTGGAGGTGGCGCTTCTCGCGCATGATGCGCCGTGTAGCCAAACCGGCGGCGGCAAGCACGGCTGCTGACGCAATTCCGCCCCCAATAACGAAGCTGGGAACTCCTCTACGCGGAGAATCAGTGCTAACGGATGTCTTCATTTCCACACCTCCACTCCATGGCTTCGTGCTACGTGCTATGTGCGAAGCGCTCGCGGCGCTGCTCACAGGCAGCTCGCCAAAGGGATGATGTCAACGGGCATAAGGAGCCATCGCAGTTCCCTGCAAAAAACATGCCCAGCCCATAAGGCATGTACAAAGCCTGGCCAGTTGGTGGCACTCACATTGCCGGATTGGAAAACTCAGCAATGCCGAGCCAAGCGCAACTCATGGGCATCATCATGTGATACAAAACTACACGCTTCTTCTGGTTCGTTGAACCCTTGACATTGCAAGCTTGTTGCTGCATCAATCACTGCTGGATGCCATTGCCAGAACGCCACGCAACTGCCTATAATCTGCCAGCAGTTTCAAGTTGCTGCTTCAAGACACCATTGAGGACATCAAGGATACCGCCTGCATGTATCAACGCCATACCCTGCCCAACGGCCTGCGGCTGCTGACTTATCACATGCCGTTTGTGCATTCGGTGAGCATCACCCTCTTTTTTCGCGTCGGCTCACGCTATGAAACCGCTGAACTATCCGGCATTTCTCATTTGATCGAACACATGATTTTCAAAGGGTCCGAGCGATACCCCACAGCGCAGATCATCTCTGAAACCATCGAGGGGGTCGGTGGCGTGCTGGACGCAGGCACCGACAAGGAACTGACCGTTTTTTCTGCAAAGACCGCCGACCGGCACTTCGATCTTGCCCTGCGGCTGTTGGCCGATATGGTGCAGCATCCACGTCTGGAACCGGCGGAACTGGAGAAGGAGCGGCGCGTCATCATCGAAGAACTCAGCATGTATCACGACAGCCCGCAGGATTGGGTGAGCGTGCTGGCGGATGAAACCGTCTGGCCGGATTTGCCGCTGGGGCGCGAGGTAGCGGGCACGCGGCAGACCGTTGAGACGATTTCGCTCGACGCCATCAAAGACTACCTGGCGACGCACTATACGCCGGGCAATCTGATTCTCAGCGTTGCTGGCAACATAGACGACGATCATGTAGTTGCCGCCGTGCAAGAGCTTTTCGGCGGCTGGCAGGCGAAGGACGCGCCCACCTGGCAACCCTGCCCTATCCCGGCGAACGCGCCGCGTGTGCGGCTGGAATATCGCAAGACGGAGCAGGCGAACCTCTGCCTGCTCACGCCGGGCGTTGCGCACGCCAGCCCGGACTATTACCCGATCATCCTGCTCAACGCGATTCTTGGCGACGGCATGAGTTCGCGCCTCTTCCTCGAAGTCCGCGAGCAGCAGGGGCTAGCCTATGATGTCAGTACGGCTCCCGTCAGCTTCTACGACACCGGCACCTTCGTGGTCTACGCGGGAGTCGAACCCAAGCGCATCGAGGCTGCGATCCAGGCGATTCTGAAGGAACTTTCGCGCGTGTGCAACGAGGAAATCAGCACGAATGAACTGACGCGCGCCAAAGAATATACGAAAGGTCGCATGGCGCTGCGTCTGGAAGATACACATAGTATTGCTTCGTGGCTGGGCGGGCAGGAAGCCTTGCTCGATGAGGTTCTTGAATTGGACGAGATTATGCGCCGCATAGATGCTGTGACCAGCGACGATCTGCGCCAGCTTGCGCAGCAGATATTCCGCGACGAATGGCTGCGCCTTGCCATCATCGGCCCGCATAAAGACACGGCGCAGTTCGAGCGCATTTTGCGCCTCTCATAGCGCCAGCCAGCTAGAAAATACATTCTAGCTATTAGCTATGCACAGTGTGCCGCTTTACAGCGAGAGACAAACCGGCATATACTGACCGGGTGTAGTAGTGGGTGGGAGGCGCTGTTGTGTCGTCAACAGACAGCGATCATGCGAGGCAAGATACAGCGCAAGATACGGGGCACGATGCCGATGAGTTGTCGCGCCTGGGCGAGTTCGGCTTGATTGCGCGGCTCACCAGTGGACTCGAAACGCGGGACGATGTGGTGCTGGCGGCGGGTGACGATGCGGCATTGCTCGATACTGGCGCGGATGCGCTGCTCGTGGCGACATGTGATGCGCAGGTGGAGGGCAAGCACTTCATTCGCGGCCTGGCGACTGATGAAGAGATCGGGCACAAGGCGCTGGCGGTCAACCTGAGCGATATCGCCGCAATGGGAGCAGAGCCACGCTGGGCGCTGGTCTCGCTGCTCATCCCAGATGGCCTGATGTTGGACGCGCTAGAGCATGTCTACGCAGGTATGCGGGCGCTGGCACGGCAATACGATGTTGCGCTGGTCGGCGGGAATATCGCCGCCACCACCGGGCCGTTCTGCATAGACATCACGCTGCTGGGTATGGTGGCGCGTGAACGGGCATTGCGACGGGATGGCGCGCGTGTCAATGACGCCATTCTGGTGACAGGCACACTTGGCGCGGCGGCGGCTGGTGTGTTATGGTCTATGACGCATGCCAGTTTTGTAGATGATGCAAGTTCGGCACCTTTTTCGCTAGAAATACGTGAACGAATCCGCCGGGCGATGGTCGCTCCGCGTCCGCAAGTGGCCGTGGGGCAGGCGCTGGCCGCGAACGGCGCTGTGACGGCGATGCTCGATATCAGCGATGGGCTGGCCGCCGACCTCTGGCATATCTGTGAGGCGAGCCAGGTTGGTGTGGTTCTGGAGGCGGCGGCGCTGCCGGTGGACCCGGCAGCGGCGGAAGTGGCAACAGCATGCGGGCGCGATCCCCTCTCGCTGGCGCTGTATGGTGGCGAAGACTACGAGCTGCTCTGCACAGTTGCGCAAGCGGACGTTGCGAAGGCGCTTGCGGCGATTGCAGGCGCAGGTGGAACAGGTCACGTCATTGGCCGTGTTGTAAATAAAGCGGACGGGATGCGTCTGCATTTCAGTGACGGCAGGCTCGAAACACTTGAGCCGCGTGGATGGGATCATCTACGCTGAGCCAGTGAAGCTCGTCTGCTGCGCCGGGTTGGGCCAGTTGGGTCAAGGGCTACGCGAGAGGTCGGGCGCTATGGAGACGGTGTGGGGGCAGGACGACGTGGCGATGTTCAGACAAGAAGAATCTCTCGATGATGAGATCGGTGTCCTCTCTGATGAAACCACCGAGCTTGGCCTCTACGCGGAAGAAATCTTCAAGAACGCCTCAGCGGCGCTCTATCCCAATGCTGCAGAGGCAGCGCAGTTTGCGATAGAGACCGAGCGCGTCTGTGCGCAGATTTATCGCTCGATTCACCAGGCGGCGCTGACGTTGCTGGCCGTGCATATGCCGGCTGGCGACCAGTTGCGCCGCATCGTAGAGTTACAGCAAATCGCCGCCGAGTTCGCGCGTATTGCCGACGACGGCCGCCAGATTGCCGAACACGCGCTGTGGCTCGGCGGGAACACGGAGATGGAGCTTGCGCGTATCAGCGGCAATGACAGCGGCATGACCCTGCTGGTGCAGATGCTCAAGCAAACGTATGTCGAAGTGCGCGGCTGCGTGATGGTGACGACGCTGCGTGGCTCGGCAATGGCGCGCCGGCTAGTGATGGAAGACGCAGAACTTGACCAGTGCTTCTTGGCGTTCAAGCGCATGATCGAAGTCGCCATAGGCGCGTTTCCCCGCAACGCCGCACGCCTGCAACGGCTGCTGCTGATCGGCGTCTGCCTCGAAGATATCGGCAACCGGGTGGTCGCCATCTGCCGCACGCTACTCTATGAGTCGCCACAGGCTACGATGTAGGTAATCGTTGCTCGATTCTTGAGATCAGGGACGATTGGCGAATCCACCAGGCCCCATTTCGAAGATTAGCAGCAGCGCGCCAAAGGCAACGATCCCTGCGAACCAGACTGGCGCCAGTTGAGCCAGCGTGCTGATTGCTGCCAGCGCCAATCCGACGATGGCGCAGAGCCAGCGGGCCACTCGACCCCAACCGGCCAGCATAATCTGCCGTCTTGGTAGGAGTTCGACGGCCCACCCCGTTTCAGCGAGACCGGCAAAGGCAAGGGCAAGTAGAAACAGCGGATGCCCTCCCTTGCCAAAGACGGCGATGACCAGCGGTAGAGCCACCACCACTAGGCCAGCCAGTCCACCGAGCCAGGCCACACGTTTGTGGCTCGGTGGCCCCCAGAAGAAACCTTTCATGAACCAACGCACCAACTGACTCATCTGCATCTCCCCTCAGCACCTCGTGATATAGTAAGATCATCAGACAGTGAGATTACCGAATAGTAAATCTCTCTGACAATATAGTAAGACTCCCTGACTTGTTTGTCAAGACCAGTATTGAGAGGAGAAGTGCGATGTCTGGTAAATTGGATGAGCAACACATGCGCGTAGAGGAGACGAAAGCGCCAGACGTGCCGGAGGACCGACGCATGATTGGCGCGTTGCTGCGCATTCCACGCGAGGCAGCGACCCGACAAGTGCTGGCAGGGCTAGCAGAGGCCGGTTTCGGTGATATTCGCCCGGCCCACTTTACGGTCTTCCAGCACTTGCCGCCTGAAGGTATCCGGCTGACGGCGCTCGCCGAGGCGGCGTTGCTCACTAAGCAATCTATGGGCTATCTGGTGGACGACCTTGAGGCGAGTGGGTATATCGAGCGCGTTCCTGATCCAGCCGACCGGCGCGCGAAGGTTCTGCGGCTCACGGCGCGCGGGCGAGCCGTCGAGGATACTGTGCGCGAAGTGATCCGCCAGATCGAGGCGTCGTGGGCGGCTCGTCTTGGCCAAGATGAGTATCAGCAGTTGGTGCGACTGCTACGAGCGTTGATTGCAATTCTTAGCGAGTGATATTCACTCTACTCTCGATGAGAGTCTTTGTGCATGCGACGAGACGCTACAGATTGTCATCAAATGGTGGCTCATGCCGTTCGACGATGGCGCACAATTCTGCAAGCGTTGCCAGCGCCTTTGCGCGCGTCTCCGGGGTGAGCGCCGTATCCTCTGCAAACTCATCTTCGTCCAGCACGATCATGCTGTAATCTGGATTTACCCAGAGATCAAGCAATAAATCGCGGTTGGAGAGCGTATGATCTACGATCTGCGCTGGCTCCGTGATATTGCAATACCAGCCTTTGCGCCTGCCATCCGGTGACGCAATCTCAAAGATGTTATACCAGCGGTCGGTAAAGTACCACTCGGTGAAGTGGTCGCCCGTCTCAAAGGTGGTATAGCCCAGCGCCAGCGCCGGGCGTGTCCAGCGCGCATCGAGCCGCAGACCATTGGGCAACACCTCAGCTACCACTGCATCATACGTGAGCGTGCAGACGCCACGTGTATCCAGCTTCTGCACAACGATACGCGCTCCAGGCTGCAGTTGAGACATACTTGGCATAAATCCTATGCCTCGCCCTGCGCCAGCAACCGCTCCGGAGCGAACAGGTTGGCATATTCCTGATACTCCTGGGAGCGCCCGGTGATGTCGCCGGCAATCATGCGCGCGGCAAGCAGCGCGTAGGCGTTGCCGTGTCCGGTGTAGCCGCCAGCTATGTAGCAGCCGGGGACGCCGGGAAGGTTGCCGATGAGCGGCAAGCCATCCGAGGAGAACGCCATGATGCCTGCCCAGCGCCGCTCGATCTGCGCCTGTGGCTGGCGCAGCGTCTCGCGGAGAAAGCGTTCGAGTTGATCCTGTACGACGCCGCCCGCCGTCTCATCGCTCGTATATTCCGTCGCAAATGAGGTGTTGCGCCAGCCACCGATGACCAGCCGCCCATCCGCAAGCTGGCGAAAATATTCGTAGCCCTCATTGGCGTAGCAGGGGCACTCGAAAAGCCGCTCGCTGACCGGCGCCGTTGCCAGCATCTGCCCGCGCGTCGGCTCGATATGTTGCGCCAGCCAATCAGCGCCGAGCAGCTTCCCTACTTCCGGCAACCAGGCGTTGGCCGCCAGGATGAGCGTGCGCGCGTTCAGCGTGCCGATTGGCGTCTGCACGATGAATCCCGTCGCTGTGCGCTCTATCGCGGAGACTGGGCTGTGATCGTAGAAGACTGCGCCCGCATCGCGCGCCAGCCGCGCCAGTCCCGTCACCAGCAGCGCAGGCTGAATCTCGCCATCCTCCGGGTAGTAGATGCCGCCCTGGTAGTGCGATTGCAGGCAGGCGGGGAGTTGCGCGCGCTCCACCAGTTCAGCGTGCCAGCCATCGGCAGCCAGCAACGCGACGCTACGGTGGTGCTCCGCAAACTCCTCCTCGGAAGCCGCGATGCGCAGGCTGCCGGTGCGCTGGTAGCCGCATGACCAGCCGGATGCGCCTAACGCTGCAATGATCTCGACGGCCAGCGCATTGTTGGCCTGAGAGAACGCCCAGATGCGCTTGCTGCGCTCATGCCCGTAACGTTCGATGGAGTCTACATACGTCTCAGACGTGCCGCCGAGCAGAAAGCCGCCGTTGCGTCCGCTGGCGCCCGCCGCCACGGCACGCGCCTCCACGATGGCGACCTGCGCCCCAGCCCGCGCCAGCCAGAGGGCCGCAGACGTGCCAGTGATGCCAGCACCGATGATGGCTATGTCGGTTTCGGCTGCTCCCTGCAACTGGCCCGCGCTCGCGGGTTCGCCTACCACTTGGTCACGTTCGGCCTGCCAGTATGAGACGCTTCCCATTGCCACAACTCACGCTTTCTCTATCATCAACCACTCACCAACGCTGCATATGAGAATTTGTATCAGCATAGCACCAGCGGGCCATCCATTGCGCTACCTGGTTGGGATATACGCGATATCGCCGGTATAATCTCAACTAGAATAGTCGCAAGAGACATGGATCACCTCATCAACTGAGAGGGAGAGCAGCGGCTATCATCATAGAGGAGCTAAAGGCGAAGATGACGCACCCAAACCGAACAGCCATTCCTTCGATCACGCCAGCCGAAGCCTGGCGGCGCATGCGCGAAGAAGGCGCCGCCTTGATAGATGTTCGTGAGCCGGATGAATACCAGGAAGGCCACGCGCAGGACGCCGTCAGTATTCCGCTGAGCGAGTTCCGGGAGCGATACACTGAGGTGCCGCGCACAGGCGACGCGCTTTTTATCTGCCACACCGGGCAGCGCAGCCTGATGGCCGCGATGTTCATCCAGCGCCAGGGCTGGGACCACGCCATCAACGTGGAAGGCGGCACGGATGAGTGGGAAGCCTCCCACCTCCCCATGCAACGATAGCAACCGCCCTATTCAGGTCAGGGTGTGAGGTCGCCAGGAGCGTCGTCCATATCGGGCGGGGTATCTGGATGCTGCTTCGGCGTATCGGAAGCTGGTGGCTGCGCCGGATGCTGTTCCAGGTGATGCAGGCGCGTGGTGATATCGGTCTGCGTGCGGTTTCCGGCGCGCTGTTCCTGTAATTCGGCGACAATTGCGTCCATGCCGACGCCCAGCGACCCCTTGACCAGCAGTAGATCGCCCGGCTGGGCATGCGCGCGCACATACGCCGCCGCTTCCTGGCGGGCGCGCGCCAGTTCGCCCGGCTGCGAGAGCTTCGCGGGATAATAGTGAATCTGCTCTGGGCGCATGCCAGCGTCAGCGGCGGTCTCAGCCGTCGCCTGCACCTCCGTGCCAACCAGCACCAGTTCGTCAACCGCCGCCGCCGCCGCCAGCCCGACGCCGGCGTGTTCACCATGCGCATAGGAGCCGAGTTCCAGCATGTCGCCAAAGATGAACCAGCGCCGCGCGCCAGGCGTCAGGCTGGCGCGTTTCAGCAGTTCGATGGCCGCCTCGGCGGACTGGCGATTGGCATTATAGCTGTCATCTATCAGCGTCGTCCCGTTGATGCCCGCTTTGATTTCGCCGCGCCGCTTCATCGGACGTATTTCGCCCAGGCCAGCAGCCACCGCCTGTACGCTCATGCCGCAATTGAGCGCGACGCCTGCCGCCGCCAGCGCCGTCGTCACCGCGTGCGCGCCAGGCGTGTTGAGAACGACCCGCGCTACCTGATTGCCATAGGAGAGCGTAAAGCGGTAACTGAGGCCCATTGGCATGATGGGACTCACCCGCTGCGCACGCACAGCGGCGTTGGGCCGGTGCCCATATGTCACCACACGCGCAGACGTGCGCCTTACCATCCTGCGCACGACGCGATCATCGTCGTTCAGGACGGCGACGCCATCGCTAGGCAACGCCGCCACTGCCTCGCTCTCCGCTAGCGCCACATTCTCCATGCTGCCAAAAAATTCTAGGTGTTCCGGCCCGACGACTGTGACGACGGCAATATCGGGCGGCGCAATGCGACAGAGGCGCGCGATTTCACCCACCCATTGCGCGCCCATCTCCAGCACGGCAAAACGGTGTTCGGGATTCAGACGTAGCAACGTCAGCGGGAGGCCGGTTTCGGTGTTCAGGTTGCCATAGGTTTTGAGGGTGGGGGCCAGCGATTGCAGCAGCCACGCGGTCGCCTCCTTGACGCTGGTTTTGCCATTGCTCCCCGTCACAGCAATCACGCGGACCGAGGGATGGCGGCGCAGATGTCGCTGTGCCAGACGCTGAAGGACATCGAGCGGGTCCTGGACGACGAGTTGCGGGATGCCGCGCGCCAACGCCTCCTCGTGCGGTCTGCTGCACAGAATCGCCGAGGCGCCCGCGCGCACCGCCGCGCCAATGAAGAGGTGGCCGTCGGTCTGCTCCCCACGCAATGCGATGAAGAGTTCGCCACGCTGCACCATCCGGCTATCAATTGCGCCGCCTGCGAAGCGCATCGGCAGGATGCCACCGATTGGCCGCGTATTGGCGGCGGCAATCAACTCGTCTCGCGTAAACATTCCCTACCCTCCTCTACAAATTCCTCGAGCCGCCATCCCATAGAAAAATACTATCGTATGCTTTGCCAACATGCAAGTTTGATGCCGTTTCTCGCCGCCTGTTCAGCAACTGCATAGATACAACGGATGAGGCGGCTGGTAATGGTCTACTCTGGTCTACAGTGGGGCGTTTCACATTGGATTGAGCGAGGGAATTTGCCCAAACAGCCCAGGAAAAAGCGGCTGCTACATAGCAGCCGCCGGTTATGTGTTGATGAGAAGGATCGCTTCAGCGCGCCTTCTTCTCAGCTTGCTGAGCCTTCTCAGCGCGGTCAACTGGATAAGCCGGGCTGTGCGTGCCAGGACGCACGAGGTTTCGCACCACTTCCTTGACATGGCCACTGGAAAGGCCGTAGAGTTCGCGCAGGATGGCCGGCGCGCCATGCTCGACGAAGATATCCGGCAGGCCGATCACCTTGAGGCGCACGTCGTGCAGGTCATGGGCGTGCAGCAGTTCGCTGACCGCGCTGCCAAAGCCGCCCATTGCCGACCCATCCTCGATGGTGACGAGGCAGCGAGTGGCGCGGGCGAGGCGCAGGATCAGTTCTTCATCCAGCGGCTTGGCCCAGCGCGCATTCACGGCGACCGCGTGAATATCCTCCTCGCTCGCCAATTCCTGAACCGCCTGAAGCGCGGGAGCTACCATGTTACCAAAGCCCAGCACTGCGCACTCCGCCTGCTCAATCTCATCTTCCGGCGTCAGCAGTTCAGCCTTGCCGATGGGGAGCATCTGGAATTCTTTATCGATGGCCACACCCAGGCCAGAGCCGCGAGGATAGCGGAGCGAGACCGGCCCCTCCATATAGAGCGCCGTATAGAGCATATGGCGCAGTTCGTTCTCGTCCTTCGGCGCCATGACGTGCATATTGGGAATCATGCGCATGAAGGCGATGTCGAAAGCGCCCTGTTGTGTATGCCCGTCTTCGCCCACCAGGCCGGCGCGGTCCATCGGCAGCACCACATGCAGGTTCTGCACGCACACATCGTGGATGACCTGATCGAAGGCGCGCTGCATGAAGGTCGAGTAGATCGCCGCCACCGGGCGCATCCCTTCGCAGGCGAGGCCGGCGGCGAAGGTGATGGCGTGCTGCTCCGCGATGCCAACATCAAAATAGCGTTCCGGCAGCGCCTCTTGCAGCTTATAGAGCGAAGTGCCCTCGGCCATCGCCGCCGTGATGCCAACGATAGTGGGGTCTTTGCGGGCAAGCTCCACCAGCGCCTCAGCAAAGACATCCTGATATTTCGGTGGCTCACCCTGCTTCTTCTTCATCTCGCCGGTGAGCGGATCATACGCGCCGGGACCGTGGAACTTGGTCGGCTCGGCCTCGGCATAGTCGCAGCCGCGCCCCTTCTTGGTAATCACCTGGATGATAAGCGGACCGTGCATCTCTCTGGCGTTGCGGAACACGTCAATCAGATGTTGGGTATCATGTCCGTCGAAGGGGCCGAGGAAGGTAAAGCCAAGCTCCTCGAAGATGACGCCGCTCTTGCTGGGCAACACAAACTCTTTGGCGCTGCGTGCTGTACGTCCAGCCATCTCTTTCGCCAGATTGCCGCCGGGGACATGATCCAGCGAACTCTTGACGACATTGCGCAAGTTGCGGAAGGTCTTATCCGAACGGATTCTGCCAAGATAGGTGTGCAGCGCGCCGACGTTATCTGAAATGCTCTTGTCGTTGTCGTTGAGGACGATGATGAAATCTTTGTGCATCGCGCCAGCGTTATTGATGGCTTCGAGCGCCATGCCGCCGGTTAGCGCGCCGTCGCCGATGATGGCAACCACTTTATAGTCTTCACCCTGGAGATCGCGAGCGGCGGCCATGCCGAGCGCCGCTGAGATGGAGGTGCTGGCGTGGCTGGCGCCGAAGGCGTCGTACTCGCTCTCATCGCGGCGCAGATAGCCGGAGAGTCCGCCAAGCTGCTTGATGGTGCGGAAACGGTCACGCCGGCCCGTCACGAGCTTATGCGGATATGCCTGGTGGCCAATGTCCCAAACCAGCTTATCATGAGGGGTATCGAAGGCGATATGCAGCGCCAGTGTCAGTTCCACCGTCCCCAGGTTTGGTGCCAGATGCCCGCCGCGCAGGGCCACCGTTTCGATGATTTCCTGGCGCATCTCTGCGGCAAGTTGATCTAGCTCCACCGGCGACAGCGCCTTGAGTTGCGCCGGGCTATCAATAGTATCAAGAATACGTGTCACTGGAGAGACTCTCCTTCATGCCTCAATTCGAAGCCAGATAGATTCCTGGCGATCTGCATGCTCTGGAGATGCCGGGAATGACATAGGACTGCGCAATTGATGGACGATCTGCCTCGTTGCAGTGGTCCCTCTGCGCCCGCTGGATGCTTGTGGTTGCTCATAGGGTTGCTCAGAAATGCCAGCAGGAAAACATGAGCGGCAACCGCCGGTGATCCAGACAAAATAAGTACGACATACGCGCTAAATAACGCGCATAATCTGATGATTACGCCCTCGCACATCATTATAGGGCACACCAGCTATGTCAACAAACAGTGTCGCACATGCTGTCTTCCACTTACGTGCGCAAAAAATCTGCACTCAAGTGCAACAGCGCAACGCCTGTATCAAGCTGTACACAACCGACATAAAACGAGCCGCTCACGATAGCTGGCATGTGGCGGGCAAGGCGCGGGCAAGGCGCGGTCAGAGCGCGGGCAGAAACGGAGCCATCACAACATCCATGAAGCTGCGCTGGCCGGCTGTTTGGCCAGCTCCTCTGCGAGCTGTTTCTGCGCCCGTTCGACAATCAACTCAATGAACTTGTTGGCGCTCCGCCAGCGCGCCGACTCCTTCTCTTCATCATATTTGTTCGCGGTGACGATCTGCCGGAGTTCCGCCAGCGAGCACTGCCGCAGCCGTGCCCGCAACGCCTCTTCGCCGCCAGCGTCCAGCAGGTCCACGACATCCAGCGTCTCACCCGCGCCAAAGACTTCCAGGAGTCCACTGCGCGCCAGCGCATCGCGTACCTGATCCGCAACCGCCGGGTCAGCCTTCGCGGCATCCGCCATGCGCTTGAACAGGATATTCATTTGCTCCACATCATGTGCGTTCACACACAGCCCCCTCTGTTCTCCCCCGATATGCGTGAAGTATGGTTGACCATAGCTTCCGCCAGCGATTGTATCTATCAAGGGCAGAAACCGCAAGCAACACAGGCCGAGTATCCTACGAACGTATCTCGTCGTTGGTTCTGATTTTCAGCGCCCTTCTCTTGCAGGTTCAGGGGGATGAACGCAATTGACGCCTAGTAGCTGCCTGGGGTTAAATGGGAATGAGACACACGCACCTAGTCAGAAAATGAGGTCGGCCAATGGGGGTCTTTCGCGCCAGCACCATGATTTCCGCTCCTGTGTCTACGGTATGGGATTTTATTATCCTGCCGGGAAATCTCCATTTATGGGGACCTTACACTCAACCAGCCAGCGGTGCTGACCATCCCCTGCAAACGGGCGATAGGCTGACCCTGTCTCGTCGTGATTTCCTCCGCAACACTACTCAAGTGCTGCTCGTCGAGCAGGTGATTCCGTATCACTCGTTTGAGCTGCGTGACCTCTCGCCGATGGCCAGGAGAATGAATGTGACGGCCACAATCCGTGTCGAAGCGGGCAAAGACCGCGAAACCACCTGGATTGAGGAGGCCATCTTCTACTCGCCCGGCAAGAACCGGGTGGTGCAATGGCTGGACCGCCGGCTGATAAATCCTCTCTTGCAACCGCTGGCAAGCTATGGAACACAGAAGGCATTTCGCCGCTTACAGGCGGCTATACACAACCGCTAAGGGCAAGCACCACGAAATCCCAGGTCGCTAACGTGCCAGCAATCGCTCTAGCAACGGCTCCACTAACTGCCGGTCGCGCAATCCCTCACGCCAGCGCGACGGTATCGCGCCGATGCCGTCGCGCAGCCCTGCGATACCACCCGCGATGCAGGCAGTGGTATCGGTGTCGTGCCCCAGGGCTATCGCCGCCTTCACCACCTGCTCATAGCCGCCCACTGCCTGCACCATACGCGCAGAGCGCAGCGAATCCACCACATAGCCGCGACCGTCGCCAACCGGAGGGTCATCCGGGCGAATGTGATACTCTAGTTCGGCGCGCGCTGGCGACTCATCGGGATAGATTTCCCGCAGCGCCGCAACTGCCTCGTTCCAGGGGTCGGCGGCAACGGCCAGCACACGCCGCGCCCAGAGACAGTAGAGCGCGCAGCAGACCTGCACGCGCAGATGCCCATGCGTCACGCAGGACTGCGCCTGGGCGTCCGTCACCAGTTCAGCATCGCTGCCACGATGCCAGAGCGCCAGCGGCAGCACGCGCATCAACGAGCCATTGCCCATCGAATAGTTCTCCGCTGAGCCAGCCTGAAGCGCAGGTGTGCCAGCTCGCAACGCACGGAGCGCCTTGCCCGTCTGGATGCCAACATCAAAGACGCGGCCATCCACCGCAAAATAGCCCTCATCGTACCAGCGGAGCAATCGCCTGCCAAAATCTTCGGCGTCGAAACATTCACATTCGAGCAGCGAGGCGAGCAGGCAGAGCGCCTGCGCGCCGTCATCCGACCACGTGCCCGGCGGCACATTATGCGCAGCAGAGAAATCCGGCGGCGGCGCGAACTCAATCTGCTCGTAGGGAGGCAGGTCTGCTGGCTCATGGAACTCATACGGTACGCCCAGCGCATCGCCAACCAATAGACCGATGAGACCCCCAGCGATAGCGTCGTTCTGATTCGGCATAGCAATTCCCCTTTGCTTATCCGATTCCGGCAACAGTATACAACAAGCGCTTGTATACTGACACAGCGATTCTCTGGCAAGTATATTTTTATTCTCAATACGACAGAGCTGATGCCAGTAGAAACAACATACCGAAACCTGCTATGGTAGTTCTGAATGGCGTGTGGGCAATGATGCTCTCGCCATCATCACGGTGTTCACGTTGGGGAGGAGATTCTGCATGGCTGGTGTGGCAGACATTATCATTTGGCGGGCAACTGAGGCGGATATGCCAGCGATACGAGATATTTTCTATCGCAACGAAATCGCCGGTGAGCCGCCGGATAGTCCGGACCTCCCTGAGCCGCGCCTGCTTGCCGGCCATGCACATCTGCTGGCGACCGGCGAGATTTGGATTGCCGAACAGGATGGACTGCCGATAGGCTTCACCGCACGCATGGTGCGCGGGTCAATCGCCTATCTGGCGGACCTCTTTGTTCTGCAAGCGCATCAGTCCGGCAATGTGGGGCGGCAATTGCTCACTGCGGGTTTCCCTGATGATGTCGCCATCCGTTGCACCATGAGTTCGACTGATCCGCGCGCTCATGCGCTCTACACGCGCCTGGGGATGCGCCCACAATGGCCGAACTACTGGCTACGCAGCGCCGCGAACCGGCGCGACACACTGCCCGAAACTGATATCCATCTGATCGAAGCGGAGCCGGATGACGCCGAATGGGCAGCCTGGGACGCCAGATACAGCGGTCGCCAGCGACCAGAGGAACACGCCTACTGGCTGAACGAGTGCCACGCCATCCGCTTCTGGTTTGAGCGTGCCGGTCAGCGCATCGGTTACGGGCAGGTGCAGCGCGTCAGCGATGGCTCGCTCTGGCTCCCCGATGCCTATACGCTTGGTCCCATCGGCGCAGAGACCGAAGCCGACGCGCAGGATTGTGTGCTGTCCGCCGCCGATTGGACGCTCCGCCAGGGCCGCGTGGTGCGCGTCGCCGTGCCTGGTCCACATCCGGCGCTCAAGCCGCTGCTCGATGCGCATTTCGAGATCACCTACATCGAGACGTTTCACTCATCGGCCAGCGTACCATTCTTCGATGCGCGCCTCTATCTACCGCCCGGCGATCTATTCTAAACTGAGCGTTACCTCCAGCATACATGGTGGCGACACGCGACCGAGCGGCACACGCAGAAGCGTTTCATAGCGCCGCTCAGTGGTGAGGATGGTTGCGACATCGAGCGCGTTGCCGTCGAGGGTGGCCGACACCACAGTTGGTCGGGCGTCGCCTATGCGCTGTGGCAGGTGAAACTCGACGGTCCAGTCGCGCGGCTCACGTTCGTATGCGCCCTCTGGCGGGGCAGCCTGGAAGGTCAGGCGGTTGCTGTCGCGGCTGGCGGTGAAGCAGGTACGCCGCCATGCGCCCTGCTGGTAGGCTGGCGTCTCGCCATCATCTTCATAGAGTTCGCCCTCAGCCTGCGCCTGCGCATCCGTCCCCAGGTAGCAGGCCAGCGTCAGCGGCTCATCGGCCAGTTCACCGACGTATTGCATCACCGGACCTAGCGGCAGGATCGCGCCCTCCCGCACGAAGAGCGGCAGCACATCCAGTGGTGACTCCACACGGCGGCGCAACGGCCCGGCGATGCGCTCGCCGGTCGCCCAGTCCACCCAGGCGCCGCGCGGAAATTGGACGAGCCGCTGCGGCTGGTTTTCTTCCATCACCGGCGCGCAGAGCAGATCGCCGCCAAGCAGATGCTCGTCATCTATATTCAGCAACGCCTCGTCGCCGGGGTAGGCATAGGCCAGCGCCCGCGCAATGGGCGCGCCGGTCCGTGCCGCCTCCGCCATTGCCGTGTAGAGATACGGTAACAAGCGATAGCGCAGTTCGATGGCCGCGCGGCACATTGCTTCATATGGCTGGCCGAAAACCCACGGCTCCTGCTGCGGTGTCATGAGCGCGCTGTGATTGCGGAAGAATGGGAAGGTCGCGCCAAGCTGCGTGAAGCGCACCAACAGCTGCCCCGTTGCGTTCTCCCAGAAGCCGCCGGTGTCGAAGCCGACGAACGGCACGCCGGAGAGACCCAGCGCCAGGCACATCCGCGAGGCCAGCCGCAGATGCTCCCAGACGCTCTGATTGTCGCCGGTCCAGAGGGCGGCGTACCGCTGGACGCCAGCGTAGCCGGAGCGTGTCAGCACGAACGGTCGCCGCTCCGGACGCAGCCGCGCCAGCCCCTCATAGGTTGCGCGCGCCATCTGCATGCCATAGGCGTTGTGGAAGGCGCGATGCGAGAGCGGCGCGCCCTCCGGTCCGTCTGGATAATGCACAGCATCCAACAGCAACGTCGTGCCGCGCGGTGTCCCGCCATCCGGCACGAAACGGTCGGTCAGCGACGGCTCATTCATATCGTCCCAGATTGCCGTCACTCCGGCGTCGAGCAGCGCGCGATGACGCTCACCCCACCACGCGCGCACCTCGGCGCGGCTGAAATCCGGGAAGGCGCTTTCCCCCGGCCAGACGACGCCGGTGAAGAGCGAACCATCAGCGTTGCGCACGAAATAGTCGCGCTCCAGGCCATCGGCATAGGTGGGATCGGTCGGATCTGCCTTGACGCCGGGATCAATGATGGTGACGGCCTTATAGCCAGCGGCATTCAGTTCGTCGAGCAGCTTCTTTGGCTCTGGGAAACGCTGCGCATTCCAGGTGAAGACGCGGTAGCCGTCCATATAGTCAATGTCGAGCCAGAGCGTATCGCAGGGAATGTGGCGCTGGCGGAAATTGGCGGCAATCTCGCGTACCTGTTCTTCCTGGTAATAACTCCAGCGGCTCTGCCCGTAGCCGAGCGCCCAGCGCGGCGGCAACGGCATGTGGCCGGTCAGATCAGCGTAACGAGCCAGCACAGCGGCAGGCGTCGGCCCGGCAAAAACGTAGTAGGTAAGCTCGCCGCCATCCGCGCCGAAACTCAGTTGATCGAAGCGTGTTGCGCCTGCATCGAGGTCGCTGCGCCAGGTGGTATCACAGAAAATGCCATAGCAACGTCCAGCGCGCAGACCCAGCCAGAACGGAATCGCAGCGTACATGCCGCTCGTAGCGTCGCCGTGCGGCTGCGGCGGATCAGTGTTCCAGTAGACGATCTGTTCGCCGCGCCGGTCCAGCGGCGCCGTGCGCTCACCCGCGCCCAGCACATGCTCGCCGGGGGCCAGCCGCTTATGGCAGCGCACGCTACCCGCTGGCCGTCCAGCCCGTGCTGGTTCGTTTGCGCCATACGGCGCGACATGGCCCATGCCTTGCGTCTCGTCATCTTCAGCGAAGCCCGTGCCATCAGGCCACTGAAATGCCACGCGGAACGGCTGCGTGGTAATGGTGACGTGCATCGCTTCGGTAGTAAGTGTGATGACTCCGGTTGCGTCTTCGCTGGCAGAAACGGCAACCTCCGGCCACTCCTCGCGCACGACGGCCCACGAACGCGCCGCCTTGACTCCCGGCGGCAAGAGCCGCACCCGCGCCAGGTCCGCCGCCAGCAGCGTCACCTCCGCACGCGCGCCATCTGCTGCCATGAAGCGCCAGTTCGTCGCGTCATCGCTCTCACGTGCTTCGCGGGTCACTGCGCCGATGGGCTGGTAGGCGTCAGGTGTCATGGGTTGCTCCTCGGTAGGATGTATAGGATGGTTTGTGTTGTGGATGTTTTTCAATTGTAGCGAATCGGCGCAAAACAAGCGCAATTGCAGCATGGTACACGCAAATATTGGGTGGAAAGCAACACAGCAATGTGCTATGCTGTGGCACCGGCAGGATGCGAAGCAAACGAACTGTGGCGCATTGGCAAAGTGATGGTGAGGTGAGGCGGGGGAAAGGAGCGGTAGCACATGCTGTTTGATGATCGTCACTGGTGTCTTGGCGTGCCGGCGCTGCTGCTCCTGCTGGCTGGCGCCGCTGCGTGCGTTGGCCTCTGCCTCGCCGCGCTTGGGCTGATTCATATCACATGGATCGCCGGGCAATCTCCGCTCGCGCTCTTCGCACAGGGAGCGGTCGGCCTGGCGGTCTGCATCGCCCTGTCATGGTTGCTCATCGGCGCAATGCGCACGGCACGCGATCATGTGCGGCTGCGTCTCGCCGCTATGAACGGTGCGGCGGATGCGGTTCCACGTGCGCGCCTGCCTCTTGTTGCCAATAACAGCGAACCCAAACGACTGCTCATCGAAGAACGCAAGCCGCTCGATATCGCCTGGGGGCGCGTGCGCCTGCCATTCCACCGGCGTCCACTCAACAGCTATGGCGAAACCGGACTGCCATTCTGGGCGCAGTCGGCGTTACAGGGAAGCGCAATCGCTGTTCTCCTGTTCGAGGGACTGCTAGTGCTGCTGTCGGCCATCGGATTACTCTTGCTCAGCGGCGTCTTTATCTGGTCGCTCGCGCTGCTCGCGGCATATCTGCTGGCGCTGGCTCCTGATCCGCTCGGCGCGATGGCGGCCACCTATGCCCCTGCCTCCACTGATCTGCCGGATGTCTTGTTCTTCGTAGGGCTGGGCGTCTTTGTGCTGCTAGTCGCTCACTTGCTGCTCCATAGCTGTGTCTATCGCATCACGGCAACGGCGGAGGGCGTCACGCGACGCGAGTGGTGGGGGCGGCGGCGCACGATTCGCTGGGCAGATGCGCGCCACTTCGAGGTGATGAGCCGTAGAGATAGCCAGTCCGCCGACCGGCGCATACGGATCTACCGGCTCTACAGCCGCCACCGGATGATCTGGTGGAACGACGGCAGCCCACAGCAGCAGCGACGCTGGCAGGTGCAATCGCTGCTGAACTGTGTTGAAGCGCGCACAGGGCTGGCACTCTGCACCTTCGAGCCGGCGCTGATGCAGTCGCCGCCGCCAGCGTCGCCCGCGCGAAGACGAGCGAGGGGGCAGCGAGCGCACCCCGCGCACAGAGTAACAACGCCGCGATTTCAACTTCAATTTCAATTTCAGTGGCATGTAGCGCCGGAACAGCGGCTCTGGCGCATCGAACGCGCAGCGCTACGCAGGCGCAATAGCCGCGCTAGCTATGCGGTTGCCTTCACCCTGGCAATCATCTGTCAATTGCTGGTAACAGCCGCCACCGGCGACCATCCGCCGGCCACCAGCGCGAGCATCAACCGCTGGCTGGAAACGCTGCTGGCGCTGACGGCGCTGGCATTCGCCCTCGGCTGGCTGGGCGTGACCATCTATACGCTGGCCAAACCGTTCATTCGCGCCCACCACGCACGCAGACGAACGCAAACGCAGGCAGAAGAGGTAGCATCACCATCGCTCACAGAGGCCGGTGTCTATGAGTTCCGGCAACGCATGGCGTGGCGGGCGCGTATACTCTGGATGCTCACCGGCGTCTTGTTGCTGCTGGACGCCGTGCCCTGGCTGCTCTGGGTGGGTGACATGGTGCTGCTCCATCAGGCGGCGCACGCGCACATCACCAGAGCATTTCTGGTGTATAGCGCAGTGCTGCTGGCGCTGCCGGTGTGCATCGGCGGCGTGCTGTTCGTTAGCGCATTGATTGCCGCGCCGACAGTAGTGCGCGCCGACGATGAGGGCCTTAGCCTGTGGCATGGGCGCAGGCGCCGCGCATTCATCTCCTGGGAGCGCGTTCTTGCCAGCACGCTGCTCTATCGCTATGATGTGCCATTGCGCTACCGCGTGATCGGCCAGGGCAAGACAATTAGCTGGCCAGCTACCGCCGCAACGTCACGCCAGCGCCAAACGGGACACAAGCATCGTGACGTACAATCCGTTACACCTGCCGGGCTGGCGGCGGTGATTGCCGCGCGCACCGGGCAGCAGACGCGCATCTGGCAGCTTGGCGCGGAGGGGTGACACGCCTCTCACCAGAACAAACTGCCTGATTAGTAGAGGGGGAACAATTCATGAGCCAACAAGCGCCAAACACGCCGTTCAGATCCGGCTGGTACTCGTTCGATCTCGGCCAGTACCGTCCCTGCAACAGCACCTATTGCTATTATCCCTATGAGGGATTGCCGCCGCTGCCTGCCACGGCGCACACAGATTCCCTGGACTGGCTGGGTCCACTGGATGAACATCTCGATCAGGAGATGGAAGTGCATCGTCCCCCGGCAGAGCAGCGGTCGGACCTGGAGCAACGGGCGCAGGCTCTTGGCGAGCAGGCGCAACAGTTGGGGCTGACATTGCCAGTGACGTTTCTGCCGTTCATGGCATCGTCTGAATTACAGGACCGCATTCCTTCCTGCACCGCCTGCACCTTTGGGCTTCCCCAACAAATCGTGAAGTGTCCGGGCAGCGAGAACGGCTATGTGATTCGCTTTCTGAACGATCAACAGGATGTGCTGCTCTGGTATCTCTATCTTACACCTGCTGGCGACCATTGCGTGATTGTTGCGCCGTATGAGTTCTATGAGCTTGCCGAGGAACCTGAGCAGGCCGCAACGTACAATGACGAGCAACGCAAAGCGATTCTCGACAACACCTTCGTCTGCTCGCCCTCATTTGGGGAGTTCCTCTATCGCTTCTGGCTGGAAAACTCCATCTGGTTCGCGCTCAACGACGGCACGCCGCTGACGGCTGACCAGCAACAATACGTGTCACACTACGCCACTGCTAAATGATCCAATCGCGGCGCTCCGCGAAGGCAGCGAGCGCGCGCTCCTGCGCCGGATTCTCGACGGCGCCGGGGCAGACGGCGCGCAGTTCGCGGAGCGCGTCCGCCGGGGTGGCGCCTGCGCGGATGAGATACGCGGCGAGAATCGAGCCGGTGCGTCCCTGGCCCATCAGACAATGAACGGCGACGGACCGCCCCTGCGCGCGTTGCCGGTCAATGAACTCCAACGCCTCAAAGAATTGCTGTGGCGTTGGCGGCGCGAGGTCCGCGATGGGCAGGTGCAGCGCCTCGATGCCAGACGCCGCCAGCGTTTCGCCATCCAGCGGCGTCTCCGTCAATGAGAGCAGCGCGCCGATGCCGCGCTCGCGCAGCCAATCCAGGTCAGCGGCCAACGCGCGCAGATCAGGCGTCGCGTCGCCCATACCGATACGACCACGCCCACCCGGACGCGAACAGCCTGCCAGCACGCCATCCACCAGCCAGTAAAATCGCTCAATCGCCATAGAGCAGCATCCTGTTTATCCTCATCATTGCGGCCCGGAAAGTTAGTGCTATTTCTCATATACCTCATCCACGACGGTGTGGTATCCGACAAACTGCCAGGAATCCCCTACCCGTCCGATTAGTGTGTTTTCGGTATAGGGTAGATGACCGTGCGCCAGTTGTTGGCAAGCGCGTCTCTCCAATGGGTGTGTTACACTGCGGCGGAGCGCCTTTTCTGGCAGCGAGATAGCGCAACGACGCGGGAGATACAGGAGACATCAACGATGATTGACTTTGAGTTGACCGACGAGCAACAGGCGATGCGCGATCTGGCGCATACCTTCGCAGAGCAAGAGATACGCCCGGTGGCGGCGGAACTGGATGAGCGCGAAGAGTTTCCCTGGGAGTTGGTGAAGAAGGCAGGCGAACTTGGGCTGACCACCTTTGCCTTCCCCGAAGAACTAGGCGGCCTGGGCATCACCGACGAACTCACCAATTGCATCATCACTGAGGAGCTTTCCTGGGGCTGCGCGGGCGTCGCCACCGTGCTTGGGGGCACACATCTGGCAAGCATCCCGATTCTGCTCGCGGGCAGCGACGAGCAGAAGCAACGCCTGCTCAAGCCTATCGTCGAGCGCAATGGCCTCTGCGCGATGGCGCTGACAGAGCCGGGCGCTGGCTCCGATGTGGCGGCGATGACTACCACCGCCCGCCGCGAAGGCGACACCTATATCCTCAACGGCGCGAAACGCTTCATCACCAACGGCGGCATTGCCGACCTCTATGTCATCTTCGCCGCCACCGACCGCGCGCAGGGGCATCGCGGCATCACAGCGTTCATCGTCCCCGGCGACACGCCCGGCGTTAGCGGCGGCAAGAAAGAGAAGAAGCTGGGCATTCGTTGCTCGCATACCGGCGAGGTCTTGCTGGATGATGTGCGTGTGCCGGTGGAGAACCGTCTTGGTGAGGAAGGCAGCGGCTTCAAGTTGGCGATGACCATGCTGGACCGCTCGCGCCCGATGGTAGCTGCTATTGCGCTGGGCATTGCGCGCGCCGCCTACGAATATGCGCGCGACTACGCCAAAGAGCGGGTGCAGTTTGGCAAGCCTATCGCTGCGAACCAGGCGATCCAGTTCATGCTGGCCGATATGGCGACCAAAGTGCAGGCGGCGCGGCTGATGACATGGTGGTCTGCTCGCGTAACGGAGACGGGGCGTCCGTTCCTCTATGAGAGCAGCATGGCGAAGAACTTTGCTTCCGATGTGGCGATGGAGGTGGCGACCGACGCCGTGCAAATCTTCGGCGGCTATGGCTATATCCGCGAATATCCAGTGGAGAAGCTCTTCCGCGACGCCAAGATCACGCAGATTTACGAGGGCACCAACCAGATTCAGAAGATCGTCGTTGCCAACCAACTGTTGAAATAAGCGATTGGCGCATATGTGCGGCTTTAGCCGGTATACCAATGGTCCCGCATGTTTCTCTCATGCTGGGACCATTCGTTTGAGCAAATATCCACAACTATCTAGAGCTATCCCGAACACAGCATGTCACCCAATATTCACGCATGCTTGACGTGCCAACTGGCATGCAATACGCTTAGAGGGTGTGCGTAAGCAATCGAGAGAAGGATTGGCGAGGACTACGATCATGGGCGTCCGGAAATCATCAGCGCCGCGCGAAAGCGCGCAACGGCAGCGGCAGGCGAAGGAATCCGCGATACCGGCTGCCCCAAAAACGCCACACACACCACGAACGGCACACACTTCACGTACTTCACGCTCATCGGGCATGAAAGACCAGCCTGCGGTGGTTTCCTGCCCGAACCTGCTGGATCTACAAGCGTTGACGCCAGAGGCAGCGCGGCAGCACGTGGATCGCTATCTCCACGAGGTGATGCCCGCCGAAGAGGCTGATGACTTCGAGGCGCTCAGCTATCGCTGGGAGTTGCATCTGGTGCCGATTGACCAGCTTTGCCTGCTGCGCACGGTGGACCTGGCGCGCGGGAAGCTGCGCAGCTATCGCGCGGTCATCCGGCGCGGCGGGGGCTTTCCGCCGTTGATCGGCCTCGGCGGCGATGGGAAACAGGTTACTGAGAACGTGCTGCTCTGCGACGGCTATCATCGGGTGACGGCCATGCGTGACCTGGGCATTCACTTCGCCTGGGTCTGGCTCGCCACCGGCCTGTGGAAAGAAGCCGACGCTTCGCCGGTCTCGGCGCTGGCTGGCTGCGGCGCGTAATTTTACTCTATATATGCGGCTCTCGCGGCACTGAAGTGCCGACGCACACGATGAAGGCTAAAGCCAATTTGTCTCACCGCCCTCCTACCCGGTGAGACTTCAGTCTATAGTATCGTGCGCCGGCACTTCAGTGCCACGTTGTCCATATCGTGCGTCGGCTGTTTACAGCCGCGAGCGCCCCACAACTCAGCGCCTCTCTGAACACGAGCAAGCTCATGAACTGTACTTGTCATAACAGCAAGGAATAACCCAAACACCTCTCAGTTCGTATGTTTTTGTGAGCAGGCTGTAGCCTGCCTATACGCTAGCCAGGGAGCCGACTGATGGGAGAGCCAGGTGTGACGCAGTTCATTTCGGCGCTGACCCGAATATGCTATGCTGGCTCGGGTCAAGAGATGCTGCATGGTAAAGTAGCGTTTGTGTAACGCCGCTATCTGCCGGCTGCGGCACAAGCAATAGTTGAGCAAAAGCAACGTACAAGCAACGTGGAAACAACGTGGTGGGGAGCAAAATCGGCATGATGCGTCGTCACACGCCGGACGAAATTCGTGAGCGGGCCATGCAGGCCGCGCTCAAAAAGTATGATGAAGGATGCGCTGATTGTTCTGCGGCCTATCTGCGGCTCGCACGCGAGAACGGCGCCACAGAAGATGAGATACAGCGCGCCGGAATGAGTCGCCGGGGCTTCATGCGTTTTGCCGGACTGGCGCTCGCCGCTGGCGCCACCGCCATCTCCGCGCGTTCGCTAATTGGGATTAAATCGGCCAATGCCATGCCCATGCCAAACAACCTCCAAACGGGCGTCAATGGCTATTTCGGCGTTGATAGCTGCACCGCGCCCGACACCGCAACCGCCCAGAGTATGCCACTTCAATTCTATATCGCTGAGCTTGGTGGCACCAACAATAGCGTCGGCTGCTTCAATCCTGATACGGCGGCAATGGTTGGCGATCAATATACCCACGGCTATTGGGGCTTGTGTGGTCCTAATCTCGCCACGTCAACCACGCCGTTCGCGTATGGCCAGCAGCAGGCGCAGGCAGCCGTCACCGCCTGGCATAACACGCAGGGTATCGGCGGCCTGACGCTCTTTGCCGATGTCGAGTCCGGCTTTGGTGGTTGGGGCGACGGTGCGACACAAAAGGATATGGCAGCGGTCCTCGATGGCTTTCTGACGGGGGTTGCCAACGAGCAATTCGTCCCCGGCGTTTACATCAACGCCGCCAGCCGCGACGCATGGTTCCCCGATTCCTACGTGCCCGCCGTCCCGTTCGTCTATTGGGTCGCTGGCGGACAGTACGCTGGCATGATGTGCCCACCCTGCGCGCCGGATTGCGACACGCTGACGCCGGTCTACAATGCCTGGAACGCCGCGATGCAGCAGGAAACATTTGCTGGACAGGGCGCCGTCATCTGGCAATACTGGCTCAGCCAGTTCGGCTGCGGTGGTGACTTCAACTACTCGCCACAGACTGGCTATCAGAAGTTCGTGCCGGTTCCACCCAGCACGGTGCCGGTCTCGGTGCCAACCTTCAGCGCGCCAACGACACCCACCGCAACGCCTGCAACCCCAAGCGCCACACCGGGGCAGTAGCGTTTTTAGGCGATAGGCGCATAGGTCGCCACGGTAGCCAGCATATCGTCGAGATCAAAGGGTTTCGCCAGGAACGCGACGGTGCCTGCCGTGTCGGTGTTGAGCGGCAGGCTGCTCATTAGCACAACAGGAATCTGCCGTGTGCGCGGATTGGCGTGCAGCAGGCGCACAAACTCGATGCCGTCCACCTCCGGCATATTGCGGTCGCTCAAAATCAAGGCCGGATGTTCGCTACGGGCAATCGCGAGCGCAGTGTGCCCATTGGAGGCGCGCAGGACGTGGTAGCCTGCGTTACAGAGCGTTTCGGCCAGCAGATTGGCAATGCTGGCCTCGTCGTCTACGACAAGGATGGTCGCGCTGGTGTGGCTCTTCAAGGGAAACACCGATTCTTGCTGAGTTCGCTCATGCGAATGTGCTGGGTGTCTGGCGGAATATGCTCTGCTCATAGGATGCCGTTACCAATCCAGGCTGGGTCGCGCTGCTGATCTTTCTACATGCCAATCATGTCTGATTGTTTGGATCGCCCAATTGCCAGGTTGCTCTATCGCGCGTATGAAGTGTGCTGTGGTCTAAGCGCCCGGGATCCATCACGATGGAGATGCTCGTGTCACGCATTGCCAATACCTGAAAATGGTCTATGGCAAAGATTGTGCCAACAGAGTTCATTGCTTGCCCCCTGCGCTCAGAAACGCACCGAAATGATTGAGATAACGATTGAGATGTGGCAATTTCTGCCTAGCTCGTATCGCACATCAATCGCACATCTCCGCTGGCGAGCCGGTAGAGATTGGGTAGAGATGCAGTGGAGATAGCAGGTTGAGTAGATAGACCAAATTGCTGACCTGTGATACCATACTATCAGATTGACCACTCACGTCTCAGCACTCGATTGAGAAGACCGTCCGTGTTGTCAACGGCGCCAACGCAGGGACATTACACCAGGAGGAGTTACCGCAACACGTATGGCTGGGAAAAAAGTGTTCCTCTGTTTTGCCGCTGAGGATAGGTTCCGCATTGCGCCGCTGATGGCCGCCTTCACTGCCTGGGGAATCTCTCCCATGATATTTGACCCCATGCGGCAGCCGCCCGGCCAGCTTCTGCCGGAGACGGCGCAGCAAATCCAGGAGTGTGAAGTTTACCTACGGCTCTGCACTGGCGCAACGCGCCGCTCGCCGCAGGTCGCCGCAGCGGATGCCACGTTCCGCAAGCTGCTGGCGGCGGACCCCAAAAAACGCAAACTGGTCAACCTGATTCTGGACCCCGCCTATGTGCCGGACGCGCAGGATAAGGCCACGCTCTATATTGACACGGCAAACAAGATGCGCGCGCTCTGGCTGGAAGAGCTGGCCGCGCCGCTGGGCGTGGCCACGCTGAAGCAGCGCATCAGCCGTCGCGCGCTCGTGGGGATGGGCGCAGGCATCGGGCTGGCGGTGGTCTCCGGCGGCGTGACGGCGACACTGCTCGTGCAGCAGCAGCAGGCGAAAGACGCGGCAAAAGCCCTGCCCAAGATCAACGGACTCTCCGGCCAACCCAGGTGGACGATTCCGCTGGGCAGCTACAGCGACCAGAGTAACGTGACGACCAGCCTCATCAACGACAATGGGACGTATTACGCCACTGCTGACATACTCGGTCAGACAGCAGATCTCTTCGCCCTTTCGCTGGCAGACAAAACCGCGCGCCGTATTTCGCTGAAGATTCCTGCGGACGGGCTGCTCAACACGTCTCTGCTGAATATCGCTGATGGATTGATTTTCGCCGGCTATTCCGATGGGCCGTTGAACACGATTTTTCATCCAGGTGTGTATCACGTCAGCGATGGCTCCCTTGCCTATCAGTTGAATGTGGCGGACTATAGCTCGCCCGTCATTGCCGGTGATAGCTTCTACAGCCTCACACTTGACACTTCCGGCAACACGTTCGTCTCGGCGTTTGCGACGCAAACGGGCAAGCTGCGCTGGCAGCACCCCATCGTGCTGAACTCCTCGGCGCTTTTTGAGACCTCTGACCTGCTCACAGTCGCCAATGGCGCGGTGTACGCCAGCGCCTATGACCACACGCTCACCTGCTACGATGCAGCAACGGGCAGGCAAAAGTGGCAATTTCTGGCGCAGGGGCAGATGACGGCGCCGGTGATCGTGGATGGCGTGGTCTACGCCGGTGCGCGCGACGGCTCGCTCTATGCGCTCGACGCCGATACCGGTCATCAACGCTGGCGCAGCAGCATTGGAGCTGGAAAAGTTGCGCCGCCAACTGTCAGTGATGGCACAGTCTATATTGGCTCGATAGAGGGCTTTCTCTATGCCTTCGACGCCACGAACGGCGCTGCATACTGGAGTAGCCTGCTGGGTGGCGTAGAAACGAACCTCTCGGCCTTCGAGATAGACAGCGCACCAGCACTCTATCGCAATGTGGTCGCTGTTGCCTCGCAGGGAACCCTCTTTGCCTATGATGTGCGCAACGGTAGCTCGCGCTGGGCGTATGACTCGGTTCCAGGGGGCCAGGGCTTCATCAGCCCGCCGGTGGTCGCTCAAGGGCTATTTCTCTTTGGCGGTCCGAACGGCAAAGTCTACGCAGTGAATCCATAGACGCATCTTAGGCGCATCATAGAGGAGCTGTTTCGCGTGTTTGGTAACGGAAAGATTTTCATCAGCCACACCCACCAGGATAACGCGGTCTGCGATATGCTGACCGCCGCGCTGGATGTCTGGCAGCTCGATTACTGGATAGACCTCGGCCAGCTCTCCGCCGGGCAGGAGTTGTTTGCGCATATCCACAAAGCGCTGACGGAGCGCGACATCTTCATCCGCGTCTGCACACCAGCGGCCCAGCAATCGCCCTGGATGGACCAGGAGGAGACGCTGGCGCGGAGCCTGCGCGCGCCCAACCGTAGCGGCAAGCGGTTCATCATCAATCTGATTCTGGCGCCGGGCTACCGCCTGACCGAGATCGAGCGGCAGGATACCGTTATAGACGCGACACAGACATCGGCAGAGCATTGGATTCATCAACTGCGCAAGGCGCTCGGTATCCCCGCGCCAGGACGTAACCTCAACCGTCGCGCCTTCATCGGGCTGGGCGTCACCTCATTGGTGGCGCTGGGGGCAATGGGCGTCGCCGGTAAAGTGCTGCTCACTCCGGCTGCCATTCCAGGATATAGCCCGCAGGTATACATGCCGACCTCTACGCCGCAGCCGGGCGCCTCGCGGATGATATGGAAATATGGCATCGGGACAGATTCTCTTACCCTGCAAGGAGTGGGCCTGAGCGTCAACGAGAGCGGCGTCTACGTCGTGACCCCGCATATGGTGTCTGCTCTTGGCCCCACGGATGGCGCGCTGCGCTGGCAGCAACAATCACTTGCCCGATTCCCCAGCCAGACGGCGCCAACGCTGGCGGGGAATACGCTCTATGTGCTTGGCACTGAAGTCAATGCCTTCCCGACTCCGCTCCTGCTGCTTGCGGTGAATACACAGAATGGGACGCAACGCTGGCAGGCGATGCTCGATCCTGATACCGGCGACAACGCAATCTACGCTACGGCCCCGGTTACCGTGGCGGGAAATGCAATAATTGCCCAATATATCAACACCAACAGCGCAACCGCCGTACTCGCTGCCTTCGATGCCACCACGCATGCGCCGCTCTGGCCGGCAAAGCAGTATAAGATTACGACAGCCACCCTTGTTGCTGTTGTCCCAGATCCGGGACTCTGGGCCGCGCCCACCGTCTCTGGTAACGTGATCTATGCGAGCCAGCCAGATGGCAACCTGTACGCCTATAATCTCACCACCGGGCAACTGCTCTGGTCCTATACGCCAACTCCCAGCGGTATCCCCATCCAGGCGACGCCAGCAGTGGTGAACGGTGTGGTCTACGTTGGCCGCGACGATGGCTATTGCTATGCGGTGAATGCGACGAACGGCACGCTGCTCTGGAAACAATCATTGGGCAGCGACATTGTGGGCGTATCGTCGCCTACGGTCGCCAATGGTGTAGTCTATCTCTGCGCTGGCATAACCAGCTCCATCCCTGGTAATCCGACAGGTCCACAATTTGATATGGTGTGCGCATTGGATGCGCAGAGTGGCCAGATACGCTGGCAGGCGCATCCATCGAAGTCAGCGTATGGCGGCCAGTTTCCAGCGTATCCTATTATGAAACAGCCGCTGTTGCTGAACGGCACGCTCTATGTTACTGGCGCGCTAGCGCCGGTCACCTGGACCAAACGCGATGTGTTGTATGCGCTGGATAGCACGAACGGCAACGTCCAATGGACCTATGTGGTAGACGGCGCAGGCACAACTACTGACAATAGTGGCTTCCCGTCGGCGCCGGTGGCCTACAACAATGTCGTCTACTTCGCCAGCAGCGACGCCACGGTCTATGCGCTCTCGACGCGCTAGAGGAGAGACCTCACCCCCTAACCCCCTCTCCCACAGAGAGAGGGGGAACCAGGCGACGCACTGGTAGTTCGTGCGCCGGCTATTTACAGCCGCGAATGTGAAAGTACTCATGTCATGGAGTTATATCGCGTCAACCACGACACCGCCGCCGAGGGGCGCGGCGTGGTAATCGTTATAGATGTCATTCGCGCCTTCAGCGTGGCGGCCTACGCCTTTGCCGGCGGCGCGCGTGAACTCTGGCTGGTGCGTGAGGTGGAGCAGGCGCTGGCGCTGCGCGAACGCGAACCGGCGGCGCTGCTGGCGGGCGAGGTTGGCGGGCGGCAGATTCCCGGCTTCGACTTCAGCAATTCACCCGCCCAGATGGCTGAAGGCGATGTGCGCAACCGCCTGCTGATCCAGCGGACGGGCGCAGGCACGCGCGGCGCAGTTAGCGCCATCAATGCCGATCATTTGCTGGTCTGCGCGCTGGTGAACGCTCGCGCCACGGCCACCTATGCCGCGCAACTCGCCAATGCGGCGGATGGCATCATTACCTTCTATCCCACAGCGACGCTTCCCGGAGAAGCAGACGAACCAAACGAGGACGAGTATTGCGCGGATTATCTGGCGGCGCTGCTGCTGGGCGCGCCGGATGCCGACGCCGTACTCGCCGCCAATATCGAGCGATTGCGCCAACGCGAGCGCTTCGGCATGTTTGCGCAAGGCTACCCGGATTGCCCCGCCGAGGACGTACCCGCTGTGCTGGCCGCCAACCGCTTCTCCTTCGCAATGGAAGGCACACGCCAGCACTGGCACGACATCGAATATGTCAGCCTGCGCCGCGTAGATGTGCCGAAAAAACCTCTCACTCGCTAACTTCGCTCGTCTCTGCCACTAGCTCGTCGAGGTTGGCAATGGGGTTGGGATTGATGGCGGCCTCGGCGCAGTGGCGCAGGTCCATCTCTTCCAGCACCTTCTTCTTGCCCAGCACATGCTTCACCAGCGGGAAGGCGCGCGCCAGTTGCTCCGGCGTCAGATCGTAGCCAAGCTCCTTGAGTTGCGCGTTGAGTGCGGCGCGGCCAGAGAGCTTGCCGACGTGCATGCGTAGCTCAGATGGCGGCAGGCCGATATCTTCCGGGCGCATGATTTCATAGGTGCGCCGGTCTTTTAGCACGCCGTCCTGGTGGATGCCGCCGCCGTGGGCAAAAGCGTTCGCGCCGACAATAGATTTGGTCCACTGCGGCTGCATGCCCGAAAGACGCGCAATCAAGCGACTGGTGGGGATAATCTTAGTCGTGTCCACACGCACATCGAGGTCGAGGTCGGTGCGGCGCGTGCGAATCGCCATCACCACATCTTCGGTGGCGGCGTTACCGGCACGCTCCCCCAGCCCGTTGAAGCAGGTATCCACCCGTTCCGCGCCATGTTGCAGCGCGGTCAGCGCATTGGCGACGGCCAGCCCCAGGTCATCATGGCAGTGCGCGGAGATATGCACGCCGGGAAATTCACGGCGCACATCGTCCACGAGTTGACCGAACTCCCACGGCAGCGCGAAGCCGACGGTATCGCAGAGCGCAACGAAGCGCACGCCCTCCGCGACGACCGCGCCAACCACTTCCAGGATGAAGTCATGCTCGGTGCGTGTGGTATCTTCCAGCGCGAAATCCACGTTCTCGGTATACTGGCGTCCGCGTGCGACAGCGGTGCGCGCCAGTTCCAGCACCTCGGCGCGGGTCTTGCCCAGCTTGGCCTCGCGGTGCAATGGCGACGTACTGATGAACGGGTGAATCGAGCTATGGTCGGCGTCTTTGACGGCCTCCCATGCGCGGTCTATATCGGCGGGGAATGAGCGCGCAATCGAGCAGATTTCCGCGTTGTGGACATTGCGGGCGATCAGGCGAATCGCCTCGAACTCCGGCTCACCGGAGATGGCGAAGCCGCAGTCCAGCGTATCGAATCCCATATCGGCGAGCGCGCGGGCAATTTCGAGCTTCTCCTCAGCAAAATAGTTGATGCCGGGGGTCTGCTCGCCATCGCGGAGCGTCGTCTCGAAAAACTTGATGATGCGTGGCATATGCTCTCGTCACCTCCTGAACATGGCCAGCGGTTGAAACCGCGCCTGAATGGCGTGCCGCCGCCAAGTCCGCCGACGCGGACTGGAGACAGGCATAGACCTGCTTGCCCCTAACCTGCGGAGGCAGGTTTTGCGGCTGAAAGCCATCCAGGCGCGAATTCATTCGCCGGCCACTTAGTCCAGCCAGCTATACGGATAGTTCGCGTCGTCCAGCGCCTCGGCGTCGGCGCTGAGCTTGAGCGGGCGGAAGGTGTCCACCATCACCGCCAGTTCCTCGGTACGTTCCGCGCCTAGGCTCTTCTCCACCGTGCCTGGATGCGGCCCGTGTGCGATGCCGCGCGGATGCAGCGTGAACGAACTAATGTCAATGCCGCGCCTGCTGCCAAACTCACCGCTGACGTAGTAGATCACCTCATCCGAATCAATGTTGCTGTGATTGTACGGAACCGGCACCGAGAGCGGGTGATAGTCCAGCTTGCGCGGGCAGAAGGAGCAGACGACGAAGTTCGGCCCCTCGAAGGTCTGATGCACCGGCGGCGGCTGATGCACCCGCCCAGTGATCGGCTCGAAGTCGCTGATGTTGAAGGCGTAGGGATAGAGATAGCCATCCCAACCGACGACATCCAGCGGGTGAAAGTCGTACACATAGGTCATCACTTCGCCGTTGACCTTCACATGCACCTGAAACTCGCCGCGTTCCGTGTGCTGCGGCAATTCCGTTGGCGGGCGCAGGTCACGTTCGCAGTACGGCGAATGTTCGAGCAACTGGCCGAACTCGTTGCGGTAGCGTTTCGGCGGCTGAATCGCGCCACCAAATGCCTCCACCACCAGAAAACGCTGATCGTCGCTCTCCGGCTGCACACGCCAGGTGGTGCCGCGCGGAATCACCAGATAATCGCCCTCATGATACGGCAGCAGGCCGAAGGTCGTTTCCAACGTGCCCGTGCCCTGATGAACGAAGAGCAGTTCATCGCCCATTGCATTGCGATAGAAATAGTTCATCGTCTCATTAGGCCGCACCACAGAGAGCGTGCAGTCGTTGTTGAAGAACATCAGCTTGCGGCCAGTGATGGGATCGCCGCCCGGCGTGATGTCTTTGGTCTGCACATGGTGATGGCGATGCGTCTCCTGTTTCCACTCCTTCTGGCACACATCGCCGTAACGTTCGACGCGCGTGACGCGAGTGGGCGGGAACTGGTGATACAGCAGCGACGAGACGCCGCTGAACCCCTCCTCACCAAAGAGTTCTTCGGCATAGAGGCCGCCATCCGGCTTACGAAACTGTGTGTGCCGCTTGTGCGGCACCTCGCCAAGCTTATAGTACGGCATACTGATACGCCTCCTGAATAGAGAACCGGCGAATGAATTCGCGGCTAGATGACGTGCCGCCGCAAAACCTGCCTTCGCAGGTTCGGAGCCGGTATGCCAGTCATGCTTGCTCCTAGTCCGCGCAGGCGGACTTCGCGGCTGGAAGCCATCCAGGCGTGGTTTCAACCGCCGGCCAATCTACAGATTGCCGCGCAACGCCTGCTCGCGCTCGATGGCCTCGAAGAGCGCCTTGAAGTTGCCCTCGCCAAAGCCACGCGCGCCTTTACGCTGAATGATCTCGAAGAAGACGGTTGGGCGATCCTGCACGTTCTTGGTGAAGATTTGCAGCAGATAGCCATCGTCGTCGCGGTCCACCAGAATGCCCAGCTTCGCCAGTTCTTCGATTGGTTCGTCTATCTTGCCGACGCGCCCTTCCAACTCATCATAATAGCTGGAAATCCCCTGAATGAACTCTACGCCCTGCTCAGTCAGCTTCTTGACGGTGGTGATGATGTCGCCGGTAATCATGGCGACGTGCTGCACGCCCGGCGAGCGGTAATAGTCCAGATATTCTTCGATCTGCGACTTCTTGCGGCCAACCGCCGGCTCATTGATTGGGAACTTGATCTTGCCGTGGCCGCCCTCCATCACCTTCGACATCAGCGCGGAATATTCGGTGCTGATGGCCTCGTCGGTGAAGTGAATCATCTGGGTGAAGCCCATCACATCTTCGTAGAACTTGACCCACTCGTTCATCTTGCCAAGCTCGACGTTGCCAACCACATGATCTATCGCGCGGAGACCGCAGTCGCGCGCCAGTTGTGCTGCTGTCGGTTCGATGGCGCGATATCCCGGCAGGAATGGGCCATTGTAGTTGCTGCGTTCGATGAAGCTGTGAATGGTCTCGCCGTAGGTGTAGATGGCAGCGCGCTTGACCTTGCCATGCTGATCTTCGGTGACGGTCGGCTCCATTGCGCTCTTTGCGCCACGCGACAGCGCATTGTGATACGCCTGCTCCGCGTCAGGCACTTCCAGTGCGATATCTTTTGCGCCGTCGCCGTGCAGCAGCGCATGCTGCGCAATGGGACTCTCCGGGCCGAGGCCGCTGCTCAGCACGAAGCGAATCTTGCCCTGCTGGATGACATAGCTGGCGCGGTCGCGCAGGCCCGTCTCCAGGCCGGCATAGGCGACCGGCACGAAGCCGAAGGTGCTGCAATAATAATGGGCGGCCTGTTTGGCGTTGCCGACGTAGAACTCGATGTGGTCCCAGTTCTTGATCGGCATGAAATCGGCATCAGCCATAAGTGAAAAACTCCTTCAGAGAGATAGGTTGCCAGGCATCATAGCGTATGGTGCGTCTCTGGTGATGCACGGTGATGCGTTCACCGGCGCGTGATGAATGCTCGTGGAGGAGTGGGCGGCGAATGTTCGCGGCGAATCGTGTCATTGATGTAGGTAGGATCGTTGAGGTAGGGGGGCAGACGCAGGGTGGTGCGGAGCGCGACGCTATCAAAGCAATCCGGCATCCCTGCGAAACGGCGCATGACGCCACCGCCATAGGCTCCGTGCGCTCGATACGGGCGGTGAGTTGCCTGGATTGTCTCTGTTCGCTCTAAATCTGAACCAGTTCCTTGCCAGCGGATATCCACCAGAAACCCCTTTGTTTCTCGTTCGTCCCCCGGACACTGCCCCATCTCAGCAACCGCAGCATAGACACAAGGCTGCTGATGCTGGCATTATAGCACGATATAGCTTGGGCATCGGTTTCTGGTGATAGCTAGTGTGTAGGTTTGCTGTGTTATCATAGTTACTGCTCGCCTTTGTCAGACACTTACTAGGTGGATACAGGAGGTTCAACGTGATGGAGATTATCAAAAACATGGGTTTATCTGATGCTTTCCGCCCATCTTATAATTTCCTGAATCGTGCCTATACAAAAATAATGCTATTATTGGTTACGCTTCTAATCTTTTCTGCGCTGACTGGCTGTGACATACAACGATCATCGGCTCCAATAGCTCCATCACCTACTAATACACTCGTTCCGATTACCACCGGGCAGCAGGTAATTGAACGATCACAAACGGCGCATCTGCTTGATGCCACCTTTACGCTCTCTTGGATCATAAACTCTACCTCAACTTTCGTGAAGAATGTCCCCCCAATATTCGGATCTGGCAATGGAAAGCTGACCACACATCCTCGACGTGACGAAATCTTTGACCAACAATCTATTTCGGGTGAAACATCTGTTTATGAAGAGGAAACGATTGATGATTATGCAACTCAAACGGCTTACTTGTGGGATGGGTTTCCAGGCGAACAACCTAACTCTAATTGGATAAAAACCGAAGACAATGCCCGTATGTTTAGTCCGCCGGGAGCGGCCCTTATCTATCTGCATCTCAAAGCAGCGACATTAGTGGGGGCCGAGCAAGTGAATGGCACTGAAGTATGGCATGTACGCGGTACCCTCGTAGATAGATTTAATACAGGAGTGATCTATGAGACTGGAGTAATTGATGCCTATCTACGCCAAGACACCTACCTTCCTTTCAAGATGCAGATACATGTAACATCGCCTGATACTTCAGAAGATTATACTTACTTGTATACTGCACTCAATTCTGGCATCAGTATCAGTCTGCCACGCGCAAATGAGATTATCGTTCCAACCTCTTGAGCAATTTTACGAGGTTCTGGCAGGTGAATCCTTACCAGAAGGCGCTAATATTCTTTGAACGAGAGCAACTGTGAGAATGTTTTTTCATCATCTTTCACTGTTCATGCGGTAGCCACCCGGTCGCGGTAGGGCTGAGGTGGCATTCCCGCTGAGGAACAGATGAAGCATACATGTTGTGTCAACGGATGCGGCAATCGCGGTATCTGGTATCGTTGCCCGTATCAACTCTATTGCCGTGTTCATCGGCAGTTTGCGGCAAGCAATGGCCCGCTCTATGGATGGGACCACGACGGCAGGAAAGTCGGTAAGCCACGCGCCTGGGCAGAGACGCGCCGGGACAAGGAAAACGGCTGGCATGATCTGCGAAAGCCGCAAGAGGATGTGATCAAAGAGGCGGCGCAGGAAGACGCGCTTTCAGCGGCAAAGGAGGCCAGCCATGCGTAAACGCTACCGTGCGCCAGGACGTGGCACCTGTCCGCTCTGCAAGCCGGAAAAGATGGGCTGGGAGCATCGCTGGAAAGCCAAAGAAGAGGCAGGGTTGCGCGCCTTCGAGGAGGTGCGCGCGCGCACCCGCTGGCAAAACTGGCGCGAAGAGTTTGGTGAAGACGCTCATTGATCTCGTGCAAATGACTTTTTCATTGCCCTGACATTACCCCTTGACAAATCACGAAGTTCAATTTATACTGAACTTCAGAATATATTGAACTTTTGGGAAGGGAGCAGCGCAATGACTTCCTATCCGGCAATCTTTGGGTACGGAAATCAGGGGGCAGATGAACCAATGAAGATCGGTGTCGAGGCGGGAGCTGCATATGAATGTCTGCTGACGCTACACGTCATCACCTGCGTTGGCGACTATGAAGCCTACACTGTTGGTCGCGCCTGGTTCGATGCAGCGCGCGCGGCGGCTGGCCCAGAGTTGCTGGCAGATATCGAACGCTTCACTGCTGGCAGCGATACCGTCTGGGACCGGCTGCTTGGGCTGACCAGTACGGTTCCTGCGCCGCACGATGTATCGGCGCTGCTTGCACACCTCGAAGCCACCGACGCGCGCGAGATTCGCCTGCATCTGCTCGGTTACTATGACCGCTCCTGCCGGCACACGACGCCAGCCGAGACGATTCTGCGTGCGGCGGAGGGCGATGACGAGGCGCAACGCACCTACCTCAAGGCGGCGTCATTGTCGAATGACATTCCCTGGCGATCTGCGCTGCGCCATCTGCTCGAGCAGGATGCGGCGGCCATGAAGATGCAACTGTTGGCTATTCTGAGCCGCTGGTATGCGCTAGTTTTTCGCCGCCAGGAAGATGAAGTGATGCCTGCGCTCGTGGCCGATGCAAAAGCGAAAAGCGCGCTGGCAAAACAGATGTCACTTCAGCGATTGATTTTGCTGGCAACGCAAGACTACGAGTATGTTCTGGAGCCGGGCGTGCAGCGAGTGATTCTGATTCCAACCGCCATTATGCGCCCTTGGACGGTTCTCGCCAGCCTGCCCGATACGCGCCTGATCTGCTATCCCCTCGCCAGCGAAGACGGCAAACGACATGGCGATGCGCCACCCGACCAGCTCGTGCAACTCTACAAGGCGTTGGGCGACGAGCGGCGGCTACACATCCTCAAAAAATTGGCGACGGAGAGTTACACGTTGCAAGAACTTTCCGACCTCTTCGGCATCGGCAAAACGACAATGCTGCACCATCTGGTCGTCTTGCGTGGCGCTGGATTGATCGAAGTCCGCGAACCCGGAAAACACTATCGCCTGCGCGCTGAAATGCTGCCGCGCGCTGCTGAACAACTACGCGCCTATCTAGGTGCGAGCGCTGATCCATCAGGAGCCACGCAATGACATCATTAACTGGCACGCGAAATCCTGCCTTGCTACATGGGAATCTCTGGCGTCATGCCGATTTCTTGCGGCTGTGGCTGGGAGAGACCATCAGCCTCTTTGGCGACCAGATCACTTTGATTGCTCTACCAACGATTGCCATCCTGCTCTTGCATGCTACTGCCTTTCAGGTCGGCGTATTAGTGGCATGCAGCCGGATCACCTCATCAGTGGTGGCGCTGGTGGCCGGCGTCTATGTGGACCGCTTGCCTCGCAGGATGGTGATGATCGTCACCGATCTTGGCCGCCTGTTGACGCTTGCGACGATTCCCGTTGCTTTTCTCTGTGGCTGGCTTACGCTGACGCAACTCTATGGTGTCGCCATTCTCACTGGCGGCCTAGGAGTCTTCTTTGATGTTGCCTATGCCGCTTATCTCCCCTCGCTGATCGAGAGAGAGAACCTGATCGAAGGCAACGCACGGCTGGCGGTCAGCGACTCGCTGGCGACTATCGTTGGTCCCGGTCTGGCTGGCCTGTTGATTCAAGTGTTTGGAGCGCCTCTGGCCGTTGTCGCCGATGCGCTCTCGTTCCTCGCTTCTATAGTCGGAATTACCTCGATTCGCACACAGGAGACTGAAACAACGCAGGACGGCCATCGCTGGACGCTGCGCCATCTCTTGGGAGAGCTACGCGAAGGGCTGCGAGTGACATTCGGACATCCAGCTCTCGGTCGTCTGAGCATGAGCATCGCCCTCTCGAACGCTGGGATGGTGTTGGGGAAAACGATTTTCTTACTCTTTGCCTACCGCACACTGCATCTCCAACCAGGTATCGTCGGCCTGATTCTCGCCTCCGGCGGCGTGACGGCGTTGCTAGGGGCGATGGTTGCAGCAACACTTGGCAAGCGTCTGGGCATCATTCCAACGCTGGCACTCTCACGCATCATAGATGGCGGTTCACTGCTGCTGGTGCCGCTCGCCTTGCTCGCGCCGATGTCCGCCGTGCCAATCCTCTTCCTTGCCTGGATGGTCTCTGGCTTCGCTGGCCCGATCTGGACTGTGAACAGCAGCAGCCTGCGCCAGCGCGTGACGCCTGATGCGCTTCAGGGGCGCGTAGCGGCCACCATCCGCACAGTGGCCTTTAGCGGCTCAGCCATCGGCGCGCTCATCAGCGGCCTCATCGCCGCGCTTGCTATTACGTTGGCGGGGCAAATCAACGGCCTGGGACTGGCGGTTGCTGTTGGTGGCGCGCTTGCCGCCTCATCAGCGTTCTGGGTCACCCGCACGCCGCTAGATGAAGAGCGCGAACTGCGCGCTCTTCGCATGCACATTTAGAAGAAAGAGGAAACCCATGGATCCTATCCGACTGTTCTCGATCATCTCCTGGATTGCCTTGCCAACAGTGATGTTCGGCGGTTATTCGTTGCTGCAATTGCGGGTGCGCGGCAATCCCTGGCTTACCCCTTTTCGGGCGTCGTACTTCCGCCTCGGACACGCCCATGCCGGGGTCTTGCTGGTGATGTCATTGGTGTACTACACCTATCTGGCTCAGACCACCTTCCCTGGGGGTCTGAAGCTGGCGGCATGTATCCTCTTGCTCATTGGCCTCCTTGCCCAATCAGGCGGGTTCTTCCTGCACATGATGATAGGGAAGCCCAAACGTTCCTCGGCTGGCACGCTGGTCACAATCTCCGGGGCATCGTTGCTGGCCCTTGTCACTTTACTCCTTGCCGTTGGACTCATCGTTGCCCATCCGATGTGATGGCTCGGTATACCCGTTCTCTGAGAAAGAAAGGTTGATCTTTATGGCTCCCTTGATTGTGCTGCTCGCAGCGTTGCTCATCTTTCGTGGACTAGGCGCCCTGGGCGTGCCTCTGTTCCTTACCTGGTATGATTCCATCACCTGGGCGCTTGCCCTGATGATCCTGTTTACCGCCAGCGCCCACTTTACCTCTATGAAAGAGGACCTCATCAAAATGGTGCCGAAGGCGTTCCCGTATCCACGCCAGATCATCCTTGTTACTGGCATTCTGGAGATACTGGGGGCTATTGGCTTGCTGATTCCGCGGGTTCGGTTTGCCGCCGGCATTTGCCTGGCCATCTTGTTCGTTGCCATGTTCCCGGCGAATGTCAACGCTGCCCTGAAGCATGTCCCCTTGCGTGGCAGACGGGCAACACCGCTGTGGCTGCGCCTGCCAATGCAACTCCTCTTCATCGCGCTGGCGGTGCTGGTCGCGTTGGGATAATGATTTGACCTCCGGTTGAGCCTGCAACAGCGACCATACTACACCAGTTCACGCAATAGAGAGTATAGCCGCTCATATCAGGGCGAATCCTGCCCACATGAGCGGCTATACTTTATAGCATGAAGCGAAAATCTTGGATGATTCGAACGACTTGGATGATTCGAACGAGAGGACATAGATGGTGATGCAAGCGCAACCGTTTACCATTGCCGTTCCGCAGGCTGATCTCGACGACCTACAGGCGCGGCTGGCGCTGACCCGCTGGCCCGATGAGGTGGCTGGCTCCGGCTGGGCGTATGGCGCGAATCTAGCGTATATGCGCGAACTCGTCACCTATTGGCGCGAGAACTATGATTGGCGCGAGCAGGAACGCCAGCTCAACGCATTCCCGCAGTTTCGGGTGAATATAGATGGCACGACGATTCACTTTCTGCATGTGCGCGGCAACGGTCCCCATCCGCTGCCGCTTGCCGTGACGCACGGCTGGCCCAGTTCATTTACCGAGATGCTCGATATCTTGCCACGGCTGACCGACCCCGCGCGATTTGGCGGCGACCCTGCTGACGCCTTCGATGTCGTTGTGCCGTCACTGCCCGGCTACGGTTTCTCAACACGGCCACCGCAGGGCGCGCTCACTCGCGCGCAGATCGCTGACCTCTGGGTACATCTGATGGTAGATGTGCTTGGCTATCCGCGTTTCGGCGCGCATGGCGGCGATGTCGGCGGCGGAGTGACCAATGCACTGGCGCGCTTCCATGCGCAACATCTGATTGGAGTTCACCTTCTCAGTGTTTCGGCAAGCCTGTATCGGGGTCCAGGCGCGCCGGAGCTATCCGAGCGGGAGCGAGAGTTCTTCGCAGAATATGATCGTTGGGATATCGAGCAGGGCGCCTATGCGCACATCCAAGAAACCCGACCGCAGACGCTTGCCTATGGCCTCAATGATTCGCCAGCGGGCTTGGCCGCGTGGATTGTCGAAAAGTTTCGCGCGTGGAGCGATTGCGGCGGCGATGTGGAACGACGCTTCACCAAAGACGAACTGCTAACAAATATCAGCCTCTATTGGTTGACGCAGACGATCAATTCGTCGTTTGGCCCGTACTTCGTCCAGGACGACACTCCACCACTCGCCAAAGGTGAGCGCATCGAGGTGCCGGTGGCAGTCGCGCTCTTCCCCAAGAACATGGACCATCCCCCGCGCGAACTGGCCGAGCGCGGCTATAATTTGCAGCGCTGGACGGAGATGCCGCGCGGCGGCCACTTCCCCGCGCACGAAGAGCCTGACCTGCTGGCAGAAGACATCTGCGCCTTCTTCCGGTCTATGCGGTAGCAGGCGCGGCTTTGAAAAGCCGGCGCACGATAAAGTAGACTAAAGTCCGCCTGATAGGGCAGCAGTGTCCCCAATGGCTTTAGCCTCTCCAATCCGTGCGCCGGCAGTTTACTGCCGCTCCTTTGTTTTATTCACCAATCAGCTTTTTCGCGAGGTTGTTCGCCAGCACGATGCTATAGTTCTGGCCACGGTCCTGGGGATAGACCTGGAACATGTTCGCCATGTAGAAGTTGGGGATCGGCGTCTCGTGCGGCGGGATGTGCGCCTTATAGTCGGTGGTGACGATGGGCTGGGCGAATGGCGCGGCAAAGCTCCACTTCTCGCGGATCCATTCGGGCGAGAACGCGGGATTGAGGCGACTCAGGTGCGGCAGATACTGCGCCAGCGTCTCCTCGGTGGTCGCGCGCATCGTCGGATGATCCATCGGTAGATAGCTGCCGAGATAGAGCAGGTGTCGCCCACCATATTCCTCAGCGGGGATGTAGTTGGTATGCTCCACGGCGGCCAGGAACGGGTAATCCGGGTCAGTGATGCTAAGCCAGTACACATCTTTCAAGAGGGGACGGTCCAGCGCCAGAATCAGGCAATGCGCGCCATACGCTGCGCCCCACTCATACTGTTTGCGGAAGTCTGCCGGCAGGTCCGGCGTCACCTTGAAGGTCACGCGCGAGGCGAGCGTCGAGACGACACGATTGTACTGCTCCTTGCCGAAGCCGGAGATAACACGCAGGGTATCGCCACCGGCAGGCTTCACCGATTGCACTTCGGTATTCAGGCGCACCTCGCCGCCGTGCGCCTCGATGGCCGCCACCAGCGCCTCGTAGAGCGCCTGAAAGCCGCCTTTGAGGTAGCCGAGCGAGTTGGTGCGGCAGTGGATGCGGCCCCACATCCAGGGCATGGCAATCTTATCGGCATAGGCGCCGAACTTGCCGCGCAACTGTGGCTCCCAGACCACCTCATAGGCGCGTTTGCCCATCCAGCGGCGCAGCCATGCCGCCGCCGTCTTCCCTTCCAGCATACCCGGACTGGGCAGCACCTTCAGGAACGCGCCACCAGCTCCCAGGCGCAGGCGGTCCAGCAGCGGCAGCGGCGTGATCGCCAGTATCGCGCCAACGCTTCCGGCCAGCCGATAGGGCACACCCTGGTAGAGCAGGCTGCTATTCGGTTCGCCCCAATAGAGTTTCTCACCCAGACCAAGCTCTTCGATGAGGGCGACGGCGGCGGTATCGGTGCGGAAGAGGTGATGATAGAACTTTTCGAGATAGACGCCGCTCTCGCCAACAGGGAATCCCGCCGCCAGCCCGCCAGCCTCGCCCTCGCGTTCCATCACGACAACACGCTCGCCCGCCAGCGCCAGCCGGTAGGCCAGCGTCAGGCCAAGCGCGCCGCCGCCCAGGACCGCCGTTCCGCTCGTAGTCATGCTGCCCTCAAATTTCTAGACCTCACCCCCTACCCCCTCTCCCATAGGAGAGGGGCCGCGTGCCAAGTGTCGCTGCCTACCGGCTCTCGCTCCCCTCTCCCGCGCACGGGGGAGGGGCTGGGGGTGGGGGCTACCGTCGCCCGACGCCGTAGTTTGGCGCTTCCTTCGTGACGACAACATCATGGGGATGGCTCTCGCGTAGCCCTGCGCCAGTGATGCGAATGAAGCGGGTGCGTGTTTTCAGCGCCTCGATAGATTCGGCGCCAGTATAGCCCATCGCCTGCCGCAAGCCACCAACGAGTTGATAAATCATGTTCGTTAGCGGTCCTTTATATGGCACGCGCCCCTCGATGCCCTCTGCAATTAGCCGCGACTCATCTTTGACGCCAGCCTGGAAGTAGCGGTCTTTGCTATAGCTGCGCTGTTTCATCGCGCCAATAGACCCCATGCCCCGATAGTCTTTGTAACGCTCGCCCTGCGAAATAATCAGTTCGCCTGGACTCTCATCAACACCCGCCAGCAAGCTGCCGAGCATCACACTATCTGCGCCTGCCGCGATAGCTTTGGCGATATCGCCGGAATACTGGATGCCGCCATCTGAGATCACCGGAACACCATACTTGGCGGCAACTTGGGCGCAGTCAAAAACAGCGGTAATTTGCGGAACGCCGGTGCCAGCCACCACGCGCGTTGTGCAAATCGAACCGGGGCCTATGCCACATTTTACGGCATGTGCGCCCGCTTCGATCAAAGCTTCGGTTGCCTCGCCTGTCGCCACGTTGCCGACGATGATCTGCGCGCGAGTGCCGAAAGTTTTTGCCAGCTTACCAGCGGTCTCGATCACCATGCGTGAGTGGCCATGCGACGTGTCAATCACCAGCGCGTCCACCTCTTCGGCAACCAGCGCCTCGCACCGCTCGAAGGCATCCGGCCCGACGCCAACCGCAGCAGCAGCGCGCAGGCGGCCCTGGCTATCTTTGGCGGCCAGTGGAAACTGTACCTTCTTCTGGATATCTTTGACGGTGATGAGGCCCTTGAGCATGCCATGTTCATCCACTACCGGCAGCTTCTCCACTTTGTAGCGATGCAGGATGTCGTTGGCCTGCTCCAGCGTCGTGCCGACCGGCGCCGTCACCAGACGCTCGCGGGTCATTACATCTTTGATGGGCTGGTCGTGGTTCTGCTCGAAACGAATGTCGCGGTTGGTGAGGATGCCGACGAGCTTGCCGCCTTCGGTGACGGGGATGCCGGAGATGTGATACTTCGCCATCACCGCCAGCGCGCTACGCAAGGAATCATCAGGCGCCAGCGTGATGGGGTCGGTAATCATGCCGGACTCGGAGCGTTTGACCTTATCCACCTCTGCGGCCTGATCTTCGATGGAGAGGTTGCGGTGAATGACGCCGATGCCACCCTCGCGCGCCAGCGCAATCGCCAGCCGGCCCTCCGTCACGGTATCCATCGCCGCCGAAAGTATCGGAATATTGAGCGTGATCTCCGCTGTCAGCTTCGTTGCAGTGTTGACATCGCCCGGCAGCACACGCGATTCCGCTGGAATCAACAACACATCATCAAACGTCAGCCCTTCCTTGCCAAACTTCCATTGCCACGCCTCGTCTGGTGTTGCCACGCGAATACCTCCCCGAACCAGTGCGGTTGTTGCTCGCTTCCACTACCCAATGATATTAAGCAGGCGCTCGAATCCTAATGACGCCGGGGTGCTGGGGAAAACGCCGAAGGTACAGCAGCGTCTCTATCGCCCATCGTCCGGCAGCGGCGGCTTCGAGCGAGGGTATTTGACAATTTTACGACCAAAGGACAGCTATTGACAATGAGAGACTGGCAAGATATACTCACACCAGCGGCTTGGTACGATCATTTGGGTCAAGACCGTGGGGTCGTCCCCTGCTGTCCGATGGTCTCGTTGGTCGCCAATCGCTGGTGAGTCCAAGCCGTCCTCGTCAGAGGGCGAAGCACCTTCAGGACTCCAAGTAGCTCCCACGCCGCAAGGCCAGGGAGTAGTGGCTGTTGTGGTCAGCCTGCCGCAAAGGCGAATCAAGTAGGATAGGCTTCATTGTCTATCCGAACGGATACTATTTGAGTAAGCATATCACGCACCCAACCATCGTCGCAACGTATAAGACGATGGTTGGGTTTGTCATTGCTACTTCGTCCACCTGAATTGTACAGGCGTTCGCTGATAGCGCCACGCGGCGAGCAAGAAGAGAATGCCACCCAGCAACCACCAGGGGTCCCAGAGCCAGATATGCCAGCGCAGTCCGACCCAATCCACCGGACCGCTCACATGAAGCAGCCCACTCAGCACTGCGCCCTCGATGAGCAATTGCACGCCGCCATAGAGCGCCAGCCCGATGCCACCTGTCCACGCCAGGATAAGCTTCAGCCGGCGTGGCAACCAGAGCGCCCAGGGCCGCACCAGCGTCAGCGCGAACAAGCCACCGATGACCTTCGCTACGCCGGTAAGCCAGACAATCGCCACGAATCCCGGATTGTGTGCCTGCGCTTGAATGGCGCTTCCCAGCGTCTCCACGCCGAAGTTGCCGCCCGCCGCCCAATAGAAGCTCATCAGCGCAAAGAGCAGCGCCCAGCCGCAGGCAGCGTAGGCTGCCCAGGTGGTGCGCCTGAACATGTGTGCTGTATTTTCTGGACGCGCAGCCGTCTCTGCCATTGCTTCCCTCTGCCTCGCGTCTTTTCCTCGGTTGCCTGTCACCCAATACTCAGCGGCTTGCAGTATCAAGTGGTTGCGTCCGCAGGGAACGCTCGAACTCTTGCAGCCGGCGCATCTGGCGGTGATTTGGCGCGGCCTGCCAGCGTTTCTCCTGAATTAGTTCCATCGCCTCGTGCGCGCCCAGACCATCCGCCACGAGCGCCGCCGCCGTCAAGAGGACACTGCGTCCGACGCCGTGTTCGCAGTGGATCAGCACACGCTGGCCGCTATTGCGCTGCCGGTTGATCCAGCTTGCCCCTTCTCGTAACTGCTCCACAGAGAGCGGGTATGTATCTGGTGTCGGCAGGTAGAGCAGTTCGATGCCCTCGCGCCCCATCGCCGCTGCGTCATCCTGATGCTCGGAGCGCGTATCCACCACGCGCGTCACGCCGACCTTCGCCAGCCGGTGAATATCCGCCGGCAAGACACGCCCGCCAACGGCCAGATTCGGCGTCACCCAACTCATGTTCAGCCGGTCCGGCAGTGGGATGCCGATTTTCGTTGCAAAAGCTGCCTGCCGCGAATCTTCCGGGAAGACGCGCACCGCGACGCGGGTCCAGGTGCGGTAGAGGACACGCACCATGCCCATGAACAGCCAGCGCACGAAGTTCTTGCGCAAGAGCGAACCGCCGCTCAACGCCGGCAACTCCACCTCCGCCTTATCTGCCGTATCTGGTGGCGCAGGAGGGATATCAGACGAGGTATCAGCCGGTATATCTGGTAGATCAGACATGTGTTCGCGCCGTTGCTCAATGTTAGAGGACACGCAAAATCTCCTTAAAATAGCCAGTGTATCAGGCAACGCGCTCAAGAACGGACACGCCGTCGCTCTTGAGAATCCGCTCCAGCGCGACGATGGCACACTCGATCTGCCGGTCGTCCGGCTCGCGCGTCGTCAGTCCTTGCAGCGCCAGGCTCGGCGCCATCAGCCAGCGCACCACAGGGTAGCGATAATATGTTGCGCCCAGCCGCATCAGTTCATAGGCAATCGAAGCGATCACCGGCACCAGCAGAATGCGCGACAAGATCAGCAGCGGCAGGGGCGGATGGCCGAGCAGCGCAAAGACAAAGATCGAAAGCACGACGACGATCAGCAGGAAGCCCGTGCCACAGCGCGTATGCACCCGCGAGGCGCGCCGCACATGCTCCACATCCAGCGGATCGCCAGCCTCATAAGCGTTGATCGTCTTATGCTCCGCTCCATGATACTCGAAAACTCGCTGGATACTTGCCAGCCGTCCAATCGCCGCCAGATAGCCAACGAGCAGCGCCAGCCGGATCAGTCCCTCGACGATCAGGCTCCACCAGCCGCTGCCAAAGCCAAATATCCGCTGCACCAGGCCCACAGCGCCCAGCGGCAGCAAGAAGAACAGCCCGATGGCGATTGCCAGCGAGAAGATCAGCGTCACCGCCAGCCCCGCGCCACCGATACCGCTCATCTGCGTCGCCGTCGCTTCGACCACTGCGCTGGATGTGCTGGACATGCTAGAAGTGGCGGATGTTGTGGATACGGCGGGCGCGCCGCTTGCATCAGGCATCGCCTGCTGGTCGCCCTGGGACTTCTGCGCCGCCTCGGATGCGCTCATCTCATCCTGGATGTAAATGTTGGTGGCGAAGCGCATCATGCGCGTGCCCAGGATCAGCATATCCCAGAGCAGCAGCAATCCACGCACAAACGGCCACTGTGCCACCTTGTTGCCATAGAGACGCGGGTTGAGTTGTTCCTCATGCACCAGCACCTCGCCGGAGGAGCGGCGCAGCGCCACCGACGCAGTATGGCGACCGCGCATCATCACACCCTCGATCACCGCCTGACCGCCATAATTGTACTTGGGCATCGGCACTATCCTTTTTATCCTCTTCGTCCGGCTATGCGGGACGTTGCTGGTCATGTCCAGGATAACATCACGATAACGTATCGCGTCTATGATGAGTATGAGCACAAGAACGACGATGCGTTGATATCTGCGACGAGCAACATCACGATGACATCACAGCGCGATAGCAGGTAGCAGGTAGCAGATAGCATGTCCGCTGGCTGCGGTCGTCTGTAGTCACATGCGGCGAAATGCTCACACCTGCTCATGACTGCGTAGCATAGCATCATAGCATCGCTGGGCCAATTGTCACGTACCGTAGCGTATTATACACATGGGAAGGTGCGTGCTGAGATTCATCGCTGCGTGGTATGGCTCCTAATTCTCTGGCGAAAGTCAGTCGTCTGCGGGAAGCATCACGCACTGCGCAGCACACCTTACGCCACCACATACCGACAACAACCTGATAGGAATATAACCCATCATGCGAGTCATGCTTTTTACGGATACGTACCCACCGCAGGTGAATGGAGTGGCATCGTGCGTCAATACGCTCGCCAGGAGTCTGAGCGAACACGGACACAGCGTGATGGTTTGCACGGTGCTGGCGCGCCATGCCCGCGCCAACCAGCGCACACACTTGAGCGTCGAGGAATCGTTTCCCGTCGTGCGCACCAGAGCGGTTACCATCCCGCTCTATGGGGATATCCGCATTGCGGCGCCGGTCAACCTGGCAATCAGGCGGCTCGTGCGAAGCTTCCGCCCGGATGTCATCCATTGTCACACGCCATTTAGCATCGGCTGGCAGGGCGTGCAGGTCTGCAACGCCTATCATATTCCGCTGATCGGCACCCATCACACGCTCTTCGGCGAGTATGTCGGGTCCTACTCACGCCTGGGAACCGAGGTCAATGCCCGCCTAGCGCGGTGGGTCCGGCGTTATGTCGCCGCTTTCTACAATCAATGCGACCTCACCACCTCCGCTTCACGCTTCCTGGCGCATGATCTGATCGCCAGCGGCCTGGACCGCCAGGTGATGATCGTCCACAATCCGGTGGATACGCAGCGGTTTCACCCGCTCCGCGAGGCGGAACGCCAACGGATAGCGCCCGGCGGTCCACGGCTGGTCTATTTTGGCCGTATCGCCGCTGAGAAGAACCTGCATCAGCTTATCACGCTGGTAGAACCGTTTCTGCGCCGCCATCCAGCAGCCTCGTTTGAGATTATCGGCGACGGGCCAGCGCGAGGCGGCGTCATGGCGTTTGCACAGCAGCGTGGGCTAGAACATCAAGTGTGCTTTCCCGGCTGGATGCGTGGCGAGGCGCTGGCGCGGCGTGTGGCAAGCGCGGATATCTGCGTCTCCGCCAGCCTCACGGAGAATCAGCCGGTGTCGCTGTTGGAGAGCTTTGCCTGTGGGGTACCGGTGGTGGCGCTGGCGGCGGCTGGCGTGCCAGAAATTGTGGTAGATGGCTTCAACGGCTACCTCATTGCACCCGGCGATACCTCTGATCGTTTCGCTGAGCGCCTTGAGTCGTTGACCAGCCATCCGGCGCTGCTCCGCCGGATGCGCGCGAACGCTCGCGCCACGGCAGCCCAATATTCGCGCGAAGCCTGCCTTGAAACAACGCTCGCCGCCTACCGGGAGACGATAGCGGAGGCGGCGCACCAGCGCGAACAGCGCAGCGCGCGCTGGATGTTGCCCGCTGCGCTGCCGCACCTCCTCGATTAAATCAGGGATGCGACGATGAGCGCGCATACAAAAGCCCGCGCGAACGATCTGTGTTCGCGCGGGCAACTGTTCAGAACAGGCAGGACTGCCTGGGATGGTAATTGATTAGGCGTTGTCGTCGTCGCTGATGTTGAAGCGCTTGCGGAACCGCTCCACGCGCCCTGCGGTATCAAGGATGCGCTGCTGGCCCGTATAGAACGGATGGCACTTCGAGCAAACGTCAACCCGGAGCGTGGGCTTGGTGCTACCGACCTTGAAGGTATTGCCACAGGCGCAGGTGACGGTTGCTTCTACATAATTGGGGTGAATTCCGGCTTTCATGGGACTCCTGCGGCTCTCATGCCGCCTCCGTTAGTGTCGCGCCATTGTCAAACCCCGGACGGGTCTGGCGCTACGCGTACACCCCAGTATATCACATTGCCATCCAGACGGCAACTGCTTTTCTGCGATCAGCGCGCGCCGATGGTTGGCCGCCGCACTTTCGACAGCTATCCGATAGGCAAAACAAGCAACATGTACTATACTATAGTTGCCTACGCGACTAAGCAACATACTGGACATACAAAAAGCGTCTCGATGGAGTAACCGGCTAGCATGTGCGTGGGATGAGGGATCACGAATGGACATTGGTACAATCATCCGGCGTCTGCTCGTCTATCAACTGATGCGCTATCGTATCGCGTGGCTGCTGTTCAGTCTGCTTGGCTTTTATCTGGCCGCCATCATGTTGTTGCTGGTCAGCGCGCAGCAGCAGCATACACTGAGTGGGGCTGCTCATACCTGTGTGCAACAACGCGGCGATACGCTGGCGTTCACGTTGGATGGGCAATCCTTCGCGACAGCGCGCTCAGCGTTCACGCCAACGCTTCCTGCGAATCTATGCGATCAGACCTCCATCACCGTCCTCTACGAGACCAACTTTTTCCATGATCCGCCCACTCTCGATGCCGTGCAGTTTACCGACCCGCAGACTGGCACGATTCACCACTACACCCGCGCCGGTCTGCTCGACTTTGAGACGGCGCACCGCCTTCAGTTCATCCTCGGTGGTAGCCTCTTCAGCGTCAGCGCGCTGATGCTGCTGGTGGCGCTCTACTGGCCGCGCGTCGGCTATCTGATGCAGAGCGGCGACAGCGGGCCGATTCCCGCTACGTTCATCGCGCAGGTTGAGGATGATATTCGCTGGCTGGACTCGCTGCCCTGGGGCGTTACGTCGCCGATGGATGCAGAGACCGCCCAGGAGCAATTCAATCGCGGGTTGGCGCTGGTGCGCGGCTGGCTTGGCGACGAAACACGCCTGCTGGACGGCATCGAATGGCTGGTACGCTGCCCTCCATCTCTGGCGTATACCGGCGCAGCGGAGGCCGCTTTGCAGTGTTCGGCCTGCGATGTGTCGCGCTATGTGCCACAGGGCACACAGTACGCGCTGCGTATGGTGCGGCGGGCGCTGGCGCTCGACCCCACCAGCGACGATATACGCCTCACCTATGTGCAGGCGTTGGCGGCGCTCGGCGCTGGCAACGACCCAAACGCTGGTCGCGCGCTGCGGCTGGCGGAACGCGAACTGGTCGCGCTGCGTGGGCGTTGCGCGGCGCATCCGCGTCTGCCAGTCGCTGTCGCCGCCATCTATCTGGCAAAGCGCCACTATCGCCCAGCCATCGTTGCTCTGCGTGCGGCGCTGGCCGTCGCCCCCACGCAGCTAGAAGCTAACGCGCTGCTCGATCTCTTGGCGCAGACACTCTTGCGCGCGGGCAATCTGCGCGAGGCACTGCGCCTCTTTGTCCTGCTCAATCTGGACGGCGACGAAAGCTTCTTGCGGCTGCCTGCCGCACGTCGCCGTCATGCGCTGCATGCCCGCGTATATTGAATCAGCTTGATAACAACTGATATATCCTCAGTTATATTCTTGGCATAGCAGGTGACTCGTGGGCTATAGTGAAGGCATAAAGACGTTCGAGAGGGATGGACACTATGAAAGCGGAAGATCACCGTCTTGCGGCAGAAGATATCGAAGCCGTGCTGCCGGATTTGACTGCTTCAACGGCTGGCCCGCGCGCTAATCGTGTCCTGATCGAAACGTATTATGGCTCAGCTTTCCATTGGATTGCATACAAGTGCCAAACGCAACATGGAAAACACAAGGAAAATCACTCTAAACTGGTGACATACCTGCGTGATATTGGTGAACCGGCTGTGGGCGAACAATGGCAAGTGTTGGAAGAGATTCGCAATGGCGGCTGGTATGGTCATCAGCACTTAACAGGCGATGTGGATCAGGCGCGCGATTTGTGGCAGGAGATACGGCAATGGGCGCTCAGTTGAGTACCGGCGGAGATATTGAAGAGACTGCTATATCCGTGAATGAGCCAAAGGTACGAAGTGACGTTCCAATTAACTCTTCCGAGAGAAAATGGCGAAATCAAGTGCCCTCCTGGCTGGATAATGAATCTGCGGCGCTGGTCCGATCAATTGTAGCAGTGGTGGCGCAGCATCATAAAGATCTACGTGCGGCCATCCTATTTGGCTCAGTGGCGCGGCATGAAGAGCGGCCGCTCGATGATCCTGAGCCGAGTGACGTTGACCTTCTGCTTATTTTTGACCTCGAAACTGAGCTAGAACGTTTACCGCTTGAGCGGCGGCTTGCCATTAGCCATTCTATCGGCCTGGCACTTGACCAACATCATGATCCACCACGGGAAGTCAATGTCCTCACCGCGATACGGGATCTGGCTGATTGGGATACAACGTTTGTCGAGAACATAAGGCGTGACGGTATCGTGCTATGGGCACGAGATGAATTACCGTTTCTTTCAGTTGCAACGGCAGAATGGCCACAGCAGCATAGAACTATGCGATAGAGATATCTCTGGCACACACCCATACACAGCTACCTATGACACGAGAGGCATGTTTCCATGTTGCGCTTTTTGACGGCTGGCGAATCGCACGGCCCCTGCCTGACCACCATTATCGAGGGGATTCCCGCCGGGCTAACCTTCGGCAAGGAGGCGATTGACGAGCAGTTGCGTCGCCGCCAGGGTGGCTACGGGCGCGGCGGACGCATGAAGATTGAGCGCGACGCCGTGGAGGTGCTTTCCGGCGTGCGGCATGGCTATACGCTCGGCTCGCCCATCACGCTGCGCATCGAGAACCGCGACTGGGTGAACTGGCAGGAACGCATGAGCGCGCAGCCAGTGGCGACGCCGACCGAGCCAATTGAGCCGGTGACGCGCGTGCGCCCCGGCCATGCCGACCTGACAGGGGCTCTCAAATATGGGCACCAGGATGTGCGCAATGTCATCGAACGCGCCAGCTCGCGCGAGACGGCGGCGCGGGTGGCCGCTGGCGCTGTCTGCCGGCAACTGCTCGCGGCGTTCGGAATCGCCATCCATAGCCATGTTCTCGCTGTTGGCGGGGTGGGCTATCCTGCTGGTGCAGAACCGGAACTATCCGCGCTCGACGCCGATTTCTGGGCGCGGGTGGATGCCTCGGAGATGCGTTGCGCAGATGCCGGCCTGACCGCGCGCATGATCGAGCGCATCCTCGAAGGCAAGCGCCAGGGCGATACCTGCGGCGGCGTCTTCGAGGTGGTGGCGTTCGGCGTGCCGCCCGGCCTGGGCAGTTATAGCCAGTGGGACCGCCGCCTCAGCGCACGCATTGGCCAGGCGCTGCTCAGCATCCCTTCGGCAAAGGGCGTGGAGATAGGTGGGGGCTTCGCGCTGGCGGCGCTGCCCGGTTCGCAGGTTCACGATGTCGTGCGCCACGATGAGGCGCGCGGGTGGTATCACCTAAGCAATCACGCGGGCGGCATCGAGGGCGGCATCAGCAATGGCGAACCTATCGTTGCGCGCGTCGCCGTCAAGCCAATTCCTACGCTGGCGCATCCGCTGCCTTCCGCCGATATCGCCACCGGCGAGAACATCGAAGCAACCCGCTACGAACGCAGCGATGTCTGTGTCGTGCCTGCGGCAGGCGTGGTTGGCGAGGCAATGCTGGCCTGCGCGCTGGCGGATGCGTGGGTCGAGAAGTTCGGCGGCGACAGCCTGAGTGAGATGCGCCGTAACTATGAGGGCTATCTGGCAACCCTCGCCCACTGATAAACGTAAATTCCGGTGCAAAATTGTGAACTATTCCCTTTGACAGCCCCATGCGCCGGTGCTACACTCCGCTTGAGTGAGCATAATGATGAGGATGCGTTGCCATCCTCCACTAATAGACGTGTCCGTGGGATAGGAGAGGCTTGAGGCATGAATGTAACGATTCGCAGGCTGACGAATGCGTTCATTATCTTCTTTCTGCTCATTAGCGGCGTTGCGGCCTATGTGCAGATTGGCAATCAGGCATTCTTCAATGGGCCGGCGCTTGCCGCGAGCAGCCTCGATCCACGGGTCTGCGATGCGCCGGATGACCAACCTATCCGTGGCACCATCTACGACCGCAATGGCGTCAAGCTGGCCTGGACGGTGCGCGACAACAACGCCCGCTGCGGCTACCGGCGCGTCTACGCTGACCCGACGCTTGCGCCGCTGATCGGCTACTTTAGCTACAAATATGGCGCGGCTGGCCTGGAAGCTCAATTCAATGATTATCTGGCCGGTACAGGCAAGGGCGCATCACCCAACGACGAACTCAACCGCATCCTGCACCGCCCACGTCATGGCAATGATCTCTATCTGACGATTGACGACAAGGTGCAGCAGAAGGTCGCCGCGCTCTACGAGAGCAATAGCGCCGTGCTGCGTGGTGGTGGCGCCTGCACAGACAATGGCAACGCCAACGGTAGCATCATCGTCGAAGACCCGAACACCGGCCAGATCATTGCCATGTACAGCTACCCCTATTTCGATCCTAACAAGATAGATGACCCAACCTACTGGGCGCAACTTCAGAGTGACCCGGACCATCCGCTGCTGAACCGCGCCACACAGGGTCTCTATGACCCAGGTTCGACGTTCAAGACCGTCACCTTGATGGCGGGACTTGATTCCGGCCAGTATTCGCTCAACACGCCATTCAGCCTCAACGACGCCACAACGTTTACCACCAACGGTGAGTCGTTCCCCTGGTTTGACTATTTCAATGGCACCTGGAATGGCATATTAAACGACAACTCGTTCCCGATCACGCTGCAACAGGGCTATGCCTACAGCGACAACACGATATTTGCGCGCGTCGGGGTGAACATCGGCGCGGATACCTGGCTCAAGTATGTGCGCGCGCTCGGCATTGCCACGCCAGGGACCGATGTGTCGCCGGTGCCTTACGACGGCGTTTCTGTGCAGAGCAGCGCCTATAATCAGTTCGATTCCAACGGCCAGCCGACGCAATTCACCTCCAATCTGCTGGCGGCTAGCGCGTTTGGTCAAGGTGAACTACTCATTACCCCGCTAACGATGACCGAAGTGGCAAGCGTAGTTGCGTCCGATGGTTACCTGTATGAGCCGCACGTCGTCAGCCAGATCGTTCCGTATGGTGAGAGCCGCAACGACGTATTGCCCGGCGGTGATGGCATCATCCCCGATAAGGTGCCGTATGGTGGTGGCCCGATCATCCACTCACAGACGGCTCAGGCGATCCGTGCAGCGATGTGGTCGGTGGTGGACTACGGCACAGCTAACTTTAGCCCTAATCCCGTCTCCGGCATCAGTCTGAAGCAGTCTGGCACACATGAGGGCGGCAAGACGGGCACCGGGCAGAGCGGCAACGAGCAACCGGAAACCTGGTGGATTTCGCTGGCCCCGGACGATCAGGCGCCGGGCGGTGCGCCAGCCAAATACGTCATCAGCCTGCACAAAGAGAAGAGCGGTGAGGGCGCCTGCCAGGTCTGGGTCGCCGACGATCTCTATCAGTCGCTGGGAGCGTAGAGACCTCACCCCGGCCCCACGGTCCCCTCTCCTGATGGGAGAGGGGACCGTGGGGCACGCGAACGATGTACTGGCAAGCGTTAGTGTTCACCTACGTGGAATAACCCACCCCCAGCCATCGCCAGCCATCCCCACATGCGCAAGAGAGAAGTGTCAGTTCGCCAGCGAAACGAAACTCCGCCAGCGGCCCCTCTCCTATGGGAGAGGGGGTTGGGGGTGAGGTCTATTCAACTCCGCGATGCACGCCGCCAGCCGTTGTTCTGCCCGCGCCAGTTCTGGCAAAGCATCCAGCAGGTCAGGAGTCGCGTCGCTATCGCCTTCCGGCAGGGTATCGGCGCGTGCCAGCAGCGACCAGAGCGCCGCCTCGCGCTCCTCCGCCGTCTGGCTGGGTTGGGCAAAGAACATGCTCGTCGCCAGTCGCAGCCGCAGCGTTTCTGGTCGCTCACCGAAGGCCACCCCTGGCAGCGTGGCGATGTCGTAGCGGTCCAGCAGCCGCCGCGCCAGGTCCACACTGGTCATCACGCCCTGGTCCACCAGCGCAGCGCGGAGCGGTGTAAAGTCTGGATAGAGATAGAAAGCGCCAGCAGGACGCGCGCAGCGCAGTCCGGCGCGTTCCAGCGCCGCATGCAGGCGATTGGTGACATAGCCATAGAGACGCGCGGAGCGCCGCAGATAGGCGCGCAGGTCATCATCTGGTGTGTAGGCGATCACTGCCGCCTCCTGGATGGGTGCGCTGGCGGCTGACCAGACCTCGCTCGCCAGCGCTCGCAACGCAGCCATCAGCTGCTTACCGCTCTCGCGGCGTGGTAGCGCCGCATAGCCCAGCCGCCAGCCACCAGCCGCGAAGCCCTTCGAGAGTCCGCCGGTGACAATCGTGCCTTCGGGATAGAACATCGCCGGTGAGACGTGCGGACGCCAGCCATGCGCCAGTTCAGCATAAATCTCGTCGCTGACGATGGTGACGCCCTTATGCTTTGCCCAATCCGCCAGCGCCTCGGCATCCTCGCGGCTGAACATGCCGCCGGTCGGATTGCTCGGCGTATTCACCACCAGCACACGAGGATTGGCTCCGTTGTGCTGCGCCCGCGTGAAGGCCGCCGCCAGCGCCTGCGGCGTCAGCGTGTGGTGATCGCGCTCATCTGTCTCCACGCCGATCACCTGCCGTCCTGCCAGCCGCGCATGCGGCGCGTAGCTGACCCAGGAAGGCCGGGGAATCAGCACGTCGCCATCGAGTATCTGAAGCAGCGCATAGAGCAGCGGCTTGCTCCCCGGCCCAACGATGATCTGTTCGGCGTCATACGTCAGCCCGCGTTCGCGCCCCAGATAGTCAGCGATGGCCGCGCGCAACGCCGGAATGCCCTGCACCGGCGCGTAGCCGGTCTGTGTGGCGGCTTGCGCCAGCGCCTCGCGCAGTTTCGGATGCAGTGGCAACGTCGCCTCACCGAAGCCCAGATGTAGCACATCATGTCCGGCGGCGCGGCGCGCGGCAATGGCCTCGTTGATCTCCAGCGTCGGTGACGGGCTGCGCTTCTGCGCGCTGGTCGTCAGTTGCAGCGGCTCCGGCGTCTTATTCTTGTCTCTGTTGCGGCGCGGCTGCGCATGCCCCGCGTGTTGCGCAACACTGCGCGCGCTACGAATAGTGTGGGCGCTTTGCGTGTTTTGCGTGCTTTGGGGACGGCGATGCGCCGGTGGATTGCTCATAGTAGTGGCCTCTATGCTCATAGTGAGTCGGTGTTGCATATCATGAGGCCATTATGGCGCACCTGCACACTGTGAGGCAATGAGAATCCGCTACTAGCTCATACAGTAGCGCTTCGTACCTGCCGGACGCTCGCCAGTATCGCGCAGATCAACAGCAGGAGCGCGCTCGGTACGAAGAAAAACGCCAATAGGCCGATGAGCAGCGCTGTCGCCAGGCCGGAGGCGAATCCAATCATCGGCGCGCCAACCACGATAGCGGCGAACAGCAGCGCCGTCACAATCCGTAGATCGCGGAGCCGGTCGGTGCGCGGCTGCCGCACATGTTGCACGGTGACGACAATAGCCCAGAGCGACAGCAGCGTGAAAACCGTCATAAACATCAGCGCCGCCTGTGGCCCTGCCGCTTGAATGAGATTGTTGGCGTGATAGACACTGGCGAGTACCTTCACCTTGCCATCCGGCAGCCGCTCGGTCACAGTGCCGCCACCTCCACCAGCAACCGGCAGCAGCGTGCCGCCAATTGCACAGATCAATCCCAACACACCTGCGAGTAGCCCACTGATGAGTTCTGCGCGTCGCATCTCGTCCTCGCTTTCGCTATATACGCCGAAGTCACATCAAACTCATGTTCTCAACTACAGTGCCTGAAGTAGCTTAGAAGACAAGCTTGGATTATACTTAGGAATGCTAACTTCTAACGTGGCAGATGCAGTAGCCAGGCAAATCAGATCTGGTGCCAGATGGCCTGTATATTTAAGGCATCCAACACCAACTGAATATATTACAGAATGGCAATCCCTGCACAACCAAATTGTTCACTAAGCCAGGAAATTTCCACCTGATAAACCACCTGTCGGTGTCGGCTGCGTCCGTCTATTTCTGCCACCAGCACTCAACATTACTAGCAGTATCCCAGCCACGACCATAATGAGGCCAATCACAGCCTCAATCAAAGCTTCTATGAGTGGGATCTGCCCTAAACTATCCCCACCATTCTGGGAATTTGCCAAATACATATATTGGGCCGTGTAAGCACTTCCGTGAGAGAGCAAGTAAGCGCCGATGCTTAGTAAAATAATTCCTCCAACGACTTTGGAAAGACGGCGAGACATTAGTGCCCGCTGTTGTTCTCTGTTGAGCATCGGACCTACTCCATTCATGACACCAATTACTGCCCCAAGCCCCAACACAGCAGCAGTAAAACAAATAAGCAGGATACCAAATACCTGCGCACGACTTACTGCCTGATCAATCCATGGATACCATTGCGCACAGTTAGGGGAGGAACACGTAGCAACTGGTTGGAGGTCAAGGTAGGCTCCATACGTGCGCTCGCCAAGGGCAACTGCGAGCGCACCAAGAATACCTGCCATGAAACCAATCCACCATATACGGGAACGAGGAGATGAAATCAAAAGCAGCAGCACAGCCTCGACTGCAAGAACTATGGCACATGCGCCAGACAGCAAGGTCCATACCTTGAGGGTATGCAATGTTGTGATAAGGTTTGTCATAATCTCATACCTTTCAAGACGAGGGCAGCAGATTAACTGTGCCGTTTGCCTAGAGAGTGTCAATAAGTCGTCTATTGCTCATAGGGGTGCCTTATGCTTCATTAGATGCGGACAACACAGATCAGCCTGCTTGCTCGCCGCAATACATTGAAGCCGGAAACGGGTCTATGGCACTACACTAAGCTTGCGCAACAAACGGGCGGACGCCGACGAGTACTACTTGAGAATACCACTCGGCATCCACCAACCGTCATGCCACTAGAACAGAGGCCATCGAAGTTAGGTTGTTGATTCGCTCACCAGCCATGCTCATGCGGATTAAGATAGCCTCCCGTCTGACTGACTCACCAGTTGACATAGATGAACGCAAACAGCATCTCGTGCAAGGAATGGGGTGATGCGTTGGAGAAAGAAAATGACGACTGGGTACGGGAACAGCCATCACAATACCAATACGAGGCATCAAAAGTGTCACACTGGTCGTTGCTCCAATTTCCGTGGTCGTAGCCATCCGGCCATCCTGGTTGTCCAGGACAAGCAGGGGCACTGCTATAGCCAATGCGATGATTGTTACTCTGTCCGCCACTGTTGCTCATATAGGTCGCTTGTGACTGCCAATCTAACGGGTCGCAATTGCAAAGCGAACCTATCAATGTCCAATCAGTACCGTTCAGTGCACTCGGGTGATCGTGGTTGGTTATGTCAGTCATGAATGATCCTGTGCCCATCTCAGTGGACTGGGTGCAGAAACCACAAAAGTAATCCGAGAGCTTGGTTTGATCGTAGGTCAATGCACCATGTGGCGTTGAGAAGGTAACAACGTCACTCACATACAACAGTGGGGGAAAAGCAGGATCTCCCTGCTGGACTTTCTGAATCGCGTACCGTGTGATTAGTCCCCCCATACTATGAGCAACAATCTTAACGTTGATGCCAGCAGACGAGAAACTATTCCACAGGAACCAGGCGAACTCACAACTTACATGTTCAAGTTTCTCATGATTGGTGCCTACCGTCGGATCATTGTTATTGGTACCACCATAGCCATTACATTTCGGTGCCCAATTATTGTAACGGGTACTCAACTGGAAACCGAGTGCGCCCTGTTGCGCATCAGAACCACAACGCACGTCTTGATCGTAGTATCCCACGGTGTAGAATTGTCCCGTCCAGAGGATCTCGTCGCTTCCTAAGCCAATATGCCAATTTTGGAGGTAGGAGATTGGATTGGACCACAACCCGCCAGATCCAGTACAGGTAATACTGCTGTTATAGCTAATACCATGGATAAACACAATCGGATCAGTGCCATAGACGGCATGAGTGTTGCAGTTACAGCCACATGGCGGGCAGACGATATTGCCAACTGCGCCTTGTTTTGTTTTTGGCTTGACCCGTGTAACGCCATGCTTGAAACTGGCATTGCCGCCGTGAAGAAAATCAATGCCTCCTACTGTAGAAGGAAGGACATGGCTCGGAGGATTGCCCGCTGCATGGACTTGCTGCTGTAAACCTCCAGCCAAGCATATGGTGAGTGCGCAGATGATCGCAAAAGCGGCGGTCAAATGCCGGGGGAATGAACTACTCTTTTTGCTAAACACCCGTAAAACCCTTTCTAGCGTAGCGCTTTATACCGCGCTCCAATTGCGTGGCATCAAAGTTCTCGTGCCCAACTGTACCTGACCGCTCCTCGTAAGTACACCGAAAATACGGAAAATAAGCCGGAATATCATCCGGAAAATAGTGTGGAAAACGGGGCTTGCAACTCAGCAAAAGACGTGAGAAGATAGGGGCGCCGTTCACGCGGCTTGCTTTGAAGCAGGAATTCGGATTGTTTGACATGGAGAAGGGATAGTCACCACATGGGGAATGATGTAAGCGCGCTGGGCCGCCTGTTGCGGCAACATCGTCAGGCGCTTGGGTTGACGCAGGCGGAACTCGCCGAACGCGCGGGCGTCAGCATTGATAGCATCGGCAACCTCGAACGCGGCGTGCCACACCTTCCACGACGCGAAACGCTGGCGCTGCTGATCGAGGCGCTCGATCTCTCGCCGGATGAGCGGACGGCATTTACCACGCTCGCCGCCACTACGCGCAAAGCCAGGAGGTCTGGCAGCGCCAATAGAGAATCAACAACCGAGCCGCAAGTGTCATTCGCCCCAGCATCTTTAGTCAGCCATCGTCTCTACCCCCCCCGTATCTCAGCATGTTTGTCTCATCCCGTTCCCGCCGCCGCATCGCTGATTGGAAACGAACGCAAACTCAGCGCCATTCACACGCTACAATAGGTCGCCCGCTTCTAGCCAGTGCAGGCAAGCTTCGTCGCTCAGAAGGCGCCAGGCGCGGATATATCCGCCACCCCGCCGTTCCCCATCTCCCGCGCACGAGGGAGGGGTTAGGGGTGGGGATTCTCATATTTTTGGAATAGCTCTTGTGATACTCTTGTGTTGTACTGGTACAATGTCGTACACATAGAGCGCATCACATTGCCACGCACGCTATGCGCGGGGGGGATACGAGTGGCAGGCAGATGCCGTTGTCGTTCGGGGAGAGCGCATCGTTCAGCGGAGGTCATGCGCCGCTACACATTCAGCCTGCAATGTCCAGATCATTTTCTCATCGCTATGTCGTTTTCGGTCGCGTTCTCCTGGTCTCTTCCCGCCTGTTGGGAAATTGCCAGATGTCTTGTGTGAGATTTGCACAGGACATGACGTATTGTAGGTAAGCCCGCGTGCTGTTTTCTGGAAAGCGGGTTGTTTTGTCGGGCGCGTATCCCCGGCGCGTCCTCGTCTGGCGGTAAGCGCTCTCTGTCGTTTCGTGTTCATTTCTTATTTGGAGGTGCGGTTAGCCTATGCGCCGAATTGTACGAGCCTTTGCCAAGGGATCACTCGTTCCCATAGCGGCAACCTTTGCTCTGGTGCTGACATTGGCCGCCTGCGGCAGTGGTGGCAGCAGTGGCAACAAGAATATCCAGCTTGGCACGCTGCTTCCCGTCTCGGGCACCGACGCCAGCGTTGGCCTGCCAACCCAGTATGGTGTAGACCTAGCGGTGAGCCAGGCCAAGTTGCCGAACGGCTACAAGTTGACTGTTGACCACCAAAACTATGAGGGTGCAAGTGGTCCGGATACTGGCATTGGTTCGACAGCCGCTCATGCGCTGGTCAGCAATGCCAATGTCGTCGCCGTGGTTGGCCCATTCAACAGCGGCATCGCCAAAGTGGCGATTCCGATCACCAACGCCGCCGGCCTGACGATGATCAGCCCGACCAACACCAACCCCGGCCTGACACTTCAGCAGTATGCCGATGCCAACGGCATCAACTTCAGCCTGCTGCACCCCGCTGGCAAGCCGGATGCCTACTTCCGCATCTGCGGTAATGACGTGGCCCAGGGCAAGGTGGATGCGCAGATTGCCGCCGCCCCGCCAATCAGCGCCAAGACGGCCTTCGTCGTTGACGATGACACGGTCTATGGCAAAGGCCTTGCGGACTTCTTCACCACCACATTCACCAGCAACGGTGGAACAACGGTCGGGTCGCGCACATCCATCACCTCCGCCCAGATCAGCAACGTCTCGTCGCTGGCCTCGACGATTGCCGGACTCAAGCCGGATGTCGTCTTCTATGGTGGTGTCACCTCCGGTGGCGGCGGCGCGCTGAAGAAGGCGCTGGTGGCTGCTGGATATAACGGCCCGATGGTCGGCGGCGACGGTATCGCCGATGACCCGGCCTGGTTGCAGACGGCTGGCGATGCGGCGGTCAACACCTATGGCACCGTTGCCGCGCCAGATAACTCGCAGTTGACCTCTGCGGCGGCCACAGCATTCAAGAGCGCCTACACCAGCTATGTCTCCGGCAAGCCGGACAACACGCTGCTGCCGTACAGCGCAATGGCGTATGATGCTGCCAATATCGAGATCCAGGCGATCACCAACGTCATCAACGCTGGCAAAGATGTCACCCGCGCCAACGTTCGTGATGCGGTCGCCGCTATCACCTATACCGGTCTGACGGGCACAATCCACTTCGACTCCAACGGCGACAACGCCGGCCAGAAGGTGTTCAGTGTCTATGTCGTAGACCCGGCGACAAAGCAGTGGGTCTTCAAGACGCAGGTGAACGACTAATTGGCGTCATTAGCGCAATGAGCGATTCACTCGTCTAGAGGGACCTCACTCGTGAGGAAAAGCGGAGCAGGCCTTTCACATTGGGGCCTGCTCCTGCTATACTTCTGACCACCCACCATATCGTTTCTGGCGTTTTCAAGTCACAATCGTTTCGATACGTCCTCGTAGGTAGGCCGTCGCAGCTAGAAGGGCGGATAACTATGCTCACGCTGGCCTCGGTGTTTGCCGCAAACAGCAGCAGCAGCAACATCTTTCTGCAACAGATCGAGAATGGGATCACGCTTGGCGCGATGTATGCCCTGGTCGCGCTGGGATATACCCTGGTCTACGGCATCATCGAACTGATCAACTTTGCGCACGGTGATATCTTCATGTGGGGCACCGTGATAACCTTCATCGTCGTGCAGATGATGGGATTGAACCATCCGTTGAGCGGGTTTGCTCTGGTCGGCGTGCTACTGTTGCTCATCATCATTGGCATGGCAGTTTCCGCATTTCTGAACGCCGGACTCGAGCGCGTCGCGTATCGCCGCTTGCGCAAAGCGCCGCGTCTGGCACCTTTGATCGCTGCCATCGGCGCCTCGTTCATCCTCGAAACCATCGTGCAACTCTGGCGCGGCACCAATTTCTATGCCTTCCCCGATATCTTCCCCCACGGCGGATTCACCATATTCGGCGCCAGAGTGAATTATCTCGACATCTTCATCGTCGTGCTGGCTGTCGCCATGATGTATGGCCTGGCGCGCTTCATCAACACCACCAAACTTGGGCGTGCCATGCGCGCGACGGCGCAAGACCCCGAAGCCGCCGCCTTGATGGGCGTCAACATCAATCGCACCATCTCCATCACCTTCCTGATCGGCGGCGCACTGGCCGGAGCGGCTGCTGTGGTTTATAACATGTATATTGGGCAGGTGTGGTATCTCACCGGCTTCCAGCTTGGCCTGATCGCTTTTACTGCCGCCGTTCTTGGTGGCATCGGCAATATCTATGGCGCAGTGTTTGGCGGTTTCCTGATCGGCTTGATTCAGTCGCTGGCGATTCAATTTATCCCTGGCGGGTTCCAGTGGAGCCTGGCGGTTGTGTTTGCCGTGCTGGTTCTCATCCTCGTGTTCAGGCCCTCTGGTCTGCTTGGCCAGCAGGTTCCGGATAAGGTATAAGGGTGTAGGGGGAGTAGGAGAAGCATATGAGCGCAACCAACATTCGCGCCCAACTTTCCGATAGTATCAGCGCGGTACTTTCTAACAAAATCGCGGGTCGTGAGCTACGCTGGTATCTCTCCGGCTGGCGGCTTGGCATCATCCTGCTGGTGGTATGTATCATCCTGCCATTCGTGCTGGATGGCATAGATCCCAGCCTGGTGACCACCTCCATTGCCATAGGCACCTATATCATCCTGGCGCTCGGTCTGAACATCGTCGTCGGCTATGCCGGTCTGCTGGACCTCGGCTATGTCGCCTTCTTCGTGATTGGCTCGTATACCGTCGCGGTCGGCACCTATGGCTTCCTGCAGAATGCGCAGGGCAAATCCATTCCCATCCCAAGCTTCAGTGGGCAGTTGTTCTGGCTTTTGATACCACTGGCTGCGCTGCTGGCCTGTCTTTTTGGCATTCTGCTTGGCGCGCCAACGCTGCGTCTGCGCGGCGATTATCTCGCCATCGTTACACTCGGTTTTGGCGAGATTGTGCCCATTGTCTTCCAGAATGTGCCGTGGTTCTTCGGCCAGTTTGGTATGAGCGCCAGCCCACCGCCGGATGTCGGCCCCATTACCTTCTCCGATCCGCTCAACCAGTATCCCTTCTACTATCTGACCCTTGCTCTGGTGGTGCTCGTCATTCTTGGCGTGACCTCGCTACGTGGCTCCAGCATTGGGCGCGCCTGGATCGCCATTCGCGAAGATGAAACGGCGGCATCGGTGGCTGGCGTGAATCTTGTGCGCACGAAGCTGATGGCTTTCGGTCTTGGCGCGCTGGTCGGCGGCATCGGTGGCGCGCTAAACGCCGCCTTCGTCTCTTCGATTGCTCCCTCAGATTTCAACTTCAACATCTCCATCACCATCCTCATTATGATCGTGCTGGGCGGCCTGGGTAGTATCCCTGGCGTGATCGTCGGCGCGATTGTGCTGCGCTTCGTTGACGTATACCTGCTCGGCAAGATCAACGATGCGGTGCATGGCCTCCCGCTGGTCTCAGGCAGTGGCGCGCCGCTGCATTTCCTGAACAACGTTGATTTCAACACCGCCAAGTTCCTGATCTATGGCCTCATCCTGATGTTCATGATCTTGCTCCGGCCACAGGGTCTCATCCCAGACGTGCGCCGCAAGCGCGAGCTTCAGGGCATCGGCGCTTCGGCGGAGGGCGCCTCGGCGGTTGGCTTGCTGGAACGCGAAGAGGCTGGCGAAGACGAAGCCGGTGGCGAGACAACCACTGTCGGCGCCGGTTCGGATGCGCAAGGGCGGGAGGACTGACGATGCCAGAGAACGTGCTACTGCGCCTGCGCGATGTCAAGAAAGTGTTTGGTGGCCTGACGGCGGTGGATGGCATCACCTTTGATGTCAATCAGGGTGAAATCTATAGCGTCATTGGTCCCAACGGCGCTGGCAAAACCACCGTCTTCAACTTGATTACCGGCATCTATAAGCCGGATGGCGGCGAAATGCTCTTTGAGGGGCAATCTATCAGCGGCCTTTCGCCTGATCGGGTGCTGCGGCGTGGCATTACGCGCACCTTCCAGAACATCCGTCTCTTCAACAACATGACCGTGCTGGAAAACGTGCTGGTCGGCCAGCATAGCAAGATTCCTGGCAATTTGCCTTCCGTCTTGCTACATCTGCCAAACTACCAGCGCGCCGAACGCCGCGCCGAAGAGCGCGCCGTCGAATTATTGTCGTTCTTCGGGCCGTCGCTGGTGGCGCGCAAAGACGATTACGCCGCCAACCTCTCCTACGCGGAACGGCGGCGTGTCGAGATTGCGCGTGCGTTGGGGTCGGAACCTAAGCTGTTGCTGCTCGATGAGCCAACCGCTGGCATGAACGACGCTGAAACCGGCGAGGCCATCAACTATATCCAGCGGCTCCGCAGCGAGTTTGGCTTGACCATCCTGCTGATCGAGCATAAGCTCCAGGTGACGATGGGCATTTCAGACCGGATTGCGGTGTTAGACTATGGACGCAAAATCGCCGAGGGGGTTCCTGCCGAGATTCAGCGCAACGAGCAGGTGATCGAGGCGTATCTAGGGCGAAAGGCGGCGGTGGAATAACCTATGCTCGAACTACACAATGTCAACGCCGGCTACGGACCCAGCCTCGTTCTGCATGATGTCACGGTCCAGGTCAATAAAGGTGAAATTGTTTGCTTGCTTGGCGCGAACGCCGCAGGCAAAACCACCACGATGAAAACCATCTTCGGCCTGGTGAAGCCGCGCAGTGGCAGCGTGACGCTGGAAGGCGAACGCATTGACACCGTTGGCACCGATGGCGTCATCAAGCGGCGGCTGGCGCTGGTGCCGGAGGCGCGGCGTGTCTTTACCCGCATGAGCGTGCGCGAGAACCTGGAGATGGGCGCGTATATGATTGACGACCGCGCCGCCATCACACAGGAGATGGAGCGCGTCTATACACTCTTCCCGCGCCTCAAAGAGCGCGACAAGCAGGTAGCAGGCACGCTCTCCGGCGGCGAGCAGCAAATGCTGGCGATGGGTCGCGCGCTGATGGCGCAGCCACGGCTGATTTGCATGGATGAGCCTTCGATGGGCCTTTCACCGATTCTCGTCCAGACGGTGTTTGATACCATCCAGCGGATTCGTGAGCAAGGGGTGACGGTTTTCCTGGTGGAGCAGAACGCCTTCATGGCGCTCAACATCGCCGACCGTGGCTATGTGCTTCAGCAGGGGCATATCGTCCTCAGTGACACCGCCAAAAATCTGCTGACCAATGATCTCGTGCGCCGCGCCTACCTCGGCGGCTAACTGTCCTCACCCCTAGCCCCTCTCCTTGCGAGGAGAGGGGTGGCCGAGAGGCCGGGGTGAGGATTATTTCCCCAAAAGATCGCGCAGGGCTGCCGCCTGCTCCGGCGTGATCGTCTGCTTTTCCAGCGCCAGCGGAATCGTCAGCCGCGCGAGCAAACGATAGAGTTCGTCCCGCGCCCTGGCTGTATCAGCCTGCGTTTGCCCTTGTGCCCCCTGAACCGCGCCATCCAGCCAGGCGAGGTGCGCCGCCACGGTACTCGTATCGCCGCGCGCCACCGGCCCGCTCAGCGCCTGTGGCAGACCGCGCTCCGCCAGATTCTCCACAGTTGCGCGGAGCAGCGGCAACAACGCCTGAAGCGCCTCGCCGCGCGCGACACCAAACGTCTCCCAGAGCGCGCTGGCGGTGGCGAGCAGAGTCACGACATAGTTCGAGGTGAACACGCCCGCCAGATGATAGGGCACGCGATCCTCCGCGCCCAGCCGCAACACATGCCCGTCCAGCGCCGTGACCATCCCTGTCAGCGATTGCGCCAGCTCACGATCTTCAGCTTCCAGCGCCCAGTAGCAGCCACTCAGTCGCTTCAGCAGCGACGCCACCGGACCATCGAGCGCCGCGCGTGGGAACGTCATCAGTGGATGGAGCGCGGCAATCTGTGCGCCGCGCGCTTGCGCCGCCGTCAGCGCGCGCGCCGGTTTCGCGCCACTCAGATGGACGACGCGCTGGCCGCTGCGCCAGGGTAACATCTCCGCCAGCGGTGTGATCGCATCATCCGGCACGGCGAGGAACACCAGATCACAGGAAGTAACGACCGCTTCAGCGGGCAGCGCCTGCGCCATGCCTTCCGGCAGCAAGGCGACGAGCGCAGCGGCATGGGCGATTTGGCGCGCGGCAATAGCGGTGATATGTGCGCCACGCGCCGCCAGCGCGCGCGCCAGCATGGAACCGACCGCGCCCGCGCCGACGAAGCCGATGGCGCCAAGCGTGCTCAGGTCGCCAGAGGCATCGGCGGCGGAATCGGCGGGTGTGGCACTCAATCGAGGTAATCCTTCAGCACGCGGCTCGATTGCGGATGGCGCAGCTTGCGGATGGCGCGCTCCTCGATCTGCCGAACACGCTCGCGGGTGACTTTGAGCTTCTGGCCGACTTCTTCGAGCGTATAGTCATGGTCATCGAGCAGGCCGAAGCGCAACTCGATCACCTCGCGCTCGCGCTGGGTGAGGTTGCTCAGCACACGGCGCACCTCGTCGCGGAGCAAGGCGCGGTCGGTGGTCTCAGTCGGCCCCTGCACCTGCGTATCCTCAATGATATCACCGAGCGAGTTCTCTTCTTCCTCAGAGAGTGGCGCATCCAGCGAGAAGACCTTCTCCGCCCAGATCAGTAGCTCGCCCACGCGCGCACCGGAGATGCCTAACGCCTCACCGATCTGCGCGTTGGTCGGTTCATGCCCAAGTTCCTGGTAGAGCTGGCGTGTCATGCGCTTGACCCGCATCACCTCTTCCATGATATAGACCGGCAACCGCACGGCGCGTGTGCCTTCGAGAATCGAGCGCGAAATCGCCTGTTTGATCCACCAGGTCGCATAGGTGGAGAATCTGAAGCCCTTGCTAGGGTCAAACTTGCCGACGGCGCGAATCAGGCCGATATTGCCCTCGCCGATCAGGTCTTCCATTGGCAGACCCTGGTTGGCGTATTTCTTGGCAATGCTGACGACCAGCCGCAGGTTTGCCTCGATCAACTGGTTGCGGCTTTCGCGGTCGCCCGCCTCCACCCGCCGCGCAATCTGTAGCTCGTTCTGCGCAGAGAGCAACGGGATACGCGCAATCTCGCGCAGATACATGCGCAGGCTATCGCTCTGGGCAACCCCACTCAGGTCTGAGGTGTCGGTGTCTATCGGCGTATCGCGCGCCGCGCGGGCAGCGCGTTCCGCCTCATATGTTGCTGTGCGGTCGTCCATATTCATCATAATCGTTCGCTCCGCTGGGACCCCTGCGCGGGCAGTATAGCACTGACGCTGCCCCGTCGCAAGAGCGCCGGACGGAAATATATACGACAACCTGGCCCTTCATTCCCATCGCTATGGGCTGGAAGTACCAGTGAGACTGCGAAATCACGAGAATTGCCCGAAACGCAGCCCGCTCCATGTCTGCCATCGCCGCCATTGCCGTTGGTGCCGCTGCGGCGTATACTGCCGCCAAGACGCTTTACTTTTCAGAAAGAGAGAGCGACCATGCCAGCAGACGGCGCAGGCGATCAGACGAACGACCGGGCGACGACGCCCAATGTGCAGGACAATCCAGACGCGCGCAACACCCCAAACATGACCAGTTATCAGCAGGCGCGCCGCGAGTTTAGCTGGGACGTAGCTGACGACTACAACTTCGCGTTGGATACCATCGGCGCCTGGGCTGAAGACCCCGATAAGCTGGCGATGCTCTGGGTCGGCCAGGATGGGCGCGAAGAACGCTACACCTTCGTCCACTTCGACGAGCAGAGCAGCAGAGCAGCGAATGCTTTCGAGAAGCTGGGCATCCAGAAAGGTGATCGCGTCCTGGTCATGTTACCACGCATCCCCGAATGGTGGGAAACCAATCTCGGCCTGATGAAACTGGGAGCTATCAGCATTCCCTGTACCACTTTGCTGACCCCCAAAGATATCCAATATCGCGCCGACCTGGCGGAAGCGGTGGCGCTGGTGACGGACGCCAGCGGCGCGGAGAAACTGGCGCAAGTGCGCGACCAGTGCCCGACGCTGCGTGTCGCTGTCGTGGTAGATGAGCCAGGAGCGAACTGCCCCGAAGGCTGCGTTGGTTATCACCCCATCACTGATGTCGCCTCGCCTACCTGGTATGGTCGTCGCACGGTCAGTTCCGACCCCAGCCTGATCTACTTCACCAGCGGCACGGTCGGCTATCCCAAGATGGTGCTGCATACCCACGCCAGTTATCCCATCGGCCACACCCGTGTCACCGGGCGCTATTGGCTGGACCTTAAACCCGACGACCTTATCTGGAATTTGAGCGAAATGGGATGGGCAAAAGCAGCCTGGAGCAATTTCTTTGGTCCCTGGGGCAACGGCGCCGCTTTGTTCATCCAGGATGCGCGTGGCAAGTTCAACGCAAAAGAGACGCTGGACATGCTGGCGAAATATCCCATCACCGTGTTCTGCGCGCCGCCCACTGCGTACCGGCTGCTGGTGCAGGAAGACCTGAAAGCGACGACGTTTGCGGCGTTACGCCATTGTGTCGGCGCGGGCGAACCGCTCAACCCGGAGGTGATAGACGCCTGGCATGAGGCCACCGGCATCACGATACGCGACGGCTACGGCCAGACAGAGACGGTACTACTCTGCGGCAACTTCCCCGGCGAGGAGGTGCGCCCCGGCTCGATGGGCAAGCCGTCCCCAGGCTTTGACGTGGCGGTGATAGACCACGAGGGCCTGGAGCTTGGGCCAAACCAGGAGGGCGACATCGCCGTGCGTGTTAAGCCGGTGCGTCCGCTGGGCCTCTTCCGCGAATACTGGCGCAATCCTGAAGCAATGGAGAAGTCCTTCAAGGGCGACTGGTATCTCACCGGCGACCGCGCCTATCGAGACGCCGACGGCTACTTCTGGTTCGTTGGCCGCGCCGATGATGTGATAATCTCCGCTGGCTACCGCATCGGCCCCTTCGAGGTGGAGAGCGCGCTGGTGGAGCATCCGGCGGTGATCGAATCTGCCGTCATCGCCAGCCCGGACGCGGTGCGCGGCGAAATCGTCAAAGCGTTCGTGATTCTCGCGCCGGGCTACACCGCAAGCGAGGCGCTAGTTGTCGAGCTACAGGAACACGTCAAATCGGTGACGGCGCCCTATAAATATCCGCGCGAGATCGAATTCGTCACCGAACTGCCGAAGACGATCAGCGGCAAGATTCGCCGCGTGGAACTGCGCGAACGCGAACGCCAGCACAAAGCCGGCAATTAGGTCTCGACCACCGGCTGGTAGTCGTCTGGATCATTGAAACTGGGAAACTGGCGATCCAGGCTATGCTACCCAGAGGCAAGCATCGTTGCCTGCCTGACCCAAGAAACTCCATCAAAGGCCAGGTAGGCATCGCTGTCCGGAGAACATTAGCCACGCTCAAGGTAGTACTAAAGGTATGCTTGCCACTGCCGATTTACCTCTCCGCTCTGCGGCGAAACTAGCTGCGCCTTCTGATTTTCAACCAGCCTTAACATTGCGATAACCCACTGCTTCTATAGTGTGATGGCATGGGCACTTCGCGCAGCATGGTAGTAGCATCGGGCGGGAGGCGAATAACGCAGAATCGAGAGCGTTGCCAATTTCTTCGCCTCTCTTCCTTACCCCTATCTCTGCTGTGCCTGTTGTGCTGATGTACGGAATCTACGTGATCCACTGATGCAGAGGAGGACACCTACTATGGGACTGATGAGACTTCAGATGAAACGCCTCTCACGTGCGAGGTTATCCGGTTTGCTTGGCGTCGCCCTGGTGGTGATTGCTGTAGTGGCGCTTGGGCTGAGCCAGATCGCTTCCGTATCAGCAGGCCAAAGATCACTGTCGGGCGGCCCTGCGACGACCACGCCAATCAAACATATTGTCATTATTTTCCAGGAGAATGTCTCCTTCGACCACTACTTTGCCACGTACCCCTATGCGCTCAACCCTGCCGGTGAACCACAGTTTGTTGCCGCACCTGGTACGCCATCGGTCAATGGACTCGATAGCGCCTTGCTGACAAACAATCCCAATCTGGCAAATCCTAGCCGCCTGGACCGCTCACAGGCGCTGACCTGCGACCAGGATCACCGCTACACGGATGAGCAAAAGGCATTCGACCACGGCCTGATGGACCAGTTTGTCCAAAGTGTGAGCGGTGGAAGCTGTCCCGACAAGTCCATTGTGATGGACTACTACGACGGTAACACTGTCACAGCAATGTGGAACTACGCGCAGGGTTTTGCCCTGAGTGACAACTCCTATGGCACGACCTTCGGGCCGTCTACGCCAGGGGCGCTGAATCTCATTTCTGGTCAGACGCATGGCGCGACACCTGCCACACTCGCTGGCACAGTAGCCAATGGAACGGTCATTGGCGATGCCGACCCCACGTACGACGCCTGCTCACATGGCACGACTATCGCATTGTCAGGCACCAACATTGGTGATCTGCTGACGGCCCATAACATCACCTGGGGCTGGTTTGAAGGCGGCTTTGCGCCAACCTCAACGAGTGGTGGGCAGATCGTCTGTGGCGCTACTCACCAAAATATCGGCGGAGCCACGGTGACCGACTACATCCCGCATCACGAACCGTTCCAGTACTACCAATCGACAGCTAATCCTAACCACCTGCCACCAAGCTCCGTGGCGATGATTGGCAAAAACGACCAGGCGAATCATCAGTATGATCTGACGAATTTCTGGCAGGCCGTTGATGCTGGTCATATGCCATCTGTGAGCTTTCTCAAGGCAGCGGCCTATCAGGACGGTCATGCTGGCTATTCCGACCCGCTGGATGAACAGCATTTCGTCGTCAATACCATCAATCGTCTGGAAAGGACAGCGGATTGGAAGAGTACGGCGGTGGTAATCGCCTATGACGACTCTGATGGCTGGTACGATCATGTCATGGGTCCGATTGTCAGCCAGTCTAACGATGCCACAGCTGATGCGCTGACCGATCCAGGTTTGTGTGGCACAGCTAAAGCTGGCGCCTATGAGGACCGCTGTGGCTATGGCCCGCGCCTGCCACTACTGGTGATCTCGCCTTACGCGAAGATCAACTTTGTAGACCACGCAGTGAGCGACCAAAGCTCGATTCTGCGGTTCATCGAGGACAATTGGAGCCTGGGGCGCATCGGCAACCAGTCCTTTGATGCGTTGGCAGGGAGCCTTACCACCATGTTCGATTTTGCGCATGGCGGAAGGGCACAGCCACTCTATCTCGATCCGACAACGGGCGAACCAACGCACGCATAAAAACGGCAGAAGATAGAGACCCAGATAGAAAGCTCAGAACACGGGCTTTTCAACTCTGACCACTGGCGCCAGCAATATCACTGGCGCCAGTGGCTTCATAACTCACCTCTACTATCCTCGGCACCTCCACAATAGAGATTGGATGCTCCATATATCCTTTTAACAAAGCTCTGTTACCCTAAAGACGGTTGATCTTCGTCGTTGCGAAAAACCGGTTCAGGAGACCTATCTATCCATGATGCAGATGAAGCAACTCTTGGCTGCCCTCGCCGCAGAACCTTTCCTGGCGCAACTCGGATTGGAAGTCCTGAGCGCAGATTCCACTTCGGTCATACTCCGGCTGCGGTATCGCCCGCAACTCAGTAATCACGCGCAGATGCTGCATGCAGGCGCCCAATTCTCGCTGGGCGAAGCGACAGCAGTGGCGCTGGTGGCCACCATTTTCGCCGGTCACCTGGATACTATCAACCTGCTCACCGGGCAAGCCTCCATAACCTATACTTTGCCTGCGCAAGGAGACCTGACAGGCAGAGCAACGCTTCCCCGTGGAGACGCGGAACGCGCCCGCCGGGAATGGACACAAACCGGGCGTACTCGCCTATCGGTCGGCGTCGAGGTGCAAGATGAGACCGGAGCAGTCGTCACCATGCTGACAGTCACCTGTGTGGCACTGCGCCGCTACCAGGCGGAGGGTTAAGTTTCGGCCACCGGGTGGTAGTCGTTGGGATCATCGAAGCCAGCGATCCAGGCTGCGGCTTGATGACACTCGCGTATCCACGGCGGCACTCGTATGACATACTGCCTGCCGGTTGAAGGGTCATGTACCGACAGGCAGACCAATTGCTCATCGCCGGGCATAGGCACCACCAGAAGTTGACGGACGCCGCCGGGGTCCGTGTCCTGGTGGCGCACTTCTGCCTTTGCGCTCTGAAAGAAGCGCTCATAACCCAGATGTTCCAGCATCATGCGGCGCACCTCCGCGTTCTCCTCTGCGAAGATATCGTCAGTGGTGATGGATTCTGGATGAAACACGATATGCCCGCTGATGGCGACGCCATTCCAGCGCAGCCGGAAACCGCGACTCGACAGCGGCAACGCGCGCCAGGGCAGGCCGCCAATATCGAGCCACTTGCGCACACGCAGCCGCTCCGGCAGCGCCAGTGAAGCGTCACAATCGCGGAGGTCCAGTTCATCCAACTCGCGCACGCCTGGCGGCAGTGAGCGCAGCCGCATGCAGCCGCGCATATTTAGCCGTCGTAGCCATGGAATGCCATCACTCGGCCAGCGTTGCAGCGCCGTGCAGCCAGCCACGCTAAGATTACGAACTTGTAGGCCATCGGGCAATTCTTGGAGGGAAGTGCAGTCCGAAAGATCGAGCGTTTCGACGCTCAACGGTGGCACTGAATCCAACTGTTTGCATCCCTCCGCAGTGATGCTCTGTGTGACCCGCAGGTCTGCGGGGAGCGCTATGATCTTGCTGCCGGAGATATCAAGTGCGCGTAGCGATAATTGCGAAGGCAGATACTCCAAATTCTCACACGCTGTCACGCTCAGGTTTTCTGTAACCTGCAAGCCATACGGTAGCCTGGTGAGGCGCTGGCAGCGCCGCAGGGTAAGGTGCCGGGTTTTGAGGCCATATGGCAACGATTTGAGATAGTAGCATGAATCCAGGGTCAATGAGTTGCTCACCTGAAGGTCCGCAGGCAGCCAGGTAATCGCGCTATCATAGATTTCCAACTGCTCACAGCGAAGCCTTTTAGGCAACGCGCGCAAATCACCGCAGCCACGCAGATGCAACTTGCCCACCTGAAGATCGTCAGGCAGGCGTGTCAACGGCGCAGATTGCTTAGAACGCTGATAATAGGTTGAGAACGACAACTCACCATCCACTATCAGCCCATCGGGGGCCACGCCGCGAAGTATCGCCTCACTCGCCTGCTCCGGCTTCATGATCGTTGCCACGGGCCAACCCTTTAATCTCGTATTGTACGGATGTCCTGTGGCGTGTACTCGCGCTGCTGCCATACGCGGTAGATGCCGGCAGGCAACGTGATCGGCCCATGTTCGTCGTGAACGATGCGAACGGCCTCCAGTATTTTCAGATAGAGTTGCCCATACTGTTCCCAGATTTCGGCCTTTTCCGGCAGTTCAACACGATGAGAATGTCCTGTCGCTTCGCCATAGGCGAGGACCGGCGGCCCAGGACGCCGCTCTGCGCCTTCTGGAATCTCTTCAACCGTTTCAATCAGCACGTCGCCTTGTCGCCAGAGCATCGGTCGCCTCCCAGTCCTCAATCCACCATTTTCACCTGCAAGCTCCGCAGTATTTTAGCACAACCAGCCTCTCTTGCATCGAGGAGACCTGCGTGTCTATACTCTGCTATCTTTTGCTCTGCTGAAGTCTGGCAGCTAAGAAGGGATAACGGGGATGGCCTACCGCCAATTGACACGCGATGAAATCATCCAACTGGGGCAAGAGTTGGATGATCTACGCCATTGGGAGGGCGCGCGCGACTATGTGAGCGCGCTCTATGGGCTGGACTCCACCTATAGTCCGCATGGTCATCGGCCTCATCAGATCACGATCTCTATCGTGTCAGAGCCTCAGCAGAATTATCGCTTTCGTGATGCGGCCATTATCATTGTGACCGATGCCGAAAACAATCTTATACCCTACGACTTCTCGCGCTACTGGTGGTCGCAATTCACGCTGAACAAAGCGGCAATTGAAGAGTTTTTGCGCGACACCAGTGGCAAGTTAGCGCATGCGCGTCTCCTGGGTGATGAGGCCATCCTCAGCGCGCTGGAAGCCCTCTGCACGGAAAAACTTGGCATCGAGTTCATGGAATATGACCGCCGGCATGATCCGATCACCTACACCTATATCATTGATACGCCGCCATCCATCAGTTACACTGCCGTGTTTGTGCCCGAATGATACGGCGTTCGTCCGAAACGCTGGGTATCACTAGCTAGAAGGAGGAGTACTATGCCGGTCGGCTGCTACAGCGTGCTATACTCCGCAGTGTACGATCAATGGGCATCGCCTGTTGTCGCCTGTGTAGCTTTGTCGCTCGATGCAGAGGTTCCGACACCACCGTTTGAGGAAAGTATGGAGTTGTTCAGTTCCGCCACCCCCGCGCCGTGGATCCGTCCCGGCTTGCGTCTCAATAGCTTTCTGGAATCCGCCAGCGCGCTCGATACCGCGCTCTTCGATGTGGATGGTGTGCTGATTGACACCAGCCGCTCATATCGCTACGCCGTGGCCTATGCCTCCGAGCATCTGGTGCGCGTGGTAAACGGGCTGACCGAAGCGCCATCGCCAATGGTGAGCGAGGACGACATCGCCGCCTTCAAGATGGCCGGCGGTTTCAATAGTGATTGGGATGCGACACAACTCTTTGCCGCGCTCTGGACGGCGAAGCTGCGCGAGTGGCGCGGCCAGCCAGAGGCGCAGCTTTCGATGCAGGACTGGGCGCAGCGGGCCAGCGCAGCGGCGCGCGAGCGGCGCGGCGGCCTCACCTGGCTGCGCGCGACAGTTCCCGCCTCCGCTATCCCAGATGCAGAGACGGCGCGCTGGGCGCATGATGAGTTCTATTGGGGGGCTGACCTGGCGCGCAGGCTCTATCAGCATGAGCCGCGCTTCGCCGCAGACGCCGATGGCTTTGTTCACAATGAGGCGATGCTCTTCACGGCTGAACTCTTCACCGAGCTAAAAGAGCAGGGCATCAGCAAGCTCGGATTGATTACCGGGCGCGCCGACGCTGAGGTGAATTGGGCGGTTGAGCGTCTGGGCGCCGTTTGCATCCCCGCCCACGATCCGGCGCACTGGCACGAGAGCGAATACGGGCGCTCGCCGTTCGCCTCCATCGTCTCTGCGGACACCTATGCCAAGCCGGACCCGCGCGCCTTGATCCACGCGCTGCGCACGCTGGATGCCTCGGCGGCGCTCTTCGTTGGCGATACGGCGGATGACCTTGATCTCGTGCTGCACTATCGTCAGGAAGCGGTGGCAGCGGGCGAGCGCAAAGCGCCGGTGCTGGCCGTGTGCATCGCGTATGGCGAACAGGCGCGCACCTATCAGGAGCGCGGCGCCGACATCGTACTCACACAGGTGGGCGATCTGCCAGCGGCGCTCGCAAGTATTCGTTAGAAGTGTACTATTCGCCATCCAGCGCAGCAAAACCACCCGGAGGCAACAGGTTCAGGCTATCGGCCAGCCCCTGTTGCGCATAGGCAAACCAGTACTTCCAGGCAGAGGTCTGCTGGAGCGCCTCATCCGCCTGTTTGAGCAGCTTCAACGCCAGTTGGAACGCAGCGACGGCTTCGCGTAGCTCCTCGTATTGCGCCGGAGTGGCGAGGCCATCTTCGACCACCCCCAGATGCAACATCGCCCGGTCAATCGCATCCAGCGCCGGGCCACAGCGGCGATCAATTTCGGTTTCGTCAGCCTGCGCAGCGGTTGGGCCACGCTGAATGGCGCCGATATATTCATCATCTTGCATGGTTTTTAATGCTTCTTCCAATAATGGGAGCAGCTTTTCAGCGGCTCCTCTGGCAATTTCAATATCTACTCGTGGATAGAGTTTGGCCTCGATACCCGTCGCCAGGACAGCGGCATTCAGAATCAGCATCTCCTGGGGATTGAGCGCATAGGTCTTCTTTATTTTTAGCATGTCTTTCCGGCTCAGGATAGGGAACTGGCCGGCAACGACAAGAGAACGTTTGAGACGGCGCACTATTTCAGGAGCGATGCGATTGTCTTCAAATATGTTCGCATAGGGATCGAAGCCATCATCGTCGAGTGAATCCAGGTCTTTCCCGCGCCTGGGCGTGCCTGCTGGGCTACCCAATGGTGGACCGTCGAGGATGGCGACGAGGACGCACGCATACAGATTGTAACCGGGCGCGGGGATAATCATTGGGCGGTCTCCTTCTGCGTATCGGGCTTGCCACTCTATTGTGCTGAATGGATTGTAGATATGCTACCCACAAGCTTGTGAGTTGTGGAAGAGATACTGGTAGAAATGTACTGTATATCTCATTGCCTAATTCAGTAAGAATAGAAACCCACCTTGCGCTGAGACATTGGAATATTCCTGTCTCCAGTCCGCGCAGGCGGACTTCGCGGCAGTACGCCATCCAGCCGCGAATTCATTCGCCACGCGCCCAGGCCACGTCGTCATCTCCATCACACCGGCTCATCCGGCAGGTTCATTCAGCAGGCTCGTTGCGAAAGGTCGCCAGCGCCGTGCGGGCGATTTGCGTCGCCTCGATGGGCAGCAGCGGCGCCACCGCCGCCACGATCCCATCGAGTTGCGCCTCGCTGCCGCCGACGGCCAGGAACGCCAGCCGGTGTGACCGCAATTGCGGCGGCACCCGCAGCGCAATCAGGCAGCCGAACACGACCGATTCGCGTTCGAGCAGCGTCAGGCCGGGACGACCGAAAATGCGCCCGAAGTCATCATTGATGACCCATTCCGCCAGCTCCGCCGAGAGGGGGCGCACGCTGGAAGCCAGTTCGCTGGTTGGCCAGAGTGTGTGAAATATCTCCACACCACGCGCCGGCCAGGTCGCCAGCGCATACTCCTGCCAGGGTTCCGTCGGCGTGGGAGACGTGGGGACGCCAGAGACCGCGCGGAACGTCGCCAGCGCATTGAGCGTGCGCGGGTAGCCAGTATAGGCGATCAGTTGTAGCAGCGCCTCATAACAGGCATCCCATGAGATGCCAGCGGTCTGCGCCTCGCGGAGCATCTGCGCCAGCGCCTCCTGGTCGCCAATCGCGTGCATCGCCGCCATCCGCGCGAACGCCGCCAAGCGGGTCATTGGGTTTGTCGTCTGCTGAGATGGTTCTGTGGACTGATTGGATTGATTGGATTCATCGGATGTCATCGCTGCTCTGCTCCTCTGCTCGCTAACGCTATCCCGTGTGTGCCCCACCCCCAGCCCCTCTCGCCTGCTCTGAACCTGCGGAGGCAGGTTTCGCGGCTGAAAGCCATCCAGGCGCGGTTTCAACCGCCAGCCCGTGCGCCGGCACTTCAGTGCCGCGACGATTGCGACGATTGCGACGATTGCGACGATTGCGAATATTCGGCGGGGGCGAAGAACACCAGCACGCTCAGGTCTTCGGTGATGCTATGGAAGCGATGATCTACGTTCGCCGCCACAAAGACCAGCGAGCCGGGCGCGACGGGCACCTGCTCCTGCCCAACCTGCAACTGTGCGCGGCCTTGCACAATATAATAGAGTTCATCTTCGGTGTGCGGCTGCTGCGGATCGCTCGCCCCCACCGCCAACTGATAGAGGCCCGCGCTCATCGTGGGCACGCGCAAAAATTCGTGATAGAGCTTGCCAGATTGTTCGCGCGCCGCTATCAGGTCCGCAAGCGTATTGCGTTGCATATCCATCGTTGGAAAACCCCTTTCGCCGGGTGTGTGAACGTCACCGTTTCCGGCGTGCATGGTACGCCGCCGAAAGGACACTTTCCAAGAGCCATTTTGCCACGCAGAAGAAAGGCCAATAATTCTCCACACCAGTCTCGGTCATTGCGTTCAGTCACGGTCATCACCCACGCATGACCCAGACTGGACAGGATGACCGAGACTGGACAAGAACTCACCTCAATCTGATACTCACCAGGTATAGAAACTATCCACACCATGCGTGCCAAGCGTCAGGGAAAGCTCGCCGCCGTGGTATATCTCATGTTCCATGACATGCCAGACAATCCACAGCCGTGTATGCGGTGGCTCTTCTTCCAGCCCTTGATTACGGAGCCACTGCTGATGAGAGGCGGGGGCTGGAAAGACCTGTTCCAGATCAGCGGAGGTCCAGCGGTCCAACGCGGAGGAGATCACGCGCCAGCTCTTCTCGAACATGGCGACCAGTGAAGTTGGCTTGTACACGGTTGGCGCGGTATTCCCCTCACCATTCTCCTCATCATCATTCCAGTCGCGGTGGGGGTCTCCTTCGCCCATCCAGAGGTGGAACCAGTTGAAGCGTGCGCCGATCATATGGTCGAGAAGCTCGCCTATTGATCGTTGATCTGGTCCAAGAGAGAGGGCGAGTTGTTCGGACGAAAGCGAGGCGATAGTTTGGGTGATGGCTCGTTGATAGTTCTCCCACCCTGGTTTGTAGAACATCGCAAGGGGTGCTACCTGGTCTGTCATAGTTGCCTGCTCCTCACTAGCTGATACCGTGCCTTCCCACTGGAAAGGTATGCTACTGGAAACGCACGCCATTGTAGCATGGAGCAAGGACCAACGCTTCTCCTATCTTGCGCACTTTTTGCCAGACAGTCACTCGCTGAGTAGTATCTCGTGCGCTCTTAGCCAGCACGGACGTTGCGGAATCGCTGGAAGGTAAGAGCGGCCAGCGCCACCAGCAGCAGACTCAATACAGCGAGGAAGAGATGGGGCACGAACCAGTTTGAGACGTTGGGAACCGTGTTCTCAACTGTGATGAAAATATGCTGTGCCTGCGCTGCGCCGGTGGTTGGGCCAATCTGATTCATCCAGGCCGTCTGATATTGATGGAGCGTTGCGAATGCGCTAATTGAACTCGTTGGATCCCAGGCGCTAAGCCAGGAAGGAGGGAGGGACTGACCATAGGTGAGATTCAGCGCGACGGGTATGATAGATGCCTCGAAAAACCAGCCCAACAGTAGAATAACTTTAATGAGCGTAGATTGGCGCGGAAAGATCGTGCCGAGCGCGAAGCTCAGGCTGCTGATGAGTGCCGTCGCTGGAATGACCATGCCAACCCAGAGTAGCAGCACAACGCCAATCTCCGGCGCCGGATAACCACTGTCAGCCAGATGGCGTATCCAGCCCACCACCAGGATGGCAGCCAACACCACAATAGCCAGCCCCAGGCTCATGAGCAGACTAACCAGATAGCGCCCCCAGACATACGCCCAATTCGGCACAGCGGTCGTCATGAGCAACTCATGGGTGCGACGGGTCAGGTCGCGCGTCACGCCATCGGCATTGACAAACGGCAGCAGCATGCACAGCAACATCAACGAGCCGAAGGGAAGTTGTTGCAGCAACCCCCACGGGCTGCTAGCCGCCACCGAGCCGCTGAAGGCGCGATTGGCAACCTCACTATTGAAAATAAATTGCACTAGCAGCAGAAAGCAGAAGAATCCGAGGACCTGAAACCAGAAGATGCGATTGCTGCTGAAGCGCCGCAGTTCCCACGTCATGACGCTCAGCAGCGGATTCGTGCGCTGGATGGTAGGCGTAACCTCTTGGGATGTTGTCAGGGCTGTCGTTGTCATAGAACGCTCCTGCTGTCGAAAGGAGTGAGTACGTGCATGGCATACCAGCACGCAGCAGTTGGCACACCACCCCTATCACGAGCCAACCTCTGAAAAGGTTCGCGTTCGGTTGCTCCCTGGCGAAGCGGCTAAAAGCACAGTGCTGCCCACCATCGCCAGTGATGCCCATGCCAGGGCGAAGGGCAGAACTGATACAAATGGGCAACACTGAAGAATAGTGGCGAGAACGACAGTCTCACTCATCCTGTCCAGTCTCGGTCATCCCGTCCAGTGTCGGTCATGCCTGGGTGATGAACGAGACTGAGACGCTATGACCAAGACTGGAAGAGTACAAAGATTATGTCGAGTGTGGCGGCGTTCGCGGCACTGAAGTGCCGGCGCACGAACAAACATGCCTCGCGGCAATAAATTGCCGACGCACGGACGTTGGGGCTAAAGCCCAGAGTACGCGGCGGCAGTCTCCGGCTTCAGCCGGTCCCCTAGCGTGCGCCGGCACTTGAGTGCCGCGAACGCCGCGTCTGCTCAGTGGAACAGCACGCTGGCGGCGCGGTTGGCGAGATCGAAGAGGCCGCCGGGAATGATGCCCAGCGCAATTGTCAGCACGAGTGAGAGCGCCAGCGCCAGCCATGCGCCCGGCGTCACATGCGCTGGCTGCGCGGTGAGCGGCTCAGCGGCGGCTGGCGTGTTGGTGGCAGTGCTGGTTGTGGCAATGGCTGGCTCAGCCAGCGCGACGCCACCGGAACCACCGCCAGATGTGCCTGCTGTGGTTGCCGCCAACACCGGCTCAGGCGCGGGCGCCACCACGACACTGGCGGGCGCTGTCGCTGGCTGCGGTTCCACGAAATACATTGCCCAGACGACGCGCAGATAGTAGAACATGCCAATCACACTGGTCAGCACGCCGATGATCGCCAGTTCCAGGTGTCCGCCGACAATCGCCGCATAGAACACATAATATTTGCCAGCAAAGCCCACCAGCGGCGGGATGCCAGCCAGCGAGAAGAGGAAGACGGCCATCGCCGCCGCCAGCCCGCGCCGTCTGCGCCCCAAGCCAGCGAAGTCGTCGAGCGTCGTGCCCAGGCCGTCGTTGCGCTCCAGCGCCAGTACCACGCCGAACGCGCCGATGTTCATGACGGCATAGCTGGCGAGATAGACCAGCAGCGCAGCGAAAGCGGTCTGCGTGCCCGTCACCACGGCGACGAGGATATAGCCGGCGTTGGCGATGCTCGAATAGGCCAGCATGCGTTTGACATTGCGCTGCGTCGCCGCCAGCACATTGCCGCCCACCATCGTCAGCACAGCGATGGCCCAGAGGATCGGCGTCCACTGCGTCTGCACGGGATGCAGCGCCACCATGAAGACGCGCGCCAGCGCCACGAACGCCGCCACCTTTGTGCCGACAGACATAAAAGCGGTGACGGCGGTTGGCGCGCCGGCATAGACATCCGGCGTCCACGCCTGGAACGGCACCGCCGAGACCTTGAAGCAAAAGCCCACCGCCATCAACCCAAGACCGGCAATCAGCAGCGGGCCAAAGCCGGAGGTCGTGGCGAGGGCATGGCCGCCGAGGAAACGCTGGATGCCCTGAAGGCTGGTCTGGCCGGTTGCGCCGTAGGTCAGCGCCATGCCATAGAGCAGGAAGCCGGAGGCGAAGGAACTGAGAATGAAATATTTCATGCCCGCTTCCTGCGAGCGATTGCGCGCGACGATGAAGGCGGAGAGGACATAGAGCGCGAGCGACAGCACCTCCAACCCGACGAAGACGATCATCAGGTTGGCGGCGGAGGCCATCACCATCATGCCAAGCGCGGCCAGCAGCAGCAGCGCATAGTATTCGCCCTGCTGGGTGATGCCCTGCCGTTCGATATAACCAGGGGAGAGCAGCAGTCCCAGGCCGGCGGAGAAGAGTATGATGAGATCGGCCAGCAGCGCCGTCTGGTCTGAGAAGATCATGCCGGCAAAGGCAGTCTGATGGTCGCCCGCGCCAATCATGATGGCTGCGCAGACGAAAGCCGCGACGACGCCCGCCACGCCGACCAGCGCCAGCGCGCTCTTGCGTCGCTGTGGCAGCGCCAGGTCCACCAGCAACACCAGCAGCGCCGCCGCCAGCAGAATCAGTTCCGGCAGGATGCGCAGCCAGTCCTGGCCCTGCGGCTGATAGGTGAATGGGAGTACGTGCATCGTCTTTCCTCTTGCCTCGTAATGCGTCGTTGTGCCTCATATTGGCTGGCGAATGAATGCGCGCCTGGATGGCGTGCCGCCGCAAAACCTGCCTCCGCAGGTTCGGAATAGGCATTATCGCGGCTCTAAAGAGCCGGCGCACACTAAAGATGGACTAAAGTCCGAAAGGTGGCGCTCCACTGGGCTTCAGCCCATCCGCTGCGTGCCCCGGCTGTGAACAGCCGGGAAACGCCAATCTCATCGCTGCCCATGCACACCAAATAACTCTACTCTGCCCGATGCTGTGTGCCTCGCTGGCGCGGTATGCGACGCCGTGATCGGCGGGAGCAACTGCTGGACGCTGCGCTCGATGCGGTTGGTCAACGCGCCGGGGATGACGCCGAAAACGATCATCAGCGCCAGCAGCGGCGCCAGCACGGCGAACTCGCTCCAACTCAGGTCGCGCAACGTCTTACGGGTGGTGCGTTTGCCGGTGCGCGTGGGCGTCTCCATGACGGTATCGCTGGCAACCCCGGTCGCCGGACCCTCCATCACACCCTGGAAGAAGCGCAGCATATACCACGCCGCAGGAATCACCACCAGCGTCCCCAGCACGCCAAAGACATAGCTTGCCTGGAACGCGCCCAGGAACGCCAGGAACTCACCGGCGAAGCTATTCAGACCGGGCAGGCCAAGCGCCGCCAGCGCCGCAATCAGGAACACGGTCGCCAGCCAGGGCAGCCGCGTCGCCAATCCACCAAAGTCCGCCAGCCGCCGCGAACTGGTGCGCGACTCGATGAACGCGGCAATCAGGAAGAGCGCAGCAATGATGATGCCGTGGTTGACCATTTGCAGCACGCCACCCTCGATGCCCTGCGTGTTCAGCGCGAAGATGCCCAGGATGATGACGCTCATATGGCTGATGCTGACATAGCCGAGCAGCCGCTTGAAGTCGCGCGCCACCAACGCCTGAAGCGCGAAATAGAGAATGCCAACCACCGCCAGAATGCTCATCAGCGGCGTCAGCGACTTTGTGGCATCCGGGAAGAGCGCCAGATTGAAGCGAATGAAGCCGTATGCGCCGGTCTTTGCCATCACCCCGGCGATCAGCACCACCACCGGCGCAGGCGCTTCGCTATAGGTATCCGGCACCCAGCTATGCAACGGGAAGACGCCGCTCTTGATGGCAAAGGCAGCAGCGAAGGCCAGGAACAGCCAGATCTGCGTGCCATGTGGCAGCGCCGTCGCGCCGTTCTTGATGAGCGTCGCCAGATCGAGGCTGTAGGCGGTGTGCGCTGTGCTGCTGACGACTGCGCCAAGCGCGATGATGCCGACGAGCATCAGCAGCGACCCAACGGCGGTGTACAGCACAAACTTGATGGCGGCATAAGCGCGGCGCGGTCCGCCGAACATGCCCACCAGCAGATACGCCGGCACCAGCATTAGTTCCCAGAAAACATAGAACAGGAACAGGTTGGTCGCCAGGAAGACGCCCATCATGCCGGTGCTGAGCAGCAGCATCAGCGCTAGGTATTCGCGCGAGCGGTCGCTGCCGCGCACGAAGCCGAGCGACGCGCCCAGCGCCACCACCGTCAGCAGCGCGTTCAATCCCAGCAGGAAGAGGTTGATGCCATCCACGCCGAGCGCATAGTTGATGCCGATCTGCGGCAGCCAGGGATGGCTCTCGGTGAACTGCATGCCGCCGACGCCTGCCGCGAACTGGACGATGAGCCAGATGCAGAGCGCGAGGTCGGCCAGCGCCGCGAGCATGGCCCAGCCCCAGCCAGCCATACGCGGCAGCGCGGCAGCGCCAATTGCGCCAGCCAGCGGCAAGAAGAGAATAACGCTCAAGATTGGAAACTGCATCGCTGCTTCTCTATCTCAAAATGACTACATCGCGGCAATAAATTGCCGGCACACGCACGAACTCGGCTGAAGCCGGGAGACCGCCTGCCGCACGCACATTGGACTTTAGTCCATCGCGCGTGCCCCGGCTCTTTAGAGCCGAGCGTACAGTTACGGATGGATGACATAGAACAACACAATCAGCGCCGCGCCGACAAAGATCGCCAGCGCATAGTTGCGCACGTAGCCCGTCTGGAGACGGCGCAGCCCCCGGCTAGTCGCACCGACCGTGCGCGCGACGCCCCGGCTGCCGCCATCGAGCGCCGCATCCTCGGCGAAGTTGCGCAGCACATTGCCCACCGCCACAATTGGCACAACGATCACCGCGTTGTACAGGTCATCTATGTAGTAGCGGCGTTCAAGGAACTTGACGAGGCCGCGCGCGGGGGCAAAGGTATGCTGGCGCACGCCGTAGCGAACCCAGGCGATGCCAATGCCAATCAGCGCGGCGGCAAGGCTCAGTAGTAGTGAAAACCAGAAGAGACCGCCGCTCAAATCCGGCGAGACGCCCAGCACCGGCGCAAGGAAATCACCGATGGCGCTGTGCCGTGGGATGCCGTCGAAGCCGCCGATAATGGACAGCACCGCCAGAATCGCCATCGGTATCAGCATCGCCGCGCCCACCTCATGCACATTCGCCAGCGGATCATTACGGCTGCCGTTGCCGTTACCGTTGCCGTTGCGCGCCACCGCTGCGACTCCGTGCGCCGGCACTTCAGTGCCGCGATACGAGCCGAGGAAGACGGTGAAGATCAGCCGGAACGTGTAGAAGCCGGTCAGCGCGGCGGTGAGGATGCCCACCGCGTAGAGAATCCACCAGACGGGATTGGTGTGCGCCTGCGCGGTGGAGAAGATGGCGGCGAGAATGGCGTCTTTGCTCCAGAAGCCAGCGAATGGGAAGATCGCCGCCAATGCAAGGCCGCTGGCGACGAACATCCAGAAGGTGTAGGGCAGCCGCGAACGCAGCCCGCCCATCTTGCGCATATCCTGCTCGCCACCGAGCGCATGAATCACCGCGCCCGCGCACATGAAGAGCAGCGCCTTGAAATAGGCGTGCGTCGTCAGGTGGAAGATGCCGGTGCTGAAGCCGCCCGCCGCCTCGCCCATGAACATGTAGCCAAGCTGGCTCATCGTCGAATAGGCCAGCACGCGCTTGATATCCGTCTGCACGCAGGCTATCGTCGCGGCGAAGAGCGACGACGCGCCGCCGATGATGCCGACCACCACCAACGCATTCGGCGCAGCGGTGAAGATTGGCGCAGCGCGGGCGACGAGATAGACGCCAGCCGTTACCATCGTCGCCGCGTGGATCAGCGCGCTCACCGGCGTCGGACCCTCCATCGCATCCGGCAGCCACACATGCAGCGGCAACTGCGCCGACTTCGCCACCGCCGCCACGAAGAGCAGCAGCGCAATGGCAGTCAGCACATCGCCGGTGATAGGTGACGGAGGAGGCAGAGGAGATGGAGCGACATTCCGCTGAGATATTCCCAAGAAGATGCGGCTGTAGTCAAGCGTGTGGAAGAACTTGAAGAGCATGAAGATGGCAAGCATCAGGCCAAAGTCACCAATGACGTTGACGACGAAGGCTTTGCGCGCGGCGGCCACCGCTGAGGGGCGCGTATACCAGAAGCCGATCAGCAGGAACGAGGCGAGGCCGACGCCCGCCCAGCCAACCAGCAGGAAGAGGAAATTATCAGCCGCAACCAAGAGCGCCATCGCAAAGACGAAGAGATTGAGGAACGAGAAGAAGCGCCAGTACCCCTCATCGTCGCCCATGTAGCCGATGGAATACACATGAATCAGGAAGCCCACGCCCGTCACGATCAGCAGCATCACGGCAGAGAGTTGGTCTGAGAGCAGGCCGAAGTTGATGGTCAGCGTGCCGGAGGCGACCCAATGAAAGAGCGTGACGTCGTTGCTGCGATTCGCAACACTCTGGCCGAGCATTGAGAAGAAGTCAGCCACGGCGCACAAGAAGGCCAGCAGGATGGCGCTGCATGCAATGCCTCCGATGACGGCTTTTGACATGCGTTTGCCAAACAGCCCCACCACGAGAAAGCCCAGCAGCGGCAGCCCCAGGATGTATGGCGTCAGATTCAGCATAAGCGTCCTACCAGCCCCTTAGCCCTTCAGCGAATTGAGATCGTCCACATCAATGCTGCGCCGGGTGCGGAAAATCGAAACGATGATAGCAAGCCCTACCACCACCTCAGCGGCAGCAACCGTCAGGACGAGAAACACGAACATCCAGCCATCCACCGAGTTGAGGAAGTGCGCAAACGCCATGAACGACAGATTGACAGCGTTGAGCATCAACTCGATGGACATGAACATCACTAGCGGATTGCGCCGCACCAGCACGCCAATGGTGCCGATGGTAAAGAGCAGCGCGCTCACGATCAGATACGCGGTAACTGGCATTTCCCCCACCCCCAACCCCTCCCCCTGGCTCGCGGCACTGAAGTTCCGGCGCGCGGGAGAGGGGAGTTAGGAATATCAATTACGGCTGGTGAGGCGGCGACCCAGCACCACCGCGCCCAGAATGGCCACGACAATCAACACGCTGGTAATCTCGAATGGGAACGAGAAGTTATGGAACAGCGCCCAGCCGAACGCCTGCGTATTGCCGCCGAGGGCAGCTATCGCGTTGGAGAGCGTATCCAATCCAGCGGCGTGCGCATCATGGGCCAGCGAACCGTTCAAGAGCGCGATGATGAGGCCGCCCGCCAGGATCACGCCGAAGCCCACGCCAGCTACCGCCTGCCAGCGCAGGCGGTCCGGTCCGTTGGTGTTGCTGGTATCCTGCGAGAGCATGGTGACGACGAACAGGAAGAGAATCATCACCGCACCGGCATAGATCAATACCTGAATCGTGGCGACGAACATCGCATCCAGCGTCAGGAAGAAGAACGCCAGGCTGAGCAGGTTCAGAATCAGGCTGAGCATGCTATAGACGGCGTTGCGAAAGAGAATGACGCCAAGCGCCGAGGCCACCGCCACCACCGCCAGCACGAAAAAGGCAATCTGCGCGCCAGTCATCGAGCCTACCTCTCCTCCTGGCCGTCTACCATCTCACCTGCATCATCTGCATCACCTGCATCACCTGCATCACGCAAGTCGCCTGCCTCAGCCGCTTCAACGGTTCTGGCGTCCGCCCGATCCGATGGATTGCTGGTATTGATCGTCTCGCTCCCAGGGACCAGTATCTCCGTCTCCGTGGGCAAATCCGCCTGGCCGACGGAGGCGGCGGTGGCGGGTAAACCATCGAAGAAACCCTGGCGACCGGGCAGCGGTGTCGTCGTTTCGGCTGGCGCAGGCGCAGCCCAGGCTTCCAGCGAGCCACGGGTCGCGCTGCCCACTGGCTCTAGCAGTTGCTCTTTGTGATAGACCAGGTCTTCGGGGTGCGTGCTGGCCAGCTCATAGATGTTTTCCAGCGTGATTGCGCCGGTAGGACAGGCTTGCTCACAGTAGCCGCAGAAGATGCAGCGCAAGAGATTCACGTCGTAGATGCGCGCATAGCGTTCGCCTGGGGAGATATGGTTGTCGTCGCTGTTCTCCTCCGCCTCGATGTAAATGGCGTCCGCCGGGCACGCGCCCGCGCAGAGAAAGCAGCCGATGCAACGCTCCAGGCCATTCTCATAGCGGTGCAGCACATGCCGCCCCCGGAAACGCGGCGGCAGCTCGCGCTTCTCCTCCGGGTACGACACGGTTGTCGGCTTTTTGCCGAACTCCTTGAGGGTCGTCCCCAGCCCTTTGAGCATTTCCATCGCCATACGCTAACTCGTTTCGTGTGAATGTATTCGCCAGCCCATTATGGTCGCGCGCCAGCCTCAACGGCCTCCGCAGACGCGCCGCTCTTGTCGCCCTTGCTGCCATTTGCGCTGATTGCGCCGTTCGTTCCGTTCGTCGCCAGCGCCTGCGCCTCGATGTGGACCAGCCGCACCGATTGTGGCAGCAGCAGACCGATTTCATCTTGCGTCGGCTGCGTCAACGGATGGTTGCGACGCATGCGCGCGTAGTAGACCGCGCCGCCAACGAGCAGCACCGCCAGCCCAAAGACGCCACTGATCCACCACGGCCAGCCAAAGGCGATGACCACGGCGGTGGCGAGCAGATTCAGCACCGAGAGCGGCAGCAACACTTGCCAGCCAAAGCGCATCAACTGGTCGTAGCGGATGCGCGGCAACGTCGCGCGCAACCACATGAAGATGAACAGGAAGATGGCCACCTTCACGACATACCAGACGATGGGCAGCCCTGGAATGCCACTGAGTCCGCCGAGAGTCCAGCCGCCGAAGAAGAGCGTCGCCGCAATTGAACTGACGGTAATCATATTGATGTATTCAGCCATCTGATAGAGACTCCAGCGCAGCCCGCTGAACTCCGTCAGATAGCCAGCGACCAGTTCTTGCTCCGCCTCCGGTAGATCGAACGGTGCGCGATTGACCTCTGCCGTCGCCGCGATGCCATAAAGCAAGAAGCCCAGCGGCTGTACCAGAATGAACCAGATGCCGTAATTGACCTGCGCGTGAACGATACCTACCATGCTCAGGGTCTGCGAGAACATCAACACGCCCGCCAGCGAGAGCGCAATGCTGACCTCATACGAGACCATCTGCGCCGCCGACCGCAGCGCGCCGAGCAGCGAATAGTGATTGCCGGAGGACCAGCCGCCCAGCACGATGCCATAAACCGCCAGCGACGAAATCGCCAGGATATACAACACGCCGACGTTGATGTCCGCGATATAGGGAGCCAGCGCATGCGCCCAGACTGAGTTACCCCAGGCGGTCGTATCGCCCAGCGGCACCACCGCGAAGGCCGAGAGCGCGACGAAGACGCTGATGCTGGGCGCAATCAGAAAGACGAAACGCCGCGCCTTCGAGGGGATGATCTGCTCCTTGAAGGCCATCTTCATGCCATCAGCGAGCGGCTGAAGCAGCCCGAACGGACCAGCGCGGTTCGGGCCGACGCGGCGCTGGAACCGCGCCAGCACACGCCGCTCGATCAGCGTCATGTAGGCGAAGATTGTCAGCAGCGCGCCGATGACCACGACGCATTTGATGAGCGCCCCAATGAGTTGTATCGCAACATCAGACATACCGCGCCCTCACTCTCCCCGCCCGCGTCCGGCGACCAACTCACCGGCGGCGATGCCCCGCGCCACGCCCTGCTCCACCATCTGCCATGTCAGATACGGGCTGCTTTGCAACGCCGGGCGGCCATCGGCGGCGCGTTCGCCCGGCACCAGCGGCCAGCGCGCCCCGGAGTCACCCAGCGCGCGGCGTGTCACACCAGCGTAGATCGGCGTCGCACGGCCAATCTCTTTGAGGATTTCGGCTGGCGAGAGGTATGCCCAGTGCAGCCCCAGCGCCCGCGCTACCCCGCGCAGGATCTCCCAATCAGCCTTTGCCCCTGGCAGCGGTTGCATCGCCCGCCGTACCACCTGCACGCAGCGTTCGGTGTTGGTGAATGTGCCGTCTTTCTCGGTGTAGGCCACCGCCGGCAGCACCACCGTCGCGCGTTTTGCCGTCTCCGTCAGGAACATGTCCTGCACCACCAGCAATTCGAGCGCATTGAGCGCCGCCAATTGCTGTGGTGTCGCGTCGCTAGCGGGGTTCGCGCCCATCACATAGAGCGCCTTCACGCCGCCGGAGAGCATCTCGTCGTAGCTCTTGCCCGGCTCCGAAGGCAGCGTCGCGTTCCAGACGCCGCCGAGCGCCGCACGCGCCGCCGCATCGCTGACAGGACGATACCCCGGCAGCGTATCGGGCAGCAGGCCCATGTCACGCGCGCCGAGCGAATTGTTGTCTTCCAGCAGCGGCCCCACGCCTGCCCCCGGCCTGCCGAAGTTATCGGTGAGCAACGCCAGGTCCAGCAGATCAGCGGCGAGGTTTGCGCCGGTAGGTTCCAGCGTCGCCATCTCGTCGTAGAGGATCACTGCGCCCTTCGCTCCCGCAATCTCACGGGCAAGCTCGCGCAGCGCGGCGGCATCCACGCCTGCGATTTCGGCGGCGCGTTCCGGCGTATCCTGCGCCACCGTGGTGCGGCGCGCGTCCAGGCTGGCGCTACGCTTCTCCGCGAAGTCACCGCGCGTCAGGTTTTCCGCCGTCACGACGTTTAGCAGCGCGCGGGCAATTGTGCCGGTCTGCCCTGCCTGATAGCGGATGACGCCGGTGGCGAGGCGGTCCAGCCGGTTCGGCTCCGGTGTGACGACATACACCTGCGCGCCGCCGCGAATCGCCTTGCGGATGCGCAGGTCAACGATGGGCTGGCGGTGATAGGGGTCCGCGCCGAGAATGACGATATGCGAGGCTTTTTCCAGCCCAGCGATAGAATCGCTCCAGACCCAGGGTAGACCGTTGCGCTCGGTGGCGGGGAAACGCCCATGCCGGTGGTCAACGTTATTGCTGCCCAGCCCGGCGCGGAAGAGCTTCTGGAAGAGGTACGCTTCCTCGTTGGTGGTATGCGTCGAGCCGATGCCGCCGACGGCGCGCCCGCCATCGCGTTCGGTGATCTCGCGCAGGCGCGTCGCAATCAGCGTCAGCGCCTCGTCCCAGCTTGCCGGTTGCAATTCGCTGTTCTTGCCGCCCTTGCGAATCAGCGGCGTGCGCAGGCGTTCCAGGCTGTTGATCGCATCCAGGTCCCAGCGGCCACGGTCGCAGAGCCAACCGTCGTCTATGCTGTCGTTGGTACGCGAATACTGGCGCAGCACCTTATCCACGCGCACATCCACCCGCACGTTGCAGCCCACCGCGCAATTGCCGCAGACGCTGCCGGTCTTTTGCAGTTCCCAGGGGCGTGTCACAAAGCGATAGCTCTTGGCCGTCAGCGCGCCGACAGGGCACATCTCCACGACATTGCCGGAGAAGTTTGAATCAAAGGGCGCATCGGGATTGACGCCAATCTCCGTGCGGAAGCCGCGCTCCTCCATCACCAGGCCATCTTCCATTGCGACGGTCTGGCAGAAGCGCATGCAACGCTGGCAGGCGATGCAACGTTCGCGGTCCAGCAGAATATTCTCGCTGACGGGTATCGGCTTCTGGAAGTGGCGTTTGCTGAGGTCAAAGCGGCTGGCGCTGGGGCCGTGGCGCAGCGTGAAATCCTGCAAATCGCACTCGCCGCCCTTGTCGCAGATCGGGCAATCCAGCGGGTGATTGATGAGCAGAAACTCCAGCGTGCCCTGGCGCGCCTTCTTGACGGCTGGCGTGTCGGTGCGGACGACCATACCCTCAGAGACGACGGTGGTGCAGGCGGTTGCCAGTTTGGGCATCTTCTCCACCGCCACGAAGCACATGCGGCACGCGCCCAGCGGCTCCATCTTGGGATGGTAGCAGTAGATCGGCACCTCGATGCCAAGTTTCTGCGCCGCCGCCCAGATGACCGACCCCTTCGGCACGCTCACCGGCTGCCCATCAATTGTCAGATTGACCAGTTCTTCTTGCTCAGCCATGACTGTTTATCTTCTCATCTTCCCCAGAAGTCAGCGTTTAGCGCGCGCCAACCGGCGTTGATTGCCGCGATTGATTGGTCTCACGCGCCGTAGCAGGCGCGGGTTTGGCGTGCGGACCCACCAGGCAGCCATGCGCATAGACATGATGCAGGTATTCATCGCGGAAGAGCTTGATGCTGCTGGTGATACTGCTCGTGGCGGCGTCGCCCAGCGGGCAGAACGACTTGCCGCTGATGTTGTCGCAGATGTCGTTGAGCAGGTCTATATCGCTGGCCTTGCCATCGCCGTGTTCCAGCCGTTCGAGCAACTGCACCAGCCAGAACGTCCCCTCGCGGCATGGCGTACACTTGCCGCAGGATTCGTCGCGGTAAAACTCCGTCATGCGCAGCACCGCGCCGACGATGCAGGTGTCTTCGTCCAGCACGATCACGCCGCCGGAGCCGAGCATCGAGCCTGCCGCCGCCACCGACTCGAAATCGAGCGGCGTATCAAGCTTGTCCGGCCCCAGAATAAAGGTGGAGGAGCCGCCGGGGATGATCGCCTTCAGCTTCTTGCCGTTGCGCATGCCGCCGCCGTAGTCTTCGATCAGCGTGCGCATTGGTGTGCCCAGCGGCAATTCATAGTTGCCGGGGCGCTGCACATGGCCGCTGAGGCAGAAGATGCGCGTGCCCTTGCTCTTCTCGGTGCCATACGCGCCGTAGGTATCCGCGCCAAGTGTCACGATGGCGGGCACCGTGGCGACCGTCTCGCAGTTGTTGATGACCGTCGGCCCACCATAGAGGCCGACCACCGCCGGGAAGGGCGGCTTGAGGCGCGGGTAGCCGCGTTTGCCTTCCAGCGATTCCAACAGCGCGCTCTCTTCGCCGCAGATGTATGCGCCCGCGCCGCGCGAAATCGTCATCTCAAGATCGAAGCCGCTGCCCAGGATGTTCTTGCCGATGAAACCGGCCTCGTAGGCTTCGCGTATAGCCCGTTCCACCTGTCGCCCGGCCAGCGCCAGCTCGCCGCGCACGTAGATGAAGGCGTGATGCACTTTGGTGGCATACGAGGTGATGATGGCGCCCTCAACCAGTTGGTGCGGATTGAGTTCCATCAGCATGCGGTCCTTGAAGGTTCCCGGCTCGCTCTCGTCGCAGTTGACACAGAGATAGCGCGGCTTTGGCGATTGCGGCGGCAGGAAGCTCCACTTCATGCCGGTGGCGAAGCCCGCGCCACCACGCCCGCGCAGACCGGACTTCTTGACCTCTTCCAGCAATTCGTCCGGCTGGAACTGGCGCAGCGCCTTCTCCAGCGCCTGATAGCCGCCATGTTTGCGGTACGTCTCGATCTGATCTATGCCGGGCGCAAAGATATTTTTCATCACGATCTGCGGGCGCGGACCCAATGGCAGGGCTGGCTGCGCCGCAACCGTATCGAGTGTATCAGCCATTACTACCTGGCCTTCTTTTCTGAGGACGTAGTGTTTGCACTGTTCGCATTGTTTGCTGTATCACCGGCGCCGATGCCCGCCACGTCCCAGTTCGCGTTCATTCCTGCAACGCCCTCGTCGCGTTTGAGCCGCTCCAGCATCGTATCGGCCACCTGAAGCGACACGTTCTCCACAAAGTCTTCATTGACCTGGAGCGCCGGAGCCATACCACAGGCAGCCAGACATTCGACGCATTGTAGCGTAAACTGGCCGTCCGGCGTCGTTTCGCCCCGCCGTATACCGAGACGATTTTCCAGGTGCGCCAGCACATCGTCGCACCCCATCAGGTAACAGGAGATACTGGTGCAGACCTTGATGACATATTTGCCCTGTGGCTGGCGGTGGTACATCGAATAGAACGAGACGACCGAATCCACCTCATCCAGCTTGGCGCCAGTCGCCTCGGCTACTGCCGCAATGCCCTCCGGTGTGATGTAGCCTTCGGTGGCTTCGGCGAGGTGGAGGCAGGGCAGCATGCCGGAGCGCGGGCTGGGATAGCGCGCGCAAATCTCGCGCATCTGCGCCTTGACATCCTCTGAAATCATCAGCGGTCCACCTCTCCAAGCACGATATCAATACTGCCGATGGCAGCCACCACATCCGCGAAGAGCATGCCCTGAATCATCGTCGGCAGCGCCTGCAAGTTGGCGAACGACGGCGCGCGCACGTGCATACGATAGGGCTTCGCCGAGCCGTCGCTGACGATATAGAAGCCAAGCTCACCTTTGGGCGATTCGGTGCGCACATAGACCTCGCCCGCCGGGGGACGGTAGCCCTCGGTGTAGAGCTTGAAGTGATGGATCAGCGCCTCCATGTTGGAAGAAATTTCCCACTTCGGCGGCGGCACGATCTTATGGTCATCCACCTGCCAGGGTCCACCGGGGAGCGCATCGAGCGCCTGCTGAATGATGCGCAGGCTCTGCTCCATCTCCAGCATGCGCACCAGATAGCGGTCGTAGACATCGCCGTTGGTGCCGACGGGAATCTCGAAGTCGAAGCGCTCGTAGCCGCCATACGGGAAGAACTTACGCACATCGTAGGCGACGCCGCTGCCGCGTAGCGTGGCGCCGGAGCAGCCGAACTTGACGGCATCCTCGGCAGAGAGAACCGCGACGCCTCTGGTGCGATCTAGCCAGAGCCGGTTGTTGGTGAGCAGGTCGTGGTATTCACGTAACCGCGCTGGGAAAAGCTCCAGGAATGCGCGCACGCGCTCTGCAAACTTGGGCGGCAGGTCCGCCTGGAGGCCGCCGGGCATGATGTAGCTGGTCATCATGCGCACGCCGGAACAGAGTTCGAAGATGTCGAGGATGATTTCACGCTCGCGGAAGCAGTAGAGGAACACGCTCTGTGCGCCGAGGTCCAGCGCGCTGGTGCCCAGCCAGACGAGGTGGCTGGCGATGCGCTGCAACTCCGCCAGGATCACGCGAGCATAGAGCGCGCGTTCAGGCACCTCGATGCCGAGCAGCTTTTCGACGGCCAGCGAATAGCCCAGGTTGTTGCAGAGCGGCGCCAGATAATCCATGCGGTCGGTGACAACCAGCGCCTTGAAGTAGCTCTTGCTTTCGGCAGTCTTCTCGATGCCGGTATGCAGATAGCCGATTTCGGGCTCCGCCTTGACGATGGTTTCGCCATCCAGCGTCAGGATGAGGCGCAGCACACCATGCGTGGAAGGGTGCTGCGGCCCCATGTTGATCGTCATGGTGTCGCGGCGCATCCCCTGGCCTAGCTCTTCGCGCTCATCCAGTTGAAGCTGCCGTTCCTCTAATTGCATACGTCGCCTTCTATCCAATCACCTGCCGGTGTACGCTTGCGTGCTATCGCCTGCCGCTCCGTCTCGTCTCCTGTTTATGCCTGTTCGCGCCAACTCAATCGTCGTGCGAGATGCCTGGCCCCTTCGCCAGCGGTGGCGCCTGCGTGCGGTCGGCGGTGCGTAAGGTCTGCTGGCCGATGCCCATCGGCAAGGGCTGATCCAGCGGCACCTGCCCACCCCAGTGTGGGTCCGGCAGCACGATGCCCGTCAGCGGGTAATCTTTGCGCAGTGGGTAGCCCACCCAGTCCGCTGGCATCAGGATGCGCGTCAGATTGGGATGGCCGGTGAAGCGGATGCCAAAGAGATCGAAGACCTCGCGCTCGAAGAAATTCGCCGCCGGCCAGACGTTCGTCACCGTCGGCACGTCGGGGTCGGGCGTATCGTCGTCGCCAACCTGCACCTTCAGCCGCAGCACCGCGCGTGTCTCCAGCGAGAGCAGATGATACACCACATCATAGCGTGGCTCGCGCTCTTTCCAGTCCACCGCCGTCAGGTCCGCCAGGAAGTTATAGCGTAGCGACGGCTCATCGCGGAGCGCGCGGCAGATGTCCGTGATAGCCTGCGGGCGCACGATGACGGTCGCTTCGCCACGATGCTCGCTCACGTCTTCGATATCATCAGCGAACCGCTCGCGCAGCAGCGCAACGCTCGCCGCCGCCAGTGGATTCGTTGGCGTAAACGGCTGTGTCGTCTGCTGCTCTGCTCCCTGTCCCGCGCCCTCCGTCATACCTGCCGGGTTTGCCATATCGTTCTCCTCGCCGTCACTTCCTGCCTAATTCTCGCTGCCAAGATACGTCTGGCCGGAGACCTTCAGCGGATCTGGCGGGTTGGGGACGTGCTTGCGGATTTTCTCTTGCAGCAGGTTGATGCCATAGAGCAGCATATCGGGCGTCGGCGGGCAGCCGGGCACATAGACATCCACCGGCACCACTTTATCCACGCCCTGCACGATGGCGTAGTTGTTGAAGACGCCGCCGCAGGAGGCGCAGGCGCCCATCGAAAGCACCCACTTGGGTTCGGGCATCTGGTCATAAATGCGGCGCAGCACCGGCGCCATCTTTACCGAGAGCCGTCCGGCGACGATCATCAGGTCGGCCTGGCGCGGGCTGGCGCGGAAGACCTCGGCGCCGAAGCGTGAGATGTCCCAGCGCGAGGCGCTGGCGGACATCATCTCGATGGCGCAACAGGCAAGGCCAAAGGTGGCCGGCCAGAGCGAGTTGCTGCGGCTCCAATCCAGCACCTTGTTCATCTGCGTCAGCACGATGCCAAAGCCTTCCGGACGCTCTATGCCGCGCGGCGCGCGTGGCGTCTGTGTATTGGAAAAATACTGGACGGGCGCCCAGGGATTTGGGGTTCCTGCGTTCTGGATGTCGTCTTCTACTCCCACATGAAGGCCCCTTTACGCCAGATATAGACAAACGGCACCACCAGAATCACCGCGAAGATCACTAGCTCGACCAGCCCCAACACTTTGAGGCTGTGCATCAGGATCGCCAGCGGAATGATGGTCGCCGCTTCCACATCGAATATGATGAAGAGCATGCCAGTGACGAGATATTTGACAGGAAACCGCTGCTTTGGCGCCTCGATCTCCTCGATGCCGCACTCATACGGCGCGAGCTTTTCAGGCGTCGGCTTCTTCGGACCAAAGATAAACGTCACCAGCGTGACGAGAATGGTGAAGAGAAAAGCCAATCCCATCAGGATCAGCACCGGAATATAATCAGCCATGCGGAGCGGTCTCCCTGGAGCGATGCCAACGTATTTTGCCAGCCAATTTTGATGACACATGGTGGCAGAAATCTACGCGAAACATCGTGAACGTCACGGCGTGCATCGGCGCTGCGCATACCGCGCCACAGGATAATGTAACACGCCAGCGAAACCCTGTCAAACGCTGGGATGAGGCGCGAAACCAGTTGCCATGCGGGTTAGCGCCGCTTCTCACTCTCCGACGAATGGCCCGTTTAGCCGGGTGCGCCGCTAGCCCGAATATGCGGTTTAACGTGTAGTTTATAGAAGATATTTACTCATATTTATAGATGAGCGCCGCAAAATCACTGGGGCATAAAATCATCCAGCGACATACCTGCGCGCCGGAAATCATGCAGATGCTTCTCGTCGAGCATGCCGCCGTGCCACAGCACATGACCCGCCTTCTGCGCCAGCGCCGTCTCATATGGCTCGACGACGATGCGCTGCCCGCGATAGGTGATGCGCCGCAGCGCGCGCCAGGATTTGCCCGCCCACCAGGGCCGCCCCTCGTAGTCGCCGGTATGCGTGATTTCAACCGTACCGTCCGCCGCCTCGCGCATAGGGTAGACATCCGCTAGATACTCGCGCTGCGCATTGGTCACGAGGAAAGCGTAGGGGAACTGCGCCATATCGGGATCATGGTCAATGACGTAACCCTGCGCCACAAACCACTCTTTCCACCATTCGGTATCCGCCTCCAACGGGTGAAAGTCTATATCCTCATGCGCCCGCGATAGCCCACCGAACGCCAAATCCACCGCCAGCCCGCTGCTGATGAAATAGCGCCGCCCATGCTGCTCCGCCGCTGCCGCAATCTGCAACAGCAGCGCAATCAGCCGCTCCGTCCACGCATCAACGATATCATCTGGCATGTTGCTCTCCTAACCAAACTATTTTATTTATAGTTTGCGTCCACAGACAGTAAAGGCGGTTACGGCGGAGAAGAAACGCTGCTCTTGATGACGGAGCAAGAGTTCAGCAAACCAGGCATCGTGTTGCGCTTGCGTAATCTCCCCATGTTGCAGGGCCAGCGTAGCAGCGGGCCGCAATTCGTGGAGGGCTATCGCCAGCGGTCCATCGGTGAGAATGAGCGTAGAGGGTATGACGGTGATGTCGTGTAAACTGGCTTCCCGCATCAGCGCCATCAGTTGTCGTCCGATCCATCCCTGGCGTACATCCGCACGCTTTGCATGCAGGATTGCCCGCGTCGTGTCTGCGTCGCTGGCATCCACGATCAGCGTCTCCCAATCAGTATCATAGAGAACTATGCGCCCTCCTGGTTGCGTTACTCGCGCCAGTTCGCTGAGCGCACGTCGTGGATCGGGCAAATGTTGCAGCATCCGTTCGGAGCGGCAGCAAGTAAACGTGTCATCTGCAAATGGCATCTGCTGGACATCGCCCCGCACAAACTCAATAGGTAGCCCCAATCCTTCGGCGCGCTGACGAGCCTCGATAAGCGTCTTTTCATGGATGTCCAGTCCCACCACTCTACCAGTTGGTCCGACGTATGCAGCCATCGCCTGCACGTCGTCCCCCGTGCCACATGCGGCATCGAGAACACTATCACCAGGATGGAGTTCCAACAACTCCGTGATCTGCTGTTTCACCGCCGTCATGTACGGTAGTTGAGCCACTGTATCCAAGTACGCCATCCAGCGTTCATGCGACGCCAGCCCGTTCAATGCCGCAATCTTGTCCTCGATCTTCTCGTCTTCTCTGTTCCCCATAAAACTGCTCCCCACGGATTTCTATCCGCTGAAGTTGTACAATACAAGGTCCACTGTCAAGAACCATCATATGGGGCACCGGTGCCCAAGCATCATCGAAAAGGGGCGACACCATGAATGAAGCTGAGGTCAGCCGCTACATCACCGAGACTTTTGCGGGCGTGGATGTCGTGGTAACAGATGGCAATAGCTTCTTTTTCTACAACCCGGATAGCAACATACCACCGGATCACCGCTTTCCATTCGCAACGCTGGTGACGAGCGACATCTATGACCAGTTCTCCGACCTCAACCGTCCATCGGTCTTTCGGCTGAATATTGGCATCGGTAAAGAGACGTTTCGCACTCTCTTCGGCACGCCCAGATTACCATCGGACAGCGATAGCTCGTCTGAGAGCAGCGATACCCTCAGCAACTATGACTTCACCGCGCTGAATCAGGTGATGCCTCACCCGCTCTATGGCCGGATGTATTGGGTATGCGTCCTCAACCCCGGCGATGAGACATTTACGACGAAAGTGCAACCGCTGCTGGCTGAAGCGTATGAATCGGCAGTGGCAAAGTACAATAGACTGGCAGCCCGCCGATAGCCTCACCCCGCTGTTCAGGATGCTGCTCCTCATACAGATACGCGGCGGCGCGTGCTAGAATGGCGATGTCTTCGCGCGCATAGCCAACGAGCGCATTGCAGAGCGCGCAGAGCAGGCCGCGCACGCTCCCCGTCGTATGGTTGTGGTCCACGACCAGCGGCTCAGCGCCATCCTCACTACCCACGCCGCAGATGGCGCAGAGTCCGTCTTGCTGCGCGAGCATCTGCTGATATTCTTCAACGGTGATGCCGTACATCCCTTTCAGGTCGGAATCTCTAACGCGCTGCGGATATAGCGTGTTGTACGTCCTTCGCTTCTCGGCCTTACAGGCTTTGCAGTACGACTCGACGCCATAGAGACAAACAGGGCTTTTGTGGAAGGCGGCGAGCGGCTTGCGCTGCCCGCAGATGCTACACATCTTTTCTAATGGCAGCAGTTGGCCGCTCAACCTGCGCTGGCGTGCGGCTTTGTAGCAGTCCTTGCAGCGGCTGCGCAGCTTGAAATTGCCGTGACGGCCCTTGTTGGCGAACGCCGTCTCATCTTTCATGACGCCACATCCGATACATAGCTTCATGACGCGCGTACCCCTCTCCACTTTGCTCATTCGCCCTGATCGTGTTGTTGATCTTGATAGCCCAGTGAGGCAACGCGACACTTCCTGGCGCGCACACTGACGCTCTCCAATGGGGTGTCGCCGCGAGCGAAGGTGAGCGTTATCAGCGCGCCCGCCTCTTGGGGGTGCTGGTCGGCATGTAGATAGGCGATGGCATACGCAATGTTCTGGATATTTTCACGGGCGCAGCCGAGCATGGCGTTGCAGAGGGAACAGAGCAGGCGCCGCACTCTGCCGGTGGCATGGTCGTGGTCCACAACCAGCTTCTTGTCGCCCGTGCCGCAGATGGCGCACTTACCCTCCTGCCGCGCGAACATGGCGTTGTAGTCGTCCAGCGTGATGCCATAGCGTTGCTGCAAGTCTGTATTACGAATGCGCTCAGGATATTTGCGACTGTACTCTCTGCGTTTTTCCAACCGGCATGACTTGCACATTGGCTCTACACCATACTGGCAAATTTTGTGTTTGTGGAATGCAGAAAGTGGTTGATAGACGCCGCATTGAGTACATACACGGCCTGCTGGTTGTGGATCGTTAGAGCGGTCTCGTAACTGAGCTTTTGAGCATTCCTTGCAGACGGCACGCAGGCGGGTAACACCACGTTGCGTCACTTTATAGAACTCTGTTTTCTCTTTCTCTGCGTGGCATTTCGTGCAAGTACGCGACATGGCAACCTCCGTTCTGTGATTGGCGCAGAGGTCGCGGAACACAAAAAAGAGTGCGACCCACTGCTAACAAGCTGTGAATCGCACTCACAGATTATAATCTGTACTCCAGATTGTAGTACTGAGGTGGAGATGAAGGGACTCGAACCCTCGACCCCCACATTGCGAACGTGGTGCTCTCCCAACTGAGCTACATCCCCAGACGCCGGTTAGTATAGCACACCGCGTTTGCCGTTGCAAGTGCTAACACATCGTGGCGAGCGTCTGCCAGATCTCACTGCACCGCGCCCGCAGACAAGAATGTTCGCGCTACCACCTGCCGCGTCGCACATGGTCCCCCTCTCTGTGGGAGAGGGGGACAGGGGGTGAGGTCTAGCGATGCACCGGCGTCGGCGCCAGCGGCAGGTGCGCGGCCAGCGGCGTCAACAGCAGCACGAAGTAAAGCGCGCCAACGGCGGCCAGCGCCAGATAGATCAGCCGTGAGCGCCGGAAATATAGCTCGAAGTGGTCGTTCGCGCCGTTCGCCTCCGCCGCGATGCGCGCGCGTTCGCTCTCGCTCAACTCCGGCATCGCAGCCAGCCGCGCCTGCAAATCGCTCTTTTCCAGCGTGAAGCGTTTGTAGCGCGCGCCGAGCAGATAATACACCACAAACAGCAGATAGCCCGTAAAGAGAAGCGCCGCGATTTGCTGCACCGTCAGCGCGAGCCGGGGTTGGAGCAGCGTCGCGAACACCACCCCCACCAGCAAGCCTGCCGTGCGATAGACCGTATCCACCACATCGCTCGTTAGATCACTCACCGCCTTGCGCATGTTCGCCGCGTAGTCCGCCACTGCATCCAGCGCCCGCTGGCGCAGCGCGAAGTACTGCGCCGTATTGCCACGTAGATAGAGCGCAAAGTTCGCCTTCGCCGCCTCCAGCGCTCCCTGCGCCGCATGTTCCACCGTCGCCAGCGAGACAGATGTACCTGCTGGTAACTCGCCAGCCAGACATTCGCGCGCAATCGCCAGCTTATCCGGCGACGCATGCTGATAGGCCCACGCCGCCAGCCTCGCCAGCGATTCACCACCATCCCCGTCTGTCGCGTGCGCCGTATCAGCGATGGGAGGGTTGTTTGTTGCCTTCGCCGCGAGATGGCAGACCGCCGGACGTGGCCCCGTAAAACGCAACAGCAATTCCGTGTTGACCTCGCCGGTCACGGTGGATGCCAGATACGCCGCAGAGAGCGCCGCACGCATCGCATGTAGTTGCTGCGCCAACGGTTCCAGGCCGGGCGTGCGTTGCGCCAGGCGTAGATGCGCAGGTGTCAACGTGCGTGGCGCGCCAGGCCAGTTGCTTTCCGCCGTGTGCAGGTCTCGCGTCTCGTGGGCGCGTTCCTGAAGCTCGCGCCATGCCGCGCGTGAAAATGCCAGCCAGTGTGGATGCGTCTCTGCCTCCGGCTGGCGTGCGCCCAGCACTTCCAGCGCCATCCCCGCCAGATAGCCGGTGGCGTCGCAGAGAACGATCACCGCGCGTCCCTGCTCACATGCCAGCCCTCGCTGCTCCCAGTCCGCGAGCGCGCCGAAACGCAACAGCTTCTCCAACGACGCCGCATGGTAGAAGACGAAGACATTGGTGACCGCCAGCAGATCAGGCGAGCCGGGATATTCCGGTCGGGTCGCCAGGATTGCCCGTGCCCCGGCAACAGCGCGTGTCTTGGCAATGCTGAGCCGTATCTCTACATCCAGCTCGTTGCCCTGGCTCTCTCTGAGATGTTGCGTCTCCTCAATGAAATGCCGTAGCGCGCGCTGCGGATCGCGTCCCGCGCGCAGCGAGACCGCGAGTTCGCTGGATGACGCGCTATCCAAACCCATCAGGCGCAGATCGAGTTCCAGATCGTCCTCAAACGACGCAAACCAGCGTTTCACCGCGCCGGTATCCCACGCGAACAATTCGGTTGCTGTGAGATTGGTCGTGATTTCCAGCCGGTCGAGCGCCTCTGCGCGCGCGATACGTTCCGGCGGAAGCGCCAGCAACGCCGCCATCTCAGCCACCAGTGCGCCGTAACCTACCAGCGTGGAGAAGACGTTGGGTGTACGCTCTGCCGTAGTAGCCAGACGAGGGGCCGCGCTGGTCGTAGGTGCGACGCTGGATAGACTGGCGAGCGCATCGGGCTGGCGCGGCGCGCGATGTGTCCCACGTCGTCGTAGATCGCTCACCGTTCGCTCACCTCTTTCAACGTTGCCGACTCGATGACCAGGCGATACTTGTTCTCCGCCGTGCGTTCCGGCTCGATATGAACCAGTTCCGCAAAACGACCGGCAGGAACGATCAACCGCGCGCCGCCGTCCAGTTCTAGCGTCACGCGCTGAATGAAGGGGTCAGCGACGCTATGGTCAATTGGAAACTCTTGCGCCGCGCCGTCTTCGCTCTCCTCTCCCTGGAAGAGCGATTGCAGTGCCGCATGCAGGCTGGCGCGGAGATCGGGATGCGACGGCAGCGCGGCGGCGACAAAGGCAGCGCAATCCAATAGTTCGGCATCCAGCGCGGCGCGGCGCGCCTCATAGAAGGTCGTCAGATGCGGCGGCGTAAAGTCGTCCTGGTGCGCGGCGAGCCAGAGATCACAGCAACGCAGAAACTCGCGAGTGCGCCGCCGCGCCGAGGGCGCGAGTTCAGTTGCCAGGAAGCCGCGATAGAAGAACGCCGCCACACCTTCGGCGCGTGGCCCCGCCTGCGTATCCAGCAGTGTCACTACAAAGTCTGCGCCGGGAGCATCGCGGGTCAGCAGCGCGCACTTTTGGAGCCGCGCGCTCTCCGGCAGGAGATTCTCCGCCGAACTGATCGAGACACGCATCTGCCCATCCACCAGCTCGAAGGTGCGAATCAGCCGGTGATCCGGATCGAGCTTGAGCAGCGCAATCTGGCGCATGGGGTTGTCGCCGCGTAGATACGTCAGCGCCACGAAGTCGCCGGGCGCGATGGTGCGCGGACGCATCTGCACGAAGAGACGGCGGGCAAGCTGTTGAGACGCCGCCACGAACTCCGCCGACGCGCCGAGCAGATCGCGGCAGAGCAGCGCCACCTCACCGGCAGGCTCCGCAAAGTGCGCGCGCCAATCTGCGCGCGCCGCTGCTGCCTCGATATGTGCGACGAAAAACGTTTCGGCCTCGCCGCTCAGCACCGCCGGCGCATCCACCAGCTTTAGCTCGCCGCTACGGTTATTGAGGCTGTGCAGGATCAGCCGTTCGATGTGAATGCGCCCAACCGGTGCGCTATCCCTCGCAGGAAGAGAAATGGTCTGGCTGGTCGTCGTCAAAGTTTCACTCACTGTGAGCATGGTCGAAACGCCGGTTTGCCGTGATGTCCTCGTATGTCCGGCTGACCTGGATGGGTTGGAAAGTGCTGGTGAGCCGTCGCCCGCCTGTCGTATCGTCACATCCGCCTCCTGACGCCCTCACTAAAACACGAGTGAAAAATTGCCGCACGCTCCATATAGTGTACCATTCTCAGCCAGGTCAGAAAGAACGGTTGTGGTGGATGATGAAAATAGGGGCAATTGGGGCAGGTGAATACCAAAACCTGGGAGATACCAGAGAGGCAAATGGGTGATGGTATCACTTTTGCTAGTGCAGTCCGTACATCGCATACGGGATACGATAGGTAGGTTCAGCGGCAAGTAGCAGCGTTTCGGCGGACATGTGTAGGAGTTGGGGTGTGTTGGGAGCAGTTGTGAGCGATCAGGATTGGCACGCGCTGGATGGGCTAGTACGTATTGCCGTGTCGTTACTGACCTGATGGCGTTTCGTCTCTCGCTGTGTGGGGGAGTGGAAACGGTGGTCGCTCAGAAACCCTCCTTAGCGCGCGGCCTGCCGGATTGGAGAGGTGGGGTTTGCTGGTGGGATACGGTATTACGGAATACACGCTCGTCTTCAGGCGTGTCAGAACAAGGAAAAATGGGCGTACAGGTCGTTTCTGGGTCGTCGCGCATCCATCGCCACGTCATCTCAGCCGGCCACGTATTGCAGCGCGGCGCGAGGCGCATGAGGCAGGCACACAGCCGGCGCCCGTCTTCGTCGTGCCGATCTGTTCGACGCTCGGCCTGGATAAGACCTCTTATGAAGCCTTTCTGCTTTCGAGCGGTATCCTCGATGAAGCGCTCAAACTACTCTCGCATATGCTGCTCGCCAGTCCGCGCTCCGTCGAGACCACGCGCAAACGTATCCAATCGCTGATTATGGCCGCCGAAGTGCAGCATATCGTAGACGGAATGATCGCCTGATTGGTTAGACCTCACCCCCTGGCCCCTCTCCTCGTAGGAGAGGGGGAACCATGCGAGTTTACCCGCCTGCTCGCGCTGCTCTATCGCGCCTCCATATCTTCGGCGCGCACCTGCGCAGTGATGATGCCGCCACGCCCATCGTAGAGCGATGCGCAGTACGCGATGAGCTGTGCCAACAGCGGCGTCTGTTCCAGCCATGCACGATCACCAAGCAGAATCAGCTTGCGTTGCGCGCGGGTCAATGCCACATTCAAGCGATTCGGGTCCGCCAGGAAATCCATCCCTCGCCTGAGAGACTGCTGCTCCACCCGTCCGCCGAATGAGAAGAGGATCACCTGCCGCTCCGCTCCCTGGAAGCGGTCTACCGTATCCACCGCAATACTCGTCTCGTTCTTGGCGGCGAGCCGCTGCCGTATCGCCGCCACCTGCGCGCGATAGGGTGCGATGACGCCGATCTCCTGCGCTGGTATCCCCGCGCGCCGCAACGCCAACGCCAGCTTACACGCAATGGATGCCTGGGCGGCGCTGACCTTGCCGGCTGGCTCCGCAGGCGCGCGCACATCTACGAAGGTCAGCGGCTTCTCCGGCGCGAGCGGCAGCGCCAGCGCATCGTCCGCGCCAGGCGCGATGGGCAGCGTCGCCGTCCGTGCCTCACCCTCCGTCAGCAGGTCGCCGCCATAGAAGGCGGCGCTGGGGAAACCACAAATCAACGGGTGCATGCGATATTGCCGCCGCAGCGCCACACTGGCCACCGCACCCCACTGATCCAGCAGTTCGCTGAAAAGCGAGCGTTTGAGGCCCAGCGCCGCCGCCTCTTCGCTGACCACCAGCGGCGGCAACTGACGTTCATCGCCAACCAGAATGAAGCGCGGCGCGAAACGCAGCGCGCCCAGCAGCGCGGGTGCGGTCAACTGGCTCGCCTCGTCCACAATCGCCAGATCAAAGCGCAGTATCTCGCCGGCAGCGTCATAGCATTCGGCGGACCAGGTAGCTGTGGTGCTGGCGACCAGCGGCGCGCACTGCAACGCCTCGCGCAACTGCGCCGGTGTCGGTGCTTCATTCTGCGCCTCATCATCGCTGGATAACGCACGCGCCCGCTCCGCCAGCCGGTTGCCGTGGAGCGCCGGGTGCATATTTAGCTCGTGCCCCAGACGCACGAAATCGTGTACACCATCCTCCATTAGCCGCAGCAACACGTTATCAACCGCCTGGTTAGTGAAGGCTGCGACCAGCACCCGTTCGCCGCGCGCGATGGCATGTCTGGCAATTTCGGCTACCACGCGCGTTTTGCCGGTGCCGGGCGGACCCTGCACCAAAAGAAAGTCTTCAGCGGCCAGCGCCCGCTCAACGGCCTCACGCTGCTCCGGATTGAACTGCGCAGGCAGATCATCCAGGGGTTGCCGTGGCGCAAAGGCCGGGCGACGCGCGCCACCCACCCGTGCCCGCCAGGTCGGTGCAGCGTTCAGCCAGCGCCAGAGATTGCGCACAGTGCGGTCGTGAACGATATCGCTGGAATAGCTATCGAGGAGCGTCGGGTGGCGTAGGTATTCGCGCGCCCAGACGGTGACACCCTGGTCGCCAAGCCGCAGAATCGTGCCAGAGACGACGGCGCGGGAAATCGGATCACCCTCGCTGAGCAGCACCTCGTCACCTTCACGCAGTTCCGAGTGATTGCGGCAGCGGAAATGGTATTCCCATTCGCCGCTCGCTGTTGGCTCCGGTTCGCCAATCAGTTCCAGACCGGCCAGCGCCTGGCCGGACTCCGCGCGCTGCTGCACCGTCTCACGCCAGAGCGCGCTCACCGCTGCATCGGCGGCCAGCGATTCCATACGCAGGAGATCGTACATGTGGGCAAACCATTTTGCATCGGCGGGCGCGACGCTTTCCGGCACTTCGTCGCTCTGCGGCGCTTCCCAGCCCAACACCTGCGAGGCGCGCAGGCAATCCGTGCGCAGCATGCAGCGGGCGCACTTGCGTTCCCCAGGTGGCGGCGGAACGATGCCTGTTGTCTGCGCCAGCACCAGTTGATTGCGCAGATCGAGGACGCGATGCAGGTCGCGCAGCATGAAGGGGATGCCATAGCCTTCCGCCCGACCGGGCAGTCCACTATAGAGAATGGTTGCCCTGGGGCGCGCAGTGTCATGCGGGCGTCGCGCAGCCAGCAACGCCTGATAGCCCTGCACCTGCCAGCGATGCTCGCGTTTGGGCAGGTCGGTGCGGGCGTTGCCGGTCTTCAGTTCCAGCAGCGCGCCGCCGCGTTCATCCTGAAGCAAGAAGTCGAGCCGCCCCTTCAGCCCAATCTCCGGCGCCAGCAGAAACGTCTCCGCGCGCACGATAAGGTCGCCGCCCCAGATGGTGTTCCGTTCGTGGGCATACCAGTTCGCCAGCGCCTCCAGGTGCGGCGTGGCCTCTGCTTCCAGCACATCCGGCGCGATCTGCTGGAGCGCAATATCGGCGAGATACGGCTGCATCGCCTGCGTGAAGTGCTGCTGAAGGCTGTCAGGACTACTGAGCCTATCAGCCTGACCTCTGAGGATGTGGCGGAACGCGCCATGAATGATGTTGCCGCGCAGTGTCGCGCTGGTCGGCGGGCTGGGAACCATCCGCCGCAAAGGATACTGGCGCACGCAATATTCGGCGTTGTTGATGTCGGTAATGTTGAGCAGGTGATCGGGTTCCAGGACGACGGCGCTGATCGGCGTTGAGCGCCACAATCGCTGGATGCCATCCTCCTCGGTCATTCGCTCACCAGCGCGCAACAGGTGATGGATGCGTAGCAGTAGCCGTTGAAGCGTTTCCGTGGGAATAGCGGCGAGCGAGCGTATGAATGGCGCCGCATGTTCCGGCAGGCTGACCACCGCCGTCTCGCCGTCTTCCAGTAGCAGCGCGACTCGTGGCGGCGTTGCGCGTCCACTACCGCCGTTGCTCCTCGTGCCAGCGTTCCCCACGCTTACCCGGATGATGCGCCCTTCAAGGCTGCCAAGGTCACAGGGATGGTCGCCATAGCCACAGAGAAAACAGCCGACAGCATCCGTCTGCGCCGCCATGTCGTTCTCCTGGCTGATCTCTGCGCTCATGCCATCCCTCCCATCTTCTTGGCGCTTCTCGCCTGCTCAGCAAAGTGTAGTGCGGCGCAGCCAGCCCGGTCAAGCCGTCACAGGGATCGTAGCTGGTTGCCACTGGCAGATCGGCTTGCCGCATGGTCCCTCCTCTCCTATGGGAGAGGGGGTCAGGGGGTGAGGCCCATTCCGGTTGACAGCGTAGGCGCAGCCGTATATAATCTTTTGGAATGTCTGCTGGAAAGGGATTGAAGTTCGATGAAGCGTACATGGCAGCCGAAACGCATCCCGCGCAAGCGTGAACACGGCTTTATGAAACGTATGTCCACGCGCTCGGGCCGTAAGGTACTCAAAGCGCGCCGGCTCAAGGGCCGCTGGCGTCTCACCGTCGTCTAGCGGTTAGATAACTGCTGGCCGCGAAACAATGGGACCATATCTGCACCGCATGCAATGCGTCTCGTGCTGGTTGATCGGCCTGGAATGAATGATCGTAGTTGATACTATGTCTTCCAGGCGACCCGCGAGACGCATTCTGCGTGCCTGCGACCTTTTGCTGGCGCTTGTATAGTGTTCCTGCTATTTTCGGTTCTCTTCCTGTGCAGCCCATGCGCCGTTTCGCGTATCATAAGAGTTGGTAATGAGTGTGAAACAGGACCAGCGCGCTGAACGTATATCTGGCGATGATCGCAATGATCTCAATGAGAGCGTTGATGGTATCGGTCGCGTCGAGCGACCGAAAGGCGATGAGCGATTCCGTCGCGAACAGCGCCTCCGCTCATCGCAAGACTTTCAGCGTGTGCGGCGGCGCGGACGCCACCTCAGCGGAACATATCTCTCGCTGAGCTATGCGCGGCAATCTGCCGGATCGGGTGCCGCTAAAGGCGCGGCGAACGTGACGGATGGTTCTGTTCGTTCCGTTGGTCCGGCGCGCATCGGCTTCTCGGTCAGCAAGCGCGTTGGCAACGCCGTGACACGCAATCTCGTCAAGCGGCGGCTGCGCGAGGCGGTGCGGCGGCGGCTGGCCGGGCTGGCTCCCGGCTGGGATGTCGTGCTGACGGCGCGACCATCGGCTGCCAGCGCAACATATCAGGCGCTGGCGCAGGAGGTGGATCACCTCCTCATTCGTGCCCATCTCTCGGCTCATCCAGCCTCATAGGCATCTGGTGAGGCAGACATTCCTGTCTGCCGCTAGCGGGGCGCTGGGGTGGCACAAAATTCGCGGGGCATTTATCATGAAGTATCTTGGCATGGGTCTCATCCGTCTGTATCAACGGACATTTTCGGTCATTCTGCCACCAAGTTGCCGTTTCACGCCGTCCTGCTCGCAGTATGGCTACACTGCCATCGAGCGTTTTGGGCTGTTGCGTGGCGGCTGGATGACAGCCAAACGTATCGCACGTTGCCAGCCGTTCTATACCGGCAACCTCTACGATCCGGTTCCGGAGCTTCCGCAGAGCAAAACAGCCAAATAGCGACAGACCGCCATCATCCACAACTCAATCAATCGTTCCTCTTCCGGCACAGGCATGGAGGAACCAGTGTGAGGAAAAGGATGAATAAGGATAATGGCATGTTTTGCGCCCAAGACCCACGTATATCGCGTACAATAGAGTGGATAGAGTACACAGCGTGAACCATCGCCATGATTCACGAGTTCGACAAGTGAGAAAGACCTGGAGCGTCGCGGCTGAGGATAGAGGAATGCCCTCTCAGCAATCGTCGCGGGGGAGGACATAGATCGTGGGCAATATACTGAGTGGATTGGGCCAATTGTTAAGCCCAATCGGGACTGTTTTTCATACCATCTTCTACGAACCGATCTACAACATCTTGATGTTGTTGTATCACGTCATCAACGCCACCGGCATTTATGGAGCGTTTGCGCTTGCTATCATCGTTCTGACCCTTCTCATCCGCTGCGCACTCATCCCGCTCACCCGCAAACAGCTCAAATCCAGCCGTGTCATGCAAGAACTGGCGCCGCAACTCAACGCCCTCAAAGTGCAGTATCGTGGCGACCCGCAAGGTCTGATGCAGGCGCAGCAGGCGCTCTATAAAGAGCACGGCTACAGCCCGGTCTCCGGTTGTTTGCCACTGCTGATCCAGTTGCCGTTCCTCTATGCGCTCTATTATGCGTTCTGGGGCATCCTCCGCGCGCCGACGCCGCCAGCAGGCCAGCACTGGACGCCTGCTCATATAGATGCTGTCCATCTCCAAAATATCAACAACGATATCTATCCATTCCTGCCGCATCTGACGCATCTGCCGAACCTCCAATTCTTCTGGACAAATCTGGCGACGCCCGACCCCTGGCATGTCTTGCCGGTGCTGGCGGCGCTCTTCACCTTCATCCAGTTGCGTATGGCGATGCCGGTGCGCAAGAAGCCGGCGCCTGGCGCGCCGCGCGACGCCACCAGCCAGGCGACGCAGACAACAATGTATATCATGCCGCTGATTACGCTCTTCTTCGGTTGGACCTTCCCCGCTGGCCTGGCGCTCTACTGGACGGTCGGCGCAATCTTCGCCTCGACACAGCAATACTTCCTGACGGGTTGGGGATCGCTCTTCGTCGGTATCCCTGGATTCGAGCATCTTGTGCCGGAGCCGAAAGAACCGCCAACCAGCATGGTGACACAGACCGGCGGTGCGCGCGCCAATAGCCACGTTGCTGGCGCGGGTGCGCGTAGCCTCGTTTCGGCCTCAACCGCAGCAGGAGGGGAACAGCCGCGCGGAATTCGCGGCTTCTTCCAGCAGATGCGTGAAATGTCCGCCGCCGCCACTGCGCAGGCCGAGGAAACGGCCAAAGCCAGACGCGAGGGCAAGGTGGTGGATAGCACGCTCGCCAAAAATGAAGCGGCGGCAAAAACGGCAAGTCCGGCTGGCGTAACCAACGAAGAGGGTGCGAAGAAGCCGGAGAGTGCCAACGCCGCGAGCCGCCGCCCGCGTTCCGCCGCCAAAGCTGGGCCGGTGCTGGTGAAACCGCCAGCCTCATCCACCAAACCCGCCAAAGCCGAACTACCCGAACAGGCGATTCAGCGCGACGCGACGACGCCAGCCAGCGCGAAGGACGAGCCGTTGCCGGAGGTCGCGATTGCCCGCACTGCCAGCAATAACAATGGCAACGGCAATAACGGCAATAATGGTAGTTCCGGGGCGCATAGCACCAGCGCCACCGTCGTTCGCCCTGCTAGCGCCGCAAAAGGTAACGGTAACAATGGCAATGGCAATAATGGTAATGGCGCGCGTAAGTCCGGTGGGAATGGCAGCGGCAAGGGATCATCTGGCGCGCGTAATCGCAACACCAATCGCCCGAAGGGAGGCAGATAGCCGTGGAGAGTGTCGAAGCCTCCGGCAAATCTATCGAAGACGCGATTCTCCAGGCGCTCGCCAAGCTGGGGCGCAACCGCAATGAGGTGGAGATCACCGTATTGCAGGAGCCGAGCCGTGGCCAGCGCGGCATCGGCGTGCGCGAGGCGCGGGTGCGCGTTCACGTGTTGCCGGGCCGCGCCGAGCCGCCGGATGGCGGGTTTCCCGCGTCTGCGGCGTATGACGATGAGGAAGCGGCTTACACCGAAGGCGAGTACGCTGGCTATGACGAGTATGCAGAAGACTACGTTGAGCCATACGTTGCCGAGCCTTTCACCACCGGCGTATTACAGGAACTCCTGCCGGAAGACGCCAGCATCGAAGAATTCGCCGAGGAAGCTCTGCGCGTGATCCTGGGGCATATGGGCATCCGCGCCACCGTCGAAGTCTGCGATCCCATCAACGAGGAGGCCGCCGAAGAGGAGCCACTCACCCTCAATATTCACAGCGACGACCCCTCGATGGTCAGCCTGCTCATCGGGCGGCGTGGCGAAACCCTTGCCTCGATCCAATTGCTGGTCAATCTGATCGTCAGCAAACAGACGGGAACCCGCGAACACATCATCGTGGACGCCGAACGCTATCGTGAGCGCCGCGAGCAGAATCTACGCTCGATGGCGGCGCGCGTCGCCGATCAGGTGCGCCGCTCCGGCAATCCCGTGATGCTCGAAGCGATGCCACCAAACGAGCGGCGCATCATTCATATGGCGCTTGCCGAAACCGGCGACATCTCCACCGAGAGCACCGGCGAAGGCGACCAGCGGCGCGTCGTCGTCTCCCTCAAACGTCCTGCCCGCGCCTGATGCGCACTGTAGGGGCCGGCGAAGATGCTCGCCGGCCCCTTTGCTATACCCACAAGAAAAGGCGGTGATCGTGGCACTCCTCGCTGATACGCCGGACTTCCTGACCATTGGCCACGCCACACGCGATCTGCTACCGGGCGGCGACTGGCGGCTCGGTGGCACCGTCACCTTTGCCGCGCTGACGGCAGAGCGGCTGGGACTGCACGCTGCCATCGTCACCAGTGGCCCGCCCGATGTTCTGGCGGCGCTACGCGAGGCGCTGCCAGATATTGCCGTCCATGCCATACCCTCAGCCGATGCCACGACCTACGAAAACATCTATACCAACGGCGCGCGCCGCCAATACCTGCGCGGACGCGCCGCGCCGCTCGCCCTCGATGCCATTCCCACAGGCTGGCGCAATGCGCCGCTGGTGCTGCTAGCGCCGCTGGCGAATGAAGTAGACCCAACGCTGGCGGCGGCCTTCCCGCACTCGCTGGTTGCCGCGACGCCGCAGGGCTGGCTGCGCCGCTGGGATGCGACGGGCCACGTCTCACCGGGACCGTTCGTAGCGGCGCAGGCGGTGCTGCCACACCTGCGCGCGCTCATCCTCAGCCGCGAAGATTTGCTCGCGCCAGCGAACGAGCCGGGCCAATCCGCCGCCACGCAAGAAAGCGTCAGTGACATTCCGCGCACCACGGACGAGGCGGACGCGCTGCTGGCCGACTGGGCGCGTCTGCTCCCGCTGATCGCCGTGACACAGGGGCCAGCGGGTGCGCTGCTCTATCAGGGAACCGAAGCGCCCGAACACTTTCCGGGGTATCCAGCGCAGGAGGTGGACCCTACCGGCGCGGGCGATGTCTTCGCAGCGGCCTTCCTCTGCGAACTGCATCAGACGGGCGATGCGCGCGCAGCAGTGGACTTTGCCAACCGCGTTGCCGCCTGCTCTGTAGAACAAATCGGCGGCGGCGGCATCCCCACGCGCGCGGAGGTGGCGCGGCGCTTCGGAGCCACCGGTTAATCCTGCCCTCTGCTCTACCGAGACCCTCTTCCAAACAGGCACTCGTGAGTATTACCAGGCGCTCGCTTCTTTGAAGATGGCGGCGGCCAGCCGGGAGCTGCGCGTCGCCATCTCTCTTGGGCTATACGGCCTTCCCTGTTCCAGCCACCAGGTGATCGCTTCTACAAACATTGCGGCAACGAAGCCGGGCACGAATCCATCTGAGAAAGCGTGAATGGAAGCATGAGGCGCACGAGCAGCATGCGTGGCATGCGTGGCGTTCGTACTATGTAGCGGATGCCCGCGCTCTAGTATCAGCTCGGCCAGCGATGCCCGCATCGTGCGCACAAACCAGGGGCTTCCCTTGCTGCCGAGCAGCGCACGATAGAGCCGCTCATATTCTGCGATATGCTCGAAGAACCGCACCCAGACCTCAGCCGGATGTTCTTGTCCCAGGTCGCCAACCGCGTTCATCAGGGCGCTCATCGCTTCCGCAAAGATTTGCTCCACCAGAGCATATTTATCCTGGTAGTTGCGATAAAAAGCGGCGCGGCTCACCATCGCGCGTTCGGTCAATTCGCCGACGGTGAGCGCCTCGAAGCCGCGCTCTTCGATCAACTCAATGAGCGCCTCGCGCAAGAGTTTCTGTGTACGCTTTACCCGCAGATTGCCAGTTTGGTTGGTTTGGTTGGTTTGGTTGATCTGGCTCGTCTGGCTCATTTGCCGTGACATTTTGCGCTTCCTGTCTCGAATGGGACACCTGCTCTTAATTGCCCCTTGCCGCCCGCCAACCACCGGATTACAGTGAGAGTCAGACGTGATAGTTCATTCGAGACAGTGTGTACCAATCCGGTCATCCTGTCAAGTTATCTGCTCATACAAAATGAGCGGCTTTCCCAGAAAGGCACACGAGGTATGCAATCTATGCACTCATCCGCACGCCATAGCCACGGCGCTGCAAATGAAGCGCCGACCAAAGGGCTAACCATGAGAGGAGGCTGGCGCTACGACTTGCATGGGTGGTTCATTGACACCTTCCGGTTCCGTGGTCAGGGACGCGAACTACGGCGGCGGACTGCAATGCTGGCGCAACTGCGCTCCGGCGAACAAGTGCTGGATGTCGGCTGCGGAACTGGCACGCTAGCGCTGGAAGCCCGGAAACGAGTGGGCAATGCTGGCCGTGTCTGCGGCATTGACCCCAGTTCAGAACAAATTGCGCGTGCCCGCGCGAAAGCGAACCGGCATCACCTGTCCGTTGAGTTCCAGGTTGGCGTCATCGAGCAACTCGATTTCCCCGATCAAACGTTTGATGTGGTGCTTTCAACGCTGATGATGCACCACCTGCCCACGCCGCTCAAACGCCAGGGACTCAGTGAAATTGCGCGCGTCCTCAAGCCGGGTGGTCGCCTGATTATCGCTGACTTCACTCACAAGAAGCAACGCCAGGGCCAGGGAGCGCGCTTTCACGCTGGCGGAAGTGACCTGCAAGACCTGGTGAACATGGTCACGGAGGCGGGTTTCGCGCCGATAGAGACGGAAGAGATGCCGCCACTGCGCTTCTCTGCGTTTCCAGGGGCAGCCCTCATCCGGGCGCGCAAAAGCTGACCCACTTCCAGCGAGAACTTGACTGATTGCGGGTGAGGATGGTACACTGTGTCTGCGCGGGCGATTAGCTCAGTTGGTTAGAGCGCCACGTTGACATCGTGGAGGTCGGGGATTCGAGTTCCTCATCGCCCACCCAAACACATGCCGCCGGGATAATGATTCCTGGCGGTTTTTCGTTTTTGTATATCTTTGTATGTCTTCGTAGGCCACTGTGCATCCGTCAGGAGCGTATACGATGTCACCTGCCCAGCATACCATCGAAACCATTGACCATGTGACCATCGCAGCCACCAATCTAGCGACGTTAGAGGAAAATTTTGCGCGGGTGGGGTTGCGCACGGAGTATGGCGGACCACATTCCAACGGCGCGACCCATATGGCGCTGCTCGGCTTCGACGACGGCTCCTATATCGAACTGATCGCGTTGCTGGCGGCGGATCGCGCCTCACCGCTCTGGCAGGATGCCATCACTGGCGACGCTGGCCCCTGCGCCTGGGCCGTGGACCCCGGCGTGGTAGCGGATGAAGCGGCGCGCGTGGCGGCGCTGGGCGTGCCCGTGCGCGGACCGCAGTCACTCAACCGCCTGCGACCGGATGGCCGGTTGGTGGAGTGGGACCTGGCGTTTCCTGGCGATGGACAGCCGGGCAATCTGCTGCCCTTTATCATTCATGACCGCACGCCGCGCGACTGGCGTGTGCAGCCCTCGCCCGCCGTTCATGGCAGCGAACTGACCGGCATTGCGATGGTCGTGCTGGGCGTGGCAGACTCCCAATCGGCCAGCAACCTTTTCCAAACCGTCTATAGCTGGACGGAAACAGCCACGCAGGATGACCCGCTATTTGGCGCGACTCTCACGCATTTCCCTGGCACGCCGGTGACGCTTGCCACGCCGTTATCGGGCGGTGACTGGCTCGCGGAGCGCCTGCGCCGCTTCGGTCCGTTGCCCTGCGCCTTCCTCATTGGCACCAAAGATATGGCAACTTCCGTCCGGCGCTTTTCGCTTGGCGAGCCACATGAGTGGTTTGGGCATGAGTTGCGCTGGTTCGATCCCACACAGATTGGTGGCCTGTGGCTCGGCATGATTGAACATAGTTAAGCATGCCGAATACTATAAATGGAGGCAAGATTAAAGCGTTAACTGCCTTCTTGTAAAGAAGAGCGATTACAAAGCAATAAACTCATCATAGTGCTAGGATTATGATGAGTTTCTTGTACATAACAGCGTAATAGAGGAGACGTGGTATGAGAACAGATCTTCGTCGTAGAGAAGTAGTATTTGCCATTTATGCCACCATAATTGGGATATGTGGTCTCACCTTTCTGCTCTTCGGTCCAGTCTATCTCTGGCAAACAAATGGCAGTCATGGGGAGACGATCTCTGTCCGCACAGGTCTAGCCATGAACCCACATGGAGATGTAATACCACTACCTCTACAACTCACGCTTCCATTTGTCATCAGTATAGGATGCCTTTTGCTCTTGTCGCTTGGCGCAATTCTCCATAATCGTGGGGTTGCATTAGGGCGTTGGATCGTGTGGGGGGCGACCGCGTTGTTGTTGGTAATAGTCATCATAGCCGCATTATCGAATGCCAACTCCTTTGGCCAGATTTCCCTCTTTGGTCAATCGCTTATTTTTGCCCAATACCTCTGGATTGCCCTCTTACCAGCGCTTGCCCTCACCATGTTCACATCTTGGATGGCAACGAGAGATACATCACAAAGCCCGGCGAGTGTTGTCGAAGAGCAGGATGACGACTGATACCAAAACGACCTCTTATTCAGTATGAGAGTGAGGCAGGGCGGAAGCATGAGAACTTCCGCCTTCCCCCTTATCGTCTTTGAGGTTGGTTCAGGGTATGTAGTTCGGTCTCATCAACTAATGACAGTGAGCGGGCGGCAAACAAAAAATCAGACGCTGCTCGAAGCGAAACGCATCGGTGGAGGTGTGAACGGCTCGCGCTCGGCCAGGAAACGTTCCATATTGTCGCGCGTGAGGTCGAGATGATGCGCCAGGCACCACTCCCAGAAGGGCACATAGTGGGTGCGCGCTGTCTGATGCTCGCGCATCATCAACTCTGACGCCAGGCTACCGTCAGCCAGATAGCCGCCATCACGCCATGCCGTGTAGAGCGGCTCATGGTCATAGGGCACTGAACGATGCTCGAAGCGCCACTGCTTCGCGTCTTCATCCCAATGAAAGAGGCCGTACTGCGCGTTGATATCGCCGTTGAAAGGGCAACCGACCGCGCCGATTACCACCACCTGCTGCGCGCCGACCGTGCGCACAAAGGGATAGTGGATGTGCGCGCCGATTATCAGCGGCTCCTCAACGCCAGCCAGCGCCGCCGTCGCCTCCGCATCTGAACACATGCGTCCCATGCCCTCGCGTGAGTGGCGTGGGCTGCCATGCACAATGCGTACAGGCGTCGTCCCCGGCAATTCCAGGCGCATCGTCGCTGGCAACGCTTCCAGCCAGCGAAGCCACTCCGCCCCCGTCTCTTCCATCGCCAGCCGCACCGGCGTACACCAGGAGGTGTCCCATTCCGGTGGTTTGCCTTCGCCCCGGCTCAACATCGCCAGCCAGGTATCATGGTTGCCGCTGATCGCGGGAAACTCATAGGGCGCGATGCGTTCCATCACGGCGCGGCTCTGTGGTCCACGATTGACGAAATCGCCAGCGACGACGATGCGGTCTGGTCGCACCCGTTCCAGATCGGCCAGCACAGCGTCGAGCGCGGGCAGATTCCCATGAATATCGGCAATGACGGCAAAACTAGGCAACGATAGAGCTACTTTCCTTCTCAAAACACAGTTCCAATGGTCCCATCACTCATTATAGCTCATCTCAACCGTGGCCGTCAGATGCCCGCCCCATCGGTTGCCGAAGCTGAGGCGTTGGTAACATCTGCAATACCGGCGGGCGGCAGCGGCAACTGCACATGAAACGTCGAGCCTTCGCCCTCGACGCCGGAGCTTTCGACCCAGATCGAGCCGCCCATCTCCTCTGCGAACAACTGACAGAGGTGCAGACCCAGCCCGTTGCCGACGACGTTGGAGGCCAGGTCGCGCGGCAGGCGCACGAACCGCTTGAAGAGCAGCGGAATCTGTTCCGGCGGGATGCCCAGCCCATAGTCGCGCACCGTAATTTCCGCCATGAGACGTTGCGATTGCTGCCCGCTGCGGCGTGCGCTGGCAGCCGGTTTCTCAGTGACAAGACGCGCCGTCACCTTCACCGGCGTCTCTGGCGCGGAGTATTTGACGGCGTTGGAGAGCAGATTGATGAGAATCTGGCGCAGCCGCACCGGGTCCCCCCAGATCGCCAGCGACTCAGGGATATCTATGCGCAGTTCGCGCCCGGAGACCGTTGCCTCGCGTGGGTCAATCAACTGCGCCGCCGCCTCCACCGCCGCTTTCACCGGCACCGGCTCCGGCACCAGCGTACCCGCCTCCTGCTCGATACGCCGGATATCGAGAATGCTCATCACCAATGACGAAAGCGTATCGCCTGCATGCTTGGCATGCTCCAGATAGGAGGTTCGTTCTTCGGGCGTCAGCGTCTCGCCGGTCAGCAGCAGCAACTCGATATGCCCCTGCATCGCCATTACCGGGCTGCGCAACTCATGGTTGATATGCGTGATGAACTGGTCTTTTAGATCGTCGAGTTGCTGCGCCTGCGCATAGGCGACGCGCACCTCACCCAATTCGCGGATCGTCCGCAACGAGACATCCATCGAAGCAATGAGGATGCCAGCGACGGTCCATTGCACCATCAGTGGCAAGGGAATGAACATCTGCGCCTGCTGGCCCATGCTGGTTCCCATACCAGGGACGCGCAAGGCGAAGAGCATGATGCCGACCGTGAATAAGTTGAGCAGAATGGTCGCGCCAACCAATTGCCAGCGATTACTTGCCAGCAGACCGACGAGAACGAGCAACGCGAAGGTCGCAATCACGATATTTAGCGTAACGGCGACAATTGGATCGCCGGAAACATGCGCGGAGAGACGATAGGCGAAATCGTAGAGCGGGACGGGCAAGAGAATCGTCGCGCAGGCCGGAATGATGAGGCAGAGAATCGCCGGCCCCGTCCGTTGCTTGCGCACGAAGTAGATACCAGCGACATAGGAGACAAAGCCCAGCGCAATGATGACGGCGGTAAATATGCCAATCTGAAGCAGCGGTGGGGGAAAGTGCGAGTCGAGGACGATGACGATACTGAGGATAGCGAGGAGGAATTGAATGGGCGCAAAGATCGGCAGGAGCACGCCCGCTAGCCGCAGCCGGCGCTGCCATTCATAGCCGCCAAACATATCAGATGCTGTCTGTTGCGCCTGTTGCGTCTGTTGCGCTTGCTCCTCTGGCTCTCCGTTTGTATCGGGTTTCGTAGATGAATCGCTGGCGGGTGGGACTGCAACGGTATCTGTCATAGGTGCCTCAGTTCCCTTCTCCACGTTCTTGCTGCTCCTGGCGTTCCTGGCGCTCCAGGTGTTCGAGCAATGCCTGCTGCCGCTGGCGGCGTTCTGCCTCGCTTCTGCCCAGCACGTCGCTGATAGCGCGCACGAGTTCGAGCGGACCAATGGGTTTCGTCAGATACTCGTCGGCGCCGGAGAGGAAACCAGCCAACTGATCTTTGTCCTGCACCATCGCCGTGAGGATGACGAGCGGCGTCGCGCTAGAATCCGGATCACCGCGCAGCGCCTTCACCAGTTGATAGCCGTCCAGCTTTGGCATCTTCACATCAATCACCACGCAGTCTGGGCGCGCCTCGAAGTAGCGTTCCAGCCCTTCGGCGCCGTCGCGGGCCGTCACAACGGTGTAATGACCCAGCTTGCGTAGCGATTCGGCAATCAGGGACAGGAGATCATCATTATCATCAACCACCAGCACCGTCTTTGATGCCTGCCGACCATCGAGTTGTTCGCGTTCTGTCACCTGCCAGCCCTTTCACCTTACATTTGCCAGCCACTGGATATATCGCATATGTGCCTGACGCTTACTGTAGTAGCCCCATATCGTCTCACCCCAGTTTTATTTCGCGCCCCTCATCGCCAGGCGCCGCCAATATCGTTCGCCCTATCTCAATCCGCATACCGCCGGGCCAGGAACCGGATCATTTTGTGTCTGCATTGTCTATGCGCTGGCGTGGCATAGCCTAGCGCCGCCCGCTGCTGACCAGCGACCAGAGCGCCTTTGAGGAATGAGAGGAGTGAGGCGCTACCGGCGAACACCGCTATCGCTTGTTTACGCATCATAGCAGCAATGCGCAGCCGTGTCATCTACCAAAACTTTCAGGCACGGGCGCAGGGAGAAAGCGGCGGGCCGGGATAAAAGTTCTCTGATAGTCGAGATGGTACGGATGATATATCGCAGAAATAGGCTTGACGCCAGCCCTAACCCCTGCTACTCTAACGAGATACTCGTACCTGCAAACGTTGCCCTGTTGTCCCATACACGCCTATTCGCTCATGAGGAGGCTTCAGGTGGAAGCTAGCGATGCCAGTTCCGCACAGACGACCAGCGCCACGAGCAGACCCAACGCCGCAGCGACGGCTCCAGCGGCGGGCGACGCAACGAAGTCGAGCCGCCCGCTCGTCATCACGATTCTCGCCGTGTATTCGATTGTCCTGGCCATCATCACCGGCATCCCGCAGCTCTATTACGTTCTCTTCGCCATCAATCCGCACGTCTTCCCCATCGGTCCAAACGCCAACCCACTCGGCGCTGTCTGGTACAATTACATTCTCGGCGGCCAGCAGGGCGGTTATCTCACGGTGGACCCTGGTACGCTGGCAGGCGGCATCGAGGATGCCTTTATGATGGGGCCGCTCTACCTCATCACCGGCATTGGGCTGCTTCGCCTGAGCAAATGGGTATATGCAGTGGGCATCATCACCGGCGCGATGATCTTTTACGCCGATCTCTATTTCCTGCTGAGTGGCACGCTTGCCGCTCACCATACGACGACCGATCTCATCACAACGATCATCTCCGGCATCCCCTATCTCGTCTATCCGCTCTGGCTGGTTCCCACACTGCTGACCCACAAATCGCTGTTCGTGGGCAGGATGAGAAGCTAACCAGTGTTACTCTCTGCACGCCGCTCGTTAGATAAACATATAGGCGAATAGTTCACGTCTTGTAGGTCTTGATAGGAGGTCGAGCAGTGGCGGAAGCAACTCGCCCGATGGGGCAACGCTGTAAGGTACTCATCATTGACGACGATCCTCATCTCAACGAGGTGATGGTCACATCGCTGCAACTCTTCAGCGACTTTGAGGTGGTTTCCGCCTGCGATGGCGAGCAGGGCCTCTTGCGGCTCTATGAGGATCAGCCGGATGTCGTCGTAGTGGATGTGCGTATGCCCAGGCTCGACGGCTATCAGGTGGTGCGTGCGTTGCGTGGCGACCCTGCCACCGCCGATCTCCCACTCATCATTCTCTCCGCGATGGTGCAGGACCGCGACCGGCTCGCTGGCATGCTCAGCGGCGCCGACCTCTACCTGGATAAGCCAGTGAAGCCGCGCGAGTTGATCGCCGCGATTGAAGAGGCCATCCGCGTCAGCGCACAGCAGCGGCTCGAACGCATGCGCGCGCTGAGCAAGGATGACGAGAACAACGACACTGATGCGATGGATGGAACGAATGGAGCGAATGGGATGAACGCCGATGGGAGCCGGTCTTCGGCGGCGGTATCTGAATAGTGAGCGTTGTTGCAATGGCTGAGCAAACATCTTCTTCCGCTTCCCCCACAGCGGCGCCGGAATCCCTCTCCACCAATCCGACGGCAGCCGAACGGGCGATGCTCGAACAGTTCGATGCCGGGCGCCGTCTGGCGCTGCTGCGCATCATCGTGCCGGCGCTCTTTGGCATTGCGCTGATTGGGCTACCGTTCGCCATCCAGACCGATGTTGCCGCGCAGAGCCTCAACAGCAGCACGCAAGACGGCATCGGCGTCGTCTTCTTCGCGCTGGCGCTGCTGGCGACCTGGAAACGCCGCGCCAATCTGGCGTCGCTGGCGTTCTTCCTCGGCATCACCGGCGTGATCGTGCTGTTGCTCTTCAATGATGCGATACAGAACCCACTCGATGTGATAACCCTGCCTGAGTTCTCGCTGCTGATACTACCTATCGCTGTCGCTGGCATCTTTGGCGGCCCGCGCTTCGTGGTTCTGGTGACCGCCGCTAGCAGCATATTTACCTTCGCAACGATATTCTTTACGCACCATACGCCCGCGCTCAATGCCACACTTCAACAATCGAACGGGCCGGTGGTCTTCACTGTGCCGATCTCGGTGCAACTGGCGTTCGGCGCGCTGATCTTCGCGGCGACCTGGGGCTTTCGCCGCACGCAACGCGAGCTAGGCGACATCCGTGTGGCCTATGCGCGCGAGAAAGAACTCGAACGGCTCAAAGATCAATTCATTTCTAGCGTCAACCACGAGTTGCGCACGCCGATCATGGCGCTGCAAGGCTATATCGAAATCGCGCAGGAGTTGGGCGAACGCGGCGAGAGCCAGCGCCAGCAACATATGCTGGAACGCAGCGCAGGCGCGGCGGACCACCTGGCGTCGCTCGTCAAAAGCGTGTTGAGCGTGCGGCGCATCGAGGCCGACGCATCCACCGCCAACCCTACGACCTTCCCGTTGTTGCCAACGATTCTGGCGGCGACGGAATTGCTGGACCCACGCGAGGCCGGGGAGCAGGAACGCGAGCTGCATATCAACATTCCGGCGGAGTTGGCGGTTTTTGCAGACCAGGATCATGTGCGTCAGGTGGCGCTCAATCTGCTTTCCAACGCCAGCAAATACTCGCCGCCCGGCAGTCCTATCGAAATCTCCGCCCGCATCCAGCAGCCGGAGACCGCCAGGCGTGGGCGCGGTAAAACAAACGCCCGGCCACTGGTGGAGGTTGCGGTACGCGATCACGGGCTGGGCATCCCCCCAGAGCAGATTCCGCTGCTGTTTCAGCGGTTCGTGCGGTTGGAACGCGACCTGGCCTCCAACGTCAACGGCACCGGCCTGGGCCTCGCCATCTGCAAGTCCTATATCGAGGCGATGGGCGGGAGCATCTGGGTCGAGAGCAACGGCGTCTCCGGCGACGGCTCAACCTTCATCTTCACGCTCCCGCTCGCCCAGACCTCACCCCCGGCCCCTCTCCCGCAAGGAGAGGGGAGTGTGCCCGCTCATTCCTGAGCGTGTGATGAGCTGTTAGCTCTCTTGAATATCAATATGCAGAATCTTATCGCCGGGCTGGCGGTCGCGCCCTGGGTCGCGCTCGCGCAGGCTGTTCACCACGTCCATGCCGCTGATGACGCGGCCAAAGACGGCGTGTTTGCCGTTGAGGTGCGGCGTCGGCACGAAGGTGATGAAGAACTGGGAGCCGTTGGTATTCGGACCAGCGTTCGCCATGCTGAGGGTGCCCGGCGCGTCATGCTTGAGGTCCAGCGCGCTGCGTTCGTCGTTGAACTCATAGCCGGGTCCGCCGGTGCCAGTCCCCGTCGGGTCGCCGCCCTGCGCCATGAAGCCCTTGATGACGCGGTGGAACGTCACACCGTCATAATATCCCTCGCGTGCCAGAAACACGAAATTATTGACGGTGACTGGCGCCTGTTTGGCAAAGAGTTCCACCTGAAAGTCGCCCCTATCGGTATGGAACACTGCGACATACCGCTTGTTTGGGTCTATCTGCATCGCCGGGGGACTGCTGTATCGTTTCGCCACGAAAGTACCTCCTAAATATGTAGATAGTGGTATCAACATCGAATCCACCTTTTGAGTAGGCCACACAAACGAATCTATTGCAAACGGACAGTGGTATACTTTTGTAAGAGCCTCAAGGTGAAGTTCTAGCAATTTGCTAATTCATACGGTAGGAGAGGTGCAACAATGGATATAAAAGAAATTCGCAGTACTGTGCTTTCGGTCCTCAATCATACATCAGACGGCCCATGAATGTTCCAGGAACCTTCACTATTTCATGAGATACAAGTCGCTTTAGGTTGGCCATACCGACTCAGGACATGCTTGGCACCTTTCTGACCTAGATGTACAACGCTCAGTCATCGAAGGGTATCAATGAAGGGGCGATGTTGTCCTTTTCAACTTGGCCCAGATGGCAACCACGTCGGATAGCAGGGCGTCCGTCCTTCAGGACCTCCGGCCTTTGGACCCCATAGGGAACAGCGAAGGTGATGCTCATGATGCAGCAAGCAAAACGCATGCTTCAACTCTGCTACTTTCTCGAGAAAATCGTCTTGGGAGGGTGTCTGGCGTTTCTCGCATTCCCTTTTCTGATGGTTGCTGCGGCACTGCTCGCGGTGCTGCTTTCTGCTCTGGTTCCTGCCGGGGCGGCGCAGATCACCTGGCTTTATGACGGGGTCATCAAGATCTTGGCACTTGTCCAAAGCGTCAGCCTCTTCGTTATGGTGGTCGCTTGGTGGTTAAGGAGGTGCATCCCGTATACGGCATTTGTCTACGACGGGCACCACTCCCTGGAAGAGATCGTCGCTGAGCATTATGTTGTCTATGTAGCCACCAAACAGCAGAAACACCAAGCCATTGGTCGGCATATCAGCGCGCGAACCGCATGGCGACTCATGCAAACCCAGCTCCCTGAGGCGGTGTATGTCGTCGGAATCTCGTACCTTGACTCTGGCGGTGACAAGGTACTCATGCAATTTCACTTCCTAGATCGATCAGCCTGGTCTCCTGACGCCGAGAGTGAGGAGCAGGACAGGCGATTCCGTAAACGACCGTGGGTGATCTTGCCGCACTATCACTGGTGGCTCGTCACAGTGGACAGGAGAAGGCAGGAAGAAGCGTTCTGGCCACACGTCCTTCCTGGCTCATCCTAGCAGCAGGCACATCCATTCCAGGATATGGGTCCTACTGAGGATGCCTAGATGCGCCTCTGGAATCCTGCTGCCAGTTGCCAGAACTTAGTATTGTGCGTGCGCGAGCCAAAGAGGCCGTCATCACCAGCACCAAACAACTCGCAATAACACACCAGTGACAGACAAACTTACCGTGCAGGCGCGAGAAACACGAAATTGTTGACGGTGACTGGCGCCTGTTTGGCAAAGAGTTCCACCTGAAAGTCGCCCCTATCGGTATGGAACACCGCTACGTACCGCTTGTTCGGGTCTATCTGCATCGCCGGGGGACTGCTGTATCGTTTCGCCACGAATGAACCTCCTGAGTAAGAATCTCGTTGAATGAACTTTCTGAATAACACCACACACAACGATCTGATTGCAACTCATGCTACCGGCTTGCATTGATCGGGAAACTACTCCTAAATGGCATAGCCGCACTTCCAGCAGCCGCATTTTATAGAAAATTGGGCCACTTTTTATTTCCTCTAGGCAGGTACTTCCTACGAAAATGCTTCCTAGACATATCCACCATTGTTCACAGGGGGAAGAAATTGTAAATGAGTCGTGCTCATCGGAAAGGCAAACGCAAGAATTGCCCCTCCCGATCAAACGGGAGCTGCCATTGCGGCAAGGGACATAGTCAAAAGCGATCATTCCCAACAAAAAGACGTCAACGGTTTCGCACTAATCTGAGTTTCCGCCGGAATATTCAACGATGGGGATGGATTGGTATCCAACTCGTTCTTGTTCCCTGCGTCTCAGCCTTGCTGCAAGACTTGGTGGCAAGAGTCCTATCTTCTTTCTTGCACCATTGATTAACCCAATGGACAGTTTATCTGACGCAGAGAGGAACACCTATGTCGGATTTGTGGATTCCACCTGAAGCACAGCGTAAGATGGCACAAGCAAAGCGCTATTCCGCAGCAGACCTAGTTGCACTAGCTAACGACCAAGGTCTGAATGCAACGTTATCACTCCTCTATGAATGGGTCCGGCTCGGAGTTATAGGGAAGCCGGAGGAAGGTGAACGCGGTCTTTGGAAACCAGCACAGGCTAGCCTTTGGCTCAAGTTACTTGAAACTCGTCGGCAGGAGCACGCTCACATCATACATTTATGCAATTTGCCAGTGGGAGGCTGGATATTCTTTGGTGAAGATGTTGGCGGAGTATCACTTGCTCAGGTCAAACTTGTGATGAGAAGCTGGGCAGAGCGGGTGAAGCCACCCTCTTTGGACGTGGCCCGTCGTACCGCTCAGCGTCTTGTAAAACAGATAAAGACCAAAGATGCTCAACAGGTGCGTCATGCGAAGAAGCAGCTTCAAGATATCATAGCAAGGTCAAACATGGATATAGATGCTCTCCGCGATCCAATTACCTTACTCATGGAGGGGCGAAAGCCAGAAAAGAGAGGGCAAACAAAAGGACCCGAAGGTAGTCCTCTTTCCGTCGAAGCGCTCATGGATTTGTGGGAAACACGCCAGAAAGCTATACACAATATTGATCGGTTCGATGACTGGATGTGGGAATGGGCAAGAATCTCGCTCCTATTTGGCCTCTATGCCTATCAACGCCGTTATCCTCAAATAACTAGGTTCTGTTGACATTTTACCGTAACCAGACGAGCGCGCAGACGAAGTGGACGAAGCCCAGGTAGGAGCGGTCCAACTTGTCGAAACGCGAGAAGATACGGCGAAAGTGTTTGAGTTTGTTGATGC